>ENA-UOOA01000004-UOOA01000004.1-human-gut-metagenome-genome-assembly--contig:-P61old-NODE-4-length-554308-cov-84.106047_pt1 | contig 554308 bp, 430 predicted proteins | sample MGYA00242467_ERZ724014 | MGnify/ENA metagenome assembly ERZ724014
ATCTCCATCCCCCTATCCATCCCTCTGCCACCCTCCGGAAAAAACACCAGCCCAGACACGGACTTGTTATTATGCTCCCTCCTCCGGAATCTCCGGGATAGGAAAAATCCATACCGCCGATCCCGATACAGTCCCGCACTACCGGTCACGGATTCACGCTCATGTCCTTTCCGAAAGGAAAAAACACCTGCTACACATTATTTGCTCTTGCTTTCTTCTTTGGAGAAAACGGTTCAGAAGAAAAAACGTGGGGATAAACATATAAATTAGCGAACCGGAACAAGAAAAACCATTTGTCGGCAACCCCTCTGAGAATGAAGCTCAGAAGAAAACACCGGTTGCGGATTCGATGTCATGCTTCCCTCCGAAGGAAAAATCTGTTACATATTCGTTCATGCTTCCCCTCCGGAATATCCGGAACAGGAAAAATCCATACCGCATGATCCCGATATAGTCCGGCACTACCGGTTACGGATTCACGCACATATTCTCTCCGAAAGGAAAAACACCTGCTACACATTATTTGCTCTTGCTTTCTTCTTTGGAATGTATGTCAGTAGAGCCGAGAAAAACTCTAAGGAAAAGAAGGGATATACTATTGAGAAGAAATATTGTCATCGGAATTCAGGCAAAACTGTTTATGCCGGTAGTCTTTTGTCTCTTTTATCTTGGATATTCCGACGCATTTGAAAGTTGCATCGAAAATTTTATTTCGGCACAGTCTTATCTTGCGATAATAAGGGGCATACTTTTTATCAGTTCGGGTAGAGAGTGGTCGAGTGTGCAATATTTACAGGCATACGGCGTTTTATATATAGTTTAATCCAAATAGTTATGCAGAATATTTATGCCCTCCGCCAAAAAGGTAAATTGTTTTTCTTTGCCTTGTCGGTCGTATTGGTTGCCGCGTTTTTATATATCTCGAATCAGTTGGTGCGGGATTTGTCAGTAGAAGAACGGAATAAGATGGAGATCTGGGCGGAGGCTACCCGTGAGCTTGCCAGCGAAGATACGGATATGAACATGGAGCTGATTCTGAAAGTGATACAGAGCAATACTTCTATTCCGGTAATCATTGTAGACGAAGGCGGTACGATCAATCAGCATTTGAATATTCGTCTGCCGGAGAATGGGCAGGAGGCTTTTTTGCAAAAGGAGTTGGAACATTTTCGCGGTAAGTCGAATTTGATAGAGATCAATTTGGGCGACGGGGAGAAGCAGTATTTGTTTTACGACGATTCGATTTTGCTGAAACGTTTGTCGTATTATCCGTATGTGCAGTTGTGTGTGATGCTGTTGTTTGTTCTGGTCGCTTATTTTGCGGTTATCAGTACGAAAAAAGCCGAACAGAATAAAGTGTGGGTGGGTCTGTCGAAAGAGACGGCGCATCAGCTGGGAACGCCGATATCGTCGTTGTTGGCATGGATGGATTTGTTGGAGGCGAGCGGAGTGGATGCTTCGCTGCTTCGGGATATGAACAAGGATGTGCAACGGCTGGCTGTGATTGCCGAGCGTTTCTCGAAAATAGGTTCTGTACCGGAGAAGAAAGAGGTGTGTTTGAACGAAGCCTTGTTGAATGCTACGGAATATATGAGCCGCAGGGTGTCGAACCGGGTGCGTATCACGACCCATTTGCCCGAAGATACGGTACAGGTGATGCTTTGTTTGCCGCTGTTCGAATGGGTGATCGAAAATTTGTGTAAAAACGCAGTGGACGCGATGTCGGGCGAGGGGGCAATCGATATTGTTCTGTTTCGGGAGAAGCAGCATGTCGTGATCGAGGTACACGATACCGGCAAGGGCATTGCCCGAAAGAATTTCAAGACGGTGTTTCATCCGGGGTATACTACGAAAAAGCGTGGTTGGGGACTTGGTCTGGCTTTGGTGAAACGTATCGTGGAGGAGTATCATGACGGAAAAATTTATGTGAAAGAGTCGGAACTGGGGAAAGGTACTACTTTCCGTATGGAGTTGGAAAGTAAGGCGTGAACAGATATTTCCGGTGTCGCGATGAACTATTTTGCTTGTGGATTGTTTATGGATGCGAGTGCTGTAAAGCCGATAATTTTTTTGAATGTATAATAAAAAGCTCCGAAAAGGTTGATTTGTAACGATTATTTTTTATACCTTTGCGGAGTTTTAACGACAAATAGCGTTGGGAAAGTTTACGTTATACAAGCTACCGCTGAAAAGTATGCCGATCGGTACTCAAAAATTTGAGTATGTATTGGACAATGAGTTCTTTAAGAACATTGATGGACAGGATGTCCCTAAGGGGAAGGTAGATGTAAAATTGAGTGTGAAGCGTACCGCATCGGTCTTTGAACTCAATTTCGATATATCGGGTGTGGTTCAGATCCCTTGTGACCGTTGTTTGGACGACATGGATTATGAGGTATCGACGCACGAGTTGCTGTATGTGAAATTCGGCACCGAATATAGCGAAGAAGGCGAGAACGTAGTCGTGATCCCGGAAGCGGAAGGCGAACTCAACATCGCTTGGTTTTTGTATGAGTTCATAGCTCTTACTATTCCGTTGAAACATGTACATCCGGCAGGAAAATGCAACAAGACGATGAGTGCGAAGCTGAGAAAGCATACGGCTCGTTCGACAGAAGACGATTTATCGGAAGAGGATTCCGATTTGTTCGACGACGGAGACGATCTGTCGGAAGAAGAGGTTGCAACCGATCCGCGTTGGGATGAGTTGAAGAAAATAATAGATAATAATTAAATAATAAGAAAATGGCACATCCTAAAAGAAAACAATCGAAAACAAGAACAGCCAAAAGAAGAACTCATGACAAGGCTGTGGCTCCTACGTTGGCAATTTGCCCGAATTGTGGTGCATGGCACGTTTATCACACGGTATGCGGTGAATGCGGCTATTACAGAGGTAAATTAGCAATCGAGAAAGAAGCTGCCGTTTAGGTCTTTTTTCGAGAATCAAAATTAACGCCCTAAATTTTTTTAGGGCATTTTTTCATGTAGATGACACAATTATGCAGAACGCAAAAATCGCAGGTATCGCTTCGTATGTCCCCGATTATATATTGACAAACGATGAGTTATCGACAATGGTCGATACGACCGATGAATGGATAACTACTCGTGTGGGTATAAAAGAGAGACGTATATTGAAGGAAGAGGGTACCGGTTCGTCCGATCTGGGTGCAAGAGCCGTTAAAAAACTTCTGGAAAAGACGGGTACAAATCCCGAAGATGTAGAGTTGCTTATTTGCGCTACTTCCACTCCGGACTATCGTTTCCCTTCGACCGCATCGATCATTGCAGAAAAAACAGGTCTTAAACACGCTTACGGCTATGATGTTCAAGCTGCGTGTGCCGGATTTCTGGTTTGTCTTCAAGCTGCTTCGGCTTATATTCGCGGCGGTATTTACAAGAAAATTATTGTGGTTGCGGCTGAAAAAATGTCGTCCATGACCAACTATCAGGATCGTAGCACATGTCCGTTGTTCGGTGATGCTTCGGCTTGCGTATTGGTGGTTCCGTCGGAAGACGAAACGATAGGTGTAATGGATGCCGTATTGAGAACCGACGGTATCGGTTTGCCTCACTTGCTGATGAAAGCCGGTGGATCGGTGACACCTCCTACCCACGAAACGGTAGACCGTGGCGAACAATTTGTTTACCAAGAGGGACGCGCCGTGTACAAACATGCCGTTACCGATATGGTGGAATCGACGGAGGCTGTGATGGAACGCAATGGTCTGACGATGGATTCGATCGACTATCTGGTGCCTCATCAAGCCAATTTGCGAATCATCGAGGCAATTGCCGATCGTGTGAAAATCGCTCCTGAGAAATTGTTGATCAACATACAGAAATACGGTAATACGAGTGCGGCTTCTATTCCGTTGTGTATCTCGGAATTCGAGCACCAATTGAAGAAAGGCGACAAAATGGTATTGACGGCATTCGGTGCCGGATTTACTTGGGGTGCCCTTTATTTGGTTTGGGGCTACGACGCACAGTAAGATCGACTGAATAAAAGAAAGCGCGGTAATTGGTTTTACCGCGCTTTTTTTGTTTCCGGATGTGCGGTTGTGTTTCGGGCAGGTATAACCGGGGCGGTCTATATTTCTCTAATTCACTTTTTTTATCTACTTTTGCAAGGCGAAAATAAACGGTGTTTCGAAAAACTTTCGGGCGGATTTGCCGGTTTTGTTTTCGAACGACGTTTAAATTTTTGGAAATATGGAGTCTATACACAAAGCGGGTTTTGTAAATATCGTAGGCAATCCGAATGTCGGCAAGTCTACGCTGATGAATTCGCTGGTGGGCGAGCGGATTTCGATTATTACATCGAAAGCGCAGACTACCCGCCATCGGATCATGGGTATTGTCAATACGGACGATATGCAGATTGTCTATTCGGATACACCGGGTGTACTGGTCCCGAATTACAAATTGCAGGAATCGATGCTGAATTTCTCCCAGTCGGCGTTGCTCGATGCGGATGTGCTGCTGTATGTAACCGATGTGGTGGAGACACCGACCAAGAACCAGCCGTTTTTGGATAAGGTGGCGAAAGAAGAGGCTCCGGTATTGTTGGTGATCAACAAGATCGATCTGTTGAAAGGGGGGCAGGCTGAACTGGAACGGTTGGTGGCTGCCTGGCACGAGTTGTTGCCGAAAGCCGAAATCATTCCGTTGTCGGCGCAGTATAAGTTCAATCTGGATTATCTGTTGAAACGGATCAAAGAGCTGCTGCCGCCGTCGCCGCCATTTTTCGAGAAAGATGCTTTGACAGACAAGCCGGCTCGCTTTTTTGTTACGGAGATTGTTCGTGAGAAAATATTGCTGACTTACGATAAGGAAATTCCGTATGCCTGCGAGGTGGTTGTGGAGCAATTCAAGGAGGATGACAAGCAGATCCATATCATGGTGGTGATCAATGTCGAACGTGATTCGCAGAAAGGTATTCTCATCGGTAAGGGCGGTTCGGCATTGAAGCGCGTGGGCATGCTTGCCCGTAAAGATATCGAGACATTCTTCCAGAAAAAGGTGTTTCTGGAATTGTATGTGAAAGTGGAAAAGGATTGGCGCAATCAGGAAAATAAGTTGAAAAGTTTCGGGTATATGCCCGATTAATAATCATGGCGGCTGAGAAGTCGCCCAAAGAAAGAGAAAAGAGATATGGGAAATATTGTTGCTATCGTAGGTCGCCCCAATGTGGGCAAATCGACCTTGTTCAACCGGCTTACTCAATCGCGCCAGGCGATTGTCAATGAGTTGTCGGGAACGACGCGCGACCGCCAGTATGGAAAGGTGGAGTGGTGCGGACAGGAGTTCTCGATTATCGATACCGGTGGCTGGGTGGTTAATTCGGAAGATATTTTTGAGGAAGAAATCAATAAGCAGGTAGCGATTGCTATCGAGGAGGCGGATGTGATTTTGTTTGTCGTGGATGTGAAAAACGGTGCGACGGACTTGGACGATCATGTGGCTTCGATTCTTCGCCGGGCGAAAAAGCCGATCATGCTGGTTGCTAACAAAGCCGATTCGAATGAATGGCAGTACAATGCCGCCGAATTTTATCGTTTCGGTCTGGGCGATCCGTATTGTATTTCGGCAATTAATGGTGCCGGATCGGGCGAGTTGCTGGACGATCTGGTAAAGAAATTTACCAAGAAAGCCGAGGAGGAACCCGAGGCGGACATTCCGCGCTTCGCAGTGGTGGGGCGTCCGAATGCAGGGAAATCGTCGATCGTGAATGCGTTTATCGGCGAGGAGCGTAACATCGTGACCGATATTGCCGGTACTACCCGCGACTCGATTTATACGCGCTACGACAAGTTCGGGTTCGATTTTTATTTGGTCGATACCGCCGGTATCCGCCGGAAAGGCAAGGTGAACGAAGATCTGGAATATTATTCGGTTATCCGGTCGATCCGTGCGATCGAGAATTCGGATGTCTGTATTCTGATGATCGATGCCACGCGCGGTATCGAGGGACAGGATATGAATATCTTCTCGTTGATTCAGAAGAACAAGAAAGGTCTGGTAGTTTGCATCAACAAGTGGGATCTGGTAGAGGATAAGTCTACGAAAGCGATCAAGACATTCGAGACGGCTATCCGCGAACGTTTTGCTCCGTTTACCGATTTCCCGATTATTTATGCGTCGGCATTGACGAAGCAACGGATATTCAAGGTCCTGGAAAATGCGGTCATGGTATATAAGAACCGGAAAAATACGGTGCCTACTTCGAAACTGAACGAGGTGATGTTGAGCGCGATCGAGAGTTATCCGCCACCTGCACATAAGGGCAAATACGTGAAGATCAAATATGTGACGATGCTGAAAGGCTCGTATGTCCCTACGTTTATTTTCTTCTGCAATTTGCCGCAATGGGTGAAAGAACCGTACAAACGATTCTTGGAGAATAAGATTCGGGAAAACTGGAATTTCAGCGGTACGCCGATCAATATCTTCATGCGCGAGAAATAACGCGTTTCGAGGTGTATTATGAAAAAAACGATGATAAAACCGGACTCGCTGCGCCGAAACGATCGGGTGATGATTGTTTCGCCGGCGAGTTCGGTGTTTCCGGGCTATGTGGAAAGCGCGGAGAATGTGTTGCGTTCGTGGGGGTTGGAATCTGTCCGCGGACGGTATTGCGTAGCCGCCACGAAAGGGTATGCGGGCACGGTAGAGGAGCGGTTGGCGGACTTGCGGACGGCATTGACCGACGATTCGGTTGCCGCCGTGTTGTGTAGCCGCGGCGGTTACGGGACGGTGCATCTGCTCGAACATTTGCGCCCGGAGTGGTTCTCTTCCCGCCCGAAGTGGATAATCGGATTCAGTGATATTTCGGCATTGCATGCGGCGAGTTTGTCGGCAGGCGTGATGTCGTTGCATGCCCCGATGTGCAAGCATTTGTCGGAGACTCCCGAAAATGAGGCTTCCCGTTTTTTGCGGGCGATCTTGTTCGGTGAGAATCCGGTCTATCGGGTGGATGCTCATCGGTTGAACCGGCAGGGGCGTGCCCGCGGCAGATTGGTCGGGGGGAATATGGCGGTGCTGTGTGCTTTGTTGCGCACTCCTTACGATCTGTTTGCTCCCGGTACGGTTCTGTTTATCGAGGATATTGCCGAGCCGCCTTACAAAATCGAACGGATGCTTTATAATCTGCGTTTGGCTGGGGTGCTTGCCGGTTTGTCGGGATTGATCGTAGGACGGTTTACCGAATACGAGGAGTCGCCAACGCATCCGTTGTACGAACAGATCGGGGCGTTGGTCGCCGATTACGATTATCCGGTTTGCTTCGACTTTCCGGTAGGACATGTCCCGGAGAATTATCCGATGATCGAAGGTGCGGACGTGGAACTTGATGTGAACGCATCGGGGGTGTCGCTTGCTTTCCGTTAAAAAATGGAGCGGTAAAATTGTTCTATTCGGAGAGAATCACTACATTTGAAACGAAGACTATGAAAAGTATTTTCTGTTATCTGTTTTGTTGTGTTGTCGGGATGGGATTGCTTTCCTGTTCTGCCCGCGGCGGGAACAAACCGTTACCGCAGCCGGCAGTTGCGGATATTCCTGTCTTTGACTCCGATAGTGCGTATGCGTATGTACAACGGCAGGTCGCATTCGGTCCGCGTGTCCCGAACCGGGGTGCACACCGGGCTTGTGCCGAATATCTGGCGGAGGAGTTGCGGCGACATGGAGCGGAAGTGGAGATGCAGGTGGCTTTGCTGCGTGCTTACGATGGAACGGAGTTACGAGCCCGGAACATCATCGGTGTGTTCTCGCCGGAAAAAAAGGACAGAATACTGCTGTTCGCCCATTGGGATTCCCGCCCTTATGCCGATCGGGACAGTAATCCGGATCGACGGAATATGCCGATCGACGGGGCTGATGACGGCGCGAGCGGAGTGGGAGTACTGTTGGAAATAGCCCGGCAGATCGGGCAACATGCTCCGCGAGTGGGGGTGGATATTCTGTTTTGCGATGCCGAAGATTACGGTGTGCCGGAATGGTCGCAGTCCGAAGCTGCTGATTCGTGGGCGTTGGGAACACAATATTGGACCCGTCGTCCGCATCGCCCGGGGTATCGCGCCCGTTACGGTATCTTGCTCGATATGGTAGGCGGCGCTCATTCGAAGTTTTTCCGTGAAGGGGTATCGAAATATTATGCGTCGTCGTTAGTACGGCGAATTTGGAGTACGGCTGCCCGTATCGGGTACGGCGATTACTTTGTAGATAGCGATGGCGGATATGTGACGGACGATCATGTGTATGTGAACCGTATGGGAATACCGAGCGTGGATATTATCGCTTACAATCCCGATACGGAGAGCGGTTTCCCTCCTTATTGGCATACGCACGACGATACGATGAAAAATATAGACCGGGCTACGTTGAAAGCTGTGGGTCAGACTGTATTGACAGTAATATATGAAGAATAAAACCGGATATAGCGATGAAGACAATCAATGAAATACAGGATGAGATCGTCGATGAATTTTCGGCGTTCGATGATTGGATGGACAAATATGCTTTGCTGATCGATCTGGGCAATTCGCAAGAGCCGCTCGACGAGAAGTATAAAACACCGGAAAACCTGATAGAGGGTTGCCAGAGCCGGGTATGGCTGCAAGCCGATTATAAGGATGGACGGGTGTTTTTTTCTGCCGAGAGCGATGCGATTATCGTGAAAGGAATCGTTTCGCTGCTGATCAGTGTGCTGTCGGGTCATACGCCCGACGAGATCCTGAATGCCGATTTATATTTTATCGAACGGATCGGATTGAAAGAACATCTGTCGCCTACGCGCTCGAACGGACTGGTGGCTATGGTGAAACAGATGCACATGTATGCTTTGGCTTTTAAAGTGAAAAATGAAAAGAATAATTAACTCTAAAACTTTTACGTATGTTTAAAAAACACCCTAAGGGCTTAATTGCCGCCGCTTTGGCTAATATGGGGGAACGTTTCGGTTTCTACATTATGATGGCCATTCTGACGTTGTTTATTTCCGCAAAGTTCGGATTGTCTGAAACCGTAACGGGATATATCTATTCCGCATTTTATGCTTCGATTTATATTCTGGCACTTGCCGGAGGTGTGATCGCCGACAAGACCAAAAATTTCAAGGGTACGATTCTTGCCGGTCTGATCATGATGGCTTTCGGTTATCTGATTATCGCCATTCCTACACCTACTCCGGTGCCCAGCCTGGGACTTTATCTGAGCCTGACTTGTTTCGGTTTGCTGGTCATTGCATTCGGTAACGGTTTGTTCAAGGGCAATCTGCAAGCATTGGTCGGTCAGATGTATGATGACCCGAAATATTCGAATCTGCGTGATGCCGGATTCCAGATTTTCTATATGTTCATCAACATCGGCGGTTTCTTCGCTCCGTTCATTGCTATCGGTGTGAGAAACTGGTGGTTGAAAGTGAACAACTTCGATTATGATGCTTCGCTTCCCGAACTTTGCCACCAATATCTGGCACAGGGCGAAGGCATGAAAGGGCAGGCATTGGAGAACCTTTCGACCTTAGCTAACCAGGCTTCGTTGAACGGTGCCGAAGTGACCGACCTCGGAGCATTTGCCAACAGCTATCTCGATGTGTTCAACCGTGGTTTCCACTATGCGTTTATGGCGGCTATCGTGGCGATGTTGATTTCGCTGGTAATCTATTTGAAGAACCAACGCCGTTTCCCCGATCCTGCCCAGAAAGCGGTTGCCGAGGTGAAAGGCAATGCGGTCAGCAAAGAAGAGATCAAGATGAGTGCGACAGAGATCAAACAACGCATCTATGCTTTGTTTGCCGTGTTCGGTGTGGTGATTTTCTTCTGGTTGTCGTTCCACCAGAACGGGTATTCTCTGACTTATTTCGCCCGCGACTATGTCGATCTGAGTGTCATCAATATCGACTTGGGCTTTACGCAGATCAAAGGTGCGGAGATTTTCCAATCGGTGAATCCGTTCTTTGTTGTAACATTGACTCCGCTGGTGATGTGGCTGTTCGGCGCATTGAAACGCAGAGGTAAAGAGCCTTCGACCCCGATGAAGATCGCGATCGGTATGGGTGTTGCCGCATTGGCATATCTCTTCCTGATGACGTTCTCGTTCACGTTGCCTTCGAAAGAAGCGTTGGGTAATATGACTGCCGAAGAGATCAGCAATATACGGGTAACACCGTGGATTATGGTAGGTCTGTATTTTATCCTGACTGTGGCTGAACTGTTTATCTCTCCGTTGGGATTGTCGTTTGTTTCGAAAGTCGCACCTCCTCATTTGCAAGGTTTGATGCAAGGTTGCTGGCTGGCAGCTACGGCAGTGGGCAACTCGTTGCTGTTCATCGGCGGATTGCTCTATACTTCCGTGCCTATCTGGGCTTGTTGGCTGGTATTCGTCGGAGCTACGGGCGTATCTATGATCGTTATGCTTTCGATGGTAAGATGGTTGGAGCGTATCGCTAAATAATCCGTCCTTTAAGAGAAGGCGGTAATTCAAAAGACGCTTTTATAGAATCTGCAAGTTCTCATATCCCTGTGATGGAGAACTTGCAGATTTTTTATGGTATCACTCCGGCTCCGCGCATTGTTTTATCTATCCGTTTCTCGGAGCGATAGGGTGGAGGATATCTGCCATACCGGTTCGGTGGAAAAATATCGGGAGCGTTGTGCCGGAAATTTTTTTCGTCAGAGTAATTAGGGAATGACAGTAATACCGATTCATTTCGGATTGTAGGAACAAATTGCTACGATATTTCATGAAATGGCAGCTTTTTTTATTTTCTTCGTGTTTTTTGTTGCTGTTCTGAAAATATAATTTTATATTGCAAAAAAATAATTAGTTTTTTATAAAAGTATTCATTTTTAATTTTATTCCCCTATGAGAAAATTTTACTTTTTGACGGTTGCAGCCGTCCTTGCTTTCTCGGCACAAGCCGCAGTTCCATTCGAGAAAGGCAAAACGGCACCTCGTCCGCGTGCACCCCGGGCTGTTGTTTCCGCCCCATTGCGAGCTGCTGAATTACAGACATTGATCGATGAAAATTTTTCCGGATTTTCCGATGGAACGGAAAGCGAACCCGGAACAGAGATCGTTTATGAGGATATTTACCACATTCCCGCATCCTATACGAGTGAGCCGGGATGGACGGGACAAGGCGTGCGTCCGGCAGGCGGTTGCGTGGCGCTTTATCAATGGGAAGACAGTTACGGTGATCCTCGTGGCGGTTATATCTCTACTCCGCCCCTTATGCTCGACGGTACGGCAACACTTACGTTCCGGGCAAAAGCACTCGGAAGTGAAAGTGCTGCTTTGTGGGTCGCCCTCTGCGATGATGATTTCGGTCCGGGCGATGACCAGCTCGATGCCGAACTGACCGGCGAATGGCAGGATTTCACGCTCCAAGCCTCGAACGGTTCTCTCGAAATGCCATCTTATTTCCAGCTTGCCTCCGAAGAGGGTGTAGTTATGATCGATGATGTAAAAATCGTATTTAAACAAGACCGTATCGGAACCCCTTATCCCCTTAATGCCCTCAATGTGTCGCCGACCGAGTTCGTTGCGCGTTGGGAAGAAGTGAACGGGGCAGAAGGTTATCTGTTGAATATCATCTGCACTACCGCACCTACGGATGTGGTGAGCGGGGAACTTTGCGAATCGTTCGACGGCATAAAGATCAACGCCGACGGAAAGACTATCGACACGTCCGCACCCAACTATCCGGAGGGGTGGAATATCAGTGTCAATAAACTTGGCGGTCAGGATGTCAGCACCGATGCCGGTAATTTCAATTCCGCACCTTTGGCTTTGATGTTCGATGCTGTCGGTGACACAATCGAATCGCCTGAAACGCCCGAACCGATCGACAATTTTTCGTTCTGGTGCAAGCCTACTGTTTATAATGACAATTACGAATACATGTCGCTGATCCGTCTCGAATTGTACCACTCGCTGACCGGTGTATGGGAGCTTGTCGCTCACTTGGGTTATTTCAACTTCATGCCCGAGGGCGGAGTCTATACGCTCAATAAGGAGTCGCTCGGTACGGATGTTACCCGCGTACGTCTGACCTATCTCCAAAAGGGTACGCCCGATTTCTATATCGACGATATAAAACTTCATTATACGACTCGCGGAACGACAGCACCGATGCTCGTAGACCAAAAGGTCGAGGGAACGGAATATTCGGTGAAGGACATCGATCCGCGTAACGAATACGTTTATTTCGTAAAAGCGTACAGGGAGGATATTGTTTCCGCTGCCAGCTATCAGGTATGGGTCGATGGTATTGTCGGACTTCAAGTCCAGACGGAAGAACCTGCCGATGTTACCCAGACTTCTTTCACGGCAGAATGGGCTCCTCTGGGGCATGCCACTACCTACACTGCCAATCTGTTCCAAGTAGTAGCACCGAAGAATGATCTGGAAAATGTCACGGTATTGGAAGAGACGTTCGACAACATTACCGAAGGTACCGTAGATAATCCCGGTATGGACTGGGTTTCGCCGTTCGATTTCGGGGCAAAAGGCTGGGCTTCGACCTCATGGTGTGCTACGCAGCCGGCATGGGCAGCGGGCATGGCGGGTACGACCGGTACAAATGTCTGGATGGGCGTTGCCGGTCTGGTGTACACCCCTGTTCTCGACCTGTCGTGCTACGACGGTAAGGGAATCACTGTCGAGGCTACTTTTGTAACGACCGTAGATTCTTTCGATTATAATGGTACCACAGAAGGCGAAGGGGTATTTGCAATCGTTATGGATTATTCCGACCTTACCAAGCCTATCGCATCCGGATATCTCGATACGCCTGTTGTCGGATCGACCAGCGGAACCATAACCATCAACAATGTTCCTGCCGGTAGCGATCTTTCGAATGTGGTTATCGCATTCATGAACAAGAGCGGTCTCGCTTTCTTTGTAGACTATGCCAAGATAAGTATGAATGTTCCTGCCGGAAAGACGCTTACTACTCCTCTTGCTTCTGTAACGACAGAGAATACATCGTATAAGTTCGAGGATCTCGATCCGATGTACGACCATGCATTCTCCGTAACGGCTTCGACTACGCATAATTACGAAACGTTCACGTCCAACCCGTCGGAAACTCGCATGGTTAGGACTTCTGTCGCTGCCGTCCCCGAAATCACGGGCAACCCGGGCGTGGAGATTACAGCCGTCAAGGGGATGATACTTGTCGTTGCTCCTGAACATGTTGCAGTCAAGGTTTATACGCCCGCAGGCGCTCTTGTGGCACAAGCCAGCGGCAACTGCACGATTCCTGCCGCACCGGGTGTTTATATCGTCCATGCTGCCGGAAAGGCTGTGAAGGTGGCTGTAAAATAAAGTGTGCCGGGATAAATTTCAGAGAGGGGGGGGATGAAATATCCCCGAATATAAAAATGAGGTCAAGACTAAGATGACCGCTCCGAAAAGTTACAACTTGTAACAACAAGACCTGAAAAAGAGTCGTATCAAACTCTACTTTGAGTAATGATACGACTCTTTTTTTGCCTTCAAGGATGTCCGAATTTCAAATCAGAAGCTCATATAGGCTGGGCATCTTACCATTTTGTTATTTCTTTTTAGGTACATCGGAATGGCGTGCGGTTCGTCCGGGTTATTCTCCGAACAGAGATAACTGCCGTTCCAGCAGCTGGAATGTCATCCGGTGGTAGGGGGATGTGCCGTGCAACCGGATCGCTTCACGGTGGGCTTTGGTGGGATAACCTTTGTTGCGGTCCCATTGGTACACGGGATATTCCCGATGCAGATCGAGCATGTAGTCGTCGCGGTAGGTTTTTGCCAATACGGATGCAGCGGCGATCGACAGATATTTCCCGTCGCCTTTCACGACGCAGGTGTGGGGCGTTTCCCGGTATTTCTTGAATCGGTTGCCGTCGATCAGCAGGTGTTCGGGCGGGACGTCCAATTGTTCGATAGCCCGGTGCATCGCCAAAAACGAAGCGTTGAGGATATTGATGCGGTCTATCTCCTCGGGCGATACGATACCGACAGCCCAAGCCGTCGCTTCCTGTTCGATAATGGGGCGCAGGGCGTAACGTTGTTTTTCGGAGAGTTGTTTCGAATCGTTCAGCAGTTCGTTGCGGAAGTCGGGCGGCAGGATGACAGCGGCGGCGAACACGGCACCTGCCAGACATCCGCGTCCTGCCTCGTCGCAACCGGCTTCGCATCTGCCGGCTTCCATATAGGGTAGTAACATGTTTTTCGTCAATAGGTTAGTTGTACGTTCAGTTTGAACAGCCATTGCCCGTTCTCTTTTTCGATGTATCCGAATTTGTGGGCATCGCAATCGGCTGTGGCGAATCGGGCGGTATGGAACAGGTACTCTTCGAATGCCTGCCGGTCGTAAGGGTCGTAGAAGCGGCAGTCGCCCGGTTTATGTATATAGAGGTGTGCCGTTAGAGCCGGATAGCCCCGATAGATTTTCGTGGGGCGCATTCCGCCTGCCGCAGCCGTCAGGAATTGTTTGATTTTGTATTCGTAGAATCCGTTCTGGCGGATCAGTTCGTCGCGTATCTTGTAGGGGTTGGAGAGCTTGATCTCCTCGGTCAGCTCGTCGATTCGTACCAGTTCGGTCGTATAGTAGAGCCGTGTGATCTCTGCCAGCAATTTGGGGAAATGCAGGTCGATGAGGCTTAACCCGTCTAAAAAGAATTTTCCTTCGGGGGCGGTGAATTTCAGTTTTGCTCCTAACCGGGCTATTTCGATCAGCCGGAAACGCACCCCGTTGTCGGGTGTTGTGCCCTCTATGCGGTTTATACGATTGCTTTCGGGGTTGGAAAATTTTACATTCAGGATGTCGTATTTCATATTGCCTGCCCGGTTCGCCGCCAACAGTCTGGCTCCGCTGTGTTTTACGGATACCGGCATCTCCCGTTCGATGTTGCGCAGTGTATCGAAATAGTGTACGGTAAAGTCTATTTTTGCACCGTCGGCGGGAATGGGATAGGTGATGTGCAGATCTGCCAACAGCCCGGCAAACCGGTCGTAAACCGAGTCGTCGTCGGGATCGGACAGAAATTTGTATAAGTCGGGCAGAGCTTCGAGAATGCGTCCCCGGTCGATTGTCGCAGTCGTTTCGTCGTGGCGAACCCACACTTGGTCGGGTGATAGCTGATAAACGACCCTGCCCGATTCGTCGTTACGTACGATGCTCGATATGGGGTGCGATACGCACTCTTTTCCTTCTGCCGGGGCGACCAATATCCCCGAATAAAGCGATTGCAACATCGCGTATATTCCTTGCCAGCCTTGTATGTTTTCTGCAAAAGCCATGTCGTATATTTAAAGTTGCGTCAAACAAAAGTACGAGATATTTTGTTTGATAGCAAAAGACATCCGGATTTATTCGCGATTGTGTCTCTATTCCGGAGGCTTTGGATTCTAAGTTATAGTTTGCTATTTGTTTGATTTGTTATGGACGGGGGAGTGATCTTCCGTCCATATTCGTGTGCGGGTTACCCCTGTTTGCGAATGGTTTGGAGCGTGATGTTTCCGATCTCGGCGGCAGTTTCGGAATATGAGCTGTTTTGCGATCCCAAGATTTTCCGGCAGCCTGCCAGGATGTACATTTCTACGAGCGCGTCGCGTATCCCGTCGGACGAGTCGCGGCGGGCGGTATGTCCGGAGCACAGGATATGATTGCCGAAACGGCGGATAAGCCGTTCTTTTTCCTCGTCGGAGTCCGTCGCCAGATAGAACCGGGTTTCCGGCACGAGCCGCAATTCTTGCTCCATCGCCTCGATGAAGATTTCGGTCGGGCTGTTCCGTATCGAGTCGATATGGTCGGTTCTCCGGATGTGTACGCCTATCGGGCATTGCCCGCCGATTTGCCTGAAAAACCGGTCGATCTGTTGTTGCAGGTCGGCAACGGGACGAAAATGTTCGAATTTTTTGCATGGGTTGCTTCCTGTGTAGAAATGCAGGAAAGAGGCGATGTAACTGTTTTTCCTGCTTTGTACTGCCGACCGGAAATCGAAACCTGCGTTTTGCAGCCGCTTTACTTCTTCTTCGTAAAACCGGTTGCCGAAAAGGATTTGCTGGGGCAGGCGGGGAATATGGAAGTTGCGCCGCCTCGGGCGGTCGAGCAGGCAGAGATCGGCGAGGCCGGCATCTTTGACTTCGGTCGGGATCGCGGCTTCGATCGGTTGGAATAATTCGTCGAACCGGCAATTTAATCCGTGATCTTTAAACCATACGATGCGTAAGCCGGTATGGCAATCGGCAGCCAGCCGTAAGGCGGAGTCGATTGCCCGCATGCGGTTTGCAAGTCCCCCTACGGGTACGAATGTAATCATGCTTTCCGGAACTTGTTCGGGTTATTTTTTCGATTTGGGCATGCGTTCCAACGAACGGATTGCCCCTGTTTCCGGATCGAAAGTGGCGCATACCGGCGATTTCTTATCGGTCAGCATTGCCGGGTCGATGCCGTAGATCGTGCCGAATTGGGCAACCGTGAATGTCCCGTTGAATAATGTCTTCCCGTCTAAAACGATTTCGATAGCGGCTTCGCCGGGTATGCGGTATGCCAAAGCTCCTTGGGGCATCTGTTTGGTTTCTTCCGTCTTGTTTTCACGGGTGTTCCGTATCCGGATCTGTACAGGTGCTCCGCTCAGGTCGCTTTTATCCACAATGCCGTAGTAGTCGGAAAACCGGAACAGGATGTCGTCGGACTTTTGTGTGGAGGGTACGTAATGGAAAGTGAACGTACGGGTTTCTGTCTCGGTCGAGCCCAAGAACAGTCGCGAGAATGCCTCTTCCTGTTCGAGCAGCGATTCGAGTGTTACCCGCAGCGATTCTCCGTCGGCGAAGGGGTCGGCATCGCCGATGAGGATGTCGTACCGACGCTGGCGCAGACGATGCAGTTGTTCGAGGGCGGTCTTTGCCATTTTGGCGGTTGAGCCGGGTACCAGCATCTCCTCCGTGTATAACGGCGTGAGCACTCTCTCTTTCATGACGGTCGGCTTGGTTGCCGGGGTCAGTGCTTTTGCTTTTATCGGGAGCGGATCGGTATTTACCGATGCCAGCATGCCATTGTCGGATAGATGAAAATCGACGGAGCTGCCGGGTTTGAGTTGTATGCTGTATTGTTCCTGCGGATCGGGACGGCTTGCTGTTTCGACCGTGATGCCGTCGATCGTCCAGAAAATGGAATCTTTCCCGATCGGTTGCGGCGCATTCGGGTATTGCTCGGCATAGCGGACGAATTGTCCGGCTTTCTGTTCGGTGCGGGTGGCGGTGACGGTAACGGAGAGTTCGGTTTGCGGTAAAGAGTAGACTAATGCGTAGTCGTTGAATGCCCCGGTCGTCATCTTTTGTGTCGTTTGCGCTTGAAGTCCTGTTACGGCTATCAAAGCGAGCAAGCCTATCTGAGATTTCATAATTCTGAATTTTAAGATATTTGTAATCTGTTACAAACTTACAAAAAACGTTGAAATAAACGATATAAAGCGGATAAAATCGAACGGCACGAGCTCTGCTTGCCGGTCGGTATCGTATGGCTGCTTCGTATCGGCTTATCCGAATTGTTGTATTTGGCGGAAGGCTTTCCCGAGGTGGGCGGTCACGTCGCTTGCGATGACCGATTCTTCCGAACCGGCTGAGGCTGCGAGGTCACCGGCAAGTCCGTGCAGATAGACACCGACAGTTGCGGCAGCGGTGCTGTCGTAACCTTGTGCGAGCAAAGCACCAATGATTCCGGTCAGTACGTCGCCGCATCCGGCGGTTGCCATGCCCGGATTTCCGGTGCTGTTGAATCTGACGGTTCCGTCGGGCAAGGCTATCGCCGTGTATGCTCCTTTCAGCAGGATAACGAGTTGTCGGGCTTGTGCCTGTTCCCGTGCTTTTTGAATGCGTTCGTAGGTGTTGCGGCTTTTGCCGAACAGCCGGTCGAACTCTCTGACATGAGGTGTGAGTATCGTCCCGTGTGGTAGGTTTTCCCACATCTGCGGCGATTGCGCCAGCAGATTGAGTGCGTCGGCATCGAGCAGACAGGGACAGCCGATTTGCGGCAGGAGTTGTTGCAATGCCTCCCGGGTAGGTGTGTCGGTGCCGATCCCCGGGCCGATAGCTATGGCTGTGTGGCGTCGGTCGGGCAGTGGTACGGCACTGATGTGGCATTCGTTTGTGTCGGGCGAAAAAATTGCTTCGGGAATCGCGCTCTGCAAGATCGGATATGCACATCGTGGGGCGTGTACCGATACCAGACCGACACCAGCCCGAAGAGCGGCGCGTGCCGACAATACCGACGCTCCGATCATGCCGTAGTGTCCGGATACCAACAGCAGATGCCCGCAGTCGCGTTTGTCGGCGAACTTCGACCGTCGGTGCAGCAGTTCGTGAATTTCGTGGGGTTCGGTAAACCGATACGGAGTGGCGGTGTTTGCCAGTGCGTCGGGGTGTAGCCCGATGTCGAGAGATTCCCATATACCGGTATAGGGGGCATTTTCGGGAAACAGGAATGCCAGCTTCGGAAATTGAAGCGTGTAGGTGAAATCGGCTCGTACGATAGATTCCGGATCGTTTCCGCTGTTGTCTTCCCCGAACAGTCCGGACGGAATGTCGATTGCAATCACTTCGGCTCCCGACCGGTTGATACATTGTACGGCTTCGGCGTAAAAACCGTGCAGGGATGAATGCAGTCCCGATCCGAATAGTCCGTCGATTATCCGGTCGGAGGGTTCGATGCAGGGCATCGCCTGTCCCGGTCGGATTTCGGTAAATACGGCATCCGGCATTTGAAGTACTCTTCGCCGGTTGGTCTCGCAGTCGGGCGACAGCTTGCCGTCGTGAAACAAGTATGTGTGTACGGCATATCCTTTTTCGGATAATATCCGGGCGATCGCCAACGCATCGCCGCCATTATTGCCCGGTCCGGCGAATATGCAGATTCGTCTTTTTTTGTCCCAATGGGATTCGATCCGTCGGGCGATAGCGGCGGATGCCCGTTCCATCAGGTCGATCGAAGCTATCGGTTCGTGTTCGATCGTGTACCGGTCTATTTCGCGTATATCGGCGGTTGGAAATATTTTCATGTCGCGTCTGTTATGAAATGATCGTTCCGGTATAGCAGGCCGGGTATAGCAAAGGTACGGAAATAATGAAAAATATAACATTACATTTTCGGGTTATTTGTATTTGTTATACCTTTGTGATCGGAATTCATTACATAATCAGACAATGAGTACGATAAAAATCAAAAATTTAGAGTTTGTGCCTTATATCACGCGCGAGAAAATCGCGGAAGCCGTGAGCCGTCTGGCAGCCCGTATCGATCGGGATATGGCAGGAAAAAATCCGTTGTTCGTCTGCGTGCTGAACGGAGCGTTCATGTTCGCCGCCGATCTGTTTCGTGAGGTGTCGATCGAGGCGGAAATTACGTTTATCCGTATGAAGTCGTATGAGGGGACTCAATCTACGGGTTCGGTAAAACAAATTTACGGCTTGCAGGAGGATATTTCCGGACGGTCGGTTATCATTGTGGAGGATATTGTAGATACGGGTTATACCATGCAGCAATTGATTCATCAGCTGGAAGCGTTGAACCCCAAAGAGATCAAGGTGGCTACATTGCTCTTCAAACCGGAATCGCTGAAATGCGAAGTGCCGCTCGATTATGTAGCGATGGAAATTCCGAAAGCCTTTATCGTCGGATACGGTCTGGATTATGACGAACAGGGCAGGAACTTGAAAGATATTTATGTGGTGAAAGAGTGACTTTCACAAGGGAAATAGGATTGAAAACAGGAAAAACAGGTATTTTTAGGTATGATAAACTTAGTCATTTTCGGAGCTCCGGGGTCGGGAAAAGGGACTCAGAGCGAACAATTGATTAAAGAATATGGTTTGTTCCATATCTCGACAGGTGATGTATTGCGCGAGCAGATCGCGAAAGGTACGGAGTTGGGCAAAATTGCCGACTCGTATATCTCGAAAGGGCAATTGATTCCCGACGATCTGATGATCGACATTTTGTCGCATGTGCTGGACACGCATGAGGAGACGAAAAGCGGTGTGATTTTCGACGGATTTCCCCGCACGATCGCGCAAGCGCAGGCTTTGGATGTGATGCTGAAAGAACGCGGTACGGCAGTCAGCGCAGTGATCGGTCTGGAAGTGGAAGAGAGCGAACTGATAGACCGTTTGCTGAAACGCGGTCAGGTATCGGGCCGTAGCGACGACAATCTGGAAACGATCCAGAAACGGCTGGATGTCTATCACAACCAGACTACACCGTTGAAAGATTTTTATATCGCGGAAGGGAAATATAAAGCGATTCACGGTATGGGTACGGTAGAAGAGATATTCCATACCATTAAGGAATCCATTATCTCTTTATAGATCGAAGCAGTTCGCCGGCGATAACGATTCGTCGTTGAATATCGGATAATACGAGAGCGGAAACACAGACGAATATCGGCTTGTTTCCGCTTTTCTGTTTATCGGACGGAAGCCCCCTGCCTTGATAATTTGGCAGAGTGTCGGGCAAGTATTATCTTTGTGCCCGGCGAGGCTGATCTTCTCGGACAGTCCGATGCTCCGGTCCCGGCTTGGGGCGTGTTTATATTGTAACCGTAAAATAGAAAAATATGGCAGGTTCGAATTTTGTAGATTATGTGAAGATATATTGCCGTTCGGGAAAGGGCGGCGCAGGTGCCATGCACCTTTACCGCGCGAAGTATATCACAAAGGGCGGACCGGACGGCGGTGACGGCGGTCGCGGCGGTCATGTGATTTTACGGGCGAATCGGAATTTATGGACACTGCTCCACTTGAAGTATGCCCGGCATATTCTGGCGGGCAACGGCGGGTCGGGCGGTGCCAACCGCAGTTTCGGTAAGGATGGTGCCGATCAGGTGATCGAAGTGCCTTGCGGTACTGCGGTGTTCGATGCCGATTCGGGTGAATTCCTGTGTGAAGTAACTAACGACGGCGATGAAGTCGTATTGTTGAAAGGTGGTCGCGGCGGATTAGGCAATTGGCATTTCAAATCGGCTACGAACCAGACTCCCCGCTATGCACAACCCGGCGAACCGGCAGTGGAGCGGAATGTGATTCTCGAATTGAAACTGTTGGCGGATGTCGGTCTGGTGGGTTTTCCCAATGCGGGTAAATCGACTTTGTTGTCGGCTATCTCGGCGGCGAAACCGAAAATTGCGGATTATCCGTTTACTACGCTCGAACCGAATCTGGGCATCGTGTCGTATCATGAGAACCGCTCGTTTGTGATGGCGGATATTCCCGGCATCATCGAGGGGGCGAGCGAAGGCAAAGGACTGGGGCTCCGCTTCCTCCGTCATGTGGAACGGAATGCGCTGTTGCTGTTTATGATTCCCGCCGATGCCGCCGATATACGTAAGGAATATGAAATATTGCTGAACGAGGTGACGACGTTCAATCCCGACCTGCTCGATAAACAGCGGGTGCTTGCCGTTACCAAATGCGATCTGCTCGATGAGGAGTTGCTCGAAGCTATCAAACAGGATTTGCCGGAACTTCCGACGGTCTTTATCTCTTCCGTGACGGGGCAGGGTCTTTCGGAACTGAAAGATGTGCTGTGGCGTGAACTGAACGATGAGGCGAACCGGGTGATGACGATTACCCATCGAAATCTGGATGCCCGTCACCGGGTGAAAGAGGAGGACGAGTTCGAACTCGACGAACCGGAGCTGCCGGAAGACGATGATCTGGAAGCAAACTACGACGAAGAGGATTGGTAATGGTCGGGCACGAATCGTCGAATATTTCCTATTTCTCTTTTTCCGGATTGGATGCCTGTGAAAAAGTGGTTTCGTTTGTGACGACGCGTGGAGCCGTAGTCGCAGGAGATCCGTACAGTTCGTTCAATTTGGGAGAGTGGTCGGGTGACGATCCGGCTCGGGTTGCGGAAAACCGTGCGAGCCTGTGCCGGGAGTTGCAGATTCCGGAAGAGAACCTTCTGACGGCACATCAGGTGCACGGCACGGAAGTGGCTGTGATCGAGTCCGGTTTTCTGTCGTCGGGCAGAGAAGCCCGGGCTGAAATACTCGACGGCGTGGATGCGATGATTACCGATGTGCCGGACATCGCATTGACGGTGTCTACTGCCGATTGTGTGCCGGTGCTGCTATTCGACGAAGAACATCGGGCGGCAGCGGCGATTCATGCCGGTTGGCGTGGCATGTCGGCTCACATTATCCCGAAAACCATTGCCCGGATGACCGAATGTTATGGAACTTCGCCCAGCCGTTTGTCGGCATCGGTAGGACCTTCGATCGGGTTCGATGCCTTTGAGGTCGGAGACGAAGTGGTCGAAGCCTTTGCTGCCGCCGGTTTTACTGTCAGCCGGATTGCCGCACGGCATAAAGTGTCGGGGAAATACCATATCGACCTGTGGGCGGCGGCAACCGATGAACTGATCGGTTCGGGAATCGGATTAGACCGTATTGAAGTGGCGGGCATTTGTACACGGACACATGCCGACCGTTTCTTTTCCGCCCGGGCATCGGGCGTTTCTTCCGGACGGTTCCTTACCGGAATATTCATGCGATAAATGTTGAATCAGAAAATAAAAACCAATGAAAAAACTGTTTAATTTTATGGCTGTCGCACTGTTGTGCAGTGGGATGGTAAGTTGTGACGAGAATGATGAACCGCAGTACGAACCGGAATATCAATTGCGGGTCTTGACCTTTGAGGATTCCGACTACAAAGGAACGGGCAATTATCTGGGTAACAAGGACTGGTCGTCGTTGATCGATGTAGAGCAGAACAACGGAGCATTGCTCTATCCGAAAACGCAGGAGCTTTACCGTTGGGAGGATGAAAACAATACATTCCTCGCATCGGAACTGGTAAACAAATATGGCGACTATCAATATTGGGGCGGTGGTCACGCCGTTTCGAGCTATGTCGATATGGATATGCCGAATTGCACTTTCGAACATCAGCTCTCGGTATGTTATCAGGATTCCGTGAGCGGGTTCGGCGGTCATAACGGTTCGAAAAATTTCTGTGTGCATAACGGTTATGATGCCAGTGTCGAGGCTACGGAGGGTTTGCCTTCGATCTATTTCAGCGACGGTACGGCTCGTGTGATCGACCACATGTATGTGATTGCCACGACCTATTTCCTGCGTGGCGTGAAATTGGGCAATTCGCCGAGCCGGGCTTTCCAAGAGGGCGATGTCTGCAAACTGATCGCTACCGGAGTCGGTGCGGACGGAGCGGTAACCGGAACGGCAGAATTTGTGTTGGCGCAGGGTGCTGATTTCGTAGCGGATACATGGACCAAGTTCGACCTGTCGTCGTTGGGCAAGGTGGTGAAGGTTTATTTCAATATGACTTCGACCGATACGGGCGAATGGGGTATGAATACACCCGCCTATTTCGCTTACGACGATGTAGCGGTTCGTTTTGAATAATTGCCGCCGTAGTCCCGCTCGGGATGCGGACAGCATAAACGATTTGCGTTGGAAATCGATGTGTGTTCCGGATAGTCGGACACCGGTTTTCAACGCAATCTTTTTTGTCGTACCATCGGTTCGGACATAAAAAAAGCATCTGCATTTTGCAGATGCCCGATATTTTCGATCTGTGGGCGTTGAGGGATTCGAACCCCCGACCCTCTGCTTGTAAGGCAGATGCTCTAAACCAGCTGAGCTAAACGCCCGAGAATAATGAGAACCGAAGTTCTCAGAGGATATATATGATTATAATATAGAGTTCGACTTTTGTGGGCGTTGAGGGATTCGAACCCCCGACCCTCTGCTTGTAAGGCAGATGCTCTAAACCAGCTGAGCTAAACGCCCGGAACTTTGTTTCAAAAGCGTTGCAAAGGTAATGCTTTTTTTTTTAACTGCAAAACAAAAATGGGAAAATTTGTATTATTTCGTGCTTCGCATTAATTTTGTACCGCAAAATAACTTGATTCCGTTTCGGGTAGATGCCCGATTCCCAGCCGGAGGTTATCGGGTTGGGGATTTAGTAACCAAGATAGGTTGCAAGCCGGGAGCAGAAGCCGTCAAGACAAAACGTGAATGGAGTTATGCCGGGATGCAGTGCTTATTATTAAAATAGAAATATTATGGATTTGACTACGCTGAGCGCGATTTCTCCGATCGACGGTCGTTATCGGAACAAAGTAAATGAGTTGGCAGCCTATTTTTCGGAATATGCCTTGATCCGTTATCGGGTGCGGGTAGAGATTGAATATTTCATCGCTTTGTGCGAATTGCCCTTGCCGCAACTGAAAGGCGTGGATGCCGCATTGTTTCCGGAACTGCGTCGTGTCTATACGGAATTTACCGAAGCGGATGCGGAAAAGATCAAGTCGATTGAGTCGGTGACCAATCACGATGTGAAAGCCGTGGAGTATTTTATCAAGGAACGGTTCGATACGTTGGGCTTGGCGGAGTATAAAGAGTTTATCCATTTCGGGCTTACTTCGCAGGATATCAACAACACGGCGGTGCCTATGTCGATCAAAGAGGCGATCGAAACTTGCTATATGCCGGTATTGGAAGAGATGCTCGCGTTGATCAACCGGTATGCCGAGGAATGGAAAGATATACCGATGTTGGCGAAAACACACGGACAGCCGGCTTCACCCACCCGTCTGGGCAAGGAGATCCGGGTATTCGGGTATCGTTTGGAAAAACAGATCGCATTGTTGCGGGCTGTGCCGGTGAGCGGAAAGTTCGGCGGTGCTACCGGAAATTTCAATGCCCACCGTCTGGCATATCCGTCGATTGATTGGCGGGCTTTTGCCAATACGTTTTTGAAAGAACGTCTCAGCTTGGAGCGTGAGGAATGGACGACCCAAATTTCGAACTACGATAATCTGGCGGCACTGTTCGATGCCTTGCGCCGTATCAATACGATCGTGATGGACCTCGACAAGGATTTCTGGCAGTATATCTCGATGGAATATTTCAAACAGAAAATCAAGGCGGGAGAGGTCGGATCGTCGGCGATGCCTCATAAAGTGAATCCGATCGACTATGAAAACTCGGAAGGTAATCTGGGATTGGCAAACGCCATATTCGATCATCTGGCTACGAAGCTGCCTATTTCGCGTCTGCAACGCGACCTGACCGACTCGACGGTGTTGCGTAACGTAGGTGTGCCTTTGGCGCATACGCTGATCGCTTTCCACAGCACGATTAAAGGTCTGAACAAACTGCTTCTCAATGAAACGGCGATCTACCGCGATCTGGATAATATGTGGAATGTCGTGGCGGAAGGTATTCAGACGATTCTTCGTCGCGAGGGCTATCCCAAACCGTATGAGACATTGAAGGAGCTGACCCGTACGAATGCCGAGGTAAACAGCGAGTCGATACATGCGTTTATCGAAACCCTGAATGTCTCGGAAGCTGTAAAAGAGGAACTTCGCGGATTGACCCCGCATTCATATACCGGATTCTGATTCGGAGAAATGAAATGAAACAGTCCCGGCGGAGAACTTTTCTGCCGGGACTGCTGTTTTTTAAGAAATTTGTTGCAGATTTTTATACGTTTAAGCGATGAAATCCAAAAATGATTCGCATCTTTGCAATCAGATTTTTAGCATATTGATTTTAAAGGCCGAGAGGCTGTAATTTTTTAACAAAGAATATCCATGGAAGGAGAAAAGAAACCCAGACGTCCCCGTATCGGAGACAACAAGAGTGTCGCTCGCGAAAGTAATATTGGGAAATATGAAAGAGTAGACTATGGCAGGAGAGACAACGGCGCAAACGAAGAGCGTTCTTACAACAGTGAAAGACCTTATGCTCCCCGCCGTTCGTATGGTGAAGGCAATTCCTACAACAACCGGAACAATTACGCGAATAACCGTTACGGAAACAACAATCGGAATAATTATGGAAATAACGGCGGTAACAGCTACGGCAATTCGTATGGCAACAAGCCCCGTTATAATCAGAATAACAACTACCGTCAGACGGATGAAAACGGCGAACGCAACTACAATACGGACCGCCCGTATGGCAACCGTCCCGCGTATGGTAACAACAATCGCGGCGAAGGCAATGCCCGTCAGTCGTACGGTAACCGCAATTACGGCAATAACAATAATAACAGCTATGGCAACCGCGGCGGATATAACCGTGGCGGCAATGGCGAAGGCGGCAACCGTTATGGAAACGGCAATAACCGCGGCGGGTATAACAATGGCGGTCGCAACCGCGCTTCGCAACGCGAAAACCGTTACCCGGCACGTCCCCGCCGTATAGAGTACGAGATGCCCGAAGTGGATCCGTCTACCCCGATCCGTCTGAACAAATACATGGCGAATGCCGGTATCTGTTCGCGTCGCGAAGCCGATGAATTTATCCAGAATGGCGAGGTGTTGGTAAACGGAACACCGGTAACCGAATTGGGTACGAAGATTACCCGTACCGATGTGGTGACGTTCCAAGGCAAAGTCGTGACGCTGGAAAATAAGGTGTATGTGCTGTTGAACAAGCCGAAAGATTGCGTTACTACCTCCGACGATCCTCAGGGGCGTCTGACGGTAATGGACATCGTCCGCAATGCCTGCACGGAACGCATCTATCCCGTAGGTCGTCTCGACCGCAACACGACCGGCGTGTTGTTGCTGACCAACGACGGCGATCTGGCATCGAAGCTGACGCATCCGAAATTCGTGAAGAAAAAGATATATCATGTATGGACCGACAAGGACGTATCGGAGGAAGATATGCAACGTATCGCCGATGGTATCGATCTGGAAGACGGACCGATCCATGCCGATGCCGTAAGTTATGCAACCGATACCGACCGGAATCAGGTGGGTATCGAAATCCACTCCGGACGCAATCGTATCGTGCGTCGTATCTTCGAGGCATTGGGATACCATGTGATTAAACTCGACCGGGTTTATTTCGCCGGTCTGACTAAGAAAAACTTGCAACGCGGTCGTTGGCGTTACCTCACGCAACAGGAATTGAACATGTTGCAAATGGGTGCGTTCGAGTAATCGTCCGGACCGTTACGAAAGTCAATGCTTTATTAAGGTGTAAAGAAACAAAGATATGGAAACCATTAGCAGAACAAAAATTGTAGACATTTTCGCCCCGGCGCTTTACGGGCAAAGAGTAAATGTAAAAGGTTGGGTACGTACCCGCCGCGGAAATAAGAACGTAAACTTTATCGCTCTTAACGATGGTTCTTCTATCAAAAATATACAGGTTGTCGTAGATCTGGGAAAATTTAATGAAGAAGATCTGAAACCGATCACGACCGGCGCATGCGTAAGCGTAACAGGATTGTTGGTCGAATCGCAGGGAAAAGGACAGCAGGCAGAGATACAAGCCGAGAACATCGAAGTGTACGGCAGTGCCGATCCGCAGACCTATCCGTTGCAGAAGAAAGGACACTCGTTGGAGTTCCTGCGCGAAATCGCCCATCTGCGTCCGCGTACCAATACGTTCGGAGCCGTACTTCGTATCCGCCACAACATGGCGTTTGCCATCCACAAATATTTCAACGATCACGGATTCTTCTATCTGAACACGCCGCTGATTACGGCGAGTGACTGCGAAGGCGCAGGTGCCATGTTCCAAGTGACGACGCTCGATATGCAGAACCTGCCGATGACCGAAGATAAAAAGGTGGATTATGCACAGGACTTCTTCGGAAAACCGACAAGCCTTACCGTTTCGGGACAGTTGGAAGGTGAGCTGGGTGCTACCGCATTGGGAGCGATCTACACATTCGGTCCGACTTTCCGTGCCGAGAACTCCAATACGCCCCGTCACTTGGCAGAGTTCTGGATGGTAGAACCGGAAGTCGCTTTCAACGAAATCAAAGAAAACATGGACTTGGCGGAAGATTTCCTGAAATACTTGATCCGCTATGCTCTCGATAATTGTAAAGACGATCTCGATTTCTTGTGCGAAATGTATGACAAGGAGTTGATCGACCGTTTGAAATTCGTTTGCGAAAACGATTTCGTCCGTTTGCCCTATACCGAAGGTATCAAGATTTTGGAGGCTTCGGGACGCAAGTTCGAGTTCCCGGTATATTGGGGTGTGGATTTGCAGTCGGAACACGAACGTTATCTGGTAGAAGAACATTTCAAACGTCCGGTGATCCTGACCGATTACCCGAAAGAGATCAAGGCGTTCTATATGAAGTTGAACGAAGACGGAAAAACCGTTCGGGCTATGGACGTTCTCTTCCCGCGGATCGGTGAAATCATCGGCGGATCGCAACGTGAAGAAGATTACGACAAGTTGCTCGGTCGTATCGAGGAGATGCACATCCCGATGAAGGATATGTGGTGGTATCTCGATACCCGTCGTTTCGGTACGGCTCCTCACTCTGGGTTCGGTCTCGGTTTCGAACGCTTGATTTTGTTCGTAACCGGCATGACGAACATTCGCGACGTCATACCTTTCCCCCGTACGCCGAAGAACGCAGAGTTTTAATTCTCCCGCAACGGGATTCGTATAAAGGGGAATCGAAATACCTTATTTAAAGAAATCAGACCTCGCCGCAAATCTGTGGCGAGGTCTGATTTTATGTTTGAGGTGTTTTGAGAACTATCGAACTCTCGTGTAACCGATGACGGGGTCAGTCGATAAAAACCTTCGTACTCTTTTTTCTCAAATCGCCGTTCGGGGTGCTTGCGCAGAGCATGACGATATACAGTCCCGGAGCGACATATTTGGACAGGCTGAATTGTCTTGTCGTGCCGTCGGCTACGATGTTACCGATCGAACGGGATTCGGCTCCCGAAAAATCATAAATGCGGATCGAGGCTTCGTTCAGCTCCTCCGGAAGGGAATAAGAGAGCCGGTCTGTATTCCGGTTGTAGGTCAGGACGATGCCGCCGTCACTCTCCCGGAGCGTGCTCAACGCGCTTTTGTCCCCGACGATCTGTACCGATATGTTGCCGAGTGTCGGCACTTTTATCTTGAAATGGAGACTCCGGTCGGCATCGAGGTAATAGACGTTGTCTGCCGATTTGAAACTTTCTGTCGATGCGGCTTGATCGAGAATACAGCTTATGCCGTCGCCTTCGATCCTGATCTGATCTATGTTTCGTGTATAGCCCGGAATGATGAATGTGTATGTGCGTTCGGCGGGCATACCTTCGTATCCGTCGCCTTCGTTGGCGATACGGATCGTATGACCTGTCGGATCGTTCGATCCTTCGAAGCGGGTCAGAACATATTCCCTTTCAGCCAACGATCGTGTCGATTTTTTATCGTCGTCGAACAGGGTTGCCGCCGATGGGGTTTCGCTGTTCAGGTCGGCGAGATAGATAATTTCGAAACGTGAATTGTCGATCTCTTTTGTCGAGCTGTATGACTCTTGCCCGAATCGGGTGATGAACGAGCCTTTTCGTCCGAAGTAGGGCAGGCGTTCGAGCGGTGCTTCATATTTTATGGTCGTCCCGCCCGGATAGCTTTTACTCATGTCGTTCATGTCGATCCATTCGCCCGCAGGGAAAATGATGTCGCGGGAAGTGGTGTTGTCGAGTACAGGTGCGATCAGAAGGTCGTGTCCCCAAAGGTACTGGTCTTTGCACGAACTCAGTTCTGCCGACGGGGCCGTATCGTGGAACGAAACGGGTCTTGCCAACGGTGTGCCGTGGGTCGTGTTTTCGTAAGCCAGTGTATAGGTGTAGGGCAGATAGCTGTAACGTAGGTTCAGGCATTTGCGTACTTCCGGCAGGACGGAGGCATAGCAATCCTGATAAGGTTCGGGCAGATGAGTCGAGTGGGTACGCATCATGGGGGAGAATACTGCCATTTGTATCCAGCGCAGGTACAGGCGGTCGTCGGTCGATGATGCGGAGAATCCGCCGACATCCGAACCCATATACCCGATTCCCGACATGCTTGCGCTGATCAATGCCGGAACTTGCGATTCCAGTCCGCTCCACGACCGTTTGATGTCTCCTGTCCACGGGAATGCGGAGTGCCGCTGCATTCCGGCTGTTCCGGCACGGGGCATGAGGAACGGGCGTTGGTCGGGGAAATCTTCTTTCAATCCCCGGTAGACCCGTTCTGTCCAGAGGTCGCCGAATTCGTTGTGTATTTGTGCTACGGTGCCGCCCAAGTGCCGGCTGTCGGTATCGTGGCGTTCGGGTTCGCCGAGGTCGAGCCACCAGCCCGCTACGCCTTCTTGTGTGCGTTGGCGGTAGAATTGCCACATCCAGTCCATTGCTTCGGGATTGGATGCGTCGATCAGTCCGACCCGTTTGGCTCCGAGCCATTCCATGCCGGAAACATCGCTGTCGGCGAAGTATCCGAGTTGTTCGAGTGTCTGGTAGTTTGCACTTACGGATGTGAAAAACGGTTCGGTGATGCAGATGGTTTTTACACCTTGTTCGTCGAATTGGCGCATCATCTCTTCCGGCTGTTCCCAGTTGGGGGCATACCAGTCGAGATTTCCCATTCCGCTGTTTCCTTCGCCCTGCCAATAGAGGTCGAATACAATGGCATCGAGCGGCAGGCTGGCATTTTTGATATTGTCGATAACCGACTGGGCTTCGGTACGTGACTTGTATCCGTAGCGCGAGGTCATGTAGCCTAATGCCCAATATGGGGGCAATTCCTGTCTGCCGGTAAGGAAGGTGTAGTTTTCAAGAACCGACGACATGCTCCCGTCGCCGCCGACGAAGTAATATGCTATCGGATTCAGGCTTCCCGACCGGTAGGTTGTTCCTTCGGACGATGGGGTCAGGGCAGCGTTGCGGTAGTGGTCGTCGAAGAAGATGCCGTAGCCCGAACTCGATACGACGAACGGTACGCAGATATTGTGCGGGGCTCGCCATGTGCTTTCCCAGCCGCCGGTCTGGGTGTTGTTCATAACCAGCGTCTGTCCGTCGAGGTTGGCGCGTTGTCCGTTGTACCCGCCACCGTAGAATGCTTGGTCGTGCATCGGGGCGAATGTTGCCGTACGCGGGACGGAACTGTTGTTCAGCCCTTCGGCTTCGGCAAGGATTACCTGCTTCTGTTTGTCGGTATATCTTACGTTACAGTTCGTTTTGTCGATTTCGGCATAGAGGTATTTCGTCGCTATGGTTATATATCCGTTTTCGTCCGATACGGAATAGGTGCATTCGGGTGTGGCGGATACGGATATGGAGCGGCGTTCGGGCGTATCGTCTCCATTGCGGCGTGTCAGAATCTTGAAGATATAATCGTTATAGGGCGTGACAGACAGTGTCCCGTTTTCTGCTTGGATGGCGACAGTCGTCCCGTCGTCGGTGTGGGATACATATTTGCCCAATTGCGACCGGAGCCCGCTGTTGTATTTGTTTTTCAACTCGACGATGATGTTCTTGTCGTCGGCGGTCTTTGCCGTTGTCGAGCAGTTGCCATCGCGCATCACGAATGCGAACCGGTCGATATGTTCGTCGGAGTCGAGTTCGAAAAACTCGGAAGGACGTACGGTGAAGGTGTATATGTCGGGATCGGCGCCGGTGCGTGTCAGCCGGTATCGCGGCGAGTTGTCGCCCCAAGGTGAGCTGTGCTTCCAGTCGGAGTCGTCGGTGCTTTCGTCGGTCAGGATTCCGCAGTGTGCATAGATGTTTCCGGCTTTGCCTTTGAGGGCGGCGTTGCCGAGCGTGGCATCGAAGTAAAAGACGATTTCATCGGTCTCTTTGGCGCTGTTGGGCATATACCATACTTGTCCGGTGTTTTGTTTGAACGGGACGTAAATGATGTCGTTATCCGGTGTACCGGCTTGGATTTGCCCGTCGGCGGAAGCGAACTTCATGCCTAACATCCTGATCGAGTCGCCTTGATCGAGGACGTAATAGCGCGAGGGGGTGAAAGAGATCGTGTACAGATCGGGCGATTGCTCCGACCGTATCATGGTGTAGTCGCTTTTCAGTGTGGTTCCGTCGGGACCGATCATGTGCGACAGCCCTGAAAGATCGTCGTTATCGTCGGTAACGATGCCCGAAGTGATGTATATGTCGCCGGTATAGCCTTTCAGTGCGGCATCTCCTGCCGCAGCATTGAAGAACACGGTGACGGGTTCATCCTGACGGGCATTTGCCGGTTCGTACCAGCAGATCCGTTGCGGGGCAGTACGCTCTTCCGGAGCGGTTTCGACCATCCCGATGGTCATTGCGTCGATGTCTACGGTCACCAGATAAGTGGTGTCTTTATTTACTTTCCATTGCAGGTCTCCGGCAGAATCGAGGCTGACGCCGGAATTGTCGTCGGCATTGCGATAAAAGAATTTTTGTCCGTAGTCACCGTAAGGATTGACACCGATTTTAAAACTTCCTGTGGGGTTCAGTTTTACCTTGCCTGAAAAAAGGAACGGATTGGACGGGTCTTGGTCGAGAGGGGTTGCCTGCGACAATGCCCATCCGCCCGGTGTAGCATCGCCTACGGCGTAGAGCCGGTTGTGCAGTATCGGTTTCTCCTGATAAGCTGACCGGGTTACGCTGACCTTCAAATTTCGCAGGTCGCATACGATATCGTAGTTGCCGTCGAGGGCGACTTTGAATTTATCGTCGTTTCCTCCGCGACGCAATGTGCCTTCGCCGAGGATATAGGGGTTGTCGCCTCCGTTGCGATATTCGGGTTTGTCCCATGCTGCCTCGGTGAGGAATTTAAATTCCTTGTCGGCTTTCAAATATCCGGAATAGGTAAAGATGTCGGGGTTTTCGGTTGTCGTATTCATCACGCTTGCGTTGTCGAGCGACCATCCGCCCCAAGTCGCATCGCCGATGATAAGCAGTTTTTCTTCTGCATGGGTATCGAGGGCGATACAGCATATCGCGGTGAGGAGTGCGATACAGTAATTTTTCAGTGTTATTTTCATGATCTTAAAAAAAATTGATTTTCACAAAAGTACATTCGATTTTGTGTGTGAAATTGCGGCAAGTATTAAAATGTAGACGAATTGAATTTATAAATAATTGATATATATGGTATTGGCTTTTTTGGCTCGCGCGAAAAAAGTAGACTTGAAAAAGAGATCGGTCTCCCTTTCTTTCAATTTCGATACGATGCCGGCATTGTTTGGGCAGACGGATGAGGTGTTGCCGGGGGTATTTGAGTTGTTTATGTCCTTCGGATTATTTGCGGAATGCTCCGTTCCGATAGCGGCGTACAGCCGGGGTGTCGGAGAGGAACGGGGCTACCTTTTTACGGGCTTCTTCGCTGAGGTATTCGTTCCACGAGGGACGGATTTCGATATTACCGTCGGGTCGGAACGTGTAGACGAAAAGAGGGATCGTGATATGATCCCGGACTTCGCGACGTATGGAGACGGGGATGCTGTCGGGGAAAATAAGAAATTCGTCGATGGTCGGGCGTATGGATTGTGCGGCTTTTCCGACGGGTTCCCAATCAGCATCGTAGAGTTGGAAACGGCTGTCGCCTGCGGGGCCGAATACCGTATGTATCGTGCCGATGAGGCAGGTGCTGTCTTTAAGCGGAAACAGGCGTATTTGCAGTTCGCTCCGTTCGGTCAGGGAGAGGAGCAGCAGGCTGTCGGAAAGTTGGGTGATCCGGCTTTCTCCACCGGCTTTATTGGGTGTGGCGATGTTTTGCCCAGTTCTCCATTGGGTGATCATATCGCGCCGTTGTGCTTCGTTCAGCAGGGTTTGCAGTTCATCGGGCATACCGATGAACTTTTCGACAACGGGCTGTGCTGTGCAGCACACGATCGTGCAGAGGGCGAAGAGTAGCGTGTAAACGGTTTTCATGTCGATACGATTAGTTGGCACAAATATAGTTTTTCTATCCGGTAGTGTCGATCGTTACCGGCAGGAAAAGCGTGCGGTTAAATAACTTTTAACCGCCGGAGCATCTTTATGCTTTCGATCCGATGTAGAAAATAAGTAGGAGATCGGGCTCGTTGCTTTTGAGATTCTTTTTCCGGAAAGTAATCGAAAGTCTTACTTTAATGCGTAGCATTACCGCTTCCCCGAGCGACACGTATAAGATATTATCCCCACGCTATTTCACCGCTGCCTATGCAACGGTGGTGATTTTCATCGTAAATCACGCAGAATTGTCCCGGAGCAACGCCGTGTATAGGGCATTCCGAATGTACGGTAAACTCTCCGTTCCCGGTTCTCTCTAACTGCGCCGGATGATATTCGGGCGTGTGGCGGATCTTGAATGTGACATGGACCGAAGTCGCCTCACCCCACGGATCGCACGTGAGGAAATGGAAATCGTGTATCGGAAAATCTTTCTTATACGCCATCTGCGGGTCATAACCTTTACTTACATAGAGTACGTTGCGTTCCATATCTTTTTTGACAGCGTACCAAGGACCGCCACCGAAGCCAAGTCCGTGTCGCTGACCTATGGTGTGGAACCACAGCCCCCGGTGCATACCGATCTTCTTGCCCGTTTCAAATTCGAGCACGTCGCCCGGATTCTCACCAAGATAACGTCGTATATAATCGTTATAGTTAATCTTCCCAAGGAAACAAATTCCCTGACTGTCTCTCCTCTTTGCATTGACAAGATGCTCGCGTCGGGCAATTTCACGCACTTCATCTTTCATATAATGACCTATTGGAAAGAAGGCTTTACGTAGTTGCCAGTCGTAAATCTGAGCCAGAAAGTCGGTCTGGTCCTTAACAGGGTCAGGACTTGTTACAAGCCATTTCCTGCCATCCTCTATCTCTGTACGGGCATAATGTCCCGTGGCAATAAGGTCGTAATCTTGTCCGGATTTCTCGTTGAAGGCGCCGAACTTAATCAATCGGTTGCACATGACATCGGGATTGGGCGTGAAACCATTGCGTACCTTGTCCATGGTGTACTTGGTGACCTGCTCCCAATACTCCTTATGGCAATCGACCACCTGCAACTTGCACCCGTAACGGGAGGCAACGGCAGTAGCCATTTCGAGGTCTTCCTCGCTCGAACAGTCCCATTCCTCCTGTTCTTCCGGACCTATTTTTATATAAAAGCAGTCGGGATGAAGCCCCTGACGTGCCAGTTCATAAACCACCACCGAGCTATCGACACCACCGGAGAGCAGTACCGCAATCTTTTTGTCTTTATAATCCTCCATAAAATGTTCTTTTTTATCATGCAAAAATAGTCCAAGCTATTTTATGCTTTCGATCCGATGTAGAGAAAGAGCATGCCGATAAGTACGAGCAGGAGATCGAACGCTTTGCTTTTGAGATTCTTCTCCCGGAAGATAATCGCACCGGCAATGAAGCTGACGACGACGTTGCTCCGGCGTACCATCGAAACGATCGAGATCATTGAATCGGGGAATGAGAGGGCATAGAAGTAGACGAAGTCGGCGATTACTAAAAAGAAGGAGATGAAGAATATGCTGCTGCGCCATTGGAACGGTGTGCTTTGTTTGCGCTTGGGATACCATACGAAAAGCAGGATCGCGCCCATCATCGGGATCTGATACCACGTGTACCAGACTTGCACCGTCATGCGATCGACGTGCATCATCAGGTATTTGTCGTACAGTCCGCTGGTTGCGCCGAACAGGGTTGCCAGTACCAGAAAGAATATCCAGCGGTTGTGCTTGAAGTTGATGCCCTCCTTTTTCCCGGCTGCCGAAAGCATATAGAACGAAAGCAGGGCGAGCAGTACGCCGATCCATTGGTAGAGGTTGAGCCGTTCGCCGAATACGAGCAAAGCGCCGAGCAGTGTCAGTACGGGTTGGGTGGCGCGGATCGTACCGGCTATGGTGATCGGCAGGTGTTTGGTAGAGAAGTAGGCGAATATCCACGAAGAGAGTACGATTACCGATTTGAGGATGATCAGCAGATGGGTGCTGAACGGTACTCTCGGTACGTAGAACATGGTGTCGCGGATGACTTCGGGGAAACAGTACGACAATACGATGACCGGCAGAAACAGAAGGCTGCAAAATACGGTATTGAGAAACAATACCGGAATGACGGCGTTGCCGTCGAGCGCGGTCTTCTTGAAGATTTCATAGAAGCCCAATAACAGGGCGGAGAGGAATGCTAACGATAGCCACATGGTTTAACCTTGAAAATTGTTCTCCGCGTCGTGGAGGAAAAGTGTATCGGGGTAGGTGATGTCGTGGAGGAAGAGGGCATTGCCCGGTACGGATGTGCCGGCGGCGCAGCGGTCTTTCTGCTCGATGATCCGGCAAAAGCCTTCGACGCTTAGTTTGCCTTTGCCTACGTCGATGAGCGTCCCCACGATAGCCCGTACCATGTTGCGCAGAAAGCGGTCGGCGGTGATGGTGAATACCATGGCGTCGCCTTCCCGTTCCCAGCGGGCGTAGGTCACCCGGCAGTTGTTGGTCTTTACGTCGGTATGCAGTTTGCTGAAACTGGTAAAGTCGGTGTATCGGTATAACTGTTCGGCGGCTTCGTTCATCCGGTCGAAGTCGAGCGAGCCCCGGTAGCGCCATGCGAATGTTTCGGTGAACGGGTCTTTCCGGTCTATCAGGTAATATTTATAGGTGCGGGCGACGGCATCGAAACGGCTGTGGGCTTCGGCGGTTACCGGTACGGTACTACGGATCGCGATGTCGGGCGGCAGTATCCGGTTGAGCCGGTCTGAAAATTCTTCGCGGTTCGCGATCGGGTTTTCCGTATCGAAGTGGGCTACCATCAGGTGCGCGTTTACTCCGGCATCGGTGCGTCCGGCACCGGTTATCGGGGTCTCGCGACGGAGCAACGTAGCCAAGGCTTTCTCTATACATGCTTGTACGGTGATGCCGTTGGGCTGTATTTGCCAGCCGTGGTAACGCGCTCCGTTGTAACACAGATAGAGAAAGTACCTCATACGTTTGCCTGTAAGGGATTAGTATTTTTCCAGATAGGTGTATCCGTACAGTCCCGAGCGGTAGTTCGAGAGGAACTCACGTCCTTCTTCGGGTGTAATGCTTCCGGCTTTCATGGAGGCGGTTACCCATGTCTCGACGCTGCGTACCAGTTTCTTCGGGGAGAACTGTACGTAGTCGAGTACTTCGGCAATGGTTTCTCCGTCGATCACCTGATCTATTTCGTAGTGGTCTTTGTAGACGCTGACGTGTACGGCGTTCGTGTCGCCGAACAAGTTGTGCATGTCGCCCAAAATCTCTTGGTATGCTCCGACGAGGAAAACGCCGATGTAGTACGGCTCTTTCGGGTTGATCGTGTGTACCGGCAGGTGCGGATTCTGTCCGTGGGCGGATATGAAATTGTTGATCTTTCCGTCGGAGTCGCAAGTGATGTCCTGTATCGAAGCCGTCCGGTCGGGACGTTCATCGAGCCGGGAGATCGGCATGATCGGGAATATCTGATCGATTGCCCATGCATCGGGGAGCGACTGGAAGAGCGAGAAGTTGCAGAAGTATTTTTCGGGAAGCATCTTGGCAACCTTGCGAAGTTCTTCGGGAGCATGTTTCATCTCCGAGGAAATGCTGTTTACATCGCGTGCGATCGACCAGAACAGCTTCTCGATTTTTGCGCGGGTACGCAGGTCGAGTTGTCCCAGCCCGAAAAGATCGAGGGCTTCTTCTCTGATCTGCAATGCGTCGTGCCACGATTCCAGTATGTTCTGGCTGTTGATCGTATCCCATATCTTATACAGCTCTACTGCCAGTTCGTGTTCGTGTTCGGCGATCTCTTCCTTTTCGTCCCACATGGGGAGCGAGGCGGTTTCGAGTACTTCGAAGATGAGTACGGAGTGGTGTGCTGTCAGCGAACGTCCCGATTCGGTGATGATGTTCGGGTGCGGCAGGTCGTTTTTGGTACAAGCGTCCACGAGCGCATAGATCGAGTCGTTTACATACTCCTGAATCGAGTAGTTCATGCTGCTCTCGCTCGACGACGAACGTGTGCCGTCGTAGTCTACACCCAAACCGCCGCCGATGTCTACGAACTCTACGTTGAAGCCCATCCGCTGCAATTGTACATAGAATTGCGATGCCTCTTTCAGCGCATTCTTGATGAGGCGTATTTTGGTGATCTGACTGCCGATGTGGAAATGAATCAGTTTCAGGCAGTCGTTCATTTTGTTCTTTTCGAGGAAGTCGAGCGCTTCGAGCAATTCGCTCGAATTTAATCCGAACTTGCTGTTGTCTCCTCCCGATTCTTCCCATTTGCCGCTGCCCGAACTTGCCAGCTTGATTCGTATTCCGATATTCGGGCGTATTTTCAGCCGTTTCGAAATTTCGGCGATCAGCCGCAGTTCGTTCAGTTTTTCGACGACGAGGAAAATCCGGCGTCCCATTTTCTGGGCGAGCAATGCCAGCTCGATGTAGTTCTTGTCTTTATATCCGTTACAGATAATCAGAGAGTTCTGATCGACATTGATTGCCAATACGGCGTGGAGTTCGGGCTTGGAGCCGGCTTCCAGACCGATATTGAATTTCTTGCCGTGGCTGACGATCTCCTCTACTACCGGTCGCATCTGGTTTACCTTGATCGGGTAGATGATGAAGTTTTTCGCTTTGTAACCGTATTCGTCGGCGGCACGTTTGAAACAGTTCGATATTTTTTCGATCCGGTTGTCGAGAATGTCGGGAAACCGTACCAATACGGGGGATGTTACATCGCGCACCTGCAATTCGTCCATCAGTTCTTTGAGATCGACCGAGGTGCTGCCTTCGCGTGGAGTTACGGTTACATGACCTTTGTCATTAACGGAAAAATATTTCAATCCCCATCCGTTGATGTTGTACAGTTCGGTGGAATCGTCAATACGCCATCTTCTCATTTCTCTTGAATATCGCTCTTTTTTTTAGTTTATACCAACCTGCGTGTGCCGCTTCTCCCCGCACGGGTGGAATCCGCACGCAAGGTCGGCAAAAGTAATGATAATTATTGACTTCCGAAAAAGAAAAAGGCGAATAATGTGATTTTTGCTTCGTTAGCTATTTTTCAAATTGTTTGCAGGAGGTTAATGCCGTTTATAATTCGATATTTTTCGGAGCGTGCGTTTTTCATCTGACAAAAAAATGGTATCTTTGCGCCAGATTTATTTACAAAAAACTATAAACAATATGGTAAGTTATAAAGATCTCGGTCTTGTAAACACTCGCGAGATGTTTGCAAAGGCAATCAAAGGCGGTTACGCCGTTCCTGCATTCAACTTCAACAACATGGAGCAGTTGCAGGCTATCATCCAAGCTGCGGCTGAAACGAAATCGCCGGTTATCCTGCAAGTTTCGAAAGGTGCCCGTAACTATGCAAATCAAACTTTGCTCCGCTATATGGCAGAAGGCGCAGTAGCTTATGCAAAAGAGTTGGGTTGGGAAAAACCCCAGATCGTGCTTCACCTCGACCACGGAGATTCTTTCGAACTCTGCAAATCGTGTGTAGATATGGGCTTCTCTTCGGTGATGATCGACGGTTCTCACCTGCCTTATGACGAAAACGTAGCTTTGACGAAAAAAGTGGTTGAGTATGCTCACCAGTTCGATGTTACGGTAGAAGGCGAACTCGGCGTATTGGCTGGTGTCGAAGATGAAGTTTCGGCAGAACACCACACATATACCCGTCCCGAAGAAGTGGTAGACTTCGTATCTAAAACGGGATGCGACAGCTTGGCTATCTCTATCGGTACTTCTCACGGTGCAAACAAATTCAAACCCGAACAATGTACGCGCAACGCCGATGGCTTGCTCGTTCCGCCGCCGTTGCGTTTCGACGTATTGGAAGGTGTTGAAAAAGAGTTGCCCGGATTCCCCATCGTATTGCACGGATCTTCTTCGGTTCCCCAAGAAGAAGTGGCTACGATCAACAAATACGGCGGTGCATTGAAAGATGCTATCGGTATCCCCGAAGAAGAATTGCGCCACGCAGCTACTTCTGCCGTATGTAAAATCAATATCGACTCCGACAGCCGTCTGGCTATGACTGCTGCCGTACGTGAGGTATTCGCTACGAAACCGGCTGAATTCGACCCCCGTAAATATCTGGGTCCGGCTCGCGACAACATGAAAAAATTGTACAAACACAAAATTGAAAACGTATTGGGTTCTGCCGGCAAAGCCGAATAATCCATTCGTAACCGATAACAAAAAAAGGAATCCGAAATTCGGGTTCCTTTTTTATTTCTCTATCGTTCCGGCAATCGGTCGCCGTCAGGACTGTTTCAGCAGTTTGTGTTTGCCGAAGCGGATCAAGGCATTGGGCAACAGGGGTACTATCGGTACGAATATGCGGTTGATCAAACCGGGTATGATTTGCTTCTTGCCTTTGAATAGCCGTCGCAAAGCTTTGCGTACCAATCGTTTCGGAGTCATCAGCACTCCGATGCGCACTCCCAGTTTCAACAACTTGGGATCGAGGTTGTACAGGCTTGTGGCAATCCCGCCGGGACAGGCTACCATGGCGGTGACACCGTGCTCGTGCAGTTCGTGCCACAGCGAGCGGGTAAATACCCGTATGTAGGCTTTGGTTGCCGAGTACAGGGCGATACCAGGCATCGGCATCCAGCACGAAAGTGACGACATATTCAATATGTATCCGCTGCCGCGTTTGCGCATATCTTCTCCGAAGAGCCGGCACAGACGTGTAACGGTGCAGATGTGCAGGTTCATGATCAGGTCGATGCGCTCGGGCGCAGTTTCCACCACTTCCTTGAAGATGAAGATTCCGGCGTTGTTGATCAGCACGTCTACGGTAAATCCTTTTTCCCGGCAGAAGTCATACAACTCTTTTGCCGCTTCGGTGCGGGCGAGGTCCATATAGACCGGTGTCACTTCTACCTGATAGGTGGCGGCTATGTCGTCGGCTACCGTCACGATCCGTTCCCGTTCGTTGCTGACGATAATCAACTTCACGCCTTTGGCGGCGAGCTGGCGGGCATACTCTTCGCCGATGCCCGAACTTGCGCCGGTAACCAAAGCGGTCAGCCGGGTATAGTCGATTTTATTCCGCATGGTCCAGTTTCTCCATTTCTTTTACGATGCAGGGGGGCAGTTGTCCTTGCAGGTGCTTGTGGCAAACCATGTCGATGGAGTACATACGTCCGATGCAGTAGTTGGCGTGGTTGCAGCCGCAACGTTCCTCGCCTTCGTTCTTCATCCGGTTTACGAAATCGGGTTCGTTGATAAGTGCACGTCCCATCTGTACGAATTCGAATCCGTGGTCGAGCACGTTGTCGATGGATTTTCGCGAGACAAGTCCGCCTACATATACCAACGGCAATTTCAATGCTTCGCGGAATTTCAACGCGTCTTCGAGGAAGTAGGCTTCTTTGAACGGAACGGTGGGGATCATCATGCTTCCGAACATTTTTACTCCCCATCTCAGCCACCACGGCTTCATGTAGTAGGTCAGGGTCTTGATAGGCATTGCTCCGCGCATGACGTACATCGGGGCTTTGCTGACGAATCCGCCGCTCAATACCAGCGCATGTGCGCCGAGTTGTTCAAGTTCTTGGGCGATACGGATGCCGTCTTCTATCTGTACGCCTTTTTTGAATCCGTCGCACATATTGGTTTTTACCAATACGCCCATATCGCTTCCGGCAGCTTTCATAACTTCTTCCATACACATCCGCATAAACCGCATACGGTTGTCGAGCGAACCGCCGAATTCGTCGCGACGGTGGTTGGTGTAGGGCGAAAGGAACTGGCTGATGAGGTATCCGTGTCCGGCGTGTATTTCTACGGCATCGAATCCGGCATCGCGTGCCACATTTACGGCTTCGCCGAAGGCTTTCGCCATATCCTTGATTTCGTCTTTCCGCATTCCGCGCACGATCGTCGGTGAATAAATGTTGATGCCCGACGATGCCGAGATCGGAATCTGACCGGCGGTACTCGGGTGCGACATGTTTCCGCAGTGACCTAACTGGATCGAGACTTTTGCCCCTTCCTTGTGTACCGCATCGGTGATGCGGCGCAATCCGCCTTCGATTTCGTGGCGCATCCACAACTGGCTTTTGAACGACAGCCCGCTATGGGTGACCGATGCATAGGCGAGAGTGGTCATACCGATACCTCCCGCTGCTACGCTTTTGTGGTATTCGTACAATTTGTCGGTAGGTGCGTTTCCGTCGCACATACCTTCGAACGCAGCCGAGCGGATCGTACGGTTACGCAGGGTCACCGGACCTATTTTTGCCGGCGTGAAAAGAATAGATTCTTTGTTTTCCATGAACTTAATAGATGAAGGGGATGATTTTTTTACGTTTCTCTTTGGTAAATTCTTCACCGAATTCTTCGGCATACCGTTTGTACAAGGCTGCCGAGCGGGGTGCGAGGTTGGCAAAAGTCCACCACGAGAATACGGCTCCCGCCCATGACCATGTGAAGATGGCGAAACCGGTCCATTCGAGCCATTCGCCGAAATAGTTGGCAGACGATACATACCGGAACATGCCTCCGCGCGGGATGTAATGTTTCTTGTCGCCCGGCTTGCGCAGGTGGCGGATGATATAGTCGGACTGGATGTTGATGAACATACCGGTGAAGAATATGATCACACCGATGATAAATTGCGGCGAGGTGAACCAGTCGATGCCGTAGGCTTCGGGCGAAGAGATATAGAATATCCAGCCGCCTTGCATAATGGCGTTGATGACATTGAACACGACACCCATCAGGATAATACTGATCGGCATCCGGCTATTTCCTTTGATCAGGAACGGGAAGATGAACGACCGTTGGAAGTAGTGCAATTGGAACAGCAGGAAAAAACAGAGCCGTACCGGATCGAGCCAGCGGTCGGAACAAAGCCAAAGGATGCACATGACGATGAATACGGGGGCTTCCATCAGTACCCAACCGATGCGGTTCGGCACGGAAAATCCCCATTTGCGGTCGAAAAACATGCCGTACCCGGCTTTGACAAAGTAGAGGGCTATGAATACGATCAGCCCGATAATGCTCATCGTGATCAACAGCCCGTTAAATAATTCGTCCATTTGTATTTGTTTGATTATGTTTTGTCATTGAATCTTGCAAAGATAGCGAAAGGCGAGGGCAGAGTCAAATTTATTTGAACTATGCCGAGCCGCATCCTATGTTCACACATAGTGCAAAGATAATTAAAATATACTAAGATTTTTGGGACAGTCGGTGATTTTTGTGTTCTATTTTGTGTACGGAATAAAATGCCGAAAAAAAAGTCGTATCTTTGACGCCGTTTTATTTTAGAGATAAACGCTGCGTCCCGTCATAGCCTGTACCGGTCGGCGTTGTTTTCAGCTTGCAGTTTGTTTTATATGAAAAAATTACTATTTTCAGTTGTTGGCGTGTTGCTGCTTTCTGTTGCAAATGCAGCGGAGCCGATCGAGTTCGGCGATTTCGAAAGTTGGATGACACGTCATATCCATGAGTCGCCGTTGTTGGGCGGTGCGAAAAAGACGGTATATGCCGTTGCTCCCGAACGCACGGTGGAGGGTAATCACCCGTATTGCGGAAAAGACGAGACGCCGTGGGCTACCTCGAATGTTATGGCGAACGTCTGCGGTGTAATCAAGACCAGCAATACGGTCTATCCCGAAGTACGGGAAGACGGAGGCTTGTGTGCCTGCATGAAGACCGTGCTGGAAGAGTGCCGGGTGCTGGGTGTCGTGAATTTGAAAGTATTGGTAAGCGGTACGGTCTATTTGGGATATGTTCTCGAACCGATACGTTCCACGAACGATCCGTATAGCAAGATGGAGATGGGTATCCCGTTCGACCGTCGCCCTACGAATCTGGTGTATGACTATAAGGTGAAGGCTTCGGAAAATGATTACCGGACTTTCTCTAACGGATTCAGTCCGATGAAGCAGGTGCCCGGTCGCGACAGTGCCGAGGTGTATGTGTTTTTGCAACATCGCTGGGAGGATGCCGACGGCAATGTCTATGCCAAACGTGTGGGAACGGGGCGTGAACGGTATTGGGAAAGAACCGACGGCTGGGTGAACGGACACCGGCTGCCGATCTATTACGGCGACATCACCGGCGAAGCGTATTACCAGCCGTATATGGATTTGCTTCCGGAGGACAAATGGCCCTATACGACCAATAGCCGGGGTCGCCGGGTGAAGGTGCAGGAAATCGGCTGGGCTGATCCGGATGAACCGGTGACCCACATGATGCTCATGGCTTCGGCTGCCTGCGGAACGGCGTTTATCGGGAGTATCGGCAATACGTTCTGGATCGACAATGTAGCGTTGGAATATTAGCAAAAAAGGAGGCGTACCGGATCCTCCGGTTTTAGTGGGGGTATTTCCCTTTACGAAATCCGTCGCGCTTCATCGGCAATAAAAAGCCCTGTCATCACGCCGTCGAGCGGAGTTCTGACAGGGCTTTTCTGTATCGGTATGCCTCGGGTTGTGTCACTCGGGCATGTTGTTCAATCATACACCTTTTCTCGCCTCGGCATAGTCCGAACAAGTTCGCTTCTGCTCTCGGCTTGAAAACGTTTCTCTTTTTCTACACCGGTCGGATATCGTTACCAGCCGGTATTCTGGTTGAAGTGATAATAGATATATCCGGTCTGGTTGTTATTTTCCTTGTTGGCTTCGAATACGGCTTGACGGGCTGCTTTTTCCGCCGATTGCCGTAGGTTGGGGTTGGTATATGCCGTGCCGCTACTTCCTTTGGGGGTGGAAATGGCTTGGATTACCAGACCTTTGGCATTGACTACGATCTCTACGCAGATCACGCCCGCATCGTTGCTGGTGTCGTAAGAGGGACGGGGAAGGGTGCCGAGCAGGTTACGCCCGCCTAAGTTGTATCCGCCGTATCCGCCGACGCCGATGATTTCTCCCGACGAGGAGTTGCCCTCCTGACTTCCTTGTGCGACTTCTCCGGCACCGTTTTTGACAGCCGGTTCATTCTCGGCAGAGGCGAACGCTTTCCCGAATGCATTGCTTATTTTGTCCGAGATGCCGGGGTCGGGTTGGGGCGGAGCCGGTTTTTCTTCTTCTTCGACCGCTTCCGGTTCCGGATTCTCCTTTTCTTCCTTTTCGATAAAGGCAGTCTCTTCGATCTCTTGTGTGATTACTTTTTCGGGGACCGGTTCGGGTATCACTTCCCGGGGCTGTTGCGGTCGGGCTTCGCCCGTAGCCATCGGTTCGTCGAGAAATCCGATTTGTACCAGAACGCCGTCGCCGCTGCCGGAGATAGGTATTTCTTTATCCAATACGGTAATCCACAGAATGAGCAGCAACAACAGGTGCAATATGACTGTTGAGGCAATGGCGATGCTTCTATCTTTGTAGGTGGGATTCACGATTCGTTATTTCTTGGGCGGACGTGTCGCCAGTACCATACGTAGCTGGTAATCGTTCGCAATGTTCAATATCTTTACGATTTCGCCGTAGGGGACGCTTTCGTCGGCATACAGGGCGACGAACAGATCGGGTTCGCGCGATTGTGTCTCGCTCAGGAACTGTTCCAGTTCTTCGTATGACACCTGATGTGCTGCTTCGTTTCCGAACGCGACGAAGTAACGGTTCTGTTCGTCGATCGTCACGCGCGAAAGCGGTTTTGCTCCGGTCTGCTGTTTGCTTTGCGGCAGATTCACCTTGATCGAGTTGGGGAATACGATGGTGGAGGTGATCATGAAGAAGATCAGTAGCAGGAATATGACATCGGTCATGGATGCCATACTGAACGATGCTTCCGTTTTATGTCTGCGTTTGATGCTCATGGTCGGGGTGTGTTATTTTGCCGGTTCGTTGAGCAGGTCCATAAATTCCATCGTCTTGGCTTCGAGTTGGTTCATGACGCCGTCTACGCGGGCTACCAAATAGTTGTAGGCGAAGAGGGCGATGATGCCGACTACCAGACCGGCGACGGTGGTTACCAGAGCTTCGTAGATTCCGCCCGACAGAGTGGTGATGTCGGCGCTGTTTCCGGCGGATGCCATGTTGTAGAATGCGCGTACCATACCGGTCACGGTTCCGAGAAATCCGATCATCGGTGCACCTGCGGCGGTAGTGGACAGCCACGGAAATCCTTTTTCGAGATTGGCGATTTCGATATTGCCGACGTTTTCGATCGTTACCAGCACATCGTTCATCGGGCGTCCCAGACGGGTGATGCCTTTTTCGATGAGGCGGGCATACGGAGTGTCGGTCTTTTCACAGAGTTTCAAAGCCGAGTCGATGTCGCCGTCGTGGATATAGTCTTTGATGCGTTCCATGAAGGAGTGGTCTTCCCGTGCGGCTTTGCGGATTACCAACAGCCGTTCTACGAAAATGTATATGGTCAGTAACGAGAGTAGCAACAGCGGAATCATGATGTAGCCGCCTTTTAACGCTAAGCTCATGACGTTCAGTCCGGATTCTTCTTCGAGGGGGGTAAGTACGGGTTGTGCTGCCTCTCCTACGGTTTGCAGTATGATCGATAATAAGTTCATAGGTGTTGATGGTGTTAAAAGTCTGTTGTATGCGGTTGTTCGTTTATCCTATTTTCAGACACGCTTTGTATCGGCGTATGGTCTCTTCGATGCCCAGATATAGCGCGTCGGAGATCAGGGCGTGACCGATGGATACTTCGGCGAGGTAGGGGACGTTTTCGCGGAAGTATTTCAGGTTTTCCAGATTCAGGTCATGACCGGCGTTTACCCCGATGCCGAGTTTGTGTGCCAGCTTGGCAGCTTCGACAAATGGAGCTACCGCTTTTTCCGGATTTTGCGGGTAAAGGGCTGCATAGGGTTCGGTATATAGCTCGATGCGGTCGGTACCGGTTTTGGCTGCCAGTTCGATCCGTTCGGGAATCGGGTCGATAAAGATCGACGTGCGGATCATTGCCGAATTGAATTTTTCGACCAGTCGTGTGAGGAATTCCAGATGGGTCTCCGTATCCCAGCCGGCGCAGGAGGTCAGCACGTCGGGAGCATCGGGCACTAAGGTTACCTGCTCGGGTTTTACTTTCAGAACCAAGTCTACAAATTCATCGGAGGGATAACCTTCGATATTGAACTCCGTACGGATAGAGGGTCGCAAAGCATATACATCCGATTTGCGAATGTGCCGTTCGTCGGGACGGGGGTGAACCGTGATCCCGTCGGCACCGAATGCTTCGCAGTCGGTTGCGAACTTCAACACGTTGGGCATATCGCCACCCCGTGCATTTCGTAGTGTCGCTACTTTGTTGATGTTTACGCTTAATCTGGTCATCATATATTTATTCTTTTAAATCGCCCGGTTACGAAATAAACTATTGTCGCGCTTTCCTTGTTTGGTGGGTACGGTATTTTTAATAACCGTGCCGTCGCATGCGGCGAAATAGAAATTAAATCGTATCTTTGTAGAAGATACGCGGCATCTCGGCATAAATCTCCAAACGGGTTTGAGCTTTCTGCTCTCGATTTGCAGTATCTTTGTAGAAGATACGCGGCATCTCGGCATAAATCTCCAAACGGGTTTGAGCTTTCTGCTCTCGATTTGCAGTATCTTTGTAGAAGATACGCGGCATCTCGGCATAAACCTTCAAACGGGTTTGAGTTTTCTGCTCTCGATTTGCAGTATCTTTGTAAAAGATAGCACGGCACGGCATGAACCGGATTGTACGGCTTTGTATCGGGCTTGCGCTATTTTTTACGGATGCGGTTCGAAATGGATTCGGACGCACCTCCCTTTTTATGGGACAAAAGTAATAAGAATTTACAGAATATCGGATAAGAAATGAAAGCAAAAGATATGGTTTCGCCCGAAATACCGTCGTTGCAATCCCGAATGAAGGTTTCGGAGGGGTTGTCGGTGATGGATGAGGCTCGTCGGGATTGCTTGCCGGTCGAGGAGGACGGGCTGTATCGGGGATTGGTCAGGAATGCCGACCTGCTGCTGAGGGAGGACAGGGAGTTGCCGATAGGCGATGATTTCCCGGATAAACCGTGTGTTGCGGGCGAGGCGCATCCGTTGGAGGCGATCAATTTGTTGGCGCAATTGTCGTTGCCTTTGTTGCCGGTCGTTGAGGACGGCAGCCGTTATTGCGGTTGTATTTCGCAGTCGTCGGCGTTGCTGGCGGTCGCCCGTTTGTGTAATACCGGGCACAAGGGGGCGATTATCGAATTGGAGATGTTTCCCGGCGATTATTCGGTGGTGGAACTTACCCGTCTGGTCGAGGATAACGGGTGCAAGGTGGTGAATCTGTTGGCTTCTCCCTCTTCGGAGAGCGGACGGATAAACGTGTTGCTTCGTATCGACCGCGAGGATGCCATGCCAGTGCTGCGTTCGTTGGAGCGGTTCGACTATCGGGTGTCGGGCTGCTATCAGTCGCCGTCGTCGATCGACGAACGTACCGAGCGGCGTTTCCGCGAGTTGATGTATTATCTTGAAATGTAGTGGCGCATTATGAATATAGCTATTTTCGGAAATGTATATCAGGCATCGAAGCAGATACAACTGCGTTCGCTTTTTGCCGTGTTGCAGAAATTCCCGTGCAAGATGTTGATGCAGCGGGAGTATCTGGATTTCTTGGAACGGGAGTTGGAAATGCCGTTAAAGAATACCGAAGTGATCGATCCTTGCGCTTTTGTTGCGGATATAGCGTTGAGCGTGGGGGGGGACGGAACGTTCCTTCGTACGGCGGCTCAGGTGGGCGACAAAGGAATTCCGATTCTGGGTGTGAACCTCGGGCGGTTAGGGTTTCTTGCCGATGTGTCGGTCGAAGATATCGAGCCGGTGATGTTGGAGGTGTTGAAGCACAATTACCGTATCGAGGAGCGTTCGTTGCTCTATACCGAAGCGGAGGGACTGCCCGATGACTTCTGGCCCTATGCTTTGAACGAAGTGGCGATCCTCAAACAGGAAAGCGCATCGATGATATCGGTGCATACGACCGTGGGTAACAGCTATTTGAATACGTATCAGGCTGACGGGTTAGTGGTATCTACTCCGACCGGATCGACGGCTTATTCCATGAGTGTGGGCGGTCCTATCATTATGCCCGAAGCTGCGAACTGGGTGATCTCGCCGGTTGCCCCCCATAGCCTGACCGTGCGCCCGTTGGTCGTGAGCGACGATATGGCGATCACGCTCCGGGTAGACAGCCGCACGCATAATTATCTGTTGAGTGTGGACGGGCGTTCGGTTGCGTTGGATACCGATACGGCGTTGGTGCTGCGTAAGGCACCTTACACGATCCGGGTGATCAAGCGTTATAACCATAATTTCGGAGAGACGCTTCGGAACAAATTGCTTTGGGGTGTGGATAAACGGGAATAACCCGCCGGCGAATCCTGTTTTTTCTCAATGTCGTATATCTTGGTTTTCCGGGCAAAAAAACAAACGGATTTATTTGCTTCTGTTTCTGTTCTTTATTATATTTGTAAAATATAGGATGCGGCTCGGCATAGCCCGATTGCGAAATTTCATTTCCTTTTTGTCTCTGCTCCCGCCTTTCGCTATATTGGTCATGTCCCGATTAATCAATTTGGTATTTGATAATTACTAACCTATAAATTTTTTATTTATGAAAAAAACTGCTTTTTGGTTGGGGCTGCTTTTTGTGGCTTTGTGTTCATGCTCCGATACCGGAGAGTTCGGAATAGAAGAAGCCGAAGTTTCGGATGTAGGAACCGATATGTATAAGATTACTAAGGAGGATGCTATTCATATTGCGAATAGCTTCTTGGGGAAAACTACGCGTTCGACTTCTCTGTTTCAAGTCGATTATGTTTTAGACGATACTCCGAATATCACTCGTTCGACCGCATTTCGGAACGATACTCTTGCTTATATATTGAATAAGGCGGATGGAGACGGTTTTGTGATTGTTTCGACAGACAATCGGGTTTTCCCGGTACTTGCATATTCGGAGAAGGGGACTTTCTCGTACGAGAAGAGTGACGATGATATCGTATATGCCAATTTCGTTTCTCTTCTTGGCGATTATATGGCGAATATTCAGGAGTCGGATACGACTGTGGTGATGCCGGACGATTATCTTGTCGGATGCACAGGAGTGGATTTGGGGATGGCAACAACATGGAATCAAAGATCGCCTTTTAATAAATATGTAATACAGGAACATCCGGGGTGTCCGGTCGGTTGTGTGGCGGTTGCTGTCGGGCAGATTATGGTGTATTGCGGATATACGTTGGATTACTATGACATGACATTCTATTTGAATTCTATCCATCGGGCATTTGAGGAGAAGAAAGCAAATTCCAAAGGCAGGAGAGTCGTGGGGGTAGGACCGACTTATACGTATGAAGAGGCGGTAGATTATGCAGCGAAGTTGTTGTATTTTATTGGGAAAGATATTGAAATGGTTTACAAACCCGGTGTAAGCGCAGCTTCTAGTTGGAATGCTTATTCTTTATTGAAAGAATTGAATTTTAAGATAAAAGAAGTGGGTCTGAGATCCTACTCGGATACTGCGATTGTAAATTCTCTCTCTGAACGTAATATTATATATATGGATGGGAGAAATTTATCTAAAAAATTTGGACATGCTTGGGTGGTAGACGGGTGTACTTATTGTTGGCAAGACCCGTATACCCAGACGGGAATACAGAATGTATATCTTCATTGCGAGTGGGGGTGGGGAGGAGACAGTGATGGCTATTTCTCCGGAGACGTTTTTGATGTTGGAAATAATGGAAGATATGTAGACAGGACGTTTTTTTCTGTGAAGTAAATTTTGGTATAAACAGTGGAAATAGAAAGTCTCCTGCTAATAAGATAAACGACGTGAAGACATGATTGTTTTAACTTTATATTGTATTTGTGTGTATTGTTGAAATAGGGAGTGATAATTAGTAATAAAAAATTTGTAACATTTAAAAGGCTGTATATGAAAAATGTATATTCTATTTGGCTGATATTGGGGTTGATTGTTGGCGGTTTTGCCTGCTCGTCCGATAACCCTGTCACGGAACATCCGGATGTGACGGATGAGAATCTGCTCGGGCTATCCGATACTATTATTGTACTTCATGATGTGGCGGACACGCAGTCTGTCCAGACCCGCAAAACCGGATGGAGTTTGGATGCGGTAGAGGTGGAAGATCGTCTTTACAAAGTGGCGGAGGCGGAAAAGAATGCCGACGGAAGCTATACGTTCGAGTGGCTGACCGTAAAATGCAGTGACCGGGAAATTGTCGTGTCGGCTATCAAGAACGAAGGGGCTATGCGTAGATTTATTTTACGCCTGCTGTTCGACGACCGTACGATCGAGATATCCGGCAGGCAATATGCTCCGATAGGTTGGATTCCTGATGTAATTCAATTGAATCCGAAAGAGGTCGTTGCCGGAGCGGAAGGCGGAACTTTGCGCGCTACGACCGAATCTTTTTGGTGGATCAATAGTATAAAAGTAGATGAAACCGTGTATTATTCGACGAGGGAAGAAAATCATCTTTGTTTCAAAGAAATGATTTTTGAAAAGACCGTGGAGTGGCTTACCGTCAAACGGGAACAGAATGATGTCGTTTTGACGCTTGAAGCGAACCGTACCGGACGGGAGCGGACTTTTGAAGTCGATTTACAAGAGGCAGATTATTTTTGCCTTTTGAAAGGGACTCAATTGGCTACCGAAACGGATTGATACTATTTTGATGATTGGGGAAATGTAGATAAGGTGTGATAAATCAAAGATTTTTAATGCTTAAAAACTGTATATGAAAAACGTATATCCTATTTTATTGATATTGGGGTTGATTGCCGGAGGCTTTGCCTGTTCGTCCGACAACCCTGTCACAGAACATCCGGATGTGACGGATGAGAATCCGCTCGGGCTTTCCGATACCATCATCGTATTTTACGCAGAGGAAAGTATAGACTCTGTCCAGACCCGCAAAACCGGATGGAGTTTGGATGCGGTAGAGGTGGAAGGTCATCTTTACAAAGTGGCGGAGGTGGAAAAGAATGCCGACGGAAGCTATACATTCGAGTGGCTGACTGTAAAATGCAGCGACCGTAAAATTGTCGTGTCGGTTACGCAAAACGAGGGACGACTACCGCGTAGATTTGCTTTACACCTGCTGTTCGGCGACCGTACGATCGAGATTCCCGGTATACAAATCGCTCTGGAAGGCTGGTGGCCCGATATAATCCAATTGAATCCGAAGGAGGTCGTTGCCGGGGCGGAAGGCGGGACTTTGCGTGCTACGACCGAATCTTTTTGGTGGATCGACTGTATAAAGGTAGATGAAACCGTGTATTATTCGACAGAGGAAGAAGATTATCTTTGTGCTGAAAAGATGATTTTCGAAAAGACCGTGGAGTGGCTTACCGTCAAACGGGAACAGAATGATGTTGTTTTGACGCTTGAAGCGAACCGTACCGGACGGGAGCGGACTTTTGAAGTCCGGTTAGGAGAAGGGGATTTTTATTGTCTATTGACGGGTATTCAATTGGCTGCCGAAACGGATTGAGAATATAGACGCGGGACCGGAACGGCGAATTTGCTGTGTTGCCATCGGATTCGGGCTAAGTCGTTTACGTGAGTAAACTCCTGTCTTGGACATTCTGACATACCTTAAAAGGGGTTGTATCGAAACTTAGGTCTCGATACAGCCCCTGTTGCTTGCTTATTTAAAATTTTTGTTTTCAATAACCGCTGCGCCTCGGCAGAATCCATTCAAGTATTCACTTGATGTCTTCTGCTCTCGGCTTGCAGTTTATTTAAAACGTATGGGAGCAGGGTTATATGGTGCATCCGACAGAGACAATGGTCGAAGGGATCTGGAAGAATCCGATGTAGATCAGTCCGACAGCTCCGATTGCCCACAGGATGCAGAGGATGATGGTTACCGCTTTGCTCTGCGGCTTCCAGTTCAGCGAGTGGCTCAGTATCGAACGCAATACGGCGTAGAGGGGGATGCCGAATGTGAGCAACGCCGAAATTCCCATCAGTGCGGAGTATTGCGAGGTATAGGTATGCCAGAAGGGAAGCCCGGAGATCAGTCCGGTTTCCAAGAAGATGATGCCGAGTATGCCGCCGATGAATCCGAGTATGATAACCAGCAGTATGCCGCCGATGATTAACCCGATGCAGGCGAATATGAATTTGAACAGGGCACGGAATACATTGCCTACGCCATCCCAAAATCCGTTCTTTCGGATCGATTCCGTTTCTTTCGAAACTTCATCGACAATCGAACTGATGTCTACCGGTTGCCTTTTCATTTGGAGTTTCTGAGATGTGGTACGGGCGGCAGGAATGCAGATCCACAGCAGCAGATAGATCCAGACGGATGTGAACCACAGGGGGGTGAGCAGTACTAAAAAAAGCCGGATAAATGTGGTGTCGATGCCAAGATACCATCCCAATCCGGAGGCGACACCGCCTAATATCTGATTGTCGGGGTCGCGGAACAACCGCCGGGGAGTCTGCACTTTCTCTTTGGCTGGCTCTTCGGATTGTGTTTCTTCGGCTGTCGCATCGGCGTTTACCTGTTCGTCGTCTAACGGCGAAACGATGTCTTCGGGCGATCCGAGAATGTTGATTACTTCGGTAACTTCGGGCAGGGAGATAACCTCCATGCCGAAACGCAGATGCTCGGAGAAGAGTTCGGCGATGCGGTTTTCGATGTCGTCGAGTATTTCGGCACAGCCTTCCTCTTTGGCAAAGTGGGCACGCAGTTTGTCGAGATATTCTACGAGACGTTCGTATGCATCTTCGTCGATGTGGAATACCTTATGGCTCAGATTGATGTTTACTGTCTTTTTCATACGGCTTATAATGTTGTGTTTTGTTCTTTAATATGGGTGATTACCCGGTTCAGCTCCATCCACGATTTTTCCAGATCGGAGAGGGCGGCTTCGCCTTCCGCTGTCAGTTCGTAGTATTTGCGGGGAGGTCCTTGCGTGGATTCCTGCCAGGCGTAGGTCAATAGTCCGGCATTTTTCAGCCGGGTGAGCAGAGGGTATAACGTGCCTTCCACTACAATGAGCTGCGCGTCTTTGAGCGATTGGATAATATCGGATACATAGGCGCGCCGTTTGTTGAGAATCAACAGGGTACAATATTCGAGTATACCCTTTCGCATTTGCGATTTAACGTTGTCGATGTCCATATTGTTTGTGTTTATGGTGCAAATATATCTGTTTGTTTAGTACTATGCAATACATAGTACTGTTGTTTGTGATATATTTAACATGTTTTAAATATTTCGGGGTGAGGCAATGTTGAACGCTTCTGTTTTCCGGTTTGTCTTTGTTTTGCGGAAACGCATTGCGTATCAGAGGTATAACGTGGATAAATCGGTCTTTGCCTTCGACTTGCACTATCTTTTCAGAAAATAGGCTGCGTCTCAACATAACCTAAACGAGTTTGGTTCTGTCTTCGACTTGCACTATCTTTTCAGAAAATAGGCTGTGTCTCAACATAACTCAAACAAGTTTGGTTCTGTTTTCGACTTGCACTATCTTTTCAGAAAATAGGCTGCGTCTCAACATAACTCAAACGAGTTTGGTTCTGTCTTCGACTTGCACTATCTTTTCAGAAAATAGGCTGCGTCTTAACATAACTCAAACGAGTTTGGTTCTGTTTTCGACTTGCACTATTTTTGTTCGACGAAAAGAGTGGGACGTGGGAACGTATAGTTATGAACATACCGAGTTTGGAGAAGTGACGGTGCGCACCGATGCCCGTGCGCGTCGGATCATTTTGCGCATCAGGCAGGGGCGTTTATGGGTGACCTGCCCCGAACGGACTGACTTGTCGGAGGTCGATCGGGTGTTGCGGGAGAATCGGGATTCGGTATCTGCCTTGTTTGAAAAAGAGGCTTCCCGTCGAACCGATAGCCGTTGGTTGCCCGGTGGAGTGATTCCTTATTTATGCGGAGAGATCAGGTTGTCGGAACAGATGTTCGACCGTTCGCGAATCCATTTCAAGTACGATGGCGATACGCTGGTCGTACTCTTGCCGGAAGGGGTAGAGTGGACGTTGCCGGAAAATCGCGATCGGGTGTTGCGGGCAGTCGGTACAGTCCTGTCGCACCGGGCTTATGCCGAACTTTATCCGCGCGTGCTGCGTCTTGCCGATAGGTTCGGTGTCCGTTTCGGAAAACTTACGATCGGTCATGGCAGGAGCAAGCTCGGGCATTGTACGGCGCGGGGGGATATTCAACTGTCGAAAACATTGATGCTTTTTCCGGCGCATTTGGTCGATTATGTGATTTGCCACGAATTGGCACATCTTACCTATCTCGAACATAGCGAGCGCTTTCACCGGTTGTGCGACCGGTATTGCGGCGGTAGGGAAAAAGAACTGGAACGGGAGTTGCGTACCTATATGCGAAGTGTGTTTATATAATATAATAAAATATAAATAATTTGAAAATAATCGGGTTTTGGTGAAGATTTACACCAATTGAAACGGCTCGATTTGCGCACAAGATAATTATATACTATATTTGCAACGAATGGAAGACGGAGGGGGCAGGTTGTCCCCTCGTTTTTTTCTAATAGGGTTATGATAGAGAGAGAAGACATATTGCGCTATGTAGAAGAGGGTTTGCAGGGCACGGACTATTTTGTAGTGGACGTGACGGTGCAGCCCGGCAATACGATTGTTGTGGAGATAGACAATCGCGAAGGAGTGGATATCGACCGCTGTGTGGAATTGAGCCGCTTTATCGAATCGAAACTGGACCGGGATACCGAGGATTTCGAATTGGAAGTGGGTTCGGCAGGGCTTACATCGCCGTTCAAGGTGTTGGGGCAGTATCGGAAGAACATAGGCAATGAGGTCGAGGTGCTCACCAAAGGAGGCGTGAAACTTTCGGGCGTATTGAAAGATGCTGGGGAAGAACGCTTTACGGTGACGATCACCAAAAAGGTGAAACCCGAAAATGCAAAACGGAAAATAGAAGTGGAGGAAGATTTGACTTTCGCTTACGATGAAGTAAAATATACAAAATATCTAATCAGATTTAAATAATATGGCTAAGAAAGAGGAGACCATGAGCATGGTCGATACGTTCTCTGAGTTTAAAGAGTTAAAGAATATTGAGATAACGACGATGATCAGCGTGTTGGAGGAGTCGTTCCGGAATGTGCTGGCTAAAATGTTCGGTACGGACGAAAACTTCGATGTGATTGTCAATCCTGTCAAAGGCGACTTCGAGATCTGGCGGAACCGTGAGATCGTGGAAGACGGTCAGGTGACCGACAGCAATTTGCAGGTGTCTTTGTCGGAAGCCCGTCAGACCGATCCCGATTTCCAAGTGGGTGAGGAGATGACTGACGAAGTGATCTTCGAAAAATTCGGTCGTCGTGCTATCTTGAACTTGCGCCAGACGCTGGCTTCGAAGATTCTCGATTTGCAGAAAGATGCCATATATAATAAGTATAAAGATAAAATCGGTGAGTTGGTAAGCGCCGAAGTTTATCAGACTTGGAAACGCGAGATGTTGCTTATCGACGACGAGGGCAATGAACTGCTGTTGCCGAAGTCGGAACAGATCCCGTCGGATTTTTACCGGAAAGGTGAAACGGCACGTGCGGTCGTGCTGGATGTGGACAACAAGAACAACAACCCGAAGATCATCGTATCGCGTACGTCGAACGATTTCCTGCGCCGCCTGTTCGAACTGGAAGTGCCCGAAATTCACGACGGTCTGATCCTGATTCGTGCGATTGCCCGTATCCCGGGCGAGCGTGCCAAAGTGGCGGTAGAGTCGTACGACGATCGTATCGACCCGGTGGGAGCCTGCGTCGGTGTGAAAGGTTCGCGTATCCACGGTATCGTCCGCGAACTTCGTAACGAGAATATCGACGTGATCAACTACACCTCCAACGCATCGTTGTTTATCCAACGCGCGTTGAGCCCGGCGAAAATCTCTTCGATCAGACTGAACGAAGAAGAGAAGAAAGCCGAAGTGTTCCTGAAACCCGAAGAGGTTTCTCTGGCAATCGGTAAGGGCGGTTTGAATATCAAGCTGGCTTCGATGCTTACCGGATATACGATCGACGTTTATCGCGATATCGACGAGGAGGAAGATGAGGATATTTACCTCGACGAATTCTCCGACGAAATCGATAGCTGGGTGATCGATGCGTTGAAAGCTATCGGTTGCGCTACTGCGAAGAGCGTGCTGGCTATGCCCCGCGAAACCCTGATCGAAAAAGCCGATCTGGAAGACGATACCGTCGATGAGGTATTGGCTATCTTGAAAGCGGAGTTCGAAGATTGATTCGTCCTTCCCGCACCCGGAGAGGGCGCGACAAAAACCTCTCCACCATTTTTAGTATTAATGTAAAAAATAAGTATGTCAATCAGGTTAAATAAAGTAGCAAGAGATTTGAATGTGGGAATCCAGACGGCTGTCGAATTTCTGCAAAAGAAAGGCATTTCGGTAGAGGCTAATCCGAATACGAAAATTACCGACGAGCAATATCAACTGTTGGTAAAAGAATTCAGTAACGACAAAAACTTGAAACTCGAATCGGATAGTCTCAGTTCGGGTCGTCATAAAGAGGCTGCTCCCAAAGCTACTGCCCCCGCCGAAGAGCCGGTTCGTGTAGAACCGCAGGAGGTGAAGGTGACAAGACCTGAGGAGGTGCGGGTGAAGGTGGTCGGTAAAATCGATCTGAACCCCAAAAAGCCGGCGGCTCCCAAGCCTGCTCCCGAACCCGTTGTAGCCCCGAAACCCGAGGTGAAAGCGGAAGTGAAACCGGAACAGCCTCAACCGGTGAAACCGGAGCCTAAACCCGAGCCGGTGGTAGAACCGAAACCCGAACCGAAACCCGAAATAAAGCCCGAAGTGAAACCGGAGCCGAAAGCGGAAGAGGTAAAACCGGCTGCCGCTCAACCGGCAGCTCCCGCAGCCGATAAGGATGAAGTGTTCACATTGGGACGTCCGACATTGACTTCTACGATAAATGTGGTCGGAAAGATCGACCTGTCGGCATTGAACCAGCAGACCCGCCCGAAAAAGAAAAACAAGGAGGAGAAACGGAAAGAGCGTGAAGCCAAAGAGAAACAACGCCTTGAAGCCCGTAAACCCGCCGAAGGCGGAGCGGCATCCGACAACGAGTCGGGAGAACGCCGGAAACGCAAACGGATCAATAAAGAGAAAGTCGATATTGAAAAGAGCGCATCTTCTTTCGGTCAGCAACAGCCTCGTCATCAGGGCGGCAATAACAACGGAAACCGCCCCGGCGGTAAACCGGCAAAGGGTAACAACAAGCCCCAGCGTCCGGTAAAAGCCGAAGTGAACGAAGAGGACGTACAGAAGCAGATTAAAGAGACGCTTGCCCGTTTGACCAATAAAAACCAGAAGAAATCAGCCAAATGGCGTAAGGAGAAACGCGAAGCGTTCTCTACCCGCGAACGCGAACTGGCAGAACAGGAACAGGCGGAAAGCCACATTCTGAAACTGACCGAGTTCGTTACGGCGAACGACCTGGCAGTGATGATGGATGTTCCGGTGAACAATGTCATTTCCACCTGCATGAGCATCGGCATGATGGTTTCTATCAACCAGCGGCTCGATGCCGAAACGATCAATATCGTAGCCGAAGAGTTCGGATTTAAAACCGAGTTTGTGAGTGCGGAAGTGGTGGAAGCCATCAACGAGGAAGAGGACAGCGAAGAAGATCTGGTGTCGCGGCCTCCGGTAGTCGTAGTGATGGGTCACGTAGACCACGGTAAGACATCGTTGCTCGACTATATCCGCAATGCCAATGTGATTGCCGGTGAGGCGGGCGGTATTACACAGCACATCGGTGCGTATAATGTGAAATTAGACGACGGCCGCCGTATCACGTTCCTCGATACGCCGGGTCACGAAGCGTTTACCGCCATGCGTGCCCGCGGTGCGAAGGCTACCGATATTGCGATTATCATTGTGGCAGCCGACGACAATGTGATGCCGCAGACCGTAGAGGCTATCAACCATGCTTCGGCGGCTGGCGTGCCTATCGTATTTGCTATCAATAAAATAGATAAGCCTAATGCGAACCCCGAGAAGATCAAGGAGGAGCTCGCGAATATGAATTATCTGGTCGAGGACTGGGGCGGAAAATATCAGTCGCAGGAGATCTCTGCGAAAAAGGGAACCGGCGTACACGAGCTGATGGAAAAGGTATTGCTCGAAGCCGAGTTGCTCGATATGAAAGCGAATCCCAACCGTCGGGCTGTCGGAACGTTGATCGAATCGACTCTTGACAAGGGTCGCGGATATGTGGCTACCGTACTGGTGCAGAACGGTACGTTGAAAATGGGCGATATCCTGTTGGCTGGAACGAACTACGGTCGTGTCAAAGCCATGTTCAACGAACGTAATACCCGTATCAAGGAGGCAGGACCTTCCACACCGGTACAGATCTTGGGATTGAACGGTGCGCCGCAGGCGGGTGATGTGTTCCACGTAATGGAAACGGAACAGGAGGCTCGCGAAATCGCCAACAAACGCGAACAGTTGCAACGCGAGTTAGGTTTGCGTACGCATAAGCTGCTGACTCTCGACGATATAGGTCGCCGGATCGCTATCGGTAACTTCCAAGAGCTGAATATCATCGTGAAAGGTGATGTGGACGGTTCGGTGGAAGCGTTGGGCGATTCGTTGATCAAGCTCTCTACTCCCGAAATTCAAGTCAATCTGTTGCATAAGGCTGTCGGTCAGATTTCCGAATCGGATGTGACGCTGGCGGCGGCTTCCGATGCGATTATCGTCGGTTTCCAAGTGCGTCCGTCTATGGCGGCACGTCGTCTTGCCGAACGCGAAGGAGTGGACATCCGTCTCTATTCGATCATCTACGATGCGATCGAAGAGATCAAAGCGGCTATGGAAGGTATGTTGTCGCCCGAAATCAAGGAAGAGGTGACCGGTACTGCCGAAGTCCGCGAAACCTACCACATCACCAAAGTGGGTACGGTTGCCGGATGTGCCGTGAAAGAGGGTAAACTCAAACGGAATACGAAAGTGCGCCTGATTCGTGACGGTATCGTTATTTATACCGGCGACCTCGGTTCTTTGAAACGTTTCAAAGATGATGTGAAAGAGGTGGCTACCGGTTACGAATGCGGTTTGAATATCACCAACTATAACGACGTGCGCGTGGGCGACTTGATCGAGGCGTACGAGGAAGTGGAAGTGAAAAAGACGCTGTAACGGTATTTCCTGAAAATACGAAATGCCATCGGGCATTTGCGATAAGGGGCTGTATCCGACGGATACGGTCTCTTGTCGTATATATTGTGTGCGATTTCGGGGCAACGGCTACGGAAAGTCTGAAAAATAATGTAATTTTGTACCCTAATATATAATCGAAAACGAGATGAATTACATTGATATTATTATCCTTGCCGTATTATTGGTGGGGGCTGTTGTGGGAGCATCCAAAGGTATCTTCCGCCAGTTGGGATCGTTGGGCGGTTTCCTGATCGGTATTATCGGCGCCCGCTTGTTTGCGGCGGAGTTTTCCCACTGGTTGCGTTCGGTGGTAGATCTGTCGGCTACTACGGCAGAGATCGCTTCGTACGTATTGGTGTTTCTGATTGTTTATTTATCGGTGTTCGCTTTGGCACGTCTGTTGCAGCGCATCACGCAAGGTGTGGCGTTGGGATGGATCGACCGGTTGATCGGCGGCGTGTTCGGCGCGGCGAAATATATATTGCTGCTGAGTGTGCTGGCAAACCTGTTGGCGTTGGTCGATACCGACGGTGTCTTGCTGAAACGGAAAGATACGAGGGAATCGAAGTTCTACGCATGGACACTCGACTTTGCACCGATGTTGCTCGATATGGCAACGAAGTCGATAGGCGATGTCTCTTTGCCTACAACCAAAGCGGCGGATGATTTGTTCTTTATTCATTCTCACGACGGGGACGCTCTTTCGGGCTCCGTGTCGCAAGAGGCTTAAACTGTGGAAGAACCGATGGAAAAAGAAGAGAATATAACTCTGAAAGAGAAAAACGACGATATTTTAGACGAGGTCACCTCGGGTGAATATAAGTACGGTTTCGTTACCGATATCGAAACCGATGTGATTCCCCGCGGATTGAACGAAGATATTATACGGCATATCTCGGCGAAGAAAGGCGAACCGGAGTGGCTGTTGCAATTCCGCCTGAAAGCGTATGCCCATTGGCTGAAAATGGATATGCCGCATTGGGCGCATCTGGATATTCCGGAAATCGACTATCAGGCGATCAGTTATTATGCGGCGCCGAAAACCAAGAAAGCACCGAATAGCCTGGATGAAGTAGACCCGGAGCTGCGCAAGACTTTCGACAAACTCGGTATCTCGCTCGAAGAGCAGATGAAATTGTCGGGTATCGCTGTCGATGCGGTAATGGATAGCGTGTCGGTGAAAACGACTTTCCGCGAGAAGTTGGCTGAACTGGGTGTTATATTCTGTTCGTTCAGCGAGGCGGTGAAAGATTATCCCGATCTGGTAAAACGTTATTTGGGGTCGGTCGTTTCGTATGCCGATAATTTCTTTGCCGCCTTGAATTCGGCGGTATTCAGCGACGGTTCGTTTGTCTATATCCCGAAGGGAGTCCGTTGCCCGATGGAGCTATCGACCTATTTCCGGATCAATGCCGCCAATACGGGGCAGTTCGAACGGACGCTGATCGTGGCGGACGACGACAGCTATGTCAGCTATCTGGAAGGCTGTACCGCTCCGATGCGCGACGAGAACCAGCTACACGCCGCCATTGTGGAGATCGTGGTGCATGACCGTGCCGAAGTGAAGTATTCGACGGTGCAGAACTGGTATCCGGGCGACAAGGAGGGCAAAGGCGGTATCTATAACTTCGTGACGAAGCGGGGGCTGTGTAAAGGCGACTATTCCAAATTGTCGTGGACACAAGTGGAAACGGGTTCGGCGATCACGTGGAAGTATCCGAGCTGTGTGTTGGCAGGCGACCATGCCGTCGGCGAATTTTATTCGGTAGCCGTAACCAATAACCGGCAACAGGCGGATACGGGTACGAAAATGATTCACTTGGGCAAGGATACCCGCAGTACGATCGTGTCGAAAGGTATCTCTGCCGGATATAGCCAGAACAGCTATCGCGGACTGGTGCATGTTTCGCCGAGAGCCGATAATGCCCGTAACTTTACGCAGTGCGACAGCCTGTTGTTGAGTTCGCATTGCGGGGCGCACACATTCCCCTATATGGAGATACAGAACGATACGGCGGTTGTGGAGCATGAAGCGACGACCTCGAAAATCAATGAAGAGCAGATTTTCTATTGCAACCAGCGCGGTATTCCGACCGAAGAGGCGGTAGGGCTGATCGTGAACGGCTATGCCAAAGAGGTGATGAGCAAGTTGCCGATGGAGTTTGCCGTAGAGGCGCAGCGGCTGTTGCAGATTTCGCTGGAAGGCTCGGTCGGCTGACCGGCTGCATGGATATGATAACCGTTTTCGATAAGCCGAGAGCAGAGGCGAACTTGTTCAGACTATGCCGAGGCGAGAAAAGGTGCATGGGTAAATGAAAAAATAAAACTATATAACGATGTTAGTAATCAAAGACCTACATGCCGCTATCAACGGCAAAGAGATTTTGAAAGGCATCGACCTGACGGTAAAACCGGGCGAGGTTCATGCGATTATGGGACCGAACGGTTCGGGGAAAAGTACTTTGTCGTCGGTGCTGGCTGGCAACCCGGCGTTTGAGGTTACCGGTGGATCGGTCGATTTCTACGGAAAAGATCTGTTGGCTTTGTCGCCCGAAGACCGTTCGCACGAAGGACTGTTTTTGAGTTTTCAATATCCGGTGGAGATACCGGGCGTGAGTATGGTGAACTTCATGCGTGCGGCGGTAAACGAATTGCGTAAATACCGGAACGAAGAACCTATATCGGCTACCGATTTCTTGAAGCTGATGCGCGAGAAACGGGCTATCGTTGAATTGGACAATAAATTAGCCAGCCGCTCGGTGAACGAAGGCTTTTCGGGCGGAGAGAAAAAACGGAACGAGATTTTCCAGATGGCGATGCTCGAACCGCGCCTGTCGATTCTCGACGAGACCGACAGCGGTCTGGATATCGACGCCCTGCGGATTGTTGCCGGCGGCGTGAACAAATTGAAATCGGAAAAGAACGCTACGATCGTGATCACCCACTATCAGCGGTTGCTCGATTATATTGCACCCGATTTCGTTCATGTGCTGTACAAAGGGCGTATTGTGAAATCGGGTGGACCCGAACTTGCCCTCGAACTGGAAGAAAAGGGTTACGACTGGATTAAAAAAGAACTGGGCGAATAGATTTCGTCGTAAAGCAATCGATGATGAGTGCAATACAACAATATATCGATCTGTATGAGCAGCAACGCGGGCTGATCTGTTCTCACTCGGCACCGGCGATGAACCGGTGGCGCGACGAAGCTGTGGCGTTGCTTCGGAAAAACGGTCTGCCCGGCAAGCGGAGCGAAGAGTACAAACGCACCGATTTGGAGGCGATCTATGCCCCCGATTACGGATTGAATTTAGGCAGGATCGAAATACCGGCAAACCCGTATGAGGTGTTCCGTTGCGATGTGCCGAACCTGAGTACTTCGCTTTACTTTTTAGTGAATGATAATTTTTACGACCGGGAGATGCCGAAAGCGAAACTGCCCGACGGGGTTATCGCCGGCAGCTTGCGCGAAGCGGCACTGTCGCATCCCGATCTCATCGCCCGGTATTACGGCATGGCTGCCGATATGGGGCGTGACGGAACTGTGGCGTTGAATACCGCATTGGCACAAGACGGCTTTTTCCTGTATATTCCCGACAACACGGAAGTGGAACGACCGATACAATTGGTCAATATTCTGAATGGCAAGGTAGACTGGATGGTGAACCGCCGTATTCTGGTCGTGGTCGGGCGCAACTCCCGTGCCAAGCTGTTGGTGTGCGACCATTCCGACGAGTCGGCTTCGAAGTTGCTGGCGACGCAGGTCGCTGAAATTTTTGTAGGCGAAGATTCCGTGTTCGACTATTACGATATGGAGGAGTCGTCGTTGAATACCTCCCGGGTGGCTTCTACTTTCGTCCGGCAGGAGGCTGGTTCGAATGTGCTGGTAAACGGCATAACGCTTCATAACGGCGTTACCCGCAACAACTATTATCTGACTTTCTGCGGCGAACATGCCGAAACGTGCCTGTGCGGTATGGCGATTGCCGACGGTACGCAGTCGGTCGATAACCATACGTTTATCGATCATGCCGTACCGAACTGCCGGAGCAACGAACTGTTTAAATATGTATTGAACGACCGGGCTGTCGGTTCGTTCAGCGGACGTATATTGGTGCGCCCCGATGCACAGAAAACCGAGGCTTACCAAAGCAACAAGAACCTGTGTGCGTCGTCCGAAGCCCGCATGTACACGAAACCGCAATTGGAGATATATGCCGATGACGTGAAATGCAGCCATGGTGCGACAGTCGGTCAGCTCGATCAGAATGCGTTGTTCTATATGCGTTCGCGGGGTATTCCGGAAGAGGAGGCGCGGATGCTGCTGATGTTTGCATTTACCAACGATGTGATCGAACATGTGCGGTTGGATGCCTTGAAAGACCGTTTGCGCCAGTTGGTGGAAAAACGGTTCCGGGGCGAACTGGCAAAGTGTGCCGGATGCGGCGGATGCCGATAATATAAGAGAAGCATGATGGATATTGAAAAAATAAGAGCGGAGTATCCGATACTCGATCGGCAGATCTACGGCAAGCCGTTGGTTTATTTCGATAATGCCGCCACTTCGCAGACTCCCCGTTGCGTGGTGGATACGATTGCCGATACATACAACCGGATCAATGCCAATGTGCACCGGGGGGTGCATACGTTGAGCCAGGAGGCTACCCATGAGCATGAGGAGGCGCGGGAGAAGGTACGCCGGTTTATCGGTGCGGCTTCGACCTCGGAAGTGATCTTTACGCGGGGTACGACCGAAGCGTTGAATTTGGTGGCATCGTCGTTCGGCGGCATGTGGCTGAAAGAGGGCGACGAGGTGATTCTTACCGTCATGGAGCACCACGCCAACATCGTGCCGTGGCAATTGTTGCAGAGCCGTATAAATATCCGGCTGCGGGTGGTTCCGATCGACGAACGGGGCGTGTTGCGTCAGGATATATATCGCTCGTTGTTCAACGAACGTACCCGTTTAGTATCGTTCTGCCATGTATCGAATGTGCTGGGGACGGTCAATCCGGTGAAGGAGATGATCGCTTATGCTCACGGGCAGGGCGTGCCGGTGGTGGTGGACGGAGCACAGGCGGCTCCGTGGCTGCGGGTCGATGTGCAGGATCTGGATGCCGACTTTTACGCCTTTTCGGCACATAAGATGTATGGTCCCACCGGTATAGGCGTACTTTACGGAAAAGAGAAATGGTTGGAACAGATGCCTCCGTATCAAGGCGGCGGAGAGATGATAGGTCATGTATCGTTCGAGAAAACGACATTCAATGAATTGCCGTTTAAGTTCGAAGCGGGTACGCCCGATTATGTTGGCGCACGGGCTTTCGGCGCGGCGTTGGATTATATCGACCGTATCGGTTTGGATACGATTGCAGAACATGAACGGGAACTGACCCGTTATGCGACGGAACAGTTGTCGGCGATCGACGGCATGCGCATATTCGGGCAGGCACCCGATAAGAGCGGGGTCATTTCGTTTCTGGTCGGAAATATCCACCATTACGATATGGGGCTGTTGCTCGATAAATTAGGTATCGCCGTGCGTACGGGACACCATTGTGCCCAACCGTTGATGGAGTCGTTGGGTATCGAAGGTACGGTGCGCGCTTCGTTCTCGGTATACAATACCCGCGAGGAGGTCGATGTATTGGCGGCAGCCGTCCGTAAAATAGCTTTGATGTTCGGATAGTCCGCTTTGCCGGCGGTTAAGGATAGTCGATTCTGAATGGCACGTTGCGTTCGAGGGCGCACGGGCGATTCAGAATTTCTTTTTTCGGCGCAGGAAATAATCGACGGTGATGTTGCGTCGGGCTTCGTCGAATGTCGTCAGCAGATTTTCCCGGGGGTGAGCGGTGTATCTCTTCCGGCTTTTCCGGAAATCGTTGTGGGCTTTCAGCAGGGCGTTGGCATCGGCGAAATGTGCCGTCAGCATGAATTTCAGCCAAGCCAGCGTGTCGTACAACCGGCGGACGAACAGCAGTCGTCTGCCTTCTTCGGGCGGCAGGTTCTTATGGAGCATCAGCAGGTTGTTCCGGAAATTCAGATACGTCTTTCGGGGATCGGAAGCGGCAAGCGTGGCTCCGCCCAGATGATATACCCGGCTTTCGGGCAGGCAGACGATGCGATACCCGGCGAGGTGGACGCGCCAGCAAAGGTCTATCTCCTCCATGTGGGCGAAGAAGTAGGGGTCGAGACCGCCGACTTCGGTGTAGACCCGGGTGCGGATGAACAAGGCTGCTCCCGATGCCCAGAAGATGTCGCACGGAGTATCGTATTGTCCGTTGTCGGCTTCGATCGTGCCGAATATCCGCCCCCGGCAGAACGGGTAGCCGTACCGGTCGAGGAATCCGCCGGCGGCTCCGGCGTATTCGAACCGGTTCTTATCCCGGTACGACAACAGTTTGGGCTGGCAGACGGCGACTTCGGGATGCCGGTCGGCATAAGCGACGAGCGATTCGAGCCAGCCGTCGGGCGTTTCTACGTCGGAATTGAGCAAGACGACGTATTCGTAATCTTTTGCCTGTTCGATACTGAGGTTGTAGCCTTGTGCGAATCCGTAGTTTTCGGGGAAGGGCAGCAGGGCCACTTCCGGATAGTGTCGCCGTACCCATTCCACCGAATCGTCGTCCGACCCGTTGTCGGCGACGATGATGTCGGCAAGGCGCGGCGATGTGCCTGCAACGACCGACGGCAGGAATTGCCGGAGCAGTTCGGCTCCGTTCCAGTTGAGTATGATAACGGCAACAGGTTTCATACGGCAGCGGTTTCGGGCAGAACCCGTTTGTGTTTCCAGCGTTTGTGTGTCCACAGCCATCCTTCGGGTTTCCGTCGGATGGTTTTTTCCATTTCCGCCATATAGCGGTCGGCAAGTTCGAAGTCGGCAAACTCTCCGGCATCGCGGCTGAGTTCGCGGTAGGTGGCTTTGTAGTACCCGCGCCGGATGCACTCCACATCGACATAGACTACGGCGAAACGGTTTTTAATCGCCAGAGTTTCATAGCCGGTGAGCACGGCGGTGTCTTGATTGAGGAATGTCGTCCAGTGGTGTATGTTGTTGTGTGAAGGGGTCTGGTCGGACATGAATCCGATGATGAACCGTTCGTTGTTTTTCTTGAATCCGATGATACGCCGCACGGTCTCTTTTTTGGGAATACATTGTGTGCCGAAGCGTCCGCGCATGCGCAGCATGAGCCGGTCGAACCATTCGTTTTTAAGCGGTCGGTATATCTGTCCGTAGAATTGGGCATCGTCGGTCAGCCACATTCTCATGGAAGGAATCCACTCCCAGTTGCCGAAATGACCGAGCAGAAGCATGACCGATTTCCCTTCGGCGATGAGCGAGTCTACCAACCCGGCATTCTCGAACGCCATGCGGCGTTTCATCTCCTTGTCGGAGATATGCAACAGTTTGATCGTCTCTACGATGTAGTCGCAGAAATGGCGATAAAAATTTCGTTCGATCGTCCGGAGTTCCCGGTCGCTTTTTTCGGGGAAAGAGTTCCGCAGGTTTTTCTGCACCAATGCCCGCCGATACCGCACTAGATAAAACAGCGGGAAAAAGAGAATATCCGACAGGATGTAAAGGATGCGCATCGGCAGAATCGCATGCAGCCACAATACGAGGTAGAGCGGCGAATAAAGGATATTTTGTACGGTCTCTTTTTTCATAGCGGTCGGTTTTTTATTCGGTTGCGACGAGTGCATCGCCGGCTTCGTTGTAGTCTCCGAGGCGGACGGTGCGGGTGGTATTGATCCACTCTTTCCGTACGTCCGTTTCTACCCGGATGTAGTTGTCGGTGAACCCGTGCATGGGTGCGCCTTTGCGTGGCTGCTCGAAAAGTACCGGACGTGCCTCGCCGCGATGCTTTTCATAGAATGCCCGCAACTTGCGGTCGGAAAGGTCGAGCATGCGCCGGCAACGTTCGTGCCGTTCCTCTTGCGGCACGGTGTATTCGATTTTCAATGCCTGTGTGTTGGGGCGTTCGGAGTAGGTGAATACGTGCAGTTGCGAGATGTCGAGGCTTTCGACGAAACGGTAGCTCTCTTCGAAAAGTTCGGGCGTTTCGCCCCGTACGCCGACGATAAGATCTACGCCGATAAATGCGTCGGGCATCGTTTCCCGTATCTTTTCTATTTTGTGGGCGAAGAGCGATGTGTCGTAATGGCGGTGCATCAACTTCAATATCGTGTCGCTGCCCGATTGGAGCGGTATGTGGAAGTGCGGAGCGAAACGTTTGGAATGGGCGGCAAACTCGATGATCTCGTCGGTCAGCAAGTTCGGTTCGATGGAGGAGATGCGATACCGTTCGATCCCTTCCACCTCGTCGAGCGACCGGACAAGGTCGAAGAATGTTTCGCCCGTATGTTTGCCGAAGTCGCCGATGTTCACTCCCGTGATGACGATCTCCTTACCGCCCTCTTCGGCTACCTGCCGGGCTTGTTGCGTGAGTTCGGCAATCGTGCCGCAGCGGCTTCTGCCGCGAGCCAACGGTATGGTGCAGTAGGTGCAGAAATAGTCGCAACCGTCCTGCACTTTGAGAAAATAGCGGGTGCGGTCGCCGCGGGAGCAGGAGGGGCTGAACTTGCGGATGTCGTTGCTGCGGGTCGTGAATATCTGTCCTGCCCCGGATTTCTTTCCCAACGTGTCGAGGTATTGCAGGATGTCCATTTTTTGTTCCGCTCCCAATACGAGATCCACTTCGGGGATATGGGCTACCTCTTCGGGTTTCAGCTGGGCGTAACATCCGGTGACGACGACGAATGCGCCCGGATGCCGGCGGACGATGCGCCGGATCGCCTGCCGGCATTTTTTATCGGCAAGTTCCGTTACCGAACAGGTGTTTACGATGCAGATGTCAGCCGTTTCGCCTGCTCTGGCTTTGCGTATGCCTTGCGCTTCGAGCAGTTGCCCGATCGAGGAGGTCTCGGCAAAGTTGAGCTTGCAGCCCAATGTGTAATAGGCTGCGGTTTTGTTTTGGAATACGGAGGCATCTATCATAGAGTCTGTTCGTTTTTTAGGGGTTATTAGAAAGACAAAAGTACACAAAATGCGGTGAAATATGCAATTTTATCGGGAATAGTTGCCGATTTAATGGGTGTATATAGAAACTTCGTTGTATATTTGTCGGCATGCGAGGTAGCTCCGTGCGGGCCGGGACGTATAAAACCCGCTCATTTATACGGTGTTCGGATAAGACCGACGGCAATACACCGGTACTGCGTGTGTGCTTCGGGCAATCGTCGGCTTGCTGAAAACGTTTATTGCTATGCACCTTTTCTTGCCTCGGCATAGCCCGAACAAGTTCGGCTCTGCCCTCGGCTTGTGAAAACGTTCATTGCTATGTACCTTTTCTTGCCTCGGCATAGCTCGAACAAGTTCGGCTCTGCCCTCGGCTTGTGAAAACGTTGAATTAAAATCATTCGATATGATAGAGGAGAATTTTATAAAAATCTATGAAAAGAGTTTCCGGGAGAACTGGGACCTGCCGGCTTTGACCGATTATAACGACCAGAAACATTATACTTATCAGGAACTTGCGCGGGAAATCGCCAAGTTGCATATTTTGTTCCGTCACTGCCAAATCCGTCGCGGCGACAAGATCGCCTTGATCGGAAAGAACACGCCCAACTGGGTGGTGGCTTTTATGGCTACGGTGACCTATGGCGCTATACTGGTGCCGATCCTGCAAGAATTCAACCCGCACGATGTGCATCATATCGTGAATCATTCCGATTCGGTGCTGCTGTTTGTCGGTGACCAGATTTGGGAAAATATGGAGATGGAGAAATTGCCCCACCTGCGTGCCGCCATTTCGCTTACCGATTTTTCTTGTTTCGCTCAACGCGACGGCGAGGAGATTGCCAAATGTATGCGCGACTTGAAACGGAAATTCCGGGCTGCTTATCCGGGTGGCTTCCTGCCCGAACATGTGCAATATGCCGAACTGGACAACGACAAAGTGTCGATCATCAACTATACGTCGGGTACGACAGGATTCAGCAAGGGTGTGATGCTTACCGGTAACAATCTGGCGGGAAATGTGATGTACGGTGTCCGTTCGCACTTGCATTACAAACACAGCAAATGTTTGTCGTTCCTGCCTTTGGCACATGCTTATGGCTGTGCGTTCGATTTGCTGGTTCCGCTGGCAGTCGGTTCGCATATCACGTTGCTGGGGAAAATCCCTTCTCCGAAAATTTTGTTGAAGGCTCTGGGCGAAGTAAAACCGAACTTGATTATCTGTGTGCCGTTGATTCTGGAAAAGGTCTACCGGAAACAGATTCAACCGCTGTTGAGCCGCACACCGATGAAGTGGGCATTGAATATCCCGTTGCTGGATGCGCAGATTTACGCGCAGGTGCGGAAGAAGTTGATCGACGCTTTCGGCGGGAACTTCGAGGAGGTGATTGTGGGCGGAGCTCCGCTCAACCGCGAGGTGGAGGAGTTTTTACACCGGATCAAATTCCCGTTCACCGTGGGATACGGTATGACCGAGTGTGCTCCGTTAGTCGCTTATACGCCGCATCGTGAATTTATCCCGACTTCGGCAGGACGCACGTTGTTCGGGTATGTGGAGACGAAGGTCGATTCGCCCGATCCGCAGAATATCCCCGGCGAAATTTGCGTGCGCGGCGAACATGTGATGCGCGGATATTATAAGAATGAAGAGGCGACGAAGGCTGTGCTCGACGAGGACGGCTGGCTGCATACCGGCGATATGGGTACGATCGATGTCGATGGTACGATTTATATACGGGGTCGCTACAAGACGATGATTCTCGGCGCGAGCGGTCAGAATATTTATCCGGAAGAGATCGAGGCGAAGTTGAACAACATGCCTTTCGTTATGGAGAGTTTAGTGGTCGAGCGCGAAGGTAAATTAGTTGCATTGGTTTGCCCCGATTATGAAGCGATGGACAGTTACGGTTTGTCGAATGCCGATCTGCCCGAAGCGATGGAGGAGGTACGGAAGAACCTGAACAAGATCGTGGCTCCGTACGAAGCGATCACCAAAATACAGTTGTATCCGAACGAGTTTGAGAAAACTCCGAAGCGTAGTATTAAACGGTATTTATATAATAATTAAACGAATAGAGCGTATGAAACGGATTTTATTGCTGTTGGCATTGTCTTCGGTGCTCGCTTTGTCGTCTTGCCGCGAAAAGACACCGGAAGAAAAGTTGAAAGACGCAGTGGAAAATGTATTCGATGAGGTGGAGAAAGCCGGTAAAAAGGCGGAAAAGGAGATTAAGAAAGAGTACAAGAAAGCCAAGAAAGAGGTGAAGAAGGAACTGAAAGAGATGCAGGAAGAGATCGAAGAGCTCTCGGAAGATTAGTTCTGCCTATCCGGATTTTCGGATAAGCCTGCTTTCACTTGATGCGAAACACCGGAGGCTGTCTCGGAATAAAAAGAGACAGCCTCCGGTGTGTTTTATATCGGGAGCGACCGGGAATCTTCCCGGTTTGCCGACCTTGTATCGGAATAGCCCGGTAGTAAATATTTCAGGGTCTATCTGTCGGGGTGGAAGAGGAGCCGTTTGCCCCGGCAGGTATCGGAGACAGCCCCGTCGGCAAAGGCGGTGACGCCGTTCACCCAAGTGCGTTCGATCGAGCAGGGGAATGTGTGTCCTTCGAATGGCGACCAACCGCATTTGGAAAGGATGTTGGCTGGACTTACCGTGTACCGGCGATTCGGATTTACCAATACGATATCGGCGAAATAGCCGGGTCGGAGATAGCCGCGCCGGTCGATCCGGTAGAGGTCTGCCGGGGCGTGAGCCATTTTCTGTACGACGGTTTCGAGCGGGAACTCGCCGCGCAGGTGCAGTTCGAGCATCACTTGCAGGGAGTGCTGTACCAACGGTCCGCCCGATGCCGCCCGCAGGCAGTTGCCGATTTTTTCGGCGGGCAGGTGCGGCGCGTGGTCGGTGGCGACGACATCTAATTTCCCGTTGCGGATGCCTTCGAGCATGGCGAGCCGGTCGGCGCAGGTCTTGATAGCGGGATTCCATTTGATCCGGTTGCCGTATTCCGCATAGTTGTTGTCGTCGAACCACAGGAAATGTACGCAAGCCTCGCCCGTAATTTTTTTCTCGGAGAGCGGACGGCTGTCGAGCAGGGTCAGCTCCCGGGCGGTAGACAGGTGCAGCAGGTGCAGGCGTGCCCCGGTGCGGTCGGCAAGTTCGGCTGCCCGCGAAGAGGAGGTATAGCAGGCTTCTGCGCTGCGTATCATCGGGTGGAAGTAGATCGGCAGATCGTCGCCGAATCTGCGGGTATAGTATTCCCGGTTGTTGCGGATGATCTCTTCCTGTTCGCAATGTACGGCGATAAGGGCGGGCGATTCCGAGAATATCCGTTCGAGTGTGGCAGCGTTATCGACCAGCATGTTTCCGGTGGACGATCCCATGAAGATTTTTATACCGCAGACTTCCCGGAAGTCGATCTGCCGCAATACGTCGGCATTGTCGTTGGTAGCGCCGATGTAGAACGAGTAGTTTGCTACGGATACATCGGCAGCCCGTTCGTATTTCCATTTCAGGGTGTCGAGGGTGGTCGTTTGCGGATTGGTATTCGGCATCTCCATGAACGAGGTAACTCCTCCTGCCACAGCCGCCCGCGATTCGGTGGCTATTTCGGCTTTGTGCGTAAGCCCGGGTTCGCGAAAGTGCACTTGATCGTCGATCGCTCCGGGCAGAACCCATAATCCGTTCGCATCGATAACTTCGTTTGCTTCGTGTTCCAATTGCTCCGGGATATTCCCTTCGGCAACTTCGCGGATGGTTTCTCCTTCGATTATAAGGTAACCTTCGAAACGCTTGCCTTCATTGACAATCGTTCCGTTCTTGATAATGGTCTTGTACATACTGTGTGTCAGGTTGATAGGGTGAGCGACTATTCCGTCGGCTTCGGGTATTTTTTGAACCAGCTGTTTATTTTCAGTTTCAGTACGCCGAATACCGCTTCGCCGAAGATGCTCGAATTCATTTTGCTTTCGCCCAATACCCGGTTGATAAAAATGATAGGGACTTCCGTGATCTTGAACCCGAACTTATAGGCGGTAAACTTCATTTCGATCTGGAACGCATAGCCCTTGAAACGGATGTTGTCCAGATCGAACGCGGAGAGTACCCGCCGGCGATAGCAGACGAATCCGGCGGTGGTGTCGTGTATCTTCATCCCGGTGACGATGCGGACGTATTTGGAAGCGAAGTACGACATGACGACGCGTCCCATAGGCCAATTGACCACATTTACCCCCGATACGTAACGCGATCCGATGGCGACATCGGCACCTTGACATGCGCAGGCATCGTGCAACCTGATCAGGTCGTCGGGGTTGTGGGAAAAATCGGCATCCATTTCGAAAATGTATTCGTAGTCGTGGGCGAGAGCCCATTTGAATCCGGCGATGTAAGCCGTTCCCAAGCCTTGTTTGCCGGCACGTTGAAGCAGGTGCAGACGACCGGAGAATTCGGCTTGCAGCTCCTTTACGATATTAGCCGTGCCGTCGGGCGAATTGTCGTCGATTATCAAGATGTGGAAAGGATGCGGCAGAGCGAATACAGCCCGAATGATTGCGGCGATATTTTCTTTCTCATTATATGTGGGAATGAGAACTATACTGTCGGAGTATGTCGGGTTTTCAGAGTACATCGCTTTTTTTCTTTTATCATACAAAAATAGTGCAAGCCGAGAACAAAGCCAAATTTATTTGCGCTTTGTCGATGCGCCGACAATCTTCACAGCTTCCGCTGTAAAGATAATGCAAGCTGGGAATAAAGCCAAATTTATCCGGGCAATTCTCTGCTTTCGCCGCGTAGGGGGTACGAGTGTCGGGTCTATGGGATAAAACGTTTGGCGTGAGAGATTTGTTTGGGGGAAGCACCGGAAATTTCCGGTATGAAAATGAACCTTTCCGGATGTTTTCTGCACTTGGCTTGCTGTTTGTTTACATAATAAATGCTGCGTCTCGGCATAGCCCATTCAAAATTTCTTTTGAAGTTTCTGCGCTCGGCTTGCTGTTTTAGTTTAGATTTTATTAAATTTGCTTGTCTTTAAAATAAGGAGATATTCGGTGTATCGGATACTTCTCGACGGTTTTGAGTGGCGTATCCGACAGGCAATATTTCATAAAATGAAATTGGATTATGAATAGAAGATTGCATAGTTTCCGGAGACAGGAGGATGCGCTCCCGGCTGCGATTGCAGAGAAAATACAGTTTTATAAACGGAAAGGTTATCGGGTGCCTCCTCGCCAGATTATTCGTACCAATGAGCAGATAAAGGGTATCCGTGCCAGCGCACAGGTAAATACCGCCTTGCTCGATTACTTGACGGAGTATGTGAAAGAGGGCGTTTCTACGGCGGAGCTCGACCGGCTGGCTTACCAGTTTACAGTGGAACACGGCGCGATTCCCGCACCGTTGAATTACGAAGGATTTCCGAAAAGCGTTTGTATTTCGATCAACGATGTGGTGTGCCACGGGATTCCCAGTGACGAGGTGATATTACGTAACGGCGATATTGTGAATATCGATGTGTCTACGATACTGAACGGCTACTACTCGGATGCTTCGCGTATGTTCATGATCGGAGAGGTGAGCGAGGAAAAACGTCGTCTGGTGCAGGTTACGAAAGAGTGCATGGAAATCGGTATTGCTACGGCGCAGCCGTGGGCTCGGTTGGGCGATGTAGGTGCGGCGATTCAGGAGCATGCCGAAAAGAACGGTTATACGGTTGTCCGCGAGTTGTGCGGTCATGGCGTGGGGATTCATTTTCATGAACAGCCTACGGTCGAGCATTACGGACGTCCGGGAACGGGTATGCTGATCGTTCCGGGTATGACCTTTACGATCGAACCGATGATCAATATGGGTCGCCGGAATATCTTTATCGACCAACAGGACGGTTGGACTGTATATACGTCCGATGGCGCTCCGTCGGCTCAATGGGAAAACATGTTGTTGATTACCGAGAACGGCAATGAGATACTGACGTATTGATCTGCCGGGAAACGATTCGTCATAGCGGCACTCCGAATATTCGGGGTGCCGTTTTTTTTATCGGACGATTGCGGCATCCCTTCGTCCTGCAAGGAAAGTCGATGCCCGTATATCTGGGCGAAGTCTTGCGGATCGAAAGGCAGATGCGAAAGCCGGATGGGGCGATTGTGCTCGCCTAAATAGAACCGTTCTCCCGGAGCGAAATCGGGATGGCTCAGATCGAAACGTGCGTCGGCATAGGGGGTGCGGATGCCGGCTATTCCTAACAATGTGTGGAACACCGTGCGGCTGTCGAACGGTGTGCGTTGTCTCAGACGGCACAATTCGCTTTCGACTGGGTGCCTTTCCCGGTATTCGGGGGAGAGCCAGATGAGAAACGGGATGTGCAGTTGATAATAGCTCGGAGTGGGCGATGCGTGCAGGAAACGTCCCCGGCTGTCGTCGAGAATATCTTCGCCGTGATCGGAGAGATAAAGCAATGCGGTGCTGCGTCCCGTTTTCCCGATCGCCTGAATCAGATCGGACAACAGACGGTCGGTTGCCCGGATCGAATTGTCGTAGGCATTGAGCAGCCCTTCCCGGTTTTGCGGATCGATGCCGTCGATCCGGTCGGGCAGGAATATGCGGTCGTCATCGTCGTATCGTTCGTTGTATTTGAAATGCGATCCGTAGGTGTGCAGGATCCATACGATCTTGTCGTGCCGGCGGTTTAGTGCGGAGGCGACTATCGGTAGAAATTCCCGGTCGGATGTCTTTCGGTCGGGGTAGCGCACCCGCAGGTAGAGCGTACTGTCCGCTTCGGCTGCGAAGTGGTCGGTAAACGATCCGTTGTGTTGCTGGTTGGAGAGGAACACGGTATAGAAGCCGGCTTCGCGGAAAGCGGTGATCAGGCTTTTTTGCCGGTAAATGGCTTCGAACTGTTCGGCGGAAGCTGCCGACAAGATCAGCGGCACGCTTTTGTGCGTGGTATTGACCTGCGTCGTGACATCGCTGTAACGGAGCAACCCGCTCTGTCCGGTCAGTCCGGGGTTGGTTTCGCGTTTATATCCGTAGAGTTGCCAGTTGTTCGCCCGCGATGTTTCCCCGATCACCAATACGTAGCATTCCTGTTCGTCGGGAGCGTGGGAGGAGACAGCACCGAACGAGAAGTTTTCGGAACTTTGTGGATGTGTTTTGCTCCGGTACCAGCTTCGTAGGGCAAACCGCACATTGTCGTAGGCATTGAACGGATAGATGTTGCCGATCGAGTAGCGGGCGGGATTGCGTTCGTGTGCCGCCGGATACAGCAGGGCGGATATGCCGAGGAGAAGTATGGCGAGTATTCCGGCGCGTTTTCTGAACCGGCTTGTCAAAGAGGCGGACAACTGCCAGGAATAACTGCTCAGGGCGAGCGCCGGAATGTAGATCAGAGAGACCCCGATAAGGGGAATCAACAGGTTGATCAACAATTCGGAGGCTTCGTTGCTGTTGGTGGTAAGCATGTTCAGAAACATGTCCGAGGCGAGTATGCTCCTGCCGTACAGGTAGATCAATACTAACTGGAATGCACTGATGAAATGGAACGGGAGCAGGCACCAGAACGTGATGCCCGGTTTGTGCAGCAACAGCAGGCAGCCCATGTAGAGAGCCAGCGGCAGCAGCAGGTAGATGAAGAAGAAACCGATATTGCCGGTTTCGGAGAAGCACAGGATGAGGTTGGGCAGCATCATGACGCAGACCAGTATGGCGTAGATCTGCGCTTGCCCGATACCGGTGCTATGTATCCGGGGTTTCCGTAGTTTCATATCTGTCATTAAAAAGCTTCGTTAATACTGAATATAAAGGCGGATTGTCCTTTCCCGATTCCGTAATCGAGCCGGATGTTCACCCGCTGTTTAAACTCCCAACGCAATCCGATCCCCCCGTTGGGCAGGGTATGCCCCCAATGCCACTCCCGTAAGTCGCCGAATACGTTTCCTGCCCCGATCCATGCGGTAGCCCCGATCCGTTTCCATATTTTTTGCCGGAGTTCGATCTGGGCTTCGATCAGGTTCTTGTCGCGGTATTGTCCGTCGTAATATCCGCGCATCCGGTATGATCCGCCCAAATGAGCCATCAGTGTCCACGGCACTTTTCCGTAGTTGAACTCTCCGTGCAGGTCGAAGGCGAGAACCGAACCTTTCCACAGCGTCCGGTAGTAATCGGCGATAAATTCGGTACGGTTGAACTGGAACGCATTGCCTGAACGCCCCCAGAAGAACCGTTGCCCGATTTTGAGGTAAAGCCCCGAATAAGCACCGGAAATGAAATCGCGGCTGTCATATTCCAGCACGATGCCGGCGTTTCCCGAAACGGACTCTTTGGCTTCGCCTTCCAGCAATTCCGGCTTTCGGAAATCTTTGCCTTTCACGTAGTCGAAACCGGCGGATATACCGCCGTAAAGATGCGGACGCAGCCACCGCAACCCGTCGGCACGAACTTGTGTCTCTAATCTCAGGTATTTGCTTTTGTTTTCGTCGCGGCTGCCGTTCTCATAGCCGTTCCCCCAGAAGTAACCGGGAAACGAGTAGATGTAAACATTGTATTTGATTCGCCAGCGGTCGAGGCGGAAGAGATTGTTCCCGCGTATTCCGATCATGTAAAAGCCGGTGGTGGATACATCGCCGTAGAGTGAAACGTCCGATATGGGTGTGAGCGGATCGTTGTAGTGTACCTTGTATAGACCGGCGGCGACGATGCCGATACCGAATTGCACGTCGGACGAATAGTGCGGACCACCGATGATCGAGAAGTCGAATTTTTTATCGGGATTCGGCTGGTTGGAGCGTCCGAAGTATTCGATTACCTTTCGGAACAGATTTCGTTTCGGCGGAGGTTGTGCCGACAGGGTATCTGTCGCCGTCGTGTGCCGGTTTTCTTGCGAGAAGAGGTTTCCGGCGGCAGAGAGTACGAAGAATATCCAGACGAGGCATATTGCTTTTTTCATGTTCGCTATGTTTGTTCCCGACGGCTTCGAAACGTTTCTTCCGGTTTGTGCGGTGATGCCGATACTCGGTTGTAACAATCGTCCGGTATATCCGGTTTACCGAGGGTGTGAATTTTTCGGAATAAATTTGGTAGTGCATCGGGCAAACATTATTTTTGTTTGATGCTTAATGCCGTTCCGGAACGATGGCGCTCCGGACTTAAATGGATATGATATGACTATTTTGAAAGAAAATTGTCCGGTCGGACTGGCTTGCGATCATGCCGGATATGAAATGAAAGAATTTGTGATCGGTCTGTTGGAGGCTGAGGGTATTGCGTACAAGGATTTCGGTACGTATTCGACCGATAGTGTGGACTATCCCGATTATGCGCATCCGCTGGCGACAGCCGTTGAGAAGGGGGAGTGTTATCCGGGTATCGCCATTTGCGGGTCGGGAAACGGAATCACCATCACTTTGAACAAGCATCAGGGCATTCGGGCGGCTCTTTGCTGGAACGAGGAGATCGCACGTCTGGCGCGTCTGCATAACGATGCGAATATCGTGTCGATGCCGGGGCGTTTTATCGATCAGGTGATGGCGGCTAAAATCGTAGAGACATTCCTGAACACGGAGTTCGAGGGCGGGCGTCATCAGAAACGCATCGACAAGATTCCGGTGAAGTAGTCTCTTTTTACCACTCCACGATAGCCGATACCTCGTCGATTTCGGCAGCTATCGGCGGACGTTTTTTGGTGACGGCGATTTTTCCGCCGGTGATTTTCGGGAATCGGGCTTGCAGCGCACGGATGATACGGCCGGCTACATGTTCGAGCAGGTCGGAGGGGATTGCCATTTCCGATTTTACGGTTTCGTAGACTTCGGCATAGTTGATCGTATCCGATAAGCCGTCGCTGTGCAGGGCGGCTTCGAACGGATAAAACAAGGTCAGATCGACGCAGTATTCATTGCCTACGGTGCGTTCTTGCGGTAATACGCCGTGGTATGCGTAAAAGTGCATGCGGTGTATGTGTATCGATGTTTTCATATTGTCGGACTATCGTCGGGAGGTGTGGTTATCGGATTCGTTTCAGACTGTAATTGAGCCGGGTTTCGTTTTTCTCGCACCGGTCGTTCAGCAGGGTCAGGGTGTTTTCATCTTCTACGAGGAAGTTGAAAATCGTGCCGTCGTCGGAGATGAGTTGCCACACGGTGGCATCGTTATTGCCCGGAATACCGCGTAGCGTCAGCCGTTTGCCGTTATATATAAAGGTAATGTCTTTTCCGTTCTCGGCTTCCAGATAAGTGAGCGCGAGACGGAATGTTCCGTCACCGCTGTGTTCGGGACTTCGTAGGGTGAGCGAATAGACGATTCCCGGTGACGAGGCGGCGGGCAGTACCCCTTCGTAGCTCCGGGTCTGTTGTGCCGGATAGAGAACCAGCGAGTTTGCCGGCATGCCTTGCCGGTATTTGCCGCGAAACGATACGTCGAGCGTGTCGCCGAGCAGCAACCCTTGGGATTGTGACCTGTCGGCATCGGCGGTACAGAACGAAAGGGTATCTCGGTTTTCGGTTATGATGGTGACCGTATTCATGGTGGCATCGTATATGATGCCTTTTTCCTGCATTACCGGTTGTGTGCAGGCGGCAGGCAACAGACAGAGTATGACGGAATAGCTGGCTTTCATTATCTTTCGTTTTAAAATTTCGGAATCAAGACCGGACCGGCTCTCCTCGGACGATCTTGCCGGGAACCTTTTTTCGGTTAATGGGGCAAATATAGCGAAAGGCGAGAGCAGAGGCAAAAGGGAAAATGGAATTTTCACGAAAAGACTATGCCGAGCCGCCTCCTATATTCTACAAATATAGCGAAAGGCGAGAGCAGAGGCAAAAGGGAAAATGAAATTTTCACGAAAGGACTATGCCGAGCCGCCTCCTATATTCTACAAATATAGCGAAAGGCGAGAGCAGAGGCAAAAGGGAAAATGGAATTTTCACGAAAGGGCTATGCCGAACCGTCTCCTATATTCTACAAATATAGCGAAAGGCGCGGGCTGAGACAAAAGGGAAAATGGAATTTTCGCGAAAGGACTATGCCGAAGCGCCTCCTATATCCTATAAATATAACGAAAGTCGAGGGCAGATGTTTATTTTTTTTGCCGATCCGTAATACTGTCGGGCGATGTAAAAAAAATCTTTTTTGTTCTTGTTTTATCGTAGATATGTGTATTTTTGTAGGGGATATATTGCGTTCGGGTATGGCATACGGGTGATCCGGATGTCTTGTCGCAAGGATCGGACGCTCGATTATGTATTGATTATTAAATAGAAAAAGATATGTCGAAAGAAAAAAATTATTCCGGTTTGACGCATAACGGTTTGACTGCCGATACCACTTTGGTCGGGAAGTTGGTTTCCCGGGACGATATCCGTATCGACGGTAAATTGGAGGGCAGGCTGGAATGTCAGGGTAAAGTGATCATCGGCGAGAGTGGTCAGGTGATCGGCGATGTGATTGCGACGAATGCCGAAGTAATGGGCAAGATAACCGGAAATATCTCGGTGACTGAAATGCTGATCCTGAAATCGACTTCCGCTATCGAAGGCGATATCGAAACTCGTCGCCTGTCGATCGAACCGGATGCGATCGTAAATGGCAAATGCACCATGTCGTTGCCATCGGTTGCGTCGGCAAAAGAAAAATAAAAGCCGGTTTTTCCCGGACAACAACGAAAAATTACGCCTGTGCATCGCATGCATAGGCGATTTTTTTTATCGCAAAGAATGGCTATTGTGTTTTTTTAACATTTTTGCTTATTGTATTTATTGTCTTTTCTACGATAACGATTTTCTTTTTCGTTCGATACAATAACTAAATGCCGATAATATTTTTATGGTTCTGTGTAATATGCAGATTCTTAATGCGTAAAATCTTGTTGTAGACGATACAGTTACATGACGTTTTCGTTACCTATATTACATAGTGTTTGTGTGACAATAACGCGGCTTATCATAATGTATCGTATAAGATAAGATATGGCATTGATAAATAATGTTTTATAGCATGTATTTTGTGGCGATCGGCGGTGGTAATTTGCTTATATTTGTACCGTCGTTAATTAAATACTATGCAGAACAACGGAATGGAAACATCTTTAATCAATCCTCATGTATCGGTCGATTGTGTGATCATCGGATTTGACGGAGAGGAAATCAAAGTCTTGTTGGTAAAACAATTGGGAAAGGAACTGAGCAAGGACTTCAACAACAAAAAATTGCCCGGCAGTCTGATTTATGCCGATGAAGATCTGGACGAAGCAGCCCAACGGGTACTGTTTGAATTGACCGGTATCAATAACATCGAACTTTTGCAATTCCGGGCATTCGGCTCGAAGAACCGTACGCACGATCCGCGCGATGTCAAATGGCTTGAACGGTTTCATCAACTGGACTCCAAGATCGAACGAATCATTACGATCGCCTATCTGGCTATGGTGAAGATCGACAAGAAGGTGTTGCAACTTTCCGAGAAGTACGAGGCTTGTTGGGAGAGTGTGAAAAACATTCCCGAACTGGCGTTCGACCACAACCAGATTATTCGCGAAGCATTCGATTATATCCGCCGGTATGTGGAGAACAAGCCGGTGATTCTGTTCGACCTGTTGCCCCATAAATTCACTGCGGCGCAGTTGCGGCGGCTTTATGAACTGGTGTACGACCGTCCGTTCGATGTGCGTAACTTCCATAAGAAGATAGCGGTGATGGAATATATCGTACCGTTGGAGGAACGTCAGGTAGGTGTGGCGCATCGGGCAGCCCGCTACTATAAGTTCGACCGGAAGATATACAACAAGTTGCATGGTATGGGAAAGGCTTAGGCGTGTGCGACGAAGTGAAATGAATCCTTGATTTTAAAACCTATATAAAACGAGTCAGATGTATTTATTGGGATATGATATCGGAAGTTCGTCGGTAAAGGCGAGCTTGGTGAATGCCGAGACCGGCAAATGCGTGTCGTCGGCATTCTTCCCGAAACAAGAAGCGGCGATAATCGCCGTACAGCCCGGTTGGGCGGAACAGAACCCCGAAAACTGGTGGGAAAACCTGAAACTGTCTACACAGGCGATTCTGCACGAATCGGGTGTAGATGCCAAAGAGATCAAAGCAATCGGTATCTCCTATCAGATGCACGGTCTGGTATGTGTCGATCGCGATCAGAAAGTATTGCGTCCGGCAATTATCTGGTGCGATTCGCGTGCCGTTCCCTATGGGCAGAAAGCTTTCGAAACGTTGGGTGAGGAACAGTGCCTGTCGCATCTGTTGAATTCGCCGGGTAACTTTACGGCATCGAAACTGGCGTGGATCAAAGAGAACGAGCCGGAAATTTACGCCCGTATTTACAAGATCATGCTTCCGGGCGATTATATTGCCATGCGTTTGAGCGGCGAGATCGTGACGACCGTAGAGGGCTTGTCGGAAGGTATGTTCTGGGATTTCCAACGGAACGAAGTTGCCGGTTTCCTGATGGACTATTACGGTTTCGACCGGTCGTTGATCGCCGACATCCGCCCGACGTTCGCCTATCAAGGCGAGGTCAATGAAGCGGCGGCAGCCGAATTGGGTCTGGCGAAGGGAACGCCGATTACCTACCGTGCCGGAGACCAGCCGAACAATGCCTTGTCGCTGAATGTTTTCAATCCGGGTGAGATCGCCTCTACTGCCGGTACGTCGGGTGTGGTCTACGGAGTGAACGGCAATGTGAATTACGATCCGAAATCGCGGGTGAATACTTTCGCACATGTGAACCATACAGCCGATCAGGTGCGGTTGGGCGTGCTGCTCTGTATCAACGGTACAGGTATTCTCAACTCGTGGATCAAGCGCAATATCGCCCCGCAGGGCATTTCGTACAACGATATGAACGTGCTGGCTGCACAGGCACCGATCGGTAGCGGCGGCGTGACGATCCTGCCGTTCGGAAACGGTGCGGAGCGGATGTTAGGAAATAGAGAGGTGGGATGTTCTATCTCGGGATTGAACTTCAATTTGCATGAGAAACATCACATGATCCGTGCCGCGCAGGAGGGTATCGTCTTCTCCTTTAAATACGGTATCGACATTATGGAGGAGATGGGAATGCCGGTCAGCAAGATCCATGCCGGACATGCCAATATGTTCCTGAGCCCGATATTCCGCGATACGCTGGCTGGTGTGACCGGTGCGGTGATCGACCTTTACGATACCGACGGCTCGGTAGGTGCAGCCAAAGGTGCCGGTATGGGTGCCGGAATTTATCGCGACAACAACGAAGCGTTCGCTACGCTCGACCGTCTGGAAGTGATCGAGCCGAACGTGTCGAAACGTCAGGAGTACGCCGACGCTTATGCCCGTTGGAAACAGGAGTTGGAAAAACAAATGAAACATTAAATATTAATCCTTTAAATAAATATCATTATGGAAAAGAAAGAATATTTTCCCGGTATAGGAAAAATTAAATTCGAAGGTAAAGAGAGTAAAAACCCGATGGCTTACCGTTACTACGATGCGGAAAAAGAGGTATTGGGCAAAAAAATGAAAGACTGGTTGAAATTCTCCATGGCTTGGTGGCACACTTTGTGCGCAGAGGGTGGCGACCAATTCGGCGGTACGACCAAATCGTTCCCCTGGAATCACGGTGCAACAGCCGTAGAAGCTGCTAAAAATAAAATGGATGCAGGTTTCGAATTCATGCAGAAAATGGGTATCGAATACTATTGCTTCCACGATGTAGACCTTTGCAACGAAGCTGCTACGATCGAGGAATATGAAGCCAATCTGAAAGAGATCGTCGCTTATGCCAAACAAAAACAGGCTGAAACCGGTATCAAATTGTTGTGGGGTACTGCCAACGTATTCAGCCATGCACGTTATATGAACGGTGCGGCTACCAACCCCGATTTCGATGTAGTTGCCCGCGCTGCCGTACAAATCAAAAACGCTATCGACGCTACGATCGAACTCGGCGGACAGAACTATGTATTCTGGGGCGGTCGCGAAGGTTATATGTCGTTACTGAACACGGATCAGAAGAGAGAAAAAGAACACTTGGCACAGATGCTGACGCTGGCTCGCGACTATGCCCGTGCCCGTGGTTTCAAAGGTACGTTCCTGATCGAACCGAAACCGATGGAACCGACCAAACATCAATACGATGTAGATACGGAAACGGTTGTCGGCTTCCTCAAAGCTCACGGTCTGGAAAAAGATTTCAAAGTGAACATCGAGGTAAACCACGCTACATTGGCTGGCCATACGTTCGAACACGAATTGGCAGTGGCTGTCGATAACGGTATGCTGGGTTCGATCGACGCTAACCGTGGAGATTACCAGAACGGATGGGATACCGACCAATTCCCCGTAGACAACTACGAACTGACGCAAGCCATGATGCAGATTATCCGCAACGGCGGTCTGGGTAACGGCGGTACGAACTTCGATGCCAAAACCCGTCGTAACTCTACCGATTTGGAGGATATTTTCATCGCCCACATCGCCGGTATGGATGCTATGGCACGTGCATTGGAAAGCGCAGCCGCTATCCTCTCCGAATCTCCCTACAAGAAAATGTTGGCAGAACGTTATGCTTCGTTCGATGCCGGCAAAGGTAAAGAGTTCGAAGAAGGCAAACTTTCGTTGGAAGACTTGGTAGCTTATGCCAAAACGGTAGGCGAACCGAAACAGACCAGCGGAAAACAAGAATTGTACGAAGCAATCGTGAACATGTATTGCTAATCTTAAATCCGAATATTCCGGAATGCTCGAAAGGGTGTTCCGGAATATATCGTTTTATATTATCCAATGAACCATGAATAACAAAGGTAGTAAATCGTATTTGATGTCGATTGTGGCGGTGACGATCCTCGGCGGGTTGTTGTTCGGCTACGATACGGCTGTGATTTCCGGTGCGGAGAAGGGGCTGGAAGCTTTCTTCCTCGGCGCTCAGGATTTCGTTTATAATAAGTTCTGGCATGGTCTTACGGCTTCGAGCGCATTGATCGGTTGTGTGATCGGTAGTGTGTTGTCGGGATACCTTGCCTCCAATTGGGGTCGTCGCAATTCGTTGCGTTTTGCCGCGTTGCTCTTCTTCCTTTCCGCGCTCGGATCGTTCTATCCCGAATTTATCTTCTTCGAGAAGGGTGCGGCTTCTTTCAGCCTGCTGATCACTTTCAACCTGTATCGTGTATTGGGCGGTATCGGTGTCGGGCTCGCTTCGGCAGTCTGCCCGATGTACATTGCCGAAATATCTCCGGCGAATATCCGCGGTACGTTGGTGTCGTGCAACCAGTTTGCCATTATCTTCGGTATGTTGGTCGTTTATTTCGTGAACTATATGATCATGGGCGACCATGTGAATCCGGTATATGAGAACGGCGTATTGGTCAATGCCGACGATGCACAATGGATGATTGCCGAGGGCTGGCGTTACATGTTCGTTTCCGAGACAGTTCCGGCGGCGTTGTTCGGCTTGCTGCTGTTCTTCGTTCCCGAAACTCCGCGCTATCTGGCTATGGTATCTCAGGACCAGAAGGCATTCACTATTTTGGAAAAGATCAACGGAACGGAAGAGGCGAAACGTGTGCTGTCCGAAATCAAGAATACGGCAAAGGAAAAGACCGAGAAACTGCTCACTTACGGTCTGGCAGTGATCGTGATCGGTATCCTGCTCTCCGTATTCCAACAGGCAGTGGGTATCAATGCCGTGCTTTATTATGCACCCCGTATATTTGAAAGTGCGACCGGTGCTGCCGGAGGCGGCATGGAGCAGACTGTGCTGATGGGCGTGGTGAATATCCTGTTTACCTTAGTGGCTATTTTCACGGTCGAGAAGCTGGGACGGAAACCGTTGCTGATCATCGGTTCGATCGGTATGGCTGTCGGTGCGTTCATCGTTGCCGCATGCGATAATCTGGGCATCAAAGGTGCTGTCCCCGTGTTGGGCATCATGCTCTATTCGGCATCGTTCATGATGTCGTGGGGGCCGATCTGCTGGGTCTATATTTCCGAGATTTTCCCCAATACGATTCGCGGGAAAGCGGTGGCTATCGCCGTGGCTTTCCAATGGATTTCCAACTATGTCGTTTCGTCCACATTCCCTGCCATGTACGATTTCAGCCCGATGTTCGCTTACGGTTTGTATGCCGTAATCTGCGTGATGGCTGCGTTGTTCGTCTGGAAATGTGTGCCTGAGACCAAAGGCAAGACGTTGGAAGATATGTCCGCTTTGTGGTTGGCAAGAAAAAATAAACGTTAAGCGTGCGGTTTAGCCGATCGGCTCGGCGCATACTAATACGAAATCGTCGTACGTCCGGTACTGCAATCTGTAAGGTTGGGTATCGGACGTCGTTTTTTCGCAGGCTGTGGTCGTGCCTTTTGTCGGGGTGTCGAACGCATCGACATGCAGGTGCTGTATGAAATCCACCCCGGTTTTGCCTATGGCTTTGTACAGGGCTTCTTTGGCACACCAATAGAGGTGCATGACGATATTGCCCGATGTTTTCGGGATGTATTCCGCCTCTTTTTCCGAGAGGAATTTATGGGCTACCCGTTCTACTTTGTTTCCGATCGTTTCGATGTCGATGCCGATCTTCCGGGTCGGATGCAGGGCTATCGCCGCCCAGTCGCCCGTGTGGCTCACCGACAATTGCATGGCGTTGCCGGCAAGCATGGGAACGCCCGCGTCGGAGTATCTGATTTCCGTTACTTTCCCGAAATAGGTTTTGAGCAACATGCGTACGGCGAGCAGTTCGCGCCGGCGTTTGGCATTGGGCTGCGACATGAGCAGCAGTTGCCACGCAAGCGGGTTGCCGCCGAGTTTCATGAACTCTTGTTCGGTTTCGGTGATGTGCCACAACAGGATGGTCGTACCGGATGGCAGGTCGGTTTGTTCGTAGAAAGGCATGGCGTCAATGGGGGTATTCTATGGTTTCGATGAGGTGGATCACCTCGTCGGTCAGGTATCCGAGTACGGGCGTTATGGAGTCGTTCTGTACCGGCGTGTCGAAATACAGTGCGCCCCGCAGCAGGTATCGCAAGCTGTCGGTGGCGATGAATTGTATGGGTGTGGCGCTTTCGCCCGACAGTTCGTAGAGGGTGGCGTATAGCGGACGTTCTTCATCTTCGAAGCGGCTCGCCTGCACGGCATCGGCATATACGCTTTGCCGGTAGATGAGTTCCCGGTTTTCGTCCAATAACGAGGTGAGATTGCCGCGTAACGGATGGTAGCTGCAATAGAGCGTCGCGTGGTATCGGGGATAATGTATCTGCGACCAGAGCACCTCGGGCTGCTTCTCTGCCGGAGATGCCGGAGTGGCGGTGGCTTCTGCCGAAATTTCGAATGTTACGGGTAAAGTTTCCGCACGGCGGTAATTTTCTGCCGGCGGGTCGATGCGGAAATAGGCATCAGGCTTCGGGGTCGGTGCGGGACGGCAGGCTGCCAGCGATACGGCGAGCAGAAGTGCCGCCGGGACGATGTCGGCGTATCTTTTCATCCTTGTCGGCTTATGCGTTGTCTTCTTCCGTCGTCGGGTTGATACGGACTTTGATTTTCAGAATGCGGCGTTTGTCGATTTCGAGTACCGTGAAATGGCAGCGTCCGAAGTTGATGGTTTCCTGTAATTTGGGGAAGTCTTCCTTGATGCTGAGCAACAAACCCGCCAGTGTTTCCACCTCTTCCGTTTTTTCGCCGAATTCCTCTTCCGTTACTCCCGATATTTTGTAGAAGTCGTTGAGCAGGATTTTGGCTTCGAACACATACGTGTAGTCGTCGATCTTGGTGTATTGCTTTTCTTCTTCATCGAACTCGTCGCTGATTTCGCCTACGATTTCTTCCAGAAGGTCTTCCATGGTGACGATACCCGACGTGCCGCCGAATTCATCGACTACGATCGCCATGTGTATGCGGTTGGTGCGGAACTCTTCGAGCAGGTCGTCGATCATTTTGGTTTCCGGCACGAAATAGGCACGGCGGATCAGTTTCCGCCAATCGAAGTTTTCGTCTTTGTTGATATAGGGCAGCAGGTCTTTGCTGTACAGGATTCCTTTGATGTCGTCTTCCGATCCGTCATAAACGGGTATGCGCGAGTATCCCGATTCGATGACGACTTCGAGCAGGTGTTTGAAGTCGGAGCGGATCTCGATGCCTGTCATGTCTACCCGCGCGATCATTACCTCTTGCACGGTTTTGCGTCCGAATGTGATGATGCCTTCGAGCATCTCTTTTTCGTCGTGCGCCTCTACTTTGGTCATTTCGAGCGCCTGCGAGAGTTCGTTGATCGACAGGTTGGCGTTCTTTTTGGTGACGTGCTTGTTTACGATATTCGTGCTGCGCACCAACAGGTTTGCCAGCGGCGATACGGTGCGTTGCATGAACCGGATGCCGTTGCAGGCGAAACGCGCCCATTGGAGCGGCTTTTGGTTGGAATAGAATTTAGGGATCACTTCGCCGAAAAGCAGCAACAGGAATGTCAGAATGATGGTCTGGAATATAAAACTGAGCAACGCGCTTTTGAATAGCAGCACTTCCGAGAAGAAGAGGTTGCAGAGTATTACGACCGTTACGTTTACCAGATTGTTGTATATGAGTATGGTCGCCAACAGTTTTTCCGGATTTTCCAACAGCGAGATGATCGTCCGGTCGCGGGGGTCTTCTTTGTCGAGTTGTTGGAGTTCGTCGCCGGACAGAGAGAAAAATCCGATCTCGGAAGCCGAAACGAATCCGGATAAGAGGAGGCAGAGGCCTGCCAAAATCAAAGCTATGATAGCACCGACCGACGGAGGGGCGATTTCGATAGCGGAAGATAATTCAGATAAATAAGAATCTGGGTCCAAGTGTATAGGAATTAGTTAAACAATAGGGGGAAATTCCCGTTGCCGGGTTTTTCCCGCTGCAAGGAGATAGCGGAACGATAGCCTGTCGCCAGCCCCGAACGGGCGAAATACGGCACCTCGTGCGAAAAATGAACACCCGAAGTACCGCATTCCGGCTTTGGTTTCGCATATCCTGTTAGCGGATAATGTTTTATCCGTGGGCAAATTTACGATAATAAATCAGAATGGCAAATCGTCCGCCGAATTATTTCCATTTGCCACGTTGCTCTCCTGTGTGGTTTGTTGAGTCTGCACGGTTGTCTGTGTAGAGGTCACTGTTGAGTCTGCACGGCGTCCGAGCAGTTCGAGGTTGTCGGCGTAGATCTCGGTCGTGTATCGTCTTACTTTGTTCTGGTCTTCGTAGGAGCGGGTGCGGATTTTCCCTTCGATATAGAGTTGCGATCCTTTCCGGATGTATTTTTCGGCTATCTCAGCCAGTCCGCGCCACAACACGATGTTGTGCCATTCGGTCTTATCCGGCACTTGTATTCCGCTTTGGGTGGTATATCCCCGTTCGGTTGTTGCCAGAGGAAAGCTGGCTACGCATACGTTGTTTTCGAGATAACGTACATCGGGGTCTTTGCCCACGTTGCCTACCAAGATGACTTTGTTTACAGACATGATCTTTTGTTTTTTCGGTTCGGTAAATACAGGGACGCGGCATATCACGTTGCGATGTATCGCTTTGCGCGGTATGCCGCGTCCTTGCCTGATTTTGAAATGGGGATAATCTTTTCCGTACGCACCGACCGGTTTCCCGGAGGGTCAATCGGCTGCTTATCCTTTACAAAAATAGGGATTATCTTTCGGATAAACAACGGCGTGCCCGGTAACTTATCAACAACTTTTCATCCGGCAGGTCCGGCGGGTGGAGGGTATTCGGGTTAAAGTACGTTTTTCAACCGTCCGATAAATTCGTCGGCATCGGAGCGGGTGAGGCAGAGCGGGGGCAGAAGGCGGATGACATGGGTGCCGCTGACTCCGGTGAATACTTTTTGCTCGAACAGCAGCCGCCGGCGCAGGTCGGCGATCGGGGCTTCGAATTCCAGCCCGATCATCAAACCTTTACCGCGCACCTCGCGGATTTGCGGCAAACGGCGCAGTTCCTGTATCAGGTAGTTTCCTACGGTGGCGGCATTTTCTACCAGATGCTGTTCTTCGATTACGTCGAGTACGGCAAGGGCTGCGGCGCAAGCCAGATGGTTGCCGCCGAACGTAGTGCCGAGTTGCCCGTACACGGGGGTGAACAGCGGGCTGATCAGTACGCCTGCCATCGGGAATCCGTTGCCGATGCCTTTGGCTACGGTGATCAGATCGGGACGGATGTCTGCGTATTGGTGGGCGAAAAATTTTCCGCTGCGTCCGTATCCCGATTGGATTTCGTCGGCGATGAGTATCGTGCCGGTACGGGTACACACTTCGCGCAGTTCTTGCAGGAATCCGGTTTCGGCAACCTGTATTCCGCCTACGCCCTGTATGCATTCGATAATGACGGCGCAGACATCGCCCTGTTCAAGTTCGCGGCGTACGGCTTCGATGTCGTTGAGCGGTACATAGGTGACGTGCCCGTTCCGGTTGATCGGGGCACTGAATTTGGGGTTGTGCGTCACCTCGACGGCAAGCGACGTGCGTCCGTGGAATGCTTTTTCGAATGCGATAACGCGGGTGCGTCCGTTTTGGAACGATGCCAGTTTCAGCGCGTTTTCGTTGGCTTCGGCACCGGAATTGACGAGGAACAGCGAGTAGTCGTCGTAGCCCGATATTTTGCCTAACCGTTGTGCTACCTGTTGTTGCAGCGTATTGATTACCGAGTTGGAATAGAAGCCGAGCCGGGCGGCTTGACGGCTGATCATTTCCACATAGTGCGGTTGTGCGTGACCGATAGAGATTACGGCATGACCTCCGTAGAGGTCGAGATATTCGTTTCCGGCGTTGTCCCAGACATGGCAGCCGGAGCCTTTTACGATTTCGATATCGAAAAGGGGATATACGTCAAATAGATTCATTCTGATTTCTGTGGTTTAAATGAGCGGGGATGTGCCGGCATGCAAATTCTGAGGCATCCCCTTTAAAGTGTGTACGGACTATTCCGGCATCCCGTTGGAGGGGCGGAGGCGGAAGCCGCACGGCGGGTCTCTTTTCCGACGGTGCGCCCTTTTCCCGTCGGGGTTAGAATGCCGACGGTTTCAGCCGCAGCCCGGTACATTCGTGCAGCCCGAACAACAGGTTCATGTTGTGTACGGCTTGTCCCGACGCACCTTTCAGCAGGTTGTCGATCACCGATACGATCAGCAGTTTGTTGCCGTGCTTTTCGAGGTGAAGCAGGCATTTGTTGGTATTTATCACCTGTTTCAGGTCGGGCATGGTGTCGGTGATGAATGTAAAGTTGTGATCGTCGTAATACTGTTCGTACAGATCGCGGATGAGCGGAAGTTCTACCGGGCAGTCGGTATAGATCGTGGCGAAGATACCCCGCGAAAAGTTGCCCCGTACCGGAATGAAATTCAGGTCGGATTGGAAACTTTGTTGGAGGGTTTGCAGGCTTTGCCGGATTTCCGCCAGATGTTGATGGGCGAACGGTTTATAGATCGAGATGTTGTCGTTGCGCCAGCTGAAATGGGTCGTTTCCGTCGGGCGTTGTCCGGCGCCGGTCGATCCGGTGATGGCGTTGATGTGTATGTCGTTGTTCAGCATCAGGCTTTTTGCCAGAGGCAGCAATGCCAGTTGTATGGCAGTGGCGAAGCATCCGGGGTTGGCGACCCGGTTTCCCCGTACGATCCGTTTCCGGTTCAGCTCCGGCAGCCCGTATATGAAATCGTGGTCGGGCGATTCGATCCGGTAATCGGTCGAAAGGTCGATCAGTTTCAGCGATTCGGGCATTTCGTGACTCTCGATGAATTTACGGGTATCGCCGTGGGCGGTGCAGAAAAAGAGTACGTCGATGTCGTCGAACGGCAGTTCGTCGGTAAACTTCATGTCGGTTTCTCCGAAGAGTCCGGCATGTACCTGAACGACCGGTGCGCCGGCATGGCTCGTACTGTGAATGAATCGGATTTCTGCGTCGGGGTGATTGATCAGCAGGCGGATCAGTTCACCTGCCGTGTAACCGGCTCCGCCGATAATACCTATTTTTATCATGAGTGTCAAAGTTTTGTTTGGCAGGGAAGCGACGTGCCGCCCCCTGCCTGCAAAGATAAATTATTTCTGCTTATTTTGTACTGCGTGATAGATTTTCATCTGGTTGCCCAATATTTTGGTGAACCCTTTCACGTCGTCGGCACTCCATGCCTTGTTTACTTCACCGTATTCGCCGAAGTCCGATTTCATCAGGTCGAAGTCGCTTTCGATGCCGACCAATACGTAGTGGTAGGGTTTCAGATCGACGATCACCGTACCGGTGACGTTTTTCTGCGAACTTTCGAGGAATGCCTCCATGTCGCGCATCACCGGTTCGAGGTATTGGGCTTCGTGCAGGAACATGCCGTACCATGTGCCCAACTGGTCTTTCCAGTATTGTTGCCATTTGGTGAGGGTATGTTTTTCGAGCATTTTGTGTGCGGCGATGATCAGCATCGGTGCGGCGGCTTCGAAGCCGACACGTCCTTTGATTCCGATAATCGTGTCGCCGATGTGCATGTCGCGCCCGATGGCATACGGTGCGGCGATCTGTTCGAGAGCCTGTATCGCCGCCACTTTGTCGGTATAGGGAGTGCCGTCGATACCGGCTATTTCTCCTTTTACGAAGTCGATGGTGATGCGACGCGGTGCGTCGGCAGTCATTTGCGACGGGTATGCCTCTTCGGGAAGCGTCTGGTCGCTTTTCAAAGTCTCTTTGCCGCCGATGCTCGTTCCCCACAATCCTTTGTTGATCGAGTATTCCAGTTTTTTGAAATCGGCTTCGTATCCGTGTTTTTTGAGGTATTCGATCTCATATTCGCGGGTCAGCGTCATGTCGCGGGTCGGGGTGAGTATCTTGATTTCGGGAGCCAGTATCTGGAACGTAAGGTCGAACCGAACCTGATCGTTACCCGCACCGGTGCTGCCGTGCGCCACGTAGTCCGCTCCGATCTCTTTGGCGTAATTGATGATAGCGATAGCTTGGAAAATACGTTCCGAGCTGACCGATATGGGATAGGTTCCGTTACGCAGCACGTTTCCGAATACCATATATTTGATACTTTGTTCGTAATAGGTTTGCGTGATGTCGAGCGACGCATGTTTCACCGCTCCCAGCCGGTATGCCCGTTCCTCGATATTTTTCAGTTCTTCGGGCGAGAAACCGCCGGTGTTGGCAATGGCGGTATATACTTCGTATCCGCAATCTTCCGACAGGTATTTTACACAAAAGGAGGTGTCGAGACCTCCGCTGAATGCTAAAACTACTTTTTCTTTTTTCATCATTAACGGTTTTGGATAGAGGTTATTTCGGGTCGTTCTCGTGTTCTTTCGGATCGTAGAGCATGGCGGTGCAAAGACACATCCGTCGGTTGTTGCGTTGCAGAATGTCGAAGTTCACACAGTTTTCGCATCCTTTCCAGAATGCCGGGTCGTCGGTGAGCGAGGCGAATATGACCGGACGGTAGCCTAAATCCGAATTGATTTTCATGACGGCACCGCCGGTAGTCAGTCCGAATATTTTCGCTTCGGGAAAGCGTTCCCGCGAGAGTTGGAACGCCCGTTTCTTGATTCGTTTCGCCAGTCCGATACCTCGGAATTCCGGGGCTACGATCAGACCGGAGTTGGCTACGAACTGTTTGTTGCTCCAACTTTCGATGTAACAGAATCCGGCGAACGTTTCGCCGCACAAGGCGATGATAGCTTTGTTTTCCAGCATTTTCTGCTTTACGTATTCGGGCGACCGTTTGGCAATACCCGTGCCGCGTATCTTGGCGGCGGTCTCTATGGTTTCAAGAATCGTGTCTACATACCGGATATGTTCTTCTCCGGCAATTAACACCTCAACATTTTCCATGTATATACTGAATAATTTGTGAATTTGTTTACAAGTCGTTGATGGCAGGTATGAACTGTGCCAGTACTTTCAGTGCCGCAGTCTTGGAGGTGTGGTCGCTGAGTATCACCAATATGGTGTCGTCGCCGGCGATCGTTCCGAGTATGTCGTCCGATACGGCGTCGGTGTCGTAAGCGATACCGCTGGCATATCCGGGGCGGGTCTTGATGACCGCCAGATTTCCCGAAAAGCTGATGGAGATGAATCCGCCGGCGGGTGCCGAAGCGTGGGGCTTTACTTTGTCGCGGATCAGTTTGGCAATGCCTCCCGATTCGGGCATTACGTAGATGTACCCCCCGTCGTTATCGGGCACTTTGACGATTTTCAACTGTTTCAGATCGCGCGATAAGGTGGCTTGTGTAAGATCGAACCCTTTTTCTTTCAGACGAGCCAACAGCTCTTCTTGGTTTCCGATGCGGTTATCGAGTATGATCTCTTTAATCGTTTGCAGGCGTTCGCTTTTCTTTTTCATATCGGTGTCGTTTTGCTACAAGGGGCGGTGATCGTCGGGGTGCGGCTGTTGCATCGCTTGTGCCGAATCGGTCTGCCCGGTTGTAAATTCGGTGCAAAGGAAATATATTTTTTGTATATATGCAATGTTTTGGGTGAAAATATTGCATATATACAGTATATTTGCAGTTCTGAATAACGAAACGGTCTGCCGGTCTGAAAAATATTCAGTGTCGTTTTATCGGTTGTTTGTTGTTTAATGCGTTGTATATCAATTGTTATGTTTTGTTTTCTTCTTTTTACTGAATATAAATTAGACTTTCCGGCGCGTTTGCTTCGAGAAAAGTGCTACATTTGCAGAACACATATTGAAAACTAATAAGTCTAACTTAAAATTTTTACAACTATGGCTTACGTAATAAACGACGATTGTGTAGCTTGCGGAACTTGCATTGGCGAATGTCCGGTTGAAGCTATTTCTGAGGGCGATATCTATGTAATCGACGCAGATAAATGCTTGGATTGCGGAACTTGTGCAAGTGTTTGCCCGAACGACGCTATTCACGAAGCGTAATCTATCGCTGACGAAAAAAAACGGATGCTTGCCGGTTGTGGCAGGCATCTGTTTTTTTATGCCTTTTTCCGAAAAAAGAGATTCTTTCAGATATTCTAACGCATCGAAAAGGGGCTGCATCAAAACTTGCGTTTCGATACAACCCCTCGTGCTGCCAATACAGATAGGGACTGAAATTGGGTTTTAGTATAAGATGTTTTGCATCAAGTTGCAGAATATGGCAGCCATGCGCTGCTGGATATAGCGTTGTTCGCCTCCTTGCGGATGCCAGCCGTATTTTACGCCATCGACGGTCTGCGAGTCGCCGCCGGAGTATATCAGGCTGATTTGCTGTTTGGTCACCGGATGCACTTCGTTTTTAGAGAATCCGATGTATTTGTCGAACTCGACGAGCGGCAGTCCCCACTTGGCGGCAAGTTTCCGGATCGCTTCGTTGTAGGTGGCACGGGTGTCGTTCCAGTGGGTACACAATACGATGACAGCCGGTTTGCCGGTAGAGGTATTGAAATATTTCGACGTAGAGTCGTTGCGCAACTCGTAGCATTCGGTCATGTATCGTTTGATTACGTAGTCGTATGCCTGTGCATAGTCGCAATAGTCGAAGGGTGTTTTGTAATCGGTATAGTTTTCTTTCAGTTGCGATTCGTCATATACGTCGCGGTCGTGTACGTGCATGATCACCAATGCGTCGATGTTTTCCAGTTCTTCGCGGGAGTAGAGTGTGCCTTTTTCCATCTTATTGGCGGTGCAGGCGATGGATTCGCCGCTGACAGCCCGGTTGATCGGGGTGGCTTCGAGTTTGCGGCAGCCCAGTTCGAACCAGCCGTTTACCGGTACGGCGAACGATGCGCCGGTGAGTAGCAGGGTATATTTTTTGTTCTCTGCCGTTTGTGCCGCTATCGATCCGGTGAGGAGCAACAGCAGGGCGATGATTAGAGATCTTTTGAAGTTCATGTCTGTTCTTTTTATAAGATTATTCTTGGTTGTTTTGCATGAATTCTTTCGGCAACTTTCCGAAATGCTCGAAGAAGCATTTGGAGAAGTAGGAAGGGGTATTGAAGCCTACCAGAAAACAGACTTCGTTGATCCTGTATTTTCCGGTAGCGAGCAACTCGGCACTTTTGTTGAGCCGGATGAGCTTGATATAGTCGTTGGGCGTCAATCCCGTGATGCTCTTGATTTTCTTCTGGAAGTTGGTGCGGCTGATCGCGAACTCGCTCGAAAGACTGTCGATCGAGAATTTCTCGTCGGACATATTATTGATTATGAACGTGTTCAACTTTCGGATAAATTCGGCGTTTTCCGACTGGTCTTTTTCTTGTTTGAAGTAGGATAGCGGCGATTCCACGAATTTCTTGCGGATGTTCGCCCGGTTTTCCACGATGCTGCTGATCTGCGCTTTCAGTTGTTCGAGCGAGAACGGTTTTTCCATATAGACATCTGCGCCTTTCTTCAATGCGTCGATCTTGCTGGATGTGTCGGTTTTCGCCGAAAGCAGGATGATGGGCAGGTGCGAGTAAGCCGGATTGGTTTTCAGCTCGTTGCAGAGTTCTATGCCATCCATGCCGGGCATCACGATGTCCGAGACGATGATGTCGATCGTGTTGGCTTCGATCACTTCCAGTGCCTTGATACCGTTTTCGGCTTCGTAAACAGTATAGTATTCGGCGAGACAGCCGTGTATGAAATCGCGCAGTTCTTCGTTGTCTTCGACGATAAGCACGGCGGTATTTCCCGTTTTGTTTTCGGGGGTATCGTCGGTTCCCTGCGTATCGGCAGCGGCAGGTTCGGGTTCGGCGGCAGGCTGGGTCAGATTTTCTTCTGCCAGTATCGGCAGTTCGAGTGTGAACAAGGTGCCTTCGCCGAAAGTCGATTGGACGCGGATGTCGCCCCGCAGTTTGCGTGCCAGCGATTTGGACAGGGACAGCCCCAGCCCCGATCCCTTGTAGTTGGGCGTGTCGGCGACTTCGACCTGATAGAACGGTTCGAAGATTTTTTCGAGAAACTCTTTTTTGATCCCGATACCGTCGTCCTCGACCGTGAGCAGCATCTTCTCGTCCTCGGTAGTAAGCTGCACCCGGATAGAGGAATGGGCGAACTTGACGGCATTGGAGAGCAGGTTGCTGATAATCTTGTACAGGGCTTCCGAGTCGATGTAGCTCAATATCTTCTGTTCGGGCAATGTGAGCGAAATATTTATGCCTCGTGATACGGCACTTTGTGCATATTGGTCGTAGACTTTCTGCACAATGGTGACGACATTCCGGTAACGGTATTTGAGCAGGAACATGTCGTTTTCGATCTTGCGGAAATCGAGCAACTGGTTTACCAGATCGAGCAACCGGTTGGTATTCCGTTCGATCGTGACCAGATTTTTGCGGGTCTGTTCGTTGCCGTCGTTCGAAGCGATGATGCTTTCGAGCGGTGCGGTAATCAACGACAGCGGGGTGCGTATCTCGTGGGCGATGTCGGTGAAGAAGTTGATTTTCTGTTCATACATCTCCTTCTCTTTCGCGATTTGATATTTATACTCTTTTTCGCGTTGTTTCTTGTCCAGATTGCGCAGATACCATTTGATAAAGAGAGCTATGATGCTTGCCGTGATGAGGATATAGAGCAAGATCATGTAGGTGTTCTGGTAGAGCGGAGGGGTGATCCGTACGGTGATCGATGTCGGTACCTCGTTCCATTTGCCGTCGTTGTTCGTCCCTTTTACCCGGAATACGTATTTGCCAGCCGGTATGTTCATGTAGGGGGCTGTATTGGCTTCGGTATAAGTCCACTCTTTGTCGAACCCGTCGAGTTTGTAGGCGTAACGGTTCGCTTCGGGATAGATGTAACTGAGCGAAGCGAATTCGAATGTGAAATTCGACTGGCTGCGTTTCAATACGATCTCTTCGGTGCATTCCACTGCCCGTTCGAGCAACGAATGTTCTTCGCCGGGCGAAACTTTCCGGTTCGCCACTTTCAGCCCGGTGATGACGACGGGCGGTACCGATTCGTTGGTTGTCCATTCGCTCGGGTTGAGAACGATGAATCCGTTCGAGCCGCCGAAGTATAGGCGGTTGTCTGCTGCCCGGTGCGAACTGCGCAGATTGCACAGAACCTCTTTCCCGATATATCCGAACGATTTGATGTCGTGGGTGCGGGCGGAAATACGTGCGATTCCTTCTTTCGTTCCGACCCAGATATTGCCGTTTTCGTCGCATAGAACCGACTGGATGAGATCGGAGGGTATGCCGTCGCTTTTGCGGAATGTGCGCACGGTTTTGTTTTGGGGGATGTCGAACAGGATGACGCCGCGGTTTTTGGTGCCGATCCACAATTGGTCGCCGAATACCGCGAGGCTGGTGAGCCCGTTGTCGGAGGTCTCCGAAGCATTTCCCAGTTCGCCAGTCTGATGAATCCACGAGCCGTCCGATTTCCAGCCGTACAGCCCGTTGCCGTAGGTGGCGAACCAGACGGTGCCCCGGTTGTCTTGTGCGATGCTGGCGATGAGGATTTGCGCGAGTTTCTCGATACGTTGCCGGTTGCCGCGCCGGTCCTGGTAGATGCAGCCGCCCTCTTGCAGGGCGAAAAGGATGCCGCCGTCGGCGATCCGGTATATGGAGTTTCCTTCGACGATGTTGATTTTCAGGTTTTCGATCGGACGACCGCTCGGCAGCGACAGCACATCCACACCGCGGTCGTACACGCCTACATAGAGTTTGTCGCCGTCGCGGAGCAGGCTTTGTACATTATTATAACTGACTTCGAATGCTTTTTCGCGTCGGTGGCGCAACGGGTCGAAGCGGTAGATCACATTGTTGTTGTGGGTCGATATGAGCATCGACCCGTCGGCATCGTCGGTAAATCCGCTGATGATGTATTTCTGCGACGAGCTTTCGAGCAGGTTGTTGTAGTAGAGGAAATCGTTTGTCGCCGGAGAGAAGTAATTGACACCGCCGAAATAAGTGCCGATCCAGAATGCTCCTTCATGGTCGCGGACAATCGAAAAGATCGAGTTGTCGGTGGCGTTGTCCGAATCGCTGTCGCGGATAATCCGATAGTTGGCGGCAGCCTTGTCGAACAGCACCAATCCTTTTTCCGATCCCATGATCAGCTCGTTGTCCGAGTAGCGGGTGATGGCTTTCACGCTACTGGTATTTTTCAGGTAGTGTTCCGCTTTACCGGTAATGTGGTTGTATTTGAACAGACCGTTGGTCGAAGTTCCGATCCACAGCGTATTGTCGTTGTCGCAAAAGATGCTGTAAATCGACTGTCCTTCCAGATTCATGCCGTCGCGGGTAGTGATCGGCGTGAAGATCGCGTTGCGCGGGTCGAAGTGTACCAGCCCGCTGCCGGCAGACCCGATCCAGAGATTGCCGTAATGGTCGGATACGATCGTCCACAGGAAATTGGTGGGAAGCCCGTTCTTGAACGTGTACGAGGCGACTACCTGCAAATCGGCATTCAGTTTCCACAAACCTTCGCCGTGGCAGGCAACCCAGATGTTTCCGTTGAGGTCTTCCATGATGTCGTTCACGTTCACTTCCTTGTTGCGGCTGCCGGTCACCGGTATGTATTCGAATCGGTCGAAATCCCGGTCGTAGCGGTACAATCCGTTGCGGGTTCCGATCAACAGCCGGTTGCCGGAGATCTCTTTGATCGAGTGGATGAAACTGTGTCCGAGAGAGTATGGCGAGTCGTCTGTGCGGCGGTATATGCGGAACTCTTTGCCGTCGAACCGGTTCAGCCCGTCGTTCGTACCGAACCAGACGAACCCTTTGCTGTCTTGAGTTACGGTCCATACGCTGTTGTGCGACAAACCGTCCTCGACTTGATAGTTTCGGAAATAAGAACCGTATGCCAGTGTGTGGCACAATATCCCGACGAGTAATATGGAGAACAGACGCTTCATGGTGTTTCAGGTTTTGCGAATTGATCATGCCCAACCGCACTATTTTATCCAAAGATAGCGAAAGGCGAGGGCAGAGTCAAATTTATTTGAACTATGCCGAGCCGCCACCTATGTTCGCGCATAGCGCAAAGATAGCGAAAGGCGAGGGCAGAGTCAAATTTGTTTGAACTCTGCCGAGTCTCCTCCAATCTTCGGAGCTATCCAAAGATAGGTATTTTTATCGGAAGCGAAAAATGATGGACGGGGTATTTGGCACGCGATATAAATTAATTTAATATGTAAGATGTTGATAATTAGTGTGTGTTGAAAAAAGTGTTTGTTTTTTGCACCGGAATTTTGTATTTTTCTACCGTGCTTTTGCATTTGTTTTTTATTCGTCCCGGTTTTTGTAACAAATGGAATCGACTTACCCGTTTTTTGTATTTTCCCACCGGATATTTTTACGCCGCTTCTTGGAAGTCATATTACCTTTACACTGTCGGAAAGGGGATATGAACCGGAACGGAAATCGAGCCGGATACAGAAACAAGAAAGAGCTTGAACGAAGTTGAAGTTTATACCAGTTTCCCAATTTATTCAGTTTTATAAACCATAAAAGTTATCAAACCATGAAAAAAGAGAATTTTACTCGATTGTTTTTGACCGGTGTATTGATCGCCGGAATGTCAAGTTTCGCTACTGCACAGGATGTAACTCTCCCCGCCACAGCCGCACCGGTTCCCACTCATGCTGCCGGCAAGGTATTGCCTATATATACAGATGTATATGAAGGTTCGGTAGGTGTTACGGTACAAGCCGGTACGGGTGGTGTGAATGCGACTTCCGGATTTGCCGCTTTCTCCGAGACGGACGAAATGTTTTACATCACGCGGCAGAACGGCGGTGCCGGCGGTCTGGATTTCAACTCTGCCGTGGATGCTACGGGGTATGATTATCTGCACTTCGATATTTATGTGGTAGGTGCCAATATCGACAACGTGGATATTCTTTTCGATAGCGCATGGGCATCGAAGGTGACCTCGGTTCTGGAAAAAGACCAATGGGTTTCGATCGATGTCAAACTCGAAGATTATCTGGCGAAAGCTACGGTAAAAGACGGACATCCCGATTTGTCGAATTTGCAGACCCGTGCATTCTGGTTGCGTAGAAGCGGCGGTTATGAAAGATCGTTCTTCCTCGACAACATCTATTTCTGGAAAGAAGATCCGACCGGAATCGACGCTGCGAAAGTTGCCGATGTAACGGTGAAATGCGCCGGTAAAACGGTAGAACTCGAATCGGGCGAAGCTATGACGAGTGTACAGGTATTCAATATCGCCGGACAAAGCGTACGCGCATTGAACGTTGCCGGCAATCAGGCTTCGATCGATCTCGCAGGAGAATCGAACGGCATTTATCTGGTTCGTATCGCACTTGCCAACGGCGAACGTGTGACGAAAAAAATCATGAATTTATAAAAGAAGGAATTTAATCTGAACGAAAATGAAGAAGTTATCTGCATTGGTCGCTCTCTCGGCTTTGGTCTGGGGTTTGAATGTGGCAAGGGCGCAACAGCCTAATCCGCCTGTCGAATTTCTGGATGCGCCGACGCATGCTGCCGACGAGGTGCTGGCTTTGCATAGCTCTGTCTATACTGCGGCAACCGGCGTGAAGAGCGTATTGAATACGGCTGGTGCGAAAGTCGGTGAGGTGAAAGAGGTTGCGGGCAAACAGCTGGTGTATATCGAGAATGCACTGAACGGTTGGGCAAGCATCAACTTTACTTCGGCGGTGGATATCAGCCGATACGGTTCGCTGAATCTGGATATTTATGTGGTGAAAGGTGCATTCGACTGTAAGTTGCAGTTTGCCAGCGGTACGTCGGCGGTAATTATCTCACCGAAATTGGCGGAAGGCTGGAACCGTGTGCAATTGAATCTGAGCGATTTCGTCAATTCGCTGACCCCTCCGGCTTTGAGCAAGATCGACCATATCGATCTGATCAACAACGGCGGTTATCAGCGCACCGTTTATATCGACAATATCTATGCATTCGGCGAGGCAGGGACTTCTCTCGATCCGCAAATGCCGGAGACGATGGCGCCCGTACCTACGCACGATGCCGCAAAGGTGAAGTCGATATTCAGCGATGCCTATACGAATATAACCGAGATCACCAACCTGACCGGTACGGGTACGCTGAAAATGCTGAGCGTGTCGCCGACCGAGCGGATCATGAAAATCGAAGGCGGGTTGAATCACTGGGCGAATCTGAACTTCAAACCGGTGAACATCGACGATCGCGACCATCTGCATCTCGATATTTTCGTGGTTCGTGAAACCGGTACATCGACGTTGAAATTCCGTTTCGACGACGGCAAGGGCGTAACGATTTCGAAAGTGCTGAATCCCGGTTGGAACTATCTCGATATTCCGATGAGCGAGTTCAAGACCGACGGCTCGACGCTGAATGCCGTGACACAGTTCCGTATTATCAACAATGCCGGTTCGCAACAGAATGTATTTATCGACAACCTGTATGCTTACGGCGATAGCGAAACGGGCGACAACCCCGAATATCCTACGGCTCCGAAAGAGTCGGCGGAGCGTCCGGAGCATGCTGCCGATAAAGTTGTTTCGTTGTTCAGCAATGTGTACGACAATGTGGCGACAATCAGCCAGTTGAATCCGGGTAGCCCGACTTGCGATATGAAGGTGATCACTCCGATCGCGGGCGACGACATGATTTTGCTTTCGGGCATGAACTGGACGTTGCTCAAAGTAGATCCGGCAGTGAATCTCGAAGGTATGAAGTTCATCCATTTCGATGTGTTCGCATTGGGTACGCCCAAAATCAACATCGGCTTGGGCGACGGTTCGCAGGAAGGTTCGTGTGAGATCCAGTATCTCGAAGCCGGTTGGAACAAAATCGACATTCCTATTACGGAGTTCCAGAAAGAACGCAGCGGTAAGAAAGGTGTGGACATTACGAAAGTGAATATGATCCGGTTGTGGAGCTCGTCGGGTTTTGCTATCAGCGAACTTTACTTCGACAACATCTATGCTTACGACGGTTATCCGGGCGGAGAATATTATACGTACGAAATCGAGTCGGCTCCCGAACCGATTATGCCGCACACGACCTCTTCGCGTCTGACAAAATATGTGGTGAAATCGCTTTACTCCGACAAGTACACCGCAATGACCGAACTGACGGCAAGTGCTGCGGGTGAAGGTACGACCGTAAGTTTCCCTCTGCTCGAAAAAGGCGAGGCGGTTATCAAGATCGAGTCGTTGAGCCAAGTAGCTCTCGATACCCGTGCCGCTCTCGATTTGTCGGATATGGAATACATTCATGTGAATGTGTACCGGAAAGGGGCTTCGGGCGATATCGAAATCGGTTTCAGCTCGGCTGGTGCTGCCGACGGGGTATTCTCCGCATCGCGTCCCGAATTGAAAAACGACGGATGGAGCTATGTGAATATTCCCCTTTCGGACCTGACCGCCGGCGGGGTGGATTGCAGCAAAATCACGCAGATTCTGTTCCGCGGAACAGGCGATTTCTATATAGATAATGTATATGCCACTTCCGGGAAATATTTCCTCGGCTTGGGTGAAGAGGATAAAATCTCTGTCGATTGGGCGGAAGCCTCGAAGGCGGATGTGTTGCCCGACCGCAACTCGGCTTTGATCGGGGTGAATCTGGCAAGCGCATGCGGTGGCGCTACTCCGGGTATCGTAGGTCAGAACTACACTTACCCGACGAAGAGCGACATCCGCTATTTCAAATCGAAAGGTGCGCGGCTGATCCGTTTCCCCTTCAAATGGGAACGTGTACAGCACGAACTGAACGGTGCGCTCGATATGTCGCTCGACGTGGACAGCATGAAGAACGTCATCGACGAAGCCAGCCGTCTCGGTATGTACGTGATGATAGACATGCACAACTATTGCCGTTACAAAGTATCCGGAACGGAGCATAAGTTCGGCGAATCGGATGTGCTGACCGAAGAGGCTTATGCCGATGTCTGGCGCAAACTGGCTGCCGTATTCAAGGATTACGACAATATCTGGGGATACGACATCATGAACGAACCGTACAGTCTGGGTGAAGGCGTATGGATGCGTTATGCGCAGGCTGCCATCAACGCCATCCGCGAAGTGGATACGACGACTCCGATCGTGATCGAAGGTCAGAGCTATGCCGCTTCATCGAGCTGGCCTACGACCGGCGGTCCGCTGATTGCCTTGCAGGATCCGTCGAACCGTCTGGTGTTCCAAGCCCACTGCTATTTCGATGCCGACAAATCGGGCTTGTACCAAAAAGGTACTTTCGATTCGGAGGTGAGCAAGGAGACGCAGCATATCGACCGCCTGAAACCGTATGTGAATTGGCTGAAAGAACATAACGTGGAGGGAATACTCGGTGAGTTCGGTGTTCCCCGGAACGATGCCCGCTGGCTGATGATGCTCGAAGAGGTTCTCGAATATCTGAAAGAAAACGGGGTGTCGGGAACTTACTGGGTAGCCGGAAACGGTTATTCGACAGACCATGTAAGCGTTCAGCCGCTGAAAGACTTTACGGTGGAAAGAGCGCAGATGCGGGTACTCGAAAAATATTTCTACGACTATAAAGAGAGTGCGATAGAAGAGGTGAAAGCCGCAGGCGAAAAACTGATGACGGTTTATCCGAATCCGGTGACCGACTGCGTGCGGATAGATACGGAATCGGTAATGAAACGTGTGCGTGTACTTGCCGCATCGGGCAGTGAAGTCCGTTCGCTGGCTGTGGACGGTACGCATGCCGAAATCGGTCTGGCATCTCTTGCCGACGGCATCTATTTCGTACAGGTGCAAATGGCGGACGGAACGATCGTCGTAGACAAGATAGTGAAACGATAAGGTTTGAAAAGAGGGTTTTAGGTTAGTTTATAAAAAAAGAAGATGAAGAAAATACAGTTTTATATAGTGGCGGTTCTGCTCCTTGTGTCGGTTTCATGCACTCGTACGGAGACCGTGTCCGATCCGATGCCTGCGTTGAAAGTGACGGGCAACGTGTTTACCGATGAAACGGGCGACACGGTGCGGATGACCGGTGTGAGCTTTTCCGATCCCGACAAACTGGAACGGGAAGGACAGTGGAACCTGAGATATTTTCAGGAAGCGAAACGCTGGGGTTGCAACATCGTGCGTTTCCCGGTACATACTTATACGTGGCGTTACCGCAAAGCCGAAGAGTATCTGAAACTGCTCGACGAGGGTGTGGAGTGGGCGGCACAAACCGGTATGTATGTGATTATCGACTGGCATGCCATCGGCAATTTGCCGGGCGACAAGTACCCGCATTTCAATTATGCCACCGACTGGAAAGAGACGGTGAATTTTTGGAAAACCATTGCCGGGCACTTCAAGGGGAATCCGACTGTTGCATTCTATGAACTGTTTAACGAACCTACCGACGTGGAACGCCCTTTGAGCTGGGAAATCTGGCGTCCGATGATGGAGCAGCTGATCGACGAAATCAATATCGTCGATGACGGCAAGATCTATTTGGTCGCGGGCATGAACTGGGCATATCTGCTCGATGAAGTGCTCGAAAATCCGGTGGCACGTCGGAATGTGGCGTATGTGACGCATCCCTATCCGCAAAAACGGGAACAACCGTGGGAACCCCAATGGGAGGAGGATTTCGGCAAGGTAGCCGATGTATATCCGGTGGTGGCGACCGAATTCGGATTTGTGATCAAAGGTGAACGGGGCGAGCATACTCCGGTTGTCGGCGATGAAACCTACGGCAATGCGATTATCGATTATTTCGACAGCAAAGGTATTTCGTACACGGTATGGTGTTTCGATCCGAGCTGGTCGCCCGCATTGCTCGACGATTTCGATTTCACGCCGTCTCCGCGTCAGGGCGTGTTTTTCAAAAACGTGCTGCAACGCAATTTAAAGAAGTAAAAACGAGATTAGTAATTATCCTTAAACAACAACAATTATGAAAAAGTTTACTATGGGTTTGTTGGCGATGTGCTGTATGGGCGCACCCAACCTCGCGGCAGAAGTCACTGCCGATTTGGTAATCAAGAAAGGTACGCCGATCTACGTGGACGGTAAGGCGGACGATCCGGTTTGGGCAGCGATCGAACCGATTGCTATCGACCGTCCGTTCCAGACGGAAGAACCTTCTGTGACTGCTTATTTCAAAATGTATTATACCGACGAAAGTATTTTCCTGTTGGTAGATGTGGATGACGATGTGCACTATCCGCTGTGGAGAAATCCGGCAGACAAGAAACAGAATTACATATACGACAAGGTAGAAGTTTATTTCGACGTGAACGATGTGTTGAAAGACGGAAACAGCCCTGCCCACAACGGCAAGAACGATCCTCCGATTGCTCCGGGACATGCTCAGCTGGCATTCGACTTCGACGATGAAGGCGGTTATGACCAAGACCGTTACATGCCGTCGGATGTCGTTTACAACTTCCTCGACAATCAGGTATATGTAGCTTATTCGAAGAAAGAGAACGGCGGTTATACGATAGAATACGATTTCCCGATGAACGCTTATATCAACGACAAGAATCAGGCATTGGACGTGGAAGCCTTCAAAGCGCTTCCCAACGGCATGGGATTCGATATTACGATCGTCGATAACGACAACGACGGTAAAGGCCGTAAGAGAATGGTATGGCGTTCGGACAAAGCCGAGGCATATCAGAACATGGACGGTTGCGGTGTAGTCGTATTCAGCAGCGAAGAGTTGCCGGTAGGCGGCGGTATCCATTCGGCAAGCGTACCTGCTGTCCGGTTCTATCCGAATCCGGTGAAAGAGACCTTGACCGTAGAGGGCGATTTCGATACTGTCGTTCTGGTGAACCTGCTGGGACAACAAGTGAAAAAATCGGCTGATCGTCAGATGAATGTAGCAGACCTCGCAGCCGGCGTGTATGTAATCAAGACTTATAAGGACGGCGCTTGCTCAGGTGTGTCGAAGATCACGAAAGAGTAGTCGCATGATGCATTTCGGGGTTGCCGTCGGCAGAATGGCTGCCGGCAACCCTTTTTCTCTCCTCTGAAACTATACTTAGATAATCTTATGCAAAAACATCCGAATTTGAAACTGCGAATGTCGTTTCTGCTGTTGCTTTTGGGCGTGGTCCTGAATGTGAATGCGGCAGGCGGTTCGGCAGTGAACATCAATTTGTCGGGTAGTGTCATGGACCAGAACAATGAACCCATTATCGGTGCGACGGTGATGGTGGAGGGTTCGACCGCAGGGGTGACTACCGACATTAACGGACGCTACAATCTCTCCGGAGTGCCGTCGGACGGTGTGCTGACCGTTAAATATTTGGGCATGAAGACCCAGAGCATCCCGGTGAACGGGAAAAGCGTGATCAACGTTTTTATGGAAGATGAATCGATCGGGATCGAAGAGGTTGTCGTAGTGGGCTACGGTACTCAAAAGAAAGTGAACCTGACCGGTGCGGTCTCCAATGTAAAAGTAGATGAACAATTGAATAGCCGTTCGCTGGCGAATGTCTCGTTGGCATTGCAGGGTAAGATACCGGGTCTGGCAATCAGCCAGGGCAGCGGTATGGCTGGCGACAAAGGCGTTGAAATACTTGTGCGCGGTATGGGTACGGTGAACGATGCAAGCCCGTTGATCGTAGTGGACGGTATGCCCGATGTCAGTCTCGACCGCTTGAATATGGAGGATATCGAAAGCATCTCCGTTTTGAAAGATGCCGCGTCGGCAGCCGTGTACGGTTCGCGTGCGGCAAACGGCGTTATCCTTATCACTACGAAATCGGGTAAAGGCTCGAAACCGAAAATCAATGCTACGGCATCGGTTACGCTCGGCGTACCTACGCATGCGTGGGAATTTATGACCGACTATGCCCGTTCGTTGGTATTGCACCAACAGAATGCGGCAACGAATACGCTCCCGTCGAACATGCGCTACAAAAACGGTACGATCGACGAGTGGCTGGCAATGTCGAAAATAGATCCGTTGCGTTATCCGAGCACCGACTGGTATGATGTGGTGCTCCGCAACTCGTTGATCCAGAAATACAACCTCTCCGCTTCGGGCGGTAACGACCGTTCGAACTTCTACATCTCGGTAGGTGTGATGGACGAAGCGGGTATGGTGATGAACAACGATTATACCCAATACAATGCGCGTATCAACTATGAAGCGAAAATCCGCTCGAACTTGACCGTAGGTGCTCGTTTCTCCGGCAACTGGTCGGAAATGCAATACGGTACGGACGGACAATATACGTCGATCATCGACGCCCGTCAGATGCGTTATGCCATTGCCGGTATGACCCCGTACAATCCGGCTACCGGACAATACGGTGGCGTGATGGCTTACGGCGAAAACACGCAGGCATTCAACCCCTATTCGATGTACAATAACCAATTGACGAACAAGAGCCGTCAGGAGGCGAACGGAAGCATGTTCCTCGACTGGCGTATCATCAAGGGGCTGACGGCACGTCTCGATTACTCTTTGAACTATTACAACGATTTCCGCTCGAAGTCGGACATTCCTACTACGGCTTATAACTTCCAGAACGGTCTGCCGGTGCGTGATTACGTAGCGAGCGACGCCGGTGTGGAGAATTATACGACTACCGGCTACAAGACGCAGCTCACTGCCCGGCTGGCATACGACTTTGCGATCAAACAGCATCATCAATTCACCGTGATGGCGGCTTATAGCCGTGAGTACTGGCATACCCGTCTGCAAAATACGGTGAGCGGAGACAAGATCCATTCGTCGCTGGGCGAGATCGATGCCACGTTGAAAGACCCGAACAAGATAACAATAGCCGGTTCTTCGTCGGCAGAAGGGTTGCAGTCGTTCATTGCCCGTATCAATTACGCCGCATACAGCCGTTACCTGTTGGAATTGACGATGCGTACCGACGGATCGTCCAAGTTCCTCGCCGGACATCGCTACGGTTTCTTTCCTTCGGCTTCCGCCGGCTGGATCTTCACCGAAGAGTCGTTCGTGAAACCGTGGGCTGAATCGTGGTTGCAACACGGTAAGTTGCGCGCTTCGTACGGTATCTTGGGTAACAATAGCAACGTAGGCCGTTACGAGCAGTTGGAGGTGCTGAATGCCGCCAGCTACATCATCGACGGTGAGATACAGAAAGGTCTGATCAATAAGAAGATGATCAACCGCAACTATACGTGGGAAGAGACTGCCGTGTTGAACATCGGTCTGGACTTGGGATTCCTCAAAAACCGTCTTTCCGCAGAGTTGGATTATTACGACCGTCTGACTACCGGCATGAGCCGTCCGTCGGATATGTCGATCCATCTTTCGGGTGCATATAACAAACCGATGATGAACATCGGAGAGTTGCGCAACCGGGGTGTCGAAGCCAATCTTACGTGGCGCGACAAACAGGGCGATTTCAGCTATATGTTGAACCTGAACGCTTCGTGGAACATGACCCGTCTGGAAAAATGGGAACAGTATCTGGGACGCAATCAGGCTGATCCCGGTTTGGGAAGCGACCTTCTGTTTATCGACATGCCTTACTCTTACGTGTATGCCTACGAGGCGATCGGTATCGCACAGACTTGGAACGATATTTATGCGAACACTCCGCAGGGTGCGCAGCCGGGCGATATTCTTTACCGCGACCTGAACGGCGACGGCCTTATCGACGACAACGATATGCGTGCCTATAAGAACATACAGCAGGACCGTCCTACTACCAACTTCGCGTTGAACACCAGTTTCCAATGGAAAGGCTTCGATCTGGCAATCATGTTCCAAGGGGCAGCCGGACGTAAGACGTTCTATCAGACGGTGAACAACTCGACCAACTTCCCGTCGGAAGGCCGTCAGGCGGTAACGCCCGAACACTGGACACATCCGTGGTCGATCGAGAACCGCGATGGCGGATGGGCACGTCTGGGAGGTAACAACAACTCGCGTAAATCGACTTTCTATCTCGACAATCTCGCTTACTTGCGTTTGAAGAACCTGCAACTCGGCTATAATCTGCCGAAGTCGGTTTTGAATCGGGCGAAGATCGGAGCGATTCGCGTGTACTTCTCCACCGACAACCTGTTTACGATTTCCAGCTTCCGCGGCCTTGACCCGGAAAAGAAGAACGTGAACGACGGATACCCCTTGATGAGATCGTTTACTTTCGGTCTGAATATCGAATTATAATAAAGCAAGAACAACATGAAAAAGATAACATTTAAGATATTTGCAGCAAGTGTGCTGAGCTGTTTCTTGTTCGTTCATACGGCTTGTGAGGACATCATGGATCAGTATTCTACGACCGAGGTGCCGGGGGCGAAGTTCTGGGAAACGGAAGAAGATGCCACGTATGCCTTGATGGGAGCTTACTCTTCTGTCAGGGGACTGTTCGACCGGGACTACTATTTCGACGGTCATAGCGATTTGATCAAAGTGCGTTCGCAAGGTGTATTGAGCACGAGCGACGGAAATATCAACCGGGGCGGAGCTTATACCAACGGGCTGTTCTATACCGACCCGATGTGGGGCTACGGCAAGACATTCGACAACTATTACAAGTTTTCGTACGGCGGTGTGAACCGTACCAACTATGTGATCGAGAATGTGCAGCGGATGCTCCCGAACGTAAAATCGGAAGAGTCGAAAAAGAATCTGGAAGCCATTATCGGCGAAGCGCGTCTGTTGCGCGGTATGATCTATTTCCGTCTGATCTGCATGTGGGGCGACGTGCCTTATATCGACGAGGTGGTGTACGACAATTCGGAAGTACAGCACATCAGCCGTACGCCGATCAAGGAGATCAAAGACTCGATCATTTCCGACTTTACCTATGCTTTCGACAAACTTCCGGAGAAGACCTCGCAAAGCGGTCGCGCTGCCAAACCGGCGGCATTGGCGTTCCGGGGCAAGATGAACCTCTTCTGGGCTTCGTGGAACAAGAACGGATGGCCTGAACTCGAAACGTTTACTCCGAATGCCGAAGAAGCGAGAAAAGCCTATCAGGCGGCTGCCGACGATTTCAAGGCGGTGATAGAAAACTACGGCTTAGATCTTTTCCGTGGCGGCGCACCGGGCGACTGGGGCAAAATGGGCGATGCCGAAGTGTTGCCTAACTATTATTATATGTTTATCCCTTCGACCGGTAATATCAATGCCGAGGGCGAATCGATCTTCTATTTTACGCACGGAGGTCCGGGTACGAGCCAGGGCGAAGCGTTGATGCGCGATTTCGCCGGACGAAGTGTCGGAAACTCGCAGGCTTGGGTATATCCCAACTTCGAGATCGCCGACCTCTATCAATCGACCATTACGGGCGATTATTGCGAACCGTTGATCCCGATGAACCCGAGTGTGGAAAAAGATGCCCGTACGACTCCCAACTCGGCGGTGAATCCCGAAAGTTATGCCAACCGCGATTACCGTATGAAAGCCACTCTGATGTGGGATTACGAAAAGACCAAAGCGATCACTTCGGCGGGTACGGAAGACGGTTGGACGGTATTCATTTTCAAAGAGAGCGGTACTAAGGTGATCGACGGAGTGGAATATCCGGTGTACAAAACCGACGACCAGCCGCATGGCGGATACGTGTTCCGTAAGTTCGTCCGTAATTACGGCGGTGCCAAACGCGATGAAGGTGATATGAACTGGCCTGTGATGCGTCTTGCCGATGTGTTCCTGATGTATGCCGAAGCCGATAATGAAGTGAACGGTCCGCAATCGTATGCGATCGATCTGGTGAACCGAGTGCGTGCCCGCGGGGCATTGCCCGGACTGAGCGGTGCGAAGACGGCGAACCGGGATGAATTCTTCAAGGCGATCGTACAAGAGCGTGCGGTGGAACTGATCGGCGAAGGACAACGTTCGTTCGACTTGCGCCGGTGGAGAACCATCGAGAAAGTATGGGGCGTGACCGGTCCCGGTTTCAGCGGTGTGTACACTCGCGACACGCATGGTGCGAACCGCCAGCAATGGTTTGTCAATCCGACCTATCGCGATATCCAGCGGGCTTATATCTTCGCGATACCCCAGTCGGAACGCGACCGGAATTCGAACCTGACACAGAATGCTCCGTGGATGTAGTCTTAAACTTGTAAAACATACGATAATGAAAAAATATCTTTTAATATTATTCGCCGTAGCCGGATTGCTGACCTCCTGCGAGGCACCTATCGACGAAGACGGCTTGTTGATCACATCGCGTTCGGAATGCTATGTAAGCAGTTTCGATCTGTTGGGATCGGACCATAAGAGCGTGATCAAGGAAACGGCAGCGGTAGATACCGTAGCTCAGGAGATTCGTGCCGAAGTATTTTTCGGAACCGATCTGACCGGACTTTATCCGCAGTTCAAATTGGTGACCGACGCGAAACTCGAACCGAAAATCACGGGTAAAGTCGATTTCTCCGATCTGGACAATCCGAAACAATACACGGTCGTTTCCGGAAACCGGAAGGTGCGTAAAACTTATACCATTTATCTTACAGTAGAAAAACCGTCATAACTATGCGAAGCAGTAAATTTTATACAGTATTATTCTCCTTGATATGCGCCGGGGTTTTCTGCACGGGTTGTAAAGACAACACGTACACGATACCCGACGGAGTGAAAGGGTTTACGAACGACTGTCTGAAACGCTCTACGGGTCCGAACATGGTAGGCAGTACGATCGACTTCTCATACGCGATGGCTATGCCTTTCCACTCCGGAAACATCACTTTGGCAAAAGTGGAAGCGAGCATACCGGGCGATGCCGGCACGTATATGGAGCACCGTTCGTTCCATACGGGTACGGGCGGACAGGACATCGGTGTAGAGGTGGGCGATCCTTCCGTTACCGAAGGCGCATCGACTACGGTCGTGTTTACCCGCGATACATGCGCTTCTACCCTGCGTTATTACTACCAGATACCGGAGGAGGCACGCGGCAAGAAAGTTTCGTTCAAATTCTCTGCGGTCGATGACAAAGGCAAATCGGTCTCGTATAAAATGGGTCCTTATCAGATTTCCAATATGGATATGAAGCTGGATATCGAGTTGAAGAACAACCAATATTTCTCGATTGCCGATATGGCGGCTTACGATGCCACGGCAATTGCGGAGATGCCTGAAAAGGCGGACTTCGTCTATTTGTTCAGAAGCATCCGCGGTGTCGCTTTCCGTCACGCGTTCGTTTCGCCGAATGCCGAGAATGTGGAGCGGGGCTATTTGCCGGGTGTCAATCTGCCCGCAGGCGTGGAGAAAAGCACTCCGCTGTTGAAGACTTTCTCTTCGTCCGACCAACAGTTGGCACGCAACGAGTACGGCGTATTTGTCGATGACCTTGATTTGCAGACTATCGATCTTTCGTCTGCTCCCGACTATGGGATCAACATCGCCCAGAATGCGGGTGCGTGGCTCGAAACCGCCGACGGTCAGTACAGGGCTTATGTGTATGTGAACAAGGCATCGGAGACCCGTGCGGGTATGACCATCAGTATCAAACGGCTGAAAGTAAAATAAACGGTAAGCCCTCATGACACCGTACGGGGTATCAAAAACTTAGGTTTTGACATGCCCCTGAGGCGTAACGTTTATTGAAACCCAAAAGATGAGAATAAGCGTTGCCGCACGCATAACGCGGTATGAATAACTCTTATTGGTAAAATCACGTCCGGCGATGCCATGCCGGCGATACCGGACGTGATTTTTTGTAAGAGAAGGGGAGGCGTTTCCCTCTATGGAACGGGAAACGGACTTCCGGTATATGACAAGAAAACGTTGAACATTCATTTTCCAACCGGCATGATGATAAACAAGACCGATCATACGAAAGCGGTGAAATCGCTGCTTCTGTCCTTGACTCTCGCATTGGGCGCGAGTGGAACTCTTTTTGCCCAGAACCAACGGACCGATGGCTATAAAGGCATCTGGTACACCATAGAACAAAGTTCGGAATACGGATATAAATATTCGGGCGGACTCGGCACCTATACTGCCGACCACATTCCCGTAGCCGTTTATTCGCCGGAAGCGGATAAAACCTTTTTCTTGTACGGCGGCACGACACAAGCCGACGAACGTCATCTGTTAGTCATGATCTCCTATTATGACCACAAGAAAAAGGTTGTACCCCGACCGATTGTCGTATGCGACAAAAACGGAGTGGACGATCCGCACGACAACGGATCGCTTGCCATCGACGAGGAGGGATATATCTGGGTATTTGTCAGCGGGCGGAATGTGACCCGTCTGGGCGCGGTCTACAAGAGTGCCGAACCGTATTCGATCGACCGTTTCGAAAAAATACACGAAACGGTAATGACCTATCCGCAACCGTGGCGTATCGGGGACAAAGGCTTTCTGCACCTTTTCACGAAATACACGGCGCCGGAAACGCGCGGCCGCGAATTGTATTGGTCGGTCAGTGCCGACGGCAAGAACTGGACTCCCGACCGGAAACTGGCGGGTATCGAAGGGCATTACCAGATCAGCAATGCCCGGGATAACCGCGTTGTAACTGCGTTTAATTTTCATCCCGGCGGATCGGCGGATACACGTACGAACCTATATGTTCTCCAAACTTCCGATATGGGCGAGACGTGGACGACTATGGACGGCACGCGGGTGGAAACTCCGCTTACCGAAATTCGGAACAGTGCACTGGTGTACGACTGCCGCGACGAGGGCAAGCTGGTTTATCTGAACGATATCAATTTCGATAAGGAGGGTAATCCGGTGGTTCTGGCAATTGTCAGCCGCCATTACCAGCCCGGACCGAAAGGCAATCCGCACGAATGGATTCTGTTCCATTGGCAGGGAAATGAGTGGAAACAATACAAGGTGTGCGAATCGACCCACAACTACGATATGGGTTCGCTCTATATCGACGGCGATACATGGACGATCGTAGGACCGACCGAACCCGGTCCGCAATATTACGGCACGGGCGGCGAAATGGCGATATGGACCAGCCGTAATGCCGGCAAGAGCTGGAAGCGTACCCGTACGGTGACGGCAAACAGCGAAAGGAATCATTCGTATGCCCGCCGTCCGGTGAATGCACACAAGGATTTCTATGCTTTCTGGGCGGACGGAAATGCCGACAAGATGTCCGAATCGCATCTCTATTTCACCGATAAGTCGGGCAGAAAGGTCTGGGAGTTGCCTTACAATATGGATACGGAATTTGCTGCGCCTCGGAGAGTGAAATTTAAAAAGTAGACTTATTAAACATCAATGTACGATATGAAACGGATCAGTATTATCATGATCATCTTATCGGGTATCGCGGCAGTATGGGCGGTAGTCGCCTGCTCCTGCGCGGCGAAGCGTCCCGATATCAACGACAAAAGAGAGCCGCAACCGTTTGGCGTGAATCTGGCATGTGCCGAATTTGCCGATAACCAGTTCCCCGGACAATACGGTCTGCACTATACCTATCCTTCGCCCAAAGAACTGGACTATTTCAAAAGCAAGGGAATGAAACTGATTCGCCTGCCGTTCAAGTGGGAGCGTCTGCAACCGGTACTGTTCGGCGAACTGGACAGTGTCGAACTCGGACGGCTGAAAAGTTTTGTGGCGGCAGCCGAAGAGCGGGAGATGCCTGTATTGCTCGATCTGCACAATTATGCCCGCCGGTATGTCGATGGCAAGAAGGTGATTATCGGGTCGCCCGAATTGTGCGTTTCGCATTTTGCCGACTTCTGGAAAAAACTGGCGGTGGAGATGACGGAGTTCGACAATATCTACGGTCATGGACTGATGAATGAACCGCACGATATGGAGAGTTCTACGAGCAACTGGTTCGAAATGGCGCAGGCGGCTATCCGGGCAATCCGCGAGGTGGATATGAAACGGACTATCGTGGTGGGAGGTAATGACTGGTGTTCTGCCGAACGCTGGCTCGAACAGAGCGATACGTTGAAATATTTGGTCGATCCGGCTCAGAACCTGATGTTCGAGGCGCATGTCTATTTCGATATAGATGCTTCCGGTACATACCGGGGCACGTACGAGGCCGAAGAGTGTCATCCGAACAAGGGCATCGAACGGGTGAAACCGTTTGTGCAATGGCTGCATGCCAATGGATTGAGAGGCATGGTAGGCGAATATGGCGTGCCCGATAACGATGAACGCTGGCTCGTGACGATGGATAATTTCCTTGCTTACCTGCAATCGGAAGGTGTGAATGCGACCTATTGGGCTGCCGGTCCGTGGTGGGGAAAATACAAACTGAGGCTTACTCCCGACAAAGGGAATGACCGTCCGCAGATGAAGATTGTGGAAAAATACCTGACAACGAATCAAAAAGAGAAACGATATGAGAATTTGTCGGCTCGGAATAAATAAGAACCGGCTCAGCCGGATAGCCCGGTTTTGCGCTCCGGTGTGGGGAGCGGCGTTGCTGTTGTGTTCCTGTGCGGGGCGTGTCGCTCCGGCATGGGTGGAGGAGGCGTTGGCGCAAGCCGAAGCGCAATCGTTGGCAATGGCACGTACGATCGAACAGATGCCGGGACAGTTGCCCCGTTCCCTCTCGCCCGAAGGTGAATTGGTGACATCGGGGTCGGACTGGTGGTGCAGCGGATTCTATCCCGGCGTATTGTGGCTGCTCTACGGCGACCGGGGCAACGACGAACTGAAACGTTATGCCGCCGAGTTTACCGGCAGGCTGCATGACGAACAATACAATACCACTACCCACGATTTGGGCTTCATGCTTTTTTGCAGCTACGGAAACGCCTACCTGCAAACTCATGAGGATTCGTGCCGCACGGCACTGATCAACGGGGCGCGTTCGCTGGCTACCCGTTTCAACCCGACGGTGGGGTGTATCCAGTCGTGGGAAGGCTGGGACGAGTGGCGTTTCCCGGTTATTATCGACAACATGATGAATCTCGAAATGCTCATGTGGGCGTATAAACAAACCGGCGATACGCTTTTCCGCCATGTGGCGGTGACGCATGCCGACAAGACGATGTGTTGCCATTTCCGCTCGGATTACAGTTCGTATCATGTGGTGTCCTATTCGCCCGAAACGGGCGAGGTGGATTTCCGCCGTACCAATCAGGGTTGTGCCGACGAGAGTGCGTGGGCTCGCGGACAGGCGTGGGCGCTTTACGGATATACGATGATGTATCGTGAAACCGGTTATACGAGGTATTTGGAACAGGCGCATCATATCGCCCGCTTCCTGCTCGACCACCCCCGTCTGCCGGAAGATAAGATTCCTTATTGGGATTTCGATTCGCCGTCGATTCCCGACGATTTCAGAGACAGTTCGTCGGCTGCCGTCATGGCGTCGGCGTTGCTGGAACTGAGCCGCTACTCCGATACCGGGACGGCGGAAGAATATTATGCCGTGGCGGAACGTCAGCTCCGTACGCTGGCTTCGCCCGAATATACGGCGGAGTACGGAACCAACGGCGGTTTTATCCTGAAACACGGAGTGGGCAATGTGCCCCAAGATTCCGAAATAGATGCTCCGCTCAGTTACGGCGACTATTACTACATAGAGGCGTTGTTGCGGTATAAACACTATTCGGCAAAATGACCGGTATGAACAGGTGGAAGATCGTGGCGATGCTGCTGTTTGTCTGTCTGTCGCTTCCGGCAGCCGGACAAGTGGCGGCTTGCCGGGAGGTGAAGATGCCCGGTCATCCGCGTCTGTTGCTTACGGAGGCAGACCGGTCGGCGTTGTGCGATCGGATCCGGACGGATAGTACATGGCTTGCCCTTCACCGGGAGATCGTGGCGGAGTGCGACCGGATGATCGACCTGCCCGTATTGGAGCGGACAAAGATTGGAATGCGTCTGTTGGCGGTTTCGCGTGAAGCCTTGCGGCGTATCTTTTTCCTTTCCTATGCTTACCGTACGACCGGCGAGGTAAAGTATTTCGACCGGGCGGAATCGGAGTTGCTTGCGGTTTGCCGGTTTGCCGATTGGAATCCCGGTCATTTTCTGGATGTGGCGGAGATGCTTGTGGGGGTCTCGATCGGTTACGATTGGTTGTACGACCGGTTGCCGGACGAATCGAAACGGTTGATTGCCGAGGCGATCGTGAAGAAAGGTATCGGTCCTTCGACCGATAGCCGGTATAATTGGTGGCTCGAAGCGAAACACAATTGGAATCAGGTATGCAATGCCGGCGTTACGTTTGGTGCATTGGCAGTGTACGAGCACGATCCGTTCCGTTTTCAACGGTTTATCGACCGGGGGCTGGTTTCCTTGCGCCTGTCGATGAAAGATTATGATCCCGACGGCGCGTATGCCGAAGGGTATTCGTATTGGGAATACGGCACGACTTTCAATGTCCTTTGTCTTTCGGCGGTGGAACAGGTGTTCCATACCGATTTCGGACTGTCGGCGATGCGTGGTTTCTCCCGGACTGCATCGTATTACGAACACATGGTGGGGGTGACGGGCGATAGTTTCAATTATGCCGATTGCGGTACGGAATACGGGCTTACTCCGGCTATGTTCTGGTTTGCCCGGAAAACGGGAGATCCCTCTCTGCTGTGGCTCGAAAAAGATTTTTTGAAAGCGGATTATCGCGATAATTATCTGTCGAACCGGGTTCTGCCTGCTGCCTTGCTTTGGGGTGCGGCGATCGGACTGGATACTCTTTCCGCCCCGAAACAACGCATGTGGAATGGCGGCGGTACGACACCGGTATCGCTCATGCGCACATCATGGAGCGATCCGAACGCCTTGTTCGTAGGTATAAAGGGCGGTACGGCTTCGAGCAACCATGCACACATGGATGCCGGGTCGTTCGTCATGGAGGCTGACGGTGTGCGCTGGGCGGAGGATTTGGGACGGGAGGATTATGAACTCCTCGAATCCAACGGCTTGCACATCTGGACGAATGAACAGCATTCCGATCGTTGGCGGGTATTGCGTTACCACAATCGGATGCATAATACGCTTACGGTAAACGATTCGTTGCACCGCTCCGCCGGACATGCGGCTTTTACAGCCCATGCTTCGACCGACGGCTTTATGGCTTCGACGCTCGATCTGTCGTCGGTATTCGAGGGCGAGTTGCAAACGGCTGTCCGCAGTATCGCTATTGTGGAGGAGCGTTATGTCGTGGTGACGGATACTTTGACGGCTTGCGCCGACCACCCGGCGACGGTGCGTTGGACTATGCTGACGTCTGCCGATGTGAGATCGCTCGGATCGGACAGGATAGAGTTGCGCAAGGATGGCAAGCGGCTCGTGTTGCAGGTGGAATCGTCTTATCCGGCGACGATGAAGACGTGGAGCGCACAATCGCAACAACCGTTCGATTCGCCCAATCCGGGCAAAACGCCGGTCGGTTTCGAGGTGGAGATTCCTGCCGGTAAGCAGGCTGTCCTGACCGTACGCCTGTTGCCGCATGGCGCGAAGAAAAGTAAAAAAGAGCCGGCGCTTTGGGGGCGGATGAAATAACAAGGATAATCATAAAAAACATACAAGACCATGAGAAAAATAGTTCTTTCCCTCTTGGCGTGCATCTCGGCGACGATGTTTGCACAAAACCGATATGAAGCGACATGGGAGTCGCTCGACAAACGTCCCGTTCCCGAATGGTTCGAAGATGCCAAATTCGGTATTTTCATTCACTGGGGGCTCTATTCCGTCCCGGCGTGGGCGCCGAACAACGGCGATGTGTATTCGCGTTATGCCGAATGGTACTGGCATCGCATAGACCCTGCCGACAAGGATGGTGAGGCGTTTCGCAAATATCACCGGGAGATGTACGGCGACAAGTTCCGCTATCAGGATTTTGTGAGCGGCTTCAAAGCCGAAATGTTCAATCCCGACCAATGGGTGGAGATCTTCAAAAATTCCGGAGCGAAATATGTCGTACTCACCTCCAAACATCATGAAGGCTTCGCCTTGTGGCAGAGCGGGCAGAGTGTGAACTGGAACAGCGTCGATGCCGGACCGCACCGCGATATTTGCGGCGAACTGGCGGATGCCGTGCGCAAACAGGGTTTGCACATGGGATTTTATTATTCGTTGTACGAATGGAATCACCCGTTGTATCACTCCGACGTAGACCGGTATGTATCGGAACACATGCTGCCCCAGCTGAAAGACTTGGTGATGCGTTACTCGCCCGAAGTGGTTTGGAGCGACGGGGAGTGGGAGCATCCGAGTTCGACCTGGAAAAGCGAGGAGTTTCTGGCTTGGCTTTACAACGACTCTCCGGTACGGGAAACGGTGGTGGTGAACGACCGCTGGGGCGAGGAGACGCGCAGCAAACACGGTAGTTTCTACACGACGGAATACGATTTGATTCATGATGACGATTCGAAGTCGGTGAAGTTCACGCATCCGTGGGAAGAGTGCCGCGGCATTGCCGGTTCGTTCGGCTACAACCGGAACGAGAATCTGACAGATTATTCTACCGCCGACGAATTGGTGCGTATTCTGGTCGAGAAGGTATCGCGGGGCGGAAACCTGTTGTTGAATGTCGGACCGACCGCCGACGGTCGTATTCCGGTCATCATGCAGCAGCGGCTGGCGGAGATGGGCGAATGGCTCTCTGTGAACGGTGATGCGATTTACGGGACACGCCAATGGCTCGATTGTCCGGACAGCAACAATCGGGAAGGAGTGTACTTTACGGCGAAAGGCGACGACCTGTACCTGATCGTCACGCAATGGAGTGACAAACCGATCGCGGTGAAAGGCGTGAAGAATCCGAAAAAGGTATCGCTGCTGGGATCGGACAAGCGGGTGAAACATTCGTTCAAAGGCAAGACTTTGACGGTTACCCCTCCGTCGATCGGTTTTGCGGATATGCCGTGCCGTCACGCTTGGGTATATAAATTGGAAAATGCGTTGAAATAAAAAAAGATAGGAAGATATGACTTGTGACAACTCGCGGTTCGAAGCGTTGAAAAAGCAGCACGACGCTTTGTTGAACCTTAAAAATGAAAAGGAGGAGTTCGGTAACGGCATTTACGACCGTTACATTCATCCGGTCGTGACCGCCGGACACATCCCGTTGCATTGGCGTTACGACCTGAATCCGGAGACTAACCCGTATATGATGGAGCGTATCGGTGTCAATGCCGCGCTGAATGCGGGAGCGATCAAGTGGAACGGCAAATATATTCTGGTCGTGCGGGTAGAGGGAAACGACCGCAAATCGTTTTTTGCGATAGCTGAAAGCCCGAACGGTATCGACCATTTCCGTTTCTGGGACGAACCGGTGACGATTCCCGAAACGGACGATCCGGATATAAACGTATATGATATGCGTCTGACGCAACATGAGGACGGCTGGATTTACGGTATTTTTTGCAGTGAGCGGAAAGATCCGTCCGCACCCGATGGCGATTTGTCGTCGGCGGTGGCGGCTGCCGGTATCGTGCGTACCAGAGACCTGAAAGTATGGGAGCGGTTGCCCGATCTGAAATCGGCGAGCCAACAGCGCAATGTAGTGCTGCACCCCGAATTCGTAAACGGGAAATATGCCCTTTACACCCGGCCGCAGGACGGCTTTATCGACACCGGCAAAGGCGGAGGTATCGGTTGGGCATTGATCGACGATATGACCCATGCCGAGGTGAAAGAGGAGACGATTATCAATTACCGCTATTACCATACGATAAAGGAGGTGAAAAACGGAGAGGGCCCTCATCCGATAAAAACATCGAAAGGCTGGTTGCATCTCGCCCACGGAGTGCGTAACTGCGCTGCCGGGCTGCGTTATGTCCTGTATCTTTATCTTACCGATCTGGAACATCCCGAGCAACTGATTGCCGAACCTGCCGGTTATTTCATGGCACCGCAGGGCGACGAACGGGTAGGCGATGTGTCGAACGTGTTGTTCAGCAACGGCTGGATATGCGACGAAGACGGTACGGTATTTATCTATTACGCTTCGTCCGATACCCGGATGCACGTGGCTGTGTCGTCGGTCGATCGGTTGCTCGACTATTGTCTGAACACGCCTGCCGACGGTTATCGCTCTGCCGAGTCGGTGGCTGCGATTAAACGTCTGATCGAAAAGAACCGTCCGTTTATGAAATAAAGAAACAAACCATCCGATAATCCGACGGGGTTGTGTCGAAATGCAAGTTTTCGATGCAGCCCCGTTTGAGTAGGTCGGAATGGCGCAACTACCGGATTTTTGTATTCTTTTGTAAGGATTTTGTATTTGCATGTGCCGATACCGGCAATTTTCCGGCGAGCCGGACGCGGTTCGCTGCGGATTGCTCTCTTTTGGTATTTTTTTACCGGATATTTCCACCCCTCTCGAAGCGCGGGGCAGTATCTTTATACTGCGATTGAGCGGCAACGAAAACAGCCATGAGAAACGATAGTTTTCATCCGTATGATACCAAGTGCGAAACCTTATTTTGAAACACAAACTATAACAGACATTTTATGACAAACTCTTTTTTATCACCGATAGATCTGTCTATCATCCTGCTCTACTTGGGAGTACTGATCTTTATCGGCTTCTATCTGAAACGACGGGCATCGCGTAACCTCGAATCCTATCTTTTAGGCGGGAAAAGCATCCCGTGGTACATGCTCGGACTGTCGAACGCCTCGGGCATGTTCGATATCTCCGGCACGATCTGGTTAGTAGCCATCACGGTCATTTACGGCATGAAAAGCATCTATATCCCCTGGCTCTGGCCCGTCTTCAACCAGATCTTCCTGATGATCTACCTCTCCGCGTGGCTCCGGCGGTCGGAGTGCACCACGGGCGCAGAATGGATCACCTTCCGTTTCGGCAAAGACCGAGGCGCCGTAACCTCACATTGGATCATCGTCCTCTTCGCCATCCTCGTCGGGCTGAGCATGCTAGCCTACGGCTTCATCGGCATGGGCAAATTCATCGAAATCTTCCTGCCGTTGAAGGCGATATTCCCATTCTTCGAATTCGTACCCGACGCCTATGTCCCGCACGTATGGGGAATCATCTTCACCCTGTTTGCCGTCTTCTACGCCTTGATGGGCGGCATGATGAGCATCGTCTGGGCAGACGTAGCCCAATACATAATCATGGCCGCCGCCGGCATCGCCGTCGCAGTCATCGCCATGGCCCATCTGGATGTGGTCGATTTCTCGTCGTGGCTGCCCTCCGGCTGGTACACTCCGGGCTTCGGCATGACCCTCGACCTGGAATGGTCGGGCAAATTCGCCGAATTCAATGACAAAATCACCAGCGACGGCTACCAGCTGTTCAGCCTCTTCTTCGGCATGGTACTGCTCAAAGGCGTACTATCAAGCATCGCCGGCCCCGCCCCCACATACGACATGCAGAAAATCCTCTCCACCCGCAGCCCCCGCGAAGCCTCCCTGATGAGCGGCTCGGTAACCGTCATCCTCATGCCCATCCGTTATCTCATGATCGCCGGCTTCGCCGTATTGGGGTTGATCCTCTTCGACCAGATCGAAAGCCAGATCCGGAATGCATCGGGCGCCATCGACTTCGAGCTCGTCCTCCCGGCCGTAGTAAACCACCCGTGGATCCCCGCCGGGCTCACCGGCCTGATCCTCGCCGGCCTATTAGCCGCCTTCATGTCCACCTTCGCCGGGACCCTCAACGCCGTACAAGCCTATATCGTCAATGACATCTATATCAAATACTTCAAAAAAGACGCCACCCCGCGCCAAGCCAACCGCGCCAACTACCTGGTCGGCATCCTCGTCGTCGCCATCAGCATCTGCTTCGGCGTATTAGCCGAAGACGTAAACAGCGTATTACAATGGGTCACCGGCGCATTATACGGCAGCTACATCGCCGCCAACATCCTGAAATGGCACTGGTGGCGCTTCAACGGGCGCGGCTTCGCCTGGGGCATGGCCTCCGGCATGGTACCCGCCTTGGTAATCCCGCTGATCCCCAGTTTCGACACCGTATTGCCCCTCTACTACTTCCCGATCATCCTGCTCTTCTCCGTGATCGGCTGCGTATGCGGCACCTATACCGCCCCCGCAACCGAAATGGAAGTATTGAAAAAATTTTATACCAAAACCCGCCCGTGGGGCTGGTGGCGTCCGGTCCACGAGCAGGTGGTGGCGGAAAATCCCGGATTCCGGAAAAACACATCCGCCCTCCGCGACCTGACCAACGTCGCCGTCGGCATCCTCTGGCAGACCGCCCTTGTCGCCGCCCCGATCTATTTGGTGCTGAAACAACATTGGGCATTCGCCGCAGCCGCCATGGTAGTAGGAGTCACCACCATCGTGCTGAAAAAGAACTGGTACGACAAATTAGAAAACTGAACACATCAGCACAAAAACAACATATAGAAAGAACAAAAAAGCAAACAGAATATGAAATACGGATATTTCGACGACAAAAACCGGGAATACGTGATTACCAACCCCCGGACCCCGTACCCGTGGATCAACTACCTGGGCACGGAAGATTTCTTCGGACTGATTTCGAATACGGCGGGCGGCTACACCTTCTGCAAAGACGCCAAATACCGCCGCATCACCCGTTACCGATACAACGGCGTACCGATGGACAACGGCGGCAGATACTTCTATATCCACGACAACGGGACCATCTGGAACCCCGGCTGGAAGCCGTGCCGTACCGCACTCGACAGCTATGAGTGCCGTCACGGCATGAACTACACCCGGATCAAAGGCAGCAAAAACGGACTGGAAGCCGAAGCCCTTTTCTTCGTCCCCCTTCATACCTGGGCAGAAATACAGAAAGTGACCCTGCGCAACACGAGCACAGAAACGAAACAGATCCGACTCTACTCGTTCGTAGAATGGTGCCTGTGGAACGCCCAGACCGACATGGAGAACTTCCAGCGGAACCTCTCCACCGGCGAAGTCGAGGTAAAAGGCAGCACCATCTACCACAAAACCGAATACCGCGAACGCCGCAACCACTACGCCTATTACAGCGTCAATGCCCCGATATCAGGCTTCGACACCGACCGGGAAAGCTTTTTGGGATTGTACAACGGCTTCGATGCCCCGCAAAGCGTATTGGAAAACACCCCCCGGAACAGCATCGCCCACGGCTGGTCACCCGTCGCCTCCCATTGCCTCGACATCGAACTCCAAGCAGGCGAGAGCAAGGAGCTGGTCTTCATCCTCGGCTATGAGGAGAATGCCCCGCAAGAAAAATGGGAAAGCAAACAAGTGATCAACAAACACAAAGCCGAAGCAACAATCGCCCGATTCGACACGGCAGAAAAAGCCGACGCCGCCTTCGCCGAGCTGAAAACCCATTGGGACAAACTACTGGACATCTACACCCTGCACACCGGCAACGCCAAACTCGACCGGATGGTCAATATATGGAACCCTTACCAATGCATGATCACCTTCTGCTTCTCGCGCTCCGCCTCCTTCTTCGAAAGCGGCATCGGACGCGGCATGGGCTTCCGGGACTCTAACCAAGACCTGGTCGGCTTCCTGCACCAGATCCCCGAACGCGCCCGGGAACGCATCATCGACATCGCCTCCACCCAGTTCCCCGACGGCGGCTGCTACCACCAATACCAGCCCCTGACCAAAAAAGGCAACAACGAAATCGGCCAAGGCTTCAACGACGACCCCATGTGGCTCATCTTCGGCGTCGTCCACTACCTCAAAGAAACCGGCGACTACACCCTGCTCGACGAAGCCGTCCCCTTCGACAACCAGCCCGGGACAGAAGTATCGCTGTTCGAGCACCTCCGCGTCTCGTTCAACCACATCGTCGAGCACCTCGGCCCCCACGGCCTGCCCCTGATCGGACGCGCCGACTGGAACGACTGCCTGAACCTGAACTGCTTCTCCGACAACCCCGACGAAAGCTTCCAGACCACCGAAAACAAAACCGAAGGCACGAAAGCCGAAAGCCTCATGATCGCCGGACTCTTCGTCATGTACGGCCGGGAATACGCCCGGTTGGCCTCCCGGCTCGGCAAACCGGACGAAGCGAAACGCGCACAGGCAGAAGTAGCCCGCATGACCGAAGCCGTAAAACATTACGGGTGGGACGGCGAATGGTACCTCCGCGCCTACGACTACTACGGCAACAAAATAGGCAGCAAAGACAACGAAGAAGGCAAAATCTTCATCGAATCCAACGGCTGGTGCACGATGGCCGGCATCGGACTCGAAGACGGCATGGTAGACCTCGCCTTAGACTCCGTCAAAGAACACCTCGACAGCGAACACGGCATCGTGCTGAACACCCCCGCCTACACCACCTACCACATCGAATCCGGCGAAATATCCAGCTACCCCGAAGGCTACAAAGAAAACGCCGGCATCTTCTGCCACAACAACCCGTGGATCATGATCGGCGAAACCGTACGCGGCCGCGGCGACCGGGCATGGGAATACTACCAGAAAATCTGCCCCGCCTACATAGAAGAAAACAACAGCGAGCTCCACAAAGTCGAACCCTACGTGTACGCCCAGATGATCGCCGGCAAAGACGCCCACCGCCCCGGCGAAGCCAAGAACTCGTGGCTCACCGGCACGGCGGCATGGAACTATTTCGCCATCACCCAATACATCCTCGGCATCCGTCCCGACTACGACGGATTGCAGATCGACCCGTGCATCCCGTCCGACTGGCAAGGCTTTACCGTCATCCGGCGATTCCGTGGCGCGACCTACCGCATCGAGGTACGGAATCCGGAAGGCCGGATGAAAGGCGTAAGGACGTTGCGTGTTGATGGCAAGGAGATCGAGGGCAACCTCGTTCCGGTGATGCCGGCAGGCGGAACTTATCGGGTGGAAGTGGAATTGTAACGGATAGAAAGCGATAAAACGTAAGGTTATGTATCATCTATCGAAAAAAAGTATCGTGCTGCTGCTCTGTTGTGTTTTGACAGGCGGAGCCGTAGCGCAGAAGAAAGCCAATATTTATCGGAAAGGCTGGATCGATTTCAACAAAAACGGACAGAAAGATCTGTATGAAGATCCTGCCGCCGCATTGGAGTTGCGTGTCGCCGACCTATTGTCGCAGATGACCGTCGAAGAGAAAACGTGCCAGTTGGCTACGCTTTACGGTTCGGGGCGCGTGTTGCAGGACAGCCTGCCTACGGCTGCATGGAAAACGGAAGTCTGGAAAGACGGTATTGCCAATATCGACGAACAGGCGAACGGTTTAGGCAGTTTCGGGTCGTCCATTTCGTACCCGTATAGCCGTAGCGTCCGTAACCGGCAGGCTATACAACGTTGGTTCGTGGAGGAGACCCGGTTAGGCATTCCGGTCGATTTCACCAACGAAGGTATCCGCGGATTGTGCCACGACCGGGCAACCCTGTTTCCCTCTCAATCGGGGCAGGGCGCGACATGGGACCGAGACCTGATCGGGGCGATTGCGGAAGTGACTGCCCGCGAGGCGAACGCTTTGGGATATACCAATATCTATTCTCCGATATTAGACCTGTCGCGCGATCCCCGTTGGGGTCGTGTGGTGGAGTGTTATAGCGAGGATCCCTATCTGGCAGGCGAGCTGGGCAAGCAGACGATTACCGTTTTGCAGGCAAACGGGCTGGTATCGACACCGAAACATTTTGCGGTGTACAGTGTCCCGGTCGGCGGACGCGACGAAGGTACGCGCACCGATCCGCATGTCGCGCCGCGCGAGATGAAGACTTTGTTGCTCGAACCGTTCCGCAAAGGCATTGCCGAAGCCGGAGCGCACGGCGTGATGAGTTCGTACAACGATTACGACGGTGAGCCGGTGAGCGGAAGCCATTATTTCCTGACCGATATTTTGCGGCGGCAATGGGGGTTCGACGGCTATGTCGTATCGGATAGCGAGGCGGTCGAATTTTTGTACCGCAAGCATCGTACCTGTTCTACTGCCGAGGAGGCTGCGGCTCAGGTGGTATCGGCAGGATTGAATGTGCGTACCCATTTCACTTCTCCCGAAGATTTTGTGATGCCTTTGCGCCGGGCGATCGCTCAGGGCAAAGTGTCGATGGATGTAATCGACAGGCGGGTGGCGGAAGTGTTGCGTGTGAAATTCCGGCTCGGACTGTTTGACCAACCGTATAAGGGAGATCTCCGGCATGCCGACCGCATTGTACATTCGGAGGCACATCGGCAGGTAGCCCGCCGGGCTGCGCTGGAATCGCTTGTGCTATTGAAGAATGAGGAGGGGCTGTTACCGCTTTCGAAAGAGTTGAAAAAGGTGGCGGTGATCGGTCCTAATGCCGACGAGCGCGATGAACTAATCTGCCGTTACGGACCGGCGAATGCCTCCGTGAAGACCGTATATCAAGGTATTAAAGAGCTTCTGCCTTCGGCGGAAGTGGCTTATGCGAAAGGATGCGACGTGATCGATCCCTATTTCCCCGAAAGCGAACTTTATTCCGTGCCTCTCGATGAACGGGAGCAGGGAATGATTGCCGAAGCCGTAGCGTTGGCGGAACGTTCCGATGTGGCGGTACTGGTTCTCGGCGGTAACGAACAGACCGTGCGGGAGGAGTATTCACGATCCGACCTGAATCTGATGGGGCGTCAGCAACAGTTGCTCGAAGCCGTGTATGCTGTCGGCAAGCCGGTAGTGCTTGTCTTGCTCGACGGTCGTGCCGCTACGATCAATTGGGCGGATAAATATGTTCCGGCTATATTGCATGCGTGGTTCCCCGGTGAGTTTACGGGAGAAGCCGTTGCGCAGGCATTGTTCGGCGATTATAATCCGGGCGGCAAACTGGCGGTGACCTTCCCCCGGTCGGTCGGGCAGATACCTTATGCTTTCCCCTTCAAACCCGGAGCCGATTCGAAAGGTAAAGTTCGGGTGGACGGCGCGTTGTATCCGTTCGGTTACGGGTTGAGCTATACCCGTTTTGAGTATGAGAATCTGAAAATAAAGAATCCGAAGATCGGCGAGGGCGGAAGCGTCTCCCTGTCGTTCCGGGTGAAAAATACGGGCGACCGGGCAGGCGATGAAGTCGTGCAACTCTATCTTCGCGACGATTACAGTTCGGTGACTACGTATGAGAAGTGCCTGAGAGGATTCGAACGGGTTCATTTGAATCCGGGCGAGAGCCGGGAAATCTCCTTTACCCTCACGCCGCAGGATTTGGGACTTTGGAACCGGCAGGATGAATTTACAGTCGAACCGGGCACGTTCACCGTCATGGTCGGAGCTTCGTCGGAGGATATCCGGTTGCGCGGGACGTTCGAGGTGACCGACAGCCGGGCATCGCAGACGAAAACCGGATTGGCGGCTCTGTCGTTGGCGGTGACCTCTGCCGACGAGGACTGGGTGTTTCTTGCCCCGCAGCAGGTAGAGATGGAGGTGACACCGGAAGTGATTCCGACCCAATCCATGTCGTGCGATCTGGTCTGCCATATCACCACCGACGATTATCGTCCGGTGACCGTGCAACGCTATCCGGTGGAAGTGAAGGCGGGATGTATGTTCCGTCAGGCAATCCGTTTCGCTCCGCCTGCCCCCGGTTTCTATCGCATTACCCTGTATGTCGAGAACGAGGGGAAAAAAGGAGCTGAAAAGAAATTCAATGTCGGCTACGAACCCGAAAAGATTATCTCCGCACCCGATGCAAAGTCCGATTTCGAACAGTTCTGGAAAGAGACCCGTGCCGAGCTGGATAAGGTGGAACCGAACTATAAACTGACGTTGCTGGAAGAGCAGTGCTCCGATATCAAGAATATGTATCATGTCGAGATGTTCTCTTATGGCGGCGTGAAGATCGAAGGCTACTATTCCGTTCCCAAGAAGCCGGGCAAATATCCGGTGGTGGTGGCTTATATGGGATATGGTGCGAAACCGTATTTCCCCGATGCGAATGCCGTTCCCGAATTTTGCGAGTTCGTGTTGTCCGTGCGCGGACAGGGCATACAGAAAGCGACCAATACGTATGGCGATTGGATCGTGTATGGCTTGGACAGCAAAGAAACCTATTATTATCGGGGGGCATATATGGATCTGATACGGGGCATCGACTTCGTGGCATCGCGTCCGGAGGTGGATGCCGACCGGATATTGGTCGAAGGCGGCAGTCAGGGCGGAGCATTTACGATGGCTGCCTGTGCGCTCGACAAACGGATCAAGGGCGGTGCGCCGCACATTACGTTCCTTTCCGACTTCCGCGATTATTTCCAGATCTGCCCGTGGCCGCGTTCGGCTTTCGAGAAGTATCTGCGCACGCACACCGACAAAAGTTGGGACGATATTTACGATCTGCTCACCTATTTCGATATCAAGAACCTGTCGCAATACATCACCTGCCCCATTATTTTAGGCGTAGGATTGCAGGATGAGACCTGCCCGCCGCATACCAATTTCTCCGGTTTCAACCTGACGAAAGGCAGTCGGGAGTATCATGTGTACCGCGACCAGAAACACGGTGTGGGAAAAAGCTGGTGGAAAACCCGCGAAAACTTTTTCCGCCGTATAGCGGGGTTGCCGGAGCTCGATTGATAAGAACGGAAACAGGATTGTTATAAAAGGAAGCGACGGAGTGTCATCATGTCCGATCGGCTGCATTGCCATCGGATTCGGGCTAAATCGTTTACGTCAGTAAACTCTTTCTCCCTCAACCTCAGTAGACTTTCTGACGCACCGAAGAGGGGTTGCATTGAAATGAAAATTTCGATGCAACCCCTCTTTTATATATTCTCTGTCTCGGGCAAATGCGGAGAATGTTTCTGCCGGTATTATCAGATCTATTTGTACTGCTAATAGTTAATAGTTGTTAATGATACCCCTGCTTCGGGAGCGTTTTGCATATACCTTATACGTAGGAGATTCAGCTTTCGGGCATATCCTGTTTTAGAATAATTATGAATTTAAAAAATAGAAAACAAGGTGGACGATAAAAGAGACCGGAAAAAAGATATACGCCATTACTTAAATGGCATTTATACGCAAGAGGAGGCTCAGTCGGTCTTGGATATGATCAAGAACGATGAGGATCGGGATATCTTGGAACAGAATTTATATGCTGCCTGGACCGATACGGAAGAGTTGATGCCGACCGAGGAAGAGGAAAAACTTTTCAGGAAAGAGGTGCGGACCTTAGTCAAGCAGGATCGCAAAGAATATATCATGATTCCTCGCAAGTATCTGCGCATATTCATGTCTGTGGCGGCAGTGGTGGCTGTTATCGTTTCGGTTGTCGGATATAGATATTTCGTCGGTCCCTATGCCGAAGAGGTGTCTTATGTATCGTTGGCTACGCTCTACAACGAGAATAAGGAGGTGGTTTTGCCCGATGGCACTCATGTGATGCTTAATGCCTGTTCGTCCATTTCCTATCCCGAAAAGTTTACCGGCGACCAGCGGGATGTCCGTTTGGACGGTGAGGCTTTTTTCAAAGTGGCACGAAATGAGAAACAGCCGTTTGTCGTGAATCTCGAAAATCTCAACGTGAAGGTTTTGGGTACGGAATTTAATATCAAAGCGTACAAAGGGGATATTATTCAGACGGTAAGTGTGGAGAGCGGAAAAGTCCAGGTGGATATGCCGGAAGCTATGGTGCGGCTGGTTGCCTCGGAACAATTGAATGTCAATGTCAAGACACAGGAATATGTTAAATCGAAAGGCGTAAATAGAATCGCTGCGTGGCGTAAGGGCGATTTGCAGTTCAACAAAACGCCGATTCACGATGTTGCTCATGAATTGGAGCGGATATACCATGTGAAAATCATATTCGAGCCGGGTGAAGTTTTCAGCAATGTCATTACAGGTATTCACCCGAATTCCGGACTTGAATCGGTTTTGTCTTCCGTGGCTTCTGCGACGAATATCCGGTTTAGGTATTTTGAGGAGAAAGGCGAAGTATATATTTATAAACGAGACTGACCGGAAAAACATTATCGATCCAATTAAATCTAAAATATCATGAAGAAAAATGTTAGCGAGAACGGTCGTTTTCCCTGATCTTCGGTGCCGTAAGGCTTCATTCTTTCTTGATCCCGGACGGGTGGACGCCAAGGGCGTTATTCTCCGGTTGAACATTATGCTAATAATAAAAACAAGTATTTATGAACAAACGAACAAGTGTAAGTAAAAGAATGGGAAGATATCCGCTCATTTTGCTATTGAGTCTTTTTGCATCCTTTTCCACAACAGAGTCGCAAGCGCAGACGGCGAACGGTTATATCACGATCGGTGCGAAGAATGAGAGCATGATGACCGTACTGAATAAAATAGTGCAGGATACCGATTATCAACTTTTTTATGACGAGGCGGTGGTGAACGGAAAGCGTGTGTCGGTTAAATATTCTAATGCCGATCTGAAAACGGTGTTGAAGGATTTGAGCGAACAGACCGGTCTCGACTTTGAAGTAAAGGACAAAACGATCGTCATTAAACCCAAAGAGAAGGTGAAACCGGAACAGAAAGCGGAGAAGGTGGTGACCGGAAAGGTATCCGACCGCAACGGCGAACCTATCATCGGTGCGAATATTTATGTGAAAGGAAATAAGTCAGGCGGAATAGTTACCGACATAAACGGCGATTATTCGATCTGGGCTGAGAACAACTCGGTATTGGTGTTTTCGTATTTGGGCTATGAAACCCAGGAGGTGCTTGTCGGGACACGTACCCAAGTGAATGTGACGTTGGATGAATCCAATGTATTATTGGATCAGGTCGTCGTGGTCGGTTACGGACAGAGCAAACGGGGCGATCTTACCGGAGCGATCAGTTCCGTCCGTTCGGATCAGATCACGAAAATACCGGCAGCCAGTATCGGGCAAGCCATGCAGGGTCGTATGGCTGGTGTGCAGGTCGTCAATAATGACGGTTCTCCGAGCGGTGGCGCACAAGTCAGAATACGTGGTGTCGGTTCTTTTGGCGACAACTCTCCTTTGTATGTGATCGACGGTTATCCGGGTGCGCACATCTCTACGGTCAATTCGAGCGACATCGAGAGTATCGACGTTTTGAAAGATGCCTCAGCCGCCGCAATTTATGGTAACCGGGCTGCAAACGGTGTGGTGATTATCACGACGAAGAAAGGAAAAAAGGATAAGTTGCAGGTTTCGTTCGATGCCAAGGAGACGGTGATGTTCCAGCCTCGCAAACTGGATGTACTGAATGCGCAGGAGTTCGTTTCTCTTGCCAACGAGGTTGCCGCCAATGAGGGGGTTACGACATTGCCCGAATGGGACGATCCGAGTTCGTTGAGAACGATCGACTGGCAGGATGTGATGTATCGTACGGGATTCAGACAGCATTATTATCTGAATATCCGTGGCGGATCCGAGAAGTTGCAAAGTTCGGTATCCTTTGCTTTTACAGATACGAAAGGTACTGTGGAGTTTTCGGATAGCAGATGGTACAACGTATCTACTTCCCAAGATTTTACCCCATATAAATGGATGAAGTCATCGACGGTTGTCCGTTATTCTTATTCCAGCGGAAAAACGACTTTCGGATCGGGACAGGGCGGAGTCGGTCGTTTGGCAAAGTTGATCCCGACGATGACGGGAAACCCTTTGACCGATCTGCCGGAAGACGCTGACGGTAATTTCGGTTATTATGATAAAACTCAAAATGCGGTCAGAGACAACCAGAACGTGTATGCCAATTCGAAAGAAAACGATAAAAACAATGTGTACCAAGATTTCGGCGCGTCTACTTCCCTCGAATTTTATCCGGTAAAAGGATTGACGTTGAAAACTCATTTCGGGATCAGCTACGGATCTTCTTCGGGTTATAATTTCAATCCGCGAAACGAACGGGGAGTGAATGTGGTGTTGGCTTCTTACAATCAATATGCGTCCAATAATTTCGAGTATCTGTGGGAGAACACCGCCAGCTATCAGAATACGTTTGGACGGCATGGCATCGAGTTGCTGGCAGGTATGTCGATGCAGGAGAATACATATCGTACGGTATCGGGTACAGGTACAGGATGTATAAGCGACGGTCTGAGAAGTATTGCCGCCATGGAGACGACTACGGTAAGCGGTTATCAGCAAGTCTGGTCGCTGGCGTCTTATTTCGGTCGTGTGACTTACAAATTTGCCGACCGGTATATTCTGACGGGTACTGTACGTCGCGATGGTTCGTCCCGGTTTGCCAAGGGAAACCGCTGGGGTACATTTCCTTCCGTTTCGGCAGCCTGGCGGATCAAGGAGGAGTCGTTTTTGAGAGATGTGGATTTTTTGAGCAATCTGAAACTGAGGGTAAGCTATGGTGAGGCTGGTAACCAAAACATCGGATTATTCCAGTATCAGTCTTCTTATACGACCGGTTCCCGTTCTGCCAACAAAGGATATGTGTTCGGTCAGGACAAAGAGTACATAGACGGTCTGGTGCAATCGTTCTTGCCGAATCCCGACCTTAAATGGGAGACTTCGAAACAGATGGATGTCGGATTGGATCTGGGATTTTTCAACAACAAGCTGTCGATTACAGCCGATTATTACATAAAGAAGTCGAGTGATTTTCTCTTACATACCAAGATGCCTTCCCAGACGGGGTTTCTCTCGGCTACGCGCAATGTGGGCAGCGTAAAGAATAGCGGTTTTGAATTTTTAATTGATTATCGCGATTATAGCAAGCCGTTCAAATGGGGAATCAGTTTCAACCTGACAACCGTGAAAAATAAGATTGAGAAACTGGCTCCGGGTATGGATGCCGTGGCAAATTTGCAGACCTTGAATTTTCCGACTACCGGCAGTACTCCGTGGAGTGTGTTCAGTATGTCGCAGGTAGGAGGTTCGATCGGAGACTTCTATGGATTTAAAACCGACGGAATCATTCAGACGCAAGAGGAACTGGATGAACTGAATGCAAGAGCACGGGAACTTGCCAAGGATCCCGATGTCTGGTACAATACTTCCGGTACGGCTCCCGGCGACCGCCGTTTTGTCGATATCGACGGTGACGGACGTATTACCGATAATGACCGGGTGGTGATCGGTAGCCCGATTCCCGATGTCTATGGTGGAATCGAATTCTCGGGTGAGTATAAAAATTTCGATTTTAGTCTCTTTTTCAATTACAGCATAGGAAATGAGATATTGAGTTTTGTAAAAAGAAACTTGATAAGTTTGAATGGAGAGGGCAGTATCGGCATGCAGAATGTGGGTCGTGAGTTTTTTGAGAATCGTTGGACCGGAGAGGGAACATCCAATAAGTATCCTCGTGCGGTATGGAGCGATGTGGCAGGTAATAGCCGGGTTTCGGATGCGTTTATCGAAGACGGTTCTTTCTTGAAGTTGAAAAACATCGAGGTGGGATACACGATTCCTTTAAAAACGTCGAGAACATATAGAAACATGAGCCTGAGGGTTTTTGCCAGTGCTCAAAATGTATTTACCATCACAGGTTATTCCGGTATGGATCCGGAAATCGGACAGAGTGTAGGTTCCGACGGTAATGTCGGCGGAGTGACTGCGTCGGGTGTGGATACGGGTATTTATCCTTATTCGCTGCATTTGACACTTGGGTTGAATTTTAAATTTTAATCTTATTTAACAGATTCGTGTCATGAAGAAAACGATTATATTACTACTATTATGTATTACTTTTTCGCTGTCGAGCTGTGATGATTTTTTGTCCCAGACAGATACATCCAGTATTAACGAAGGGTCCCTCTTTTTAAAGAAAGATGATGGTTATGCCTTGGTAACGGGTGTGTACAACACATTCCATTACGATATCGAGTACATGTTGAAAGGTATATGGTTTACAGCGAATTTCCCGACACAGGATTTTCATAATGCCGGATCGGATATATTCTGGAATACGTATGAGATTCCGACCGATTTCGTGGCGTTGAATACGTTCTGGTCGGGGAACTATATCGGTATATCCCGTGCGAATGCAGCTATTCCCATTTTGGAAGATATGGTAACCCGGGGTGTATTTTCCAAAGAGGAAGGATATAGGCTGGTAGGAGAGTGCTATTTCCTGCGCGGAATATTCTACTACTATCTGGCAGTGGATTTCGGTGGAGTTCCATTGGAACTGGAAGTCGTAAAGGATAACGGTCTGCATCCCCGAAAGACGCAAGATGAAGTTTTTCAGGTTGTCCGTGACGACATGAAAACGGCATTCGACTATTTGCCTTGGAAAGCAGACATGCCTCAGACCGATATGGGGCGTGCCACCAAAGAGGCAGCTTTGGCTTATTGGGGCGATGCCTTGATGTGGTTGAAGCAATATAAAGAGGCGATCGGGGTTTTCGATCAGTTGGAAGGGCGCTGTTTCTTGGAGGAGGATTTTTTGAATGTTCATGAAATTGCCAACCGCAATGGCAAAGAATCCATTTTTGAAGTGCAGTTTACGGAATACGGTTCGATGGGCTGGAACAACTGGGGAGTCAATAACCAGTGGATCTCTTCATTCGGTATGCCGAAGCCGATATCGAACTTTGCATACGCGTATGCCGATCCGAAACTGTATCGCTCGTTCCAAAGCGGAGATACCCGGAAACTGGCTACGGTCATAGGTCCGGGCGATGAACATCCTTCGCCGCTGATCAATATTCGGGATTATCCCCGGTTGATCGAATACGCCAAAGAGGGCGGATCGGGAGAACAACCTGAATATTATCAGGATGATGATGGAAATCCTCTCAATACATGCGGCACACGCTTCATGCCTTGGAAATCGGACGGATCGGGATATTTCGGCGTGAAATACTGGCGGAATCCCGAAGTCTGCGGAACGAAGGGAAAAGATTGGTTTCTCTCTCCCGATAATATCATGATGATGCGTTATGCCCAAGTCTTGTTGAGTAAAGCCGAATGCTATTATCACGAGAATAACGAATCGGAAGCGATGAAACTTGTCGGGCAGATAAGAGACCGTGCGTGGGGCAAGTTGAAAAACGCGTCGGTGACGGTGCCCGATCCGGTAGAGACCGATGTCATGAAAATTATTCTGGACGAGTATCGTCACGAACTGACCGGTGAGTGTTCGTTGTGGTTCTTGCTGAGACGTTCGGGCAGACATTATGAGTATATCAAAGAGAAATATGGTATAACGATTCCGACAGGAAAAGATCTGATGCCTATACCTCAGACTCAGATCGGTCTAAACCAGACCTTGATACAGAATCCGGGATATTGATACCGGGCATGGTCTATAACCGGTGGCTGGCATCCGTCCCGACGGAAATGGTTGCCGGTGTAGTATGAACAGATAGATAAGAAATAAAAGGATGAAAAGAATATTATTGCAAATAACCGCTGCTCTTTGGGCGTGTTCGTTGCCGGCTCAGATTATAGAGGCTGGTGATGAACGGGTGACCGAAGCCGGAAATCTGGCTTTGACGACGGTGAAGATGAACGTACACGACGGTATATTGCATGCCGGAGCCGATTACGGAGGCGAATGGACTCGCGATATATCTATCAATATATGGAACGGGGTAAGTTTCATCGATCCGAAAACTGCCGAAACATCTTTATGGGCGGTCACCGAAAAGAATGGTAAAAATATCGGACACCAGTATTGGGACAAGATCATTTGGGTAAGAGGTGCATATACCCATTATCTGGTGTCGCACGATTCTCAGTTTCTGAAACGTGCCTATACGTGCGGTGCGAATACCATGGCGCAATTGGAGAAAACGGTTTTCGATTCTCGCTACGGGTTGTTCATGGGGCCCTCGGTATTCAATGATGGTATAGCCGGTTATGATATTCCTATTTATATACCGGCAAGGGACAGCGACAGCCATGTATTCGACCACGATACGAAACGGATAAAATGTCTGAGTACGAATGTGATCTATTATATCGCTTATCAAGACCTCAATGCGATGCACCGTATTTTGTACGGACGGGAAAACAAGGAGTTCTTGCAGAAAGCGGCGGCATTGAAAGCCCGGATACGGGAGGTGTTCTATAAACCCGAGGAAGACCGTTTTATCTATTTGATCGATCAGAACGGGACGCCGCATGATTATCAGGAGGCTCTTGGTGTCGCTTATGCGGTGCTTGGCGGAATTGTCGATCGGCAGGAAGGATACCGGGTGACGTGCAAAACGGAGAAATCGGCATTCGGAATACCGTCCGTAGTTCCTCACTTTCCCCGATTTTCCGATGAAAAGCCCGGACGGCATAACCGGTTGATCTGGCCTTTCGTCAGCAGTTTCTATGCTTGTGCTGCCTTGTCGGTCGGAAATACGGCTGATTTCGACAAGGAGTTTTATTCGATGGCTACTTTGGCATTGGACCGGGATAAGGGAAACCGGAATTTTTACGAAATCTTCAATCCCGACAGCGGTAAACCTGACGGCGGTTGGCAATCGGGGTGGCATTGGGACTCTTGCCGGCACCAGACGTGGTCTGCAACAGGCTATGTTGCCATATTGCTGTATGGTGTAGCCGGCATCGAATTGACTTCCGACGGTATCTGCTTCGCCCCGTATATGCCTGAGTCGTTGGGTACATTGAATATAAAAGGATTGAAGTATGCCGGAATGGATCTGAATATTAGCCTGTCGGGCGAAGGAAGCAGAGTGAGGGCATTCAGAATCAACGGTAAAAAAAGTAACAACTATTGTCTTCCGGTAAACTTGACCGGGGTACAGACGGTAGAGATAGAGTTGGGTGATTAAATAAGAAATCGAAAATCTGTATATGAAAAAGTTTGGGTATATCCGTTTGGGGATGATATTTTCCCTGTTTGTGTGCTTGTGTGTCCTATCGGCTTGCGGTCGCAAAGACGATGGCGTGGTTAAAATCTTGGCAATCGGAAACAGTTTCTCCGAAAATGCTATGGAAACGCATCTGTATGATATTGCCAAGGCGTGCGGAAAAGAGGTTGTGCTTGGGAACCTGTACATCGGCGGGTGTTCTTTGGAGAGACATCGGGACAATGTGAATAACGATACGCCGGCTTATTCTTATCGGAAAATATTTTCCGACGGAAGCCGCATTACCCTCGATAGTGTGACTGTCGCAGAGATTATTCCCGATGAGGATTGGGATTATATCACATTCCAGCAAGTCAGCCAGAAAGCCGGAAAGTACGAAACGTTCTTCCCCTATTTGGAGGAGTTGAAGAATTATGTCGGTGAGAGAGTGACGAATAAGGATGTGCAATATGCCATGCACATGACCTGGGCTTACGAGACTGGTGCTACCCATTTCGGATTCCCGGCGTACTCTTGCGACCAGAACATCATGTTCGACAGTATCGTGAGTGCGGTTAATCGGGCAGCCCGGGTAGCCGGTATAGAGATAGTGATCCCGGCAGGGACTGCTGTTCAGAATGCCCGCAACAGTGCGATCGGCGACCATTTGTGCATCGATGGGTATCATCTGAATTCGAAAGGAAAATATGCAGCATCTTGTGCGTGGGTCGAAACCTTGTTGGGATGCAGTACGGTAGGTTGCGGGTATATTCCCGAAGATATTCCTGCCGAGGAGGTGGCGATATTGCAACATGCGGCGCATCGGGCTGTGATGTGTCCGATGCAGGTCTTGTCAGAATAAACACTTAAAAATATATATCTTATGAAAACACAACAATTAAAAAGAAGAGTCGGTACCTGTTTTTTGTTGAGTGCGATATGTACAGTTTCGCTTTTCGGACAGGTCGTAAAAATCAATTTCGGTGACGGCGTATATGAGGGCTGGAATACCGTGCCGGGAAAAGTAGAAGGAACAATCCTAAGCCCTGTGTATGATGTGGATGGAAGCGATACGGGATATTCTTTGTCCATAACGAAGGGCTTTGTGAACAATATAAACGGGAATGGACCGGTAGAGTCCAATACTGTTTTGGATATGCCGCGGGAAATCAGCCGGGACAATTTTTATGGACAGAGCGGAGCTCATGAACTCTGTGAGTTCGAAATTTCCGGATTGTCGTCGGAGAAGTTGTATACGTTTACTTTTTTTGCCAGCAGAATGGGGAGCAGCGATAATCGGGAAACCCTGTACACGGTGGTCGGAACGGAGACGAAATCGGGCATGATGAATACGTCGAACAATGATTCGGAGGTTGTAGTCGTGGCTGATATCAAACCGGAGGAAACGGGTAAGATATCGGTTTCCGTCGAAGCCGGACCCAATAATGACAATGGCAGCAAATTCTTCTACTTGGGAGCTATGCAGATAGAATCCGATGAGATTCCTACCGGATTGTCGTCGTTGAATCCCGACCGCAAGATAGCATTATATCCCAATCCGGTATCTGATATTCTGCATATAGATGGAGCCGGCGATCTGACAGCGGTGGAAGTTGCAGATCTTTCGGGAAAAATCCTGATGCGTATCCCTGTCGCCGGCAGTTCCGTATCGGTGGATCTTACGGGATTATATAAAGGCTTTTATGCGGTACGGCTGATTACCGGATCGAATCGGGTAGAGAATTATAAGATTGTGAAACTGTAACGGAGATTTCAGTATAATAATGATTTGTACTATGAAAAAGTATTTTTTTAAGAATTGGTGTGTGTTTGCCGTTTTGGCCTTTCCGTGTGTTGTCTGTGGCGAAACGGTCAATGTGAATTTCGGTAGATTGGAAGCTGCGGGATGGAACATGGCGGCTTCTTGTGCCGAAGGAGCGAAAATCGATCCGTTGTATGATGCGGATGGAGTTCCGACCGGAATGTCGTTCGAAATCATTTCGAAGTTCGGTAATATCAACAGTAGCGGTCCTACTGCCACAACAACGATTCTCGATCTCCCGGCAGAGGTAAGCCAGGAAAGTTTCTGGGGCAATAACGGGTCGGTCGGACAAATAGAGATCGCGGGACTGGATGCTGAGAGAAAATATACATTCTATTTTTACGGTGGTCGCATGGAATGTTCCGATAACCGGTATACGACATTTGTGGTTGAAGGGAATAATCAGAAAGCGGACTCGATCAATACTTCGAGAAACCTGACTGACGTATCTGTTTTTACCGATATGGAACCTACGGCAGACGGTAAAATGACGGTTTCGGTGCGTGCTTCCTCGAACAACGACAACGGGACGAAATATTATCATCTCGGTGCGATGCGGATCGTGACGCAGGAAGGATTGCCGTCCGGTATTTCCGGGAAAAGCGAAAATCGATTCCGTGTTTATCCCAATCCGGTGAAAGACATGTTGCATATCGAAGGCATGCCGTATGATGCGGTTGCGGTTTTTGATGTGACAGGACGTGTTGTGATGACGGGTGGCGGATCGTCTGTGCTCGATCTGTCGGGAATCCCGTGCGGATATTATTGGATAAGGATCTCGTCCGAAACGGCAGAGACAGAAATTTATAAGATAGTGAAGCGATAGGAATATTTGTTACCCGATCGCTGTTTGGAAAGACCTGTCAAGGAGATGTATCGTCTCCTTGACAGGCAAAAAATGGATGGTCATGATTCTATCTGACTCGAAAATATATGAAAAGACATTGATAATGCGTCTTACGCAAGATGACGAAGAAGCATTCGGCGAGATTTATACCCGATACAAAAAACGGATCTATTATTTCGCGTTTAAATTCGTCAAGTCTAAGGAGCTGGCGGAAGACATCTGCCACGATGTGTTTGTCGCATTATGGGAAAACCGGCGGTCGATCGATCCGGAGTTGTCGTTTTCTTCTTTCTTTTTTACCATAACCCGCAATCGGATTCTTTATGTGATGAGGAGCTTCGAACATGAAGAACGATTGAAAGACGGTGTTTTCTCGCAGGCAATCGATTATGAGGAAAATACGGAACGGTTGTTGCTGGCCCACGAATTGACGGCGGTAATAGCCATAGCCCGCGGGAAAATGACCGAACGCCAAAGGCAGGTTTTCGAGATGAGTCGCGAGCGGGGGATGTCGCACAAGGAGATAGCCCGGGAACTCGGACTTTCTATTTATTCGGTTCAGGAACATGTTTCCAATGCTTTGCAGGTGCTTCGTCGGACGATTCAGAAAAATTACGGGGATTCGGTTTAGGTATTTATGAGTTTAATTTGTTAATGAAGTTTAATTGCCCCCCTGTCCCGGCATGGTTTTGTGTATTACTATATGTAAGTGCAGATAATTTGGCAAACATAATTTAATATAGTGCAGACCATGAATAAAACATCAGTTTTCATCTTACTCTTCTTATTCTCTTTCTCGGCAGCTTTTTGCCAGGATAAAAACAGGGAAACATTACCGTTCGGCGTTAATTTGGCTGGTGCGGAATTTGGTGCGGCTCATGATGCCGCTGTACCCGGGCGGGTGAATGTGGATTATTTTTATCCTACGGTAGAGGATCTGGATTATTGGAAATCTAAAAATCTTACGTTGCTTCGAGTGCCGTTCAAATGGGAACGGATTCAGCACGATGTATCGGGCGAATTGACGAAAGACGAAGTCCGGGTCATTAAAACCATGTTGAAAGAGGCAGACAAACGAGGACTGAAAATCATACTCGATCTGCACAACTACGGCAGAAGAGACATCGACGGTTCGCCTTGTGTCATTGGAGACGAGAAACTCCCGATCGAAGCCTTTTCTTCTTTTTGGGGACGTCTGGTCGAGGAACTGGCGGGCTACGAGCATAGCATATACGGTTACGGACTTATCAACGAGCCATACGATATGCTGCCGGAAGTGCCGTGGGTGAAGATTGCGCAGGCGGCTATTTTCGAGATCCGCAAGCATGACATGAAGACTCCTATTATAGTAGGTGGCAATCGGTGGAGTTCTGCCGACCGTTGGTTGGAGGTAAGCGATGAGTTGAAATATCTGTATGATCCGGCTCATAATATCATTTTCGAAGCCCATGTCTATTTCGATGAGGATGCTTCGGGTATCTATCGCCGTTCGTACGATGAGGAAAAAGCGAATCCGTATATCGGCGTAGAGCGTCTTCGTCCTTTTGTCAAATGGCTTCAAGAACATAATTTCAGAGGTTTTGTGGGAGAATACGGTATTCCCGCCGATGACGAACGTTGGGCGGTATGCCTCGATAATATGTTGAGTTATATGCAGGAGAAAGGCTTGAACGGCACTTATTGGGCTGCCGGTGCAAAATGGCATAAGTACATTCTGGGAGTCCAGCCTCTCGACGGCTATAAAGTGGATATGCCGCAAGTGGAGATTTTACGGAAATATACCGAAACGAAATAACCGTTGCAAAACGGACGGGAATAAAAAGCGGGCATGATCCGTTGTATTGAGTTGTTGGAATCTATCATGCGAATTTCACATCATTAAATAATAACCATATATGAAAACACGATTAAACTTTTTAACTTTGTTTTTATCCCTTGCGGGATTGGTTCATGCCAATGCGCAACCGGCGGTTTCCGCGCCTGTGCCTACTCATCCGGCATCGGAAGTAGTAAGCGTTTTTAGCGATAGCTATACGACTGCGACCAATGGATTCATCCCTTTGGAATTGGACGATTGCAGTATTCCTGAAATCATAACGTTGGCTGGTTCGGAAGATGAGGTTATAAAACTTCCGGAGTTGGGCGAGGCTTATGCCCGTATCAGTACGTGGGATATCGAAAGCTCGTTGTCGATACACATGGATGTGTATTTGGAAAGCGGCAGCGGGAATTTTTCGATACAGCTTTCTAACAGTTATCAGTTTACGAATCCCAAATCGCCCGAAGGATATAGCTGGCCTGCAATGGTACAAGGTCAGTGGGTCGGGGTAGATATTCCGGTCAGTGCGTTCCGGGATGCCGGATTGGATATGATGAAAGTCTTGACTGTCATGTTTGAAGGCGATGGAACGTTCTATGTAGACAACATCTATGCTTACGGTAGAGAGGAATTTGTTGCCGCTCCCACCCCGAAACACGATGCTTCGGAAGTGCGCTGTGCATTCAGCGACCATTACGAATCGGTCTGCCAGTTCGCTCCTCAGAACTGGACGCCTGTGAAAACCGAGATAAAAGAGGTGTTCCCGGGCGATCACATGTGGTATATCCCCAACCTCCAATTGGGAAATGCGCCTTTGTTCGTGAGCGGTTGGGATATTTCCGATAAGGGAATTATACATATGGATGTATATTGCGAGGACGGAGGAAGCAATAAGAACTTCTATTTCGGATTCGGCAACGCATGGGATGCCAACGATATCAAATATCCCGGATTCGATGTTTTTGCCTGGCCTAAGGTGGTAAAAGGCAAATGGGTATCTTTTGAGCTGACCACTACGGCATTGGCGGAATTGGGATTGAATTTGAGCAACGTGATCTCTTTGCGTGTGTATGGCTCGGGTACATTCTATGTCGATAACGTATATGCTTACGGAAAACCCGGCGACGAGGTAGATGATGGCGTAGAGGGAATTGCTCTCGAACGTGCCCCGATGCCGACCCATCTTCCTGCATACGTGAGCAGCGCGTTCAGCGACCGTTATGAAACGTCCGTAACCTTTACTCCGCGCAATCAAAGTGCGAAAATACAGAAGATCAAAAGGAAAAATGATTATGTATTGGAGATACCGAGCAGCCTGATTACGGCAACCGTAGATCTGGATACATGGAGCGTTCCGGCTAATTCGACAGTTCATCTGGATGTTTATTATGCCGGGAAAGAAACTTGCGAGTTCGGATTCCAATTGGCGGGAGCGGACGGAAGTTATAAATCTCCGGTGAATTATACCTGGCCCGTAGCTGAGGCTAAGACGTGGGTGGGCATCGAGATCCCTGCGGCATCTTTCGCCGACGCGGGATTGGATTTGTCGGCTATCAAGGCGTTGAAGTTGTCGGGTAACGGTCCGTATTATATCGATAATATTTATGCTTATACTTTGCCGGAAGACGACGGTACGTTCAAAGTCCGGACTCAGTTCGGTGTCAATCTGGCTGGTGGCGAGTTCAGTGCTTCGTTATATCCTACCGAAGAGGCGGATTGGGATTATTATCAGGAAAAAGGATTGAATCTGATCCGGGTTCCGTTCAAATGGGAGCGTCTGCAACCGACCTTGAATGGACCTCTTGATGAAACGCATTTGGGAAAACTGAAACAGATTGCCGAATATGCACGGAGCAGAGGTATGCAGTTGATGTTCGATATGCACAACTATTGCCAAAGAGAAGAACCGGATGCTTTGTACAAGATCGCGGAAGCGAAACATAAAAATAAAAATGCAGACGGTACGTACAGTGACTGGATTACCGATGCCACCCCGGGCGTTACGGCTGCTCACCTTGCCGATGTGTGGAAGAAACTGGCAGCCGAATTCAAAGAGTATAAGACTTGGGGATACGACATCATGAACGAGCCGTACGATGTGGATGTAGCAGTATGGAAAGCTACGGCACAAGAGGTGATCAATGCCATAAGAACAGTCGATACGGAGACTCCGATTGTGGTCGAAGGGTGTAGCTGGGCTTCTGCCGATCATTGGATTACGTTGAGCGACGACCTTAAAAATCTGACCGATCCTTCGGGACGAATCATTTATCAGGCACATTGCTATTTCGACAATAATGCCAGTGGAACATTCAAAGGTTCCTACGATGAAGAGGTGAAAGATCCGCAGGTTGCGATCAAGCGGTTGAGCCATTTTATCCAATGGTTGAACGATAACAACAAGATCGGTATGATCGGCGAGCTGGGTGTTCCGGGTAATGACTCGCGCTGGCTGACGATGCTCGATGAGGCTTGTGCTTATCTGAAACAAAACAATGTTTCATTGACATATTGGGCAGGAGGTCGTTCGTGGGGCGACTATGCACTTAGCATTCACCCGAATGTGTATGATTTCTCCGAAGAAAAACCGCAGATGAGCGTGTTGGAAAAATACGGCGATTTTTATACCGGAGCAGTAGAATGCGTAGAGGTTGAGAAAACTGCCTTGCAGGTTTATCCCAATCCGGTGAATGATGTTGTGAATGTAAGAAGCAACCATACGATCAAGGCGGTTTCGGTATTCAGTCTTGTAGGTGTTTTGGTTAGAGAGGCAGCTAATGTTTCGGCTAATGAGTGTGTGATGGATCTCTCTTCCCTCGTTAAAGGTCATTACCTTGTACGGGTACAGTTCGAAAACGGAGCGGTCGCTACGTCTAAAATTATTAAGAGATAGGTTAGAATAGGTATTACTCGAAAAAAGCATGCGGAATGGTTCTGTTTCGCATGCTTTTTTCAAAAAACAGCATTCCGTTCTATGGTGATGTGGGCTGGGAATGGCTTGCAACAGCCTCTGTCGTGCGTGAACAGAAGGTGACGGAATGTTTTATGGGAAATCAAAAACAACGGAATGAAAAAAATTATTCGCTTTTTTCTTACGATACTTCTGACCGGATGTTGGGTGTCGTGTCGTAATGCAGAGAATATATCCCGGGCAGATCTGGTCGATATGTTTATGGGGGTGCAAGGGTTCAGCAATTGTGTTATCGGTCCTCAACTTCCTCACGGATCGGTCAATCCGGCTCCTCAGACACCGAACGGGTTTCATGACGGATACGATCCGGCAGACCCGATCAGGGGATTCGGACAACTGCATGTATCGGGAATAGGGTGGGGACGCTACGGACAGGTGTTTTTGTCTCCGCAGACCGGATTCGACGCATCCGAGACCGGACATGATTCTCCTAAATCGAACGAAACCGCTACTCCGTATTATTATGCCGTGCATTTAGACCGGTATGATATTTTTACGGAACTTACCCCTACGCATCATTGTGTTTCATACCGGTTTACTTATCCGGTGGAGCAGGAAGCCAATTTGCTGTTGGATATGGCGCATAACATCCCTCAGCATATCGTGCCAATCGTAGAGGGCAGGTTTTTAGGCGGCAGCATGGTGTATGATGCCGGAGCGGATCTGCTGTCGGGTTGGGGTGAATATATGGGCGGATTCGGAAGCCAGCAGCCTTATAAAGTCTACTTTGCCATACAGTTGGGGGTAAAACCGCAGGATGTCGCTATTACAGACCGGGGCGATGCGGCTTTATATGCCCGGATAAAGTTCCCGGAGAAGACCGGCATGGTAATGGCGAACGTCGGTATTTCGATGAAAAGCGAAGCCAATGCAGTCCGTTATCTGTCGGCGGAAATCGGCGATCGGGATTTTGAAGATATAAAAAATACAGCCAGACAAATCTGGAACCGGACATTGTCGGGTATAGACATACAAGGCGGTACTCTTGATGAACAACGGCTGTTCTATACGGCAATGTACCATAGTTTTGTGATGCCGCGCGACCGTTCGGGCGATAATCCGAACTGGGATAGCGATAACCCTCATTTCGACGATCATTATTGCGTATGGGATACGTGGCGGACGAAATTCCCTTTGATGCTTTTATTGGACGAGCCTTTCGTAGTCCGCAATATACAGTCTTTCATAGACCGGTATGAACATGACAGTATTGTCACTCCTACTTATACCAGTTCTTTGGAGTGGGAAGCTATTCGGAAACAAGGCGGAGATGATGTGGATAATGTCATAGCCGATGTTTTCGTGAAAAAGGTCGGTGGCTTCGACCGGGAAAAGGCTTATGAATTGATCAGACGGCATGCTTCCTGCGACCGGAGTCCGGACTATTTGAGATTGGGTTGGGAACCGGAACCTGCATTGCAGATGAGTTGCAGTTATACGATGGAGTATGCCTATAACGATTTTTGTGCGGCTACGGTCGCATTGGCTATGAACGATACGGTTACTGCCGATTCTTTAATGACTCGTTCGGGCAAATGGGTGAATCTCTTTAACAAGGAGGCTGAAAGTTTCGGCTTTAAAGGTTTTATCGCTCCGCGTAAGGAGAACGGGGAATGGCTCGGAATCGATCCGGCGAAACGATACGGTCCGTGGACAACTTATTTTTACGAGGGCAACTCGTGGGTGTATACGCTATTTACACCCCATCAGTTCGACCGGTTGATCGGTTTGTGCGGTGGAAAGGAGACAATGGTCGATCGGTTGATATACGGATTTGAACACGACTTGATAGAATTGGATAATGAACCGGGATTCCTTTCGCCGTTCATATTTATTCATTGCGATCGCCCCGATCTGACGGCAAAATATGTAAAGATGATTCGGGACAATCATTTTTCCTTGACGACCGGTTATCCGGAAAATGAAGATAGCGGAGCAATGGGGGCGTGGTACGTTTTCACTTCGATCGGATTCTTTCCCAATGCCGGGCAAGATTATTACTATTTGCTGCCTCCGGCTTTTCCCGAAATCCGTATGGTGCGGGAAAATGGAAAGATAATACATATTCAAACGAAAAAGTCTACACCGGATGCCCGGGAGTTGGATTATGTGATGCTTAACGGGAAAAAACTGGACCGGGCATATATTTATCACGATGAGATCGCCGATGGCGCAACTCTTATTTATATGATGAAATAAAATTGAATCGGATATGGGGACAACATTTTTATCACCGATAGATCTGTCTATCATCCTGCTCTATTTAGGAGTACTGATCTTCATCGGCTTCTATCTGAAACGACGGGCATCGCGCAACCTCGAATCCTATCTTTTAGGCGGGAAAAGCATCCCGTGGTACATGCTCGGACTGTCGAACGCCTCGGGCATGTTCGATATCTCCGGCACGATCTGGTTAGTAGCCATCACGGTCATTTACGGCATGAAAAGCATCTATATCCCCTGGCTCTGGCCCGTCTTCAACCAGATCTTCCTGATGATCTACCTCTCCGCGTGGCTCCGGCGGTCGGAGTGCACCACGGGCGCAGAATGGATCACCTTCCGTTTCGGCAAAGACCGAGGCGCCGTAACCTCACATTGGATCATCGTCCTCTTCGCCATCCTCGTCGGGCTGAGCATGCTAGCCTACGGCTTCATCGGCATGGGCAAATTCATCGAAATCTTCCTGCCGTTGAAGGCGATATTCCCATTCTTCGAATTCGTACCCGACGCCTATGTCCCGCACGTATGGGGAATCATCTTCACCCTGTTTGCCGTCTTCTACGCCTTGATGGGCGGCATGATGAGCATCGTCTGGGCAGACGTAGCCCAATACATAATCATGGCCGCCGCCGGCATCGCCGTCGCAGTCATCGCCATGGCCCATCTGGATGTGGTCGATTTCTCGTCGTGGCTGCCCTCCGGCTGGTACACTCCGGGCTTCGGCATGACCCTCGACCTGGAATGGTCGGGCAAATTCGCCGAATTCAATGACAAAATCACCAGCGACGGCTACCAGCTGTTCAGCCTCTTCTTCGGCATGGTACTGCTCAAAGGCGTACTATCAAGCATCGCCGGCCCCGCCCCCACATACGACATGCAGAAAATCCTCTCCACCCGCAGCCCCCGCGAAGCCTCCCTGATGAGCGGCTCGGTAACCGTCATCCTCATGCCCATCCGTTATCTCATGATCGCCGGCTTCGCCGTATTGGGGTTGATCCTCTTCGACCAGATCGAAAGCCAGATCCGGAATGCATCGGGCGCCATCGACTTCGAGCTCGTCCTCCCGGCCGTAGTAAACCACCCGTGGATCCCCGCCGGGCTCACCGGCCTGATCCTCGCCGGCCTATTAGCCGCCTTCATGTCCACCTTCGCCGGGACCCTCAACGCCGTACAAGCCTATATCGTCAATGACATCTATATCAAATACTTCAAAAAAGACGCCACCCCGCGCCAAGCCAACCGCGCCAACTACCTGGTCGGCATCCTCGTCGTCGCCATCAGCATCTGCTTCGGCGTATTAGCCGAAGACGTAAACAGCGTATTACAATGGGTCACCGGCGCATTATACGGCAGCTACATCGCCGCCAACATCCTGAAATGGCACTGGTGGCGCTTCAACGGGCGCGGCTTCGCCTGGGGCATGGCCTCCGGCATGGTACCCGCCTTGGTAATCCCGCTGATCCCCAGTTTCGACACCGTATTGCCCCTCTACTACTTCCCGATCATCCTGCTCTTCTCCGTGATCGGCTGCGTATGCGGCACCTATACCGCCCCCGCAACCGAAATGGAAGTATTGAAAAAATTTTATACCAAAACCCGCCCGTGGGGCTGGTGGCGTCCGGTCCACGAGCAGGTGGTGGCGGAAAATCCCGGATTCCGGAAAAACACATCCGCCCTCCGCGACCTGACCAACGTCGCCGTCGGCATCCTCTGGCAGACCGCCCTTGTCGCCGCCCCGATCTATTTGGTGCTGAAACAACATTGGGCATTCGCCGCAGCCGCCATGGTAGTAGGAGTCACCACCATCGTGCTGAAAAAGAACTGGTACGACAAATTAGAAAACTGAACACATCAGCACAAAAACAACATATAGAAAGAACAAAAAAGCAAACAGAATATGAAATACGGATATTTCGACGACAAAAACCGGGAATACGTGATTACCAACCCCCGGACCCCGTACCCGTGGATCAACTACCTGGGCACGGAAGATTTCTTCGGACTGATTTCGAATACGGCGGGCGGCTACACCTTCTGCAAAGACGCCAAATACCGCCGCATCACCCGTTACCGATACAACGGCGTACCGATGGACAACGGCGGCAGATACTTCTATATCCACGACAACGGGACCATCTGGAACCCCGGCTGGAAGCCGTGCCGTACCGCACTCGACAGCTATGAGTGCCGTCACGGCATGAACTACACCCGGATCAAAGGCAGCAAAAACGGACTGGAAGCCGAAGCCCTTTTCTTCGTCCCCCTTCATACCTGGGCAGAAATACAGAAAGTGACCCTGCGCAACACGAGCACAGAAACGAAACAGATCCGACTCTACTCGTTCGTAGAATGGTGCCTGTGGAACGCCCAGACCGACATGGAGAACTTCCAGCGGAACCTCTCCACCGGCGAAGTCGAGGTAAAAGGCAGCACCATCTACCACAAAACCGAATACCGCGAACGCCGCAACCACTACGCCTATTACAGCGTCAATGCCCCGATATCAGGCTTCGACACCGACCGGGAAAGCTTTTTGGGATTGTACAACGGCTTCGATGCCCCGCAAAGCGTATTGGAAAACACCCCCCGGAACAGCATCGCCCACGGCTGGTCACCCGTCGCCTCCCATTGCCTCGACATCGAACTCCAAGCAGGCGAGAGCAAGGAGCTGGTCTTCATCCTCGGCTATGAGGAGAATGCCCCGCAAGAAAAATGGGAAAGCAAACAAGTGATCAACAAACACAAAGCCGAAGCAACAATCGCCCGATTCGACACGGCAGAAAAAGCCGACGCCGCCTTCGCCGAGCTGAAAACCCATTGGGACAAACTACTGGACATCTACACCCTGCACACCGGCAACGCCAAACTCGACCGGATGGTCAATATATGGAACCCTTACCAATGCATGATCACCTTCTGCTTCTCGCGCTCCGCCTCCTTCTTCGAAAGCGGCATCGGACGCGGCATGGGCTTCCGGGACTCTAACCAAGACCTGGTCGGCTTCCTGCACCAGATCCCCGAACGCGCCCGGGAACGCATCATCGACATCGCCTCCACCCAGTTCCCCGACGGCGGCTGCTACCACCAATACCAGCCCCTGACCAAAAAAGGCAACAACGAAATCGGCCAAGGCTTCAACGACGACCCCATGTGGCTCATCTTCGGCGTCGTCCACTACCTCAAAGAAACCGGCGACTACACCCTGCTCGACGAAGCCGTCCCCTTCGACAACCAGCCCGGGACAGAAGTATCGCTGTTCGAGCACCTCCGCGTCTCGTTCAACCACATCGTCGAGCACCTCGGCCCCCACGGCCTGCCCCTGATCGGACGCGCCGACTGGAACGACTGCCTGAACCTGAACTGCTTCTCCGACAACCCCGACGAAAGCTTCCAGACCACCGAAAACAAAACCGAAGGCACGAAAGCCGAAAGCCTCATGATCGCCGGACTCTTCGTCATGTACGGCCGGGAATACGCCCGGTTGGCCTCCCGGCTCGGCAAACCGGACGAAGCGAAACGCGCACAGGCAGAAGTAGCCCGCATGACCGAAGCCGTAAAACATTACGGGTGGGACGGCGAATGGTACCTCCGCGCCTACGACTACTACGGCAACAAAATAGGCAGCAAAGACAACGAAGAAGGCAAAATCTTCATCGAATCCAACGGCTGGTGCACGATGGCCGGCATCGGACTCGAAGACGGCATGGTAGACCTCGCCTTAGACTCCGTCAAAGAACACCTCGACAGCGAACACGGCATCGTGCTGAACACCCCCGCCTACACCACCTACCACATCGAATCCGGCGAAATATCCAGCTACCCCGAAGGCTACAAAGAAAACGCCGGCATCTTCTGCCACAACAACCCGTGGATCATGATCGGCGAAACCGTACGCGGCCGCGGCGACCGGGCATGGGAATACTACCAGAAAATCTGCCCCGCCTACATAGAAGAAAACAACAGCGAGCTCCACAAAGTCGAACCCTACGTGTACGCCCAGATGATCGCCGGCAAAGACGCCCACCGCCCCGGCGAAGCCAAGAACTCGTGGCTCACCGGCACGGCGGCATGGAACTATTTCGCCATCACCCAATACATCCTCGGCATCCGTCCCGACTACGACGGATTGCAGATCGACCCGTGCATCCCGTCCGACTGGCAAGGCTTTACCGTCATCCGGCGATTCCGTGGCGCGACCTACCGCATCGAGGTACGGAATCCGGAAGGCCGGATGAAAGGCGTAAGGACGTTGCGTGTTGATGGCAGGGAGATCGAGGGCAACCTCGTTCCGGTGATGCCGGCAGGAAAAATATGTAATGTATGTGTAACCATGTAAATAATCGTATCATGAGAAAGAATGTGAGTTTAATGATCGTCTTGGGGATATTATCTGCTCTTTTGAATATTCAGGCAGAAGTACGGGTGTCCCCGTTGTTCTCGGACAATATGGTGGTACAGCAGAACCAGCCTGTCAAGGTATGGGGTACTGCCGACAAACATGAAAAGATTGCCGGATATTTTTGCGGGCAAAAGAAGGAGGTGAAAGCCGACCGGCAGGGCAAGTGGATGCTTGCTTTCGACCCGATGAACTACGGCGGTCCGTATGTTATGGAAATAGAGGGGAAAAAGAACCGTATAGAGATTAAAAACATTTTAGTCGGGGAGGTATGGCTTTGCTCGGGGCAGTCCAATATGGAATGGACTATGGAGAAGGTGAATAATGCCGAGTACGAATTGAGTCATGCGGATTATCCGATGATCCGGACGTTTAATGTGGCAAGAACCATTTATACGACCCCGCAAGAAATCATAGATGGAAGTTGGACGGTTTGTTCTCCGGCAACCGTGTCTACCTTTTCGGCAGTGGCTTATTTTTTCGCCCGCAAGTTGCATACGGAATTGGATATACCCGTAGGTATTATAAATTCGTCGTGGGGAGGAACCGATATAGAAACGTGGATCAGTGAATTGGCGATTAAACGATTGCCCGAGCACTATATGCTTCCATATAAAAATGTAAAGATCGGTCGCACCGAAAAGGAATGGGCGAAAATGAATCAGGCGAAAATCGATTTCTACGAGGCTCTGAAAGTCGATCGGGGAATGGATGAAAGGTGGTATGACCGAAACACCGATATATCCGACTGGAAAAGTATGAATGTCCCGCAGTTGTGGGAGAATGTTTTGGGCGATCTGGACGGAATCATGTGGTATAGATATGATTTGCTATTGGCAAAAGATGATGCCGGGAAAAAGGCGGTCATGAATTTCGGCGTTATCGATGACGACGATATGACTTGGGTGAACGGTGTATATATGGGCATGACCCAGGGATATACGACTAATCGCCGGTATGAGATTCCGGAAGGCGTTTTGACCGAAGGTATAAATACGATTGTGGTCAAGGTCCTCGATACGCATGGCGGAGGTGGATTTTATGGCACTCCGGAGGAGATGTATCTCGAAGTGAACAATAGGAAGAAATATTATTTGAGTGGAGAGTGGCAGTATAAAATGTCGGTAAGTAGCGAGAATTACGATTTTATCGAATTGGTACCGAATGTGTATCCTGCCATGCTTTATAATTCGATGATCAATCCTTTGACCCGGTTGCCTATCAAGGGTGCGATTTGGTATCAAGGCGAAAATAATGCACCGCGGGCGTACGATTACAAAACGCTTTTCCCTGCCTTGATAAAGGACTGGCGGTCGAGATGGGGATATGATTTCCCGTTTTATTGGGTACAACTTGCCAATTACATGGCGAAGGACGATACTCCGCAGGAAAGCGATTGGGCGGAATTGAGACAGGCGCAGTCGTTGGCGTTGGAACTTCCCCGTACCGGACAGGCTGTTATTACGGATATAGGCGATGCAAATGATATTCATCCGAGAAATAAGCAGGATGTAGGATTGCGTTTGGCACTGATTGCATTGAACCGGGAATATGGCAGAGATTCTTTAATTTGTTCTGGCCCTACATTCAGTGGCATGGAGATTGTCGGGAACAGAGCTGTTATTTCGTTCGACCACGCCGAAAACGGATTGTGTGTCAAAGGTAAATACAAATACATCGAGGGATTTGCCATCGCTGGGGCTGATAAACAATTTAAATGGGCACAGGCTTATGCTGAGGGTAATAAAGTTATCGTTTTTTCCGATGAAGTGGAAAATCCGGTCGCTGTACGTTATGCTTGGGCAAATAATCCGGATGTGAATCTGTTTAATGTCGAAGGTTTGCCTGTCGTTCCGTTTAAGACCGATGATTGGGAATGGAGTACGAAGCCGTAGGCAGGGATGCGAAAAAGAATGATCGAGATTCTGTAAATCCGGAATCATATCGTTTCGATAGAGTATTCTTGTTTTAATGTATCGCACAGCACTCGAAAGGTTCGTCTCGGACGTTTCGGGTGCTGTGCGGTTTTGTATTGTGTTTGAAAAAAACACTTATCGGTGTTGGGGGCGGTTTTATAACAGTACCGGTCGATGCGAATTTGTTCGGTATTTCTTTGGAGGGATTTGAATGCTGCCGGACACGAATCCGATCTTCGATATACCGGGGATATATTCCTGTTTATTTTCCGATGATTTCTTTGAATATGACAGCCGTGGCACCGGAGTGGGATTTGATGTAGTCTCCGGCGGATTTACCGGCTTGTTCGAGAGCTTCGTGATTTGAAATGAAGTTCTCGATCGTCGATTCGAACGATGCGGCATCGTGTATCGGGAATGCTCCGCCATTGTCGATGAGATTTATCGCCTCTTTGAACCGGTGGTAGTTCGGACCGAAGATAACGGGAATGGAATAGACAGCCGCCTCGGCGATGTTGTGTATGCCTACGCCGAATCCGCCGCCGATGTATGCCAGCTTACCGTAGCGATAGAGCGAAGAGAGCAGCCCGAAGCAGTCGATGATCAGACAGTCGGCATCGGCTACGTTGGCTTCCGTTGCCTGCGTGTAACGCAGATAAGGGCGTTTCAGCCGGGCAATAATGGATTGCAGGTGTTCTTCGTGTATCTCGTGGGGCGCCAGAATCAATTTCTGTTCGGGATGCCGGTTGAAGTAATCGAGAATGATCTCTTCGTCTTTGGGCCATGTGCTTCCTCCTACCCAGACGAATTTTTCGCCGACGAATTTCTCCAACAGTGGGTTGGGATCGGTGGCGTTGCTTATTTCCACTACCCGGTCGAAACGGGTGTCGCCTACGACCGACACGTTGCGGACACCGATGGAATCCAATAGTTTACGGGAGTTCTCGTCCTGTACGTAAAGACGGGTGAAACAGTGCAGCATCTTGCGGAAGTAACCGCCGTAGAAACGGAAGAATATCTGTTTCGGGCGGAATATCGCCGAGATGATATAGGTGGGGATATCCCGTTTTTTGAGTTCGGTCAGATAGTTTGCCCAGAATTCGTATTTGATGAAGATAGCCGATTGGGGTTTTACCAAGTCGAGAAACCGGCGGGCGTTGCCCAGTAAGTCGAACGGCAGATAGCATACGGCATCCACCTGATTGTAATTCTTCCGTACTTCATAACCCGACGGCGAGAAGAATGTAAGCAGGATCTTCCGTTCCGGATAGGTGCGGCGAATGGTTTCGATGAGAGGCCGTCCTTGTTCGAATTCGCCTAATGAAGAGGCATGAATCCATATATATCCGCCGTTTTTGTCGAGCGTCTTTTCGAGATAAGGGAATATCTCTTTCTGTCCCTTTGTCAGTTTGCCCGCTTTGGGATTGCGGTGCGACACGGAGGCGACGAGGTGTTTGTAACAAAAGATGCCGAAATTATAAAGTCTTCTCATAGATATATATAGATGCTTGCTATGCCGTTAGAGTATGGTTTTCAGTTTTTTGCGGGTTTTCAAATTCCGGCGGTCCTTCCACATGTCTTCGTCGAAATAGGCGCGTACGATCAACTGCTGTTGCAGGTTTACTTTTCCCGGTGTGAAGTGGAAGTTGATCGATGCCATGCAATTGACGTAGCAGGTGCGGAATATGTAGCCGTAAATATCCAACCGGTCGTACAGACGCGATTGGAAGAAAGGATCGCCCATATTGAGTTGTGTGCCTAATCCGGGACGCACGCCGCCGGTTTCGGTGTCATGTATCCGGTAGAAGGGCATCAGGTTTTCGCCGTAATAGAATGTATTTTTTAATCCGAGGAAGCGCCATTCCGCCATCAGGTCTATCAGGATGCCGCCGGGGTATTTGAACCCGCCGAATGCCCGTTCGCGTTCCAGTGCCTGATGGTATCCGACTTTAAGCGTCAAGGTGTCCAATCCGGTGATTCGGGTCAGGTTCAGCCCGACATAAGGGCTGATTGCCAGATCGTCGGTTACCGTTTCGGTGTTGTCGGCATTCCGGGAGCGAGCCAGATGGTTCATCATCACCCTGCCGCCGAAGAAAAATTCGGAGCATACGTCCCAACGTCCGTTGAACATCACCATAAAGGCTTCGCGCATGCGGGTGGTCTGTATCTGCCGCCAGTCGAGCAGGAGTTCGGCGAATCCTTTCCGATCGTGGTATTGAAGCAATACGCCTGCCAGATTGGGTCGGTAGTAGGTCAGCGAATCGAATTGGAACACTGCCGGGGCATTTTCAAAGAGATGCGTACGCGGAAACAGTCCGAACGACATGTTGAAATGCTTCGACAGGAACCGGTAATAGAGCGTGGGCACGACTTGCGGATTGCGTCCGTCCATCGGTTGTATCCAGCTGGCTCCTGCCATGATTCGGCTGCTAAGGCTGTCGGGACCGATGGCGATGCCGATTTCGGGAGCCAGACGTGCGCCGATCAATGTTTGCGACCGGGCGTGGGCGTAAGGGTATTCCCGATTGTCGAAGAATGCGTCGAAATTGACGTTCCATGCCAATTTCTGCGCATAGCTTATCCCTGCGACTGCTATTAGGCAGATCGTCAGGAGCAAACGGCGCAGGGATTCTTTTATCATCGGGATCGTGTCGGATGTTTATTTGATACGTTCGATAGCTTTGCGGATACGGGCGATGGTCTCTTCGCGTCCCATGATTTCGGTGATGTCGAACATGTGCGGACCTTTGCATTCGCCGACTACTGCCAGACGGAATGCGTTCATCACATTGCCCAAGTGGTAGCCTTTGCTTTCGATCCAACCCAACACCTCTTTTTCGGAGGGAGCGGATGCGAAATCGGGCAGGTTCTGCAACAGCACGATCAGTTCTTCCATGATAGCCGGGGTGTCTTCTTTCCAGCGTTTTTTCACCGATTTTTCCTCGTAGGTCTCGGGGGCGACAAAGAAGAATGCCGTCTGTGCCCAAAGATCTTTGATGAAACTTACCCGGTCTTTCACCAATGCGACGATGCGGGTGAGGGTAGGCAGGTCGGTTTTTACGCCTTTCGATTCGACGATCGGCATGAAGAGTGCGGCAACTTCTTCGTCGCTTAATATTTGTATGTATTTATGGTTGAACCATTTGCCTTTTTCGTAGTCGAAACGGGCACCGCTCTTGCTGCATTTTTCCAATGAGAAGAGTTCGATCAGTTCGTTCATCGAGAGTATCTCCTGATCGTTTCCGGGATTCCAGCCGAGCAGCGCAAGGAAATTGACAACGGCTTCGGGCAGGTAACCGGCTTCGCGGTATCCCGACGATATTTCGCCGGTCTTGGGATCGTGCCATTCGAGCGGGAATACGGGGAATCCGAGGCGGTCGCCGTCGCGTTTGCTCAACTTGCCTTTGCCGTCGGGTTTGAGCAGCAGCGGCAGGTGTGCGAAACGGGGCATGGTATCTTCCCATCCGAAAGCCCGGTACAATAGGACGTGCAACGGTGCGGACGGCAACCATTCTTCGCCGCGTATCACGTGGGTTACTTCCATCAAATGGTCGTCTACGATGTTTGCCAAGTGATAGGTGGGCAGCTGGTCAGCCGATTTGTAAAGCACTTTGTCGTCGAGGATCGACGAGTTGATAGTCACTTCGCCGCGTATCAGGTCGTTTACAACGACATCTTCGCCCGGCTCGATGCGGAAACGCACAACATATTGTTTGCCTTCGGCAATCAGCGCGTCTACTTCTTCTTTGGGAAGGACGAGCGAGTTGCGCATTTGCAGGCGGGTGGATGCGTCGTACTGGAAGTTGGCGATTTCGGCGCGTTTGGCTTCCAGTTCTTCGGGGGTATCGAAAGCGATATAGGCTTTCCCGGCAGCGAGCAGTTCGTCTACGTATTTGCGGTAGATCTCTTTGCGTTCCGACTGACGGTAGGGACCGTAGTTTCCGCCGTAGCTTACTCCTTCGTCGAAACGGATGCCGAGCCATTCGAGCGATTCGATGATGTAGTCTTCGGCTCCGGGAACGAAGCGTTGCGAGTCGGTGTCTTCGATACGGAAAATCAATTCGCCGCCGTGTTGTTTGGCGAACAAATAGTTATATAAAGCAGTACGCACACCACCGATGTGCAGTGCGCCGGTGGGGCTTGGGGCGAAACGCACCCTTACTTTTCGTTCTGTCATTATTTTATTTGTTTAAAATATAGGCTGCAAAATTATACATTTTTTTTATTTTCCGGATAAAAACAACTGCGTATTCCGTAAAAGTTTCCGCTATTTTTTATCGGAGCGAATCCGGTTTGTTTCCGGGTTTCCGGATTGCCCGGGAAATTATAAACCTTCGTCGAGTTCGTCGAGTATTTTTTTTACTTCTTCGTCGGTTTCGAAGAGTTTGGTCTTGCAGAACCGCAACAGTTCGAGCGAGCGGGCTGTGGCTTGTCGCAGTTCGTCGATGCCGCATTGATTGTTTTGCAGCCGTACAACGATCTGTTCCAGTTCGGCGATCGCTTCGGCGTAGGTTTGTTTCTTCTTTTCTGCCATAAGTGGTTTTATTTTTGTTCCTGTTTGTCGATATCGGTTACTTCCGACCAGATGCTTCCGCCGGGCAGCAGGGTTTGCAGCTTGTCGCCGGGCTGTACATCGTCGGGCGATTGTACGGCTTTGCCGTGGTTGAGCGTGAGGGTGTATCCCCGGCGCAGAATGGTGTCGGGCGATACGAGCTCGATCATTTGTCCGAGCGTTTCGACGTGCTTGCCGGCATCGGCAAGTATCTGCCGGACGCTTTGCCGCAGCCGCTCTTCCGCCAAGCCGATGCGGGCGCGTTGTTCTCCGATCCGTCGGTCGGTGAGCGGTGCCAAAGTGTGGGTTATTTGCCCGATGCGGTTGCGCTCGGCGGCGATCTGTCGGTTCGATTCACGGTGTATGGTTGCGCTCAATGTTTTCAGCCGGCTGTATCCGGTGTGTATGCTGCGTTCGGTCCAGAGCGGAATGTTCTGGGCGATTCGTTGGACGGATTGTTTTTCCGTGTCGATTTTCTGCCGGACGGCTGAGAGCAGAGCCCGGTTCAGTTCGCGTAGTTCCATGTCGGCAGCGTGTACTTTCCCGATCAGCCATTCGGCGGCTGCGGTGGGAGTCTTTACCCGGATATTGGCTACGGCATCGAGTACCGTATCATCCCGTTCGTGCCCGATGCCGGTAATGACGGGCAACGGAAACTGGGCTACGTTCGCCGCCAGCAGGTAGCTGTCGAAGCTGCTCAGATCGGATGTCGCTCCTCCGCCGCGAATGATGACTACCCCGTCGAACCGGTCGGCGTGGCAGGCGATACGGTTCAGGGCGGCAATGACCGAGCTTTCGGTTTGTTCGCCCTGCATGACGGCGGCAAAGAGACGGGTATAGAACCGGTAGCCGTACCGGTTACGGTCGAGCTGGTCGATGAAGTCGCCGTATCCGGCGGCAGTACCCGACGATATGACGGCGATTCGCTGGGGGAGTTGCGCCCATTCCAACTCTTTGTTCATGTCTATCACGCCGTCGTCGGTAAGCTGTTTCAATATTTCGGCTCGCCGACGGGCGGCATCGCCGAGCGTGTAGACGGGGTCGATGTCGGTGACGGTAAGATTGAGCCCGTACAGTTCGTGGAATGATACGGCTACTTGTACGAGTATTTTCAATCCGGTATGCAAGGTCTGTCCGGCTGTTTGCTCGAAGTAGGGGCGCAACAGCCGGAATGTATTGTTCCAGATCGACGCGCGAGCTTTGGCTACGGTTTTGCCGGTACGGTCTTTCTCGATGAGTTCGAGGTAGCAGTGACCGGAATAGTTGGTGTGCATTTCGCTGATCTCCGCCTGCACCCAATACCGGTCGGGGAACGCCTCCGATACGGCATCGCTCAATAAAGAGTTCAATTCCAATAGGGTAAATGTACGTTCGTTCATAGCGGTAGCGGCGATGGATTGTCGATTCTTATTTTCCGGCATTGTATGCCTTCGGCTGTTTGCCGTCTGACGATATAGATGCCTGTCGCCATTTGCGGGAGCGGGCATGGCGACAATGCCGGAACTGCCGTTTGAAAGGCGGTTTGTCCCGAGGGTGTGTACAAGGTGATGTGCGATGGCTGGCCTATTGCGCCGATCGTCACTGTACTGCCTTCGGTGTAGATGATAAAGGGGGCGTCTTGCCGGGTTGTACCGGAGATTCCGCTTCCGGTGGCGTAGGCGGTGTAAAAGTCGGGAATGCCGTAGCCGACCAGAGAGTCGGGCGTGACATATTGCGAACTGTTCTGTCGAACCGTTTTGATTATCTCCCGGGCTGTCAGCCGAGGCAGGCTTTGCCACAGGCAGGCTATTCCGCCGGCGACTAACGGGGTGGCGAACGATGTGCCCGAAACGTATTTGTCCGATCCGTCGCTTTGGAGTACGGCAGTCGCTACGCCCCACGCGGCGACATCGGGCTTTATCCGTCGGTCGGCACTATATCCGCGGCCTGAGAACGAAGCCGGAACTCTTGTCCCGTTTACGGCTCCGACACTCAAAACATCGGCTGCATCGCCGGGGAAGGTAATTTTTCCCCATGATTTGTCGCCTTCGTTACCGGCACTCACGACTACTGCCATCCCTTTTTCTGCACCGGTTTGTGCCGAACGGGTGATGAAGGCGGAATGTCCGTCGAGCTGGGCATGGGTGTAGTTCATCGCCGGATCGTCGAAAGTATAATAGCCGAGCGACGACGATACGATATCGACGCCGATGCTGTCGGCAAACTCGATGGCGGCAGTCCAGTAGTCTTCTTCCGACCGGTATTCCGTCGGAAGATGTTCCGAAACCAACAGCCAGTAGTTGGCGTTCGGTGCGCTCCCGATATAGTGGGTGGAATCGACGGCTGCAAAAGTGGAGAGTATCATCGCCCCGTGGTTGTCGTACCGGTCGTAATCGAATCTTCCGGAGAGGAAATCGAATGTACCGGCTATCCGGTCGGGGTCGATATGGGGATTCCGGTCGGCTTGCAAAAAGCCGTCGTCGATGATGGCGATACGCATGCCTTCACCGTGGAATCCGGCAGCATGCAACCGGGGTATGCCGAGCATCGACAGCTGTGCATAGCTTTGTCCGTAGATCTGTTCGGAGGGAAGTGCGGGAGCGTCAGTTGTGCGGGAGCCGGTGACGACGGTGTGTTTCCGGTTTACCGGAGTTTCGGTGATGTCGCCCGACAGCCCGACGAATTGAATGTCCCGGACAAACGGAAGGGTGGCGATGCCGGTCAACCGGGTCGTATCGTCCAGTCCGATCAGGGCGGTATTGTGCCAGCGCGATGCGGTTAATATTTCGGCGCCCTGCCGTTTCAGGGTTCTGAGGTAGTCGGTGCAGACCGGAAGATCGGCAGAGTCGATAGCGATGCCTTGCCTGTTGCGCCGTTCGATGGCTTTTTCCGACAGATAGGCTTCGGGTTGCGATAAAGAGTATTCGCTTCCCGGTTTGTCGGAAAGATACACCCGATAGTCGTGGCGGGGTGCAGCCCCTGTTGCTAATGCGATCGGGAGGATAATGAACAGCGTCGGTAGTCTCATGCTTCCTTTGGGGTTTGATATCGTTTCAGTGCGCGTTGGTCGGCGATAATTCCTCCGCCGATTACCCGGTCGCCGTCGTAGAACACCGCCGATTGTCCGGGAGTGATTGCCGATGCGTCTTTCTCGAAGATAACTTTCAGGTTGCCGTCGTCGAGCGGCTGTATGCGGGCGGGCAACGGTGTGCTTCGGTAGCGGATACGTACCGATATGGTACGATCGGCATAACGTTCCCTGTTTTCGAACTCCGGATGCTCTACCAGCATTTCGCGGGTAAGCAATTCTTCGGCATCGCCCAGACGGATCGTATTCTTTACGGCGTTGATCTTGATGACATAAGCCGGTTTTCCCAATGCGATCTCCAATCCTTTACGTTGTCCGATGGTGTAGAACGGGAACCCCTTGTGCTGCCCGATTTTTCGGCCGATGCGGTCTACGAAAAATCCGCCTGCCACCTGTTCGTCCAGTCCGGGAATCATTTCACGCAGGAAGTCGCGGTAGTCGCCCGGAATGAAGCAGACCTCCATGCTCTCTTTCTTTTCTACTTTCTCCTTGAATCCGCGTTCGAGCACATACGATTTGATATACTCTTTGGTCATTCCGCCTAAGGGGAATAGCGTGCGCGACAATTCTTTCTGCCCGAGCCGCCAGAGGAAATAGGACTGGTCTTTCTTCGGGTCGATTCCTTGCAGCAGGGTATAGTGCCCGTCGGTCTGTTCTATGCGGGCATAGTGCCCGGTGGCGACAAAATCGCATCCTAACCGGTCGGCTTCGGAAAGGAGGTATTTCCATTTGAAATAGCGGTTGCACATGACGCAGGGATTGGGTGTGCGTCCGTTCATGTATTCGTCGATGAAAGATTGCACCACTTCTTCCCGAAACTCTTTGCGGATGTCGAGGGTGTGGTGAGGTATGCCTAACCGTTCCGCCAGCTCCCGGGCTTCGAGTGCATGTTGCGGTTCGGTCTGTCCCGGAGTGGGGAAATGAGCGGGCAAGTCCCACATCCGCAGAGTCATCCCGACTACATCGTAGCCTTGTTCTTGCAGCAACATACATACAGCCGAGCTGTCTATGCCGCCGCTCATACCTACCAACACTCTACATTTCTTTTCCATTGCTTTTTCGCTTTTTTGCCTTTGCGCCTTTTCTCCGCCGTTTTACAAAAATAATGCAAGCCGAATACAGAGCCAAGTTTATTGAGGCAATGTTGAGGTTTCGTTTGTTTTATTTAAAGGTAATACAAATCTCTTTCGTAAGTGCATCCAGCAGTCCGGCACAGGCATCTTCCAGTATATTGAGTACATTTTCGAATCCGTCCGCCCCCGAATAATAGGGATCGGGAACATGGTCTACCGGATAGTGCCGGCAATAATCGGTCATACGCTGCACTTTTGCCGCTTCTTCGGGAGTGTTTGCCCGGTCGCGGAGCGTGTCGTAATTGCTGTCGTCCATTGCCAGAATCAAGTCGAACCGTTCGAAATCAGCGGGGCGTACCGGACGTGAGCGGTGTTCGAGCAAATATCCGCGCCGTGCCGCGTGCGCCCGCATCCGCGGGTCGGGCAGTTCTCCTGCATGACCTCCGTAAGTGCCTGCCGAATCTACACCGATCGAATCGATGCCTTGTTGTTTCATGAGGTGGCGGAAGATACCTTCCGCCGCCGGAGAGCGGCAGATATTTCCGTGACACACAAAAAGAACCTTATATTTCTTATTGGTATTCAAATCGTTATAATTTCCAATATTTTATCGGTTTACATAGTGGTTTACATTTATTATATCATATCTTCATTGTAAACCTCTGCAAAGATAGTTAAAGTTTTCTTTTTCGTCCGCCTATTTCAAGGGGTTGCACCCCTCGCCAAACGGTATTGGCTACCCCGCTTAGGCTCGCCTGTCTGCTCGCTCAGGTATATTGGTTATATACCCGAGGCGAGTTCAACGAGGCTTATCTTCTCTCGTGTTTTTTTATTACGAAAGTAGATTAGTCTGTCTGCACTATCGAGGAACATAGCAAGTCGAAACTCGGACATTCCGAGTAAGTTCAAGACGTTGGAATGTTCACCACTCTCTCTATACAGACGTTCTCCGTAACGTTCCACAAATTCACGAACATTGGTGTTGTGAAGTACAACCTCAACACGATACACGTTACTCATATCTTCCCATCCTAACCAATCCTTCAAGCGTTCCGCTTTCTGCGGACTGCTCTCGTTCAGTTCTCGTGCCTTGTCGTATATTCTCATCTTCATATCAGTATCCTTAGCTTGGCTAAAATACAACGTCGGCAACTTCGACATCTTTACACGACTACGGCTGTAATACTCTCCATATCCGTCTAACGTCTCGTCGTCTGAAACCTTCCGTCCGTTGAGGTACAAGTCATAGTGCTCTACATCCTTTATCATCCTACGAACCTTACCTATGTAGTTATAGGTGCTATCAAAGGCGAGTTCAAGTTCAGTGACGTTGTTAAAAGTCATTCCATAAAAGTCTGCAACATACAGCAAGTCGCATATGTGGTTCGTCGGTTCTCCATTCGGCACTCTCGTATATGCGCGGTATAACGCCCCGTTCTCAAAGGTGAAGAATGCCTTACCCTCATATTTGGCACAATTGGAGAATGTGAATGTACCGAGACGGAAAAAACCGTCTACGTCTCTTACGTTGAGGACTGCTGACATCTTCTTCTTATCATCATCTTCTTCGATAAACACAAGACTGAAATCGTCTTCGTCCAATATACGGGCATTAGTCATCTCGTCGTGTCGTGTATAATGCTCACGGAGGTAGTCGTATAGGCTTTCGGGCATATTGTAGCACACTCGCAGTTTATCTATGTTCACCGCCCAATCAATTCTCTTTGCCATAGGTGTCTGTCGTTGAGGTGTCGTTATTGTTAATCGGTTTCATAGGGAGTTTCGCCCAATAGTCGCACATTGATTTGCTAATCTTCTGCTTGGTGTCATTGCTGTGCTTACGTCCTTGGTGTGCAAGGCTCTGTTTCTGACGTGTCTGGTCAGACACGTCATTTCTGTAAATTCGTTTCTGTGGTTGTATCATATTACTATCAATTTTTATCAGTTATTATTACTATCAATTTTAGATACACTACATAGTCTATATAGTCTTTATAATAAATATAGTCTAACATAGAAAAAGTCAAGATAATGGGTAAAATTTTCACATCAAACTGTCCTACGCCTATGTTCTGACACAGAAACTAACACGTTTAAGGTTAATCAAGTCGCTATCATTGATAGTATTACACAGCAAATTTACGAAAAGAATTTACGAAACCACCCTATTACCAAGGTAGAGAAAATTGCTCGTTTCAAATAAAATGTTTAGCTTTGTGGCAATAGGGCGATTATACGTACTATTAAGACATATAACAAGACATTTTGCATTGTTTGGGATACTGAAATTTCCACACTTACAAGTACACCCCCAAAGAACAACAAGATGTCCGCGCGTTGCGTGGGCTATTCTGTTTGTATCGGGGGCAAGGTTGTGGAAAACCGCAGTATCCATTCAAGTCGGATAGTCTGCGCTTTTTATTAACAACTTAATATTCAACATTATGAAACACAAACTTGCCTATTTGTTGCTTATCGCAACACTATTCTTTGCATCTTGTGCAAAAGAATCAACTTACACCATTACAAATGACACTGGTATGGATGGTACTGTATTCGTTCACGAGTGTAATGAAGAAGGTGAAACTATCACTATTCAAAATGCAACAATCAATGATGGTTCTAGCAAGTCATTCGTCGCAAACGAAAGAACTGTCAAATTAAAGTTATATATCGACGAACTTGACAAGTGGGTTCAGCAAGTATTTTATCTTGAAGGAGCAAGCACTCAAATCACAATAAATGGCAAGACTATTGTTGGCCGTCAAGAGCCATAATAATGTGTTCAAAAATAAAGTGTATTCAGAAAATATTATCTGAGTACACTTTTTTGATGTCTTTATCGTATTCTTATTTATCAAAGAATTATTTGAATATACCAAATAAATTCACTACCTTTGTTAAGAAGTTAATCATAGACATTTTCAGTATGAATACAGCAGTTATATACGCCCGAGTATCCTCAACAGGAGACAGACAGACAACTGAAAGACAGGTAGCAGACTTGAAGAAGTACATATCCATAAATGAAATGGAGTTAGTATCAGTCTTCGAGGAAAAGATGAGCGGAGCAAAGGAGAACCGCCCCGTTCTGACGGAGTGTATCGAATACTGCATCACCAACAAGGTACACACCCTCTGCGTGTCGGAAATCAGTCGTCTCGGACGCTCTACGAAAATTGTCGTGAACACTCTTGACGAACTGACAAAAGCGGGAGTGAACGTCTATATACAGAACCTACCGCTCTGCACCCTCAACGAGGATGGACAACCGAACCCGATTGCCAAGATGATTACCGCCGTACTCTCATCTTTCGCAGAAATCGAGCGTGATAACATCAAGTACCGCCTCAACAGCGGGCGAGAATTGGCAAAGGCAAAGGGTGTCAAAATGGGTAGAAAAGTCGGTTCTGTCAAGTCCAAGGAGCAGAAGTCAGAGGAGTATGCCAACGTCATCAGACACCTTAAAAAAGGGCAGTCTATACGCAATACGGCAACGCTCTGCGGAGTGTCAGTAAGTTCAGTTCAGAGGATTAAGAAGGAGTTCAATCTGTAACTCCTTCTCCTCTATCTTCACCCTCAGCCAACACCTTATCTAAGAACGCAGCAAGATGTTCCGCCCGCTTAGACTCCCACTCAGCCCAAGCAGCAGCTCGCTCCTCACGGGTTTTCTCACGCCTTGCCTCCTTACCTTCCTTATAAGCATCCGTTGAGGTAACATACAAGTGCTGATTAGCATCTATCACGCTATCTCTATCAAAGTCTTTAAGGTACGTCTCTATCTCTGCTGGGTTCCTTCCCATATTCTGAGCAATCAGCCCCATAGGAACATTAGCGTGATACAATGCCGAAGCATAGGTATGCCTTGCAGAGTAAAACGTTATCGGTTTCATCCCCAAACGCTCAGCAATACGCTTAAGATTTACATTAACGAGGTAGTTAGCATAAGTCATACGTCCGAACTTCTTTTCAGGAGTATCATCCTGCTCGGAGTATATAGGGAACACATACATATCATCCACCTCATCATCAGGAACATTCTTTATAGCCTCGGTAAACGGGAGAAGGAACGGAAGTACAGTCATCTGCTCGACAAGGATACGTACGGGCTTATTAGTCTTGGAACGAGCAACGTTAATCTCATAATAGTCTTTAACTTCCTTATTCTCATTAGTATAGTCGATACCGAACTCACCGCTATCTCTCGCATACTTCTCCTTGTCAATAACCTCAACATCCCTAACGTCTCCCCATTTCAAATCAGCCAAGTCAACAAGGGCTAACCCTTGAAACATATACGAACAGATAAACAGAGTCAATGACAACTGCTCAGCATCTATCGGAGTTAGTTTCGTATGAGCACGTCTATGGAACTTAGCGTTCCAATAATGCTTCTTAGTCTTTTCGAGATTAGGCTTAGGTTTATTACCATACCCATACGTTTTCATATAGTAACGCATCAACGTCATCATCTCATCGACGCTCAACGCACGTTTCTGGGTCTTGGTATCAAGAGGACGTATCAACTTATAATCATCGAACGGAGACGCCTTGATATATCCTAACTCCACAGCACGGTTCATAACCGCCTTGAAGCAGTCAAAGAACTTCTTGATACTGGTATCCTTGTAATTGTCACGAAGCCACACCTCGAAGGCACGTATCCATTCAGTATCAACCTCGAATAATTCATAGTCAGTTTCCTCCGTATAACGCTTAATAGCATTAAGCAAGGTACGATACCCCGTTGCGGTATTGTGAGAATGGGTACTCTTGAAAAAGGAGATACGTTCCTCGAACATATCAAACAAGGATGTAGTCGTCGTGGCAGACTTAGACAAGTCCTTCATAAGAGTGGCAACAGAATAGTCCTTCTTGTCACGTTCAAGTTCCATTATCCTCTTATTCGCTTTGTCTACCTCAGCACGAATAAGAGTGTTCATACTCTTAGCATAAGGATGAGTAGAACGGACTTCCTCCTTCTTCTCATTCCACATCTTCTCGGAGCAAGACAAACCGAAACTCTTATACTTCCTCTGTCCGTTATAACATAACCTCAGCATAATGGGATGTTCACCATTAGCCAACGTCTTGGACTTATACAGAATGACGGTAACCGTCGGTAAAGAACTCTTCATTCTCGCAATCAGTTTACACTATGGTTTACATAAAATATGATAAAACCGTAGTTTGGTTTACAAGAACAAAGATAATAATGTTTTTTAATTTATTGAATATAAATGAAATAATATAAGAATTAACAAATACTATTTGTTTCCTAAACAAACGAATAGTATCTGTTTCTTGATGTATTCCATAACGAATGGCTTTTTAAACAAAACGCCGTACAATCGGTGGATTGCACGGCGCGTTGTATGTTTATAAAAATTATAAACGCAGGTTAGTTGAGGGGCTCAACGGAAACGAAAGAACGATTGTCTTTGCGTTTGCGGAATACCACCGTACCGTTTACCAATGCAAACAGCGTGTGGTCTTTACCCATTCCAACATTGTCACCCGGATGGTGAACTGTGCCTCTTTGGCGAACCAAGATATTACCGGCTTTGGCTACTTGACCACCAAATACTTTGATGCCTAATCGTTTGCTTTCCGATTCACGGCCGTTCTTCGAACTACCAACACCTTTCTTATGTGCCATTTTCTTAGAATTTTAATAGGGGTTAAGCAACAATTTCTTTAACTAACACTTCGGTGAAATATTGGCGGTGACCATTGCGTTTGCGGTAACCTTTTCTTCTTTTCTTTTTGAAGACAATAATTCTTTCACCTTTTACGAGACCTTTCTTTCCGTATCCGTCGTTCGATACGACCTCGCAAACAACTTTTGCTCCATCTACGGTAGGAGCACCTACAGTAACTGCACCGTCTTTATCGACGAGCAACACTCTTTCGAATTCGAGAACTGCACCGTGTTCAGCTCCCAAGTAGTGAACGAACAATTTCTTACCTGCTTCGGCTTTGAATTGTTGTCCCTGAATTTCTACAATAACGTACATCTGTTAATTATATTTACAGGTTATCTCTGTCAGGCGGGGCATTTTGCACCTCTTAATTTGAGCCTGTTTCAGAATCAGCGCACAAAATTACGCTTATTATTTCTAATACACAACAGATTGACCGATCTTTTTTTCTCTTTTTTGTTTTATCGCATCTTCCGGTTGTTTTTGCCGTCTACTTTTACGGTCGGAAGAAAGGGTCGGGATTTCCTGCCCGCAATGACTATTCATCATTATTAAAACGATAGAATTTATGGCGAATGAGAAATTACAATTGCCGGTGGACGAAAATCAGCATGCGTTGCAGGTCTGTCCGGTTTTGGCATGCGTGGATGTGAGCGGATCGAAAACCGTACGGACTACCGGAAAGGTTATCCGGGTGTATGCGGTCGGTGCGACGACGATCAAGGAGAGCGGCAGCAGTGCTGCGGCATTGAAGATTCCGGAAGGAGGAGTGGAGTATTTTGCTGTTACGCCGGGAATGCAACTGGCGGTAACCGGCAACTGTAATATAGGAGGAGTGACATTATGATTTCCCGTTTCGGATTTATGGGTATTCGCCGGATGATCGCCTGCTTTTTGGCTCGCATCAATTTCCGTCTTTCCGGAGGTGGCTATCTTCGGGGGGCTGACGGTAGTTTCTATTCGACAGCCGGGGCGCGTCATACTTCTGCCTATTCCGGGGCGAAAGTCGATTTGTTTATTAAAACCGTATGTCAATGAATATTTATAAAAGTACATATACCGGAGCGCAGCTCGATGCCGCTATTCAGAAATGTGATCTTTTGGCAGGCGATGTGCGTGCTGCTATTGCTCGGAAGGGCGGCAGGATCGACGGGCAGACCCCGGTGTCGCAATTTGCCGCAGCCGTAGAGAGCATAGGAGAGTATCAACCGCGACCGGAATGGGGCGATCTGGCTGCCTTATGTCCGACGTACGGCTTTGTGGCGGTGGTGACCGATGAGCCTCCGGTCGATAGCGAAGGCATTGTGTTTTGTTTCAACAGTTTCTTTGCCGGAACGGTCGATTGGGGCGACGGTACGGTCGAAACGGAATGGAAGTTCTGCCACGACCATGTCTATACGCCGGGTACGGGGCAGGTCGATTCGCAGGGCAATGAGTTCTGGATCGTGAAAGTGTCTTGTACGGAACGTACGGACAATATGAATTTTGTGAACGGACCTGACTCGGAACGTGTGGGCGGTGTCGTATCGTCGTTGAAATACATCTGTTTCGGCGGTGAGACCGTCACGGGGACGATTATGTTCGGGTGCGAATCGTCGATGGGGCATCTGCTGTCGTATCCCCATCTGGAAGCGATACGGATGGTCGGCGGGCATTATCATGTGCCGGTGCTGAAAATGAACCAGACGGTGAAACATCTGATTGTGGATGAGGATGCCGTGTGTACGAAACTGCCGAACGACGCTTTGGACAATTCGATTGCCCGGATGAACCGTCCGTTGGTGGTGGCTGCCGAGAGCGATATTTATACCGATTCGGTTTTTTATCGGAACTACGACAATGAGATGTCGCTCGATTTCAGCGAGGTGGATAGCTCTGCCCGGTCGGTGTATCGTGGATTCGCCTATTCCCGGATTCGTCGGGTGATTTTCCCGTCGGACGGGACGGAGATGCTTACCGCCAATTACAGTTTTCAAGGCAATACGCAAATCGAAGAGATCGTTTTTCCCGATACGATGCCCGATTGTGCCAGCATCAAGTACATGCTTTCGGGTACCAGCCGGTTGAAACGCCTCGTGTTGCCAGTCGATCTGGGAGAAAATGTGGCGAAGGTCGATGGCACTCAGGCGTTTTCGGGATGCGGTTACCGGGGCGTGATAGCTTTGCCGAATACCAAATTCAGTGTGTTGCATGCCAATGGTGCGAGCCATGAACTGTGCCGGATCAAGGGATTGAGTTTCTCTCCTCAGTCGCCTTTCGACGGTGCAGCCCCGCAACTCGATATCAGTTACAGCGATATCGACGGGGACGGTATCCGGGCGATTTTGGCTTTGCTGCCCGATGTCAGTAGTGCTGCCGACGGGATTACCCGCACGGTTTCCATTGCCGGTGCGACCGGGGCTTCCGACATCGGCGAGGAGACGTTGGTGTCGGTGGCGACGAAGGGTTGGACTGTGACCCGATAACGAATAACAATATAATAATAGATAAGATATAGGATATGGAACAAAATACAATACAAGTAATTAAATTGTCGGCTTCCGACGGCATGGTGCTTACCGATACGGAACGTACGGTATTCGGGAAAACGTTTTATCTGGGGGTGACCGATTCGGTAGGGAACTATACGGAGATTCCCGAAGAGGAGGCGGGACGCCTGCAACAGGAACAACGGCGCAAGCGGTTGGACGAGATCGACCGGATAACTGCCGACGGGGAAGAGGCGTAACCGATGCGATTTGAAAAACAGCGGGGAGGAGTGCCGGTGTTGTCCGATACTCCTCCCTGCTGTTTCAATAAGACGGTGGGGCAGATGTTATTTAGCTCTTACCATTACATAAGCGTAGTCTTTGTTCAGAATCAGAGAATTGATGCTGTTTTCCGATTCGTATTGAGCGATGATACCGTTGGCGCGTCCGTTTACCTCGTACAGGTCGATAGCATCCTGCGGTGTGGCGAGAGTCTGCAATTCGCTGCCGAACACATCGGTCACGTAGTATTTTATCGGAGTTCCCAACAGATACTCTTCCGAATTCAGGATCATATCTTTCCATTGAGCGATCAGTTTGCTTTCGTCGCTGTCGGGAATATAGATCGAGATTTCTTTGATCGTAGTCAGTGAGGCATCCGAATCGAAGTTCATCGTGTACGAATTTCCTTTGTTATCGATCGCGCTGTTGAAGTAGAGATATGCCAACGCCGTGCCGAATTGCAGTTTGTTGGTGATTTCGTAATTTTCATTCAATACTTCGTCGATATTGCGGTTGAGGTATTTGCCGATCGTATTGAAGCGCAACGGGAAATAGTTGCGGCAGATTTCTACATGGAACAGATCGTAATCCATTACCGGGCAGCAATATACGCCGCGGGCTATACCGAATATCGAATAGATCATGGTCGAATGGCTCGGGTCGAGCAAACCGAGAGTCTCTTCCGGTGTCTGTTTCAGTCCGCCTTCTCCGGTCTGTCCGTTAATGAATTTGGCACCGTAGAAAGTTCCTAACTTGTAATCGCGCGGCGATTCGAGCAGATTGCTCCATACCTGATCGGCTTCGACCTCCGTATCGGCAGTCAGTTGCATGCTGATGCGGTTGAGCTTGTTGTCGTCGTCGAAGTTGAACACGGCAGCGAACGGATGCTGTTTCTGGTCTTTTACATATACGACGGTGCGTCCCAGACTGTCGGTCTCTTGTGTCGCTTCGCCGAACGCGGGGAATATCTCGTCGGCACTCTTTTCGATAAATGCCGCCAGATCGACATACGATGTTTCTACATAATTCTTGGGCGTCTTGTCTCCCTGATCGGGTTTGTTGGGTGTGTCGTTTCCGTCGTCGCAGGAAGTGACCATCAAAAGGGCTGTCAGACATGCGCTCATAAATACACTTTTCTTTTTCATAGCGTAAAATGTTTCTTTAATGAATATTAAATCTTTTCTGGCACTTTCTTTTTTCCAAAAAAAAATCTTTCTTTGCGACAAAGAAAAATATAATTATTCAATAATGAAAATTATTTCTCTTTTATTAAACCCAATTAATTACAAAAAATCAGAATTTATGAAAAAGATTTACTTCTTGCCGTTATGTCTGTTTGCGGCATTCCCGATGTCGGGAGAAAATTTTGAGTCGGATAACTTTAATGGTGAATGGGGAAGCGATGCAAGCAACCAAGGGGTGCAACCTGCCGGTTGGAATGCCGTTTCGTGCAGTGTTTCCAGCCCGTTCTCCGGTTCGATGAAATGTGGAACGGTATCGAAAGGTGAGGATGGAACGAATTTCTGGCCTATCATTACCAATACGTTTGCCGGTGGTACTAACTGGGGGGTGGAATATGGTTTTACCGTGCCGGGTATGCTGACATTGGGCGATCCGACGATGTATATCAATGCCAACTATTTTACTCCGGGTCATAGCAGTCTGGCTATCGAAGGCGGTGTGGCATTCGATGCCCGCCCGGTGAAAATGCAGTTCAAGGCAAAATATTACAAACCTGCCGACAGCAGCGTGGAAGCCGATGCTGCCAACATCAAGATCTATTTTTGGAAAGGTTCGGTAACGACTGCCGATGAAATCGCGTCTACCAGCTATACAGACGAAATGAGTTCGGTGCTGGCTGGTGCGGAAGGCGTTACGCTGATCGGTTTGGGTGAACTGACAATCAGCCAAGACATCGATGAATTTACGGAACAAGAGATTGCTATCGAATACTATACGGCAGATCTGCCGGAAAAGATGAATATCGTTTTCTCCGCCTCTGATTTTATGAAACGCGAAGATCCGAGATTCGATGTTGCCCGTCAAGCCGAATTGTGTGTCGATGACGTAGCTTTGGTTTACGGTTCGTCGGCTGTCGAAGGTCTTGATGTTCCGGCTCTGGAAGTGGCTGTAACCCGTGAAGGTCTCACTTTGAATACGACGGAAGCATTGCCCGTTGTTATCTACCGTGCCAACGGTATGCAGGTGGCTGCCGGTGTTGCTGAAAACGGTCACTTCGCATTCGGATTCAACCCGGGTGAGGTTTATATTGTAAAAGTAAAAGATAGCGTCGTAAAAGTTCGCGCGATCTAAATCGGTTAAATGCTTGTTTTGTCTATGAAAAAATCCTTTTTGATCGGGGTATTGTGCTGTTTCTTCTCTTTCTGCGGAGAAGCGGCGATATCCGGAGCGGCGAAACTTTCGGTTGCCACCCGACAGGGGATCGACCGGATATACCGGACGGAATCGTTGCGGAAGGTGCGCGGAGAAGATGCGACATTGAAATTGGTGGTACGGTGTTCCGCTCCATTGGGAGAAGAACAGTGGGCTGCCTGCGGTATTGCCGACTATACCCCGATCGGAGAAGGTTTCTATACCGTACGTACCGGCCGTGACGGATTGTCCGCCCTGCTGTCGCTTCCCGAGGTGATACGGGTCGAATTGTCCCGGACGGCATCGCCGTCGTTGGATATGGCGCGTGCCGATACGCAGACGACGGGCGTGCAGGCAGGCGACGGTTTGCCTTCGCCTTACACCGGAAAAGGTGTGGTGCTGGGATTTATCGACTCCGGTTTCGATGTGGCTCATCCCGCATTCCGTACCGCAGACGGCGCGACGTTGCGTGTCGTCCGGTTCTGGGATCAGGTGGGCGACCGGAAATTGGAGACGGCGGCGGATATATTGGCTGCCGGTACCGATAACGAGGAACAGACCCACGGGACGCATGTAGCCGGTATTGCCGGAGGCGGATATTTCGGAGCCGTGCAGACTTCCGCCACCGAACAGGTCGATCGGAATCCCTATTACGGGGTGGCTTACGATGCCGATCTGGTCATGGTGGGTTCTACATTGGAAGATGCCGATATCCTCGACGGAATCCGTTATGTGTTCGATTATGCCGAAACAGAAGGGAAACCGGCGGTGGTGAATATCAGTCTGAACGTTCCGTACGGACCTCACGACGGAACTTCGCTGTTCGACAAAGCCGTTGAAAGCATGGTGGGCGAAGGCCGTATTCTTGTCGGCTCGATCGGCAACGAGGGGCGTAACCGCACGCATGCTTCGCTCGAACTCGACGGTGCGTCGCCGGCATATACTCTTTTCTCTCCTTCCGGATTGGATACCAAGACGGTAGAGATGTGGGGAGAGAATGATTCTTTCGTGCTTTCTGTCGATTTTATCGACTCGACAGGCGAAGCCGTATGGAGTTGTTCGGTGACCGATACCGATAGTAAATTCCCGGTATCGACCGACGTGAACCACCGGGAAGATGCCGAAGTGGCGGTATATACCGAAGTCTGGGAAAATGGCAGACGGGTGTTCCGTATCGCATTCAACAACATTTATCTGAAAGGCTACGATATTCGTATCGGGGCTTCCGGAACGGCGCAGCACGTCGATTTGTGGACCGACCGTAACAGCGGTCAATTCACCGACGGAGGCAAGAGCGGGTATTTCAATTACGATGTGAACTATTCGTTCGGCGAATTGGGCGGAACGGGACGGCGTACGATTTCGGTCGGGAATTATACCACCCGCAATGTGTGGACGAACTATTCCGGAGTACGTCAGTCGATGTTGCTCGACTACCCGATAGGCAAGATAAACTATACATCCAGCTGGGGACCATTACCCGAAGTCCGGGTGAAGCCCGAAGTGGTGGCACCGGGCGGAATGATCATGAGTGCCGTTTCGTCGTATTCGAGCTATTACAAGGCGACCAGTACCAATACGATCGCTTCTACGCGCTTCGAGGATAAGGATTATTTCTGGGGACAAATGACCGGAACATCGCAGGCTGCGCCTTTCGTGGCGGGCGTGATCGCTACGTGGCTGGAAGCGAACCGGTATATGACACCCGAACTGATCCGTACGATTTTGCGCCAGACATCGGTGCAGGACGATTTTACCGGTGTTTGTCCCAACAGTGCCTATGGCTATGGCAAAATCGACGCGCTTGCCGGAGTGCAAAGAGCGTTGGAACTGACCGGCATCGACCGTACCGTGTCGGATAAGCCGTATCGGATAACCGGTAACGGCGTTTGTCTGGTCGCATCTGCCGAACCGGTGCGCATTACCGTTTATGCCGTAGACGGGCGGATGTTGTCCGACCGCACTTTGCCTTCTGTCGCCGACGGAGAACTGCTCGGCTGGGATACATTGGGTTTGTCTGCCGGCATTTATATTCTGCGTATCGGGCAGCAAAGCGAGAAAGTCGCAGTGCGGTTCTGAAAAAAACGGGAACAAGTAAGGGAGGTATTTCCTTCGGATATAAAAACGACGATGTGTCATAATGTCCAATCTGCTGCGTTGCCATCGGAATTCGGACTAAGTCGTTTACGTCAGTAAACTCCTGTCGTCCTCATCCTCGGTGCCTTGCATCTCAGACATTCTAACGCATCGAAACGGGGTTGTGTCGAAATGAGAATTTCGGTACAACCCCGTTTTTATGTAATGGCGTTGTGCCTGATATTCCTATTCGGTATACTTCTTCGGCAACACCGGCATCGCACCGGCTTGTGTGCAGACATAAGCCGAAACTTCTACGGCGGCGCGGTGCGCTTCGGTAACACTTTTTCCTTTGAGTATCGACGAGATGAATGTGGCGGTGAAGGAGTCGCCTGCGCCTACCGTGTCGGCTACTTCCACTTTGGGCGTTTCCACAAACGAGACGTTGCCGGGGGTAAAGACGTAGCTGCCGTTTACTCCGCAGGTAAGGATCAGCATTTTCAGATTGTATTTCCCGAGCAGAATCCAGCATTTGTCTTGCAGGTCGATGCCGGGATACCCGAACATACGGCTGACGGTAACCAGTTCCTCATCGTTGATTTTAAGTATATTGCACCGTTGCATCGACTCGCAGAGTATCTCTTTGTTGTAGAACCCCTGCCGCAGATTGACATCGAAAACGACCAGCGTGTCGTCTTTGGGCATGGCGTCGAGGAAACGGGAAATGGTATTGCGCGATACGATGTTACGCTGTGCGAGCGAACCGAAACATACGGCACGGGTCTGTTTTGCCAATGCTTCGAGTTCGGGCGTATAGGGTATATTGTCCCATGCCACATTCTCTTTGATTTCGTATTGAGGTACGCCGGCTTGGTCGATCTCCACCTGTACCGTTCCGGTGGGATAGGGCACGGTTTCGATGAGGCAGTTCAATTTCTTTTCTCTGAAATTTTGAAGTATTTCGGCACCTAATTTATCGTCTCCGATTGCGCTGACAACATAGCTGTCTATTCCGAATTGGGAAACGTGGTATGCGAAGTTGGCAGGTGCGCCGCCTATTTTTTTCCCTTCGGGAAGAACGTCCCAAAGAGCTTCGCCCATACCTACGACTAAGTTATTTTTCATGATGATTATTGATTTTGGTGATGTAGAAAGTCAGGTATAATACGCCGATCAGCATGACGGCTACGGCGCCGCTTTGGCTGCCGACAAAGTCGCTGGCAAAGCCCATTGCCAACGGGAAGATCGTGCCGCCGAAGAGGCCCATGATCATCAGACCGGAAACTTCGTTTTTCTTTTCGGGAAGCCGGGTGAGTGCCTGTGCGAAGATGATCGGGAATATATTGGAGTTGCCGAATCCGATCAGCGCGATGCAGGTATAGATCGCATAAGGGGCATTGGCGAAGAACAGCCCGATCATGGCAATCAGCATGGCGGCAACGCTTACGGTAAAGAAGAAGCGGGACGACAGGCGGCTCAATGCGTACGAGCCGATCAGGCATCCGGCGGTACGGAAGATGAAGTAGAGGCTGGTGGCGAATGCCGCGTCGTCGATGGTCATGCCGAGCCGGTCGATCAGGATTTTAGGAGCGGTCGTATTTGTACCCACGTCGATGCCGACATGGCACATGATTCCTAAGAAAGAGAGGAGGATGAACGGTTTGCCCAACAGCGCGAGGCAGGCTTTGAATCCGGATGCCTGGTCGGGTTTTTCTTCCTCGATCGGTGTAGCTCCCAACAGGGCGATCGCCAATATCGAGACAATGGCGTAGATAGGGAACAATACCCTCCAACCCAATCCGAATGTAGGCAGGGCGGCGATAGCTCCCCACATGGCGAGGTAGGGCGCGAGGAACGAGGCAATCGCTTTCACGAACTGTCCGAACGTGAGCGTACTTGCCAGTTTGTCGCCTTTGATCAGGTTGCTTACTAACGGGTTGAGCGAAGTTTGCATCAGGGCATTACCGATACCCAGCAGCGAGAAGGCGACGAGCATCATGCCGAAACTGTCGCCGAAAAGCGGCAATATCAACGAGAATAACGTGATGACAAGGCTGAGCATGACGGTTCTCTTGCGTCCGATCCGGTTCATGAGCAGACCGGTCGGGATCGAGAAGATCAGAAACCAGAAGAATACTAATGACGGGAAAATGTTGGCTTGTGAGTCGGTCAAGCCCAAGTCGGCTTTCACATAGTTCGAGGCGATGCCGACCAGATCGACAAATCCCATGGCGAAGAAACAGAGCATGACCGGTATCATCCGGATCATGAAGTTCCGGTTTCCGGTGGCAGGTGTGTTATTGCTATTCATTGCGATTATTTTTTATTAGGGTTAAGCGGATAAATTTTCAAAGATTTCATACGTGCCGGTTTGCCGTCGGCAGAGATGGTCAGGTCGGTATAGGGCGACGAGGGAAACACGAGGTTGGTCATGGCGAAGCGTCCCTCTCCGTCGAATGCCTCGATGCTGCTGCGGTCGATGAACAGGCGCAGGGTATATTTCCCGGTGCGGTTGTGCAGGGGTGCGGTGGTGACGGCAGGGAATGCGCTGCTGAAATCGGTTTTGCCGCTTGCGTTGCGGTCCATCGAGAAAGTTTGCGCATCGGTGCGGTAGGTCATGGTCACTTTCTCGCCTTTGTCGTTCGAGAGTACGATGTTTATCTGTTTCGCCTTGCGGGCATCCAGATCCAGTACGATTTCGCAGATGCCGTCGTTCTCGGCGGGCAGTTTGAAGTTGCGTCCCGGTTCTGCTGAAATGTTCGCCGCTTTGTAGGATGCAGGCGTATCGCGCAGGCTTTCGACTTCGGGCGAGGGGGTGACGGCGAGATAAAGTTCTCCGTCGGGGGCGCGGAACAGTTCGAGTTCGCGGGGCAGGGAGTTTGCACTGCGGAACTGGCGGGTGGGCACATCGTTGGCATATTGCCAGTTGCTCATCCATGCGATTACCGTGTGCCGGTTGTCGGGGGCATTGCTCCACGATACGGTCGCATAGTGGTCTTTCCCGTAGTCCATCCATTTCGTGACTTCGGGCTTCGTGTCGCATTTGAATTGTTTGCCGTCGAAATTGCCTACGAAATATTGTGTGCCGCTACCTCCGAACGGGCCGCCGGGGTTGATATTGCAGACCAGTACCCATTTTTTGCGGTCGGTTCCTCTGATGGGCAGTTCCATCAGGTCGGGGCATTCCCATACGCCGTCCTGACTGCCGAACCCTTGTCCGAAATGGCTTTCCAAGTTCCACTCTTTGAGGTCGGTCGAAGAGAAGATCAGCATTTCATGATCCAGCGCGCTGGCGAGGATCAGTACCCATTTGCCGCTTTTTTCATCCCAGAACATATTGGGGTCGCGGCTTTCGCGTTCGTAGGCGATCACGGGATTTCCTTCGTATATATTGAACCGTGTTCCGTCGTCGTCGCTCCATGCGAGGCTTTGGATCTGGCAGAATCCGGCGGACGTGTAGAGTGCAATGACCGCATCTTTGCCGAATCCGGCAGTATTGGCTTTATCGACTACTGCGCTGCCGCTGAATACCGAACCGAATCCGTTGGGTGCGATAGCCAGCGGACAATGTTCCCAATGCACGAGGTCTTCGCTGACGGAGTGCCCCCAGTGCATGTTTTGCCACAACGACCCGTAGGGATTGTATTGGTAGTAAAGATGCCATTTGCCGTCTTTGTAAAACATGCCGTTCGGGTCGTTCATCCAGCCGTAGAGCGGTGTATGGTGGTACAGCGGGCGGTATGGTTCGCGGTTGGGGGTGTCGAACGTATCGCTGAGTGCGATTTCTTTCCAACAGATTTCATCCTTTATATTACGCGAGTGGGAACCGTTGTTTTGGGTGCGTATATCTAATGTGACCTGTTGTCCGTCGTACGGTGTCAGATCGAACGGCACGAAATAGTCGATATGGTTTATCGCCAGCCGTACATAAATGGTTTGCTCCGTTCTCCCGTTGGCAAGCACCTGTACGGTGGCTTCGGGCATGGATTCTTCGATGGGGAGCAACAACAATTTTTTCGGCTCGGTGACTTGTACGAGACAATTGTTTTCTTTGGTGAAATTCAGCCGGAATCCGGAAGGGTTTTCCGCATGGCTTCCTGTTGCAAGAAGAAGACTCATGGCTAAGGCTAACTGTAATTTTTTTATTCCAATCATAAATAACAAATGTGTTTTCTTGGTTGTTCGAATGCAAAATTAACGGAAAGGAACGGATCGGGCTATAAAAAATAGTTCATAAGATACCATCTATGTTACATGGCTGCGGCAAGGTGCGTACGGGAATTATAAAAATTCACTATCTTTGACTACGTCTTAGATACTCCGCCTCGGCAAACTTGCAAATAAATTTGCGTTTGCGCTCGGCTTATCCGTATCTTTGCGCTATACGCGAGGATAGAAGACCTTAAATATTAAATAAATGAGGTTTGTTCCGGATTTACGGAGACCATGAACCATAGAATCGTACACGAGTATGCTTGTTGAATTGCGGAAAATCAGGGTATATATAGCGGTATGGCTTTTGACAGCCCTGCTCCTGCCGGCTTGTAAGGAGGAAAAATCGTATCGTATCGGTGTATCGCAATGTTCGTCGGACGACTGGCGTGAGAAGATGAACGACGAGATTTTGCGCGAGGCGATGTTTCATGACGACATTTCGGTCGAGATCCGCTCTGCCGACGACGATAATGCGCGACAGATAGCCGATATACGTTACTTTGCCGACAACGGATTCGATATCGTGATCGTCGCTCCCAACGAGGCGGAAGCCATCACTCCTATTGTAAAGGAGGTTTACGAACGGGGTATTCCCGTATTGGTATTCGACCGGAATATCAATGGCGATACCTATACGGCGTATCAGGGTGTAGACAATGTGGGCTTGGGGATTTCGGCTGCGCATTATGCCCGGCAGATGGTCGGGGCAGGCAGCAAGGCGATCGAGATTTACGGATTGAAAGGTTCGACACCTGCCCGCGAACGGCACGAGGGCTTTGTGGAGGGGCTGGCGAAAGAGGACGGCATAAAGTTGCTGGCAAGCGAATATGCCGACTGGAATGAGGAGGATGCGGTAAGGGTAGCCGATTCGTTGCTGTCGCTTTATCCCGATGTCGATCTTATTTATGCCCATAACGACCGTATGGCGATAGGGGCTTCGAAAGTGGCGAAGGCGCATGGACTCGACAACATACGGATAATCGGTATAGATGCCGCCCCGAATATCGGTATTCAGGCTGTGGCGGACGGGGTGATCGATGCCACATTCCTATATCCTACCGAGGGGCATCGGCTGGTACGTACGGCTATGGCGATACTCAAAGGCGAGCCTTACGAGCGTCATGTGCTGTTGCCGGTATCTTCGGCGGTCGATCTCTCCAACGCCGATATATTGTTGCTCCAAAACGAATCGTTGAAAGAGGAAACGCGAAAAATGGAGCTGTTGAAAAATCAGGTGGACGATTTCTGGAACAGATATTCGGCGCAAACCGCCCTGCTTTATGCGGTGGTGGTGATATTGGTGCTCCTCACGGTCTTGATATTCATATTGTTGCGCTCTTATTGGAGTATCGTGCGGCATCGGAAAATGCTGAACGAACAGAACCGGCAACTCGAACAGCAGCGCGACGAACTGAATCATTTGTATGAACAGCTGCAACATGCCACACAATCCAAATTAGTCTTTTTTACCAACGTGTCGCACGACCTGCGCACGCCGCTCACTTTGATCGCCGACCCGGTGGAACAGCTGGCTGCCGCCGATAATCTGACCGACCGGCAACATACGTTGATGCAGCTGGCGAACAAGAATGTGAAGATATTGATGCGCCTGATCAACCAGATACTCGATTTCCGGAAGTATGAGAACGGCAAATTGTCGTTGGTCCGCACCGAAACGGATCTGGCTGCCGCTGTTGCCGAATGGGTGGCTTCGTTCCGCCATGTCACGCTGAAAAGGCATATCCGCTTGTCGCTGACGACAGAGCCCGACCGGGATTATACGTTGGCGGTCGATGTCGAAAAAATGGAGCGGATCCTTTTCAATCTGCTGTCGAATGCCGTCAAATATACGCCGGAGAACGGCGAGATACGGGTCGCGCTGTCATCGGACGGCGAACGGCTCACGGTGACGGTTTCCGATACCGGAACCGGCATGACGGAAGAGAATCTGCGGAATATATTCGAACGTTTCTATCAAGCCGATCATGTACATGCCAACGGGTCGGGTATCGGGCTGGCGTTGGTGAAATCGTTTGTCGAGTTGCATGGCGGTGCGATTACAGCCCAAAGCGAACCGGGCAAGGGCACGGTGTTCACTTTCACCCTGCCGGTGACGCATGTCGAGGAACGGTCGGAGTCGGGCAAACTCATTTCGGAAGAACAGGTTTCGGACGAGCTGACCGACGTGGAAGCCGGTGATACCGAGCCGAACGAAAAATCGAAAACGGTATTGATCATCGACGATAATGCCGATATACGCCAGTTGGTGAGATCGTTGCTCGCCGACGACTATTCCGTGATTCAGGCGGCAAACGGTTTGCAGGGAATCAAGCTGGCATCGAAGTATATCCCCGATATGATTATCTGCGATGTGATGATGCCGGGTATCGACGGAATGGAAACCTGCCGGCGGCTGAAAGCGGAAATGATCACTTCGCATATTCCGGTGCTGATGCTTACCGCCTGTTCGATGGACGAACAGCGCATCGAAGGGTATGCGTGCGGAGCCGATGCCTATCTGGCTAAACCGTTCGATTCGCGTCTGTTGCTTGCCCGTTGCGACGCATTGATACTGAACCGCAAACGGATACAGCAGGCTCTCTCGTCCGAAATATCCGCCCCGCGTCCCGTGCCGGTGCGCCCGGCTGAACCGTATGCCGCCGCACCGAAACCGTCCGATCCGGACAATGAATTTTACCGGCGGTTCGTCGGACTGGTCGAGAAAGAGATGTCCGACTCGGAACTTTCGGTCGAGGATCTGGCATCGCGGATGGGGATGAGCCGCATTCAGTTCTATCGCAAATTGAAGGCGCTGACCAATTTCTCTCCGGTGGAACTGTTGCGTATCCTGCGGTTGAAACGGGCGGATGTCCTGTTGAAAACGACCGAAGATACGGTGTCGGAAATTTCGTATAGCGTCGGCTTCTCATCGCCGAGCTATTTTACCAAATGTTATCGCGATTACTTCGGCGAAGCTCCGACCGAAGTGCAGAAGCGGACCTCGAAAATCACCCATAAATAATCGATCCCGGACGGAGGGTTGCGTCCGGTCGTAGGGCGGACTGCGTTCTTGCCGCGACCGGGCGGATACTTTTTAGATGCGGTTTGCAGAATGACTGTGCGGAATATAACGTCTGTTACATCCGGTTGTAAATTTGTTTCATGTAACAAAGGTGATAGCAATTGAAACATTCGTGATAGCCGGGCTTGCCCGATGGCGGTATTTTTGTGTCGCTTTCGATAGCGAAACAACAGTCATTAATCACATAATCTTAAAACTAATGGACATGAAGACAACCAAACGACTTCTTCTGATTCTGGGATTTCTCTTACCGTGGATTTCTGCCACAGCCCAGATTACGGTGAAAGGAAATGTCGTTCTGAAAAGCGACGGCGAGCCGGTGATCGGCGCGACGGTACGTCAGGCAGATGCCGCTTCCAATGCAACAGCAACCGATTTTAATGGCGACTTCACGCTGGTAGTGCCCGAAGGTGCTTCCGTACAGATTTCGTATGTCGGTTGTAAGACTACTACCGTACGGGCATCCGCGCAACTCTCCGTTACGCTCGAAGAAGATAGTGAAATACTCGACGAAGTGATCGTGGTGGGATACAACACGCAACGCAAGGTCGATGTGACCGGAGCGATTTCGGCAATCGACATCGACGACATGGCGAAGCAGAACGAGAACAACCCGATCAAGGCATTGCAAGGCAGAGTGCCCGGTGTGAATATTTCGGCAGACGGCGGTCCGAGCGGATCGGCAACGGTGCGCATACGCGGTGTCGGTACGCTCAACAACAACGACCCGCTTTATATTATCGACGGTGTGCCTACGAAAGGCGGCATGCACGAACTGAATCCGGGCGACATCGAGTCGATACAGATATTGAAAGATGCGGCATCGGCATCTATCTACGGTTCGCGTGCGGCGAACGGTGTGATTATCATTACGACCAAACGCGGAAAGGGCATACAGATTAATCTGGACGCTTCGATTGCAGCGCAATTCTATGTCAATCGGATGAACGTGCTCAACGCGGAGGAGTACGGCAGAGCCATGTGGCAGGCGTATGTCAATGACGGGCAGGACCCCAACACGAACGGCTTGGGCTATCGCTACGACTGGGGATACGACCGCAACGGCTATCCGCAACTCAATTCCATATCCATGTCGAAATACCTCGATGCGGCGGGAACGACACCGGCGGCGGATACCGACTGGTTCGACGAAACTACCCGTACCGGCATGGTGCAGAACTACAATTTCTCGGCAGGCGGCAGCACGGACAAGATGAGCGCATTTTTTTCGTTAGGATATTACCAGAATCTCGGTGTGATCAAATATTCCGATTTCGAACGTTTCTCGGCGCGTATCAATACCGAGTTCAAACCGATTTCCGATATATTGACGATCGGTGAACATTTCACGGTGAACCGTACCGATGAGGTGCAGGCTCCCGGCGGATTTCTGGAAAATGTGCTTCAAGCCAATCCCTCGCTGCCGGTATATACGACCGACGGAGAATTTGCCGGACCGGTTGGCGGTTATCCCGACCGGGAAAACCCGCTGGCGCGTCTGATCCGCAACAAGGACAACCGCTATGCCTATTGGCGTATGTTCGGTGACGCTTATATCAATCTGGCTCCGTTCAAGGGCTTTAACCTGCGTACCACTTTCGGTATCGACTATTCGCAGAAACAACAGCGTATCTTTACCTATCCGGTGACGGAAGGCAACGTAGCCAACTCGACCAACGCCGTGGAGGCGAAGCAGGAACATTGGCTGCGCTGGATGTGGAACTTGGTGGCGAGCTACAATATAGATTTCGGACGCAACCACCTCGATGCCCTGCTCGGTATGGAGCTGAACCGTGAGACTTCGAACTGGTTCTCGGGATATAAAACCGGATTCTCCATATTGAATACCGATTTCATGTGGCCCGACGCCGGTGTCGGTACGGCACAGGCGTACGGTTCGGGCGACGGCTTCTCGTTGGTGTCGTTCTTCGGCAAGGTGAACTATTCGTACGACTCGCGCTATTTAGCGAGCGTCACACTGCGCCACGACGGTTCGTCGCGTTTCGGCCGCAACAACCGTTACGCCACTTTCCCGTCGGTATCGCTCGGCTGGCGTATCAATAACGAAAAATTCATGGAGTCGGAAAACTGGCTCGACGATCTGAAACTGCGCCTCTCGTGGGGACAGACCGGTAATCAGGAGATCAGCAATCTGGCACGTTTCTTTGTCTACGTGCCCCATTACGGTGTCAATGAATCGGGCGGTCAGAGCTACGGTACGTCTTACGACATCGGCGGAACGAACGGCGGGTCTATCCTGAACTCCGGTTTCAAACGGAATCAGATCGGCAACCCCGATATCAAGTGGGAAACGACAACGCAATACAATATCGGTCTCGACTGGGCGGTGCTCAATTCGCGCCTGTTCGGTTCGCTCGACCTGTATCACAAAGAGACGACCGATATTCTGGTCGAGATGATGGGTATTGCCGCTATGGGTGAAGGTTCGTCGCAGTGGATCAATGCCGGTGAAATGAAAAACAAAGGTATCGAATTCAACGTCGGTTGGCGCGATACGCACTCCTCGGATTTCCGTTACGAAATTACCGCAAACATCTCGGCTTACCGCAACGAGATTACCGCCCTTCCGGCTACGGTGGCTGCGAATGGCACTTTCGGAGGCAACGGCGTGTACAGTGTGATCGGGCATCCTTACGGTGCACAAGTGGGCTATGTAGCCGATGGAATATTCCGCTCGCAGGACGAAGTCGATAACCATGCCATACAGGAGGGTGCCGGTGTGGGACGCATCCGTTGGCGCGATCTGGACCACGACGGATATATCACCGAGAAAGACCAGAAATGGATTTACGATCCTACGCCCGATTTCACGTATGGTATCAACGTCTATCTGCAATACCGCGATTTCGATTTCACGATGTTCTGGCAAGGTGCACAGGGCGTGGATGTGATTTCGGACATGAAGAAGGAGACCGATCTTTGGAGCGGTCTGAACATCGGGTTCCTCAACAAGGGCGACCGGCTTTTGCAGGCATGGACACCGTCGAATCCCGATTCCTCCATCCCGGCACTCAGCCGTTCGGATGTGAACAACGAGAAACGGGTATCGACCTACTTCGTCGAAGACGGTTCATATCTGAAATTGCGCAATATACAGTTGGGTTATGTGCTGCCGTCGCGGCTTACCGAACGCATCCGGATGCAGAAGTTGCGCTTCTATCTTAGTGCGCAGAATCTGCTGACGATCAAGAGCCGGAAATTTACCGGTGTCGATCCTGAAAATCCGAACTTCGGATACCCGATTCCGACGAATGTCACTTTCGGATTCAATGTCACCTTCTAATCAAAACAACGTTTAATACCGATTCTATATGAAAAAGATTATATATGCAGCCGTTTGCGCTTTTGCCGGTTTCACCGTTTCGGGTTGTGACGACTTTCTGGACAATCCGCGTCCTCAGGGCACGCTCGACAAGGAGCAGGTGCAGGACCCGCGGTATATCGACAATCTGGTGATTTCGGCGTATGCCGGTTGGATTTCGGCAGAGGACATCAACTCTTCGTTCTCGATGTGGAATTTCGATGTGCGTTCCGACGACGCATACAAGGGCGGAAACGGAACGGAGGACGGCGATGTGTTCCATGCTCTCGAAATATCGCAGGGCATCATGACTACGGCGTGGAATATCTCCGATATGTGGCAGCGTCTGTACAATGTGATTTCGCGTGCCAATGCCGCGCTGGAAGTACTCACTGCCATGGACGAACGTACTTATCCGCAGCGCGATACCCGTGTGGCTGAAATGCGTTTCCTGCGGGCGCACGGACATTTCCTGCTCAAACGTCTGTACAAACAGGTGGCGTTTGCTATCGACGAAACCCTTTCGCCGTCGGAGTATAACGAATTGAGCAATACGACCTATTCGAACGACGAGGGCTGGCAGGTGATTGCCGACGACTTTAAGTTTGCCTTCGATCATCTGCCTGCCGTACAGGACGAGGTGGGACGACCGAACCGTGCAGCGGCAGCAGCCTATCTGGCTAAGACGTACTTGTACAAAGCATATCGTCAGGACGACAAGGAGAGCCACGCGGTGACTTCGATCGACCGCGACGACCTGCGCAAGGTGCTGGAATACACCGCCCCGGCTATTATGACGGCTTCGGGTGTAGGTCTGGATGCGGATTTCCACAACAACTTCCGTCCCGAACCCCAATACGAAAACGGTGCGGAGTCGATTTGGGCAATGCAATATTCGTTCAACGACGGTACTACCCACGGCAACTGCAACTGGTCGTACGGATTGATCGTGCCCAATATCCCGGGCGTGACCGACGGTGGATGCGATTTCTATAAACCGAGCCAGAATCTGGTGAATGCTTTCCGCACCGATGCCAACGGTTTGCCGCTGCTCGATACGTTCAATACCGACGATTACGATTCGGCAACCGATTATGCCGATCCCCGTCTGTTCCTTACGGTAGGCTTGCCCGGCACTCCTTATATGTTCAACAAAAATTACATCATGGACCGCAGTGCGGTTTGGAGCCGTAGTAACGGGTTGTACGGATATTATGTATCGTTGAAACATAATGTCGATCCCGACGGAGAATATTTGGTGAAGGGTGCATGGTGGGGTTCGCCGATGAACCGTATCGTGTTGCGTTACGCCGATGTGCTGCTTATGCGTGCCGAGGCTCTTGTACAACTGAATGAAGAGGGCGGCATAACGGAGGCGATAGCGATTGTCAATTCGATCCGCAACCGGGCACGGCTGAGTACGGCGATGATCGCCGACTACGAATCGCTCTACAAGGTGCGTCTCAATGTACGTCCCTATTCCGGCAGTTATTCGCAGAGCGAAGCGATGAAAATTGTGAAGCACGAACGCCGGGTAGAACTGGCGATGGAGAGCGAACGCTTCTTCGATCTCGTGCGCTGGGGCGAGGCGGCTGCCGTACTGAACCAATATTATGCGGAGGAGACCGACAACTGTGCCATATATGCCGGAGCGTCGTTTACGCCGAACAAGAATGAATATCTGCCGATTCCTCACTCGCAGGTGAGCGCGTCGAACGGACACTATACACAAAATATCGGAAACTGGTAATTAGGACAACCATGAAAACAATTTGTAAATCTATATATCGGGCATTGCTTTCCCTCTTGCTTGTCGTGCCCGTAGCTTGTGACGATAATGCCGCCGATCTGAAACTGGACGGCGATACGCGGGTGGAGTCGATAACGGTAAGCGGTTTCGCGGGCGATATAAACCATACGGCGTGTACGATCCGTGTCGATCTTCCGGTAAGTACCGATCTTTCCCGGCTCACGGTCGATGAGATCGTTCTAAGCCCCGGTGCCACCGCCGATCTGCCGGCAGGCACGGAATTCAACGGCGTAGTACCCCGCGCGATCCGTGTAGTCAATGGCGACGCTTTCTCGGTCTATACGATGACCGCCAAACACGATAATGTCGAATTCCTTTCGTTTACACTCAATGGCATATATTCCGGCTCGATCGACAACGAGGCACGCACGATCACGGTGTTCGTACCGGTGGATGCCGATGTGACGGCGATGGTGCCGGCTTATACGGCGACCGAAGGGGCGGAGGTTACGCCCGCTGCGGGTACGGAAATGGATTTTACCGATCCGCAAATCTTTACCGTAACTTTGCGTACTGCCCGGATCGACTATACCGTCTCGGTGGTTCGTGGCGAAATGTCGCAAGCTCCGAAAGCCTTTGTCGGAAATGCGGCTTCGATGGCGCAATTAGGCGATGAAGCGCGGGCGGCATGCCAGTGGATGATGGAGAATGTGCCTAATGTGACCTATGTCGCCATACAGGAAGTGATCGACAAGAAAGTAAAACTCGAAGATTATAAGATGATCTGGTGTCACTTCGACTGGACCGACTGGCCGAGCCAGTTTTGGGATTCGCGCGATGCGTTCAACAGCTATTGGCTGCACGGCGGTTCTATACTGGCATCCCGCGATGGGGCACGGTATATCAACGATGTATGGCGTATAGCCCGCGACCAGCAGAGCCCGAACGATATGTCGGGTGGCGAGAGCGTTGAAACCTTGACTGCCGATCTGGGATTCACCATTACCGGACACGAAGAGCATCCGCTTTATCAAGGGCTTGTGCCCGATGCCGACGGACGTGTGCTTTTGTTGTCGGCAGGATGTTCCGCTACGGGGCGTACCTTGCAATGGCTTGTCGGGAAGTACGGAACGATGTCGGATTGGGAGGAGCGTACCGGAGCGAAAGCGTTGGCGTCGGGACACGATTACGATCCCGATTGCGTGACTGTCGCCGAATTCGAACCGTACGAAGCATTGAAAGGATTCGTATCGGGGCGTGTCGTTACCGTAGGAACTCCGGCTTACGAATGGTACGATAAAAACGGGACGGACAACCCGTACCGGGAAAACAGGATCACCTTTACCCGGAATGCGATTAACTATCTTTGTCAGTAACCTGTAAATAGAATAAGATGATGAACCGAACTATATTTTCGATAGCGACTTTGGCGGTTGCGCTGATCGCTCTGCCGGCTTGCGGCGACGAAGATCCCGTGCTTACCCATCGCGACTGGGAGGGAACGGACACCTACTATGCCTCTACCGATGCACAGAAACAGGATATTTATTATAAACCGTATGTAGGATATGTTGGCGACCCGATGCCGTTTTACGATCCGGTGGCAGGCGATTTCAAGATAATGTACCTTCAAGATTTTCGCCCGAATCCGGTAGCTACCTACCACCCGATCTGGGCGGTATCGACTGCCGATGCGGCAAGTTACACTTCGCTCGGCGAATTGATACCCTGCGGGGCGGCGACGGAGATCGATGCGGCTTTGGGTACGGGATCGACGATTTACCACGAAGGGGTTTACTATACGTTCTATACTGCACACTCTGCCGACGCATCCGTTACGGGCTTCGGCGAGGCGGTGATGCTGGCAACCTCGACCGATTTTAAAACGTGGACGAAAGACCGTTCGCTGCTGATTACCGGAGGCGATACGTATAGCCGTACCGATTTCCGCGATCCGTTCGTGTTCGAAGGTGAGGACGGGAAATTCCACATGCTGGTTTCCACCACCTCCAACGGAAAAGGTGTTCTGGCGGAATTCGTATCGTCCGATCTCCGTTCGTGGAGCTCTGCCGGTGTATTCATGACTATGGTATGGGACCGTTTTTACGAATGTCCCGATCTGTTCAAAATGGGTGATTGGTGGTATCTGGTCTATTCCGAAATGCACTCCGCGATCCGCCGCGTGCAATATTTCAAAGGACGTACACTCGACGAACTGCGTGCCTGCACGGCAGACGAAGCGGCGGTCGTATGGCCCGATTCGCACGAAGGATTTTTGAATTCCCGTGGATTTTATGCTGGCAAGACGGCATCCGACGGTACCGACCGGTATATGTGGGGCTGGTGTCCGACCCGCGCCGGAAACAATAACCTCAATGTGGGTGCGGCTCCGTCGGAACCGGAATGGGCAGGTAACCTTGTTGCCCATAAACTGGTGCAACATCCCGACGGCTCGTTGTCGCTCGGTGAAGTGCCGGCGATTGCCGGACTGTTTGCCCAAGCCGAAACGATTCCCGATTTTACGCTGACGGGCGACAGCTATTCGCTCATGAGCCGATTGGGAGCGGAAAACCGCATATCGTTTACGGTGACGACCCGCTCCGCGACCGACCGTTTCGGCATTTCGCTCGTATGCGGTTCGGATTCCAAACGCTACTATTCGATCGTATTCAATCCCGAAAACGAATCGACCCGGAAAATCAACTTCGAGGAAGAGGGCGAAGAGGGTATCGGATTCGTTGCCGGCATCGACGGCTATCCTTTCCCCACGCCGTCGGACGGTGTGTACCGGATTACGGTGGTGACCGACAATTCCGTCGTATCGGTCTATGTAAACGACGAGGTGGCTTATACCAATCGTATTTACGGGATTGCCCGCAATTGCTGGTCGATTAATTCGTATGGCGGCGAAATCGCTATTACCGGTCTGAAAGTCAGCAAAAAATAATAAGAATAAATAGCCGTTGCAAGCCGGGAGCGGAAGCTCTGGACGGGCTATCCCGGGGGCGCAACGTTTAATTGAAAACCAAAAGTTTAAAATAAGAAACGAAATGAAAAAGTCATTATTTTCGATCTTGGCAATTGCCGCAGCTTTTTCCGCTGCGAATGCCGAACAGGTGAAATCGCTTTATTCGGGCGAACCGTATCAGGTAACTTGGGCTACCACGCTGCAAATCGGGGCGGAGGAATTTGCATCCGATGTAAAGGTGGGCGATTACATTTATTTTACGTTTGAGAATACGACCGATGTGATCGAACTGAAAGCCGACGGGCAGCATCTTCCGGGCACGAGATATACGGTATTGGGCGACAATGCTCCCGACTATAAAGTATATATTACTGCCGGAATGCTGGACGAACTGAAACAGTTCGGTATGGAAGTTTGCGGTGCGGACTTCACCGTAAAGACGGTCAGCGTGGAGAACGACGGGTTCATGATGCCCGAAGGCGCGATCTGGGGCGGCTATTTCTGGGTAGACAACTGGAATACGCTCGAACTTTGGAAAGAGGCGTTCAAAAACTATCAGGGCGAACGTTACCTCGATATTTACTTCTCTGACGACAGAGGCGAGGATGCCGGTTATTTTATCAAGGTGATGCACTCTTGGGACGATAACGGACTTTGGGCGGACAATGGAGCGATCGAACATTTCGCCGATCATGCGGTGGTCGATCTGCAAAATATCGATGTCGTGTCGAATTTGGCGAACAGCGACCGTCTGATGATTCAAGGGAATAAGGAAGCCGGCAATCCGTTCAATATCGTGGCTCTGGTATTGCGTGCCGGCGGCGGTTCGGGTACGGGTATCGACGCTGTCGTTGCCGACGACCCCGAACGTCCGGTCGATGTGTACAACTTGCAGGGCGGTATCGTACGTGCCCATGTGCCTGCTTCTGTTGCCGTGGACAATCTGCCTGCCGGTCTGTACATTGTAGGCGGGAAGAAAATGTGGGTGAAGTAATCCGCACGGACAAAGATATATGCTTCGCCGCACGGCGGTGATGATCGGACAGCCTGCCGCACCGGAAATGCGAACTTGGGGGGAGATCCCCGGTTTGGTTTCCCGGTGCGGCAGGCTGTCTTTATCGGTCCGGACTAAATCTTTTGGATGTAGTCGATGAGGTTGTCGTCGTGTTCGAGATTCAGTTTCTGTCTCAACCGGTATCGGCGCATCTCCACGCTGCGGAAGGAGATGTTGAGCAGGGGGGCGATCTCTTTCGAACTCAATCCCATTTTCAGATAGCAACAGATCAGCCGGTCGCCGGGCGTAAGGTCGGGATGCCGTTCGAGCAGGATCTTGGTAAAGTTCTCGTAGGCAATATCGAAGTTCTTGGTGAAATCTTTCATATCCCTGTCGCGGCTCATATTCTCTTTGATGATGTTCTGGATCTTTCCGCTTTGGTAGGCGATATTCTCTTTTTGCCCGGTGGCGTTCAGTTCTTTGATCTTGTCGATCCGTTTGGATATTTCGATCAGCAGTTCGTTCTTTTGTGCGATGTTCATGGTCGTACGCGATATTTCTTCGCTCTTCTGCCGTATATCCTGTTCGAGTTGTGCGCTTTTGAGTTGTTCGATCTCATAGTCTTTTTCCAAAGTCTCTTTTTCCATGATACGCCGCTGTTCCATCAGATCCTTTTCTTTCTGTTGGGCAAGAGCCAAAGCCGATTGCCGTGCCATGTGCCTGATCAGGTAATAGCATCCGCAGCCTGCCCCTAAGATCAGTAGCAGATAGAAGATTTTTGCCCAGATACTGCGATACCACGGGGGGAGTATTTTGAGGTGGAGTATGGTTTCGCCGTTGGACCGGTCGTAGGTATTGACCGATCGCACGTGCAGGGTATAATCGCCTTCGGGCAACCGGGTGTACTCTTTTACGGCGGAAAGCGACAACGGGCTCCACTCTTTGTCGAAATCGTCGAGGAAGAAACTGTACGATACGGCTTTGTCTGCCCGGTATTCGGGGGTGGCGACTTCGAACTTCAAGGTATTGAGATCGTAGGGCAGGGTCAGGCTCTGGATCGGAGAGCCGAGTATGTCGTAGTAGACTGTCGAGTCGTTGTTGGCAATGACACGGCTGACGAACAGGTCGGACGGAGATGCGAGGTCGAACGAGAGCTTGTTGTCGTTCAGTTCGTAGAACCCGTCGCGGCAGGAGAATATCACGGTGCCCGGACGGACGAAATTCAAGTGCTCGAAGCCGGGTATCAATTTGTCAGCCAGCGAAGTGAAGGTTACCGAATCGAGGTCGTAGGTACCCGACGGCGTGTAGTTCGCCACTACGATTTCGCTTGCCGACAGACTCCATACGTTCTGTTCCGGGTCTTGGAATATGTGGCTCAGTTTCGGTAACGGCAGTTTCCGGTTCAGCAGGGTCTGTGCTATCATCTTGTTCTGATGGTAGTCGAATGCGTACAGCCCTTGCCGGGTCGAGAAATAGATGTTGTCGCCGATCGAGCAGATCGAATTGAAATCGTTCGACGGCAGTCCGTACCGGTTGTCGTAGAGTTGTACGTTGTCGAACCGATGCAGATCCTGATCGAGGTGAATCCGGTATATTCCTTTCAGCCAATGGCTTATCCAAAGGTTGTCGAAGTCGTCGAATATGAATTTGCTGGTAAACTCGGAAAATCCGCTGATCGGATTTTTCACTTTCCATTTTCCTCCGCTTTCGGTCAGCAGATAGTAGTTGTCGTAGGTGGAGGCGATGGCACAACCTTTCCGTCCGGGTATCTTTTTTATGGTATGTGTGCCCGACAGCCCCGGTATGTCCGACATCACTCCGTTGCGGATCGAGAACAATCCGCCGTCGGCGCAGACGAAAAGAGTGCCGTCGATCTCTTCCAGATCCCATATCTGCCCTTTGAGCAGTTCCTTGCATCGGGGCAGGTTGGGCGATGGGGGGATCGGGTAGGGGATCGCGAACAGACCTTGATTGGTGCCGAGATAGAGGGTGCGGTCGATGAGCTTGGAGACGTATCCGGCTCCGATGATAAGCCCCGATCCCATCAGATTGCTGATGGGTGAGTTTTGCAGGATATAGTCTATGCCGTTGTCCAGTCCGCACCACACGTTGTGGTTCCGGTCGAAATAGATCGAGAGCACCGTATTGTTCTGCATACCGGTATGCCGGTTGGCGTATGCCACCTCCTTGCCGTTGAAATCGACGATCAGAATACCGTGGCTTACCGTACCGAACGCCACTTTCCCGTCCTGTATCGCGGCGCAAAATACCTGACTCTCTTTCAGGAACGAATCGAAGATTGTAGGAAAGGGGTGGATACGTCCCTCTTCATACATGTACAATCCGTCGAAATCGGTGACGATAAGTATCTGTCCGCGCAGCGGAAGCAGGGCATTCACCCGTTTCCCTTGCAGCAGTTCGTTGCCTTCCAATGGCGAGCTTTTCAGCTCATCGACCCGCCAGATCCCTTTGTCGAGCAAAGCGACATAGAGTTTGTCGCCGATCATGGCGGAGGTGGTGAGCTTGTAATCGAATGGGACGACCGAGGTCGTGTTGTTCTCTTTGTCGTAATTGAACAGGTGAAAATCCGATTGAAACCAGAAATGCCCGTTTGCCGTATGGATATTCCATATTTCATTGAAGTCGAACCGGCTGTTTCCTAATGTCGGCACTAACGAGTGGTATATCATGCCGTTGATGGAGTCGGGTGTGAAATATCCGAACGTATTGGTACCTCCTGCATATAGTTTCCCGTCGTCTTGAAGGCTCAAAGCCCGCACGGTGGTGTAGTTTTCCAAATAGAATTTCTCCCAGGAGTTGCCGTTGAACACCAGCAGGGCATCTTTGTTCCCGAAATACATCCTGCCTTGTTCGTCCTGCTCTATCGACCAGTTCTGGTCGGCACTCCGGTAGTCGTAGCGTGTGAAATTTTTGACCAAAGGATATGACGCCCGTGCCGCCGACGATACGAGCAACAGCAGAAACAATAGAAAAATAGGATTCGGTTGAAGAATTTTTTTCATGGCTTTCGATTAAAATCTCTCCTCGATGTAAAGATGCACTTTTTTTGATAATGTTATCTTGTTGTGAAATATGTTGTAAAACATATAAATTATAATTAATTGATAATAAGTTTATTAATTATGTGTTGTAGTGTGTATGTATAGTATTGTAATTGTCTGTGTATAGTTTTTGTAAATCAAAATCCTTGACACGGCTTGTCTTAGATATTACTTTTGTGACGTGAATATCGTGGCAGCGGAATGGTTTTTTGAAGCGGGCGGTATTTCGGTTGTTGATGAGAGAAATTAATTATAACAGTTAAAAACCAAATTTTAATAACCTGTAAACACATGAAAAAGCAAATCCTTTTATTCTTGCTTATGTTGCTTGGCGTATCGGTGTATGCCCAGGAGTTGAAAGTGACAGGTGTGGTTTCTTCCCTTGAAGACGGAGAGCCGCTGATCGGCGCGACGGTCCAAGTGAAAGAAAATCCAGCCAAAGCGGTTGTTACCGGTATCGACGGCGATTATAGCATCTTGGTAAAAAAAGGTGAGACACTTCGTTTCAGTTATGTGGGATGCGAATCGGTAGAGAAAGTAGTCAATGCTGCGGGTACGATGGACATCACGCTTTCCAATACGATTATGTTGGAGGAGGTTGTGGCAATCGGTTACGGTACGGTACGCAAAAGCGACCTGACCGGATCGGTTTCGTCGATCGCTTCCGATAAACTGAAAAAAACGCCTGCCTCCTCTTTGGCGAATGCCTTGCAGGGACAGGCTGCCGGTGTTACGGTCAATTCGTTGTCCGGTCGTCCGGGTGCAGCGGCTGAGGTGCGTATCCGCGGTGTCGGTACGATCAACGGAGCATCTCCTATTTATGTAGTGGACGGTGTCATCACCGACGATATTTCGTTCTTGTCGCCCAACGACATCCAGAATACCGAGATTCTGAAAGACGCTTCGGCTGCCGCTATTTACGGTTCGCGCGGTGCGAATGGTGTCGTTATCGTCACTACCCGTTCGGGAAGCCAGAACAAACGGGCTCAGATCACATTCGACGGGTATGTCGGTGTACAGTCGCGTTGGAGAAAACTCGATGTGATGAATGCCAAGGATTTTGCCGATACTTATGTAGCGATCAACGGTACGGGAACGTCCAAGAAGTTCTATCAGGAACGGGGATTCAATGCGTGGCTCAATGCGTTTATGGGTGTAGGTGCATCCGATTATTATCCGACAGTTTACGATCCGGAGAAGAATCCCGACGGATTCGACTATTCGGCAGTCGATACCGATTGGCAGGATGTCGTGTTCCGCGATGCCATGATTCAGAACTACCACTTGTCGGTAGACGGCGGCAGCGATAAATTCACCTATTCGATGAGTGCGAGCTGGTTCGATCAGGAAGGTATCATTATCGGATCGGATTACAACCGTGTGACAGCCCGTCTGAATACCTCTTATAAAGCTACTTCGTGGTTGAAGATCGGAGAGAACCTGTCGTTTACCTCCTCTACGGCAAAGAATGCGTATGAGAGCGGCGACAACAGTGCAAGTGCCGGTGCCAACATCCTGTCGGCTGCCTTTGCTATGGCTCCGTGGGACCCCGCCCGCTATCCCGAAGGTTCGACCAACCGCAAGGGCGCGGATCTGAGCGGCGGTATCAGCGCAGGTTCGAACTTCAAAAATGTAACCAACCCGTTGAGCATGGTCGAATACGCTCATCCGAAAGTCCGTAACGAACGTTGGATCGGTAATGTGTTTGCCGAGATTACCCCGATCAAACACCTGACATTCCGTTCTACATTCAGTTTCGATTATAAACTGACGACCGACAAGAGTTTTATGGACTCTTATCTCGTTTCGGCATACGACAAACGGGATGCGAACTTCCTCAGCTCGTCGATGGCGCGTACGTTCAACTGGAACGTCGATAACATCCTGACCTATGCCCGTAAGATCGGTCGTCACGACTTCTCGGTGATGGTCGGACAAACCGTCGAGGAGTACAACTATTACAGCATCGGAAGTTCGGGTTCGACCATTCTGAATCCGGTGAAGACCAACTGGTATTTGTCGCAGGTGACCGACGACTTCGGCCGTCCCGGCGATAGCGTAGGACGTAGCCGCCGTTTCTCGTGGCTCGGTCGTGCCCAATACAATTACGACAACCGTTACTTGGCTACGGTCAATTTCCGTGCCGACGGTTCGAGCAAGTTCCCGGAGAATCCGTGGGGATATTTCCCTTCGTTCTCATTGGCTTGGCGTTTGAGCTCGGAGAGCTTTATGGAAGATGTGACCGATGTGACCGACTTGAAACTCCGTTTCGGTTGGGGTCAGGTTGGTAACGACAAGATCGGCGACGACGCATTCGTGCTGAATATGTTCAATACCGGACCTACTTTCGTCGATTACGTATTCGGTAAAGACCAACAGTTGGCAAACGGTGCGACGATTTTGACGTGGATCAATCAGGGCGGTCGTTGGGAGACTACCGAACAATTGAGCCTCGGTATCGATTTCGGATTCTGGAACAATCGTTTGACCGGTTCTATCGACGGATTTATCCGCAATACTTCCGATATGTTGATGCCTGTCAATGCTCCGGCTTTTGTCGGAAACCGTTACGCCGGATCGGCGAATGTCGGTGACGTCCGCAACCGCGGTATCGAAATATCGCTCGAACACCGCAACACCGTCAATGATTTCGAATACTCGATCGGCGGTAACATCTCGTTTATCGACAACAAGCTGACCCACCTGAACGGCGGTTCCTCGATTCCGGTATGGGCATCCAACGAAAGAATGGTGCAGATGGTCGATGAAGGCCACTCGCTCTATTACTTTACCGGTTATAAAAATCTGGGAATCTTTAAAACCGACGAAGAGGCGCTTGAATACTTGGACGGTTATACGGCATTGGATATTCCTTATCATGCCGGCGATTCGAAATACTTCGATAGAAATAACGACGGAAAGATCACCGATGAAGACCGTATGGACCTCGGGTCGAGCATTCCGTGGCTCAACTACGGTTTGAATTTCGGAGCGTGGTGGAAAGGATTCGATCTTCAACTCTTCTTCCAAGGTGTCGGCGGAAACAAGATTTACAACATGAAGCGTGCATTCCTCGAAAGCGACGGTACTTCTTCTGTTATCAGTCCGGTTATGAAAGATGCGTGGACGAAAGACAATCCGAACGGAACGATTGCCAATCCGCGTAACTCGATCAACTACGAGATTTCCGACCGTTTCCTCGAAGACGGCTCTTACTTCCGTCTGAAAAACGTTCAGTTGGGATATTCGTTGCCGTCGAAGGTGCTGAAACCTGCCGGATTCCAGAATTGCCGTTTTTATGTTCAGGCAAGCAACCTCTTTACGCTGACGAAATATACGGGTTATGATCCCGAAGTGAGCGGCGGTGTCGATTACGGTAACTATCCTCAGTCGCGTACATTTATATTCGGTGTGAATATCGTATTCTAATTCAATTCAAAAAAACAGACGATCATGAAAAAATATATAATCGGTTTATGTGCTTTGACGGTTGCGGGGGCTTTTTCCTCTTGTAACGACTGGCTCAGCGAGGAGACTCCCGGTAAAACTAAACTCGATGACTTTTTCACCAGCGGCGAGGTAGCCATACAATCGGTCAATGCCGCCTATGCTCCGTTGGCTTGGGAATACAACAAATCGTATTTCTCGGAATGGTATATCGGCGATATTGCTTCGGACGATGCTCTGAAAGGCGGACAAAATGTGGGAGACGGTCCGGATGCTTACGATATCGACAATTTCAAGGTGAATGCCTCGAATACGCTTCTGCTCGATTATTACCGGGCGAAATATCAAGGTATCGCCCGTTGCAACCTCGTTCTTCGTCAGGTTCCGTCGGTCGATCCGGATGATGCCATGAGCGAAAGCCGTCGCGATTGCCTTTTGGGCGAGGCATATTTCATGCGTGCATTCTACTATTTCCAATTGGTTCGGGTATTCGGCGGTGTGCCTATTATCGACTTCGTTGTCGATTCGAGCGAGAAATGGAAACAACCCCGTGCGACAGCCGAAAAGGTGTACGAACACATCATCGGCGACCTGCTCAAAGCCGAACCGTTGCTTTGGAACAAAAGCGAATATGCCGATACCGATCTGGGTCGTGCGACCAAAGGGGCTTGTCAGGCGATGCTTTGCAAAGCCTATCTGTATATGAAAGATTACGACAATGCCTATATCTGGGGCAAGACGTTTGTAGACGACCAATATAAGAAAGGCGAATACAGCCTGTGCCCGATATATGCCGACAATTTCACGCTTGCCGGAGAAAACGGACCGGAGAGTGTGTTCGAAATCCAATATATGGAAGATGCGACCAGCGATTACGGCGAAGGATTCGGATTTACCCGCGGAACGTTCACAACGATACTTGTCCGTTCGCGCAGTTCGAAACTGGGTGACAACAAAGGCTGGGGCTGGAATCACCCTACGCAGAACTTGTATGATGAATTCGAGGCGGGCGATCCTCGTTTGGCTGCAACGATCGGTGTGCCCGATGACGAAGAGCAACAGGAGATCGAAGTGACTTATCTCGGAAGTCCCTATTTCAATATGAAGTATGCCTTTGCGGAGGACGGTACTTATCCGGCATTGAAACACCATTCGCGCAGTCCGCTCAATTACCGTTTGATCCGTGCCAGCGATGTGCTGTTGCTCTATGCCGAAGCGGCGATGGAAAGCGGTAAAGATCTGACGGCAGCCAAATGGGCGTTGGAAGAGGTTCGCGCCCGTGCCCGCGCCAATGCGACGGAAGCCGATGTCCTTCCGGAATTCCCCGGATATAACGGTTATACCGACAATACCGAATCGCTTCGTAAGGCAATCCGTCACGAGCGTCGGGTAGAGTTGGGAATGGAAGGTCACCGTTGGTTCGATATCGTACGGTGGGGTGAAGCCTATAAGATCATGGACAAGACCGTGGGTACGTACGGCAGCACCGAGTCGGAAGAGGCTCGTGCCGAAATGGCGAACTTCATTGAAGGAAAGAACGAACTGTTCCCGATTCCGGTTGAAGAGATCCACCTCAACCCGATGGAACAGAATCCCGGATATTAAAATCGGAATAAAACAACAGAGGAGCGGCTGGGGCTTGCTTCGCCGCTCCCCTGAAATTAAATAATTTACTAATCTCATTAATTTTAATTCGTATGAAAAAGATTACTTTTTGGGCAGCTTCTGCCATGTTGGCGATGGGTGCAAATGCACAGTACAATGTAGAACCCGAAGCGAGTGTCGTTTTAGGTAAAGGTACTCCCGCTGTTGTCGATGTTGTTGTTTTGGATGCACAGTCTGTTTCCGCTTTCGAACAAGCCGGAGCAACCGTTAATCAAATCGGTCCGGACAATGAAACCCGTAACCTTTGGTATTGGGCTGGTTTTAACCCCGGCGATGATACTTATCCCGGTGTAGGCATGCACTTCGACGGGTATGTTTCGGTTAATGTTACCGGTGATGCCGGTTGGTCGGGAGCCGGATTCGCTTGCGCTGCTCCCAGCACTGTCAATATCGCTCACTTCACCGAGGATACTCACTTCCATCTGGCTTATCGTACGGCTACCACTGCTCCGGCTTCGGTTGCTTTGATCATTTGCGATGCCGGTGCTGCTGCCAAAGTAGCCCTCGGTACATCGTTCGATGATAACGGTACTGTATTCCCGGCTGTCGGCGCAGCTTTGGGCGAAGAGTGGCAAGGTCTTGATATCACGTTTGCCCAGCTTAAAAAGATCTGGCCTGCTTTCGATTGGACAAAAACGGAAGACGGTGCAACGCGTGAAGCATGGACAGGCAATATCCTCTCTTTCCTTGCCGGAAATGCTGCCGGATCGAACGTGTCGCTCGATGCTATCTATTTCTATACTCCGACCAATGCCGGTGCTGTTGAAGGTGTAGCCGTAGACGAAGTGGTATTTGTAGTTACTGAAAATACGATCAACGTAAGCGGTGCGCAATCGATCGAATTGTATGATTTCACCGGTAAAACGGTTAAGAGCGTAAACTCTTCTGTTATGGGTATTAACGATGTTGCCAAAGGTGTTTATATCGCCAAAGCCGGCAATGCCGTGAAGAAAATCATGGTGAAATAATTCAGGTAAAAAAGAATGTTGAAGAGACATTAGTCTCAGCTCTTTAAAGGATGGCGAGGTCGTGCCGGGACTTCGGCAACGTGTCTTCGCCATCCTTTCTTTTATGGTTTTGGTAAAGATATAAGATATTGAACCTTAGTTTTTTATCGTTGAAAAATAAAAAAATAGAAATGAAAAAAATACGACTCTCATTTTTTACGCTATTGACTTTAACTGCTTTTGGAGTTCATGCGGTCGAACCACAGGTCGGCACAGGTGAAACCGATGGTTTCAGATTGGTATGGCAAGATCTTTTCGATGCGGAGGAACTGAACCCCTTGCGTTGGGAAATCGAAGTGAACGGTGCCGGTGGCGGAAATGCCGAGTTGCAATATTATACCGATTCCGAGCGTAATGTACGTTTGGGTAAAGACGAGCAGGGCAACGGTTGCTTGATCTTGTCGGCAATCCGCGAGAACTATCTCGGGAAAAATTTTACAAGCGGTCGCATAACGTCGAAAAACCGCGTCGCTTTCACACATGGAAAAATCGAAGCTGCAATCCGGCTGCCCCAGACCGCCAATGGTCTTTGGCCTGCCTTCTGGATGATGGGCAACGACTACGATCAGGTCGGCTGGCCTAAATGCGGCGAAATAGATATAATGGAATTCGGTCATCAGGACGGAATCAATAACAATACACAGGACCGTTATTTTAATGGTGCCTGCCACTGGGGACAAGGCTGGCCTGCTGCTTCTTATGCCAAATCGATCACCAAGAATTACAGCCTTCAAGACGGAGAGTTCCACCTGTTCACGTTGATCTGGGACGAGCAGTCGGTGAGCATGTATGTCGATCTCGATAAAATCCCGGTGCAAGGTCCCTATTTTAAAATGGATATTCCGGCAAACGAGCCGGACAACGAATGGTCGGCTGGCAACTATTTCCATAAGGAGAATTTTATCCTGTTTAATCTGGCTGTCGGCGGTAATTTCCCCGGTATCCATGATGCGGCGGGAATTACGGCACTGAATGAAGCCAATGGAAACACGGCATCGATGTATGTCAATTACGTTAAGATCTATCAGAAAGGTACAACCGACGAATCCCTGTTTGCTCTCGACAAAGGTGATATCGGTACGTCCGACGTGGATGCGTTTGAAACCGACGGTTTTGCCGTGCGTCTTGCCGGAGAGTCGGTCGAACTCACTGCTCCGGGTCGGGTGATGATCTACGACGTGACAGGCAGACTGGTCGTATCGGCATCCGATGTGACGGAGTATTCTCTCGGTCTGCTTCCTGCCGGTATGTATGTAGTCAAAGCCGTTTCTGCCGACGGTAAGTCAGCTTCTGTAAAATTTGTCCGTTAGTCGGATTCTCGGCGGCGTGATACTATATTGTTAGACGAATTTAAACTTGAAATAGCATGGTTGGATTGAAAGCGATGAAACGATTGTTGGGGATATTTACGGGAATGACGGCTGCGGCTCTTTTTCCTGTTCAGGCTTCGGAACCGGTTGTTTCGTCACATCTTGCGGGTTATACATTGGCTTGGAGCGACGAGTTCGACGGCGATGCCCTCGACCGCACCTGTTGGAATGTAGAGGTGAACGGTACGGGTTGCGGCAACAATGAGTTGCAGTATTATGTCGATGACCCCCGCAATGTGCATATCGAAAACGGGAATCTGGTGATTACCGCCCGCAGACAGAAATATAAAGATCACGATTTTACTTCGGGACGTTTGAATACCAACCGGAAGTATGCGTTTACTTATGGTGTCGTGGAAGCCCGTATCAAATTGCCGAAGACCGCCGACGGACTTTGGCCCGCATTCTGGATGATGGGAAACGACATTAACGAACAGGGCTGGCCCTATTGCGGCGAGACCGATATTCTGGAAATGGGTCATGCCAACGGTATTGCCGCACAGGCACAGGAGCGTCTGTTCAACGGGGCGTTTCATTGGGGTGTCAATTCGGGAAGCCACCGGCAAAAGGTCGGCGATCGCCTGAACGAATATAGTTTGCAGGACGGGGAGTACCATCACTATTTTCTGGTATGGACACCCGAACGTATCGACATGTTTGTGGACGATATACCGGAACCGTATGCCAGCATGGATATTTCCAAACGGGCTACTCCCGAGGAAAACGGTTTTTATTTTCATAAACCCAATTTCCTGTTGTTGAATCTGGCTGTCGGCGGGAATTTCCCCGGTATCCATGATGCATCGAAGATTACTGCGCTTCCGACCGGGGAGGCTTCCATGTGGATAGATTATGTCCGGGTTTATCAGAAAACGGACGAGGGGCTTGCCGCTGTGGCGGAGAATGCAGTAGAAACAAAACGCTAAAACAAGACAATACGAATATGAAGAAAACTTTTTTATTATCGACGCTTTTAGCAGCTTCGATCTCTGTCGGAGCAGTTACCGTTACGGATATGGAAACGAAAATCGACGATCTGATCGGTAAGATGACTTTGGAAGAGAAAATCGGGCAATTGAACCAGTTGTCCGGATTCGGGTATAAGGAACCGATGGTGTCCCAGATAAAAGGAGGTGTGGTCGGCTCTATTCTCAACGAAGTCGATCCTGAAACGGTGAACCGTTTGCAGAAAGAAGCGGTGGAAAATTCGCGGTTGGGCATTCCGTTGGTTTTTGCCCGCGACGTGATCCACGGTTTCAAAACCATATTCCCGATTCCTCTCGGACAGGCGGCTACATGGAATCCCGTGCTGGTGGAGGAGGGTTCGCGTATCGCAGCCGACGAGGCTTCGTCGGTGGGTATTCGCTGGACATTCTCGCCGATGGTGGACATCGCCCGCGATGCCCGTTGGGGACGTATCGCCGAAGGCTACGGTGAAGATCCCGTTCTGACTGCCGCTATGGGTGTAGCTGCTGTTAAGGGGTATCAGGGCGACGACCTTTCCCGCCCGAATACGATGGCGGCTTGTGTGAAACACTTTGCCGCTTACGGAGCATCGGAAAGCGGAAAGGATTATAATACGACCTGGATTCCGACCGAACTCCTTCACGATGTTTATCTGCCTCCTTTCGAGGCTGGCGCCCATGCAGGAGCGGCTACATTCATGTGTTCGTTCAACGATATCAACGGTGTGCCCTCTTCCGGAAATGCCTATCTGCTTCGTACCGTGTTGCGTGACAAATGGAACTGGGACGGTCTGATGGTGAGCGACTGGGGTTCTATCCAGCAGATGATTCCTCACGGATTTTCAGCCGATCTGCGTCAGGCTGCATCTCAGGCTGCACATGCCGGTGTCGATATGGATATGGAGGGATATGCCTATATCGGGCATCTTAAAGATCTGGTGGAGAAAGGCGAACTGGACGTTGCGGTGATCGACGGAATGGTACGTAACGTGTTGCGTCTGAAATATCGCCTCGGATTGTTTGAAAATCCGTATGTCGATCTGGCTACTTCGAAACGTTTCTATACGGCAGAGAATCTGGATGCCGCCCGCCGTACTGCGGAGGAGAGTGCCGTGTTATTGACCAATGACAAGGGTATCCTTCCGTTGAAAGGTGTCAAGAAAATTTTCGTGACCGGACCGATGGCGGATGCTAAACACGACCAGAACGGAACGTGGTGTTTCGATCTGGAAAAGGAACATACCGTAACGCCTTTGGAAAGCCTGCGCGAAATGTACGGTGAAGAGAATATCGTTTATCTTCCCGGACTCGAATATAGCCGCGACCGGAATACGGCTGCCTTTAAAAAGGCTTGCAAGGCGGCTGCCAAATGCGATGTCATATTTTTCTTCGGCGGCGAGGAAGCCGTGCTTTCGGGCGAGGCGCATTGCCGTGCCGACATTTCGTTGCCGGGGGCGCAAAGCAGTTATCTGGCAGCGTTGAAACAGACCGGCAAACCGGTTGTCAGTGTGATAATGACCGGACGCCCGATGACGATCGGTGATGTGGTTGAAAATTCGGCTGCGGTCGTTTATCTGTTCCATCCCGGAACAATGGGAGGTCCCGCTATCGCCAATATATTGTCGGGCAAGGTCAATCCGTCGGGTAAACTTCCCGTTTCGCTGCCGCGTATGGTCGGACAGTTGCCGCTCTATTATGCCCACAAGAATACGGGTCGTCCGGCTTCGGGCATGACGTTGATCGACGAAATTCCGCGCGAAGCGGGTCAGACCTCTACCGGATGTACCAGTTTCTTCCTCGATGCGGGCGACGGTGCGCTTTTCCCCTTCGGTTACGGTTTGAGCTATACGACTTTCGAATACGGCACGCCTCAACTTTCGTCGGCTACGATGTCTGCCGATGGAAATATTACGGTCGCTTGTCAAGTCACCAATACGGGCAAGGTAGCCGGACAGGAAGTGGTGCAATTGTATGTCCGCGATCTGGTCGGTTCATTGGTCCGTCCGGTCAAAGAGTTGAAAGCGTTCCGGAAAATATCGTTGATGCCGGGTGAGTCGCAGACGGTAACATTCGAACTGCCGGCTGCCGGGTTAGGCTATCATAATGCCCGTGCGGAGAAAATTATCGAACCGGGTGAGTTCAATCTTTGGGTAGGAACGGATTGCCAATCCGGTACGCCCGTCAGCTTTCATATCCGTTAATTTTTAAAATAAACCGCAAGCCGAGTGCAGAAGCTATCCGGTAAAACCTGAATGGATTATGCCGAGGCGAAGCGTTTATTGAAAACCAAATGTTTAAAATAAACTCAATATGAAATTCAATATAGCGTCTATCGTACTTTCTGCTGCCGTGATGTTATCGGCAGCCGGTATGGAAATTTCAGCAAAAAGCTCGAAACGGGGTATAGGGGAAGACAGCTTCTCGTTGGGTTGCCAGATGGAAGCCTTGACTCCGGGTGTGTCGTGGTTTTATACATGGGGGGCGACTCCGAAAGCCGGATATAAGAATCAGGTTATTGATTTTACCGGTTACGATTTCGTACCGATGACGTGGAATGCGAACTACGATCCGGACAAGATCCGCGAATATTGTCAGGCGCATCCGAATGTGAAATATATTCTGGGCTTCAACGAACCCAATTTTACCAACCAAGCCAATATGACGCCGACTGCGGCGGCGGAGGCATGGCCTGCGCTTAAAGCACTTGCCGACGAACTGGGATTGCAACTGGTTTCTCCGGCATTGAACTTTTCGCCGAATCCGCCTTATCAGGACCCGGTGAAATGGATGGACGAGTTTGTGGCATTGGTCGGGCTCGATGCTTTCGATTATGTGGCGATTCACAATTACGGCGGCTTGGGCGTGATGAAGAGTTTTGCTACGACCTTCCACGAGAAATATGGAAAAGATGTTTGGGTGACCGAGTTCTGCTATTGGCCCGAAGAGGGAAATCCCAATGCACAGGTGGCTCAATCGACCCAGATCGCCTCGATGATAGAGAGCCTCGAATGGCTCGAAAAAACGCCGTGGATCTATCGCTACGCATGGTTCAAGCCGATCGGGCAATACAATACGGACGGTTCGCAGACCGGACCCCGTTACGGATTGCTCGAACGACAGAAGAACGGACAGTTAGAGGTCAGCGAGTTGTCGGAGCAGGGATATGTTTATGTGTACATGAGCAGTTTTGACGAGTCGGTATATCATCCGGTTGCCGAGTTGATCCCTGCCAGCGAATACATTTCGCAAGGCGGAATCCAGTTGGGTAAAGGCGCGAACGAGAAGAGTCCGCGGCCGATCGAGATCACCTCGTTCAATGCCGGAGCTTCTGCCGACTATCAGGTCGATGTCCCGGAGAGCGGCGATTATACGCTCGAACTGACTGTTTCGGGACAGGGCGAACCGGTGCGCTTCGATCCGACGATCGGGGTGTATGCGGTCAATGCCGACGGAACCGACGGCGCGGAACTGGCAGCTCCCGTACGGTTTACGCTTTCGGGAAATAATGAAACATACACCGTACAAAAATTCGCGCTGGCTCTTTCTGCCGGGAAACAGACGATCCGGATCAAGGACGGTAACCCGTATGAGCCGAGCGGTATCCGCATCTCTACCCTCCGACTGGTGAGCGGAGCGGGCATAAATGATATTGTAACCGGTGAAAACAGTCCGGTGGATGTTTATACGTTGCAAGGTGTGAAAATCCGTTCGCAGGTGATGCCTGCGGAGGCTATCGAAGGTCTGCCCGCGGGACTTTATATCGTGGGAAAACAAAAAGTATATGTCAGGAATTAATTTTATTAACCTTTAATTCTGTTTGAAAATGAAAAAGGGATTTTATGTATTTGCCGGCTTGGTTGCGATGGCGATGTCTGCGACTGCTGCAATAGACTGGAATGTAGTGGAAAATATTATTCCAGTGGGTGCGGAAGTTGTGGTTTCGTCGAACGACGGGAGCAAAGGCAGTCTGATCGACGGCAATGAAGGCTCCAATTGGCAGGCGCGTCCGAGCCATGAGCATGGTTGGTTTTATGTCGATCTCGGAGAAACGAAAGAGTTTACCGATATCGAAATCTTTTGGGAGGCTGCATGCCCTTCGTCTTATTCTGTATATGTAACCGATGCGGCTCCCGCTTATTCGGTCGTGACGATCGGCGAAGATGCCAATGCTTTCGAAGCGAAGAATCTCGATGATCTGAATGCTCTCGCTTCGTCGAAAGTAGGGACATACAGTGTCGATGGCGCAACGTTGCGTCAGACGGTATCGGGAAATTATACGGGACGTTTCATTCTGGTGTACACCGAAGAAAATTCGGGGCTGGCAAATGCTTATGGTATCTGTTGCCATGAGGTGCGTGCCGGCAATATCACCGGCGATCTGAATGTGCCGACCAGTATCCGTCCGGATAAAACGTCTGTTACGATCACAGCCGGTGAGACGGTCGAGATCGTAGCGAAAGGATATAATATTCTGGGTAGCGCGATCGAAGGGGTGGAATATACGGTTTCGTGTGCCGATGAGCGTGTCGTTGTCGATGGACACCGCGTTTCGTGCAATGAGATCGGCGTTTATACGCTGAACGTAGTTTCCGGAGAACTTTCGGCTACGGTTACGCTTTATGTCAATTACAATTGGGCGGCAGCTAATAATGTGGCGATCAACGGAACGGCTTATGCCAGCCACCAGACGGAAAAAGCGGCGTTGGCGATCGACGGTATTTTCGGTACTGCCGGATGGGAAGTCGGTGCTGAAATCCTGAACGGTACATGGTTCTATGTCGATCTGAAAGATGAATATATCGTGAAAGCGATCGGTGCCGATTGGGAAAATGCCTATGCTACCGATTATACGCTGTTCTATGCTACCGAACAAGCCGCAGGTGCGGAAGAACCGGCGTGGATCGAAATCGGAACATACACGCAGGCTGCCGGTCTGGGTAACCACCAGCATACCGATGTATTGGAAACTCCGGTCAATGCCCGTTATATCAAACTGCTTTGCAACACCAGTCAGGTGTGGGGCATGCACTTGTTCGAGTTTATGATCGACGGTGAATATGCTGCACAGGAAATCCCGACTTCGCTCGAAATCGAAGCCTCCTCTACCGGTTTGTTCACCGGCGAAACGGCTACGGTTGTTGCTACTGTCAAAAACCAATACGGTGTAGCTATGGATGCGGAAGCCACTCTTACGGTAGAGGGCGACTGTGGAACATGGGCAGATGGAACATTTACCGCTACAAAGGCCGGTGTGGCTGTGCTCAAAGCGGTCTATGGCGATTTCTCCGATGAAATTTCGATTGTAGTGGCTGATGCCAATACGCTTCTCTCGCCGGTTTCCGCTTCGACGAATGCCAAAAACGATGCGGGTGCCGACCGTGCGGATAAAGCGATCGACGGTACTCAATCGGCATGGTTCGCCGGTCGTGACGGCTACAATGTTCCCGAAGGTGAGAACCCGGTGCTGATCATTGATCTCGGTAAGAAATACGACATCTCTGCCGTTACGCTCGACTGGGAAGGTGCGAACTCCAAGAAATATACGGTTTCGGTCAGCGAAGACGGAGAAACCTATACACCCGCTTACACGTATGAAAACTTGAATGTGGCACAGGCTGGACGTCTCGACCGTTTCTTCGGATTGAACGAAGGTGTGCGTTATGTCAAATTCGAAAGCGAAGTCTACTTTAATCAGGGTTGGGGTCTGAACTTGTATGAGATCCGTATTTACGGAGAGTCGTCGGAAAAAGCCGAACTGCAAAGTCTGGCGATTGCATCGACAGGCGGCAATGCCCTGCTTGTCGGCGAAGAGACGGTCATCGAAGTGTCGGGTATCGACCAATGGGGCATGAGCATGGTTGTGCCGGAATATGAATTGAAGTGCAACGATGTGGTGGCTGCAAGCAATACATTCTCGTTCGATACTGCAGGTGAACGTACGTTCACGGTTACAGCCGGAGACAAAACGACGACATTGACCGTGAAAGTGTTCGACCTTCCTACCGAGGAAACGACATTGGCTTTGTCCGATGCGACCGTTCGGCTGAATGGCGAGCCGGTTGCCGACCACGGACTCGGTAACCCGGGTGTCGCCAGTCTGATTTTCCCGAAACAGGCTGAAAACATAGTTGTGATCGATATGGGCGACAATGTGAAAGCGGAATACCTCGAAATTAAATGGGAAGCGGCTTGTGCATCCGACTATACTGTCCGTGTGGCATCTACCGAGGCTGCGCTCGACGGAGCGGAGGTAATCTTCTCGGTTTCGGGTCGCCAGTTCAAGGGCGGTGTTAATCCGGTCGATCGAGTTCTTATCCCTGCCGCTTTTGCCGACGGATTCCAATTCATCCGGATTCACGCTACCGGCAATGCGTCGGATTATGAGAGCAAGATCATGGGTGTGACCGCTTACGGTGAAGATGTAAAGGCTGGACTTCCTTCTGCTATCGAAGGCATTGCGGTCGATGCCGATGCTCCGGTTCGGGTCTATAATTTGCAAGGAATTGTGGTACGTGCCAATGTACCTGCTTCCGAGGCGACCGTATCGCTTCCTGCCGGTGTTTACATCGTGAACGGAAAGAAAGTATATGTACGATAAGTAGATATATTAAATCGTAGATTTTCTTACTTAATTCGAAAGCCCGTCTCGTTATAGGAATGTAATGCGGGACGGGCTTTTTCTATAAAAAAACAGGAACGAACACAGCTCCGCTACCGATATGACGGAGGTGCGGATCACCCCCTTTTCGGGGTAGAGCGGGCAGGTGGGAAAATTACGATCATGTTTTACTCTTAATTTTTAAACTTATGTATTTATATTGCCGATATAAGGCTTTTGTGACGACGGCATTGGCTTTTTGCTTTGCCTCTGCCGTTTCGGCGCAGATGGTCGTGCCGGTAGGAAGCGGTTCTATCGCTTCTGTTCCTCCCACCTATAAAGCCAAAACCGAACCGGGTGGACCGGGTTTCAATGCTACGGCTATGCTTACACGCAAGATCTATGCCGACGAATTGCCTGCTTTGTCCGATGGTTCGCTCGAAGTTCCCGGTCGTCCGATACCGACGAACGATTGGTGGACCGACATTATCAACAACCAGTTCAGCGGTGCTCTTTGGAGTTATCCCGCCATGCTGCGCACGTTCGACGACGGAGTACAGGTCAATTATCCCTCCTATTGGGCTGACTATGGCAAGGAGATCAAAAGCCGCACTTCGATTACGGTCGGAAGTCCGAAATATACGGCGACGGCTGCTATCGCTACGGACTGGCACGATTGGGATGTCGTATTCCGTATGCCTTCTGTCAAGGAGGACGGTGAAATCGTGGTTACGGCAGCTCACGGTACGCCCTTTACGTGGTTCGAATTCGATCGTCTGGCTCCTCAGATACGATTCAGCACGGCACCTGTCAAGTTCGCAGATAAGCCCGGCGTATTGGGTTTCCGTCTCGACAGCGACTATTATGGTCTCTACTATCCGGCAGGGGCTGGTTATGAGGTCAAGGACGGCAATCTTAATTTCGAGGTTGGGACGGCATGGGTCGTGGTGGCACTGCTCCGTTCCGAAGACGATCTCGACGCGTTTGCCCGTTATGCTATTTCTATTCCCCGCGATACACGTGTGAGTTGGAACTACGACGAGAAGAACGCTCGTGTCACTACGTTCCTGAATGTTGAGTCGGAAAACCTCCGCACTCCCGGTACACAGGCTCCGTCGTTGCTCGGATTCCTGCCTCACGTATATAAGTATGCCCTTCAAGGGGCTTCCATGTCGTTCATGGACGAACAGGGCTTCATGACTCCGCGCGGTACGCTCAAACTTGCCGTTTCGGAAAACGGCGCCTATTCGTATTCCTATCGTTTCTCGGGGATGCTCCCTGCCTATGCCGCACCTCGGGAGGGGAATGATGCCGAACATGGTTTCCGACAGGAAGTGCTCGACCGGCTGATGACCGACTATGTAGCCAAAGGAAGTTTCGGCGGTGATACCTATTGGGGCGGCAAGGGGCTTGTGCAGATGGCGATGAACATGTCGTTTGCCAAGGAGAGCGGAAATACCGCAGTCTATGAAGAGAGCAAACGCCGTCTGCGCGATGCATTCAAGGAGTGGCTTACATATACCCCCGGCGAAAACAATTATTTTTTCAGTTATTATCCGCGGTGGGGAGCGATGCTCGGATTCGATGTCTCTTACGACTCGGATGCGTTCAACGACCACCATTTCCATTACGGCTATTTCACGTATGCTGCCGCCCTTCTCTGTATGGAGGATAAGGCTTTTGCCCGCGATTACGGCGAGTTGCTGACGATGATTGCCAAAGATTATGCCAACTGGGACCGCAACGACCGTCGTTTCCCCTTTATGCGTACGCTCGATATCTGGTGCGGACACTCGTGGGCTGGCGGACTTGGCGATCACGGTAATGACAATGGCAACGGACAGGAATCTACTTCCGAAGCCATGCAGTCGTGGGGCGGACTTTATCTCCTCGGTGTGGCTCTCGGCGATAACGATATGCGCGATGCCGGAATCTGGGGGTGGAATACCGAAGCTCGTGCGACCCGTGAATATTGGTACGATGTCGATGCCCCGCGTCCTGCCAACGAGGGCGGACGGAAACCGTGGGCTGGAAAGAACGACCGCAAAGGCAACTACAACTACGATGAATATCCGTATGCCTACAACTCCAACATAACCGGAAAAGGTATCGGCTGGTGGACTTGGTTCGGCGGCGATCCGCTTTTCATGCACGGTATCCAGTGGATGCCGATCTCTCCCGCGCTCGATTATCTCTCTTGGGATCCCGATTTTGTGGGCTGGGCATTCGATGATATGATCCGCGGGGCGAATTCCACATTCTCCCATGCTTGGTTCGAAAGTACGGTCAATACGGTAAACAACGAACCGATCGAACCTCTTGCCGCCAACGACTGGGGTAATGTGGCTTTGGCTTACTATCAGCGTCACGATCCGGCTGCCGCTGCCGCCATTTTCGACGAAGCCCTTGAACGGAAGATGCACATAGCGACGAGCGTCAGCACCTCCCATATCTCTTATTTCGTCATTCATAACCATCTGACTTATGGCGAACCGGATTTCTCGATCCATGCCGATATACCGACGGCACAGGTATGTGTCAAAAACGGTATAGCTACGTATATGGTGTATAACCCCGGAGAAAGCGACCGTGTCGTCCGGTTTTACGATGCCTCCGGACGGGTGGTGAAAAGTGTGACCGCTGCTCCGGGCAGGATCTCCGCTATCAGTGCAGACCCTGTGGCAACCTCTATTGAAGCTGTATCGAGCGAAGGCATGATTATTCCGCCGGCGGCTTCTACTACGATAAAGAGCCGGGTGCTCGACCAATACGGAGCCGGTATTTCCGGTCTTGGAGTAGAAACGACGCTCTCTTCCGGTGCGCCTGCCGTATTCGAAAACGGTCGTCTGACGGTCGATGCCGATGCGGCGATCGGTTCGAAGTTCGACCTGTTGTTTACCTGTGGCGATGTGGCTTGTACGATCGCTTTCACGGTCAATGAAAAACCGCAGCCCATGAGTGCGCGGATCGAGAATCTCCCGGAGATGTGCGAACGCGGTACGGTGATTCCTGTGGAGTTTCATTACGTAGACCAATATGAAACGGACAATGTACCTTCCGATACGGAATGGACTTATATCGACACGGCAGGCCGTAGCGGCAAGTTCGATACGGAGGTTTGTTTTGCCGATGCCGGGCTGTATACCCTGACGGCTGCCAGCGTACAGACGGGTGCATCTGCCTCGAAGCAGATATTCGTTACGCCGCCGCTCCCCCTTGTATCCCTTCATGCCGATACTTATGCCTCGTCGGCAGAGAATGTGGGATCGCTTCCGCCGGGTGCTACCGACGGCGATCTCGGTGTCCGTTGGGGAAGCGAACATTCCGACGATCAGTGGCTGACACTCGATCTCGGGGAGAATTGCTATATCTCGCGTGTCGCGATCGTATGGGAAGCCGCTTTTGCTGCTAAATACGATATTCAGGTGGCACAGGACGGTTGCGAAATGATGGATTTTACAGCCCGATATGCCGGAGTCGATACATCGGTGAGAGTTCCTGCGGAAACGGCTTGGCGGACGGTTGTGACCGAACGTGCGCCGGGTGCCGGAGAGAAAGTCACGACAGTCAATGCGACCGGTCGCTACATCCGTATGCGCGGGCTTGAACGAGGATCGGCTTACGGTTACTCCTGCTACGAAATGTCGGTGTACGGCTTGGGCGACTCTGTGGCTGACGATGCCGTTATCGGTATCGACTTTGCATTGCCGCAAGTGATCGACTCGGGAACGGAGATAGAACTTGCTCCTGTGGCGTATACCCGGGGTGGCGATATGCGTAACGATATAGCTGTTGTATGGAGCGCCGACAAAGAAGCCGGCTTTTCGGGCAATCTGTTTACACCTCTCGATCATGGAATTTATACGGTCACTGCCTCTATACCGGATGTTGGAGAGTCGAAAGCCTCTGTTTTTGTCAATGATGTGGAACGTCCAGCGTCCATCGCTTTGGACGCCGATACTTATATCGCCGTTTGCAATGAACCGGTGGAAATACCGTTTACGGTCATGAACCAATATCTGGCACCGTATAGCCGTGATGCCGGCAATATATCTGTGACTGTCAGGAATGCCTCCGGCGAAGTTGCGCCGGAAGCCGTCTACGATGCGGTATCGACACAGTTCCGATCGTCGGAGATCGGTGTCTATACGATCGACTTCGCCGGATTGGCGCAATGCACGGTAGAAGTCAAGGCTCTCAGCGAATTTAATTTGGCTCTCGGCAAGACGGCTACCGCATCGTCGTATAAAGGCGACGGCGGTCGTGCTTCGCTCGCTGTCGATGGAAATACCGACACCCGTTGGGAAAGTGAATGGGACGACAACCAGTGGCTTGCCGTCGATTTGGAAGACATCTACCTTGTCGATCGTATCCATATTGTCTGGGAGGGTGCTTATGCCCGGTCTTATCGTTTGCAGTCGAGTATCGACGGCGATAACTGGTATGATTTTTATCAGGAATCCGATTGCAAAGGCGGAGAAGAATCTTTGACATTCCCGACTGTGCCGGCACGCTATATCCGCATCTGTTGCGATATCCGTTTCCTCTCGGCGTACGGATTCAGTATTAAGGAACTTCGGGTATTCGGGATTAGCCGTCTCGATCCGGATGCTTCGGTAGCCGAACCGGTGATCTCTACGCTGGAATATACGACCGGCAACGGTTCGATCGCTGTTGAATCTTCCGCCACAAGCGAAACCGGTGCACTTTTCCTGAACATCGAGTTGCAGGCAAGCGACGGACAGACGGTAGCGACAGCCTCGTGCGCCATAGCCTCCGGCGAAAAATGGAGTACGGAGTTCGACCAGCTCTCGTCCGGTTCGTACAAAATCATTCTGACGGCAACCGATGCCTTCGGAAATGAAACCGTGAGGGAATGCGACGGTATCGCTGTCGAATACAGTATTGTCGGAATCAATCTGGCTCTCGGCAAAAGAGCTTGGAGCAGTTCGCAAGAAAACGACGCTCTTGCTGCCGGTAAGGTTTGTGACGGCGACCTCGGTACGCGTTGGGGTAGCAAGTTCGAGGATAACCAGTGGGTGATCGTAGATCTCGGTAACTCTTACAGTCTCGACCATATCAATATCTATTGGGATCGTCCGGCTTATGCGACGCATTACGATATCTTCGTGTCGCAGATCGAAGATGAAGGCTCTTTCCGGAAAGTCGCTTCGCGCGAAGGTTTCAGTTTGTCGGGTGTCTCCGGCGAGGATGCCGACGATGTGATTTACCTCGACGGAGCGATGGGACGTTATGTGAAAATAGTCGGGGTGGAACGAGCCACGGGTTATGGAACGAGCATCCGCGAGTTGGAGGTGTATGGGCGTGATATTCCGACGGGAATCGACACGGTCGAAACTTCCGACACCGGCGAAGTGATTTGGTTCACCTTGCAGGGAATCCGCGTCGCTCACCCCTCAGCGGGCATCTATATCCGCGTCGCCGGCGGTAAAGCCGAAAAAGTATTGATTAGATAAAACAAACACTTTACTATCCTTTAAAAATGAAGGGGTTGTGTCGAAATAAAGTTTTCGATGCAACCCCTTTTCGGTGCGTTGGAATGTCTAAAATAAATTGCAAGCCGAGCGCAGAAGCGGTCAAGAGAAAACTTGAACCGATTATGCCGAGGCGCAGCGTTTATGAAAACTAAAAGTTTAAAATGCAAGGCGCATAGAAGGACGACAAGAGTTTACTGAGTAAACGACTTCGCCCGAACTCCGATGGCAACTTTGATATGATTTTCGGAAATTCCGAACAACCACATTCTTATCAAACTCTTTATCTTCAAATATATGCTTAATATGTTCGCTTACATTTGATTTACTCGTTTGGAATATCTCCACCAACTGATTTTGTGTCAGCTATAATATTCCTTTGGATGGATAACTTCGCTTAAAAGAAAAAGCTAACTATCTGAAAAAGATAATTAGCTTTCTTGAAGTGGTGCCACCAGGAATCGAACCGGGGACACAAGGATTTTCAGTCCTTTGCTCTACCAACTGAGCTATGGCACCATCGTTTGATTTGCGAGTGCAAATGTACAACGGGTTTTCGATATTTCCTAATTTTTTATTGACTTTTTCTGCTTAGAGGTGATAAAAAAGGAAAAATGAAAAAAGTGGATATTTTTTTTGAAATTCTTTTGCTGTTCCAAAAACTTTATCTACTTTTGTACTCGCAAAACCAATCGGGGTGTAGCACAGTTGGCTAGCGCGCCACGTTCGGGACGTGGAGGTCGGATGTTCGAGTCATCTCACCCCGACAAAATTTTGAAAATAGAATCGCAATCGCTTGATTAAAAGCTGGTTGCGATTTTTTTGTTTTGAGCGACCGGGACAAAATCGGGACACAAAGAATCGTAAAATTTATATGAATTGCATAGAGAATTAATGGATCAGTAGAAAAGCAGGCTATGTAAACCATTGGCTAAATAGTTGAAAAATTGATAGTTCATGAAGTTTCGACTAAATCATTTTATCGCGCAAATACTGCTTGAAGTAATTAATAGTGCTAAAATTTATTTGATCTGTTTGTGGTGTAATCAAAAGCACAATAGAGATGTGCAATCAAAATTCCGAGACGAGAAAAAGGAAGTAGGAGAAACTGGTAAACTTTCGATTATGGCCTTCAAAATTGTAATCAAAGTTTGGGAAATTCGGCTGACGATTGAATTAGCTGTTTGATCCGAGAAAGGGTTAGGGGAATCGAAGATTCTCTCTCCACTTTATCTTGCCGAACCTCTCCTACTTCCAAAGCAAATGTAAATAAAAAGAGTATGGAAAAAAAGAATTTTGGAAAAAAATGAAGTACATGCGAAATTTTGATAATCAATAAAAAAAACAACGTAAGGGAAAGACTTCGTATATCTTGTATTCGATTCGTGTTGAAATTGTAATGGATTGAGACCTGCACGAATCATTAGAAGATGAATAAGAATAGACGGGGTATTGGGTACGGAGAATGGATGTTTTCCGTTGATTCACATGGTCAAGAGGAAGAAGCCGAGCTATTCTTTGGATGAGGAGGAGTTTCTAATGATGTCCGTTTTTCCGTATGAGCGGCACGATATGCGCTGGGTGTCAGTGTTGTCGATGCCTTAAAGCATTTTCCGAAATAGTTCAGATCGGAGAATCCGCAACTGTAAGCGATTTCTTTGACAGGAAGGTCGGTGGTAAGCAGAAGGCTTTCGGCTCTTTTCAATCGACTTTCGCGTAGAAATTCGGCGGGTGAAACGCCGATCGTCGCACGTAGTTTTCTGTTGAGGCTACTGCGACTGACAGCGACGAATTGTGCCATGTCATCGACTGTAACTTCTGTGTCGGCAATGTGCGAATTGACGAAGTCCATGACTTTGTCCATGAAAAGTTTGTCGGCATCGTTTATCGAAAGCGATTGCGGCAATTCTTCGGCTGTGCTATTTAAGGGTGATTCCGGCAGGTTCAGGTAGGCTTCGAAGCGTTCGTGCAGTTTCCGTTTCATCCGCCGGATATAGACGACAATCCATGTGATGGCACAAAGGGTGAGGAGTGCGGCAAAGACATAGAGGGCTTTCGCCAGACGTGTTTCCCAGAATGTAGGGATAACCTCGATCCGAATGTGTCGGATATTGTCGAGCCATCTGCCGTAATTGTCGGTGGAGCGTATTTCCAGTCCGTATTTGCCTGCCGGAAGATCGAGGAACGTGATGTCCCGCGAGTGGCGGAGGTCGTTCCATTCTTTTTCGGGTGCGAGCCGATACGAATAGTGTATGTTGTGGGGCGATGTATAGTCGAGAGCGGAGAAGCGGAGCGTTATATTCCGCTCTCCGGGATGCAGAGCCAGTTTTTTACATGACGGTGACAGCAGGGTGTCAAGGCGGTTCTGAATGGATGCCGATGTGAAGAAGAGGTTCGGAGTGTATGACGAGTGTATCATACTGTCGGTATGGAGGATGATGGCTCCACTGTCGTGACCGAGTAGCCAGCGGTCGTTGCCTAACGGTAGGGGGCGGGCATCGCTGAACCGTATTTTCCGGTCGCGCGAAGAGAATCCGAAGGTAATACATTTCCCGGTTGTCGGGTCGAGCATGTAGGCATCGTTGTTGCTGACGACGACAGCATACTTTTCGTTTTCCGGAGAAAAGCTGATGGCATGGGCGATGTCGGAAGGTGCGCCGGTGGATGTATTGATGTGCCGGAACTCCCATGAATCAAGCGACAGGGAGGGCGGTGATGTGAGGATGTTGATTCCGTCGCTTTCGGTGGCTACGAGGATATGCCCTTGCAGGCCGATATTGACATCCATTACGGCGATGTTGCCGAGCGATGTCGCCCTGTCGGGATGGTTTGAATGGAGTGCGAATTTCGTATCGGACGGTGGCAGTGACATGGTCAGCAGTCCGGCGGTCGTGGCGGCGAGCAGCACGGTGTCGCCGATAATTGAGATGCGGCGTACCGATGTGGCTTGGGGCGGATAATCGGGTAATGTCGTGATGTTGATAAATTGCGGATGCGATGCCGACGGCGATGCCACCATTTCTATTCCTTTGCCCATAGTCGCGATCCATAATCGTCCGGAGGAATCGGTTGCGAGGTCGTAGATATTCGACGATGCGGGGGCGGTGTACGGGTCGGATGTGGGGACGAAATGTTCTACTTCGAATCCGTCGCCTTTGCCGGGTATCAAGCGGAAAAGTCCGTCGGGTTTGCCTCCCAGCCATATCACACCTCCGTCTGTTTCGCCGAAGCAATAGATCGGGGCACCGAAGGGGGTGAAGTGATCGGACAGTTTGCCGCTGCGGGTAAGATAGCGGCATGTCGTGAGTTCCGGGTCGTAAAGGGCTACGGCTTGCCGGTCGCTTTCCGAAAGCCAGATACGTCCGTCCGAATCTCGAAAGGTTGCCCTGATCATCGATGGGTTGGGTGGGGTTATTTCCTCGAAAGGAAGAAAGCCGAGTGTGATACAGAACGCACCTACGGAACTGCATAGCCAGATGTTACCCTGTTTGTCGGCACAACCGTAGTGTAATGATCCGGAGGGGGCGTCGATCGTGGCGAGGAGGGTGAATTCCTTCCCGTCTGATCTTGTGCTGTGTAGTATATCTCCTTGCCGCGTGATGAGCCAAATTCCACCTTGTCCGTCGTTTTGTGAAAGCAGCAGATCCTTATGCCGGTAGTGTCCGACATTGCCGAGCCGGCGATTGTGTGGTGACAGGTATGTAAGTGCGGGTCGTGAGGGGGATTGTTCGACGGAGTCCAATCGGTCGGTATCGGGAAACCGGAGGTAGGTGCTGTCGGCACATCTCGCTACGATTTCGCCGGTCAGAGCCGGCATGATTCGCGTGAAGGATAGAGGGTGTCCGAGTTTTTCTTCAAGTTGTGCTTGGCTATCGGTGAATTTGAACGTGTCGAGATTGAAGCGTACTATCTGTTCGTCGATTCTGCACCACAGGTTATTGCCGGCCGACAGTCTGATTTCGCGGATGCGGTTCGAATAGCGGTAGGCTCCTTCGGTCATGTCGGGGCGGATCGGAGAGAATGTCTGACCGTCGAACCGGTTGAGCCCGTTCCATGTGGCGACCCATATAAATCCGTCCCGGTCGCAGACAATGCCTTTGACGAGCCTTTGGGAAAGTCCGTCGTTTTCGTCATAATGTTTCACTTTGCAATAGGGGCGTCCCGAAACCAACACGGGAATCATGAACAGCAGCAATGTGAGTATATAACGTGGCATGGCGGTAGACTTAATGATACAAAGCTAAGAAAAAAGGCGGGTAAATGCAAGTAAGAAAAAAAAGACATCCGTGATCTGTCGGTTATGTCACGGATGTCTTTATTGAGGGATGCCCCCTGTTTCTTTACCGGATGCCGCAAGGCGGGTTCGCTATCGGTATGCTCTCCGTCGGGCGGGTTGCCGGGGCTATCTGACCATTACTTTTTCTATACTGGTGTTGCCGGAAGCGAATGTTTTTACGACGATGTGGAGACCGGTAGCCGGTGAGCCGATGCGACGACCTTGCATGTCGTAGTAGTCGGTCGAAATAGGCTCGGCATCTTGGCGGCTGTCTGTTACAGCTGTGCTTGGGTTAGGGCGGACTTTCGCTTTCGGGCTAAGTCCTCCGAATTCGTTTACGGCTTGAATGTACAGGTTATCATCGGCAGAATCCGACAACGGTTCATCGTAGTCCATGAAGATGGATTGGGTAAACCCGACTACTTCGTCTCCGCGTGTGACGAGGTAGCAGATGGCGTAAGGTACGGCTTGCCACGAAATCCGGTTGTCGTCGATAGTGGCTACGGGTGCTTCGCACGCCTCGGTCTTTATGATCGGTTCCCAGTTGTCGTCGCCCGATAGAACATTGCTGACGGTGTATTCGGCAGCTTCTTCGTCGGTAAGCCGGTTTTTGGCTGTCCCGTAGATCTTCTCTCCCGGTGCGTCGGTGTAATAGTAGGTGTCGCGACGCTGCGAAAGATCCAATAGATTCCCTTGTGCGTCGGTGGTATTCCAGTCAGCCCAGATTGCGGGAAGCCCACCCATTGTTTCATACCAGCCGGTGGCGGGAATGGTTACTTCCGCACGGGTGTTGAGGAATACGGTTTTGGGGAAATTGTGCCAGGGACGTCCCAACCAGACGCTCGTTTCGGACGGCACGCCGGGGGCGGTGATGGTGCAGTGGTTGAAGACATATCCCCAGAGTACGTCGGCAGCATGCGAGGGGGCTACGATGAAGCCTCCGCTTTTCCGGTTGATGTAAAGCGTAGTGTTTTCGATGTAGATATTGCCGCTGTTGTAGATAAAGTCTACTGCTCCTTCGATCAACGAGTTTCTTACATAGGCACGATAGTTCGAGGCGGAAGGCGTGATCCATGTGTCTTGATAGGAGAGCATGGCGACGTTGTTGAAGATCGTGCGGTCTCCGATCGTGTTCAGGGCAAGGGCTTGCGGACCTTGTTGCAACTCATGTCCGTATGAGTTTTCGAGTGTGATGTTTTCGAAGAAACAGTCGTTGGATTTGACTACTACCGTTGCACCTACGCTTACATGGAGAGCGTTGTCTCCTCCGCAGAGTTTGTCGTCGAGAATGACCGTCTTGTCACGGTCCTGACCGATGATGTGGAGCATGGGTTTGTTTTCGGGAATTTCGACATGCTCGTTGTATTGTCCGTTCTTGACAAATATGAGCCACGGTTTCACTCTGTCGGCGGGAGCTGCATCGATGGCACTTTGCACGGTAGAGTGGTCGCCTGTGCCGTCTTGTGCTACGATAGCATCGAATAACCGTGCTTCGGGTTGTGTCCGTTCCATCGTGGTGAACGAGATGGTTATTCCTTCAAAGGCATTACCCGAACGGTCTACGATAGCTCCTGCCGGTACTGTAAATGTATGGCGTGTAGCGTAGCCGAGACCGGAATAATTGTAGACGACACTTTTACCGCTGAGTTTAGGCGTAAGGGTAACTCCGTTGAGTCGGGCGTCGCCCGATCCGATATTGATTTTTTCGTCGAAGGTAAGGATAATGGATCCTTGCGCCGATGCACCGGTCGATTGGTCTGCCGGAACGATATGGACGAGAGCGGGTGGTGTATCGTCGTTAGCCGAATCTTTGTCGGCAAGCACGAAGAGTTCCGACAGGCAGAGCCCGTCATAGTCCGAGGTGTTCCCGACGAGCCCGGATTCGTAGTCGGGTATGAACCGTATCCATACGCGTGTTTGTCCTGCCGCTTTGGCGGGCAGTGTTATTTCTTTTGTCGTCCATCCGTTTTGGAGTTGATACGATCCGAATGTCTCGAAAGTGCTTCCGTCGATGCTGTACTGAACTTGAATGGTGCTGTAAGTATTGTAACTTACGCCGAGGGATGCGGCAAGGATAAGACCGGAATATCCTACGGACGAAAACGACATCTCGAAGTAGTATTTTTCAGAAAGTTTCCGCCAGATACGGGCACCCCATTTGCCATTCTCGGCACCGTTTGAGATACCCCGTGTCAGCCAAGTGGAGGTATGCCCGTCGGCATCGCGCAGGCTGAAAAGTCCGGCGTTGTCGCTTTCGTCTTTATAGTCGGCGGCACGTTCGGAGTTGGGTTGGTCGAAATAGAAGTCCCAGCCCACTATGTAGTCTTCGGCAGAAAAACGTGCGGATACCTGTTTTTCCGAATTCATCCGGACCATGCGTACGGGTGCGGTCGTGTTGTCATCCCAGTTGTTGAATGTAAGGATGCGATTGTTGATCGCAGTGAGCTGTACGTCCGTACCTTCCTCGTAGTAATGTATTCCATCGACTACATTCCCTTCGGGGGCGAATTGTATCTGATTGGTGTTGGCTCCGCCTTCGATGTTCAGCCGGAGTGCATACACATTGTTTTGGCTGTAATTCGCCACCAACTTGGTATTGTTTGCGATTTCAAACGAATAGGGATTGTCGGTGGATAGTATCGCACCTGTTTCATCGCTCCATGAGGTGAAATGGTAACCGAAGTTTTCGGTTGCAGATACCGTGAGCCGTGTCCCTTCGTCGAACTCTGCCCCTGCGGGTGAACACGAAAGAGAACCGGCTCCGGCGATAGCCGGTTTCATGGAGAATGTATAGGTAGGTACCGGTTGTATCGTTCCGTTTATATCGCCTGTCAGTACGAAATTCTGGAAGGCATATTGCCGGTCGTTCGCCAATGCTTGTATATATATCTTGATGTACACCTCACCGGTGATCTCTCCCAAATCCGAGAGGTCTATTTTTTCTGCCGTAAAATAGGGCGGATTTTTGACGAGTTGCGGATTTACATTTTCCTTGACGATGGTTTCCGTTCCTCCGACGGTTACGCCTATGTTATATTTTCCTCCGTTCGTCCCTACTTTGCTTGCTTGGAACGAGAATTCTTTAAGCCGCAAGGTCAGTCCGTTTTTGGGCTTTATGGAAAAAATAAGCGCATTGGCATCGTTGTTTTCGCTGTTTTGTCCCGTAATCGGTTGGAACATGGTGGCGGAAATACCGCCGTCGGTTCTTGTGCCTTTGACCGTGAGGTTCGAGCCGTAGCTGAATTCGGCGAAGGAGAATACCTCTCCGGCTGACGAGATGGCTGTCGTCGGCGATTCCGCTCCCCGGTCGATTGCCCACGTCAGTGTTGCACCGGTTTCGGACACTACGGTGTCCTCGATTTTTTCTGAGGCGGAGAGCGTGAGATATTTCAAGTTCCAGTTCGTCGCGCCCGAGGTGGGAAGCAGTCGGACGATAACCTGCTCTTTGTCGTTTGCCGATATGGAGACGACATTGTCCTGATATTGGAACCATGCGCCGGATGTGTTTTCGGCTCCTGCGTCGAACCATGTGTTGCCGCCATCGGTCGAGATAACCATTTCGACAGGTGTTACCGTGTTGTTGCCGGGTGCGATTGCATAGGCAACGGAAATCCCTTTGTAGCCTTTGGTGGGGAATGAAACTTCGTAATATACTTGGTGCTGCGACGGGTCGGTAAAGTCGCTAACGGAGATGCTTTCCGTATTCTCGATTCGGAAGATACGAGTATTGTATCCTCCGGTGAACGACCAGTATCTGCCCGGACTTGATGCCGACAGACCGAATTCGCCGGTTTCCCCCTCGCATTCGGTCGGGAGGATATGGGGTGTAACGGACGAGAACCATTGGGTAACATCTTCCGCGGCATCCGTATTGGGGGTATAGAGCATGTTCCGGTCGTCGATAGACGTGGCGGTATAGCCGTGCTCGAATGTCCATGAAGCCAACTGGATGGAATTTTGTGCAGCAACCGGAAGCCATAGGCAAGCCAAGCCGATAGCTGCAACGGAGTTGATTGTTCTTCTTTTCATGGCAAATAGTTATGTTTTAAATTTTCAGTTTTCGATAAACGCTGTGCCTCGGCATAATCCATTCAAACTTCTCACTCGATGTCTTTTGCTTCCGGCTTGCAGAGTGTCTAAAAAATTATCTTTTTGCTCTGTGAACTTCCGTCTGAGAACGTGCTGTGTTCGATATACAGGTTGCCTTTGACCGGAGTATGCACTTTTATGCCTTGCAGATTGTAAAACGCCGAACCGGTTTTGTGGACCGGAGAGGACGTACCGTCGATTCCCGAACCTCCCGTTTGGGTGGCATATCCGTGAAACCGGACATCGGACAGACAGAATGTCTTGCCGGAAGAGGCGTTGTTGTACCACGGATAGAACCGCAGACGGAGAGATTTGCCACCCGTAAGCCGGATAACGGGTTGTACTTTCCCGTCGAGCATGTTGTTGGCAGGCATCTGGGTCTGGGAGTAGATGAGGACAGCATTCGAGAAATCGTCCTCGGTCGAATACCATACATGGACACACATGCCGTTACCTCCACAGCCGCACATGAAATAGCTGATTTCGTCGATGTCGAGTGTCGTTCCGGGCATGGCGGTGATGCCGAATTCGATGTAGCGTGTCGAGACTTCGTCGATTTCGCCTGCGGGCCAGTTGCCGCCCTCGATGAGGTTACGTTGCGTTTTCCGGGAGGCGTCGAAGCCGGTCCATTCGGGCCACGTCGTGTTGGCATTGGGGTTTGCGTAGCGTTGTACTTCCATGCTGTGCCACGATTCGGGAATGACTGAGACCGGACCGGTAACGGTATAGGTGTCGTCTTTTTCCAACCGCCAATAGGCTTCGACTTCGGTATCGCCCGACAGGGTGATGGCTGTTGCGGAAACGGGAATGACCGTGGATTTGCCGTTGGCGGAGAGGGTGACTGTGCCGCTGTTGAGCCCCTCGTTGGCGAGGCGGATTCTTGCCTGGAACCTGCCGATCAGTGTGCCGCCGTTATAGGTCATGCTACCTGTTGTACCCCAAGTCTCCTGCCCGATAGAAATCTCCACACCGTCCGAGGCTTCGAGGGATATTGTGCCCGAAGCGGGTGTGAGGTCGAAGCCGGTGACCATAAACTCTTTCGAAAGGGTTTGCCCTACATATCCGTTTCCGAGGTCGGCAGACGAAGGGGCAACCGACAGTTCGGGGTTGAGCGATACATATTCCGAGAGGATTTCCTGTTCTTTGCACAGTTGTACGAAACGCCGGGCGATCAGTGCTGCGCCTGTGGCGCTGAGGTGCGTAGAGCCGTCTCCGTCGCTGAGAATCGCCATACAGTCGCTTTGTCCGTAGCTGAGGTAAAGTTCGGCAGTGGCGGAGGTCAAGTCGATATAAGGGACGCCGGTTTCGGCGGCAACCTGTTGCATCTGGTAGGCATAATCCATCGAGTGGTCGTCGGCTGCTACTTTCTGTTCGGTCAGTATGCCATCGGCAGTCAGCCGGGAGAAACTGTCGCCCAGATCGTGACGCCCGTTCCGACGGATGTTGTTACCCGAAAAATACATCCGGCAGATAGGACCTACCAAGATGGGGGTACATCCCGCATCCCGGGTTTCGTCGATGTATTTACGAAGGTATTCCTTGTAGGTTGTGGTCGGGTTGGTACCGCGGTAATCGGTAGCCGCAGCCGATGTTTCGTCGCCGATAGAGGAGTAGTAGGCTTTCACTTCGTCGCCGTCCATACCCCCGTTTTTCTCGTCGTTGTGGGCGAATTGAATCAGGACATAGTCTCCGGGCGACAGTTGTTTTTTGACGGAGGTCCAATAAGCCTCTTCACGGTAGAAACTTTTGCTCGATGATCCGCTTTTGCCCCGGTTGTTCACTTCGATGCCGTCGAGGAAATACGAGAGATATTGTCCCCAACCGCGGGTGACGGTTGCCGATTCATCATAGTTTGCCATGGTACTGTCGCCAATAGAATGGACTTTTTTAGCTGCGCCGGTATTGGAAGCCCCGAATAGTATAGCTGCACCGGTAAGAAAAGCGATGACTTTTTTCATGGTCGTTTTTTTTAGGATTGTATTTTCGGACGGTTTGTCGTCCGGTATGTTTGTTGCGGCAAAGTTAGAGAGTAAGATTCGGTAAGACGGGTAAAATCGAGCAAACCGATCGTAATTTTGAATCAAAGTATAGGTTGGGCGGGGTTGTAAATCAGATATTTTGCTGCCCGGAAAGAATCGTGTGCCCGGAATTGGGGTAGGGTATGAAATTGCCAGCCCGCAAGAAGAGCGGGTTCTTGCGGGCTGGTGGAATGACGATGTATCATAATGCCCAATCTGCTGCGTTGCCATCGGAGTTCGGGCTAAGTCGTTTACGTTAGTAAACTCCTGTCGTCCTCATCCTTTGCACCTTGCATCTTAGACATTCTAATGCACTGAAAAGGGGTTGTACCGAAATTTTCATTTCGACACACCCCCTTGTGGACGTTTATTGTTCCAATGCTTTGAAGCCGGGGAATACGGGTATTGCCGAACGGTCGGCTGTGCAGGGAACAATGGTGGCGTATCCTCGCGACAGGTGGTATTCGTCCGTATCTTCGGCATCGGGCTCCGTGTTCAGGAATCTGCCGGTCAGCCAGTAGTAGGAACGTCCGGCAGGGTCGATGCGGTGTTCGTATTCGTCGGTCCAGTATCCACGGGCGGCACGGCACACGCGGATTCCTTTTACTTCTCCTGTCGGGATGTTTACGTTCAGTCCGATATTTTCGGGTAGTCCTTCGGAGAGGACGGAGCGGATTATCTTTTCTACGATCGGGCGGCAATTCGAGAAATCGGCATCGGCTTTGTGCGAGCAGAGGGAGAAGCCGACGGAAGGGATGTTTTGCATCACGCCTTCGAATACGCCCCCCATAGTGCCGGAGTATAATTCGTTTACAGCACTGTTCGATCCGTGGTTGATACCGGATAATACAAGGTCGGGGCGATGTTCGAGCAGTGCGCTCATGGCGAGCTTCACACAATCTACCGGTGTGCCGTTGATGCTGAATTCCCGATATTCCGAATTCCCGTTTACGGGGGTGATCCGGAGGGGAACATTGACGGTAATTGCCGCCGATTGTCCCGAACGGGGCGCATCGGGTGCGACAACCACCACGTCGCCGAATGAAGATGCTGTTTGTGCCAGCGCGTGGATTCCCCGCGCTTGAATGCCGTCGTCGTTGGTAATCAGGATGAGCGGACGCTCTTTTCTGCGAATCAAGTCTGTCATAATAAATTTGAAATAATGATGTACAAATTTAGATGAAAATCGCGACATTTCTATACCGGCAGGATAAAGAAACTTTTTTCTTTCAAGGGAAGGATGCGAAGAGGTGAATCGGAAACGTTCGGTAAAAACGTGTTGATTTTAAAAAATATATTCGTAATTTTTGCAAGAAAAGATAACCCACTTAGAATAAATCGGTTGGTCGGATTGCTTGAAAATTGGGTAACGAGATAGCAACCGTTCGTATTTCTGAGTTCTTCATTGTTATGCTTCAATGCTCTTTTTGAGGGATTTCGCAAGGTATTAACAATTGGGTGTCAATTCCGCTAACTGCGGTTAGCGATTTCAAATCCTCGCACCAAGTCTCATAAAACTGACGCATAAATTTGATGTTGGCAGCCGAGAAACCACGAAGTCCGGGCAATTCCTTTTGCAGTTGCTGGCTAATTGCATCTATTGCACCTTTGCCCCAAAAGTTTTCACGGGAGTTCTTAGAAACATAGCAACCTATACCATAATACAATGATAGTTGTTCTTTATTAGCAGAAGATGCTGCACGATACTGACTACGCAATATCGCCTCCTTTATGATCCTTACCGCTTCGGCGTATGTCTGTAAATCGCTCATATCAACTTATTTTCTATAAAGGTAAGGAAATAATGGAAGACGTGAATCGGAAACGTTCGGTAAAACGTGTTGATTTTAAAAAATATATTCGTATTTTTGTCCGGTCTGCCGTCCGGTCCGTTTTTCTTATGGGAGGCGGGAACGGGAAAGGCAGACGGATTATATACATAAAAGGCGTAACTGTGCGCTTTGGATTGACATTCTAAGAACTTCGCAAATTCAAAAGGTAAGTCACTCAAAGCAATGGATGCGCTCTGTGGGATGATTGTATGCATCCGGCAATTCTCGTGACGTCACGGGGAAGAAGGGGTGTTATATAGATTATCGCGTGGGGCTTGACCGTTGCTCGTTTCTGACTTACCGGGCAATGCGAAGGCCTTTTAGAATGTGAAACGGGCAATCTGTTCGGCTTCACGTTTTTTGTATATACCGGTTTTTATTATTTATAACGGTGGCAGAAGCCGTCACTGACTTAATCGTATCGCAATACTATGATCAGGCGAATTATTTTGATGTGTCTGCCGCTGTTTTTATTTTATCCTTTGGCGGCAGCCCAGACCGGCGGAGGAAAGAGCCGGGTAAAGACCGAGCAGAGGGCGAAAGGGACGACCGCCCCGGATATGGACCATTTCGAACGTCTGCTGTCGCTCTATGTGCAGGCGAAAGCAGAGCGGGCGGATTTTTATTCTTCCATGACGAGTTTATTGGTATTCTACGGCGGTCAGGACGATGCGGGCAAGGCGAAGTGCCGGCGTTGTCTGGCACAGCACATGGATGAGTATTATAACGACAGGGATAAACCGGTCGAAGCCCTTGCCATAGCCGACCTTTATGAATCACTCGCGGCATTCGATGATCCCGAACGGCTGAAAATCAGTTATTACCGCGGGGAGTATGCGGCTACCGTCGAGGGCGATTCTATCGCACTTCACCGGGCGATTTCGGATATTGAGGCGTTCCCTGCCGGACAGGGCACGGACCGGGAGGCGCATCTGCTTGTTTTGCACGACTATTTGGAGCAGATCCGCAACTATGTGCCCGTAGACCGGACGATTGACGGGGTATGGATTTCGGATCTGAGAACGAAACATTTCGGAGGCCCGAAGATGATCCTGAAAGTCATTGCCGGGAAAGACGGTTCGCCGATCTTCCGGATGTATCATCTGCCCGAGGAATACGCTCCTGCCGCTCAATTCGATATATTGAAGAACGCTATGTCTATGTGGCGCGGGCAAGGAATGGACGCGCAGTCGGAATGGGTCTATGCCGGCGATTCCATTTTTGCCGTCTGGTCGAACGAGAAGTTAAAGAATCCCGATGCGGACCTCCATGCCATGACCCGGCAGATCAGCGGATCTTTGACCGATGCGATGACAATTGCGGGAGGCGGATCTTTGGAGGGGAACTTGCTTGGCGGATCATTGTCGATTTTGTCGGGGATGCTTTTGGATGAACTGTTCACTCCGTCGAAGGTGGTGTTTGTGTTGCAGGGGCGGTTGCGCAAGGTCAATGACCGGCAATTGGACGCCGTCATACACTATACATATCTTCGGGCGAAGGGTTCGGATAAACCGGAAGTCAAGAATGAGGAGTGGCATACGCTGTTTACCCGCGTGGAACCGCAGGATAGTTTATTTTGGTGTAATGGTGACTTTTACTTTCCGTTTGCGGTGACGAAGAAAGACCGGAAACTTCTGAAAGGAACGGAAGCTTGTCGTTTGGCAAAGTCGGCGATCGGTGCCGCTACAAGCCTAACGAGATTCCGGATGCTTAACCGGATGCAAACGGAGAAGATGATATACCGGTGCGAAGAACAGCTTTCGTTTCAAGGCGAAGAGGAATTTTCCGATGTGCGCCGGATACATCAGCCCGGACTTCGTCCCTTCACCGGCATAGAGGGGCGAAGCGATTCGACGGGGTGTGTGGTCGTAAAGGTGTTGCCCGAATCGCCGGCTTTTCTGTACAGGGTGAAACGTGGCGATCTGATCACCCATGTGGATGGTTTTGCGATAAAAACGTTCGAACAGTTCGAGCGTATAATAGGGCGCAAAAATCCGTTCGACCTTGTCGAGATCACCGTGAAACGGGGTAAGAAAAACAAAAAAATAAAACTGGAACTTTATTATTCACTATAAAACTAAAATCATGAAACGCATAATCGTATTATCGGTGCTGCTCTCGTTTGCGCTGGCTCTGCCTATGGAAGCGCAACATGTCGATAGAGGCGTTTTGGAGCGGAAGATGGATGAAGCAATAGCGAAACATCGGAGAGAAAAAGCAGCCCAACAGGCAAAGGAGGCAGAAAAGGCAAGGCAGGTGCAACAATCGGTCGATAATCATCAAAGGCAAGCCCGGGAAATCGATTCGAACTATTCCGCACAGACGGTACTCGATAAGCAGCCGCCGAGGCCTCAACAACAGGACCGGGTGACGGCTGCACCGCGAGCTGCCGCCCGTAGAGCCGGTGCGGGAAATAAAAAGACGGACAGGTCGAAGATGGAAATGGGACCTTTCCCGGATTCGGTGGTATGGCCCGGCTCCGGTCCGGTTCAAGGTCAGTGGGGCGGAGGCATGGGCAGGGAGACCGCCCATCCGTATATAAACTGGAAACCGGTCGATTTTAAAAAGAAAGCGCAGGAGGATGCCGCCCGGCGTCCGGTACGAACTCCGGCTTCGAACCGGTCTGTGAAGAAGCAGCATCTGACATCGTCGGGCACACAACAGAATCCGTGCATTCGTCCGAATACTTCGGGCAAGGGGCAGCAGTGTTCGCAATATCCTGTGCAACGTCCTACCGGAAATCGATACGGAGGAAAGTCCGCGAAGCCTGCCCCTTCTACCGGTGTTTCGGATAACCGGGGTATGTCTCGACCGGATGGCCGTTCGACGGAGCCCGGCAATAATGCGAAACGTCCGGCTGCAAATACTCCGTCGGATCCGATGAACCGGAAAACCTCGGCAGATCAACTGTCCGACATGAAAGATGACCGCACGTCGGCTTCTTCGAAGAAACAAGACAAACCCCGGCAAGATAGCTATCCGGGAAATTCCGCCAAGCAGGGCGACAGCGACGTTCCCCAGCTTTCGTTGTCCGGCTCGAAAGAGGAAATAGCGAAGAAAGACCGGATTGTGGGAATAGACCAAAACGGCAAGAGAGCGGGTAAGAAAGGAGTTGGTTCTAAGACGGAGTTGTATTACGAGGTTACAAAGGAAAATAAAGAAATAATGGAGAATATGACTATCGGAAATATGGGAAATGATACCCGTGTCGTTTTTGAAAAATGTTCGGCATTAAGAAATGGAAACTGTGTCACGAAAAAATAAGAATAGGAGATGAAGAAGGGTATAAAATATATATTGTTGTCGGCGGTGCTGTCGGGTGGCGGCATATCAGCCGAAGCGCAGTTGGCGGATTCGTTGTTTCTCGATACTCTCGATGCCGGACTGCTGACTGTCTGGGAGCAGCCTTTCGGGATAGACGACATCACTACGATTCCGGGTATGGGATTGTTTATGAACGTAGGCGACGGTGAATATAAATCGCTCGACCATTCGCTTTGTCCCGATTTCGGATCGTTCCTGTTGCTCGATCATATCTGGTACGATCAGTTGGTCGCCACCGACGAACGGTTCTTGATCCGTAACGGCTGTGAGGTGTATGTTGTCGATAGTGCGGCTTGCACGTTGCTTGCCGATTTCGATACGCCGTGCTTCCGGCTTTTTGCGGTGAACGACAGTGTGTTCGATGTGGTCGTGTACGACGACGGGAGCAGTTCGCTTTACAGCGGCAGGTATGCCGACGGCGAGATGACCTTGCAGATTACCCTGCCCGATGATATCCTTCGGGTGGAACATACGGCTGACGGTATGTTGTTCATTGCCGGCAATAGGCTCTACGGGGTCGGGAAGCAGATCGCAAATTCGCTTTTCGAAACGGAAGAGCCGCTTTTGGATATGGCTCTGACCGACTCCGGAGTTCTTTTCTGTACGGCATCGACGTTATATCTGTTTACCGGGTCCGAAGTCATGCGGTTGGCGGACAATGCTTTTGCCCGATTGTTTTATGATAGCGGGCGTACGTATATCGTGCTTCAAAGCGGCGAGATCTGCTATACCGACCTGTTTAGCGGCATATCGGAATGACGACCGGCATTTAAGGAGAGCCGATGACTTTTCATCGTCCGGTCGGAAAGTTGGTGTGTCGTGAAGGACTGCACCTCGGAAGTTGGATACAAAACTTTTGGGGTGCAGTTCCTTTTTCACTATTTTTATATTCCGGGCTACCGGGATTTTTCCCGCTGTGTGCGTACTTTTTTAATTTATATCCTATCTTTGCAGAGCCGCTTCGACCGGCATCGGAATCTCTGTTTCCGGTACTTTGCCCGTGCGCCGGTGTGCGAATTGCCCGGTTTCAAGTTATCAACAAAAGGGGTGACTTATCAACAAATCGGTTAGTTTGTAGCTCGTTGGCGATTCGCTTCATCATAAAAATAGGTTTCTTTGCGTTGGAAAAAAGAAAACTGAATATGGGTAAAATCATAGCTATTGCCAATCAGAAAGGCGGAGTCGGTAAAACGACTACGGCGATAAACTTAGCGGCATCGTTATCGGTACTCGAAAAGAAAGTATTGTTGATCGATGCCGATCCGCAAGCCAATGCTTCGTCGGGTTTAGGTGTGGATATCCGGGCGATAAAGACATCCATCTACGAGTGCTTGGTCGATAACGTTCCGGCTACGGAGGCTATTATGCCCTCGTGCATGGAAAACCTCGACCTGATCGGATCGCAGATCGATCTGGTCGGTGCAGAGTTGGAATTGCTGAACTTCCCCGGTCGTGAGAAAGTCATGAGCCGGGCATTGGCGGGGATACGCGATAAGTACGATTATGTATTGATCGACTGCTCTCCGTCGTTAGGCTTGATTACGGTCAATGCGCTTACGGCTGCCGATTCGGTGATCATTCCGGTACAGGCAGAGTATTTTGCATTGGAAGGAATCGGAAAACTGTTGAACACGATCCGGATTATCAAATCGAAATTGAATACGGGGTTGAAGATCGAAGGTATTCTGATCACGATGTACGATTCGCGCCTGCGTCTGGCGAACCAGATTTACGACGAACTGAAAGGGCACTTCGATTCGATGATCTTCAATACGGTGATTCAGCGGAATGTGAAGTTGAGCGAAGCTCCCAGTCATGGTATTCCGGCGATTCTGTACGATGCCGATTCGAAAGGCAGTCAGAATTACATGAGTTTGGCGAAAGAATTGATAAAAAGAAATTAGGAGGATAATAGATGGCATTACCGAAGAGAAGTGCTTTGGGACGCGGATTGGACGCTCTCATCACCATGGACGATGTAGCGACCGAAGGGTCGTCTTCGATCAGCGAAGTGGAATTGTCGAAGATCGTGCCTAACCCCGATCAACCTCGTCGCGAGTTCGATGCCGAGGCATTGGACGAACTGGCGGCGTCGATTCGCGAATTGGGCGTGATCCAGCCTATTTCGTTGCGGAAAACGGGCGGTGATTCGTATCAGATCATTGCCGGCGAACGTCGTTTCCGGGCGGCAGGCATTGCTGGGCTGACCACGATCCCGGCGTATGTGCGCACGGTAGAGGACGAGACGTTGGTGGAGATGGCTCTGATCGAGAACATCCAGCGCGAAGATCTGAATGCGATTGAAATTGCATTGACTTTCCGTAAGCTGATCGAGCAGTATCATCTCACGCAGGAACGGCTGAGCGAGCGCGTGGGTAAAAAACGGACGACGGTAGCCAACTATTTGCGTCTGCTGAATCTGCCTGCCGAAGTGCAGATCGGGTTGCGCGACAAACGTATCGACATGGGGCATGCCCGTGCGCTGCTGTCGATTGCCGATCCGGTGATGCAATTGGAAATTTACGAGGATATTCTGGCGAACGGCTTGTCGGTACGGGCTGTCGAGGAGCGGGCTAAAATGCTGGCTTCCGGCGGAGAAAAAGCCCGGAAGAAATTGAAAAAACAGGCGAAGATGTCGCAGGAGTATGGCATTCTGCAAACCCATTTATCCGACTTTTTCCACACCAAAGTGCAGTTCACTTGCGACGATAAGGGGAAAGGTAAAATCACGATCCCGTTCCGGAACGAGGAGGAACTGGAACGGTTGATGGCTTTGTTCGACCAATTGAAGTAGTTGTATTGAAAAAGGGCTTTTACATAGTGCGAGATGGTTTCCGTACCGGAGTGCTTCGGCAACTGTGGTGCGGAATCTTGTGTATGGCGGCGGTGCTTCCGGTTTGGGGCGATGATGCGGGTGTCGTACGCGAGAATCCGTATCTCCTGTCCGATTCCACTGCGACCGTCCCCCCTGAACCGGCGGCAACCGATGGAGAGGTAAAGGCTTTGTATATGGAAGATACGCCGATCTATATCGACGAATCGCAGGTTGTCGTATCGGTCGATACGATGGATGTGACGGTAGAGCCGGAACACCGGTTCAATCCCAAGCCGATGCGTGCCGTATGGCTTTCGGCGTTGTTTCCCGGAGTGGGACAGATCTACAATCGCCGCTATTGGAAACTGCCGATCGTAGTAGGCGGTTATGCCGGTTTGTTTTACGCTACGTCGTGGAACAGCCAGATGCTGTCGGATTACCAGCAAGCCTATATCGATATTATGGACAGTGATCCGAATACCAACAGCTATATGAATTTTTTCTCGTCCCAGTATTCGGAAGATGACATAGACAAGGTGTGGCTCACCAAAGTGCTGAAATCGCGCAAGGATTCGTACCGCCGCAACCGCGACCTCTGCATCATTTCCATGATCGGGTTGTATTTGGTGTGTATGATCGATGCCTATGTGGATGCGCAGCTCTATCATTTCGATATTACCCCCGATGTGTCGTTGCAATGGCAGCCGGCATTGATTCAGGAACAGCCTACGATGCTGCCGGCGGTCGGATTGCAGTGTGCGATCCGTTTCTGACCGGTGGATTGTAGTTAAAACAAGAAAGATGTATAAAAAGATATTTGTTGCATTATTGGCGTGGGGGAGCATATCTGCTCCGCTTTATGCCGACGCGGTGACTCCGGAAGTGACCGCACCCGTCGATTCGTTGTCGGCATTGACCGATTCGGTGACGGTTTATCCCGAAAGTTTTGAGGAGGATGTGCATAACTTGTTTTCCGACTGGTATATGAGGCAATATGCCGTGGTGGACGAGAAGTGTCAGGAAGAGAGTGTCAATGTCGATTATCCCGACTCGGTGTATATCCGCCGCTTGTCGCAAATCCCCTCGGTGATCGAATTGCCGTACAACCGTATCGTACGGCAGTATATCGATATGTATGTACAGAAACGGCGTCCGATGGTGAGCCGTATGCTGGGCTTGTCGGCATATTATATGCCTATATTCGAAGAGGCGCTCGAACGGGAGAATATGCCGTTGGAGTTGAAATATCTGCCGGTCATCGAGTCGGCGTTGCAGCCGAAAGCAACTTCCCGTATGGGCGCAGCCGGGCTTTGGCAGTTTATGGTGGGTACGGGAAAACATCTGGGTATGGAGATCAACTCGCTGGTAGACGAGCGGCGCGACCCGATCGTTTCGTCGGCGATGGCTGCCCGTTTCTTGAAAGACCTTTACCGGATTTATCACGACTGGACGTTGGTAATTGCCGCCTACAACTGCGGGCCGGGCAATGTGAACAAGGCGATACGCCGTTCGGGCGGTAAGACCGACTATTGGGAGATCTACCGTTATCTGCCGCGTGAAACCCGCGGATATGTACCGGCATTCATTGCGGCGAATTATGTGATGCACTATTATGAGGAGCATAATATTTGTCCGGCGCTTACGGTGCGTCCGTTGATTACGGACACGATCATGATTTCGAAACGTCTTTATTTCAAACAGATTTCCGATATATTGAATATTCCGGAGGAGGAGATCAGCAGCCTCAACCCCCAATATCGGGCAGGTGTGATACCGGGCAATATCAAGCCCTATTCCCTGACGTTGCCTTCGCAGCAGGTTTATGCTTTCTTGGAGTCGCAGGATACGATTTTCTCGCACCGCTCGCAATACTATGCTCATCGTGAACGGGTAGAACCTGCCGGATATAGCAACGACCTCACCTATCACCGGGTGCGGAAAGGGGAAGCCCTTTCGACGATCGCCCGTAAATATGGGGTTTCGGTAAATAATCTGAAACGTTGGAATGGGTTGAAGAATAACAATATACGTGCCGGACAACGGTTGGCGGTCTATTATGGCGGAAAGTCGGCGCCGAAAGAGGTCAAGACCGACAAGAAACGCTCGGGACAGTCTGTTTCGCAACAGGAGACTTATAAAAACTTTCTGACGCATAAGGTTGCCGACGGGGAAAGTCTTTGGTCGATCTCTCAAAAATACAAGGGGGTGAGCGTGGAGGCAATCAAACGGGCGAACCAATTGCGCAGCAATACGATACGTCCGGGGCAGACTTTGCGGATTCCGCAACAGTGATTGTTTCGGAAGCATTTACAGCACGAGGGGTGTATTGAATACTTGAATTTCAGTACACCCCTCGTGTTGTCGGTATCTGTCGGTCGGTTTAGAACGGAGCACGGTATTTCCCGTTTGAACTGTCGTCTATGATGCTTAGGTAGCTTGCATATCTGCTTTCGCTGATTTCGTGGTTTTCGATGGCAGCGAGAACTGCGCAACCCGGTTCGTGACGGTGAGTGCAGTTGTTGAACTTGCAGAGCCGCGATACGTGGAATATTTCGGGAAAGTAGTGGGCGATTTCCCGTGTGTCGAAGTCGATTGTACCGAAGCCTTTGACTCCGGGTGTGTCGATGATATAACCGCCTTCGGGCAGCGGGAACATCTCGGAGAAAGTGGTCGTGTGCATCCCTTTATGGTGCGATGTCGATACGGCTCCGGTTTTTAGGTTCAGCCCCGGAAGCAACCGGTTGATCAAAGTCGATTTCCCGACGCCGGAATTTCCCGATAGCAAGGTTACTTTTCCCTGTATGGCGGCGTGTATCCGGTCTAAGCCTTCGCCGGTCTCTGCTGATATGGGTTGGCATTCGTAGCCGATCGTACGGTAGAGGTGGCACAGAGCCTCGACGTATTCGCGGTCTTCGTCGGAGTAGGTATCCATTTTGTTGATAACTAATATGACCGGAACCCGATAGGCTTCGGCGGTAGCCAGAAAACGGTCGATGAAGGTGGTGCTGGTCTGTGGGTGATTTACCGTGACGATCAATAAAGCCTGATCGAGATTGGCTGCCAAGATATGGCTCTCTTTCGAGAGGTTGGAAGCCCTCCGGATCATATAGTTTTTCCGGTCTTCGATCTCGTAGATAAAAGCCGTGCCCTCCTTATTGATTTCGATTTTTACACGATCGCCCACTGCTATGGGGTTTGTACTGCGGATACCTTTCAGGCGGAAGTTCCCTTTGATCTTGCATTCGATCGTTGTCCCTTCGTCTGTCAGCACCTGATACCAGCTGCCTGTATTTTTTATGACTAATCCGTTCATTCCCAATGAGGATGTTTTTTGTAAAATAATGATTCGAAATAAGGATGATGTCGGTTGCCGTCGAGCATCCTATATTCGCGCATAGCGCAAAGATACGGATAAGCCGAGCGCAAACGCAAATTTATTTGCAAGTTTGCTGAGGCGAAGTATCTAAGACGTAGTCAAAGATAGTGAAAGGCGAGTGCAGAAGCAAACGGGAAACGAACGTTTCACGATTGGATTATGCCGAGCCGCATCCTATCTTATCCAAAGATACGAATAAGTCGGGAGTGTACCAAGTCTATTATTCAGAACAGCTGACATTCGTGCAATGATTGCAGATGCTCGTAAACGAGTGGCGGTTTCTGCCAATGCTGCGATTACATTGCTGTATTGGCATATCGGCGAACGTATCAATCGCGAAGTACTTGGTAACCAACGTGCTGAATATGGCAAAAAAATTATTGAGACCGTAGCCTCTCAATTGCAGATGGAATATGGTGGTCGCGAGTTTTCAACGCGTAATCTGCGGCGTATGATGCAGTTCGCGCAGTCCATGCCGAATCCACAAATTGTGACGACACTGTCTACACAATTATCTTGGTCTCATTTTCAGGAAGTTCTGCCTATGAAAGATGAACTGCAACGAGAGTTCTATTTGACTATGGCGGCAGAAGAAAATTGGTCAATCCGAACTCTTCGAACTAAAATTGACGGAATGTTGTATGAGCGCACGGCATAGCATCAAAACCGTCGGATTTTATACGCAGTGAACTTGCTACACTTCGTAATGAGCATTCTATCTCTCCCGAATTGGTATTCAAAAGTCCATATTTCTTAGATTTTACAGGACTCAAAGGCAATTACTCGGAGAGTGCTCTTGAAGATAGTTTAATTGAGCATATTGAGAATTTTTTGCTTGAACTTGGTAGCGGTTTTACTTTTGTTGCCCGTCAGAAACGTATGATTATCGATGGTGAAGATTTTAAAGTCGATCTCCTGTTTTATCATCGTAAACTTCACCGTATGATTGCGATCGACCTTAAACTCGGTAAGTTCAAGGCGGAATACAAAGGTCAAATGGAGTTATATTTACGCTATCTCGATCGATACGAGCGGGAACCGGGAGAGGAAGCTCCTCTTGGTCTAATTCTGTGTACGGAGGGTAACAATGAACAAATAGAACTTTTACAATTGGATGTAGCGGGTATTAAGGTGGCAAACTACCTTACGGAATTACCTCCGAAAGAAATTCTATTACGGCAACTTCAAATGTCGCTCGCTGAAATAAGGGCTTTAAAAGAACAAACTATTGAATGAATTAAGTTTCACCAAGATAATCTGAAAACAACCGGGCGTTTATTTAGGCTTCCAAAGCTGTCTATTCGAAGTCGTGTTTAGGTTTCGATGTTACTGTCTACGGGCATACTATGCTTGGATATTAATGAATGTTGGAACTCGGTTGTCGTCGTCAGCATCTGATACCGACTGCCTGTATTTTTTGTGGCTAATCCGTTTATTCCCAATGAGGATGTTTTTGTAAAAATAATGATTCGGAATAAGGATGATGTCGGTTGCTGTCAAGTATTCGGTTTGTTTGAACAGAGCCGAAGGCATCTCATCCTATTTTAGGAAAAGATAGCGGAAACCGGAGAGAGAAACAGTCGGGAAGCGAGATGCCTATGAATTGATTCTGCCGGGATGTCTCGTTTGTTGGAAGTGGAAAGATTAAAATGTAAATAGATATATATACGAATTTTTCGATAAAAACGTTTTAAATATGAAAGAAATATGAGTTCGCACTTTTTTGGTAATGTCGGTATTGAAAATAGGAAAAAAGCTGCGTGTGGGAATCTAACGGTGTGGATTCGATTTCTGTGAACTGTTTGATATGATATCGATTAGGGGATGTTTGGATTTGTATATGTTGTCTAATTAGAAATAAAAGAGTATGAAAACTATTCTGTCGTTGCGGAAAATCTTTGCTTTATCCGTTTTGTTTGTCTTTTCGTTGTCGATGTCGGCACAGACTGTCCGGGTAGAGCTCGGTTGGGCAGGTTCTTCGATGCGTTATCACAATCCGAAAGTCCCTTCGATCGATTTTTTCGGCAGTAATGCCAATAACTTTCAGTGTGCGGTTGCTGTCGATTATCTGAATTATAGATGGTTCGACCTTACCAGTGAGATAGGATATATCCGAAAAGGAGGGAAAGAGAAAGATATATTGACCGATGCTATGGGCATCTCCCAAAAAGGTAGTGCCCGATTGAATCTGGATTATCTTACCTTGAATACGATGTTTAATGTCAAATACGATTTCAATGGCATTACCCCTTATATCGGGGTGGGACCTCGTCTCGATTTTAAAGTGGGCAGTTCGGAATCGTATGAAAATTTAGATCTTGAAAATCCGGGAAATCCGTTGGCTTCGTTTCATTCGAATGCCGTAATTTTCGGGTGGAAATGTGCGGCAGGAGTTCGGGTGTTGATTTCTTCGTCGTTTCAGGTCGGTCTGCATTTCTCGTATCTGCCGAGCTTTACCGATGCCTACCGGCATAAGGAAACCGGGGTATGGTTGCGCGATGGAAAAAACTTTACATTGGGTATCTCGTTGGGGTATGTGATCCGTTAAAACTTTATGTCATGTCATCGAATCTTTGGAGCAGTTATCATATTATGAGTTCCGACGAAGATCAACCTGTTGTCGAAGACCTATATGCGGGCTTTGACGACCGCATGAATCTTGTCGTGACGATTGAACATACCGACTATGTCGATCCCGAATATTCCTGTTCGGTTTCGGCTGTGGTAAGTAAGGAGGATGCTTTCGGCCTATCCAGACGATTGCAGGTGTCCATGACGCGCTTACCGGATGCGATAGGCGGATTCGTGGAAGAATATGCGGATATCGTGAATGCCGACTTTGTTCAGGTCCAAGCGTGTTTCGGAGAAATTACAGCCCGTTTTATCCAAGAGAAATGCAGTTACAATATAGTCCGCAGATACGGTAAGAATGGATTCGTTTGCTGTTGAAGCCTGTTTTTCGTCCCCCCTTTTTTAATTACGGCATTATATCGTGCATGAAATAAAACAGCCGACCTCGCTGCAAAATATTTTACAGCGAGGTCGGCTGTTTATGTCCGGAAGGTTGATCGCTCCCGTTATGTGCGGTTATACCGTCAGGATCTCTTTTTCTTTGGCGGCAAACACTTCGTCGATACGTTTCATGTATTTGTCGTGGAGTTTCTGAACGTCGTTCTCTCCATCTTTCGATACGTCTTCGGGCATACCTTCTTTCACGGCTTTTTTCAAACCGTCGATGGCATCGCGACGGGCATTCCGCACGCTCACTTTGGCATTTTCGGCTTCGCTTTTCGATTGTTTTACCAACGCTTTACGACGGTCTTCCGTTAATGGCGGGATGCAAAGGCGGATCACTTCGCCGTTGTTTTCGGGGGTGATACCGACTTCCGAATTGATCAAAGCGGTTTCGATCACTTTGAACATCGATTTTTCCCACGGAGTGATAACGATCGTACGTGCATCGGGTACGGTGATGTTGGCTACGTTGCTGATCGGCGACATGGTACCGTAGTAGTCTACGCGTACGCCGTCCAAAATACGTGCGCTGGCTTTGCCGGCACGGATCCGCGCCAAAGTGTCGTCCAAAAATTCGACAGCCATTTCCATTTTTTCTTCGGCGGCGCTCAGGTATGCTTTTACGTCTTGCATAAGGGTTAAATATTTATCGTTGAACGGTTCATAGACGAAACGGGAAAATCGGTGCGATACCGGTTTGCGGGCAGATCGTACCGCCCGGTTTTATTTTCTGTTTCGATTTTACAAATATAAGACGATTTCTTTGAATTTCCAACTGTTGTCGTATCGATGTGAGCCGGATCAGTAGACCAATGTACCGATGTTTTCCCCGTTCATCACTTTCCGCAGATTGCCTACCGTGTCCATATCGAATACGATAATGGGCAGATGGTTCTCCTTGCAGAGGGTGGTTGCTGTCAAATCCATTACTTTCAAGCCGCGTGTGTAGATTTCGTCGTAGCTGATTTTGTCGAACTTGGTAGCCGTAGGGTCTTTTTCGGGATCGGCGGTATAAATGCCGTCTACGCGTGTGCCTTTGAGCATGACGTCGGCTTCGATTTCAATTCCGCGAAGTGCCGATCCGGTATCGGTCGTAAAGAACGGATTTCCGGTGCCGCCCGACATGATCGCGATCTCGCCTCGGTTCATCGCTTCAATGGCTTTCCATTTGCTGTAATGTTCACCGATCGGGAACATATTGGTAGCGGTGAATACTTTGGCTTTTTGTCCGATCGCTTCGAGTGCGGAGCTGAGCGCGAGACTGTTGATAACCGTAGCCAGCATACCCATTTGGTCGCCCTTTACCCGGTCTACGCCTTTGGCTGCACCGCTTAGCCCGCGGAAAATATTTCCGCCGCCGATCACGATACCGATTTCGATTCCCATAGCCGCGATCTCTTTGATCTGCGATGCATATTCGCCGACTCTCTTTTCGTCGATGCCGTATTGTTTCTCTCCCATGAGCGATTCGCCGCTCAGTTTAAGTAATATTCGTTTGTATTGTGTTGCCATAAGATTGATAATTAGTTATGTTATGCAAAAATAAATTATCTTCTGCAATATGGCAAAAAAAAGGAGTATATTTGACTCGAAGAATCGGAATTGCCAACGCCGGCCGGGGGCTCTCCGATTCCTGTGATTCTCTTTTCGGATTTATATGGAACAGCTATGGTAAGAACGAAATTGATCGGGTGTATTTTGTTATTGCTTGCCGGTGCGATGCCGTCGGCTTGGGCGAATGGCGAGTTGTCGCGTAAGGCGGCAGAGCATTTTGAAAGCCGGGAGTGGAGCGATGCGAATATCTGTTATAAACAGTTGCTGCGGCAGTACCCGACGGAGCCGGTGTATTATGTACGGGCAATGATCGCATCTGTTGCTTTGGGACGTGTCGATCAGGCGGCGAAACATCTAGACCGTTCGCAACAGTTCGGTATTCCGGTCGATTCCATTTTCAAAGGTGTCGATTTCGAATCGCGGCGGCTGGGGGATGCCTCGCTGTATGAAAAGTTGCTGTTGCATACCCAAGCGCGTAAGAGTTGGCTCGCCCGTGTGGCAAACCTTTATTTGCTCGACTTTTATCGATACCGCAAACAACCGGAGCACACGATAGCGGTTGCAGATCGCCTGTTGGCGACAACTCCCGATAATCTGACGATCCGGAAAGCGAAAGCCGATGCTTTGTTTGAGTCGGATAAGACCGAGGAGGCTATGGCGTTGTATAAATCTATTCTGGAACAGGATAGCCTGCAACTGGATATTGTCGCTGTTTTGGGTGGGTATCATCGCGGATTAGGAAAGCAGGCTTTGGCTTTTCGGGAAGCGCAGATGCTTTTGCACGACACCGTTCCCGGAAAGGTCGGCGAAGACGATCTGTTGTCGCTGGCAACCACCGCATCGTTGGAACTGTTGCAGGCGAAAGCCTATTATCTGTATATCGACAGCATAAAGTCTACTCCCTATACCCGCAGCGTGTTGCAGGATATCGATAACCGGCTGGCTACGCTCGACGAAAGCGACCGATCGCTCAGGTTGCGCATTTCGAAAAAATTGGCACGGTTGTTAGAGAAGAAATGAAACCTCTTTGAACGCGAAGCGGCTCATTTCGCCCGTCCGTTTTTCCAGACATAAAAATCCGTCGGGTTCGATGGCGGCGACGCGGGCTTCGAATATCTCTCCGCCGGGTGTGCTGTAACGGTAGAATCCGTCGCGGCGGTAAAGCCGTTCCATATATTCGGCGTGCAGGGTGTGAGCCGGACTTTTCGACTGCTCATAGCGTATGTGGATGGCTTCGACCAATTGCCGTAACAATGCCCCGAGGTCGTAATCGTGTCCGGTGATCTGCCGCAGGGAGACGGGGTTGGGAGCGTCCGACACGAATTGCCGTTGGTTTACGTTCAGTCCGATACCGACGATCGCTTCACTGTATTCTGTTCCCGATAGCGTGTTCTCGATCAGTATGCCGGCAATTTTTTTGTCGTGCCAGTAAATATCGTTCGGCCATTTGATGGAGAAACCGTCGGTTTCCCTGCCCAGTATATCGGTGACACCTAATGCCACTACCTGCGAGATGCGGAATTGTTCTCGTATCGGAATATGCACCGGACGCAACAGCAGGGTCATGGTGATGTTCATGCCCGGTTCCGACTCCCACGAGTTGCCCCGTTGTCCGCGGCCGGCGGTTTGTCGGTCGGTATATACGGTATATCCTTCGGGCAGGATCCGATCCCGGCACAATTGTTTCAGGTAGGTGTTGGTGGATGCCGTTTCGGGCAACCTTTCAATCAGATTTCGATCGGTTTCCATATCTCGCAACGAGCTATTAGTTCCATGATCTGCGTACGCCGTATTTTCGGCAGTTTTTTCACTACTTCTTCGTAGGAGTGGCATATCCAGCTTTTTATCAGATCGTCTTTGAGGGCAGGCGAGAGCTGTATCGAGTTCCACAATCGTTTGTTGCTGTGGTATCCCGGTGTCACTTCGGGATAACGTTCGCGCAGTTGTATGGCTATTTCGGGATCGCATTTCACGCAGATCTCCTTTTCATCCCGATCGAGCCCGGTATAAAGAAACATTTTGTTTTCCACTTTGAATACCAACGTACTTTCGTCGAACGGAAAGCATTCGGAAACGAGCGGAAGCGACAGGCAGTAGTCGCGAAGCGATTCTATATTCATCGTCTGTTATGGGTTGTCAGGGGCGGAAAGAATGCGTCTTCGATGTGTTCGAGACGGAAATTTCCTTCGTCGCCGATGAGGGTGATTATGTCGAATCGGATATCGAACCGAATGTCGTAGGCGCGGATATACGCATCGGCAGCCAGCATCAGGTTTCGGATTTTTCGTTCGGAAACGGCATCCTGCGGGAGTTCGTACCGGTCGCTTTTGCGGGTTTTTACCTCGACGATCACCAAAGTCTTGTCGCGATAGGCTACAATGTCGATTTCCTTCTTCCCGCTACGCCAATTGATGTCGCGGACGATATATCCGTGTGTCGTCAGATATTCCGCCGCAATTGTCTCTCCGCTTTTCCCTAATTGGTTGTGTTGTGCCATAGTCCGGTTATCCGACAACGAAAGTAATGATTTCCGACGGATGTTCCAACGAAACGGAGTGAAATAAATGCCCGGTCGGTCGGGTGCCGGAATCTGTCGTACCAGTCGAGGCGTGGAATAAATAAATGCATAACATTTGAATATAAAATAAAAATAGGTACTTTTACTATCTGTTATTGCCGCCCGTTTGCCGGGGCGTGGATAAACCGGAGGCGTGCGCATGTTGTTTTACATAGAAGAAACCTATAAAACAGTATAGCAATGAATAATACGAAAGGAATTGTTGCCGCCATTATTTTGGCGCTTGGAATGGGGCTGCTCGGACAACGTGTCGGAGTGGGCATAGTACGGGCTAAAAAAGAGAACCGCACGGTTTCGGTGCGCGGATTGTCCGAACGTGAAGTGGCTGCCGACAAGGTGATCTGGCCTATGGTGTATAAAGAGGTGGGAAATAACTTGAACGAAATTTACCGTACGATCAACCGCAAGAACGATATTATCGTGTCGTTTCTGAAAGGCAAGGGGATCGACGAATCGGAGATTTCGATTGCTGCGCCGCAGATCATCGACCAGCAAGCTGAACGCTACAACAACATGACTGTGCCTTATCGTTACAACGTGACTTCGGTGATTACCGTTTCGTCGTCGAAGGTGGATCTGGTGCGCCAGTTGTTGGTCGAACAGGTTTCTTTGCTCGAAAATGGCGTGGCGATCGTATCGGGCGATTATGAATACCGTACGCAGTTCTTGTTTACGGGACTGAACGAACTGAAACCGAGCATGATTGCCGATGCAACCAAAAATGCACGCGCGTCGGCAGAGCAGTTCGCCAAAGATTCGGACAGTAAGTTGGGCAAGATACAAACGGCTTATCAGGGTCAGTTCTCGATCGAGAACCGCGATGCGAATACGCCTTATCTGAAAAATGTAAGGGTAGTGTCTACCATTGTATATTATCTGGAAGATTAATGGCAGAGGAAAATATCGACGAGAAATTCATGCGGATGGCGTTGCATGAAGCGGAAGAGGCGATGCGACGCGATGAGATTCCGATCGGGGCGGTGGTGGTGTGCAAAGGTCAGGTGATAGCCCGGGCATATAATTTGACCGAGACTTTGACCGATGTGACCGCGCATGCCGAGATGCAGGCGATAACGTCGGCAGCGAACCGGCTCGGCGGAAAATATCTGACCGATTGTACACTGTATGTTACGGTCGAACCGTGTGTCATGTGCGCCGGAGCGTTGGGGTGGTCGCAGATCGCTCGTGTGGTGTATGGCGCGGCAGATGAAAAACGCGGTTTCGGGAAATTAGCCCCCGATGCCTTGCATCCGAAAACGGAGGTGACAAGCGGGGTGTTGGAGGCGGAATGCGCCTCGCTGATGCGTGAGTTCTTCAAAGGCAAACGTCGGTAAATAGTATGTGATGCTATCTGTGTGTTACGCAATTGCGCTCACAGGGTTTGGGGATAAACTGCAAGTCGAGTGAAGAAGCGGTCGCGTGAAAACTTGAACCGAATATGCCGCGGCGTAGCGTTTAATGAAAACCGGAAGTTTAAAATAGCAGACGGGGCGATTCGGATTTATTTTCGGGTCGCCCCCGTCGGTTTGTAACGGTCGGTCCCGGAAACGGCGGCAGTCCGGCAGGCGCGGGTATGGAGCGTTTTTCATTGTCCGGTTTTACTTTGCCCCCGATCGGCTTCGGTTTTCGATATTGAATAAAAAGATGTAATTTTGTGCGGAGCAAAAACAGTGAATATGCAAGACCTGATAGCAGACAGTTTAAGCGATGATTTTTTTAAATGGATCGGCGAGACGGCAGATGAACTGAACCGTCCGTGTTTCGTGATCGGCGGATATGTCCGTGATATATTTCTTTATCGCACCTCGAAAGATGTCGATGTCGTCACATTGGGCAGCGGTATAGAATTGGCGGAGCGGCTTGTGCAGCGTATCAAGCGCGATCGTCTGGGCAGGGCATATCTCTCGGTATTTAAAAATTTCGGTACGGCGCAAGTGAAGTTCTTTCCGAAGCGTAGCGACGAACCGGTAGAGATCGAGTTTGTCGGAGCCCGAAAGGAGTCGTATCGTTCCGATTCGCGCAAACCGTTAGTGGAGGACGGAACGTTGCAGGACGATCAGAACCGTCGGGATTTCACCATTAATGCGATGGCGATCTGTCTGAACCGGGATCGCTTCGGCGAACTGGTAGACCCGTTCGGCGGTATGGACGATCTGGACAATGGGATTATCCGTACACCGCTCGATCCGGATATTACGTTCAGTGACGATCCGTTGCGGATGATGCGGGCGATCCGTTTCGCCACGCAGCTTCGTTTCCGTATCGAGCCGTCTACGTTTGCGGCAATCGAACGCAACCGGGAGCGTATCGAGATCATTTCGCGGGAGCGTATTGCCGATGAGTTGGGCAAGATCATGCGCTCGGACGAGCCGTCGAAAGGCTTTATTTTGTTGGACGAATGCAAGCTGTTGCCTTATGTCTGTCCCGAACTCGATGCGCTGAAAGGTATAGAAACGGTAGCCGGGCGCGGTCATAAGGATAATTTCTACCATACGCTCGAAGTGCTGGACAATGTGGCGCTGCGTTCGCGGAATGAGTGGTTGCGTTGGGCTGCGTTGTTCCACGACATCGGTAAACCGAAGACTAAGCGTTACGATACCCGGTTGGGCTGGACGTTCCACAATCATAATTTTGTCGGCGAGAAAATGATTCCGCAGATATTCCGGAAAATGAAACTGCCGTTGAACGAAAAGATGAAATATGTGCAGAAGTTAGTCGGGTTGCACATGCGTCCGATTGTTCTGGCGGAAGAGATCGTGACCGACTCGGCGGTACGTCGTTTGCTGTTCGATGCCGGGGATGACATCGACGACCTGATGATGCTTTGCGAATCGGATATAACATCGAAGAACCGGGAGAAGGTAAAACGTTTCCGTGATAATTTCGAGCTGGTACGCCGCAAGTTGAAGGAGATCGAAGAGAAAGACCGTATCCGGAACATGCAACCTCCGGTGACGGGCGATGACATTATGACGACTTTCGGTGTGGGACCGTCGCCGATAGTCGGTATTCTGAAACAGGAGATCAAAGATGCGATACTCGACGGCGTGATCCCTAACGAGCGGGATGCCGCATTCCGCTTTCTGCTCGAACGCGCTGCTGCCCGGGGAATCTATCCGGTGCAATCGTAGCGCGAACCGATAGCCTTGAAAGGTTCGAAGTTTTTCGTAAAGCAGCTCCCGAAATGTACGAATATGTGCCATTCGGGAGCTGCTTTTTTCCCTTCCGGTGCTTTGCGTTCGGTTCTGCCGTATATCGCTCGGTCGCATGGATGTATGCCGGTCTGGTTCTCTTTTTGATCGAAAAGCATCGAATCTGTATCTGTTTTTTATAATTATACGAATAAATATTTTTATTTGATATTTTAATTGTGAAAATTCTTTCTTTTTGTCAAAATAAGAATTATCTTTGCGTCGATTAAAAAGAAAACCGGGGGAATGGACTTTCAGAGTGTCCGCCCGCGGTTATAGGGGTAAAAGGTAAAAAAGTAAAAAATCTCCAAGTCTTAAAAGCTTATGGACGTAAAACAGGTATTGAGCGATTTGCAACGTCGCTTCCCGAATGAGCCTGAATATCATCAGGCGGTAGAAGAAGTATTGTCTACAATCGAGGATGTGTATAACGAGCATCCTGAGTTTGATCGTTACAATCTGATCGAGCGGCTTTGCATCCCCGATCGGATTTTTTCATTTCGGGTGTCGTGGGTAGACGATAGCGGAAAGGTACGCACCAATATGGGGTATCGGATACAGCATAACAATGCGATCGGTCCGTACAAGGGCGGTATTCGTTTCCATTCGTCGGTCAATCTCTCGATCTTGAAGTTCTTGGCGTTCGAGCAGACTTTTAAGAACGCATTGACTACGCTCCCTATGGGCGGGGGCAAAGGCGGTTCGGACTTCTCTCCGAAAGGGAAGTCGGATATGGAGGTGATGCGTTTCTGTCAGGCTTTTGTGACCGAGCTTTGGCGGCATATCGGAGCAGAGACGGATGTCCCTGCCGGTGATATCGGTGTCGGCGGTCGTGAGGTCGGTTATATGTATGGAATGTATAAGAAGCTGGCGCGTGAGAATACGGGTACGTTTACCGGCAAGGGATTGGAATTCGGCGGTTCGTTGATTCGTCCCGAGGCTACCGGATACGGAAATGTCTATTTCCTGTTGGAGATGTTGAAGACACGCGGCATAGACTTGAAAGGCAAGGTCGTAACGGTTTCCGGTTCGGGTAATGTGGCACAATACACGGTGAAGAAATTGATTTCTTTGGGTGCAAAAGTGGTGACGATGTCCGATAGCGACGGTTATATATATGATCCCGACGGTATCGACGAAGCGAAACTGGAATATATCTTTGAACTGAAAAATCTTTATCGCGGACGCATTCGCGAGTATGCCGAAGAGTATGGTTGCAAATATGTAGAGGGTGGCCGTCCGTGGGGCGAAAAATGCGATATTGCCATGCCGAGTGCCACACAGAATGAAATTGACGGAGATGATGCCCGTACCTTGTTGGCAAACGGATGTATTGCCGTGTCGGAGGGTGCGAACATGCCTTCTACGCCCGAAGCGATCGGTGAGTTCCTGAAAGCGAAAATACTCTATGCCCCGGGCAAGGCGGCGAATGCCGGAGGCGTTTCGGTGAGCGGATTGGAGATGACACAGAATTCGATGAAGCTGAGTTGGAGCGCAGAAGAGGTGGATGAGAAGTTGAAACAGATCATGCACGACATTCATACACAGTGTACCCGTTACGGGACGCAACCCGATGGATATATCAATTATGTGAAAGGCGCGAATACTGCCGGATTCATGAAGGTGGCCAAAGCGATGATGGCGCAAGGAATCTTGTAGCCGTACCGGTCGGTGGATGGAAAGGGATTCGTAATCCGAATCCTTTGATTATATAGGGGCGTGTCGAAATGAAATTTTCGATGCGCCCCTTTTTCGGAGCGTTGGAATGTCTAAGAGCCGGATGTGCGTGTTATTCGGCTTCTTCGTCCGATTCTTTCGACAGTGCGATATCTGCTTTCAATTCATACAAGCCTTGATACCAATCTCCGTCGCCTTTCTTTATTCTCTTCGAATCCAGATTGCGTACGGGCAGAGTATCCGGTTTGAATTTGCCGCCGTTCGCCTCGCCGTCGATGTCGTGGAAGCGGACAGTTTGATCTCCTATGTACCAGTCCTTTAATATTTTGCTTGCGAATTTCCCGTCTTGGTCGGTGTATAGCGTATCTTGTCTATCCCATTCCGACTGGGCGATGGTGACCCGAATATCCTTTATAGGCGATCCGTCGTCCGATGTTACTGTGCCTCTTATCTGATAGTCGGTAGTCGGCGTACCATATTCGCAGAGCCCGAACCCAAATCCGGAACATCCGGAGAATCCTAATAAAGACAACAACGCGGACAGAGATTGGGTGATAAGTTTTTTCATGATGTGATTTATTTAGTAGTTTGTAATCGTTTCAGATGGCAAAACAACAGTTCGCCTTTGTCGTTGCGCAGGTGCATCCCGTTCCCCCGGCAATATCGGAAGTATTTGCATTCCGCGCACTCTTCATGCCGCATCCATTCCCGATGCCGGTGCGGATAGAATTTACGTTCCCATACCTCCATGAAATCGTCTTCGTAGATATTGCCCTGATGATAATCCGCCCGGATGCTGGAACATCCCGAAATAGCTCCGTTGATAAGAACCGAGCCTACTGTGATTCCAGCCTGGCAAGAAAAGAAATAATCGCGTACTTCGCCTTCGTAGTTGCCGAGGAACCCTTCGCATCCGTAGCTTACATGGATGCGCCCCTCTTTCCGGCTGCGTTTGATAAATTCCATTACTTCGCGAAATCGTTCGCCTGAAAGTTGCAGGTCGGGGTCATTGGCAGCACGCCCCACCGGAAAGATGGTGAAGATGCGCCATCGTTTTACTCCGTTTTCGATTAAGAATTCTTTTAACTCTTCCAGATACGGAAAGTTCCGGTTATTGGCACAGGTGACTACGTCGAAGATAAAACCGGGAGTTTCTGCCATGCACTTGATCGCATTTACCGCTTTGTCGAAACTATGGGAGTGCCCGCGCATCCAATTGTGCTCTTGTGCAAATCCGTCCAGACTGACAGTTGCCGTATGAAGTCCGGCTGCCAATAGCCGTTGAAACCGTTCGTGCGACAGATATAGTCCGTTGGTCACCATACCCCACGGGAATCCTTTTTGGTAGATTGCCGCACCGCACTCTTCGAGATCTTCACGCATAAGCGGTTCGCCTCCGGTGACGATTACGAATACTTTGTGCGGGTCGGTCTTTTGTGCGATTGTGTCGAGTACATTCAGAAATACCTCTTTGGGCATGTCGGGTCGGTCGGAAACTTTTTTGCAGTCGCTGCCGCAGTGCCGGCAATGCAGGTTGCATCGCAAGGTACACTCCCAAAACAATTGTTTCAGCGGATGTTCTTCGATTAATTCGTCTTGCATTTTGCGGGCGATTTCGAGCCCCAGACGACGTCGAACGGACAGGCGTTCGTATTTATTCATTTATTCCTCCTTCCTATGTATTCAGGACCAATTCGCACGATATGATTGTATGTGTTTGTAAATATAGGTTTTATTTCTGAAATATGCAAAGAAATCGGTTGTGCCGTTTGGCGATAAGCCGGAAATGAAAAAAAGAAAACGGGTGCGACCGTATTCGGCTGCACCCGTTCCCTTTTTTATAGGCTCGGATTTTACAGGAGAGCTTCGATTTTCTTTTGCAAATCGGCTTTTGATGTCGATCCGACATGTTTGTCTACCAATTTACCCTCTTTGAAGAAGAGCAGAGTGGGGATGTTGCGGATTCCGAATGTTGCGCTCAGGTCGGAATCGTCGTCTACATTGTATTTTCCGATGGTTACACGACCTTCGAATTCTGCGGCGAGTTCGTCTACATAAGGAGCGATCTGGCGGCAGGGTCCGCACCATTCAGCCCAGAAGTCGATAACTACGGGTTTTCCCGATTCGATAAGTTCGTTTGCGTTTGCGTCTGTGATTTTAAGAGCCATAATATGTGTTTTTATAGATTTGTAATAATCGTTGTTGTTTTTGCTTGGACAAATTTACGGAAACTGTTGTTGCCTGTCAAGTGGTCAATTGTTAATTTTGAAAGAAATGTCCTCGTCTTCCCGGAGCAGGTCGATCAGCTCGGTTGTGATCTGCGGACGGCGTACCCCTCTTTCGATATCTGTGTAGGGTAACAAGTGATTGATATTCGTAAATGTGAACATCTTGGAGTGTATTGCAATAGGTGTCTATGTCTGTTTCTTGTTTTGGAAATCGAATGAATTAGTGTGTGCTGTTAGTTGCTTTCCACTCCTTAGCTGTTTCTGTAAGGCGATATTTCTGTTTGGGGTGTCTGGGCTGGTCCGGATATAGACGTTCGATAGCCCCATCAGCCAATGCAGGTTGAATATAGTTTTCTCTAAAACGTTTGGCACTCTTCAAATTGAATAGAGTCATTATCCCTTTCAGATCTATATAGTCATCATCCATACATTCGATAAGTTGCCGCACTTGGGTCGAGCTTGGGTCGTACTTAGGTCGTACTTGGGTCGTACTTGGGTCGAGCTTGGACAGTTCTTTACTCAACTTGGCATCGGAGTCTGCTTTGCCGGGACGTTTAAACGTGACACTTACAAAGCCGCCATCCCATTTCCAGACGGGTTCTTCTATACCTTGTTCCCGACAGGCATCTATGATACGCTTTGCTCCTGATCCCCAACTTTCCAGATAGGTGGATTTGTAAAGGACTTCGGCAATTTTCAAATTGTAAGGATAAGACTCGTGCGGTTCTTTGATGGATTCGGGTGTGATTTGTGGAGGAAATATTCCCGGATTGGCAATCTCTATGCGATCATCGTAAATTGCGATGCTGTTGGTCAGATTGTATTTCTCCCATTGACGGTGACAAAGACTATTTATAAGAGCCTCTCTTAAAGCCTTATATGGAATTTCAAGTTGTTCCTCTCGTTGCAAGCTGCTATTCGTTATCTTTCCACTGAGGTTTAAGTGTTTGAAGAAGAATGCCATTCCGGCATCGAGCAGGTCGAAAAAGTTTCCTTCTACGCGTTGGTTGTCAATAAACTCATTTTTGTCAGTTCCTATAAACCGTGCCATCTTCAATCGGAACTGTGGATATTCGTCGATATTGTCAGAGAAAAGCATGGCGGCTCCATTTGTCGGCACACCATCCTTTAACAGTTTCCATTTTGCCAAAGTATCTTCAATCGGTGCGCTTATAGCACTCACCGGGATACGACCACCTTCCGCACCCAAGCGTATGCACCCTTTGATATGCTTCTCATTCAAGTCGGTAAGAGAAACACCTTCTGCTGTTTGCTTTTCCCACGCGTATATCCGAGGTTTATGTGCGTGGATACGCTCGTCGTACATATTCTGCGGCATAACTTTCGTGGTACTTTCGACTTTATAATAAGGACACCCGTGGAATGTGTACGGTCGTTTTCCCCAGATCCATCCGTCGAAGTGTATGGCAATCACTTTATTGCCGGGATGATTCGGTACATCTACATACTCAACCTTGACTTCGACAGTCGGTTCTAATCCGGCAAGAGCCTGAGCAATCTCACGTTGGGTGTTGTCTGTTACTTCTTGCCCCAATATTTTCAAGGACTTCGGCGCAATGCCAAATATAAGCCAACCTCCTGCGGTATTGAGAAATGCACACGCCGAGTGCATACCGTCTTTCAATTCGCCGGTAGTCTTTTTTAGTTCCAGAGTCTTAGACTCATCCGAAGCTATCAAGACTTTTATTTCGTCAATATCCATGAGACCTTAAAGTTGGATGACCTGTTGTTGCCTGTCAAGAGGTCAATTGTTAATTTTGAAAGAAATGTCCTCGTCTTCCCGGAGCAGGTCGATCAGCTCGGTTGTGATCTGCGGACGGCGTTTCGAATGCAGTTTCACCGATTTGTTCAGCTCGTTGTCGTAGATATGGAAATAGACCTCAGCCCGATGCTGGTGTGCTTCCGGCATGGCATCGGAGAGCAACGACATGTAGCCTTTTTTTACTTTGTCCAACGGCATACGTATGGTGATAGACCGTAGCAATTTGCCTTTCAGGTCTTCGAGGAATTCGATGCTGTTGATTTTGATCTCGATACGGCTTTCGTTGTAAGCAGAGGTCTGGCAGGTTGCCTTGACGTAAATAAACGAACCCTTTGTGCCGAAGTTACGGAAGTTCACATAATCTTTGCCGAACAGCGGGAGTTCTTCACTCCCCGAGTAGTCCTCGATTTTCAGGAATCCGAACGGCTTGCCGCCTTTCCCGATCAGTTCACGGAAATCGGTGACGATTCCTCCGAAGGTCAGTTCCTTGCCGATCAGGTTTTCCCTGTTCTTCAAATCGGTCATTCGGGTGTTGCAACCATATTCCAGTTCCAGTTTGTACGGGTCGAGCGGGTGTGCGGACAAGTACATTCCGACCAACTGGCGTTCGCGGTCGAGCCGTTCGAGCAGAGTCCATGGTTGCGCACTGGGGTATGCCGGCTTCGTGGTCTCGATCGGAGCTATATCGCCGAACAGGGAGAGCCGTTGCTCGTTTTTGTCGCTTTGGAGTTTTTGTCCGTAGCGTACCAATATGTCGAGGAACGATTCTTCGCCTTTGTTTCCGGGGGCGAAAAATTCCCGACGCACATCGGGCATCGAGTCGAATGCACCAGCCATAGCCAGCGATTCGATGTTCTTTTTGTTGCAAGCCGACAAGTTGATGCGTTCCACAAAGTCGTAGATCGACTTGTACGGACCGTTGGCTTCGCGTTCTTGCAGGATGCTTTGCACGGCTGCTTCTCCTACACCCTTTATAGCTCCTAATCCGAATCGGATATCGCCTTTGTGGTTTACGGAGAATTTGTGCTGACTTTCATTGACATCCGGGCCGAGCACCTGTATTTTCATCGCTTTGCACTCGTCCATGAATTTAGTGATATCGGCGATGTTGTTCAAGTTTCGGCTCAGTACGGCAGCCATATATTCCGACGGGTAGTTCGCTTTCAGGTAGGCTGTCTGGAACGCTACCCACGAGTAGCAGGTGGCGTGGCTTTTGTTGAATGCATACGAGGCGAATTTTTCCCAGTCAGCCCATATCTTTTCGAGGGTTTTCGGGTCGTGTCCGTTCTTTTCCCCGCCTTTGATGAATAGCGGTTTCAGTGCATCCAGTTTGTCTTTCAGTTTCTTACCCATCGCTTTACGAAGTCCGTCGGACTGACCGCGCGTAAAGTCGGCAAGCAGGCGCGACAGCAACATCACCTGTTCTTGATAGACGGTGATTCCGTAGGTATCTTTCAGATACTTTTCCATGATGGGTATGTCGTACTCGATCGGTTCGCGTCCGTGTTTACGGGCGATGAACTGCGGAATATAGTCCATAGGTCCCGGACGATACAAGGCGTTCATGGCGATGAGGTCTTCGAACGTCGAAGGTTGCAACTCTTTCAGGTATTTCTGCATGCCGGCAGACTCGAACTGGAATGTTCCGGTCGTTTTTCCGGCACTGTACAACTCGTAGGTCTTGGGGTCGTCGATAGGGATATTATCTACATCCAGCACGAAGTGGCGGGTTTGCCGGATGTTCTCTACCGCTTCTTTGATGATCGAAAGGGTTTTCAGTCCGAGAAAGTCCATTTTGATCATACCGGTATCTTCGATCACGCTGCCTTCGTATTGGGTCACGAGCATTTTTTCGCCGGTCACTTTGTCTTCCGCAGTACTTACGGGCACCCAGTCGGTGATGTCGTCACGTCCGATGATTACACCGCAGGCATGCACACCGGTGTTGCGTACGTTGCCTTCGAGCATTTGGGCGAACCGCATGGTTTCCGCCACCTTCGGGTCTTCCGATTCGCAAGCGGCTTTTAGGTCGGGGATGGCGGCGATACAGTTTTTCAGATTGATTTTCGGCGCTTTCCCGTTTACTTCGGGCAGGCGGTCGGGAATCAGTTTCGTCAGCCGGTCCGACTCGGACAGAGGCAACTGTTCCACACGGGCTACGTCTTTGATCGCCAGTTTGGTCGCCATCGTACCGTATGTAATGATGTGCGCCACTTTTTCGTGCCCGTATTTTTCGGTTACCCAGTTCAGTACTTCGCCACGGCCGTCATCATCGAAGTCGATATCTATATCGGGAAGAGAGATACGGTCGGGGTTGAGGAACCGCTCGAACAGCAGGTCGTATTTGATCGGGTCGATTTTAGTGATTCCCAAGCAGTATGCGACAGCCGATCCGGCTGCCGATCCACGCCCCGGACCTACCGATACACCCATGTTGCGGGCGGCGGCGATAAAGTCCTGCACGATGAGGAAGTAGCCGGGGAAACCCATGGTCTTCATAATGTGCAGTTCGAACTTGATCCGTTCCTGTATTTCGTCCGACAACGGGTCGCCGTATTTTTCTGCGGCACCTTTGAGGGCAAGTTCTTTCAGATAGTCGGCTTCGAGTTTGATACGATACAGTTTGTCGTATCCGCCGAGCTTCTCTATTTTGTCGTGTGCGTCTTTCTCGCTGAGCACCACATTCCCGTTTTCATCGCGGGTAAATTCGTCGAACAGGTCTTGTTCGGTGAGCCGTTCACGGTATTGCGCTTCGGTACCGAACTCTTCGGGAATGGCGAATGTCGGCATGATGGGTGCATGGTCGATGCTGTACATCTCCACCTTGTCGAGGATTTCCAGTGTATTTTCGAGCGCTTCGGGGATGTCATTGAATATTTCGTTCATCTCCTCCTGCGTTTTCATCCACTCCTGTTTCGTATAGAGCATCCGATTTTGGTCGTCCAGATCCTTGCCTGTACTCAGGCAGATGAGGCGGTCGTGTGCTTCGGCATGTTCTTCGTCCACGAAATGCACATCGTTGGTGCAGACCAGTTTGATATTGTGCTTATGTGCCAGTTCGATCAGAACCTCGTTGGTCGATTGTTGGAGCGGATACGTTTCTTTATTGGCACGCTCGACGGTAGGTTTATGCCGTTGCAGCTCTAAATAGTAGTCGTCGCCGAAGATGTTTTTGAACCACAGTACAGCCTCTTCCGCTCCTGCCAGATCGCCTTTCATAATTTTTTGAGGGATCTCGCCGCCGAGGCAAGCCGAGCAGACGATCAGTCCTTCGTGGTATTTTTCCAACTCGGCTTTGTCGGTACGCGGACGGTAATAATAGCCCTCTGTCCATGCTTTGGAAACCAATTTGATCAGGTTGTGATAGCCTTTCAGGTTTTTTGCCAATACAACGAGGTGGTATCCGCTCTGGTCTTCTTTTATACCGGCGCGTTTGCTGTTCATTCCGTTACGGGCTACATACATTTCGCAGCCGAATATGGGTTTGAACAGTTTGGCTTCGGCATCGGCTATGGCTTGTTTGCACCGGGCGATTTCCTCTTCCCGGTTTTCCACCGCCTCTTCGCCCGATTCTATTTTCGACAGTCTCTTTTTCAGATCCTTTATTTCACCTTTCACTCCGCCGTTTTTCTTATTGACCAGATTGAAATATTCCTTGATGCCGAACATATTTCCGTGGTCGGTGATCGCCATGCCTTTCATGCCGTTGTGCATGGCTTTTTCCACCAAAGCCGGAATGGATGCCTGCCCGTCGAGGATAGAATATTGGGTGTGAACGTGTAAGTGAATAAATGGATGCATACGGATGTGATTTTGGTTTCCGGCGATAAAGTTACAAAGCAATTCGCAGAGAAAAAAGGGAAAGTATATTTTTTAGAAGTTAAAAGGAATTTTGAACGGGGCGCGTCTGTAAGTGGTTTTGTATTAGTTGTTTATTTTGTTTTGGCAGGCTCCGCATATTCCTTTCAGTACGTAGTTGATGCTGTGCAGCGAAAAGTTTTCGGGAAGGGTCACGACCGGTATGTGCATCTTTTCCAGACAGAACGTGCGGTGGCATATTTCGCAGTAGAAATGCGGGTGCAGGTCGTCGATCGAACACATGCACCGGTCGCTGCAAACGGCGTATTTCAGCGATCCCGATCCGTCGTCGATGGCGTGGATCAGATGATGCGACAGAAAGAGATTGATCGTACGGAAAATTGTGGATTTATCGACCGTGTCCAATTCCGTTTCGAGATCGGAAAGGGAGAATGCCCGTTCCATTCCGATCATGGCGTTCAGCACCAATAACCGTACGGCGGTAGGTTTGATCTGCCGATGCGATAGTTTTTCCAGCAACAGTTCGTTTTCCATATATCATTAGATTTGCTGTGTCTGTTCGACCGCGTAAATGTACGGATATTCCGATGCAATCCGGTTGTAAAAATCGGAGCGGTTAGTACCAGTCGAGCGCGTTGCGGTACGAGTTGCCCGATTTGTCCAGTTTCAGGTCGGAGAGTAGCGACGACTTCACACTGATGTGGAAGTTGTACGATTTGTAGGGTCCCACCGGGATGAAGCTGGCGCTCATCGTCCAACAGTGCATATCGCGGGTGATCGAACAGTTCATGTATGCGATTTTGCCCGTGTCGAAATTGAAACTCGACGAGAGTGTGAAAGTCCAGTTCTTTGCAAAACTGATGTTGCCGGAGAAGCTGAGATTCTGTGTGATCTTCCCGTTGTATTCCATTTTCTTTTTGTTGAATGTTCCGTACCCGTAGTTGATGGAGTAGTTTATCGAAAGACTCCACGGTACTTTCCATTTCAAATATCCGTCATCGTCGTATTCGTCGTCGGCGCTTTCCCGTTTCCGGTTACGTTGTTCGCCGTACCGGTCGTCCAACGGGTTGGAGGGCGGTGCGACATTCATTTCATCGGCTTCGGGTTCGGGCTTGTTCCGTTTTTTCTCTTTTTTCTTGAATGTATTGTTGTTGATCGTATATGAGAATGAAGTACCTGTACTTGACAACCGCCCCAGGCCTTTGCCTGCTTTCCACCGCGGAATGTTTACCCGCACCGGATTGCCGTAGGAGTTGAGCTGGTAGGTGTAGGTATCCCATGTCATACTCAGGTTCAGGTTGAAATCTTTGGTCAGTTTGATCAGGATCGAGGTATTCAAGTTACTCCAATTCATGGAGTCGGCGGCGAAGTTGTAGCCCATGTTTGCCGAGAAGTTTTCGATCAGCGATATTTTGCGTACACCGGTGCTGTCGCGGTCTGATTTCACTTTCATTTCGACATTGTTCGACATGCCGAATGTGACCACACCCTGTTTGCCCGACGGTGCCGTGCCGTATAGCCCGTGCGAGAACGGCGAGTAGATGACCTCCTCGATGTCGCCGTTTATGTCGGGACGTTCGTAACGTTTATAGAATCCCCAGAACGGATTGCTGAAATCGGGGGCGGCGGACAAACTGATGGTCGGGGTAAAGATGTGACGGATCTTTTCTACTTTGCCGCCCAAGAATTTCAGCGGCGTGTAGAATCCGTACAGTTTGGTGCTGGCGCTCATCGATCCGGAGAAGTCGTAGACGTTGTAGAATCCGTAGGTGGTATCGCGCACAACGGCAGAAGCCTGCGGGTCCCAAGCCTGCGTGATCTTGTTGGTGTACATACGGTCGTTGAACGTAAGCCCGACACTCATGTTCAGGTATTTGAATGCCGTGAACGAAGCGGAGATCGGAATACTGTGGTACATGGCGTTCCGCCAGTCTTTCACCAAACTGGATTTGAAGAATTTGTCCTGTTTGGTCTGGATGGAGTTTTGCAATCGTCCGCTATACGACAATTGTATCTTTTCGTACCAGCGTTCCTTGCCTACCACCACTTTCCGCCGGAACGGGTAGATCTGCGACATGGTGATGGTCAGGTTCGGCAATGATACGTTGAGTGTGGAGTCTTGTGTCCGTTGGGTGATGTTGGTCGTTGCCGAGATGCTGAACGGTGAGTTCGGGAAACGGTATGTGAAGTTGATCGTCGAACTTTTGGTGTTCTCCGTAAAGCTGTTGTAGTTGTAGTAGCTGTTTATATCGTTTCGGTTGTATCCGCTCGTAGCGAAGTTTACACTGGCGGAGAACGACATGTTCGGACTTGCTTTCGAGTCCTGAGTGTGTGTCCACGCCACTTTGAAGTTCTGCATCTTCGAGTAATCGGGCAGTCCCTTGTCGCCGTAGACAGAGACGAGGTAGCCGATGTCGAAGTTACCCGAGAACTTGTACCGTTTGATGTATGCCGAGCGGGCGTTTACGCCCCACGAACCTTTGGTGTAGATTTCGCCGGTCAGTGCCAGGTCGATGTAGTCGTTTATCGCGAAGTAATAACCTCCGTTACGCAGGTAGAATCCGCGGGTATAGTCGTCGCCGAAAGTAGGCATGATGATACCCGACGAGTATTTGCTGGTGAAGGGGAAGAATCCGAACGGGATTGCCAGCGGTAGCGGCACGTCTGCCAGCACCATATATGCCGGACCGGTGACGATGTCTTTCTTCGGCCGTACTTTGGCTTTGGTCAGTTGCAGGTAGAAGTGCGGATGTTCGTGGTTGTCGCACGTGGTATATTTTCCGTCGCGCATGTAGAACTCTCCCGACTCCATTTTCTTGGTCTGTCCGCCGGTGAGGTATCCTTCGCCCTGTTGGGTGACGATTTCGGTGATGAACCCTTTTTCCGTTTTGAAGTTGTAGTTCATCGTTTTCGATTCGTATTCGCCGCTTTTGTCTTTGAATACCGGATTTCCGATCACTTCACCCAGACTATCGACACGCCCTACGGCATATACCGTGCTGCTGTCCATATTCATCCGGATAATCTCCGCATTCAACTCGATGTCTTCGTATTTGACGACACCTTTGCCATACATGTTCGCCATGTTGCCGTTGGAAAAGACGATCGAGTCGGATGCTGTGTAATCGACGATGGCATTCAGACCCGACTTTTTGGATGCCCGTTTCCCTTTGTCGTTCCGGAGGGAGGCAGTGTCTTGCGGCTGTTGGGCTAAGCCGGTGGTGTCGATCGGGTTACGGGGTATATCGGGGGTAGGTGCGACCGCATCGCCGAGCGCAAATTGCGCCCGAAACAAAGTATATAAGATTACGAAAAGGATGATATATAGTTTGTTATTTTTCGACATCCGTCCACCCAATAGGTACATATCGCACAAAAGTACATAAAATTAGTCTACTTTTGAGCAGTTAGCCCTTATTTTAAAATCTTTTAGGCAGAAAGAGCTGTTCTAACTCTTCGAACCGTTTGATCGAGTCGTCGCCGTAAGCAGCCAATCCTTTTTTGATTTTCTCTATTTTCTTTTCCCGGTCGGGGTGCGATTTGGAGAAAAACTTGTCGGCGTAGCAGACTAATTTTTCTTCGAGACTTTCGGGCAGCAGGTCTTGGGGCGGGAGCGGTAGCCCTTGTGCTATAATATCTTCGCGGGTGATCCCCGATCCGGTATGCCGTTCGCATACCCTTGCATGTAGCGGATAGCCTTCGTTGCGTAGCAGTTCCGCACCTAAAATGCCGTGGCGGATATAAGGCTCGCTGCCGGTGCAGCATATCGACGGGGCATCGGTGAGAAATACGCCGATGTCGTGCAGTAAGGCGGCTTCGTAGACGAAATCCCGGTCGATATGCAGGTCGGGACATTCGTCGGCGATCTGCATCGCTTTCCGGGCTACTAACGAAGAGTGTTGCCATACCAAGTCGTGGATGGGGGTGCCCGGCTGATAATATTTTTCGAATAGTTTTTTGGCGTCCATGATTATTTCTGTTTTAATTCCCGGTCGGTCAATATGGGATTCATATTGTCTATTGCCCAGCCGATCAGTTCGTTGATTACCGGCAGTAACGATCTGCCGCGTGCGGTCAGCGAATATTCCACCCGCGGCGGCACTTCGGCATATATTTTCCGGTCGATCAATCCGTCATCTTCGAGTGTCCGAAGGGTGACGGTCAGCATCTTTTGCGAGATGTCGGGTATTTCGCGCTGCAAGGCGTTGAACCGCATACATTCCCTCTCTTTCAAAGTATATATCAATAGCAGAGACCATTTGTCGCAGATGCGGGCAAGGATATTGCGGATCGGGCAACTGGGGTATACGGCACTTCGTAGCGGGTTCCGGTTCATAAACACTCCGTTTTTATGGTTAGGCTACAAAAGTAAGTAATATCTTCGGCTTTTGCAAGTGCCGGAAACGGCGGTTTTAAAACTTGTTAAAATTGTTTTTGTAACGGTTTTAGGGTCAGCAATGGTAACCTGCCGGTAACTATCGGTGATTGGAGTGCCTTCTTGCGGGGGAGATGCCGGTGGAATATCTTTGCACCAGTATTGAAATAAACCTGTAAATAAGAATTTTATGAGTGAAATTAAAAAAGAGGTATGCGGTGCGAATTATGCGGCTGCTACCGTAGGGAACCTGAGTGAATTCGTAGGCAAGGCATTTTTGAAAGACGTACTGTCGCTCACTGCAATGGAAGTGTCGGTGGGAACGCTCTCTCCCGGTGAGGCGGTGCCGTTCTTTCACAGCCATAAACAGAATGAGGAACTGTATGTCGTGCTGAGCGGCAGTGGCGATTTTCAGGTCGATGACGATTTATTCCCGATAGCGTCGGGCAGTGTAGTGCGTGTATCTCCGGCTGGTGTGCGCAATCTGCGTAATACATCGGACGAAGTGATGCGTTATTTGTGTGTGCAGGCGCATGCCGGTTCGTTGCAAGCCTGTACGATGGGCGATGGCAATGTGGTGGAACATACCGCGAAATGGTGATGTGCGTTGTCCCCGATGCGAAGAGCCGTGCCGGAAGGTGGGATTAACGCATCGAAAAGGGGGTGCATCTTTCGGTGCACCCCCTTTTTGTTTTTATTAGGTCGGGATTATTCTACGATAGTCACCCAATTGTGCGTATCGGGTTCGTCGCCATATTGGATAGCACGCAGTTTGTGATAGAGTTTCGTGCAGACCGGACCGGCTTCTCCGTTTTCGGAGAATACATAGCTCTTGTCGGCATCCAGATCGTCGATACGGGCGATCGGGCTGATAACGGCTGCCGTACCGCAAGCTCCGGCTTCATCGAATGTAGCGAGTTCTTCCTCCGGGACTTGACGTTGTTCGACGGTCATGCCCAAGTCTTTTGCCAGTTGCATCAGGCTCTTGTTGGTGATCGAAGGCAGGATAGAGGACGACTTCGGCGTAATGTAGCTGTTGCCGCGTATTCCGAAAAAGTTTGCCGGACCGCATTCGTCGATATATTTCTTTTCTTTTGCGTCGAGGTAAAGCACGGCGGAGTATCCCATGTCGTGGGCTTTTTCTCCGGCAACGAGGCTGGCTGCGTAGTTTCCGCCTACTTTATAGAGACCTGTTCCGAGCGGAGCGGCACGGTCGTATTGGCGAAGGATAACCATCGGGGTTGGTTTGAATCCGGCTTTGAAGTACGGGCCTACCGGTGTGACGAAAATCATGAACAAATATTCCCGGGCGGGTTTGACTCCTACTTGTGCCGACGTACCGATCAGCAAGGGGCGCAGGTAGAGCGATGCTCCGCTTTCGTAGGGCGGTACGAAACGTTCGTTTGCTTTGATGACTTTGATAACGGCTTCGCGGAATATTTCGGTCGGCAATTCCGGCATCATGATGCCTCGGCAAGAACTTTGCAGACGGGCTGCATTTTCTTCCAGACGGAATACTCTGATCTTGCCGTCTTTTCCCCGGAAGGCTTTCAGACCTTCGAATGCTTCTTGTCCGTAGTGGAGGCAGGTTGCCGCCATGTGGATGTCGATACTTGTGGAATCGGTGACGATAAGATCACCCCATTTGCCGTCCTTGTAGGTGCAGCGTACGTTGTAGTCTGTCGGCATATATCCGAAAGACAGACTTGACCAATCAATAGCTTCCTTCATAATTCAAGTTTGGGTTAGATTGTTATTTTTGCAAAGAACTTATAGACCGGAACCGAGCCCGATAGCATCGGCTTGTTTCGCGAGGTCTCCTCTTTGTTTGGAATACAAATATAAAATTATTTTATGGAATAAAGGCTTTTATTTGTTCTTTTTCATAAAATTAATTTTTTCGTTCCAGCAAAGGTAATTGTCTATCCATTTGCCTGCCTTGACGACAAGTTCCTGCGAGAAAAGATAGTACCATACGCACGGCACGAAGCAGAAGAGAAACCGTTTGGCGGAATAGCTGAGAACGTTGTGCATCGAATCCCATTTGTAGTCGATCTGGTAGAGAACCAGAGCGTAGGCGAATGCTGCCAGCAGAATCATTCCCGCCAGATAGAAATTATCTTTTTTTCGGACTGCTTGTATGATATTCAGGACGATTGCCGGAATGAACGCGACGAACGTCCAGCCATAGTAGGTCGTGTTTGTGTAGAGCAGTTTCATGTAGCGGTAGATCGTGCCGGCTTTCTCTCCATCCCAGAACGGGCGGGTGATGGCGATGCTTTCGGCATAAAGTCCGTTGAGTTTCATGAATGCCGTCCAGATGAGTGCGGGCAGGAATGCCGCCGCTACCGGAATCATTGTCCGGTATTGTTTTCTCAACAGCGCGTCGATAGCTACCATGCAGAACGCCGCACCGATGAACACCACGCCTTCGGTGCGCATCCAGAGGTTGATTGCCAGCAGTACCGATCCGATATACAGGTCGTGCCGTTCGTGCCATTTAAGCCAAACCGCGATGTAGATGATGCCTAAGGAGGCGAAGATCATGTGCATGACGTTGGTGGCGGAGAGCGACGAGAATGCGATCATTTCGGGCGTGATCATGGTACAGAATGTGGCGATCGCAGCACAGGTGCGTCCTGCGATTCGTTTGGTGATGCTGTAAAAGGCTATCAGGAACGAAAGGAACAGTAGCCCGGGAATGATTTTCGAGGTGGTCGCTCCGAACAGATATACATAGGCGTAGCTGAGGTGCAGCATCGGCGTATAGGTGATGTGGCTGCCGGGTCCGTGTACGGATGCCGTGGAATGATAGAAACTGAGGTTGCCGAAACATCCCTCCCTGGCGATCATGAATCCCAGCGGGTCGAATACGGCGATACTGTCTTTGTCGTAGACCGGAAAGTACATGCACTTGGAGAAGTTCATGTATTCGAAGTAGACGATCAGGGCGACGAACAGCAGCCATACCAGATTGTATTGTCCGGGTTGTACCGACAGTTCGGGCAGGATCTGGAATCCGGGATTTTTCCGGACACGTAATGCGATCAGCGCACCGGTTGCGGCGATGATCGCCAGCGATACGATTCCGACCGACAGCGCGGAAAGGCGTATGCCGACGGCATCGATGAGGAGCATGAGCAAGGTTTGTACACCCAGCCCGACGGGGAATGCCAGTCCGATTGTTTCGCTGAGGGTGAATTTATCGGAGATGTAACGGATCAGGAACAATCCGGTGACGAATGTGAGCAGAATGCCGAGCGTAAGCATGGGGTGATTTATTTGGTGTGGGGTGAGACGATAGGGATAACTCCGTGTTCGAATTTTTGTTCGACGGGATAGGTAAGCAGGTCGAAACCTACTCCGCAGATGATGGCGGCGTGCGTCGGATGCAGATCGGGTTGCGCAGCCAATTCCGATTTCAATACGACTTTGCGGGGATAGAGGTAACGCGACAGGTACAGCTTGTTGGATATGTCGTTCGAGAACGGCGATTTTTTATCGCGCAGATCCGCCCAGTCGGGAAATACGATGACGGCGTTTTGCGGCGTGCTGTTTTTGATATAGCGTACAAATGTGTAGTTGTCGCGCAGTTTGAGTTCGAGTTTCTGGTCGGCGGAGAGATTGGGGTATTGCCGGATCATCTCCATGTTGCCTTTCAGCAGGCTGTTGTAGACCCATTTGTATCCGGGTTGTGAGTTGATGGTTGCATAGACCGCTGTTGCGGCTATCGCGGCAAACAGCAGGTTGCGCAAGATGCGTGCGGAAGTCGATGCGGCAGGCTGCTTCGGATGGTTCGTATCCATGCGCTTTTTCTCGCCCCGGCATCGCTCGAATTTGTCCGCCTCTGCTTTCGTCTTATCGAAAGCGTTCGTTTTTTTCGTGTTCATTGGTGTCAGTCGGTAAATCGGTATTTAATCAGGGTCCAGATGGCTTCGATGCCGTCGTACCATTTTATCTTTTTCCCCTCGGCGATCGAGCGCGGATAGTAGTGTATAGGCACTTCCGCGATTTTATGCCCGGCTTTGGATACTTTGGCGGTGACCTCGGGGCAGAATTCGAACCGGGTGCATTTCAGCGGTATGGATTGCAGCAGCGAGGTTTTGAACATTTTGTAGCAGGTGGGTTCGTCCGTTATCTTCTGTCCGTAGAGGAGGTTGGTGATTTTGGACACCATGGCTCCGCCTATATAGAATGTGCGGTAGGTGTGCCGGTTTTCTTTCGACAGAAACCGCGATCCGTACACGACGTCGTGTTCGCCCGACAAAAGCAGGGGAAGCATGAGGTTGTAGTCTTCCGGTTCGGTTTCCAGATCGGCGTCCTGAATGATCGTGTAGTCACCGGTCAGGTGCGGAATGGCGGTACGGATTGCCATGCCCTTGCCCTGATTCTTTTTTTGCCGGATATATTTGATCTCGGCATCGGGATGCGATTGGATGAACTGCCCGATCAGTTCGTCGCTGCGGTCGGTCGAACAGTCGTTTACGACAATCAATTCTTTGCCCATTCCGTCGGGCAGTTGTACTCCGAGTACTTTCCCCATCAAGGTGGAGATGGTTTCTTCTTCGTTGTAAACGGGTATGATGACAGATAATTTTTTCGTCATTTCGATGTGTGTTGTTCCGAGTGATTAGAAAGGGTATTTCCGTTTCGGATTTTTAGGAAACCAGCCTTTGCGTACTCGTTCTTCTTGTTCGAAGATTTCTTTGATCGACCAGAACGAAGAAAACGCGAATACTCCGAGCAGAGCCGATACCAATATGTTCTCGACATAAAGCGCAAGGGCTATACCGATTATTCCCAATATCAGAAATAACCACCAGCAACGTTTCCCCCAATAGTATTCTGCATGAATGACGATCGGGTGGAACATCCCGATAATCAGGAATGTGCTTATGCCTATTATGAGACCTGTCAGGTGGTAGTTTTCTAAAAATTGCATCATGTCCGGAGTTTTTTTATTGTTACAAATATATTGCTTTTTGGCAAAAGAGAAAAATATTGTTTGCGTTTGTATTTTTTAAGTATCTATTCTTTATAATGTTTTTGAACGGGTTTTGTTTGGAGCGGATGTAACAAAGGGCTGTACCGATTCATTTCGGCACAGCCCTTTAAGGTTTATTTTTGAGATACCGGTTACAGGCACACTTTGTAGCAACGGGTATCTATCAGTACCAGATATAATCCGTGTGCCGGTAAATTCAGTTCGTGATTGCCGCTTGCGACCGGTTTGTCGAGTACCGTTTTGCCTTCGGCGGTGTAAACCCGTACGCGGGCATTGGCGGAGAGTTCGAGATGCAGTGTGCCGTTAGAGGCATAGACTTTATCGGCTGTGCGGTCGGCAGTCCGGATGCAGGACGAGAGTTTTACGGATTGGGGTTCGGAATACTCGGAATATACGGTGGGTCCCCAAACGCCTTCTTCGTCTAACGACCACGACCAGGCGGCTACGGAATAGAGATATTCATCGCCTGCTTCGCCAGCCAGATCGGTAAAGGTGTACGACGTATTGTCGATACCTTCCACTTCGAACGATGCCAGTGCCGATGTATGGCTTTCGCCGGCTTTCAGTACTTGTTTGATGAAGATGTCGTCGATGAACATTTTGTCCGATCCGGAGAATGTGATCGTGAAATGCGTCTGTGCCGACCCATTGGTAAACTCTACCGAGAAAGAGTGTTCCCCGACTGTTTCCATCAGGTATTCGCGATGCTCTTTTTCGCCTTCGCGGTAGCTGTCTACATAGACCGTGTCGCCTGCATTGACTGCATATACGTTCAATTGCACGGTATATTTGCCGTCGTTGCGCGACAGGTCGAATTCGGGCGAAGTGATTTTGCCTTCTTCAAAACGGCGGTAGTAGTTGTCGATACCGATCATACCGGTTACCGTGCATCCCATATTGACACCCCAGCCGGGCGTTTTGCTGTATTTGTCCAGATCGTAGTCGTAGAAATAACCGGGCCAATCCAGTGTGCCGTCGGTGATGGTTTCGAGGTCTTCATGAACCAGAGTGTACTCTTCGTCGAATAATGCGGTGTGTTTCAGGAAATGGCGTACGGCATATCCCATAGCACGTTCTACGGGTTGCCATTGTGCGGTATATCCGGTTAGCGTGATGTCGGTCGGGGCAGCCAGTTCGGGTACAGGCATCGTGCGGATCGGAACATATACCTGCACTTCGTTCGATTCGGCGGAAGTGTATTTTTCGTTTTTCGCTTTCACCGTGAAGAAATAGGTCTTGCCTTTTTCCGTTCCGGTAACGGTGCACTCCCGTTCCGTCGTTTCGATGTCGCGGGCAATGTACACACGTTCCGTTTTCGCTTCATCGGCATAGTAATAAGCCGAAGTGAGGTAGGAGGTTGCCGACCATACGGCATCCCAGCGGGCGGTGAATTGTTCGAAGGTCACATCTTTGGGGGCGATACCGTGGGGCGAACAGATGTCGTACACGTCTTGTACGATCTCCATGTCGTCTACTAACCATGCCCCGTTGTATGCCCCGATCTGTATATAAGCCAGACGGCTACCCATACCGAAATTGTGCTGGAACGGAACTTCGATCGTCTGCCACTGGTCGGTAATGGTGCGTTTCTCGCTGGTGTAGTAGTTGGAGCTATACCGGTCGTACAGGTACAATATGAGCGAATCTTGTGCGCTGTCCATCGAACGGGCGCGGAACCGGAGCGTGAAGTTGCCGTCGTCCAGACGCACATCGGTGTACGGGGTTTGTATCCAGCCTTGCGTCTCTCCGTAGGTGCGGTCGTCGTAGGAGAGTACGGCGCATACTCCGCCGGCTTGGTGTATGCCCCGTCCTTTCCATTGTATGTCGTGTGTGAATTCCGCCGGAATCTGCTCTTGCCATGTAGACAGTTCGCTTTCGGCAGGAGCGGCTTCTGTGCCTTCGGTGAATGCCGAGAAATCTTCTGACAAAATTGCCAGTTGTTCACCGCGGGATGCGTATCCCGAAATGAGGTTGGCGCTCAGGAGAACGGAGATACAGATAGATGTAAATTTTTTCATAAGCAACAATATGATTTTTATGATTAGAGAATGTTTTACCTTCATCGGCGGCTTTGCCGGCAGACTATACCTATAAATAACTGCAAGATAAAAATGTAAGCCGGATACAAAGACCAGATTGTCTGACCTGTGTTATGGCATAGCTTATCTTCTACAAAAGTAGCGCTCTCAGACTGATATTACAAAAAATGGATGTTACAATTGGCTTGGCTTATAATGCTTATAATCAATATGTTGTAAAAACATATATTACCTTATGTCTGCGCAATAAATTGATAACCAACGGATTGTGTGTCCTGCGACGCAATATCGGCGTTTTCAGGATAATTTGTTTTTGATCCGGCTCTTTTGGGTGCGGATGGCATTTAGGCTTACCCCCTTGCAAACAGCGCATTCTTTGGTATTGAGCCCGCATTTGATCAGGCAGCACAGGGTTGCTTCGTCCGATGTCAGTTTGGTATATTTTTTCAAGGCGTCGATATATTCGTTGAACGCTTTGTGTACCGATTGTGTCACTTCCTTTTGTTCGTCGATGTTCAGCACCGATTCCGATTTGGCATCGATCAACGCTTTCATGTTTTTGTATGCTTTTGTACGCATGAAAGAGAGGGCGCATATTTCACCTTTTTTGTCGATAAGTTCTTGCAGTTCCTTGCGCTCGTTGTCGATCTGCCGGGCGATGGGCGAACCGTCGCAGGGAGCAGGCAGTTCCCGGTCTATTTCGAATTTATGGCGCAATGCCTCTATTTGCGACCGCCACACTTTGTCTCTGTTCTTCCTCTTTTGGATGTAGAAGAACAGTATGAGCAGGGCTATGACGATGACGGCGGCAATCCAGCGATGGTATCGGGCTTTTTCGGTATAGAGGATCTGTTCCAGATCGTATTGATATTCGGTGGCTCCCATCGACTCGGTGCGGTTGATCTTTTCGATCGAATCGTTGGCACGGTCGAGCGATGCGATACTCTGTTCGTAAAGCGGTTGATTGCCGGTTTTAAGGGCGATTTCACACAGCTGTTTGTAGCTGTTGGCTTGTGTATAGAGGTTGGGGCTGAGGGTGCCTTGCCTGCTGTAATGGAATGCCGAGTCGTATTGCCCCGATAGCAGGTACATTTTACCGATGGCGGAATATGTGCGGTATATCAGTATGCTGTCGGTCGATAAGCCGATAGCTCTGTATGCGTGCCGTATGGCGTGTCCGAGATCGTTCAGCTCGCTGTATGCGACCGACAGGTTGTTGTGTGCGGCAGCCATTTCTGTCGTGTCGGCTGCGGCTTCCGACAATGTCAGGGCCTTTTGTATGTATTGGAGTGCGCTGTCGGGATGATTCTGATACAGATAATCTTTCCCTACTTCACGCAATGCTTTGGCTGTAAGGGCTGTCGGACGATCGGGGGTGCTTTCTTTCAAAGCGAGCTTGTGTTCGTCTAATGCCCGGTTGTACAGATGATGTGTGCGCAGCAGATTCCCGAGCCGCAGATGCAGTTCGACCGACAGATCGGAATAGGGGCGTGTAAAACTCAATGCCCGACGGAACAGGTAGGCAGCCGAATCGGGCTGGGAGGTTTCCTGTTCGATTCCGTATTCGTATAACCGCACCGCTTTTTCTTCGTTGCGGTGGCTGCGGCAGGCGACAAGGAAGAGTAAAATGGCGATAATATAGTATATACGATGCTTCATGAACCGGTTCGGGAAAATGTACTATTCGGTGAAAAACTTAGCAAAGATAGTTTTATCGATCGAAAAAATTATAAATCAGGAATGAAAAACGACAAAAATCCGACTTATATGAATCGACGGAGCCGGGAAAGGAATACGGAGCTTCTTAGCCGTTCCGACACACGGAAAGACGATGTGCATTCATGTCCGGTCTGCTGTGTTGCCATCGGCATTCGGACTAAGTCGTTTACGTTGGTAAATTTCTGTCGTCCTTATCCTCAGTGCCTTGCATCTTAGATATTCTAATGTGCCGAAAAGGGGTTGCATCGAAAATTCGCATTTCCGACACAACCCCTTGGTGCGTTGTTGTGAACGATTAGTAATTGTTCTTTTTCCGTTCGAAGTAGGCTTGCGGGTGTGCGCAGGCAGGGCATTTTTCCGGAGCTGACTTGCCTTTCATGACAAACCCGCAGTTGCGGCATTGCCATTCCGTCTCTTCTTCATCCCGGAATACCGAGCCGTCGGTTACCCGTTGCAACAGTTTCAGATAACGTTTTTCGTGTTCCGCTTCCACTTTGGCGATCATGCGGAATGTGGTGGCAATCTCTTTGAAGCCCTCTTCTTCGGCGATCTGCGCAAATTGCGGGTAGAGATCGCTCCACTCTTCGTTTTCACCTTCGGCAGCGGCTTTCAGGTTTTCTGCTGTGGTGGAAATGATTCCGGCAGGGAAAGAGGCGGTGATTTCTACCATGCCTCCTTCGAGGTATTTGAAGAAGCGTTTGGCGTGTTCCTTTTCCTGTTCGGCAGTTTCGAGGAAGATCGCGGCGATCTGCTCATAGCCTTCTTTCTTGGCTACGCTGGCGAAAAATGTATATCTGTTGCGGGCTTGCGATTCACCGGCAAAAGATTTCAATAAGTTTTGTTCTGTTCTTGTTCCTTTGATACTCATATTCTTCCGTTTTTAATAGGTGTGATTATTCGGGTTTCTTTTTGTTTTTACAAATGTAGTTAGAATTATTCTAAAATAAAAATAATTCTAATATAATTTTACCCGGAGAATGAAAAAAAGTAAAAAACAGACGGATCGTATTTCTGTTTATGAGAAGTATAAAAACACATCGGAAAACTATCCGGAGCGGGGTGCCGGTACGAGTGCGCCGATTACCGTAAATATGCTGAAAACGAAAAACTTTCGGATTCGCGGCGAAAGTTGATGAATTATTTTGCGGATTGGGAAATCTTCCGTATCTTCGCCCCGATTTTAACAGACCATATAATGTCTAACTTATTAAAGAAAATCAACTAATTAACAACATGTCAAACGAACTTAAAAACAGCCCGGTAGAAAATTTCGACTGGGAAGCCTTTGAAAAAGGCGAAGTGTATGGTGATAAGAGCCACGAAGAGTTGGTAAATACTTATGACCAGTCTTTGAATACTATCAAAGACAAAGAAGTACTCGAAGGTACTGTAATCTCTTTGAACAAGAGAGAAGCCGTTGTAAACATCGGTTACAAATCGGACGGTATCATCTCTATGAGTGAATTCCGTTACAATCCCGATCTGAAAGTAGGCGACACCGTAGAAGTCTACATCGAAAATCAGGAAGACAAAAAAGGACAATTGGTTCTTTCTCACAAAAAAGCTCGCGCTACCCGTTCTTGGGATCGTGTGAACTCTGCTCTCGAAAACGACGAGATCATTAAGGGTTACATCAAATGCCGTACGAAAGGCGGTATGATCGTCGATGTATTCGGTATCGAAGCATTCTTGCCCGGTTCGCAAATCGACGTTAAACCCATCCGCGACTACGATGTATTCGTAGGTAAGACGATGGAATTCAAAGTGGTTAAAATCAACCAAGAATTTAAAAACGTGGTTGTTTCGCACAAAGCTCTTATCGAAGCCGAACTCGAACAACAGAAGAAAGACATCATCGCCAAACTCGAAAAAGGACAAGTATTGGAAGGTACGGTTAAGAACATCACTTCTTACGGCGTATTCATCGACTTGGGTGGCGTAGATGGTCTTATCCACATCACCGACCTCTCTTGGGGACGTGTTTCTCATCCGGAAGAAGTGGTTAGCCTCGATCAAAAACTCAATGTGGTTATCCTCGACTTCGACGATGAAAAGAAACGTATCGCTCTCGGTCTGAAACAACTCCAAGCTCATCCGTGGGATGCTTTGGATGCCGACCTGAAAGTAGGTGACAAAGTAAAAGGTAAAGTAGTGGTTATGGCTGACTACGGTGCATTCATCGAAATCGCTCCGGGTGTAGAAGGTCTGATCCACGTATCTGAAATGTCTTGGTCGCAACATCTCCGCAGCGCACAAGATTTCATGAAAGTAGGCGACGAAGTAGAAGCCGTTATCTTGACGCTCGACCGCGAAGAACGCAAAATGTCGTTGGGTATCAAACAACTCAAAGCCGATCCGTGGGAAAATATCGAAACGAAATATGCTGTGGGTTCCGCTCACAAAGCAAAAGTTCGTAACTTCACAAACTTCGGTGTATTCGTAGAAATCGAAGAAGGCGTAGACGGTCTGATCCACATCTCCGACCTCTCTTGGACGAAGAAAATCAAACACCCCTCTGAATTTACTCAGATCGGTGCAGACATCGATGTTCAGGTATTGGAAATCGACAAAGAAAACCGTCGTTTGAGCCTCGGTCACAAACAGCTCGAAGAAAATCCGTGGGATGTATTCGAAACTGTATTTACGGTAGGTTCGATCCACGAAGGTACGATCGTTGAAATGCTCGAAAAAGGCGCGGTAATCGCATTGCCTTACGGCGTTGAAGGTTTTGCTACTCCGAAACACTTGGTAAAACAAGACGGTACGCAAGCCCAAGTAGACGAAAAACTCGAATTCAAAGTAATCGAATTCAACAAAGACGCTAAACGTATCATCCTTTCTCACAGCCGCATCTTCGAAGATGAAGCTAAGAAAGAGGCTGCTGCTAAAAAAGCATCTAAGAAAGCTGCATCCGAAGAGACTACGGTAGTAAACAACAACATAGAAAAAACTACGTTGGGTGACATCGAAGCTCTCTCTGCTTTGAAAGAAAAACTTTCGGGTAAATAATCGGAATATTACCGATAAATAAAATACAAGGGGTTGTATCGGAATTCAAGTTTACGATACAACCCCTTTTCGGTGTGTTAGAATGTTTAAGATGCAAGGTGCTGAGGACGACAGGAGTTTACTGACGTAAACGACTTAGCCCGAACTCCGATGGCAACGCAGCAGATTGGACATTCTGACACATCGTCTTTTCGTTTTCTCGAAACGGCTGTATATCTGGTGGCGATTTTTCAGCCGGATTGTCACTCATAAATTGGAAATAACCATGAATCTTGGAGTCGTTTCATTATCAATCATCGCTTTTACTTTTGCCGTTTGCGCTCATGCACAGACTATGGTAGCGGAAATGGACAATGCGTCTACCCGATTTATTCCCGGCGCATTTATGAGAAACGGAGAAGCCGCCATCTATTTTTCTGATGACGAATATGGCTATAAAGAAGGGAGTACGAACTATGAGGCTCAAATTTTCGATTTTGAGTTGAATCCGCTGAAATCGTTCAACTTTCAGATTCTCCATCCCGACACAGGGCTTTACCTCCGGAATGTATATTTTTACCTTGATGGAGAATGGTCGAAGCATTGAGGGTTGCAAAATAATTATTCGTTGAGCGAATCTTCCGATGATTGCCCGACCGCTCTTGAACGATTTGCCTGACAAGGAAACAACCCGGGCAACGAAGAGGTAGCTTTATTTTTGCAGCAATTTGTCTCCGTATCGGTTTCCAAGCCATATCGGCGTGATATATACAATCTTCATGGCGTTGTCGCAATCGCATACTTTTAACGGGATTTCCGTGTACTTGCTGTTGCTGTCCCATTTATATCTGACCATATACCACCCGTCGGACAAGGATGTCACAGACACGGATCGGACAGCATATTCGCTTACGTCTTGGGCACGGATTATAGGGTCTACATCCGATTTTTCGATATAACTTTTCAACTGTGAGATAAGTTCCGGAGTCATATAGGCATTGCACAGGGCATCATTCGATGCCGGGTCGTGCTCTGCGTTCTGCATATATTCGATATAGAAATCTTTGATTTTCTTTTCGCATGTCCCGAATGAATCGAAGAAGAACAAGGAAAAGAAAACGACCGATATGATGCGGTATGATATTTTGTTTCCGTGCGGATTCATAGATAATATTTAAATTTTTAATTTCCAATAAACGCTGCGTCTCGGCTTAATCGGTACAAGTATTTACGGGATGGGGTTAGCCCGATTACGGATGTCCCAGCGGGATGTTCAGCCCCTCCTTTGCCAGAATCGTATTGGGAAAAATTTCGCGGGCTTGTTGCAACAACGCGGTTTCGTCGTCGTAGCGAGCCGAGAAATGTCCTAATAACAATTGTTTTACCTGTGCGTCGCGTGCCAGCATGGCTGCTTGCCGGGCAGTAGAGTGCATGGTTTCTTTTGCCCGTACATCCAATCCGTCGCCGTAGGTGGCATCGTGGTACAACAGGTCTACGCCTTCTATCCGGGATGCGAGATCGGGACGGTACATCGTATCGCAACAATAGGCATAACGCACTGCGGGGGTTGCCGGTCGGGTCAGCCGTTCGTTCGGAATCACCGTGCCGTCTTTCGTAATGAAATCGGCTCCGGATTTAATGTCGGGAATCTGCCGTACCGGTATTTCGTAGAACTTCACCATATCACCGATCAGATGCCGTTCGCCCTGTTTCTCTTCGAACAGATATCCGGCTGTGGGGACTCGGTGTTTCAACGGGAATGAGGTCACCCGGAACGCCTTGTCTTCGTGTATGATTGCCGGAGAGCCGGTAGATACCGGTTCGAAACGGATCTGTGTTGCCATGTCGCGGCAGAAAAAATCGAGTTGGGGACGAAATACCCGTTCGGCATCCGCCGGAGCATGAATGACCAGTTCGCCGCTATGTCCCAGCAGTTCCAGGGTCGAGATCAGCCCTAACAGCCCGAAGCAGTGATCGCCGTGTAGGTGTGTGAGGAAGATATGCCCGAGCCGGGAAAATTTCAGTCTCATCCGGCGCATCTGCAACTGGGTTCCTTCTCCGCAGTCGATCATAAACAGATTCTCGCGGATATTCAGGACTTGTGCGCTCGGCAAGTGGCGCAAGGTCGGCAGTGCCGATCCGCAGCCCAGTATGTTCACTTCAAATTTCCCCATAAGAATAATAGACAAAAACGGAGCTACTCTGTGTGCCGGTCGAAGCCTGCCGGCACGGCGGGTATGCAGCCGTAAATAAAAACCACTTGCATTATCTTCACGATGTAAAGATAGTGCAAGTGGCGTGTAACACCAAATTTATCCGGCGATTACTTTTTCATGAGCCAATGCCGTTTCAGCCATTCGCGTACCGGTTCGTCGTACAATTTCAGACAGGCGTATGCAATTGCCACAGACAGGATGAATACACCTGCCGATGTTGCTATGTGAGCGGTTAATGACGCGTCGGGATGATTGAACGCCCAGTTTATTTGCAGATATATCAACGGATAATGGGTGATATATAGCGGGTAGGAGATGCCTCCGAGGAGAGAGCAGATCTTCTCGCTCCGTTTGCCGGATATCGTGCTTCCGGCTCCTATGGAGACGATCAACGGGAAGAGCAGCAGAATGCAGGCGGCATTGTACCATCCGTTCAGGATCGAGCCGGCTCCGCCCACACAAGGTATGGCGAAGAGTACGATCAGGGCGAAAGAACACCACCAGAATCCACGGCGCACCTTGATGTATTTGCCGATACGGGAAATCAGAAGTCCGCAGAAGAACGGGTACAGCAATCGGGTGAACCCGATGTAAATCTGTTCGGGAGTGAGGCTCCATCCGCCGATCACGGTAAACATTTTCGAATCGCGTTCGGGAGTCAGTAATCCGAATACGTTCAGATTCAGACAGAGATCGAGGGTGAGGAAAGCGGAGAGGGCGACGAATATCGTCAGCAACCATGTCGAGAACCGTCTGATAACCAACGCATACAGAATGTTGGCGATGTATTCGTAGGTGAGAGACCAGTTCGGGCCGTTGAGCGGATTGGTTTCACCCCAGCCGCGAATATCCATTCCCATCCCGCAGGGAATCATGCAACACCCCATTAAAGTCACCAACAGGAACTTCCACCCGCCGGCTTGCCCGATCAGGGGGAATCCGTCCTGTCCCAGATAGAAAAGGCAGGCACCGATAAGCGTACCCATGATTACCATCGGTTGAAGCCGGACGAGACGGCGTTTGAAAAATCCCCAAGTCGTCATTTTGCTCCAACGGTCGTCATAAGCATATCCGACGACAAACCCCGACAAGACAAAAAAGAAATCGACGGCAAGATAGCCGTGGTTGATGATCTGGTCGGCAGCCGAAGTCGAATACGTTTCAAAAATATGAAATAAGACTACCAGTATCGATGCTACGCCCCGAAGTCCGTCGAGTATTTCGTAACGGGGTTTCGATGCCAGATAAACGGAATTGTTCATAGTGATTGTTGTTTTATCCTCTTTATTGATATGTGTTTGTTTCAGACAGATGCTTGACTAAAAGCAATCGCAAAATTAAATCATATCCGGACTTGGCATTTGGAGTATATTTGTCTATATTTGGATTATATTTTCAAATCAGGGAGGGAAGACCGCCATGCAAAAAACATACGAGTTCGATCATGTGATTCTTTCGCCGGAGAAACAGGCGCCTTTGCATACGCAGGAGACGTGGGAGTTGTCGTATGTTGTTGTCGGCGAGGGGATGCGTACGCTCGGAGACGATACCGGACGGTTTTCTGCCGGAGATTTGATCCTTGTTCCACCGGGCATGCCCCATTGCTGGGAGTTTGTCGTTAAGCCCGGAGATGTGCCGGTGATTGAAAATATGACATTCCGTTTCGGCGATCGTCTGTTGGATGCCCTTGCCGTCGCATTTCCCGCTTTAAGCGAGCAGATCTCGTCGTTCCGTCTGATTGTTTCGGCACAATCGTTCGAAGGCGAACATAAACGGGCGCTTAAAGAGGCGCTGTCCGATTTTCTGGCAGAGGAGAAGTCGGAAGAGGTTTGTGTCGTGTCTCTCCTGTCGCGATTGTTTCGTGCCGTGTCGTATGCCGTCGGTTCGGGATATATACCGAAGAACACCGCGCTTTGGCGGATTTCGCGGATCGAGACATTTGTGTCGTGCAACTACATGCGCCGGATCACTCTTGAAGATGCCGCGGCTCATGTGGGAATGAACCGGAGTGCGTTTTGTACTTTTTTCAAACGGCACACCGGCGAAACCTTCTTTTCGTATCTGAACCGGGTCCGTTTGGAGAATGCGTATGCCCTGTTGCTTTGGAACGAACGGAATGTTTCCGAGGCTTGTTGGCATTGCGGGTTCAACGACATCGCCTATTTTTCAAGAATGTTCAAACGTCATTTCGGCGTTTCGCCGTCGAAGATCGATTTTTGAACCGTGTGCCGTCGAAGCATATCCGGTATATGTTTTTTCCTATGGGAAAAAGTTTATATTTATAAAATAATTACTTTTGTCGAAGTAAACATCGTTGCCGGCTGATTCTTCGTTACGGCGATAAGTGCAATTGTTCATTACATGAAAAACATATCTATTCGTATGAATCGTTATTTTACTTTTCCGTCTGTTGCTGCACCGTTTTTTCTGTATATCTTCCTGTCGGGGCTTTTCTGTATTTTCCCTGTGGCTGCGGCTTCGTCGGTAACACCGCACCAGATCGACTCCGTATTGAGTTTGCTCGACACGGAAATCGGCAACCGGGAAGCATACGATACGGCAAAGAAGAACCGGCTGGCTTCGCTCCGGCTTAAATTGAATCATACGACTTCCGGCGACTCCCGGTTCGATTTGTATCGTGCCATATACGATGAATACAAGAACTTTCAGTTCGATTCTCTCTGTGCGTATGCCGGGCGTATGCGTGATGTGGCGATTCAGAACGGTAATCCTGCCCAGCTTGCCGTTTCGTATGTCGCTTTGCTCGAAGGCTATACCTCAGTCGGCTTTTTCAAAGAGGCGGCGGAGACCGATCAGCTGATTGATGTCGATGTACTTCCGGAGAGTGTTCATGCCTACTATTATGCGTTGAAGGCGCGTTTGTATCAGAATCTCGAATCGTTCGTAGGGAGAGACAGCCAGTTGGGCGTTTCGTATGCCCATCATCGGGAGGAGTGTTACGACAAGGTGTTGCAACTGACTCCGGCAGGATGTTATGAGCATGACCATGCCGCGATCGAGAAGGACCAGATCTGGCGGTACATTCCCGATATTGTCATCCGGCGATTTACCTTGTTGCTCGACAGCTATCCGTCGGACAATCACCAGAAGGCGGTGACCTATTCCTTGTTGGCGAAAGCGGCGATCGGGCTCGGCGATATGGATGCCGCCATTTATTATGCCGCCCTTTCGGCTATCCATGATATTCGTTCTTCGACGCGGGAAACTACCGCAGCCAAAGATCTGGCATCTCTGCTGCAACAACGGGGCGATCTGGATCGGGCAAGCCGCTATATTCATCTGGCACTCGACGATGCCAAGGCTTATAATACCCGTATCCGGCAGATCGAGATCAATGCGATCCTGCCGTCGATCGAAAGTTCTCGTTATTATTTCGTCCGTAACAAACTTGTTTTCCGTACCTATGCGGTCGTGTTGTTTGTCGCGGTAGCCCTGTTGCTGTTCTATATGTATATCAAGCTGAAACGGCGCAGCCGCCAGTTGGCTGAATCGAACGAAATCATACGCAGCAAATCCGAAGAACTTGACCATATCAACGAATCGCTTTCCAACCTGAATGCCCATCTGCAAGAAGTCAATGATATAAAAGACCGTTATATTATCGAAACGATCAAAGCCAACCAATATGTGAACGAAGTTGCGGAGATGAGCAAATCGGCGATACGTGCTTTGAACGAAAGGAAGTACGACGATCTGAAACGTTATTTGTACGATATGGGTATCAAAAAAGAGTGGGAGCGGCTTTTCTCCACATTCGACAGTGCTTTTATGAAATTGTTTCCCAACTTTATCGACGAATACAACAAGCTGTTTCCCGCCGAGCATCGGGTGACGTTGAACTCTGCCGGAGAACTTTCTACCGAAATGCGTATTTTCGCATTGATGAGGCTGGGTATCGACGACCCCATAGAAGTTGCCAAATATCTCAACTTATCGACGAACACCGTATATGTTTACAAAGCCAAAGTGAAGTCGAAATCGCTTGTCCCCAAGAACGAATTCGACGATCGTATCATGGCTATCCCCAAGCCTTGATACGGGTTCGATCGGGCGTTTTTATCTTAAATCCGAGTTTAAATTTTAGTCTGTTTCGCTTTTGTTAATATATTGTTTATTAATTAGTTGGATTTTTATTCGGTCTTAATTTTCTGTTTATACAAAATCGCTGGGATAGAGGGCGTTTAATTTTGTTGAAAAATTTTTTTTAACCTTAAATTATTTTTCAATGAAATTAGTATTTAGGATGGCATCGCTTTCGTTCCTGTTGGCTGCATCGGTTTGGGCTGCTCCGTTGCAGGCGCAAACGATTCAGGTTTCCGGAACGGTTGTCGATGCGGAGGAAGACGATCCGTTGATCGGAGCTTCTGTAAAAGTAAAAGGCACATCGCAGGCTTGTGCTACGGACATGGATGGAAAATTCGCATTTGCCGGAGTAACCTCCGATGCGGAATTGGAAGTCAGCTATGTCGGGTATAAAACCCGTACGGTTCGGGTGAACGGTAAAACGACCTTGGAAATCAAGCTGACCCCGGATAGTGAATTGCTCGGCGAGGTGGTGGTTATCGGTTATGGCACGATGGACAAAAAGGAATTGACTTCCGCCATTTCCCACATCAGTGAGAAAGATTTTTTAAAGTCCACTTCGCTCGACGCTTCCATGATGATTCAAGGAAAGGTATCGAGTGTCTCCATTACCAATACCGGTGCGGCAGACCCTAACAATCAGGCGAGCATCCAGATTCGCGGCGTATCGTCGAGAAGTGCCGGTACGGGTCCGCTGATTGTGATAGACGGTATTCCCGGAGGAAATCTTACCAACATCAATCCCAATGATATTGCCAGCTTCGACGTGCTGAAAGACGGTGCGGCGGCAGCCATTTACGGTACGCGCGGATCGAACGGTGTGATACTTGTCACTACGAAACGCGGGGCTCGCGACGGTAAGATACATTCGTCGTATGTAGGTTCGGTAGCGGCAAGTGTGGCGAATCATGAACTGGATATGATGACGGCGAAACAGTACCGCGCGTTACGTATTCCGGGCGGTTACGGTAACGATCTCGGCGGAAATGACAACTGGCTGGATGCGGTTACCCGTACGGGCTGGACACACCAGCATACACTGACATTGAACGGCGGAACTGAAACGAACAACTATCGTGCTTCGTTGGATTACCGCAAGTCGGACGGTGTCGATCTGTATTCTTCGCGCGAGGAGTACGGCGGACGGGCGAGCATCTACCAGACTACCCGTAACGGTTTGTTCACCTTTGTCGCCAACATCGCTCCCCGTTTGATCAAACGGAAGAACGCTTCGTGGGATGTCTTTCGGAATGCTCTGGAAATCAATCCTACGACACCGATCATGGACCAGGACAATCCGGGACAATATACCCCCATTCTGGGGCAGTCTGCCGGATACAACCCGGTGGAAATGCTGGCGTTGGAAGATAACCGTTCGGAAACGAAATTGCTCGATTACGACGCTACGGTCAAACTGAATCTGTTGCCGTTGTTCCTGAAAGATTCCAAATACGACCAGACCTTGAACACGCACCTGACCTTTGCCGGTCACGAATCGTCGAATTTCGATTATTGGTTCCGTCCGTCTACCTCTTCGCTGGCTATGGCGCAAGGGTATAAGGGTGAAGGTTCCCGCTCTTATTCGAAACAGTCGCAGATCATTCTCGAATGGCTTGCCAATTACACCGGTTCGTTCAACGGTCACAATATTAAGGCGATGGTGGGTTATTCGTACCAACAGATCCGGGATCAAAGTCTGTCGGGATCGAATAAGGATTTTGTGAACGACGGTATCGGTGCGGATAATCTCGGCACCGGCGACTGGGATAAGGAAGAAGGTCATGTGGGTGTCGGCTCTTGGGCGGAAGAATCCAAACTGATTTCGTTTTTCGGACGTGCCAGCTACGACTGGAAAGGTCGTTATCTGCTTACGTTTTCCTTGCGCCATGAAGGTTCTTCCCGCTTCGGTAAGAATCACAAATGGGGTAACTTCCCTGCGGTTTCCGCCGGATGGAGAATTTCGGAAGAACCGTTTATGAAAGATGTGAAATGGATCGATGAATTGAAGATTCGCGGGGACTACGGCGAAACCGGTAATCAGGATTTTAAGAATTACCAGTCGCTGAGTACTATGGCGGGATTCGGATACTACTATTATAACGGACAATGGCTGCAAGTGTGGGGACCCGGCAAGAATGTCAATACCGACCTGCACTGGGAGAAAGCGAAGAACTGGAACGTCGGTATCGACTTCGCTTTGTTCGACAACCGTCTGTCGGGTTCTTTGAACTATTACAGCCGTAAGCAACAAGACCTTTTGGGCGATTACAATGTCCCGGTGCCGCCTTATTTGCATGCGACCACATACGTCAATGTAGGTACGATGAAAAACTCCGGATTCGAATTCGATATTCACGTTGATGCGGTGCGGATGAAGAATTTCAGTTACTCGATCGACTTCATCGGGGCGACTATGGACAACAAGTTTGTCAAATTCAGCAACTCGCAATATGTCGGACAGGAGTATGAGGACATGGTTTCCACGTCCGATCCTTATCCGTTCTATACCCTTCAACGCGTACAAGCCGGGGAACGTGTCGGTAATTTCTACATGTGGAAATATGCCGGTATCGACAAGGACGGCAATTTCATGATTTACGACCGCAACGGAAATATCAAACCGGCAGCCAACGGCAACGACGACGATAAACAGATCGTTGGAAACGGACTCCCGAAGTTTACGGCATCTATGAGCCATAATTTCCGTTGGCGCAATTGGGATCTCTCGATCTTCCTGCGCGGGGCATTCGATTATGATATATTCAATGTACACGACTTCTATTACGGTACGCAGAGTTTCACCGGCAACGTGTTGCAAAAGGCATATACCAAAAATGCCCGGATAAAAGGGAAAAACGTAGTGACCGATTACTATCTCGAAAAGGGTGACTATGTGAAACTGGATATGGTGTCGCTCGGCTATACCTGGCAGGTGAAAGCCCGTTTCCTCGAATCGGTCAAAGCTTCGTTCACTGCCAAGAATCTGGCTACATTCACCCGTTACAGCGGTGTCGATCCGTCTACCGTTCAGACGAACGGTCTGACGCCGGGTGCGACAGGCGGGCGTACGTATTATCCCAGTTGCCGACAATTTATTTTCGGAGTGCAACTCGATTTCTAATCTTTAATAATACCATAAGAAGATGAAAATAAATAAAACCATAATAGCCGGATGCCTTTTTGCCGCCGCGTCGGTAACCGGATGTACCGACTTGGACGAGATTGTCCACAGCGAAGTGATGAGCGGCAACTATTACAATACGAAGGAGGATGTGATCCGTGCGGCTATGCGTCCGTTCGAACATGCTTATTGGAGCATTCAGACGAACATTCCTCTCAATGAACTTCCTGCCGACCAGATCATGACCTGTACTCGCGACGGTTGGTGGGACGATGCCGGAAAGTGGCGTGAGTTTCATTATCATGAATGGACTGCCGAGTCGCAGTATCTCGATACGGAATGGGACGGTTGCTATACCGGTATCATGCAGGCAAACTATATGATGGCAGATCTTAACCGTCTGGATCCGGAAAAATTCGGATTCTCGCAAGCCGAGTTCAACAACCTTAAAACCCAGAACCGTGTATTGCGTGCCTGGCTCTACCTGCGTTTGCTGGATAAATTCCGCAATGTGCCTCTCTATACATCGGTCGAACCCGATCCTGCCTCGTCGAAACAGGTTTCTCCGCAGGTGCTGTTCAAATTCATCGAGGATGAACTGAAAGAGATTCTCGATCAGAAACTGGTCAGTGCCAAAGCCGGAACAGGCGGAAACGGAATCAATCAGGGGCAATGGACACAAGCAGCAGTGGCTGCATTGCTGGTGCGTCTGTATCTGAATGCCGAAATCTATATCGGTGAGGGACGTTGGACCGAATGCGCCCGATATGCCGAGAATATCATAAACGGCGAGTATGGCGTATATCGCCCCGGCGACCGTTGGGATGAGGCTTTCGACTGGAACAACGATTTGTCGGATGAGGTTATTTTCGGATTCCCCAGCAGCCAGAATTATACTTTCTGGCTCTACAAAGGCGATACGTTCTGGTGGAGCGTTCCGCAGCAGATGGAGTATTATGTCAATGATTCGGAATGCGAAGGCGGTGACCACAACTGCAAATATGCTTTGACTCCCAGCTACGACTTGAACGGAAACCTGTATAGCTATACGCTCGGAAACACGGCGCAGAAATTCCGCACCTATCCGGAAGATTATCGGTTGAAACTGTATAAGAATCTGGGTAACAACCAACGGGAAGGTATGTTCCTGTTCGGTTCGATACCGGTCGTTAAGAACGGTGTAAGCGGCAATATGACCTCGCCCGACGGATCTTATGAACTGTATATCCGCGATGCAGTCGGTCAGTTCAAGGGGTTGCGTCCCAACCAATGGCCTGCCAACAAAGTCAGCACTCTCCGTTCGGGCGACCATCAGTCGGGCTGGCACTATGTGAAATATCCGCTGTACAGCGACACCGAGTCGGGACAAATGGAAGCGGACTATGCGGAGATACGTCTTCCCGAGGTGATTTATGCGTTGGCTGAATGCCGTTTCCGTGCGGGGCAGACTTCGCAAGCCGGTACTCTTTTGAACTCGGTGCGCAAACGGAACTATCCGAAAGAGAAATGGGACGAATACCTGTACATACCGGAAGGCAGCGTCGTATTGAATGAGCAGGAACTTCTGGACGAATGGGGACGTGAATTCCTTGGAGAAGGCCGTCGGCGTATCGATCTGATCCGTTTCGGAAAGTTCAATACCGGATCGTGGTGGGACAAAACACCCGATAGCGATGAACATACCCGCATTTATCCGATACCCAGCAAGTCGATCAGAACCAATCATCAACTGGAACAAAATCTCGGATATGCCAAAAATTAAGCCACTAAAAAAATGCAATCATGAAAAAAATATATAAATGCCTTTCTCTGCTCGCCGGTTTGTTTGCCGCAGTAACGATAAGCGGCTGCGATGCGGAAAAAGATCTTAGAATCGTAGAGGCGGGAGATGCCCCTTTGTACGAAAATATGTATATAGTCGGATATGGAGCCGGAAATAATTTCGACTCCAATAATGCGCTGGCAATGGACAAAACAGACAATCCGAATGTCTTCTCTTACCGTGCCGAAATGCGTTATTATTCCGACAACAAACAATTCAAGTTCTGTACCGCACAGGCAAATTGGGATGAGATTTACTATATCATTCCTTCGGCTGGGGTAGTCTCCGGCAAGCAGTATGCTTATGCGACTTTCGGAGAGGAAGCTCCTAACCAAGCCCGTATCTGTTCCCAACTGACGGGCGACCTCGACGATCATTTCTGGGGGATTCACGAAGGTGAAGACGGTATTTACGACATTTTCTTGAATGTGAAGGAGATGACCGTAACAGTCGTGTTGGTGGAGAAACTCGGCGAAAAAGAGCTTGAACTCGAACAGCTTTTCATTATCGGCGATGCCACACCTGCCGGCTGGAATATAAGTATGCCTTATCCGATGGAAAAGGTTTCGACCAATGTATTCCGTTACGAAGGTCCTTTATATCAAGGCGAAATGAAATGCCCGATCAACGATAATGGAAAATGGGAAGATGAGTTCCTTATGCCTGTCACCCACGGAACCGTCATCGACCGGAACGGCGTTGCCGATCCTGCGGTAGAATATGTGCCTACCGGAAACCCCGACAGCAAATGGAAGATCGAAGAGCGCGGCAATTACGAAATAGTCATCGATGCTTCGAACGGAATGAAAGCGATCACCATTGCCGCCCGTTTCCTCGGCGAACTCGAACCGGAACCTGAGTTGTATATGTTGGGCAGTGCCGCCAATACATGGGATTCGGCAAACGGCTTGTATCTCGATTCGGAAGACGGGAATACCTTTACTTGGGAAGGCGAGATCCTGTACAATGCCGACAACAAACAATTCAAGTTCTGTACAGCCAAAGGTCCCTGGGATCAAGTCGATTTCCTTATTCCCGAGAATGCGGCGGACAACGGTTATGTGGAAGTCGTTACTCTGGGTACACACAAACTGAAACGTTGTTCGGAAAGTGAAGGCACGTTGAAAGATGCTTTCTTCGGAATTCCGGAAGACGGCAGTGCGGTGTATAAGATCACCGTCGATGTCGAGGCTCTCACCGTTACGTTGGAGAAAGTACGGGGATTGGAAGAACCTGAGATAACCGAACTGTATATGCAAGGCGTAGCCGGCAGTGCGGGATGCGATTCCAACAATCCCGGTGTACAACTGACTTACGACGAGAGCCTGAGTCGCTTCGTATGGGAGGGTGAACTGTATTATACTACCGCCGAGGGCAACCGTCAGTTCAACTTTATTACGTCCAAAGGCGACTGGGATAAAGTGACATTCCTTGTACCCGAAGCCGGCGACAGCGATAACTTCCGCGAACTGGTGGAAGACGGAGGTGTCTACAAAATGAAGAAGTTGCGCGGTCCGGGCAATCCGTTGAGCGCGTCGTGGGGAATCTCACAGGAGAATAGCGGCAACTACCGTATCGAAGTCGATGCCGAAGGTATGACGCTCTATGTTTCCAGGATCAACTAAAAAGCTGCAAACCGAGAGCCGGCATAATTACTTCAAGTTTCCACTTGAAGTAATTATGCCGGGGCGCAGCGTTTACTGAAAACCAAAAGTTTAAAAACAAAACGATTGTACTAAATATAGAATCATGAAATTATCCGTATTAAAATGTGTTGCCGCCTCCTTGTCGATGGCGGCAGCCATTTCGGCAAATGCAGTCGAAATCAATGTCAATACAGGCGAGCTGTTCATGCTTGGCGAAGTGAACGGCATCTGGGGCGGATCTCAGGAAGCGGGACGATTGGAAAGACAATCGGACGGCACATTCGTCTGGGAAGGAAATCTCAACTACACGAACGACGACAAATGTTTCAAATTTGCCACGGCATTGGGAAATTGGAACGAAATTACCTATCTTGTCCCCGAGGAGGTGAATCATAACGGTAACGTCAGACAAATAACTCCCGGTACTCATTCGATGATGGCATCGGCGGAATATCCGACGAACCAAGAACCGCCGCAAGGGCTGAAAGACTGGTTCTGGGGGATTACCGAAGGTCAGAGCGGCAAATATAGAATTGTTGTCAATCCGGCTGAGATGACTTTCGAACTGACCCGGGTGGAAGAGGTGCTGTCTATCGACCGGCTGTATATGCTCGGTCTGGCTGCCGATTCGTTCGACTCGAACAACCCGCTGGAAATGACGAAGTCTGCCGACGGCGTATTCGAATGGGAAGGTGAAATGGATTACTTCCGGAGTGTGGAATACAATCACAACAAACAGTTCAAGTTCTGTTTCCCTACCGGTGCATGGAACGAAGTGACTTACCTTATTCCGGTTGCTGCCGTAAACGACGGTTATATCGAAAAAATATCGGAGGGTACATATAAACTGCGCACCTGCACTTGGCAAAACGGACAGCAGGGTGTCGATGCGTTCTTCGGTCTGTATATGTACAAGGCTGGCGTGTATCGTATATCGGTAGACACGAAATCGCTCGAAGTGACTGTGACTTTGCTCGAAGACAAGTCGCAAGGTTTCGATGCGGCATCGACCGAAAATCTGTATATGCTCGGGAACGCTGCCGGGAAATGGTTCTCGGACGACGCGTTCGAAATGGCTAAAATCGGTGACGGCGTATTCGAATGGAACGGAGAGATAGTTTGGAACGGAGAAAACAAACAGTTCAAGTTCTGTACGCCTAAGGCTTCATGGGATAAGACGGTGTATTTCACTCCGACCTCTGAAACGAACAGCGTGTTGGCGGTAGAGCCGGGAACTTACGATATGAAGGTTTCTGCGAACGACATGGAAGGCGGTATCTCCGACTGGTTCTGGGGAATTGCCGAAGGCGGCGACAATAATTATAAAGTCGTTGTAGACCTGAATACGCTTAAAATGACTTTGAGCCTTTGGACTCCGACTGCCGTCGAGTCTTTGTCTGCCAGCGGGTTTGCCGTTCGTGCCAACGGATCGGAGCTTTCGATCGTTGCCGGAACAGCGTTGAACTGCGTTGAGGTCTATACGGCATCGGGATTGCTTGTCCGGAGCCTCTATGTTGCCGCGACATCCGTAGATATGGATATGTCGTCTTGGGCAAAAGGTGTTTATGTCGTGCGTACGGATGCAGGAAGTGCGAAGGTAATCAAATAGGTTCGAATATAGTGAAAGGTGAGTGCGGAATAAAATCCTATATCTACAAATATAAATAAAGAGAATCGAGCCGGTTTTACGACTCGGAAATAAACGATTAAAAACTTGAATATGATGAATTTCAAAAAGATAATATTCTGTGGAATCGCTCTCCTCCTGACTGTGATGACGGTTGGGGCTCGCGATAGTAAATTTACGCGGCACGGTGCAGGTCCGCTTTATTGGATGGCATACGAACATTGCTTTGTGACCGACCAGCCTCTACCCGAAAGCCGTTATAAAAATTCGGTCGATTGGGTGGCTGAGAATTTCCTGCCGTATGGTTTCGATATGGTTTGCACCGACGGCTGGATCGAACAGGCGCAAACGGTCGATGCGAACGGTTATATCACCAAATACAACGACGGATGGGTACACGATTTTAGCTATTGGATTGATTATAACAAAAAGAAAGGTCTGAAAACGGGTATCTATTACGATCCGTTGTGGATGACGAGAACGGCTTACGATAAGAACCTGCCGATCAAAGGTTCGGATAAGAGAACCCGCGACATCAAGGGTAACACCAATTTCAACGACTTTATCTATTGGGTGGATACCGACAAGGAAGGTGCCGAACAATGGGTGAAAGGATATGTGCGTTATTTTATCGAACTCGGATTTTCGTTTCTCCGTATCGACTTCCTGAACTGGTTTGAAGATTCGTATGGTACAGACCGTTACGTGAAGGCTTTGCGTTGGATCAAAGAGGAAGCCGGCGATGAGATATTCGTTTCGCTGGTCATGCCTAACTGCTTCGATCATGCGGCGAATGAAATTCCTTATGGCGATCTGTTCCGTATCAGCGAAGATGTGTTTGGCGGAGGCTGGGACTTTATCAGTAACCGCCGGCGGGGCGTACAGCAGGATCGTTGGGCGCAATGGGGTAATGTGTTCGACGGCTTTGTGGGATTCAGCGATGTCGCAGCCCGCGGACAAATCATAATGGACGGCGATTTTATCCGTCTCAATACGTGTGCCGACGACAATGAACGCCAGTTCTGGGTATCGTTGATGGCGATTACCGGTTCGCCGATAGCCATTGCCGACCAGTACGATACGGCAAACGGTTGCGAACGCTTTTATCAGAACGAAGAGATTCTTGCCCTCAATAAGGCGGGATTCAGCGCACGACCGGCATCGACCAATCCGTCCGACGTGGCAAGTTCGCGCTGGTTCGGACAGTTGCCCGACGGCGATTGGATCGTAGGATTGTTCAACCGCGAGGAGAGCGCGTCGAACATGTCGGTGAATTTCGTCAAGGATCTGGGCATCACCGACGGTAAGGTGGATAATGTGCGCGACCTGTGGTCGCATTCCGATCTGGGCGCGTTCGAAGGCTCTTACCGGGTGAACGTACCGGCGCACGGCTGCCGGATTCTGCGTATCACCGCTCCCGATAAATGTTTTCAGGCAGAAGTGGCTGGACTTCGTGGCGGAGTAACCATACAGAAATAACCCGATCGTATAAACATGAAAAAGACTATCATTATGAAAAAAACAATATTATTTCTTCTGGCAGTTGCCGCGATTATGCTTTCCGGCTGCCGGAATGATTGGAGACTGAATGACGATGACCTGCCTCAGATTGCCGAGAAAGCACGCGGCATGGGATCGGCAGGTACATTTACCGAAGCGGATGCGTCTTTGCTTTTTGCTGTTGAGGTGTCGGACGCAGGTAATTACACGCTGGTCGTAAGCGGACGCGCCGCATCCGACGAACCGGGCACCGGATCGGTCGGGGTGAACGGGAGTGAAGCCCGGCTGTCGTTCCCGGATCGATATAAATGGTCGGAACAGAGTGTCGAACTGAGACTCGAAAAGGGCGTGAACGATATCGACATCCGCAGAGGTCAAGGAAACGGACTATTCTTTATCGATTATATTTTAGTAAAATGACGAAACGAAATATCATCATTTCCCTGCTTGCCGTTTTTACCTGCCTGTATGTCTCGGCAGGTAAAACACAACGTGTCGTGTCGCCCGACGGCAATATCGTATTGAGCTTTGAGACGACGAAAGAGGGAAAGATTTTCTATTCGGTTACACGCAAGGGGGAGACGATTCTCTCCCCCTCGCGTTTGGGACTGCAATTGAAGGATGCCCCCGATATGGCTGCCGGATTCTCGGTCGCCGATGTGCGGCGGGACAGCTTTACGGAAACATGGAAACCCGTATGGGGCGAAGAGTCGCTTATCGACAATACGTATAATGAGATGACGGTGACGTTGGTGCAGAAGAAAATGGCGCCGGGACGAAAACTCGCTATCGTGTTCCGTGTATTCGACGACGGTATAGGTTTCCGATATGAGTTTCCGCGACAGAAGCAATTGGGCGATTTCGTGATTATGGACGAACTCACCGAGTTTGCCTTTACCGCTAATCATACCAGTTGGTCGTTGCCGGTCGAGGGTATCCGGTTTTACGAGGGATTGTTTCGTGAGTTGCCGATCGACCGGATCGGCTGGGCGAGCACTCCTGTGACCCTGCGGACGGACAAGGGGTTGCATCTGGCTCTTCACGAAGCGAACCTGACCGATTTCGCCGCCATGAATGTGCAGTCGTCTCCGGGCAGCAATACATTGCGTGCAGCCCTTACGCCGTGGAGCAGCGGCGAAAAAGTATTTGTGACCGATGTCCGGGTAAGTCCGTGGCGTACGTTGATCATTGCCGAAAATGCCGGCGATATGATGTCGTCGCGTATCATGCTCAATCTGAACGAACCGTGTCGGATTGCGGATACTTCGTGGATCAGACCGCAACGCTATATTGGCGTATGGTGGTGCTATCACATGAAAACGCATACATGGTACGAGGGCGAACAACATGGAGCGACGACCGAAAACGTGTTGCGTTATATGGATTTTGCCGCAAAGAATGGCTTCGGTGGCGTATTGGTGGAGGGGTGGAATCCCGACTGGCAGTCGTGGAATTTCAATTATAAGCAACCGTATGACGATTTCGACATTGACCGGATCACCCGATACGGAGATGCCGAGGGGGTGGCTTTGATCGGTCACCACGAAACCGGCGGTCGTGTAGCCAACTACGAATCCCAGATGGAGGAGGGTTTTGCATTGTATCGGCGGCATGGCATGCGTTACGTGAAGACCGGATATGTCGGAGACCGGCTCGACGACAAAGAACGGCATAGCAGCCAGTTCGGAGTACGCCATTACCGTAAGGTGATCGAGACGGCGGCAAAGTACGGGTTGGCTATCGACAACCATGAACCGGTAATCCCGACCGGCTTGCAGAGAACATATCCCAATCTGATGACGCAGGAAGGTGTGCGCGGTCAGGAATGGAATGCGTGGAATGCCGATGGCGGCAACCCGCCCGATCATACGGTGACGCTGCCGTTTACGCGCGGTCTGGCAGGTCCGATGGATTTTACGCCGGTCATATTCAATTTTGAAAATCCGGGTATGCCGCAAACGCATCCCAACACCACACTTGCCAAACAACTGGCTCTGTTCGTAATTTTGTATTCGCCTCTTCAAATGGCGGCGGATATGATCGAGAATTATGAGGCGAATCCGGGTCCGTTCCAGTTCGTTTGCGATTGTCCCGTCGATTGGGATCGCACGCTCTATCCGGAAGCGGAGATCGGTAAATATATCACCGTTGCCCGCAAGGCGAAAGGCGGGGATGCGTGGTATGTCGGAGCCGCAACCGGATATGATGCCCGTACGGCGGAGATCGACTTGTCGTTCTTGGATGCCGGATGCGATTATCTGGCGGTGATCTATCGCGACGGACATGATGCCGACTGGGAGAAGAATCCCTATCCGGTCGAAATCGAAACGCGGACGGTTACGGCACAGACACATCTTTCTATTCCGTTGGCACGGGGTGGAGGTGCTGCCGTGAAGTTGGTGAAAAAATAATGGATGTACCTTTTCCAATGATCAAAAAATATTGAAGATGAAAAAGAAACTGATTGCATTCGGCGTTATGCTTTGTGCCCTGTTGCCCGCTGCCGCCGAAGAAACCGAACTTTCCTCTCCCGACGGCAATGTGAAGATGAATTTCTTCCTGTCGGAGAAAGGAAGACCTACCTATACGCTCGATTACAAAGGGAGAAATGTGATAAAACCGAGCGGACTCGGATTTGAGATCAAATATACTTCTCCGTTGCTCGAAAACTTTACCGTCGAATCGGTCGGAAAAGATTCGTTCGATGAGACATGGTGTCCGGTCTGGGGCGAAGAATCCGTGATCCGGAACCACTATAATGAAATGGTGGTCGGTTTGAAACAGAACGATACGGGCAGACGCATGTCGATACGGTTCCGGCTGTTTGACGACGGTCTCGGATTTCGTTATGAATTTCCTCAGCAATACGAATTGAGCTATTTTGTCATTACGGACGAATGTACGGAATTTGCTTTGCCCGGCGATATGACCGCTTATTGGATTCCGGGCGATTACGATACACAGGAATATGACTATACGCGTTGCCGGCTTTCCGAAATCAGGGAGTTGATGACCTCTTCCATTTCAGGGAATCTTTCACAGACCTCGTTTTCGCCGACTGCCGTGCAGACAGCATTGATGCTTAAAACCGACGACGGGTTGTATATCAACCTTCACGAAGCGGCTTTGATCGATTATCCTGCCATGCACCTCGATCTCGACGACCGGAATTTCGTTTTCAAGTCGTGGCTTACCCCCGATGTCAATGGCGATAAAGCGTATATGCAGAGCGATTGCCGTACGCCGTGGCGGACAGTGATTGTATCGGACGATGCCCGCGACATTCTGGCATCGCGCATGACGCTCAATTTGAATGACCCTTGCAAGATCGAAGATACATCGTGGATCCATCCGGTCAAATACATCGGCGTGTGGTGGGAGATGATTACCGGTAAGAGCGATTGGAGCTATACGGGCGATTATCCGAATATCCACCTCGGGAAAACCGATTATCTTCATGCCAAACCTCACGGACGGCATGGTGCCACGACCGAAAAAGTGAAACGCTATATCGATTTTGCGGCGGAACACGGGTTCGATGCGGTTCTCGTAGAGGGGTGGAATATCGGTTGGGAAGACTGGTTCGGTAACTTCAAGGAAGATGTTTTCGATTTCGTTACCCCGTATCCCGATTTCGATCTGCAAGGCATTCGCGATTATGCCCGGTCGAAAGGTGTGAAGATGGTGATGCATCACGAAACATCGGGGGCTGTCCGGAATTACGAACGCCGCATGGATGCCGCCTACCAGTTTATGGTGGACAACGGTTATGAAGCAGTGAAGAGCGGTTACGTCGGAGACATTATCCCGAAAGGGGAGCATCACTATACGCAGCGTATGGTAAACCATTATCAATATGCGGTGGAGAAAGCCGCCGGTTATAAGATCATGGTGAATGCGCATGAGGCGGTACGTCCTACCGGCGTATGCCGTACATGGCCTAACTTGATCGGCAACGAGTCGGCTCGCGGATCGGAATATCAGGCATTCGGTGGCAGCAAGCCGGGGCATACGACCATTTTACCGTTCACCCGGTTGATCGGTGGTCCGATGGATTATACGCCCGGCTTGTTTGAGAACGATATAACCAAATACAATCCGGACAAAAAATCGTGGGTCAATACCACACTTGCCAACCAGTTGTCGTTGTATGTTACCATGTCGAGCCCGCTCCAAATGGCAGCCGATCTGCCCGAAACGTATGAGAAGTATCTCGATGCGTTCCAGTTTATCAAAGATGTCGCACTCGATTGGGACGAGAGCCGTTATCTCGAAGCCGAGCCGATGGAATACCTTATGGTAGCCCGTCGTGCCAAGAATTCGGAAAATTGGTTTGTCGGTGGCACCAATGGCGAATCGCCCCGGGTCTCCACTGTTGCGTTCGATTTCCTTCCCGCCGGAAAGAAATATGTCGCTACCATTTACCGCGACGGTAGAAATGCGCATTATCGCAACAACCCGACTGATTACGTTATTGAAACGAAAACGGTTACAGCCAAATCGAAACTGAAAATCAAGACGGCATCGGGTGGCGGATTTGCCATTTCGCTTGTTCCCGTAAAATAATTTCGAGAGACCCCGAATGGGATATTGAGCCTCCGGAATGTTCGTTGAAGAATATTTTTCCGGAGGCTTTTTTGTATGAAGCCCATTTGAAGACAGATCTGTTTTTTATTTTAGAGGGATTCTTTTAATGTGTTGATTGTTAGTTGGTAAACTTGTTATTGCCAAGTCGGGGCAATTCCCGGATCGATAGACTCCCGAACAAAATAAAAGCGGTTTTGTTTTGTAATTTCAAGAGTTCGTTTTTATGAAAATCGAAATCAAAATAAGGGGCTGTAAAAATAAATGTTATATATTTGAGCCGAAAAATTAGCAAATAAGATAAAAAAGTCTTATCTTTGTAGCGACTAATAAATATTAGTATAATTTTAGTATTAATTTAAAAGAAAAAAAATGAACGTAGAATTAATCGGAAGTTGGTCCGGACTTGTTTGGACTGCGTTGAATGAATCCGGTAAATTGACAGCGAAAGGTATTAAAAAAGCCACCAAACTGAAAGACAAAGAATTGTATGCCGCTTTGGGATGGTTGGCTCGTGAAGGTAAGATTGTGATCTCGGAAGTTGAAGGAGATATCGAAGTGGCTCTTGTATAATTTTTCAAGAGTGTAATTATAGAACGGGGGTGTTGCCGGTGTGGCTACACCCCCGTTTTTGTATCCTGTCGGCAAACAAAAAGGCGTATTGTGCTGTTTTTAGGGTAATTGATTTCTAACTAAAAAATCGACAGGCGATGATAAAATCTGTAATTCCGATGAAGCCGGAGGTGGAAGTCCGGGTAATAGAGTGCGGTCCGTTGCGGATTGGCGGACATGTGCGGATTGTATTTCCGAATGGAGAGATGGTAATCAAACAGCGGGCGTTTATCTGTCGTTGCGGAAAATCCCGTTCGTTGCCGTTCTGCGACGGCTCGCACATGGAATAACCGGTGTGCCCGACCGGGCACAGTATCCCGGTGGAAGCACGGACGCGAAAAATAAACTTGGTGAAAAATAGATCGCCGAACGGTTTCAACCTCAATAGATTTGCACTATCTTTGTCCGAAACAAAAATTAAAGTCAGATGACAAAGATAGGTTCTGTATTGACAAGTGTCGGTAAGAAAGCCCTGCTCTGCGGTAGCGGCGAACTGGGCAAAGAGGTGGCTATTGAGTTGCAACGGTATGGAGTGGAAGTGGTTGCGTTGGATAAATATCCGAATGCACCAGCCATGCAGGTTGCGCATCGCAATCATGTGCTGTCGATGCTCGACGGTAAAAAATTGCGGGAAATCATCGAAGAAGAAAAGCCCGATTACATCATACCCGAAATAGAAGCGATCGCTACCGATACGCTGGTGGCGATGGAATCGGAGGGCTATTCGGTTACTCCTACGGCTCATGCCGCATACCTGACGATGAACCGGGAAGGTATTCGCCGTCTGGCTGCGGAGGAATTGCAAATACCCACTTCCACCTATCGTTTCGCTTCCACACGCGAAGAGTTTGACGAAGCGATTGCTTTTGTCGGCATGCCGTGTGTGGTAAAACCGATCATGAGTTCTTCGGGTCACGGACAGAGTGTCATACGTACAGCCGCCGATATAGATCATGCGTGGAAAAATGCGCAGGAGGGCGGTCGTGCCGGAGCCGGCCGTGTGATTGTGGAAGGCTTTGTCGATTTCGATTATGAAATCACATTGCTCACCGTGCGTCATTCGGGAGGAACTACCTATCTGAATCCGATCGGACATATTCAAGTTGATGGCGACTATCGTGAATCGTGGCAGCCGCAGGCGATGTCGGCAGTGGCGTTGCAGCGTGCGCAGGAGATTGCCGGTAAGGTGACGAATGCCCTCGGCGGGTACGGCATTTTCGGTGTGGAGCTGTTTATCAAAGGCGACGATGTATTGTTCAGCGAGGTTTCGCCTCGTCCGCACGATACGGGAATGGTGACGATGATTTCGCAAGACTTGTCGGAGTTCGGATTGCATGCCCGTGCGATACTCGGTCTGCCGGTTCCGGCTGTGCGGTTCTACGGACCGTCGGCATCTCGTGCGATCGTGGTGGAAGGCGATACCGACAAAGTGGTGTTCGACAATCTGGAAGAGGTACTCTCCGAAGAGGGTGTACAAATCCGCATCTTCGGAAAGCCCGAGGTCGTAGGGCATCGTCGTATGGGTGTGATTCTGGCGATTGCCGATACGGTAGAGGAGGCGCGAGCCAAAGCCGACCGGGCATATCGGAAGCTGAAAGTGAATGTGTTGCCCCGATAGAGGGAAAGATAATATAGAGGCTGTCCCCAAAATTGAACTGTCCAAAAGTTTTTATATCCTACTTTTGAAGTCCGGTCCAATTTTGGGGATAGTCTCTTTCTATTTTTTTATGTTGATATGGAGTTGTTGATATTATTCTCTTTCCGACAAAAAATAATGGCTCCAAGTTTCTCTAATGCGATTTATCTGTGGTATTATAAAAAATGAGAAACTAAACCCACTGGTCCTTTTTTATTAATTTGTTTTTTATCGTTGTTTGAAAACTATATGAAATTCTAAGATAATAATTGCTTTTAATCTGATTTAAGAGAGTCTTTGGATTTAAATTTGATGGTGGTATAGATTAATTTACAAAAAATTACTATCTTTAAGTCAAATGTAAGATATACGTATGAAACAAGCGACGACAATAGTAGAACAGATAAAACTTCTGAAAGAACGAGGTATTGCGATAGATGATGAGAGCAAAGCAAAAGAAATTCTTTTGGATATAGGCTTTTATCGCTTTGGGTTTTACTCTTTTCCATTTGAGAAGACGTTCCCTAAATTAGAAAATAGAGATCATCTGATTAAGGGAGGAACAGAGTTTCAAGATATTGTTTCGCTTTATTATTTCGATTGTGATTTAAGAAATATTTTGCTTCGTTATTTAAATCGGATCGAGGTAAATCTCCGTACATATATTGTATATACTGTATCAAATCACTATAAGTCATCTCCGACGTGGTTTGCAGATCCAAATATAGTTAATCGTTTATATCTCAATTCTTTTGAAGAAAAAATTTATAAAACGATACGGGAGAATCCGGTTATTAAAAGACATCACAAGAAATATATAAACGATCGTTTTGCGCCGGCATGGAAAACAGTGGAGTTTATGACATTAGGGAATATCTGCTCATTGTATCTTAATTTGAAGGACCGGCAAATTCAGCAGAAGATAGCGGCTCATTATGGTTGTAGTGTAGGAATATTTATTAATTATATTGAAACGATTCGGATTGCTCGAAATGCTTGTGCACATGGTAGTTGTCTTTATAATTTGTCTCTTGCGAAAGCAATTAAATCTGGACCGGCAGGAAATGTAGTAGGAAACGAAAGACATAATATTTGCGGTGTTATTAACGTTATAAGTTATATAGTAGGGAAAATATCGGTGAATAGGCAGCAAGATATGCACCGGTTGTTGATGGATTTGTTGAAGATGGATAGAGGTTTTAAAACGAATGAGGTTATTATGCAATGTACAGGTTTTTCGACTAAAAATTTGGAAAAAGGAGAATAGCGTATTATATTTGCAACATCCAAGTGCCCATATCGGCAGGTCACGATATCTGCACTATAAAAAAGGTGTAAAAGGCATCTCGCAAGGGATGCCTTTTTGTTTGGATATTGTCTTTTGTTTTTTGCAATTAGTCCGTTAGTCTGCAATTGGCGAGTGTATAAATACTTATTTCAGCCTGCTTCTTTACCATTAGTCCCAATTACTCCGTTAAAAACCGGTAGCTATAAATAAACTGCAAGCCGAGCGCAGAAGCGATCAAGAGAAAACTTGAATGGATTATGCCGAGGCGAAGTGCTGATTGAAAAACATAAGTTAGAAATAAAAACGCCCGAAGTTTTTGACTTCGGGCGTTTTGTATGAGCGGTGCGGACGGGACTCGAACCCGCGACCCCATGCGTGACAGGCATGTATTCTAACCAGCTGAACTACCGCACCATCTCTTTCCAGAGTGGGAAGATCGCTATCTTCCGTTTTGGTGATGCAAATATAGAGCATTTTTTTTTGCTGTGCAACGATTGGGCATACTTTTTTTCTCTTTTTTTTAACGCAGTCTGTGAAAAATCCGCATCGGTTTTATTGGAAACCATGCGGAATATTCGTATTTTCGTGAAAATCAAAAATTTGATTATGCGGCGTGTCTTTGTGCTTATAGTGCTATTATTCGGATTCGGACGTTGTGCTATGGATGTATGGTCGGCTTCGCCCCGGTTATCGAAGCGAGGACCGGATTATCTTTACGAAACAGAGGAGTCGAAGCCGGAAGTTGTTATCCCGACTGCTCCTGCGAAACCGGAGAGGCAGGAGAAGGCGGTATCTCCGGTTCGGTTCATGGCGACCGATGTGGAAATGCTTTCGTTCGATAAACCGTTGTCGGACGGGAAAGAGAGCTTTCTGTTGCGTAATCATACGCCGTATCGCATATCCAGAGTGGTATTACGTTTGGAGTATCGCTCCTTATCGGGTGAAATGATCGACTATCGGGATGTGACGGTCGATTGCGATATCCTCCCGGATAAAACCCGCCGGTTGGAGATACCGAGTTTCGATACCTCTAAACGGTATTATTATGTAGAATCGGGGGCTGGTCGGAAGCCGGGTACTCCATTCAGAGTGTATTACGATCTGTTGCGTTACGATATTGTGGTGGAACGGCCTGTCCAGCCATAAGATTCAACTTATTTTAACACCGCCGGCGTGAGCAATTTGCTCCGCCGGTTTGTTTTATTCGTACACCGTGGGTATTCATCCTGTTCCTCTGCGGTAGAAATTATGTTTAACTAATAGGAGGTTTAGTGTATGACACCGACAACAAAACATCAACAAAGCTGGTTGCCCGGCATTTTCAATGATTTCTTCGGCAACGAATGGATTGCTAAGACCAGTAGTTCGGCTCCGGCTATCAACATCATTGAAACGGATCAGGAGTATGAGGTACAGATTGCCGCTCCGGGTATTACCAAAGAGGATTTTAATGTGACGGTCGATAAAAACGATCACCTGATCATTACGGTTGAAACCAAACGGGAAGAGACCCCGAAAGATAAAAAGGGAAAATATCTTCGCCGGGAATTTGCCTACTCTCAATTCCAACAGACTTTGATCTTGCCCGATAATGTGTGCAAGGATGAGATTCAGGCAAAACAGGAGAACGGAGTGCTTACGGTTACGATTCCGAAAGTTTCTGCTCCGGTCGAAGCTGAACCCAAACGCATAGCCGTTCGTTAATCGGGTTTGAACGGTTTTGACGACGGGAGTCTGCCGCATGGCGGATTCCCGTTTTTTTTGTCTGCTCGTGAGTGTCCGTATCTTGTACGATATACGGCAAGATAACGAACCGATAAGACGATGTGCCATAATGCCCAATCTGCTGCGTTGCCATCGGAGTTCGGACTAAGTCGTTTACGTTAGTAAACTCCTGTCACCCTCATCCTCAGTGCCTTGCATCTTAGACATTCTAACGCACCGAAAAGGGGTTGTATCGAAATTCTCATTTCGATACAACCCCTTGCTTGTCCGGAAATGGTTATCCGATTATTTTACGGTTACTTTTTGTGTCGTGTTCTGTACGGCAGACGTGAAATGAACTACGTAGATTCCTCGCGGAAGTGTGATGCTTTCTACGGATTCCGCCTCGATCTGTTTTTGAGCCGTCAGTCGTCCGTCGGTCGTGTAGACCGTTGCAGTTCCGGTTTGTGCCGCAGAAATGACGATAGCTTCATTTCCGCCGATGATCTTGGCTGCGGGAGCTTCGGTTTCGTCAATGCCGCCGGTTGCAGAACTGTGTCCGTACAGAATGATGTAACGGTCGGCTGCGCCGCGCGACGAGAGTTTTACATAGGCTTCGTGCAAACCGATTTCTTCGGGGCTGAATGCTACGGTAAACGATCCGCCGGTTTGGGGCAATGTAGCGACAGAGGCTTCGAATTTGCTCTTGTTGCTTCCGCCGACCGATACGGTGATCTCTTCCGTCAGGTTGCTTCCACTCACCAGAATTTCTTTCGACGTGCCGAGTTCATTTACTTTGCAATTGATGTCGATAATCTGTTCCGGCGAAGTGATTGCGGGCAGATCGGTTCTGCCGAACGATACGTCGTCGATATAGTAGCTGGTCGAAGAGGCGGTTCCTCCGGTGGAGCTGAAACAGAATCCCATGAAGAATACATCTTCCAGTTCCTGACCGGTGAGGTCGATGTGGAATTCGAACCACTCTTCGTTATAATCGGCTATACGCGGTATATCGACTGTAATCTTTTCACGGTAGATTCCGTCGTTGCCATCGGGCACGATATAATAGAGTCCCAGTTCGGAGTCGGATGTTTCGAGCAACAGGGTTCCCATTACCCGGAAAGTGAAGATCTTCGACGCTGCATTCTTGAAATCGAGCGCGGGCGTGATCAACCACATTTCATAGGGCACTTCGTCGGTGATGATCGAGTTGTAAGCGGTTACTTTGGCGGCTTTTTCTCCATCGTCGAATTGATAACCCCACCATGCACGTTTGTTTTTTACCGCTACGTTTTTCCAGCCGTCGATAGCAAACGGTTTGTTCTTCTCGACGTTGTCGAAGGTTTCGTGCAGCAATACGCGCGGATTGTCGGTTACCAATACGAGCTCGTCGCCTTCGGTGGGCAATTCATCTCCGTTCTTGGTGCAGGTACCGCTTAATGAAACATATACGGTTTCTGCGTAGATCGAACTCAATGCTACGGTGGCGGTGTACACTCCCGATTTTTTCGGGCGGAACGATACTTCCATCGTGGTTTCCGCATTTTTAAGGACGGCACTCGAATTCAGTGTGAATATTCCGGGTTCGGATGCCGATACGATCTGTGCGGTGATGTAATAGTCCAGAATGTTTTGGCTGGAAACCGAAACGTTTTGGGTATGTACCATGCCGGCGTCTGCCTTGAAGTCGGAGAGGTTGAGCGGACTTGCCGTGATGGTCGGCGGGTTCTGCGGATCGTAGCAAGAGCCTCTCAGGCTGATGGAGGTGGAGTATTCCGTGTGCCCCGGGCAGTCGATGAACAATGTGGCGGTATGGTTTGCCGATGCTGCGGTCGGGTTATAGGTCACGGTGACTTTATCCGATCCGGTCGGTGTGAGTTCCGACGTGGATACGGAGAATTGTGCGTTGTCTTTGCCTACGATCTCGAACGTCAGTTTTTCGATTGCCGCCGATTGCAGTGTCAGTTCCTGCGATACCGGGACATTGATTTTCGTACTGAATGCGTCGAATTTGGATGGCGTGATAACCAAGCCTCCGGTGGGCGGCACGACTTCTGCTTCGCCGGTTTTGATGAATTGGAAATCGTCGAACAGAACTTCGCAGTTCTCGGCAACGTTTATGCGGAAATAGAACGATACTACCTGCCCGAGCAATGTCTTGTCCAACGGAGGTACGGTCGTTTCTATCGAGATGGTTTCCCATACACCGATTTCTCCGGTGAACGATTTCCCGTTCAACTTGCTGCTGTCGTGGGCCAGATCATCGTCCGACTGCTTCCAACTGCTTGCCAGTGTAATATCTTGCATCCCGGTCGATTTCAGGATACAGTATCTGATCTGGTAGTGATATTTTTCGCCTTCGGTAAACGGATTGATTACCCCCGAAACCAATTGTGCCAAGTAGGGTTTGAGGTTGTTTACTTGTGTGTCGTAAATGCGAACTGCGGTTTCTCCTTCGAATACGCGGTCTTTTTCGACAAAGATCGATCCCATATTGAATTCCCAATCGTCGAATGTGTCGCCGAATAGCGCATTGCTTCTATACGTTTCGAACCCGGGGTTGTCCAATAGGTTGGTGTAAGTCTCGTTCGTGCTTTGTGCGGAGGCGAATTGCGTCGTCAGTCCGATAAGCATGGCGATTAAAAAAAAGTAGCTTTTTCTCATAATTGAATTTCTAAAAATGGTTGCTATTCATCTTCCGATAGCTGTCGGTCCGGAAGAATTTTAGGTGTATATCCTGTTTTATTCCTGCGCGTTCCAGCATCTCGGAAGTACAAATATAGCAAAAGGTGAGTGTAGAAAAAATAAACTCGATTATTTTTTATGCCGAACCGCTCAATATTGGGCATAAGCCAAATATAGTAAAAGGTGAGAGCAGAATAAAATAAACTCGATTATTTTTTTTGCCTAACCCCTACGGATGCAACAGAACTCGGCTTATAGAAGTTTTTATATCCCTTTCGGTTCCGGTATCGCATATATCCGGATGCGGATGCAAAACGATTCGGAGTTTTATTTTCCGTATTCGTCGAGATAGGCTTGGGCAGCTTCTTTCAATTCGTCGTACCAAGCCTGCCCGAACTTCCTGACCAGCGGTTTTTCTAAGAACTGGTAGGCGCGTACGCCTTCTTTTCTTCCGAGCACTTCTGCCGCTTTACAAATTTTCCAACGGTGATAATTAATGGTGGTAAAGTCGGAATATCGTTTTATGCGTACGGGGTAGAGGTGGCACGAGATCGGTTTGTAAAAGTCGGTCTTTCCGGCTCGATAGGCTTTCTCCACGGCACATTGGCAAAGTCCGTTTTTGTCGTAGCAGGTGAACACGCAATCTTTGCCATTGACGATCGAGGTCACCAAGTCGCCCTCTTCGTCGATGTATGCGACACCCTGACTCTTGATCACCTCTTGTGCTTCGGGTAAAAGCTCGTCCCAGATCAGCGGCAATATTTCTTTGAGTTTGTGCCGTTCTTCCTCTTCAAGCGGGGCACCGGCATCGCCTTCGATGCAACATTCTCCGTGGCATTTGTCCAGATCGCAGATGAAAAATCGCTCGATCAGGTCGAGGCTGATCAGCGTGTCGTTTATTTGCAGCATAATTTCTTCGTGGTCGGTTGTATTCACTGTCTCTTTCTGATGTGGCAAGAAAAATGAAACCGGCGCTATCTTCGGCGTTTGTGCCGGATCGATAGCGCCGGCTTGTTGGCTGTTCCCGCCGGCTGTCAGGCTTTACGGGAATTATTTTATCAAGTTATGGCCGCTCATTTCGGCAGGTTGGGGCAACCCCATGATATGCAGAATCGTCGGGGCTACGTCAGCCAGAATACCGTTCTCGATATGTGCGTTTTTGTTCTCGGTTACATATACGCAGGGCACGGGATTGAGCGAGTGTGCCGTGTTGGGTGTCCCGTCGGCGTTGAGTGCGTTGTCGGCGTTACCGTGGTCGGCTATGATGATCGCTTCGTAACCGTTGGCTTTGGCGGCTTCGATGGTATCTTTTACGCAGGCATCGACGGCTACCACTGCTTTTTCGATTGCTTCGTAGACTCCGGTGTGACCTACCATGTCGCCGTTGGCGAAGTTTACGACGATGAAATCGTATTTGTTTTCGTTGATGGCGGCAACCAGTTTGTCTTTCACTTCATACGCGCTCATCTCGGGTTTGAGGTCGTATGTGGCTACTTTGGGCGATGCGACCAGTATACGTTCTTCACCTTCGTACGGAGTTTCACGCCCGCCGTTGAAGAAGAATGTGACATGTGCGTATTTTTCGGTTTCGGCAATATGCAATTGTGCTTTTTGGTTGTCGGAAAGATATTCGCCCAATGTGTTTTTTACATTCTCTTTGTCGAAAAGGATATGTATGCCGGTGAACGAGGCATCGTACGGAGTCATGCAATAGTATTGCAGCCCGGGGATGGTGTGCATGTCGGCTTCGGGGATGTCGTGTTGTGTGAGGGCGATAGTGAGTTCTTTCGCACGGTCGTTCCGGTAGTTGAAGAATATCACTACGTCGCCTTCCTGTATGCGTCCGTCTACCTGGCTGTTTACGATCGGTTTGACGAATTCGTCGGTAACCCCTTCGTCGTACGATTCCTGCATGGCTTGTACCATGTTGTCGGCTTTTTTACCGATACCGTTTACCAACAGGTCGTAAGCGACTTTTACCCGCTCCCAACGTTTGTCGCGGTCCATGGCATAATAACGTCCGATGATCGATGCTACTTTGCCTGCCGATTGGGCGCAATGGGCTTCCAGTTCTGCGATGAATCCTTTACCGCTTCTCGGGTCGGTATCGCGTCCGTCCATGAAGCAGTGGACGAATGTGTTGTCGATGCCGTATTCTTTGGCAATATCGCACAATTTGAACAGGTGGTCGAGCGAACTGTGTACGCCGCCATTCGAGGTCAGCCCCATCAAGTGTACGCTTTTGCCATGTTCTTTTGCGTAGGAGTAGGCTGAAACAATCTCTTTGTTGTTCAGTATGGAATTGTCGGCACATGCCTTATTGATCTTCACAAGGTCTTGATATACGACGCGGCCGGCACCGATGTTGAGGTGACCTACTTCCGAGTTGCCCATCTGTCCGTCGGGCAGACCTACGTTTTCGCCGCTGGCTTGCAATTGGGAGTTGGGATATGTCTTTGTCAGGTAGTCCCAGTAAGGGGTGGGCGTATTGTAGATAACGTCGGATTTGGTGTGATTTCCGATTCCCCATCCGTCGAGAATCATGAGAAGCGCTTTTTTGCTCATAATGAATATGTATTTAAATTAATTACCTGTTGGATAAGTATTTATATACTTTTGCTTTGCGATGACAATCTTTTCGAATGCACGATGCCGTGCTCGATTCGGTCGGCTCGTTGGCATCGGTACATTCCGCGTCGGCAAAGGTACAAAAAAATAATATACAGCGGGATTGCCCGCTTGAATTTTTCCTATGAATAAAACAGCAGGAATTCCAAGTTGTTTATTGCCGGAACAAAGAATTGGCGGATGAGCCGGTTGTTATATTATTGTAATATATTATATAGAATAAAAGTTGTACATTTGCGCCATATATCTTTATGGGCACGAAATTGTCCTGTTTCGCCTTTCAGAAAGGATTGTCGTATGAGAGTATTGCTTTTTATTTGTTTGTTTATGGTTGGGTTGCCGGTATTCGGAACTGTGTCTGTGTCGTGTGCGGACACCGTGGCGCAACCTCTCCGGCTTCCGTTGGAAAATCCGTATCCCGATTATCCCGGGTGGAATACTCCGCGAATGATCCGTTTGCATTTATGGGGCGATAAGGTGGTGGCGTCGAGGGCGTATCAGATAACTCATGCCAGTGTGCCGTTGATTGCCGGCGGTTTGTTGGTGCAGGCTATTGGCAGGAATGAGTTCCGGTCGTTGCGTGTGGAATATGTCCCTAAGTTCCGGTATGTCTACGACGATTACCTGCAATACTCTCCGGCGGTAGTGATGTTGGGTTTGAAAGCATTCGGCGTGAAAAGCCGTAGTTCGTGGGGGCGCATGCTCGTATCCGATGCTTTTTCGGTAGCGTTGATGGCGGGTATGGTGAATGCGATCAAATATACGGTGAAAGAGCGTCGTCCCGACGGGTCGAGCCGGAACTCTTTTCCGTCGGGGCATACGGCTACGGTATTTATGGCGGCTACCATGTTGCACAAGGAATACGGTTGCCGTAGCCGGTGGTATAGCATCGGCGGATATACGGTTGCTTCGTTTGTCGGGATTTCCCGTATTCTGAACAACCGGCATTGGCTTTCGGATGTGTTGGCAGGAGCGGGTATCGGTATTCTATCGACCGAACTGGGATATTTTTTCTCCGATCTGATATTTAAGGATAAGGGTCTGAAAATGAATGATGATGTACCCAAAGAGGTGGCGGATGTACCTTCTTTTCTGGGAATATATATGGGCTATCTGTTGAATGCCGGAACGCCGGGCATAGGCAGTGACCTGCAATTGAATCTCGATATGGGTGCCCGCATGGGTGTGGAAGGAGCGTGGTTCTGGAATCGTTTTTTGGGTGTCGGCGGATTGTTTTCGGTTTCGAGTCTTCCGGCAAAAATTAAGGGAAACAGCCTGTTGCCAGTCAATTCGCTCAGTATGATGCGGGGGGAGATCGGTCCCTATTTCTCTTATCCGCTTACCCGCCGTTGGCGACCGGGTGCCAAGTTGTTACTGGGTGTGACCGGATTCCAAAAGTCGCTGATCCGTGAAACGATAGTTCCCGAGCCGGTAGGCTTCGGATTGACGACGGGTATTTCCATGTCGTATCTGGCTCGCCGGAATCTGGGTGTGAGATTGTTTTGCGATTACAGCTATTCCGATATGCCGGTGTCGGTGCAACCGTCGGAGGCGATCGGTGTGACCCGGTCGGGAAGTTTCCATTCCGATATTCATGCGTTTACCGTAGGCACGATGGTGAGCATCTTGTTTTGATATATTGAGTGTCAGTGGTGGATTGTGTAAATCTTTATATATATTATAGCTAAATATCTCGCAAGTGTTTTATTGTATAAATTTGTTTTTGTATATTTGCAGAATATAGGAGGCGGCTCGGCATAGCCCATTCGTGAAAATACCATTTTCCCATTTGACTCTGCTCTCGCCTTTCACTATATTTGCAGAATATAGGAGGCGGCTCGGCATAGTTCAAGTAAAATTGTGCCTGTTTTCGACTTTCCCGATTTTTTTCCCGCGTTTGGCGTAACGCAATATGGCGGCATGCCTCCTTGCTTTGGAGCGTTCCGGAAGATACCGGTATTTCCCTTTGCCGATCTTCGGACATGAGCTTTGAAGGGGGGACGTTTATCGAATCGACTTCGGATGTCTTTTTACGGATAGAGATGAAGAACCTTTCGACCTGACGGGATGAATAACGTTGTATTTATCTATTGAATAGCTATAATGAAAAAGTATTTGTTTGTTGTGCAGGTGCTGTTTTGCGGCTTGCTTTTATCGGCTTGTTCATCCGATGAAACTTCGGATGTGGGAGCTATTTACGGAGTTGTATCGGATGCTGAAACAATCGATTTGCTTAGAGGCGTTTCTATGACGCTTTCTCCCGGAGATTTTTCTGCAACGACGGACGCAGAAGGATATTACGAGTTTGTCGGTCTGACACCGGGAGAATATACCCTTCAAGCACGGGCTACTGGTTATAAGGCGGTTAGTCGGCAAATCCCGGTATTTGCCGGAAGCCGTACACTGGGGAATATATCGCTTGCTCCGGCTACCAGTTCGTCGTCGGTGCGGCTTTCTACATCTGTGTTGGATTTCGGCGCGGGCAAATCTGAATTTACGCTTTTGTTGTATAATACGGGTGCATCTTCGGTATCGTGGTTTATCAGCGGGGTTAATGTCCCGTGGCTGTCGTTCTACCCGATGCAGGGCGAAACGGCGAAAGGTCAGTCGAGCGAGATCGTGGCTTCCATTGATCGGGATGCGATCAAGTCTGCGCAGACGACCGAATTTACAATCGATGCCGACGGTGTGTTGCTCTCGGTTTCTGTTCGGGTTGATGTAGAGAACAGTTCCGCCGATTTGTCGGCAGAACTTTCCACTTCGGTTCTGGATTTCGGTACCGACTATTCCGACCGGATGTTCTCGATATACAACACAGGCAACGGAGTCGTGTCGTGGTATATCAGCGGCATCGATGTCCCGTGGCTGTCGTTCTCTTTGCAGCAAGGCGAGATTGCAGTCGGCGGATCAAGCAATGTTACGGTCTTTGTCGATCGGAGTAAGATATCCTCGTCGCAAACTACTTCTTTCTTTGTAAATGCAGCTGGTGTCTCGAAATCAGTGTCGGTATCGGTCCGCAAAACCGGTGGCGGTACAGACCCTTCCGGCGGAGATGAGGTCGAGGACTATTCTTCGGCTGCCATAACTTCTTGCGATTACCGAGTGAAGGCAGAGATTGTCAGTTGCAAACGATCCGGATCGTCGGTTATCTTTACTTATACACTTACCAATAACGGGTTGGGCAATGTCAATGACTGGCGTATCTATCCGCCTTCGTCCGGTTCGTTGATTAGCGGCGGGTCCCGGTCGGTGATTACAGACGATCAGGGGAATGAATATCCGTATCCGACCATGACATTCCGTACACAGTCTACGACGGGATATAATCCGATTAGCGACAGTTTCCCGGAGGATGTACCTTGCAAAGGTACGGTTACTATCAAGGATGTTCCTGCTACGGTAAAAAAACTGACGGCGTTGATCGGTGTCTATGCTTATCCCAATTCGGTGTACAATATGTCGGATAGTAAGGTCGTGTTTAAAAACGTACCGATTTATTAGTTGCCGGCACAGTTTCCTACAACAAACCCCTGCCACGTTAATGCGGCAGGGGTTTGTATATTATAGAAAAGGGTTTCCCGGGTTTTATAGCCGGTTTCCTATCGGAGACTTGGCGCGGATTAATCCTGCGGTTGTTCTGCGGCTACCATTTCGAGAATGCGCACCAGATGATTCCAGAATTTTTCAACTGCCGGAATGTGCATGGCTTCCAACGGCGAGTGTACGTCGCGCAACGTGGGACCGAACGAAATCATATCGAGGTGCGGATATTTGGTGAGGAACAGACCGCATTCCAGTCCGGCATGGATTGCCTTGATTGCCGGAGTTACCTGATACAGCTCCTCGTAAGCCTTAACGGCGATTTCCATGATTTTCGAATTCATATTCGGTTTCCATCCCGGATAGCCGTCGCCGTGGGTGGCTTCTGCTCCTGCCAGTGTGAACAGGGCTTCTACCTGACGGGCAATGTCGTATTTTTCCGACTCTACCGAACTCCGTTGGCTCGTAGCAACGACAATCGTGTTTTCTTCTTTCATTTTTACGGATGCCAGATTGGTGGATGTCTCTACCAGTCCCGGAATGTCGCGGCTCATTTTTACTACGCCGTGAGGTGCGGCATACAATGCACTGACCAAAGAGCATGCCGTAACGGGGTCGATGGCATATTGCGGCTTGTCTGCCGTTTCCATGACGATTTTCATCGACGGTTCGATGTCGCCCAGTTCGTTGGCGGCTTCGGCGGCGAAGCGGTTCAGATGTGCGCGTACCTGTTCCTTGACCGATTCGGGTACACCGATAACGGCTTCTGCCTCGCGGGGAATGGCGTTACGCAGATTTCCGCCGTCGATCGAGCAGAGCATGATGTCGTATTTTTGCCAGCATTGCCACAGGAAGCGGGCAAGCAGTTTGTTGGCATTTCCGCGGCCGAGATGGATGTCGCCGCCGGAGTGTCCGCCCAACAGGTCTTTGACAGATACTTTCAGATAGAAATAGTTTTCGGGCAGTTCTGCCGGTTTGTACGAGAAGGTCGAAGTGGTATCTATTCCGCCGGCGCATCCGATGAAGATTTCGGCTTCATCTTCCGAGTCGAGGTTCAACAGGTATTTCCCGTCGATCATTCCATCTTCCAGCCCGAATGCTCCGGTCAGTCCGGTCTCTTCGTCTACGGTGAACAAGGCTTGGATGCGTCCGACTTTCAGATCGGGATCGGTCAGGGCTGCCATAGCTGCCGCCATACCGATGCCGTTGTCCGCTCCGAGCGTTGTTCCCTCGGCACGTACCCATTCGCCGTCTATATAGGTGCGGATCGGATCGTTTTCAAAGTCGATCTGTACATCGCCGTTCTTCTCGCAGACCATATCCATGTGGGCTTGCAGTATAACGGTGGGCACATGTTCGTGTCCGGGTGCGGCATCGCGGGTGATCACTACGTTTCCGGTGCTGTCCGTGTCGGCTTTCAGATGATTTTCGGCTGCGAAGCTCAACAGGAACTTCCGGATTTTTTCTTCCTTTTTAGATGGCCGGGGGATTTGGGTGATTGCATGAAAATAGTTCCAAATCAATTCCGGTTTCAGATCTTTTATCTCCATAGTTTTATAGTTTAATTATATGTATTCAACCGTAAGCATGCGGATGTGGTAAATAAATTATGTTAAATTTACGGAATTACTCCGCCTGCTCTATAAAATATTCCTATTCGTCCATACAAATAAAGGTTTCTTGCCCTATCTTTGTCGGTAAAACGGAGATACACCGTTGTCTGCCTTTTTCGACTTTTCGTATAAAGCGGATTGCGGCGTTCTTCCAAAAGACAAATATAGTGAAAGGCGAGAGTAGAAACAAGCGGGAAACGAAGTTTCACGATTGAATTATGCCGAGCCGCCTCCTATATTCTACAAATATAGTGAAAGGCGAGAGCAGAGACAAAGGGAAAATGGAATTTTCACGAATGGACTATGCCGAGCCGCCTCCTATATTCTACAAATATAGCGAAAGGCGAGAGCAGAGGCAAGCGGGAAACGAAGTTTTACGAATTGATTATGCCGAGCCGCCCCTATATTCTACAAATATAGTAAAAATGTGGAATGTACTGATCTTTACCGCCGGGATAATTGCTTTGTCCGTAATTCTTTTGGGTATAAAGGTTTTTTTCGTCAAGGGCGGAAAATTTCCCAGTTCGCATATTAGCGACAGTAAGCCACTTAAAAAACAGGGTATAACGTGTGCGGTATCGACCGATGCACGGGAGCGCCATGAGAAACAATTAAAAGATCTTAACGATAACAACACGATTACGAAAGAAATTCTCTGAATTATGAAAATGATTAAACGTTCGATATGGGCACTTTCCATATTCGCTTTTTCGATGGTTTTTGTACAATGTAAAGACAATCAACAACCGGTAAGCGGTTCTTCGGCTTCCGATTCGTCCGTAGCTATCCAACCGGGCTCACGTATGCCGATCGCTTATATCAACGGCGATTCGTTGATTTTGAAGTACAATTTTGCCAAGGATGTTTCGGAAGAGCTGATCCGCAAGGAGGAGAATGCACGTCTCGATCTGAACGAACGGGCGAACAAGTTGAAAAAAGAACAGTCCGAATTTGAACGTAAATACCAGAACAATGCATTCCTTTCGCCCGAAAGAGCACAACAGGAATATGAACGTCTGGCGAAAAAACAGGCAGAACTGGAACAATATGCCCAACGGCTCAGCGATGAAAACCTTCGCGAACAACAACGGCTGATGGCGCAAGTAAACGATTCGATTATTTCGTTTATCAGAGAATACAACAAAGACCGCAAGTACGAAGCGATCATAAACAGTGTCGGTGTACTTTATATCGTGCCTGACTACGATATTACCAACGAGGTTGTAACGCTGCTCAATAAACGTTACGATCCGAGCAAATCGAGTTTGAACAAGAAAAAATAAATAACCGTATTCCCAATGAAAAACCCCGACGGAATTTCCGCCGGGGTTTTTCATTGAGATCTGTCTGTGTTTAGAAATCGACTTTACCTGTGTGTACGTTGTAATATGCCCGGACAACAGCAAGTTCGCCATTATCGATCAGCGACCGGATATGCGGATAGGACGTGATCCTCTCTACCTGCTTGTCGGCATTCATGCGGATAGCGACATCGAGGCTGTCGGGTTTACCCACATAGGGGGCTACATCCTGCCGGATGACGTCGAGCAGTTTGGCAACTTCGCCGTGTTCCGAAGCGGTGGAAATTGCGCCGGTCACACCTCCGCACGATTCATGCCCCAAAACGACTACGGCTTTTACGCCCAGATGTTCCACTGCGTAATCGACGCTACCCATTACCACGGCATCGTTCACACTGTTGCCGGCGGTACGGATGACAAAGATATCGCCGATACCCTGGTCGAAAATCAGTTCTACCGGAACCCGCGAATCGGAGCAGCCGACAATGGCAACGAACGGATTCTGTTTCGGGGCGGTTTCCTCTATCCGTTTGTGGTCGTGGTGCGGAAACAGGCAATGGTTGTTTACGTACCGCAGGTTGCCTTCCTTCAAAAGTTCCAATGCTGCTTCGGGTGTTTCTACTACCGAACTTTCGGGTTCGACTTCGTGCTTGGGCTCGGCTCCGGTGTATTTCATGATGCCGTACCCGATGAAAAAGAGTGCGCCTAACAGGACGACGCTTAATACGAATTTTTTCATACCTATTGATTGTTTTTTTTGACGCGCGAAAGTACAAAAAAAGACGACCGGATGTGTGGGTCGTCTAAAATATTTTTTTTGATTCGATAACTTTTTTTATGCGGCTTACAATTTGCCGGAATCGCTGTAACTGAAAAATTGGTCTTCGCAAACGATGATGTGGTCTAAAACCTTGATATCGAGAAGCTCGGCGGCGTTTTTGATTTTCTGCGTCAATTTGTCGTCCTCCGGACTGGGGCGTGCGGTGTTCGACGGATGGTTATGACAGAGAATAATCGCGGTTGCCAGTTGCATCAGGGCTGGTTTCAGTATCAGTTTCACATCTACGATTGTGGCGGTCGTTCCGCCCCGGCTGATGCATATCCGGTCGATTATTTCGTGGGCACGGTTCAGCAGGAGTATCCAGAACTCTTCGTGCGGCAGGTCGATCAGCCGTTCGTACATGTACAGGTAGGCATCATTGCTGGATGAGATCTTCACCCGTTCTTCCGATATCTCCTCTTTCCTCCGTCGGCTGATTTCCAATGCGGCGAGTATGGTAATGGCTTTGGCTTCGCCTATGCCTTTGAACGGGAGAGTCAGATCGGACAGTTCGTATTTCCCCAATCGTGCCCAACGGTTCTCCGCCGAGTTCAGAATCCGTTGCGACAGTTCTACGGCGGTCTCTTCCCGGTTTCCCGATCCGATGAGTATAGCCAGCAGTTCGGCATTACTCAAAGCGCGTATGCCGTGTTTCATCATCTTCTCGCGCGGGCGGTCGTCTTCCGCCAGTGCCTTGATGACAAGCCTGTGTGTTGTGTCGTGTCTTTTTTCCATCTATTTACCTTTGCGTATGGCTATTTCTTCCGCTTCGTTGCGCCCGCGCCTGAAAATGACCTTCCGGACGAAAGCCTGCATGAATCCGATACCGTAGCCGCCTAACTGGACGATGCTGGTGAGGATCGCCAGAAGCGATATTTTCAGGTTTCGTGTGACGAAAAGTGCTACGATCCATACTGCCAGCAGATAGATTGCCAAAGGCAGGATCAGCCACCAATGGAAGAACGAACCGATAATCATGGCTACGGAGCCGAGTACGAAACATGCCGGCAGCAGATGGACGGCTTTCAGCGTATCGGGATAGAGCAGGTATAAGGTGACACGCGACATCCCGAATACATAGATCTGCCGGCTGAACAGGCGCAGGCTGGTGCGTCGTTTGTGATAGACGTATGCCGGACGTATCAGCCCGATGCCGAATCCTGCCAGACGTATGCGGGTACTCATGTCTATATCTTCGCTGAACATCTCGCGGAATCCGCCCACACGTTCGTAGACCGTCCGCGAAAAACCCATGTTGAAAGTGCGGGGGGTGAATTTTTCCAATTGCACTTTTCCTCCTCGTATGCCTCCGGTGGTGAGCAGGGAGGTCATGGAGTAGTTGATCGCTTTCTGAATGTCGGAAAACGATTCGTGTGCGGCATCCGGTCCGCCGAAACAGTCGGTGTACTGTTCCGTCAGTTCGTGGCGGAGCGTGGCGAAATAGCCTTCGGGAATCACGCAGTCGGAGTCGAAGAATATGAAGTAGTTCCCTGTCGCCCGTTCCATTCCGTAGTTGCGGGCAATGCTTCTGCCTTCGTTCTCCTTGTAAAAGTAGCTGACTTTCAATCGGTCGGCATAGGCGTTTGCCACCTCGTCGCATCGTCGGGTCGATCCGTCTTCCACCAGAACGACTTCAAATCCGTTGTCGGTTTGGTGCGACAGGCTTTCTAACAGGTCGCGCACTTCGTCCGGGCGGTTATATACCGGTATGATGACTGAGAAATATAACATATCCGTACACTTTGGGTTGTCGGGTAAAGATAATGAATGTCGTGCGCCGTGCCAAATATATTCGTCTCTTTTCTATTTTTTCCGTCGCGCCAGATAGGCATCCAGTCCTCGTTTGCGCAACTGGCAGGCAGGGCAGTGACCGCAGCCGTCGCCGATGATGCCGTTGTAGCAGGTCAGTGTCCGGGTGCGTATCAGGTCGAACACTCCGAGTCGGTCTGCCATTTCCCATTCCGCTTCTTTGTCGATCCACATCATCGGGGTGTGGATGACGAATTGGTAGTCCATCGCCAGATTCAGCGTGACGTTGAGCGACCGGATGAACGAGTCGCGGCAGTCGGGGTATCCGCTGAAATCCGATTGCGACACGCCGGTGACCAAATGGCGGATGCCCCGTTTGTAGGCTTCGATGGCGACGAAAGTCATGAACACCATGTTGCGCCCCGGAACGAAAGTATTGGGCGGTGTGTCGGCTGGCTTGGTCTGGTCCATCTCGATGCTGCTGTCGGTGAGGGAACTATGTGTCAGTTGGCTGATCAGCGAAACGTCGAGAAGCGAGAAAGGTACTCCGGCTTCTTCGGCGATCTGTCGGGCTACCTCTACTTCGAGAGCATGTTTTTGCCCGTATGTGAAGCAGATGGCTTCTACCGATTTGAACTGTTTCATTGCCCAGAACAGGCAGGTAGTGGAATCTTGTCCGCCGGAAAAGCAGACCAGTGCGGTTTCTTCTTTTTCTGTCATACGATTAAAATCTGATTCGGTTGTATATCCCCTGACAGGAAATCCGCGCGGCAGGCATGTTTCTTGTTTTTAACGTGGTAGCAAGCACACGGAAAGTTTCCTTTCGGAGCGGTGGCGGTGTGTCGAAATGCAGGTTTCCGATGCAAGCCCGTTTAGGTGCGGCAGATAGGGCATTCAGACGCACCGCTACCGGTTTATTCTTTTTCTTCTTCTTTCTTGTTTAAAAATTCACCTACGATACGGGCGGCGCAAGCCACATATTCGGCACACGGACGCCGTTTGTAGTATTCGGGCGTGCGGTCTTCGGGCACGGGGGCTTCGCTTTTTACGGCGAGACCGAGCAATTCGCGGCAGACGATCGATCCGTTTTCCTGCCGATAGCTTGCCGCCAGTTCCTGCACGGCGGTATAGAGTGCGGTTTTCGTTGCCTTGTCGGTCGGATCGGTCAGACGGTAGTACATGCCCGCGATCATGAACATGCCGCTTGCGCCTCCGCACACTTCGCGCAGGCGTCCCATACCTCCGCCGAAGGGGGCAGCCATGACGGTAGCGGTCGTTGGGTCGATATCGAACAGGTCGCTATATGCCGATACGACAGCCTGACAACAAGTATAGCCCGATTTGAACAATTCTTTTGCCCGGGCAGAGCGTTCTTCTACATTTATCTTTTCCATCTTTTACCATTGAATAGGGGTGATACCGTGCGATGCGAGATAGCGGTTGGCTTGGCTGAAATGATGATTGCCGAAAAATCCCCGATGAGCCGACAACGGCGAAGGGTGCGGCGATTTGAGTACGAGATGCCGGCGGCTGTCGATGAACTCGCCTTTGCGTTGTGCATACGATCCCCACAGGATAAATACCAAATGTTCCCGCTCTTCGGCGAGTTTGTGAATGACGGCATCGGTAAATGTTTCCCAGCCTTTGCCCTGATGCGATGCAGCCTGATGCGCACGTACGGTAAGTGTGGCATTGAGCAGCAGCACCCCTTGTTGCGCCCAACGGGTGAGGTCGCCGCTCGCCGGAACGGGGATGCCGAGGTCGCTCTCTATCTCTTTGAAGATGTTCTGCAACGAAGGGGGAAACGGAATGCCGTCGTTCACCGAGAAGCAAAGCCCGTGAGCCTGACGGGGTTCGTGGTAGGGGTCTTGTCCGAGAATGACTACCTTTACCTGCTCGAACGGGCAGCTGTCGAATGCTGCGAAAATCTGTTTACCCGGAGGATAAACGGTGTGTGTGGCATACTCTTGGTGTACGAACCGGGTGAGTTGTTCGAAGTAACTTTGGTCGAATTCGGTCTGCAACCGCTGTTTCCAACTTTCTTCTATGCGGACATCCATAATTTTCTTAAAACTTTTTTATCATTATCTCTTTGCAAAGCTACAAATAATTCTTACTTTTGCCACTCGATTCGGGGTTAGTTTTACCGCGATTCGAAAAATAAGGCTATAAAGCCGCCGGATGCACCCGTAGTTCAATGGATAGAATATCGGATTCCGGTTCCGACGATTGGGGTTCGACTCCCCACGGGTGTACTAAAAAGAGACTGAGTGGCAAACGAATGCGCTTGGTCTTTTTTGTTATATCGGTATCACCGGATATGCCGGAGGAATACGACAGCCGGGACGAATGCGCTTTCGTGCCGTATCGGAATAGCTTTAAGAAAGGAGAAACGAGATATGTACACTGAGAATTTACGGGTGGAGATAGCCCACCGGATCGAACGGATCCAGAACGAAATGCGGATAGCCGGTGCTGATGCACTGTTGCTGAGTACGAATGCCAACCTCTATTACTCTTCCGGCAGGGTGTATGGCGGATATACGTATGTGCCGGCGACGGGAGATGCCATTTATTTCGTGCGGCGTCCGGTCGGGTTGAAAAACGGGAATGTCGTATATATTCATAAACCCGAACAGATTCCGGCATTGCTGGCTGAACGGGGAATAGCGCACCCCTCCTGTCTGGCTTTGGAGCAGGATCTGGCATCGTATGGCGAATGTATCCGGTTGTCGGCTCTATTTCCCGATGCGACGGTTGTAAACGGCTCGCCGGTCATGCGTCGGGTACGTGCCGTGAAATCGCCTTACGAAGTGAAGTTGTTGAAAATTTCGGCGGCACATCATGCCGAGGCTTATCGCCGCATCCGGAGCGTCTATCAGGAAGGCATGTCGGATATCGAATTGCAAATCGAAATCGAACGGCTGTTGCGGTTGAGCGGTTGTCTGGGGCTGTTCCGTATCGGAGGTTCGAGCATGGAGACTTTCACGGGCACGCTGTTGTGCGGTACGAATGCCGATATTCCGTCGCCTTACGATTTTGCAATGGGCGGAGCCGGTTTGGATCCGGCTTTGCCTATGGGGGCTAACGGGTCGATCATCAAGCCGGGCATGTCGGTATTGGTCGATCTGTGTGGAAACTTCACCGGATATATGACCGATATGACGCGCATTTTCAGGGTGGGCGAACTGCCCGAGCTGGCATACCGGGCACACCGCTGCTCGATAGATATTCATCGGGCATTCCGTGAAACGGCGAAGCCCGGCGTTGCCGCGTCCGAGCTGTACCGTATGGCGGCGGATATGGCGAAAGAGGCAGGGTTGGAAGAGTACTTTATGGGGCATGCCCAGAAAGCCGGCTTTGTGGGGCACGGTGTCGGCATCGAGATCAACGAGGCTCCCGTATTGGCACCCCGTTCGCGCGATGTATTGGTGTCGGGGCATGTGATCGCCCTCGAACCGAAATTCGTTATTCCGCAGGTGGGTGGCGTCGGCATCGAAGATACTTATCTGATTACCGATACCGGTGTAGAGCAACTGACCGAATATCCCGAAGAGATTGCCGAATTGTATTGATTTGAAGATAAAGGTTGCAGCGCATGCGTTTTCAGACGATCGCAGGGCTGCAACCTTTATGGTGTTCGGGGGATTCCGTTGATCCGGAAATCGAAGAAAATGGCAATTGCCATAGCCCAGATCGCGACACCGATACATCCGTAGAGCCACCGGGCTTGCCGTCGTGTCATGCTTCGGGTGATCGTCCGGCAATTCCGGCTGTTGAAGAACCATTGCCAGTCGCCGATAGCCGCCCCGAGCGATATGCTTCCGGTAAGAACGAATATCGACAATACGATATAGACGGGTATGTCGTTCTCCATACCGGGGTTAAGCAAACGTAAGCAGTCGTGAACCGTCGGGTTGCTCGGCGATTGTCACGGCTATGCAGTCGCCCGGTAACAGCTCTTCTATTTTTTCAGGCCATTCGATGAAGCAGAGAGCACCGCTGGCGAAATAGTCTTCGCATCCGAAATCGAAAGCCTCTTCTATTTTGTTGATCCGGTAACAGTCGAAATGGTATATCAGTTCGCCGGTGGTAGCCGAGCGGTATTCATTGACAATGGCGAATGTCGGGCTGTTGATTACGTCTTCCACGCCGAGCTCTTCACAAAGGGCTTTGATGAAAGTGGTTTTCCCGGCTCCCATGTTGCCGTAAAACGCATAGACGGTTTCGTCGCCCATTTGTGCGATGAATTTTCGGGCGGCATCGTGTATTTGATCCAGATTTTTTATTTCGATAGGTTCCATATCAGGGTTTTGTTTATAGATTCGTTCGGGGGTATCGGTCTATTTGCCGGTAAGGGTAATGAGTGGAATCATCATCTCTTCCATCGAGATTCCGCCGTGCTGGAACGTATCTTTGTAATATCCCACGTAGTAGTTGTAGTTGTTGGGATAGGCGAAGAAATCGCGGTTGGTGGCGAAAATATAGGTGGAGCTGATGTTGGGCGAAGGCAATCCGAACCGTTCGGGCGTTTTTATCTCATACACTTGCTTCGGATTGTACGACAGCGATTTGCCTACCTTGTACCGTAGGTTGGTATTGGTATTCTTGTCGCCGATTACTTTGATCGGGTTGTCTACATGGATGGTGCCGTGGTCGGTCGTCAGCACAATCTTGTAACCGCTTTCCGCGATTTTGCGGAAAAGGTCGAGTGCCGACGAGTGGCGGAACCACGATTCGGTGAGCGACCGGTATGCCGCGCTGGTGGAAGCCAGTTCCCGGATCATTTTCGATTCGGTACGGGCGTGCGACAACATGTCGATGAAGTTCAGCACACAGATATTGAGTTGGTTGTTGGCTATCTGGGCGAAGTTCTGTATCAGTTTTTCGCCGAATGCCGATTCGTTGATTTTGTTGTAAGAGAATGTATAGTGTTTTCTGAAACGGTCGAGTTGTGTCTGTATCAGCGGGGCTTCGTTCAGGTTCTTGCCTTCTTCTTCATCTTCGTCCACCCACAGGTCGGGGAACATTTTGGCAATTTGGTTCGGCATCAGTCCGGAGAAGATGGCGTTGCGGGCATATTGCGTGGCGGTAGGCAGAATGCTGAAATAGAGCTCTTCGTCGAATGTGAAGTATTCGCTCAGCAGCGGTTGTATGATACGCCACTGGTCGAGACGGAAGTTGTCGATCAGGATGAAGAACACCTTCTCGCCGTTGTCGATGAGCGGGAATACTTTCGATTTGAACAGTTCGTGGCTCATCAGCGGATGCTCGCCGCCCCCGACCCACCGTTCGTAATTTTTCTTCACGAACTTGGTGAACGCGGCGTTGGCTTCGGTCTTTTGCATTTGGAGCAGTTCGTCCATATTGCTTTCGGTCTGTGCCAGTTCCATTTCCCAGAACACGAGTTTTTTATATACTTCGTACCAGTCTTCCCACGAATAGGAGTCGTTGATCTGGCTGCTGATGCGGTTGAACTCCTGTTGATAGTCCGAGTTCGCTTTTTCCGATATGATCTCTTTCCGGTAGAGGTTCTTTTTGATCGAGAGCAGAATCTGGTTCGGGTTTACCGGTTTGATGAGGTAATCGGCGATTTTGTTTCCGATCGCCTGATTCATGATGTTCTCCTCTTCGCTTTTGGTAATCATGACTACCGGGACATCCGGCGATACGGTTTTGATGCGTGTAAGGGTTTCCAGCCCGCTTAGCCCCGGCATATTTTCGTCGAGGATAATCAGGTCGAACCGGGCTTTCTCCACTTGTTCGAGTGCGTCGAGCCCGTTGGTTACGGTGATTACTTCGTATCCCTTTTGCTGCAAGAACAGAATGTGCGGTTTCAGCAGGTCGATTTCGTCGTCCGCCCAAAGTATCGTATCGTTTTTCATGCTCTAATTGTTTTGTTCCGTAAATTTGAAATAGTCGTCGAAACTGTATCCGTCGAGCAGCAACCTGAAATTCTGCACGCTGATGATTACCGGACGCACGCCTTCGGGCAACTTGAATGCGGTGTTTCCGTCGAGAATGCGGCGGTAATGGATAACTTCGTCAAAGTTATTAAATCCTTTGACAATAATCATACCGATTTCGTTAAAGGTCATTACTTCCAGATCGAAATCGCGTACGACGAAGTTCGAGAAGTTGTGTTTGGCTATATCGAACAGCAACTGGTTCGACGATACGCTGTCATTGGCGAATACCATGACGAAGAAATGCGACGCATTTTTTTCGGGCGAGAAGGCGGCTTCGCCTTTCGGGGCGCCGGTCGTTGTTGTATCGTTCGACAGGCGGGTCTGCCACAACATACCGCGGGTGTTGCCTTTGCCGTCCATAGCGAGTTTGCGTCCCTCGGCAATGCCGCGCAACATATCGGTAGCCATCGGCGACACGTCGGCATCGGGATAGGTTTCAAGCAGTTCCGTCAATCGTTCTTTAAACCGTTCGGGCTTTTTCTCGCCGATGTAGCTGAGAGCGTCGAGGAACATGAATTTCGGCATCAGCCGCGATACCGGATAGGTGGTACGCATGTATTCGTAGTTCCGGTGTACGGTGGCATTCCGGTTTTCCAAGTAGGCTTTGTAGGTGTTGATATAGATCGAGTCCTGCACCGTGTTCATACGGCGGAGCGAACCGATATAGTCGGGATCTGCCATTGCCTGTGCGTATTGGCTTTCGGGGAAGGTGGTGCGTATCTTTGCCCGATAGGCTTCGGCTTCGGCTTTCTTGCCCATGCGCATATACATCAGGTAGATGTTGTAATAAGATTCGAGCCGGTAGGGATTGTCGGGGAAACGGGTTTCCAGTTGCCCGAACGTTTCGAGCGAAGCCGGATAATCTTCCAACCGGTTTTTCAGAATCAGTGCCATGTTGTATAATCCTTCGGCGATGATTTCGTCGGAGGTCTGCATCTCTTCCGGTGTCAGCGGCAACTGTTTCAGATAGTATTCCGGTTTTTTCGGATCGTTGGCGGCAGCCATTTCCTCTTCGGTCGGGCTGTTCTCTTCGCCCGGTTCGTCGTTGTCCGGATTGTCCGCATCTTCGTTTGTTCCCGATGCGGTGAAATCGTCCATCGAGAATCCGGCTTTGTTTCTCCGCCGCCAGTCGTCTTCCAGTTTACGGCTACCCCATTTCTTTTGGAATTCCGATTTACCCGAAGCCACGAGGGTGGTATTGTAGAAATACCACGATTTGTCGCCCGACAGGTTCATTCCGGAACTGGGCTGGTTGTTCGAGTTCAACAGTCCGGCACCCTCCTGCTGGGCGAGGTATTCTTCGCGACGCTGGTTTTCCGCCTCTTCTTTTTCCTGCTTGATCAGGTCGTCGATGATTTTCTGTATGGCGGCATCCCGTTCTTTTTCGGGCATCTTCGCCAGTGTCTGCAAACTGTCTTGCAAGTCTACGTTCTGGGCATACACTACCAGTTCGTCGAGTACTTCCGACCGGCGGCTGAGCCGGGTGTAGTCGGGATAACTCTCTTTCAATTGGGGCAAAGCCTCGGCATAACAGGGTTGAGCCTCCACGTAACGGTGCTGCTCGAAAAAGAGGTTGCCCAGTGTGATCTGGTTTACCGCTTTGTCTACTCCGTTGCGTGTACTGTTCTTCGCCGCCAGTTGATAGTTCTTGATGGCGTTTACGGTATCTTGGTGCGTCAGGTAGATGTTTCCGATCGCATAATACAGCTGATCGAGGTATTCTTTGTTGCGGTCGCGTTTGGTCATTTTCCGCAGCCGTTTTACCTCTTTCTCGTAGTTTTTGCCGGTGAAAACCTCGGTCTGTTTGATCCGTGCGTTGAATTCCATGCGATAGGGCGGGCTCGACTTGATCACCTTTTCGAAAGCCTCGTATGCCAACGCCTTTTCGCCGGTAAGGATATAGAGCTGCCCCAGCAGGAAGTTCATGCGCGAACGCTGTATCTTGTGCGGTTCGTTCTTGATCGCTTTCTGCAAATAGGGGATAGCCTGCTTGTGTTCGCCTTTTTTTATCAGGTAGTCGGCATATACCGTTTCGTACCATGCCACCTGCGAGTCGGGCAGTTTGTCGTTATTGACCTTGAACAGCACGTCTTCCGCCTCGTACAGCCAGTCGAGCGCGACATAGCAACGGGCTTGCCAGATCTGCGCTTCGGCTACCAGCTCGGGCTTCCACGTGAAGTGCCGGGTGATGTAGAGGAATGTGGCGGCAGCCCCGAGGAAGTCGCCTTTGTAGTATTGTGCCCGCCCCATCAGACGCCATGCGTTGTGTATGAACGGGTTGTACTCGTCGCGTTTCAGATATGCCTTGTAAGCCGGGTCGCCCATTTTCTTTTGGTTCCGTTTCGGCTTTTTCTTGATCGAGTGCAACTGTATGGCTTTCTGGCACTTTTCGATAGTGCGTTCGAAATCGGCGGAGGGTTGCGGGTCCTGCGGATTGTTATAGGCTTCGGCAGGGTGCATATAGATTACCTGCTCGGTGAAGTTGTCTTCGTACGACTTCTCCATCGACTGCAACTGCTCCTTGTAATGTTCGTTCCCGTTGAAATAGACGTTGTAGCGGGTGGTGAATGCCTGATAGAAACGCGAACCCCGCGTATTCTTTTTGGTAGAACACGCCGGTAAGCCGATCGCCAGCAGGACCAGCAGTATGCTATGGAATATTTTGCGTTTCAATGTGCCGTCTCTTTCTATATTATAAACTGATATTTTATAGAATTATTGTCCCGAAACCGGTGTATTGCAGCCCTATTCGCCGCGGCTTTTTCCCGGTAGCCGGTGCCGCGCCACCGACAGGCTTTTGGCTACGGCGTAGATGAATATCTGGGTAAGCACGATGGTGGCTCCTGCCGGAACGTCGGCTATGCAGGCGAGCAACAATCCGCTTGTGCCGCAGATGATGCCGATGACGACCGACAGATAGACCATGGTGCGGAACCGGTTGCTGTATAGCTCGGCGACCATTTGGGGCAGGGTGAGCAGGGACATCAACAGCATGATGCCTACCAGCCGGATCGTCAGCACTACGCAGACCGAGACGAACAGGATCATGCAGTAGTTGATGAATTGTACCGGCACGCCTTGCGTGTAAGCGAAGTCGCGGTCGAATGCCGTGAATACGATATAGTGGTAGAACCCGATGAAAAAGAGGGTCAGCACGAGGGCGAACCCGCCGAAAAGCCACAGGTCGGTGCGGGTGATCGTCAGGATATTTCCGAACAGGAATTCGGTCAGCCCCGGGGCGTATCCGGGGGTCATGAAGATGAAGACGATACCTACCGCCATGCCTAATGCCCAGAATACGGCGATAGCGGAATCCTCGCGTACCGTGCGTCCTTTCGACAGCCACTCCACTCCGAGGGCGGAAAGTATGGCGAAACAGAGGGCGGAAAGCGTGGGGCTGATACCGAGATAATAGCCTACTCCCAAACCGCCGAACGAGGCGTGGGTGATGCCGCCGGTGATGAATACCATGCGGCGGGTCACGATATAGGTGCCGATAATGGCGCCGGCAATGCTGATAAGCAGGATGCCGAGCAGGGCATTTTGAAAAAAGGCGTATTGTAGAATTTCCATTTTATCGTTTTTTTTACAGACGGCGTTCGCCGACGATCAACAGAACTTCATCTTTGATACCGTCGGGGAGTTCGATGCCGCGCAGTTGCAGACTGCGTACCCAGCCCGCCACTTCGTCGCTCCGCATGGAATAGAGTATCTCGCGGAATGTTTCGGTTTGCCGGTCGTCGTATCTGTCGGCTGGTGTCCCTTTCCATTCGTCGAGCTCCTCATCGTCGTAGTATTCGATCTTTTTGCTGACGGCAGCCAGCAGGCTGTCGCGTTCGCATATTTCGTGGGCACCGCAGCATTCTGCCGGTATTTCGGGTTGTTCCGGCGCATCGGCTTTTGTTTCGCCGTTCCGTATCTTTATTTTCTCCCGGCGGTGTCCGATGTATAACACGATACCTAAGAGCAAAGTTGCGGCAATCAATATCAACGAGGCTTTTATCATTTTCCACTCCTCCTTTCGTCACACTCCTGTTCGATGAAGAAACCGGCTTTTTGCAGGTGATCCCAGAACTTCGGATAAGATTTCCCGACGACTTCGGGATGCCGGATTCCCAATTCGGGAAACCGGATTGCCGCCGGAGCGAATGCCATTGCCATCCGGTGGTCGTCGTAGGTGTCGATTATCGGGTCGGGCTGCGGCGCGCACCGTTCGCCGTTCCATTCGAGGATGGAACTGTCGCGGTCGGCGATGAGGCAACCGAGTTTTTTCAGTTCGTTTTTTAAAGCCGTTATCCGGTCGGTCTCCTTGATACGCAGGCTTTGCAGACCGGTGAAGCGGAACGGCAATCCGAGCAGGGCGCACGTTGCGACTAATGTCTGCGCCAAATCGGGTTGGTCGGTCAGATCGTATTCGATTCGTGCGGTCGAGAGTTCGCCCCGTGTCAGCACGATGCCCCCGGCAGAGGGTCGGGTACGGATGCCTAACGGTTCGAAAAGTTCGGCGATACGGGCATCGCCTTGCAGGCTCTCCCGATGCAGCCCGGGCAGTTCTATTTCGGCGTGCGGGTGCAAAGCCGCTATCTGATACCAATAGGATGCAGCTGTCCAGTCTGCTTCTATCCGCATCGGCAGGGCTTGATAATTGCCGGGAGCTACGGTCAGTCTGTTCCCCTCTGCCGTAACGGTGGCACCGTAGAGCCGCAGCAACGATACGGTCATGTCGATGTAGGGACGGGATGTTATCTTTCCGGTCAGAGTCAGGTCGATACCCCGGCGGGTTCGGGGGGCGATCATCAGCAGAGCCGAAATGTATTGCGAACTGATGTCGCCGGGCAGCGAGATGTTGCCGCCTTCCAGATCGCCTCCGGTGATATGCAAGGGAGGGAATCCCTCTTCCCCGGCATAGTCGATGGATGCGCCGATCGATCGCAAAGCCTCTACCAATGGGGCTATGGGACGTTGTCGCATTCGTTCCGATCCGGTGAGGAGATGCTTTCCACGGGCGATGGCAAAATAGGCGGTAAGAAATCGCATGGCAGTCCCTGCACCGTGTATGTCGATCGTTTCCCTGTTTTCGGACAGTGCATTTTGCATTACCTGCGAATCGTCGCACTCCGACAGGTTCTCGATCGGGGCGGCATTCCCGCACAATTCGTTCAACAAGAGCACGCGGTTGCTGATGCTCTTCGATGCGGGCAATACGATTCGGGTCCGGCATATTGCCGGTGCAGAGATACGGTATATCATAAAAACTCCATTCGGATTACAAAAGTAAGGATTTTTGCCGAATCGAGCGTAAAGGATCGGGCAAAGTACCGCTATTTCTCCAATGCCGCTTTGAAAATCGGTTCGACTTCGTCGGGGAATATCCCGCCTTCGTGTACTTTTTCGTCGCCGACATAAAACGTGGGAACATAATAATAATCGTATCGGTCGGCTATGTCGGGATGTTCGGTCTCGTCGATACATTCGATGACGATGTCTTTGTATTCCGGTCGTTTTTTGAGTTCGTCGATGTATTGGAAAGCCCGTTTACAAAACGGACATCGGGGTTGGTAGAATAGTTTGATCGGTTTCATGTCGTGCAATAAATCTGTTTTTATAAAGGTAGGAAGTTTTTGGATAAGGTGTCGGTTTAATGTGTTAAAAAAACAATCTGTTTCCTACGGTATGTATAAGCAAGTAGCAGCATTGAATTTTATTTCGATGCTGCTACTTTAAAGTGTACTGGTATGTTTGGGATATAGGACGTTGAGATGGAGGGCAACAGCCGGTTACCGGCGTAAACGACTTAGTCCGGATTCCGATGCCAACGCGACGGTTCGGACATTATGCGCCTCTCACTGAATTATTCTTTTGAGAACCGGTATTTGATATGACTTACGATCGTTTTTTCACCCGACCGTAACGTAACGGTCAGGAGATGCTCCTCGTCGGTTTCGGGCAACCCGGACAGCTTTAAAAGACAAGAATAGGATTTCATCAACTCGATCTCTTGAGCTTCGGGATCGTCGATATATGTACGGATCGTTTTCAAGTCAGACAGTATTCCGTTTTCGTTTTCAACCCATTTGTATCCGCTTGAAATAAACGGATGGTATGACTGGCAACTGATTTTTACGAACTCGTTCAACGGTGTCCCTGCCGGATGCGAGTAGCCGAAATCCCGGTCGCTGGTTACCGACAGGATTGTAATCGGTTCGGACAAAGCAATATCCCCGGGCACTTTCTTCCGGTTGTAATGCGTGTCTCCATACCTTTGAGTTAAAATTCTGTATTCCTCTTCGCTGCAAAAAGAGTTACCGGTCTCGAAATCTAAATCGATCCAATTCGGATTGGAGTAATAGGGCTTTAAGACTACGGTATCTACGATGACATATGTGGTTATATAGTGTTCGGTAAAGAAACTGCCGGATATTGGGGGCTCACATCCACAGAGCCCGACCCCGATTAGCGATGCGATAATTAGTTTTTTCATACGTTGTCATTTTAGAGTTATTTCCGAATTCCGGTTACCATGTTTATTCCGTATTGGAAGTTGTTTTTAAATTTGGAGCATCGAAAGAAGTAGCCTTTCTTGCAGATGATAAGAGGGTGCTTAGACATGAATTTGTTGGAAGCACCCTCTTTCGGATTATTCTTTTGAGAACGGGTATTTGACATGACTTACGATCGTTTTCTCACCTGACCGTAACGTAACGGTCAAAGTGTGCTCCTCGTCTGTTTCGGGCAATTCGGACAGATTTAAACCTGGTGATGAGGCGGCAACCAATTCGATATCTTGTGCTTTTGGATCGTCGATATACGTATTGATCGTTTTCAAGGCAGACAGTATTCCGTTTTCGTCTTCAACCCATTTGTATCCGCTTGAAATAAACGGATAGTATGACCCGCAACTGATTTTTACGAACTCGTTCAACGGTGTTCCCGCCGGATGCGAGTTGCCGAAATCCCGGTCGCTGGTTACCGATAGGATTGTAATCGGTTCGGATAAAGCAACATCCCCGGGCACTTTCTTCCGGTTGTAGTGCGTGTCTCCATACCTTTGGGTTAAAATTCTGTATTCCTCTACACTGCAATAACGGTTCTCGGTCTCGAAATCTAAATCGATCCAATTCGGATTGGAGTAATAGGGGTGTAAAACTACGGTATCTACGATGACATATGTGGTTATATAGTGTTCTGTAAAGAAACTGCCGGATATTGGGGGCTCACATCCACAGAGTCCGATTATTCCGATTAGCGATGCGATAATTAGTTTTTTCATACGTTGTCATTTTAGAGTTATTTTCGAATTCCGGTTACCATTTTGAATTTATACCGGAAGTTATAGGCATCTTCATTTATCATCCCTTCTCCGGTAAGCTGGTCGTTGTAAACCGGGTTTCGGGAATCGAATATCCCGCTCAGGAAATAACCGTCGGATATTCCGTCCCAGCCCCAGTTGCATTGCACATAGTATTCGATCTCTTTGTCGTGATCTATTTGTCCGTCGGAGTAGTATGTCGTGACATCGCGCATCCGCCGGAACAGACCGTGAATTAACCATTGGTGTCCATTGTGCCCAATTCCAAAAGTCTCATTTTCATATCCGCACACCAAACAACAGTATCTATTGGAAAGTTCGTTTTTGATGGTTTCTATATTGTAATCCTCTAATTTGCCTCCGTTGGAATATCCGAAATTCCGGAGCGTTCGTGGTATATGTTTAGACTGGGCACTGCTACTTTCGACTCCGTAATTCATATCTAAATTATAAGTATCGCCCAATCTCCTCATTAAAAAGGAGACCTGTTCGCATGCGATACTATCACTATCATCATATCTTGAAATTTTAGTTTTTTGCGTTAATAGCATCCAGTCGAATGTATAGCCTTTATAGGTTTCCGGATATCGGTAGACGGACATGAATTGGGCGACAGCGGTCGCTACGCAACCGGCGAGGGTTTGTCCCTTTCGCGTTTTAGGCGTTTTATTGTTATAAGGAGCGTGTTGTCCCCACTTTACTTTGCAGAGGTTTTCCACTATTTTGTCCTCTTTCCAATTTGAATAAATTTTTTGGGGAACTTCGTCGGTCGGCACCTCTTTTACCACATCTATATAGTGTTGCTTCACCAAAGGGAGTGTGATTTTTAACCCGGGATCCGGATCGGGGTTATCAGGAATGACACTACCGGAATTGGTCACAGCCAATACGGATTCTACCCGGCTGTCACCGGAAAGAATGGCATATCCTCCGTTATTCTCGAAATTTACGAAATGCAAGCAGGGTTCGATCTCTTCGTCGGTAGAGCGTGTCGGCAAGCCAATGGTGAAACGACTGCTGATTTTGCGGGAATGAGTTTCATTTCCACGGGTCGGGCTGTCGATGGCTTGCAGGAATTTGATCAGTTCCGCTTCCGCCTCTTCCATGGAAACATAGGTTTCAGATTCGACCGGAGCCGAATTGCCGGAAATGTTTAATTCTTGTTCTTCGTTGGAGCAGGAAAAACAAAATGCCGCCAACAAAAATAAACTAAAAAAGAATCGTTTTTTCATGTGTCATAAAATTTAGAAAGTGAATATTTGTTATTATTAAATCACTGATTTTAAAAGAACGATGTAAAGAAATGGCAACGGTGAGGACAGAAAAACGAACTCGTTTGTTTTTTGCCGAACCGTACCCTATATTGACTATGGGACGAATGTAATAAATATTTATATAAAACAAAAAAATATTGTCGCATATTTAAAAAAATCCTTTCAATACGATTGTACTGAAAGGATTTTGTGTTCTATTCCGGTATGATGCCTCCGGCATTTATTGCTGTATGGCTTTCAGTATGGCTTCACCCCAGTAGCGTGCGAGCTTGCTGCCGCCCCTTTCGTTGGGATGCAGATAGAAGACGCCGGCTTTGCCTTCTTCTGCGGCATAGTCGGTGAGGGCATGTTCTTTCAGGTCGTCGTAGGCGGATGTGTCGCCGATGAATACTCTATCGGGGTGGGTGATGGCGAACGATGCTACGACTGCTTCTATTTGCGGTGTATAGGAGAGCAACCGTTTTTGTCCGGCTACGAGATATTTCGCCCCGTTGTAGGTGTTGGGGCTGTACCACAAAGGGCGATGCAGTACAATGCGGGCGGAGGGATAACGTTCGAGCAACCGCAGTACGATTTGTTCTACGTTTTTCCGGTATTGTTCCGCCGATACGGGAGCTCCGGTCGTACCCTCTTCGGCACTGTCGTTTGTGCCGAGCATCAGGGAGAATATGAGCATCCCTTTTTTGCGAGCCAACCGGTCGGCAGCCGCTTGTACCCGGTCGAACAGATTGCCTGTTTCGGGCAGGAAATCGAATGTCGAAGCTCCGTTGTACCCTTGATTTTCGATCTCTACTTTCCCGATGCCTTCTTGCGATTCGAGCCATGCGGCACATTTTACGGGCGGCGCATCTTGTCCGGCGTTATGCAGCATGGCGCCATGCGTGATGCTGTTGCCGATGAATACGATGTTGAGCGGGAGGCTGTCGCGTGTAGCGAACCCGGGCAGTGTGAACAAGAGCAGCAGTGCGGCGAATATTTTTGTCTTCATGGGCTTTCGTATTGTGATGTAGGTTTTTGTACGAAAAGGCGATGTGCCGAATGTTGTTTTGTTTCTTTTCCATCCTAACGCCTTGAAAAGGGATTGCATCGAACGTTTCATTTCGATACAACCCCTTCCGGTGCGTAAGCATGTCTAAAATACATGACACATCGTCATGAATCTTAATATTGTTTGATGAGCGATTCGATTTGAGACACCGATTTGAAGGGTACCCATGCAAATCCGAACTGTATGGTGCCGGGACGTAATTCGATCCGGTATTCTTTGTGCGGTTTTGCACCCCACGAGTTGTCGCCGCCGATTCCCATCATGCGATAGTCTATAAAGAGGTCGATGAGTTCCTGCGGTTGGGCATCGAACGTGTGGCGTTGTGCCGGTACGGCAGGGCGTTGCAAACCGTCGTGGCGTTGGTCGCCGCTGTCGAGTGTCTCCATCGGATAATTCGATACGTTCATTTCGAAGGTCTTGTCGGCTACGATCAGTATACCTTTACCGCTCCGGTTGTAGAGTGCGCTCCAATATACATCGGTGCGGTGTCCGTTTTCCTGCGGACGGATATAGGGTTCGTAGTTGTCGGCAACGGTCGTATCGTAACGGTCTACGAACGAACCGCTGTTCCTGTCGCAGTAGTTTTCCAACGGACCGCGACCGTAGTACGACCATTTGCCGAACGAAGCCGGGAGTTGCATCCGCAATCCGATACGAGGAATCATCGGCTGTTCGCGGTCGTTTACGGTGAACACGTTGTTTACCTTTATGATACCGTCGGCATAGATCGTATAGAATATGCTCCATTCCGAGTTGGTTTCCGGATATTTATATAGACAGGCTATTTTGTAGGTGTTCGTTTCGGCATTGAAACGTACGTCCATTGTTTTCGGGCGGAGTGTGCGGTAAGTCGCCTCTTTCCACGCCCCTGCCAACTGCGGGAGATTGAATCCGTAGTCGTTGTCGAGCGGGGCACGCCAGAATGCGGGGCGCATGCCGAATCCGCCGTGGATATATTCCGAGCCTTTGTAGCGATAGGAGGTCATGATACCCGATTCGCGGTCGAATACCGCTTTGAAATCTTTGCCCGATATGGTGATGCGGTTCTCTTTTTCCTGCATGGACATTTTGCCGCTTGCCAGCGGAGCCGCTTCTTTTTTGTAGATATTGAACGGCATCTGCTCTGCTGCCACGATATGTCCGGCATTCAGCAACGGTTCAGCCTGTGCCGTGCGGGCTTCGAACTGGATGCGGTAATCGACCGGGCTTTCCACCCCGGCAGGAATACCTTCGATCTTCACTGTCTGGCTTTGCTGCGGAGCTGCTTTGACTGTGAATGTTCCGGTCTTCAATACTTTGCCGTTTCCGGTTATGGTGTATGAGAATTCGTATTTGTCGAGCGACGTGAAGAAGAACTGGTTGAATACTTCTACCGTGCCGGCTTCGGGATCGAAGTTGCGGAACTTGATGTTCTGGTACACTTTCTTCATTTCGTAGGTATAAGGTTTTACCGTGCGGTCGGGGTAGACCATACCGTTGATACAGAAGTTGCCTTCCGACGGTACGCCCTCATCTCCGAAATCGCCTCCGTAAGCCCAGTAGGTTTTGCCTTGTGCATTTTTCATGCGGATGCCTTGATCCACCCAGTCCCAGATACAGCCGCCTTGCAACAACCGGTTTCTTTCGATCACGTCCCAATAGTCCTGGAAGTTGCCCAGACTGTTGCCCATCGCGTGGGCGTATTCGCAAAGGATCAACGGACGATCCGATTCGGGGTTTTGTGCATATTCTTCGATCTGTTTCGGGCTCCAATACATCGGGCATACGATGTCGGTATTCCATTCCAGTCCGGCTTGTTCGTACTGAATCGGACGGGAGTGGTCGCGCGATGCCAGCCAGCGGTAGGTGTCGTAGAAACATACGCCGTTGCCCGATTCGTTGCCGAGAGACCAGACGATGACCGACGGATGGTTCTTGTCGCGTTCGATCGCCTGTTGCGTACGCATCATGTGCGCTTTGGCGAATCGGAGATCGTTGGCGAGTGTCCCGCCTTTCTTCCGGTCGTAACCGATACCGTGAGCCTCGATATTGCATTCGTCGATGACGTAGATACCGTATTCGTCGCACAGGTCGTAGAACCGTTCCTGTTGCGGGTAGTGGCAGGTGCGCACGGTATTGACGTTAAATTGTTTCCACAGGGCGAAATCTTTCAGCATCAGCTCTTCGGAAACGTAGTGTCCGGTCGCGTCGTTATGTTCGTGTATGTTCACGCCTTTCACGAGTATCGGTTGTCCGTTTACGAGCAATTGTCCGTCGGTCACTTCGATTGTACGGAATCCGATCCGGTCGGATATGGCTTCGGTCACTTTCCCGTTCTCGTCTTTCAACGAGATCAGCAACGTGTACAGGTTCGGCGTTTCGGCAGTCCAAGCCGCAACGTTGTCTATTTGCGTTTCGAAAGCGGTTGTGCGGCTGCTGCCTGCCGTAATGGTTTCCGTGCGGCTGTCGGCAGCTACGGTTTTCCCTGCGGCATCGGTTATCCGGTAGGCGATGGTGCGGGTCTGTGTGTCGCCGGTAAGGTTGGTCACGTCGATGTCGAGCGATAACATCCCGTTGCGGAACGACGGGTCGAGCGGTGTGCGGGCGAAGAAATCGGCGATGTGTACTTTGGGTTGGGCGTAGAGGTAGACGTCGCGCTCAAAGCCGGAGAGCCGCCAGAAATCCTGACCTTCGAGGTAGTTCCCGTCCGAGAAGCGGTGTACCTGTACGGCTAAGGTATTTTTCCCGGTGGTGACGAACGGCGTGATGTCGAAACGGGCAGGGGTCTTCGAGAGTTTGCTCATGCCTGCGAATTTCCCGTTTACATAGAAATAGGCTGCACCCTTTACGCAATCGGCACTGAGGTAGATCTCTTTGCCGTCCCATGATTCCGGGACGGTGAAATCGCGGCGGTATGTCCCGGTCGGGTTCCACTCTTTCGGAACATACGGCGGATTGGCTTTTTGGAGGTATTTCCCGTATCCTTTCGAAATAAATTCATAGCCGACATTGGCGTAGATCGGAGTGCCGAACCCTTGCAGTTCCCAGTTGCCCGGAACTTGAATATCGTGCCAGCGGCTGATGTCGCAGTCGGCATTCATGAAGTCGGTGGGACGATCTGCGAAATTTTCGGTGAAATGAAATTTCCATTTGCCGTTGAGCAGGAGATAATCGGCTCCGTTTGCCGGATTGTTCTGTAAAGCGGCATCTTCGGTGAGGAATGAGAAAAAGCTGGCACGCGGTGCGACCTGATGTATTTCAGGTACGTTCGGATCGGTGATTTCAGCGTAACGGTCGCTTTGTTGAGCGGCGATATTACCGGTCAGAGCGAAAGCCAGAGGAAAGAAAAAAAATCGTTTCATATCGGTGTTTTAATTAATGGTAGACGTTTTGTTTCGGCAAGATCCGCATATCCGTTTCGGCAGATCCTGGTTGTTGTATTGTGTTTTATCGTTTTGTTTTTAAACAGGTATCTTTTTCTTTTTCGATGTTTCGTATATTAACGTTCCGGATGCAGCACGGTGCATTCCAACCATTGGCGCAGGGCTGTTTCCAGTTGCTGGTGGTAGGCAAACTGTTTGCTGAATCCCCAGCCGTGTCCGCCGGTAGGATAGATATGCAGTTCGGCAGGTACTTGATGGGCAGACAGGGCACGGTAATATCTTATGCTGTTTTCCGACGGAACGGTTTTGTCGTCGTGGCTGAGTGCAATGAATGCCGGCGGAGTGTTTTCGGTTACCCGTGTTTCGTTGGAATAGTCGGTAACCGATTTTTTCTTAGGCGATTTTCCCAATAAGTTTTCTCTCGATCCGGCGTGGGTTATCCCTTCTTCCATCGTGATGACCGGGTAGAGCAGTATCTGGAATGCCGGACGGTTTTCCGGCCGGCATTGCGTTGCCAGTGTCGATGCCAGGTGACCGCCGGCGGAAGCACCCATGATACCGATTTTATCCGGGTCGATACGCCACTCGACGGCATGTTCGCGGACGATGCGCATGGCGGTTTCGGCATCGGCGAGGGGCACTGCGGCTTCACCGGCAGGCATGCGGTAACGAAGCACGATGAGGGCGAAGCCCATGTCGTTGAACCATGGGGCAAAAGCACTGCCTTCTTTTACCGGTTCGAGGTAGCTGTATCCGCCGCCCGGGCAGATAATGACTGCCGCACCGTTGCTTTGCTGGGGCAGGTAGACATTGATTTGTGCCGATTTCGGGCTTCCGCCACCGGCAGTGAAATTGATCGTATGAGTCGGATTTGCGGCTGTTGCCGTCCATACGAACGCGAGCATCCAGAGCAACGCATGGGTCAATCGTTTCATGATACAGGGGTTAATCGGATAAATACTGTTCCGTGCGACGGTACGTCGGCGGAGAATTTCTTATTTTGTGGTTTCAAGTCTTTTTGTCTCCATAAATCTCTTACGCTTTGGCGACCTTCAATACCTAATTCCTCCCACGAAACCGTGATTTTTTGTCGTATCTCGGAGCGGTTGAACAAGGCTACCGCAACCGATCTGTCGTGCAAGGGACGCGCCCATACTTCGGTAGAGTTGCTGCCGTCGGCTTTGATGCGTTGTCCCTGTATTCCGGCAGGGTCTTGATCGACGGCAATTACCTCCCGGTTGCATAGCAGGCTTAGGGTGAAGTCGTCCATCAGGCGCAGGTCGCATCCGGCAAGCAGGGGAGCTGCCAGAACCGACCACAAGGTTATGTGCGTATATTGTTCGTCGGGCGAAAGCCGGGTCGTGTGTATATCGTCGCCCCAACCCACTTTGCCGACGACCAGCATGTCCGGATCGTTCCAGTGTCCGTTCCCGGCGAACGGTTGCCAGCGGTTCTGCATGAATCCGATATTGGTCATGCTGCACCACGTGTCTACGATGTCGCCGGTGGTACGCCAGGTGTTCGTCAGCTCCATCCACCGGTCGGCAAGCTCGAAGGGGGCGGCATTCGAGATACTGAACACGATGTCGCGACCGCTGTCGCGCAGCAACCGGTTCATGACCGTGGTATTCTCGACATCGTTGGTGACCCAGTCGTATTTCAGGTAATCGAAGCCCCATTCCGCCCATTGCTTTACGTCGTTGGCGGAAAAATCGTATTTCCCGGTACGCCGCGAAGAGTCGATTACTTGTCCGTCGGGCGTATCGGCGCTACCGCCTACAAACCCGGCGAATGTCTGTACCCACGGCGAGGAGTATATGCCGATTTTCAGTCCTTTGCCGTGCACGTAATCGACCAGAGCTTTCATGTCGGGAAACTTCTCGTTGCACTGTATCGCGTTGTATTTCCCGCCCCGTTTGCCTTGCCATCCGTCGTCGATATTGATGTAGGCATAGCCGTAATCGGGCAGATGCAGGGCAACCATGGCATCGGCTATTTCCTTGATTTTTTGTTCGTCGATATCTTCGCCGAATACGTTCCAGCTGTTCCAGCCCATAGGCGGGGTCAGGGCAATCCGGTCGCCGACCTTGATCGTAAGCCGGTTGTTGTCCGTGCCGTAACGGTTGGCAGCCGTTATGTTAATCGTATAATCGCCCCAGTCGGGTGCTGTTCCGGTGATGATGCCGGTTGTTTCGTCGAGTGTCAGTCCTTCGGGCAATTTGTCGGCTGTGATCCGTATCGGGCGTTCTCCCGATACCGGAACGATGAAACGGAACGGTGCCCCCGGTGTAGCTCCATAGAGGTAGGGCGCGTTGATGTGGGGGGCTTTATCCGGTTTTGGAGTCAGTATGTATTCCGCTTCGCGGTCGCGGTATGCGGTCACCGGGTCTTTCCCGGCTACGGCGAACCGGGCATCTACCCAGTCAGCCCGGTCGCCGGTGATGCCGTCGCCTGCCGCACTGACTTGCAGAATCAATGAGCGGATGCCGTGTGTATCGAGCGAAATCTCTGTGGCTTTATCCTGTGCGGTCATCACGCCGCTGCGCCACAATTCTTTGCCGTCGCCGATCACAATGAATTCGGCGGTGGCTTTTTCCAATTCGTGCCGGGGTGCCGAAGCGTCGATTCCGGCTTTTGCGGAGAACCGTTCGGTCTTGCCGTCCAACCGTATGCGCAATACTCCGTCGGCGTGTGTCCCTACTCCTCGAAGAAATGTATCGCCTGCGATAACTAATGGCGTGCGCCACATCGATTGGTTGGCGCGGGCGATGCCGGCGGATTGGTCGGCGAGCGAGAGGTCGAGTTCGTCGAGCCAGACTTCATGTGTTTGTGTCGGGCTGCAAGCGTTTAACAGAATTGCGGATAAGATGAATGCGACGATTCTTTTCATGGCTGTAAATGTACGTATTATTTTTTATAAATAGAGCGGGCTATGTGTTCAGAATCGACATAGCCCGCTTCTTGGTAATGGGTTACGAGCCCTTATGTAGGGTTAGTGTTTTTATTTAACGATTTTTAGGGTGTTGCCGTTTGCTTTTACGACGTAGATTCCGTCGGCGAATGCGCTCAGATCGATCATTTCACCATCGAAAGCGATCGTTTTTACAGTGCGTCCTTGCAGGTCGTAGATTGTAACCGGAGTACCGTTTGCCACGCCGTTCAGCGTCAAAGCGCCGTTGTCCATGACATAAGACATTTTACCGGCTTCGATTTTCTCGATACCCGACGACAGGTCGCCTTTGAAATTCATATCGCCCATCCAGCAATTGTAACGCCAGGCGTCGAAAGTCGGGGTAGACCACGAAAGTATCGTTTCGCGACCGCCGATCGTGGGGTCTACACGTTCTACGTTTACGTTAGCCGGGTTGATATCGAACAGGATCTTTTTGCCTTCGGCGATGTTGCCTGCATTTTCTTCCGGAATGACCACTTCCCACGGAATGATGGCTTCCATCGTATAACCGGTTGCCGAGCAATCCGAGGCATATTCAAAACCGGAGAGGAGGGAAACATCATCGTCTTTGCTGAAAAACGAAGCTACGTAACCGCCGCCCGAAGCATAGTTGGCGTATTTGGTGCCTTCCATTCCGGGGTACATGCGCAGTTGGGAATTGTGAAGGGCATCGCGTTCGCCGTAAGCCAGCGGTTCGCCGGTTGCCCCGAAGAACAGTTCGACGTTGTCGTAGTCGGTCAATCCGTTTTTACCGTCGAAATAGATAGCGGTAGCGTCGGTCACTTCAACCAATACATAAAGATAGGTGTCGTCGTAAACGGCTTTGAAACGGGCTGAGTAGCCTTTGGGATCGGTCGGGGCTTCACCTACGGCATTGACTGCCACACGGGTGATGTCGTGCCATACGTTCGAGGGATGATTCCAGAATGCTTCTTCCGATTTGCCGTCGATTGTCAGGTTCACGGCATCGGCAGATTTGTAAATATCCATCGAATTGCGGACAACATCTTCTCCTTCGTTTTGAGCGGACAGGTTGAACGCGGCTCCAATCATGAGAGCGGTCGAGAAAAGAGTACGTACTTTTTTCATTGTGAGTTGAATTAAAGGTTAGTATTGTTGCCGGAGAATAATCTCCGGCATTTGTTGAATAATTTTTCTGGATTTGAAATCGGATCAATAGCCCTCGTTCTGCAAGAGTTTGTCCATTCCGACGATTTGCCGTTCGGCTTGCGGAATCGGTAACCGGTGATGTATTTCCGGGTTATACCCGCGCGATGCGAAGAGTTCCCGGTCTAAACCTAACCGCAGGTAGTCGAAAAACAGACGCCCTTCGAGGCAAAGTTCTTTTTCCCGTTCTTTGACAATGACGGAGAGCAGGTCGCCTTCCGAGGTGTCGTAGTCGTATTCCGATATCTGGTCGATCGGTTTCCCCCAAGCGCGGCGGCGCACCTTGTTCACATATTCGGCTGCCGTTGCCGGATCGTTCTGCCGGTAGTATATTTCGGCATAGAACAGGTACACTTCCGCCAGACGCAAAATGCGTTGGTTGATCGGGTTGTTGCCTTGGAATCCCGGAAGACCTTGCGATGCCCAGTCTTCGATCGAGTTGTACGGGATGTATTTTTTGAATCCGTAATACGAGTTGGTGTACATGTAGGTATCGTGCCCGTCCCAGTAATTCGACAGAGAGTCGCGGTTGGGAACGTAGCAGGTGGCGTACAGACGCGGGTCGGTGTCTTGCTCTGCGGCTGAAAAGACGACTTTCAGGTATTTACTGTTTTCCGTGCCCCACGAGGGATCGTCTTTCTTTACGTTGAACCGGGCGATTGCCACACCCTGTGCTTGCAGTTCGGTGTCGATCTGTTCTGCCAGTTCGTCCCAGCCTACCGGCACGAAATCCATGAAATCTTGTTTGTTGGCAGCCCGTTTGCCGATTGCGCCGCCGAATCCGAGGCGGACGAATATCGCCAGCAGTTTTTGCGGATTGGAGAGCGAGATGTAGTTTTTGGGATTAGCTATCAGGTCGTCGTAGACTTCCTGCGAGAGCATATATCCGTCGCTGAACTTATCGACATATTCTTGCGATACATTCACATCGCCCCACCATTTGGGATCGGGACCGAAATTGCGCCACATGTAGTTGCCGATCTCGTCGCTGTTGGTGTTGTCGAATTGCACTTCGAAAATGGATTCGGAATTGTTTTCGTGCGCGAGGTCGAAGTTCCAGTCGTATTTTTCGGTCAATGCATAGTTGCCGGCTTCAATGGCGCGGTCGAACCATGTTTTGGCTTCGCCGTATTCTTTGAAGTACATATACACTTCGCCGAGGTAAGCGGCGGCAGCACCTTTGGTAGCGGCTCCGATTTTATCGGCACCCCATTGGGCGGGCAGGTACTGATAGGCGGTTTCGAAATTGCGGATCACCTCGTCCCACGATTCTTTGAGTGTATTGCGCGGGCGCATCAGCTGCTCTTTTTCCGAAACCAATGTGTCGCGGATGGGAATGCCCAACCCGGCGGGATCGTATTCGGGATGCGACGGCAGTTTGTCGCCGAATGAACGTACCAGATAGAAATAGCCTAATCCGCGCAGGAAACAGCATTCGCCGATCAATCGGTATGTTTCGGTTTTCTGAGCCTCGGTGAAATTGTTCATGATGCCGTTGTCTTTCGTCATCCGCCAGATTTTGGAGCAGGCGTCGTCAGACCGGGCAATCAGCCGATAGAGCGATCGCCAGTAGTCTTTGATGAAATTCTGTTCGGTCTTGTATCCGAAGTTCGTCAGATTTTTGAGGTTGCCGTCGGTCTTGCGGTATTCCAGTTCGTTGGTGGCGAAATCGAGGTAGTAGTAGATTTGCGACCGCCAAAGCTGCAAACCGTACAATCCGGAGTATGCTCCGTTTACCACGTATTGCGCATTGTCTACACTGGTGACGAAATCGTCGGAGGGGATGCCTCCGTAGTTATTCACTTCGAGGAAATCTTCGCATGCGGCGAAGAGGCTCAAAGATAAAGTTACGATCAATATGTTGCGAAATCTTTTCATGGATCTGTATGTTTCTGAGGATTAAAATTCGATTTGGATACCGCATTGTACCGATTTGTTTTGCGGATAGCGTCCCACGTCGATTCCGGCAGCCGTATTCGATCCGGTACTGAATTCGGGGTCGAACCCTTCGTATTTGGTGGCGGTCAGCAGATTTTGTGCCGATACGTACACGCGGCATTTCGAGATGCGGGCTTTCCGAGTCCACTCCTGCGGGACGGTAAGTCCTAAGGTGATGTTTTTCAGCCGGAAGTAAGATCCGTCCTCGATGTACCACGACGACACTTTGGTTTCGTTGCCGTTGGGATCGTTCACGTCCATTCTGAAATTCTTGTTGGTGCTGCCCGGTGCAGTCCAGCGGTTCAGTGCATATTCCGTCGTGCCGTAGTCGCTGTATAGTGTGTGCGACATTTTCCGGTACTCGTTGAATACTTCATTGCCCTGTACGCCTTGGAAGAAGATCGAAAAGTCGATGAACTTCCAGCTTAATCCCAGATTAAGACCATAGGTGAATGCCGGCCACGGGTTGCCGATATCGGTGATGTCCTCCGACGTAATTTGTCCGTCGCCGTTGATGTCCTTGTATTTCAAGTCGCCCGGAGCCGTACCCGATTCCTGATAGTAGTTGTATCCTTTTTCCTGAGCCATGCGGTTGTAGCGGTCTACCTCTTCTTGGGTCTGGAAAACGCCGTCTACTTTGTATCCGAAGAAAGTTCCCATCGGCAATCCTTTCTGGGTATAGCTGATATAGCTTCCGCCCAACACATTTCCGGCGATCAGCTGATCGTTGTTCTCGTTGGTCGATAGCACCTTGTTCTTGAAGAAACTGATGTTTCCGCTGATGTTGTAGTTGAAATCGCGCCCGACATGATTCTGGTAGGCTATTTCGAAATCGGCACCGATGTTTCTGATTTTACCTACGTTCATGATATACCCGGGTGTGGCGTTGGTTTTGATTCCCAATCCCGACATGTCGGGCAGGGAGGTGCTGAACAGGGCGTCGGAGGTGTTTTTCAGGTACCAGTCGGCAGAGAAGGTCAGCGTATTGTTCAGAAATGCGAGGTCGATACCGACATCGGTGGTGGCTATCTCTTCCCATTTGATGCCTGTATTGGGCAGGCGGTCGAGCAACAGTCCCACTACGGGAATTTGGTTCCCGGCACTGCCGTAAGCGTAGTTTCCGGTGTAGGTGCTGTATGTCGAGGTGTACAGGAACTGTGCGATGCCGGAGTTACCGAGAATACCCCACGATGCACGTATCTTCATCAGGTTCAACCAGTCGGCATTGTCGCGGATGAAATTCTCGTCGCTGATTTTCCATGCCGCCGAGAAAGAGGGGAAAGTACCCCAACGGTGTTTTTGGGAAAAACGGTCGGAGGCATCGCGGCGGACGACGGCGGTGAACAGATACCGGTTTTTATAACCGTAGTTCACTCTGCCGAAATACGACATGGTGGCGTAGTTGCTGTAACTGCCCGATACATCCCGGTCGGCTTTGTCGCTGAGCCAGATGATGGGAATATCGCCGATCATGTTTTTTGCCGTACCGTTCAGTTGTGTCCCGCGGCTGTAAGAAGCCTCGAATCCGACCATGGCGGTGACGGAGTGGTCGCCGAAATCCTGATGGTAGTTGCCGACGATATTGGTCATCCAGTTGTAGCCGACACTGGTACGGTCGGTCATATCGGAACTGCCTCTGAATTTTTGGGTATGATACCAGTATTTGTCATTGACGATATGGGTTGTTCCCGAACCGATACCGCCGGCAAAATTGGCGGTAACGCTGAATTGCTTGATCGGCTGGAATTTCAGATATACATTTCCGTTTACGTTGTATTTGTTCGATTTCTCGTGGTGGGTCAGTTCGTCAGCCAGCGGGTTACCCCCGTCGAATCCGACCAATTGTTTGATATCTACTTCGTTCCCGTCGGTATCTGTTTTCGGGAAATATCCGAATCCGCCGGGTTGGTTGCTCTCGTCGTACGGCATAAGGAACGGCAGTGTGCGTACATAGTTGATCATGTAGCGTGCATCGGCAACCGGGTTGGAGTTGGACGACAGAATTTGCAGGTTTTCGCCGACCGACAGCCAATCGAATATTTTCAGATCGGAGTTGAGCCGGAACGTGAACCGTTCGAACCCGGTGTCGATATACGTACCCTCTTCGTTGTAGTAGTTGAACGACGTGTAGTAGTTGTATTTGTCGGTGGCTTTGCTTACCGATACATCGTAGTTTTGGGTGATTCCGGTCGAGAAGAGCAGTTTGTCCCAGTGGTAGTCGGCGTTGGTAGGTTCGTAATCCAGTGCATATCCTGCGAAATTTTCGGGAAGGATGTAGTTCTGCATCTCTTCGGCTGTCATGCCGCCTTTTCCGTTGAAATCTTCGATACGCAGTTTTTTCAAGTCGCTTGTACCGAGCGGTTTCAGGAGCTTGGTCGGCGATTGAAATCCGACATATCCGTTGAACGCTACTTTCGCCTTTCCTTTCTCGCCCCGTTTGGTCGTGACGATAATCACACCGTTGGCTGCCGCCGCGCCGTAGATAGCTGCTGCGGAAGCATCTTTCAATACTTCGATCGACTCGGCATCGTTCATATTGAAATCTGTGCCGGGCTGTTGCTGCACCCCGTCGATTACCCATAGCGGACCGGAACTGTTGAACGATCCGATACCGCGTATTTTAATGTCGGCGGTCTTACCCGGTTCGCCGCTCGTTTTGGAAATGAATACGCCGGCAACGCGACCTTGTAATGCGGTCTCGATACTCGATGTAGGTGTATTTTCCAATGTTTTTGCTTTCAGGGAGGCTACCGATCCGGTCAGGTCGCTCTTTTTGACCGTACCGTATCCTACGACAACGACTTCATCGAGGTTCTGTACCGATTCTTCCAACCGGATATCGATTGTCGGGCGATTGCCGACCGTTACGGTTTGTGCATTATATCCGATATATGAAAAGGTAAGTTTGGCATCCTTTCCGACCGAGATCGAGAACTTACCGTCGAGGTCGGTGGTCGTGCCGTTGGATGTTCCTACTTCTACAACACCGACACCGATCAGCGGTTCTTGGTCGATAGCGGAGGTTACTGTCCCCGTGACCGTACTTTTTTGTGCGGAAAGCGGTAGTACGAAACAACAGGCAAGTAGGAACAGCAGGTTTTTGAATCGTGAATTTTTCATAAGTATTTAAATGTGGCTTGTTTGAAAAAACAGTAATACAAAGGTAGGCGATCGGATGGATTAGGCATAGTTAAAGTAGCAACAAAACACGAACAAAATGTAGACAAAATGCTTATAAAGTTGTTTTCGGGCTTGTTTTCAACCGAATCGGAGGGGCAGAACCGGCGTGCCGGCGCATCGATGTAGCGTTGGCGGAACGGAATGACGAAATGCGAAAGCGAATAAAAGAAAATATATATAATTGTAATTTGTTTGAAAATTCCATTATCTTTGTTGCTTGGAGTGCGAATTGTAAAAAAACGGGAATAGAATTTATAACGGGAATAGAAATTCGGTTTTTTATAGATTAAAAGTACCAGAAGAATAAACTCTAATCTTCGAAATAAAAACAGCGGGGCAAAATGGTATCGGATGCAGATTATGCCAAATTGATTATCGAGGAGTATAACCAGCGATTGAAATCGTGGGGCGATTCCGACACTTGGGGATTGAATCAATTCAAGATGCTTGAAGATTTGATTGCCGAAGTGACGCATGTGCGTATCAATGCCAATACGCTGAAACGTTTTTTCCAACAACGTACTTCGAATCCCCAGTTGGCAACCAAAAATGCGTTGTGTGTATTCTTGGGTTATTCGGGCTATTCGGAGTTTGTTATCAAGCATACGATTTCGGCAGACAAGCCGGAAATCTCCGACGAGCGTGTGCCGAAAGATCAACCCGCAGATCCGGGAACAACGGTCGGCTCCGAGGCGGGCGACCGGCAGAAGCCGTCCCCGAAGTATCCGGCGTGGACGCTGGCTGTCGTTATTGCATTGGTAGTCATTGTATTGGGGATTGTCGGTATGGGTCCAATGAAACGGAAATACAAGGAGCATTTGTTTTCTCAAATCCGTTTCGAGGCTTCGGCTTTGAAAGGAGCTTCGCCGATGACCGTCCGGTTCGATTACGAAATACCCTCGCAATTGTTCGATAGCATACGGGTGGTGTATGAAGAGTCGAACGGCGATGTGATTTCCAAACCTTTGCAATCCGATTCGCATGCGATCTATATGACCTATATATATGATGGCAGGAACATTTGCCATTTGAAATACGGAAACCGGACATTGAAAACGATCAGTGTCGAAACCCGTACGCCCGGTTGGTCGGTTTACGTGTGGGACGACCGGCAGAACTCGTTCGGTACGGTGCCTTTCGAAAAGGCGAAAACCGCCGGGGGGTATATCTCCTTGCCGAAAGAAGATGTGCCGTTGAAGATCGAATCCGATAAACTGTTTGTCAGCTATACCTATTACGAAGAGAATTTGATCGACGGCGATAATTTCATTTTGGAAGCGAAAGTGCGTAACTCGATGTCGGACAACGGTATTTCGTGTTTCGACGCGATGATGTATCTCTTCTCCAATACGAGGATGCACGGATTCTGTATCAATCAGGATTGCCCTTCGTTCGTCAAGTTTGTGGCGGGAGAGAATACGATCCGTGGCGACCAATACGATTTCAAAGGATATGATTTCGATCTTTCCGACTGGCGGGTCATGCGGATGGAAGTGCGCGACAAACAGGTCTCTTTTTCTCTCGACGGTGTGCCGGTAATCTCGATGTCTTATCAGGAAAGTATAGGAATGGCAAACGAACTGACACTCCGGTTTAAAGGCTGCGGGGCGGTCGATTATGTCCGGTTGCTTACTCTCGACGGCGAAGAAATGTATGCTACCGATTTCCGGTAGGTTGCTTATAGAATACGACAGAACCGTCCGAAACCTTGTTACAGAGGCTTTCGGACGGTTTTGTTTTGGTTTTGTTTCGATTTTGTTCGTACTTTATAATCGGTTTGGTTCGCCCGTCTTATTGTATTTGTCTACTTTCGTGGTGTGAGGAACAAACCGATAGGTTTTAGCCGGAAAAGAAAATTTAACCCCAAATTAAATATCCATGAGTAAAACATCTACATTATTAAAATCGCTGTGTGTGATTTTATCATTGGGAGGAGTTTCGTCCCTTCGGGCGGAATTGACCAAATCCATTGAAGTGACCGAATCGGGTACGTTGGAAACATTGCTTACCGACGATGAGAAAAACGCGGTGACCGATCTCGTAGTAACTACTGCCGACGGTATCGGCTTGGCTGCGGAAGATTTTGCGGCGTTGAATGCGCTACCCGCCTTGAAGTCGCTCGACCTCTCGGGCGCGAAGACCGGTGTCGGTATTCCGAAACAGGCATTTTATCAGAACCAGACGATCGAAACGTTTTTGTTCCCTACGCCGCTTGCCGGCGGTTTGAATCTCGGCGAAAATGCCTTCTCCGAATCGGCATTGAAGGGAGTGGTGCGTTTGCCGAAAGAGTTTAACGGTTACCGGAATGCCAAAGGCCGTTTTTCCAAATGCTATGGTATTACGGGCTTTGAACTCGAACCGGGCGGCTCGTTCGACATCTCCACCGAAAACGGGATTGTTTACGATGCCAATAAATCCATATTGGCTCTTTATCCGAACGGGAAGAGCGATGAGGTGCTCGAAGTGCCTGCCGGGGTGACTACCACGTTCAACAATGCGATAGAAAGCAATCATTTTTTGAAACGTATCGTATTCCCCGAAGGGTTCTCGGCTATCGCCCGCAATACGCTGATCGATTTGCCTGCATTGGAATCTGTCGTAATCAAGGAGGGAATGACCTCTTTGGTGCTTTCGGCATTTACCAATCTGACTGCATTGAAAGAGGTGGAGCTGCCTGCTTCGTTGCAGACGATCGAAGGAACGGCATTCTACAACTGCACGGCATTGGAACGATTGCTCTGTCTGGCAGAGGAAGTTCCTGCTCTGACCGGACGCAATAATTTCGGCGGAGTACCCGCCACCTGTCAAGTGCTGGTGCCTGCCGCCTCGCTTGAAAAATATATTGCCTCGGCATGGAATATTGCCAATGACGCTACGTTTGCCGGATTTACCGCCGGGCAATTCGTCGCATACAGCGAATCGTATTCGATCCGTATTACAGGCGGTGAAGCCTCGGTAAACGGCGAGCCGGCTACGACCGCCCAACCGGGCGATGTGGTCACGGTGACGGCTTCCGTACCGGATGGCATGGAGTTCATGTCGTGGGAATCGTCTGTAACGTTGGACGATGCGACGGCTGCTGTGACGACATTTGTGATGCCTTATGCCGATGTGACACTGACTGCCCGCTGCCGTAATGCGACGGCTTATTATACGATCACGGTGGTCGGCGGTGAAGCCCGTATCGGCGATGCGGTCGTTTCGCAGGCGTTGGAAAGCGAAGTCATTACGGTTTCGGCTACTGACCGGGAGAAGACCTTCCGCCGCTGGGTTGCGGAAGGTGTGACTTTGGCGGACGCATCTGCTGCCGAGACGACATTCGTAATGCCTGCCGGCGATGTGCTTCTGACCGCTGAATATATCGACTTGAACGCGACGACCAAGATGATCGAAATCGCAACTTCCGGTACGTTGGAGTCGTTCTTTGCCGCCGATGAACTGGCGATTGTCACCGATGTTTATGTAACGACGGTAGACGGAGCTTATCTGACGCCTGCCGATATTGCCGTATTGAACGGTATGCCGGCTTTGAAGATGCTCGACCTTTCGCGTGCCGACGTATCCGGCAGAGTCTCTCCGTGCGACTATTCGATGCCGGCAAAAGCATTCGAGAACAATGCGACGATCGAAACTATCGTATTGCCCGAATCGCTCAACGGTATCGGTGGAAATGCTTTCTACAATACCAATCTGCAAGGAACATTCCGGATTCCGGCTGTGAAGTTCGACTTGAACCATATCCGCGGACGTTTTGTCAAATCGCTGGGCATTACAGCGTTCGAAGTGGCGGAAGAGGCTGCGAATCTGAAAAGCGTCGATGGCGTGATTTATACGAAAACGGGCGATATCCTTGTGGCTTATCCCTGTGCGAAAACCGATGAACGCTACGAAATCGCCGCAGGAACTAAATATACCGACAACGGCATCTGTATGGCATACAACCCGTATTTGAAGAGCGTGGTACTGCCGGCTTCGTTCGAAAACTTCAATCTGGCGGCACGTACTTTCGAAGGCGGAGTATTGGAAACCTTCGAAGTAGCGGAAGAGAATCCTTTCTTTGCTGCCTGCAACGGCTATCTGGTCGATCGCAGAACGGAGAAACTCCTCTTCCCGAAACTGTTGAAAAATCCGGCTGCCGAACTGGTGATCGACGGCAATGTCGTATCGTATGTCACTTCTCTCTTCTTCAACGACAACAAGTCGATCGAAAAAGTGGTGATGACCGAAGGCGTGAAGTTCATCGAGGCTGGCGCTTTTAAAGGTGCATCGAATCTGGCAATGGTCGAACTGCCCGTATCGCTCGATACGATCGGAAACGAAGCATTTCAAGGTTGTCAGAAACTGGAACGGATCATTTCGAAAAATCCGGCAGCCCCTGCCTTTACGCTCTATACCCGTAACGATGTGACGACACGGGGTAGCGCACAGTTCCGCGATCTGCCCGCTTCGACTGTTGTCGGCGTGCCCTCCGGTTCGGAAGCGAACTATATCGAATCGTATTGGATCAGAGACTATAAAGAAGATTACGATAACAATGTGCAAGGATTTACAGCCGAACAGATCGTACCTTACTATACCGTTTCGGTCGAAGGCGGCAGCTGCGGCGAGGTGTTGGCTCTGGCGGGCGATGTCCTGACCGTGACAGCCGACGAAGCACCCGAAGGTTCGGTATTCGAATCGTGGAGTGCGACACCGACGGTAGAGTTTGCCGATGCACTGGCTGCCGAAACGACATTCGTAATGCCGGGCAGCGATGTGACGGTAACGGCGCAGTTCGGTATAGACACCGGCATTGAGTCGGAAGAAACCGTGCGGTTGCATGTCTATCCCAATCCTTGTTACGACTATATCGTATTGGCAGGAGATGTGAAAGAATATACGATTTACAGCATTTTGGGCGGAGTCGTAGCGGCAGCACCGGAATATAACGGCGAGGCTATTTCCGTATCGCATCTTCCCGAAGGCGTTTATCTGGTGAAAGCGGCAGGTGCAACTGTCCGCTTTGTCAAGAAGTGATATACCCGCGACGAAGGGATGTCGTGGAAATGAGTCGTGGCATCCCTTTGTCCTTACAGTCGAATTTTATTTAAACAACCTAATTTAATAGATATGATGACAAGAAAAACAGGATGGGGAAATATGCTGCTTATGGCGTCCCTTATTTTCTGTGTCCCGTTTGCAGGGGCTAAAACCGTACAGGTAGATGTTGCCGGTACTTTGGCTGACGAACTGGATACCGAACTCAATACGCTGACCGAACTGACGGTGACCGGTACGATCAACGCAACCGATTTCGCGACGATGAATAGCATGTCGAAACTGAAATATGTCGATTGTTCGGCTGCGACAGTGGTTGAGAACTCGATCCCCGGCAGTGCGTTTGCAAATAATAAGACGATAGAGACATTTATTTTCCCGCAGATCAAGAATATCGGAGGCGGTGCATTCGTAGGCAGTGCCTTGAAAGGGACTGTTACTTTCCCGAAAACTCTGAACGGCGGAGGCAATATCCGCAGTCGTTTCAACAACTGTCAGGGTGTGACCGCTTTTGCCGTGGAAGAGGGAAATACGACGATCCGGATAATCGACGGGGTCGTGTTTTCGGTCGATGGAAAAACGATCGTGATGTACCCTTGTGGGAATCCTGCCAGCGATTGGGTGATACCCGAAGGTGCGGAAAACTTTGATGCGCCTCAGGCTGCCGGTTATTGTCATAATCTGAAAACGGTCACTTTGCCTGCTTCGTTCAAGGCGTTCAATACCCGTGCGTTCGAACACTCCAATAATCTTGAAAAAGTTTTTGTTGCGGAGGGTAACGAGACGTTCGAGTCGATGGACGGTATGTTGTACAATAAAACGACCCGTTCGTTGGATTATTTCCCTGCCGGAAACAAAGTGGAAAGTCTGGTGATCGACGGATCGAAAGTGGAAGTGCTTCCTTCCAGTTTCTTCGCTTCGGCTATGTCGCTGAAACGGGTTGTCTTTACCGAGGGCGTGAAAGAACTGGGGTATGCCTTGTTCAAAAGTGCCGGGTCTCCGTTGGTGTATGTTGAATTGCCGGCATCCCTGACGAAGATCGGCGGCGAAGCGTTTGCCAATTGCGCTTCGTTGGAGCAGATCATCTGTCACGGCGAAGTACCTGCCGGATTCGATGTGGTAAACCGGAACGAAAAGGGACTTTTCATGGGTAGTGCGAACTTCCGCGGTTTGCCCCAGACAACGAAAGTCGGCGTACCTGCCGATGCTGTCGATACCTATCGCAATTCGTTCTGGTGCAGAACGTATAAACAGGATCCTTACACGAACGATGTACAGGGATTTATCGAAAACCAGTTCGTGCCCTTCTACGAAGTGGAAGTGGAAAACGGTACATCGTTCCAGAGCGTGGCACTGGCAGATACCCGCGTGACGGTAGTTGCCGATGCTCCGGTAGCGGGCGAGGCTTTCTCCAAATGGACTGCTACCCCGACGGTGCAATTTATGAACGCTACACGTACGACGACCGATTTCATCATGCCTGAGAGTAATGTAAAAGTAACGGCTGTCTTTGCGGCTACCCGCAGTTATACGATCATCGATGCGATCACTCCTTCCGGAAAAGCAGCTATCGGCGCATTGGTAGAGATCGAAGCGGCTCCGTCGATGAATGGAGGCGTATTCTCCCATTGGGAAATCGTCGAGGGCGACGGCTTGGTTCTTGCCGATCCGAACAGCATTGTCACGACCTTCGTGATGATTGACGGGACGGTAACGATCAAGGCTTGTTACAGCGTGGTATATACCGTAATCGTAGCGAACGGAACGGCGAAAGTAAACGGTGTGGAAGCGTTGGATGTCTCTCCGGGCGAAACGGTTACGATCGAAGCGGCGACATTGCCCGGCAAAGAGTTCGTGGAATGGACGACACCGACAGCCGGAGTGCAGATTGCTAACCCGAAACAGAAAGTGACGACCTTCGTGATGCCCGAATCGGATGTAGAGATCATGGCTACATTTAAAGAGATAGAGGGCGGAATCGATCCTGCGGAGAATGTAAAAGTGAGCGTATATCCCAATCCTGCCGTCGATCGTATTACGATTTCGGGCGAGGTGAAGGCGTATGCGGTTTATGACGCGACGGGTAAGGTGGTGATGAAAGATACGGATTATCGGGGCGGAGCGATCGGCGTGTCGCATTTGCCTGCCGGTATTTATATCGTAAGAACCGATGCCGGAGCGGTAACGGTAAACAAAAGGTAAGAAAGATTGATAAAAGACCTCCTCGCTTCCGTTGCGGGGCGAGGAGGCTACTCCCGAACCATTAACAACAGACATTATGAAATTTACGAAAAAATATATCGGCGCATTGTGCCTTTCTTCATGGATATGCACGGCTATTGCCCCGCTTGCGGCAGAGGATATCGTCTACCCGAATGCTTGTTATTGCGGCTCGCTGGACGATTATACGGCATCGTGGATTGCCAATGACGGAGGTACCAGCCGTACACACATCCCCCACAATATGGAGAGCATGTTCGTACTGGGCAACGGATTGGCTGCGACGGTTACCGGATGGGACGAAGGCGGAACGAATGTGGGTGTTTTCGACCGGAACGGTACGATCGTTGCCATTCCCGAGTATTCGGGCACCGGAAGTTACGGACGTTATTCGGGCAAAGCGGTGGCGATGGACGAGAACTATATTTATCAGCTGATGCGTTTCATCGGGAACAAAGGCGGCAAGGACGGACAGTTGAACTCGAACGGGCTTTTGGCTTTCCCGCCGTCGTCGGGCACTTCGATGATCTGGCAGGTACTGTGCCGGTACGATCTGAAAACCGGACGTTCGTCGGTATTCCCGACCGGCTACGGACCTATGGCAAATATGTTGAAATTTGCCGAGACCGAGGCTCGTCAGGCGTTGGGCGTGGCGGTGACGGACAAATATGTGCTGGTTTCCGTTCCGGGCGACCCGTCGGTGGAAGGTATGACCGATTCGATCATGGTATTCGACAAGACGACCATGACCGGTGTCCGGAATATCAAGGTGAGCCAAGCCGGCTACATCTATGCCGACAAGAAGGGCTTCGTGTGGATGAAGGAGGGCAACCAAGTCGTTCCCTATAACATCGAAAACGGTGCGATACGCGAACGTTCGGTGATCACATTGCCCGAGAATACCGATATCCGTTCTTTTTCCATCGACACGCGTAGCGGAAGTGAACGTATCTTGATGGCGAATAGCGGTGTGGATCTGAACGTGCTGATCTATACCGGCATTTATACGAATCCTACGCTTTCGTCCACGTTCGGTGTGACCGGTGGTATATTCTCGACCGAGGGCGGATATAAGAAAGGGCAGGTAGGTCCTCTTCGTTTCGAAGGTCCTACCGGTGTGGGTGTGGACGATTACGGGAATATTTATGTTTCCAATATGTTCGTTCATGGCAGCGGCTCGGTGTTGCATTGCTACGACGAAGCTACGAAAGAGTTGAAATGGAAACGCGAAGGTCTGGTGTTTACCGCAGTCGCCGATTTCGACAATACGATACATAACCGGGTGTTCTGTACGGAACGTATGTACGAACTGGATTATTCCAAAACCGGAACCCGTATGGACAAGCTGATCGCCTCGACGGTCGATCCGTTTACCTATCCCCGCGATATGCGTCTGGAACCGAATCCTCCTTACCCGTTGAAAACATCTACTTTCAAACGCCACTTCAATGGGAAAGACTATTTGTTCGTATCGAATATGTATTCTACCGGTATGGCGGGCTATCGTTTCGACGAGGAGAAATACGGCTATATCGCTGTGCCGTTCTTGAAAATATTGGCAGACCAGACCTCTTTCTGGAACGACAAGAACGGAGACGGTCAGGAAGATCCCGATGAAATCGCTTATACGAAACCGAACGGGGCGACTTTCTCGCAATACGTAGACCATGCCGGAAATATATGGATGGCAGACCGCAGCACGCAGCCGGCTTGCGCTTCATTCCGGTTGTGGCGGATTGCCGGCGAACAGAACGGTGTAATCCAGTACGGACCCGAAACCGTGTATGCATTCCCGCCGTATGTGACGGACATCAGCCGGGTATTGTACGATTCGGAACGCGACGAAATGATCATTGCCTGCTATACGACCAAACGCCCGTTCACCAACACTTCGTTGTGGGGCGAATGCGGTACGACCATCCTGACTTATAAAAATGCGATGAAACGGTTGGAGGCGAATGAGGATCCGGCGACGTGGACGCACGATTTGGAAATTCTGATTCCGTGGAATACCGCCGACCGCACCGATACGAAAGCCATGACATTCGCCGGCGATTATATCTTCTGCCAGCTGCAAGGTGGCGGTGTCACCAACATGTATCATCGCGAGACGGGCGATTTTGCCGGACAGGTGACCATAACCGACATTGCCGAGAAGAAGAGCGGTTGGACCGATTTCTGTTTTGCCGTGAATGCCCGGGCAAATGCCGATGGCACTTATGAGATTCTGGCGGAAGAGAACTTGAACGCGAAAGTCATGCACTACAAGATCAACTCGATGAAATCGTCCATGATCAAACTCGGCGACCTTTATCCGTATCGCATACAGGTGTTGAACAATAGCGGTGCGACGTTTGCCGCGCAGGACATTCACGAAGGAGACCCGATCCGTTTGCAGGTATGGGTGAAAAATATCGAGAAAGGTCCGGTGACTTATCGCCGTGCATCTACGCCGACTCGCTGTCTGGTGCGTTTCCGGATTTACGATACGGATACGGACGAACTGGTCTATACCGGAGTTTCCGATCCCTATCAGCGCGATATTGCCGGTGGTGAAACCCTGTGCATGACGTTGGGCGAGGGTGTTGAACTGTGGAAATACAAATCGGGAAATTACCGGCTGGAAGTGGATGTAAACTATCAGAACTGGGCGAAAGAGTGCAATACCGATAACAATGTTGCCGAAGTGGAGTTTGGCGGAGTGGCGCAACCCTCGTCGAGCGTGTCCGATCCCGAAACATCGGAAGTCGCCTTGAAAGTATATCCGACAGTGGCTTCGCATACGGTATATGTCAGTGGAAAGATTGTAGAAACGGCTTATACGGCATATCTGACTTCTGCCGAAGGCAAAGTGGTATTGGAAAAGCATTTCTTCCCGATGGAGAACGGTGCGCTCGATGTATCGGACCTGATGCCCGGTCTCTATATGCTGCGCGTAGTTTCCGAAAAACAGAATTGTGCGACTAAAATTATAGTGAGGAACTAAGTAAAAACGAAAGAAGGATTTCCGGACGGGAAGCCTTTCCCGATCGTGATCGGCGGCAGGGACGCGGTGTGTTGCGTCGAAGGTGATACAGCCGTGTTTGCGCGGTATGCCGCGTCCCTTGCGACCGATTATGTTCAGGACAGGACCGACGACCGACCCGATACGGAATACGTACTTCTTTCCCCTTTCGATGATATGAACCTGAAAAAAACGCTTTATCTGTGCTTGTCTGCCGGACTTATTTCCGGCATGGAGAGCGCATATGCTCATGTCCCCGATGAAATGCCGATAGAAACCGTGCAACGGATCGGCGATAAATTGATACGTGAAACACCATTTGAATACCAGTTGGTGGTTGCTCCTCGTCAGACCCGGCTTGCCGAAACGGAATTTGTGGATTTCGGACGTACGTTCGGAACCCGTCGTCCGGCAGAAGCCTATGCTTATACGCAACTGACGTCGGATCGGGATACCGTATTGCTCATGGAGATCGAACACAACGATGCTTGTTCGATCTGGTGCAACGACCGGTTGGTATATGAAAAGAAGGGCGAACGACTGTTTTCGCTTCTCTTTGAGGAACGTAGCGTAGAGATGTCGTTTTCATTCTCGCTGCCGCTGAGAAAAGGGGTAAACACGCTGTTGGTAAAATCGGCTACCGGAGGAGGCGAGTGGTGCGTGATGTTCCAGTTGCCGAGCGATAAAGATGCCGTATTGGCTTATGAACGCTGGTATCCGGAGATCGGATTGTCCCGTACGCCACGTGTGAGCCGCGAGGTAGCTTCGCTGTCCAACTGGCTGGTGTGCGGTCCGTTCGCCGTGTCGGACGACTGCCTGTTCGATCCGGTGCAGCCGTTGCGTTTCGGCACGATGTATGCCGGATTGGATGGCGGTGTCACTTGGACGATTCCGAAACAGGAGGTGCTTGGCGATGTGATCGACCCGGCTCCGTGGGGCACTACCTACCAATGGAATTATCATAACGGGGGAGTGGCATGGGCGATGCAGCAGTTGTCGGAAGTTTCGGGCAAACCGTGTTACCGCGACTGGGCAGACCGCTTTTGCGATTATCATATCGACGGTATTCCGTTCGTAAGACATCAGGTGTTGGATTTGAAAGCCTTGAAATCGGCAAATCATTTTATCATCAATCCGTCGTTGCTCGATTTTACACTGGCTCCGGCATTGCCTTTCATTTACCGTTTGCGGACAGAACCCGAGTTCGGGAACCGGGTGGCATACGAGCGGTTTATCGACGGGATGATGTCGTATGCCCGGACGGGGCAGATACGCAGTGAAGGGATGCGGAACTATAACCGCACGACCCCCGAACGCTACACCGTATGGGTGGACGATATGTTCATGGGAATTCCGTTTCTCATGCAGGCTGCACAATATGCGCCGACCGAAGAGGAACGCGATGCGTTTTACGACGATGCCGCTCAGCAGGTGATCGACTTTACCCGACATGTATGGGACAAGAAAGCGAAACTGTATATGCATGCCAATTATACGTCGCGTCCCGAAATGAAATTGCCGCATTGGTCGCGGGCGAACGGTTGGGCGGTATGGGCTATGTCCGATGTATTGATGGCGTTGCCCGAAACGCATCCGCTCTATAAAAAAGTATTGAAACAGTTCCGGACGACAGTACGGTCGCTTGTGCGGTATCAGGATGCGAGCGGATTCTGGCGGAATGTGATCGACCGTCCCGATTCGCCCTGCGAAGTTTCCGGTACGGCGATTTTTACAATGGCGATCGCACGGGGTGTCCGCTTGGGATGGCTCGATGCGGAATATGCTGCGGTTGCCGAACGGGCATGGAAGGCTTTGACGACCGAGATCGACCCGGACGGAACGGTGCATAAGATCTGTGTAGGAACGATGTGTTCGACCGATGAGGAATATTATGTGACCCGCCCGTTCTACGATGACGATACACACGGTTCGTTCGCCGTGCTTTTTGCCGGAGTGGAGATGCAGCGATTGTTGAACCGGAAGAAATGACAGAGTTATGAAGGGATTGCGAATGATATGTATCGGATTGTTGGTCGGGGCTGTGTCGGCGGTTTCGTTTGCCCGGAACACCGAGTTGAAAGCCGCTCGACTTTCCGATGCCGAAATAGCCTATTTGAAAAAGGATCTGGAACCGAAACACCGCATGTACGATCCGAAAGCGAAGATGTTGCGGACAGTAACCGGGGGAAAACATTATCACAGCGATTTGGATGGCGGTGTGACTGTACATCAGACCCGTGAATCGTTGGAGTATGCCGTGGCTTTGTTGAAGACGGAGGATAAGAAACTGCGCCGCCGCGCCGTCGATATTATCCGCACGGTGGTGCCGATGCAGGAGAAAGACCCGTCGCTGCCGTATTGCGGCATCTGGCCCTATTATCCCGAAGATCCGCTGCGCGGACGCACGGCTCCCGCCGATTACAACTGGGCGGACTTCATAGCTGTACCCTTGTTGGATGTCGTAATTAACCATGCGGATGTTCTGGATAAAAAACTGCGGCAGGAAATCGACAGTGCGTTGATATTGGCTGCCCGTGCGATTATGAAACGCGATGTACAGCCCGACTATACCAATATCTGTATCATGGGTACTTACGTCTGCTATGTTGTCGGCGATTTCTACGATCAACCCGAAATCACGGAGTATGCCCGTAAGCGGTTGCGGAATTTTGCGGAATATACCCGCCGGAACAATGGCTTTACCGAATACAACAGCCCTACTTATACGGTTGTGGCTATGAACGAATTGCTGCGGATGAAGCAGTGCATTATCCAGCCGGAGGACAGCCGGATCATCGATGAACTGTACACGATGACATGGGATATGATCGCCCGCCATTTCCACCGTCCGTCGGGGCAGTGGTGCGGACCGAATCTGCGTTCGTACAGCAGTCTGACCCTTCCCGAAGTGTACCGGTTGTATTATAATGCGTCGGACGGGGCGATCGAACTGCCGGGCGATTATCCCCGGATTCCGAATGTCGTATCGCCGCACAAGATACCGGAGTGCGTATTGCCGGAGTTCTCCCGGCAGGATTTTCCGCGTACCGAGGTCGATACGTTCGTCGTTGCCGATCGGAATCAGAAAATTATTCGTACATTGGCTTGCGGAAAGACCGACACAATCGGAGCAAAAGATATTGTGGGCAAACTCTATACGACACCCGTATATGCGTTGGCTTCCGTGAATCAGGGATATATGTGGAACCAGACCCGTCCGCTGATCGCACATTGGGGCACACCTTCATCTCCCTCTTATCTGCAAGTGCGTTTCCTGCACGATTTCTACGATTTCTCGGCGGTGAATATATTCTGTGCGCAGGACAGCAATACGGTGATTGCCGTGATGAATGTGGCAAAGGACGGAGGCGATACGCATGTGTCGATCGACCGGTTGCAGGCGGGGCGTTTTTCCGCCCGGGATCTGCGCTTGCGGATCGAGATCGGCGGCGATCTGGACGATGTCTCTTTCACCTTGCCCGAAATACCGACGGGATGCGTGGCTTTGTCCTCGCCTGCCGTGTCGGCTCATCTGTGTGTGCCTTATGCCCAATGGGGAGATTTGAAAGGTCATTGGGAAGTGGGCGGAAACGGAACGAATACGTGGGCGGACTTCGTGATTTATTCGGGTGCGGAGCAGACGTTCGACCTGAATGACATCCGGGAGACCGTGCTGGCATTCTACCTGTCGATGTGTTCGAACGGGGAGACGCCTGCCGATTGTGCGGTGACGGCTTCGGCTGATGCCGATTACCTGACCGTGACGAACGAATCTTTGAGAGTAAAGGCTTTGTTGAAATCGGAGCCGGAGTTGAGGATAAGAAACGATTTTGAAATCAACGATTGAAATGAGAAATAATATAAAGTGTGGATGTGTGGCGGCGTTGCTTACCCTGTTTTTCGGGGCGGCAACGGCGCAGATGACGAAGCCGGAGCAATGGCAAGGCTATGAAGAGGTCTTCGGGGTGAAAGTGGGTTTGCGGCATTACGATTATGATGTGCTGCCCGTTTCATCGAGCGCCCCGGCGAATGTGTTTTGGAAGGGCGACGAGATTCGTTTCGATTTTCAACTGACGAATCTCACAGCCCGACCGATAGAGACGACCGCCCGAGTACATGTCATACAGTATGGAACCACCGGCATACCGAATAACATCTGGTTGCCGAAGGTGGAAAAGAGAGCGTTTGAAAAGGTGATCGACGTGCCGGTGTCGATACAACCCAACGGGTATGTACGCGTACCGGTGACGATCGAGGGTATCACCGAGTTCGGCGGTTATGCCGTCGTATTCGATTTGGGCAAGAACGGCCGCCGTCTGGCGACATCGTTCGTGTATAGCATACAGCCCGATCCGGTGCGGATGCAATATCCGAAACAGGCTTTGGACGATATCGGTGCGAAATTTTTGAGCCGTATCGGAGTTCAGGCGATACGTACGGGTGTGCCCTATGTGGCGACAACCCGGTCGAACTACCGCTCGTGGATGCAGTCGTTCGGCGAGTCGATGAAGAATTACCGGGATCATAATATCACCGTGTTGGCGATGTTCGGTGAAGGTGGAGCCGACATGCCGTTGGGAACTCCCCGTTCGCATCTCGACGAGTCGGGCAAGTTCTTGCGGACGAAACAGGACTATGTCTGGCTGCCTTCGCAGGACGAGGATTTCAAAATATTTGTCAAAAACATGCTACGGGAATACGGCTGGCCGAAAGGACCGATTACGGCGGTATCGTTGTGGAACGAACCGTGGGAGGGTATCTCCATTTCGGGGTGGCAGGCGGATATGATCCGGTATCGCGAGATCTATACTAAAATGGCGGAAGCCGTGATAGAACTTCGTTCCGAAGGTATCGATGTGCTGGTGGGCGGGGGAGACTCTAACTCCAACGCACTCGATAAGTTCTTTGCCGACGGTACGAACGACATATTCCCGATATTCGATTTCCTTTCCATTCATTATCAGGGAATGGAATCGCCCGTACTTTATCCCGACTGGATTCGCCGGAAAGACCATAAAGGACGTGTCCTGATTTGGGATACGGAGAGCTGGGTAGGTAATACCGACGACCGGATCGGACTGGTCGTTGCGGCAAACCGTTCGGCGGGTTACGACCGTTCGATGGGAATCTATGGCGGGTATATGTACACCGGAAAGGAGTCGGATGTGATTCGGGTACAGACCCCGGGAGGCGAACAGCAGATGCCGGCAGTCAATTCGGCATGGTCGGCGGCTGCCGCTATGGGTGCCGTGCAGTATCTGATCGGAGAACGGGAGTTCCGGGAATTGCTTTTCAAAAACGGGCTGCCGTGGGTGATGTTGTTCGATGGCTATAAGGGCAATCGGGAGGACGGTACGGTGGTGATTGCCGGCGATTTGGGCGAGGCTTTCGGGGCGGAGAACATATTGTTCCGCCAAGTGCGCAGCCTTACCGAAGTGAAACGGAGAATGGCATTGCACGATGAATTGAAATCGCTCCCGGCAGGAAGCGGAGAGGCTGCTGCCATCGAACGCCAGTTGGCGGAATATCGTCCGATAACCGATGGACGAATGGTTGTAAAAGCGCATCGTTCGTTCCGGTTGTACGATTTTTACGGAAATACGATAGCGCCGAAAAATGGCGTATATGAAATACCGTTGAATTATCAAGGATATTATTTGCGTACCGACGGTTCGAAAGGTTCGTTCAACCGTCTGGTAAAAGCGGTCTCTGTCGCCCGTATCGAGGGGTATGCACCTGTCGAGATCGTGGCGAAAGACCTGAAAGCCCGTATCGGAAATGCGCCGGAGGTTGAGTTGGTATTGACCAATGTATTGAACCGTCTGGTAAAAGGTCGGTTGCAGGTCGGTATGGAGGGATTGACGTTGGTCTATCCGGAGACGCTCGCGTTGAAAGCGAACGAAACGAAGAGCGTGCGTGTGCGTGTCGTTTCCGGAAAAGAGAATGGAGAGAATGCCTATCCGATGGAAGTGCTTTTCGATGCCGGTGCAGACGGACTGGCAGTGCATTGGGAAACGATGCATGTGAATCTGATTTCCCGGCGTACGGTGCGGATCGACGGTTATTTGGATGATTGGGATGGTGCTGTCCCGCAGGTGGTGAAAGGTTCGTCGCAAGCCAGTGTTACACTGACCGAAGCCGCTTGGTATCCGTTCGAGAATTTCGATAAAAATGCCGAAGGTATGGCTCAGGCATATCTGGCGTATGATGATGAGTATTTTTATTTTGCCGCCAAAGTAGCTGACAAAACGCCGAATGCCGGAACGTTCCGTTTTGAAACCCGCGACGACGATCAGTTCTTCTATCCCGATACGGCTTATATGCAGACGATCGGGGCGATGCACTCGACCGAGGTATGCCGTCGTGCGGACGAGCGGGAAACAGGAGCATTACTTCTTCCCGACGGTAACGGGCGTGTTATGAATTATATGGAGAATGTGCGGACGACGCAGTCGATCGGTATTGATTTGGATCTTCCCTCCGACCGTTTTACCCGTACTTCGTTCTATTTCCCGAATGTGGCGCAACACGGGGTCGCTGTGACCGTATTCGATCGGGAAAGCGGCAAGGAACTGTATGCTACCCGTATCGATAAATTGTGGAACGGTGCGTATCTGACGCTCGATCTGTCGGGCGATGTGCGTGTGCGTTGTTCGGCGTACGGCTGGTGGTACACGGCGAAACTCGCCGGCGTATTTTTCGACGAATCGGACGATGTCACACCGGGTGTGCCTACTGCACGTCCGGTAGCTTTGGATTTCGATACGGAAGGCAACTGGAATGGCAAGTATGGCGCTTCGGGCTATTATATGGTGGGAGAGATGCCGTCGTTGCCCGCAGGGGTCGTCTGCCGTCCGGTCGAGTACGACGAACTGGTGGCATTGCCGTGGCCTGCCGGGGTGCGCCGTTATACGTATCGCAAACGTCCGGTATTGCCGGACGGTAATTCGGGCGAGAATTTCGATAACATCCTGATTGCGTTCAACGTGCTGCCGATCGGAGAGGATGGAATGGAAGCGGCGGCTCCGGGTACGATGCCGCGGTATGTGGGGTACAAGTGCACCGATTATGAGTATGCTTTGAATACGGTGGCTCCCTGTTATGGCGGCGGTACGGAGATCTGGCGGATGTTGGTTCCGGGTATGCCCCGAAAGCATTTCTATCCCCGCCAACCCAAGTCGCCTTATGACGGCGCGGTGAAGGAGGGGCGTTTGGTTACCCGCCGTGACGGCAATACGCTCTATACCGAATGTGCTATCCCGTGGAGCGAAATTCCCGATGTAAAAGCGGCGATCGACCGCAACGGCGTGATAAAATTCTCGTTCCGTGTGAATGATGACGGTGCGCCTGCCGCCTGTATGGAACTGGCGAAAGGCAGAAGCGTGTCGAAGCGCAATTCACGGGCATTCCACCCCGACTGGAAAGAGCATTGGGCGAACGAATTGGAATTTGCCGTAGAAAAATAAAATGAGCCGTTCGGAAATTTGAAAATCTGAAAGAGAGATATGGATAAAATCATGATTCGTGCGGCGGTCGCCGCCTTGCTATTGACTGCCTGCACTGCCCGGCAGGAACGTTTGACCGATTATGTAAATCCGTTTGTGGGAACCGATTACCACGGACATACTTTTCCGGGGGCGGCAACTCCTTTCGGAATGGTACAGTTGAGTCCGGATACACATCTGGAAGGGTGGGACTGGTGTTCGGGATACCATTATTCGGACAGCAGCATCATCGGCTTTTCGCACACGCACCTCACCGGTACGGGACGGTCGGATCTGATGGATGTGATGTTGATGCCTGCGGTGGGGGAAGTGCGGTTGAATGCCGGCACCCGGGAGAATCCCGATAGCGGTTATCGTTCCCGTTTTTCCCACGACCGTGAATGGGCTTCGCCGGGATATTACAAGGTGCATCTGTCGGACTACGATATAATGGCGGAACTGACGGTAACACCGCGTTGCGGATTGCAACGCTATACATTTCCGGCAAGCGACAGTGCATACGTTATCTTGGACTTGTCGCACCATTACGCTACCGATTCGGTGAAGCATACGGCATTGTCGGTGCTGAACGATTCGGTGATTACGGGCGAACGTATCACGAAAGGCTGGGGTGACCCGGGTGAAAAATATTGGAGCAATCAGAAACTCTATTTTGCCATGCAGGTATCGCGTCCTGCCGATCTTATTTCTGTTTATTCCGAAGATGAATCGGTAAGTACCGGTAGCGCTTCGGGCACACAGGTGAAAGCCGTGTTGCATTATCGTACGGCAGCCGGCGAACCGTTGTCGGTGAAAGTGGGCATATCGGCGGTCAGTACGGACAATGCGTTGCTGAACCTGCATAGCGAATTGCCCGGTTGGGATTTCGACCGGGTGGCGGAAGATGCCCGCAGGAGCTGGGAAGAGAAACTTTCGCGTATCAGGACAGAAGCCTCCGATACCGAAAAGCGGGTATTTTATACCGCTCTTTACCACTCGTTCCTGGCACCGTATCTCTATTGCGATGTCAATTCGGAATATCGTGGATCGGACGATCAGGTGCATACGGCATCGTTCGATAATTATACGGTATTTTCGCTGTGGGATACGTTCCGTGCAGCCAATCCGTTGATCGGGATGCTCAATCCGGAGGAGGCGGGCGATATGATTTGTTCGATGCTGGCTCAGTACGACGAATACGGACTGCTGCCTGTCTGGTCGTTGTGGTCGAGCGAAACGAACTGCATGATCGGCTATCATGCTATTCCCGTGATTACGGATGCCTATCTGAAAGGGATTCGCGGATTCGATGCGGACAAGGCTTACGAGGCGATGAAACATTCTGCCATGCAGGAGGATTTCGGTGTGGGCGAACTGAAACGTTACGGGTATATTCCTTACGACCGGTATAATAAATCGGTTTCTACCGCATTGGAGTATTGTTTCGACGACTGGTGTATCGCTCAGATGGCAAAGTCGTTGGGGCATGATGAGGATTACGGTTATTTTATGCAGCGTGCGCAATCGTACGTTACCTATTTCGACCGGGAGTACGGGCTGATGAACGGGGTTTCGTCCGCCGGTAAGTTCCGTCGTCCGTTCGATCCGTTCTATTCGTCTTATGGCGCATGCGACTGGATCGAGGGCAATTCGTGGCAATATTCATTTTTTGTTCCGCACGATGTGCAGGGGTTGATCGGATTGCATGGCGGCGACGCGGCGTTTGTGGCTGCTCTCGATACGTTGTTTACGATCGAACAGGGATTGTCGGGGAGCGACGTGCCTATCGACATTACGGGGCTGATCGGGCAATATGCGCACGGCAACGAACCCAGCCATCATGTGGCTTACCTTTATAATTATGCCGGACGTCCCGATCGGGCACAAAGCCGTTTGCACCGCATCATGACGGAACTTTATTCCGATGCTCCCGACGGGCTGTGCGGAAATGAGGATTGCGGACAGATGTCGGCTTGGTATGTGTTCAGTGCCATGGGCTTTTATCCGGTGAATCCGGCGGAGGGCATTTATGTGTTCGGTACGCCGGCAGTCGATCGTGCCGAGATCTCGGCAGGAGAGAAGCCGTTTGTGATGACGGCGCATAACCGTTCCGATAGGAACATTTATATTCAGTCGATACGTCTCGACGGCAAACCTTACGGGAAGCTGTATATTACGCATGCCGATATTATGCGGGGGGCGGAACTGGAATTCGAGATGGGTGCCGAACCTGCCGACCTGTCGGGCTTGGAAGTGCCGCCTTCGGTTACGCAAAGATAAAGAGGTATGAATCGGACAAGTATTATCTGTGCCGCGATTCTGGCGATATGCTCCGGTGCATGTACCGGAAAATCCGGCGACCGTACGATCGTTTTTGCCGACGGGCAATATACGTTGTCGGCTGGCAGTTGGCAAGCGACGGTTTCACCCGAAACGGGCGGACGGATCGTTTCGTTCCGGTGCGGCGACGAAGAGTTGCTGACCGACTCGACCGTGCATCCCGTCTATTATGGCGCGACCATGTGGGTGTCGCCGCAATGCGATCATTGGCCTGTACATCCGGTTCTCGACCGGATGACTTATCGGGTGACGAAAAATACCGATACATTGTGTCTGGAAAGCGAGCCGGATACGATCTGGGGTGTGCGCTTCATCAAACGTTTTTTCGTCTCGGAATGCGACTCGGCGTTCTGTTTATGTTATACGGTGGAGAACTGTTCTTCCGCGCCTAAACGGATTGCCGTATGGGATGTTGCCCGTGTGCATGGAGGAACCGGATTTTTTGAGAAGAAGGACGATATTCCCGATTGTCCCACTTCGTTGCGGCATTTGTCGGAACAATACGGATGCATCTGGTATCACTATTCGCCCGATTCGCTGAAACGGGGAGAGAAACTGTTTGCGACTACCCGTAGCGGATGGTTGGCTTATCAGTCCGGATCGCTGTTGTTTGTCAAGACATTCCCACAGGTCGATCGGGATGACTTACCCCCGATGCAGGGCGAGGCGGAGATATTTGTCGCTCCGTCGGGGGCGTATGTGGAATTGGAAAACCACAGCGCGTATATATTGTTGCCTCCGGGCGGGCGACTGCACTATCCGCAGAAATGGTTTTTGTTCGGCGGTCGTGATCGTTTCGGCGAAACGGAACCGGACTGGGCGGATTTTGTACGTCGGCTCTTTTGATCGGGTGACGAGTAACACAAGGGGTTGTGTCGAAACGAACTGTTCGACACAACCCCTTGTGTATTCAGAGAATCCTCATTCTATTCGTAAACGCCGAATTCGTATATCCGGGCTGCTTTCGAATCGTTGTTCTGCGTCGATTGCGTAACCAACAGTCTGACGTAACGTACGGAAACGGGATTGATCCGACGGGTCACTTTGTTTTTGCGGTTCCCGTTCAGCATGTCGATTGTTTTCCATTCCTCGTCCGATGTATTTTTGCCTTGCAGGAAGCAATCGCTGGTGATAAATTCGAGCCGTTCGCTTCCGGCATTTATCAATTGCCATTCGCCGATTGTCCGGGCTTCTCCGAGATCGAATTCGATGTAGTGGGGTGCCGGGTTTATGTCGCACCATTTGGTCGTCGGGTCTCCGTCTATGGCGTATCGGGCAACTTCTTTGCCGTTCACCTCTCCGGAGCATCCGATCAATCGGGCGGATTGCAGCAGATTGACTTTTTTCACATTCTCTTTAACGGATTCGAATGCCGTGCGGAACAGAGGGAACGCAGGCGATACCGCCGGATATTTCTCGTCGGTCAGCGTTGCGGCGAAAAGTACGATCGAACGATCGTCGGGCAGGGTGACTGTCGTAGCTCCTTTGGGTATGTCCATACCGAATTTGAACATGTAGGTAAATTCGTACGCCTCGTCTTTATGAGAGGAGTGGCGGTGCGTACCTACATAGGCTATGTCGGCTTCTTTCAGGTAGCTTTCGGTTTGTCCGGTATGTCCCCATTGTCCGATGAATCCGGTATAGGAGGGCACGGTGAATTCCCCGGCTTTCTTGCCGGCAAGGAAGGTTGCGGTGGCATCTTCGTCGGTAGCGGCTGCGAGGAAATAGATGCGGTTGTACGAATGTCCGGCAGGCAGTTGGAGTACATTGCCTTTACAGGTAAGACCGTTGGCAAGTTCTTTTTCTCCCAATCGGAACGGGATACCGTCTGCTACTAGAATGGAATCGGGCAGAAGTTCTGCGGCATAGCTGTTGCCCGATTCGAAGTCGCTCTCGTGGCGGAATGCGTTCCAACTGAAACATTTGCGGTCGTATTGCAGCGGCAGGCAGGCGTATTGCAGCGGTTGCACCGCTTTCTTCTGTTTCAGTTTCACTTTGAATGTGAGTATGCTGTACGGGTCGATCGAAAGGTTCAGCCGGTTTCCGTCGAAGTCGGCTGTGCCGATCTCTTTTTCCGTACCGTCAGCCGATACCGCATGTTCTATTTCTCCGGCAAAGATGAGTGAAGCCTGTTGCCGTGCCTTACCTTCGGTTTCATATACGCGCACGACATACTCGTCGGAAACTTCCGCTTTTTTCAGGGCTTTGATAACTACCCGGTCGTTGTCGGAACGGACGAAAGAGAACTCTTTGCCGAGCGCACCGGCGTGCTTGGGCGTATTGAATGCTTTGACCGGACGGTTCAGTATTTCGGCTTTGGCTGCGGTTGCCGGTTTGTCGAGCGCACCGGCATGACCTACGATGCTGTATGTGAATGTATGGTAGCCGAAATCCTGATGATCCTGATAGGCGTGATTGCGCCCGTCCGTTTTCGGTGTATGCAGCAGGGTCAGACGGATGGTATTGTCGTCCGGCTTGTCCCAACCGTATTTGCTGTCGTTCAGAATCGAGACTCCGTAGCTGTTGTCCCGGTCGGTCAGGTCAGCCCATTGATGTGCATATACTTCGTAGGCGGTGGGTGTGTTGTTGCCTCTTTCGACGCTACCGATACCCAGATCGTATGTGGCGTTTTCGTTGGCGATATTCAACGGGAATTCGGCTTTCAGCAACCGGTTGGTCGATTGCCATCCGATTTCGTTGTAGAAGTCGATGCGGTCGGCGAGGTCGCCTTCATAAAGCCGGATGTATTGTCTGAAAAGCGATTTGTCGTATTGTTTCTCGATGCAGAGCGATTTCCGCAATGCCCCGTTTTCCGCCCATGTGATTTTCACGTTGTCCGTGATCGAAACGGGTTCCCGGTCGATCGTCTCTTTCAGGATTTCCCAAGCCGGCCATGTGTAAGATTTGTTTTCCGTAAAGATCGCCAGACGGATGGCTTTCCCTTCTTTGACGAGTTCCTTATTGTTGCGTTTGTCGATGAGCGAAACGATGTCTCCGTTTTTGTCTAATGTGATTTTGTAGACCGAGTTCTCCAAAATCGAAGTTTCTGCGGCTGTCGTCGTTTTTTCTGCGTTTCCGTTGCGGATGTCATATACGGCATAGCCGCTGGCAGGCAGTGTGGCTGCAATCAGCAGGCGGGTACGTCCGTTTTCGTTGCCGAGTATTTGCGAAGCGACTTTCTTGCCTTGTGCATTGTAGACGGAGAAACCTTTCGGAGCTTTGTCGTGTTCGAGTTCGATCTCCACCAGATCCGATACGGGGAATGCGTTCGAGTTGTAGAGCAGTATGGGAGTGCCTTTGGTGCGGGTGTCCATCTGTCCGGCAATGGCATTGACCGAAGCGGTGAGTACTTGTGAGAATTGTTTCAGCGAAATCAGTTCGTCGTTCCATGAAAATTCGTAAACGCCGGGGATGCTTGTTCCCGTGAGGTCGTCGTGGAACTGGTGGAATATGAAACGCCGCCAGCTTTCGGTCAGCGTATGTTTCGGATAATCGGCTGCACCCAGCCATTCGGCTGCGACAGCGGCTCTTTCGGCGGCATCGCCCAACAGCTCGTTTTGCCGGTTGTATAATTTCATGGCGGCTTGCGAGGTGTAGCATCCGGTGCCGTGGACATCCATCAGCAGTTCGCCGTTGAATACGGGCAGTTCGGAGTGCTCGTCGAAAGGCAGGTATTCCTTGTATAACCGGTCGCTGGTGGCACTGATTATTTTTACCGGTCCGTCGCTATGGATGCCTTGTACGACCGAACGTACCGATCCCTGCGTGGGTGAACCGCCCCGGTCGCCCGTTCCGTAGTAGCGGTAGACGGTGTTTAGCGGGGAGCATTTTGCCAGATTTTCCAGTTCGCGGTTTTTCGACAGGTCTTCGTTGTCCCATTGGTGTCCGTAGTCGTAGCCGTGAGCCATCATGATTTGTTTGCCGTCGATGCCTTGCCAAAGCCCGATGGTGAACGGATACTTTTCGTTGCCGTAGAACGGGTGGTTGCGCCATCCTAATTTTTGCGAGGAGAATCCGATCAGCCCGCAGTGTGCGCTGACCGTAGGCAATGTCCATCCGAATCCGAAACAGTCGGGGAGGAAAATATCCGTCCCTTCTTTGCCGAATTCCTGACGATAGAATGTTTGCCCCAGCATGATGTTGCGGATAAGCGATTCGACGGAGGGCACTAATACGTCGTTGGCTTCCCAACTGCTCCCGGCGATATGCCAGCGTCCCTCTTCGATGAATTTCTTCATCTCCTCGTATTGTTCGGGATAGTATTCTTTCATCCACGCATATTTGACACCCCCTTCGAAATTGAATATATATTCGGGATATTTTTTCAACAGGAACAGATTTTGGCTGATCGTGTTCCATACGTATTCGTTGATGGTGGTCTGAATGTCCCAAAGCCATTGCGTATCGAGGTGGGCATCCGCCACCATGTAGGCTTCTGTCGTTTGGGGCTGCGTGTTTTCTTGTGCATACCCTCCTCCGGAGATAGCGAGTATAAGGGTTGCTGCAATTATTTTTCGGTTCATCTCTGTGATTAAAATTAAGTTGTGTTTGTGATAATTTTTTATAAAGTTAGAGAGATAAATTTTTAATACGAAAACGGATTTTTCTTTTTTCATCGGGTGTCACGTATCTTTACTTTTATGGCAATAGGGTTTACTATCCGTGCTGCGGGAGAGCCGGTAAATCCGGTTTCGTTTACTTTGTATCGGCTGCGGTTCCCGATTAATTTTTTCTGCGTTTGCACTGTTGTTGCCGGTTTATGTATATTGGGGGATAACTCCGAATATATTCCCGCTCGGCAAAATGCGAGTGTACTTGCTTTTGCTCTCGCCTTTCACTATTTTTGCATTTATTAAAACGATATACGAATGATGAATATACGGAAAGCGGACATCGGAGATTGCGCATTGATCCACCGTATGGCGGCGGAGGTGTTTCCCCATACCTATCGGGCAATTCTTTCGCCCGGGCAGATCGACTATATGATGGAATGGATGTATGCTCCGGAGAATATTCGCCGGCAAATGGAAGAAGAGGGACATGTCTATTTCATTGCATATTGCGACGGCGTACCGTGCGGGTATGTGTCGGTGCAGCCCGAGGGAGAAGATCTGTTCCATCTCCAAAAGATCTATGTGTTGCCTGAGTTCCAGCGAATGCACTTGGGTGGCGAGCTGTTCCGGACGGCAGTGGAATATATCCGGTCGGTTCATCCCGCTCCTTGCCGCATGGAACTGAATGTGAACCGCGAGAACGGGGCGTTGCATTTTTATGAACACATGGGGATGCGTAAAGTGCGTGAAGGCGATTTTGCGATAGGCAACGGCTATTATATGAACGATTATATTATGGGCATGGAGTTGTAGATTCGGCAGGATTGCCGTATCTTCGCTTCCAAAATAGTAAGAGTAATGAAACAGGTGATTTGCCCGAAGTGTGAGCATCGTTTTACGTTCGATGATACCCGTTACAGTTCCGATTGCGGCGTTTCGTTCATCTGTCCGCGATGTCGTAAACGGTTTGTGATGACATTGGCGGAGGTGGATCGTCAGAATGCCGGGACGATGGATGCTCCTTACGGTTCGATTACGGTGTTGGAGAATAGTTTTTGTGAGCGACAGGAATTCCCTTTGCGTTTGGGTGAGAATACCGTAGGACGACGTTCTCCGGGTACGGAAGTCGAAATTTCGATTGTGAGCGGCGATATGAGTATGGACCGGCGGCATTGCGTGCTGACTGTAAAAGAGGACAAGCAAGGCGGTGTCAGTTGTGTATTGCGGGATTTCCCGAGTATCACAGGCACGTTTTTACGGCACGAGATATTGGCAGACCGCGACCGCATACGGCTTCGCGACGGCGATGTGGTGACGATGGGTGCAACGACATTCATCGTTCATTTGCCCGAAGAGGAAGACGACGGATATTTGGATTATTAGTGAGGAATGGTGTGAAATGCAGCTTCTGATATACACCTTTTAAAGCAGTCGGATTCGCGATGCTGATCCGCCGCAGAAAAAATTACCCCGAAGCGTAAACGGCAAGCCGATATGCTCCGGGGATTTAAGTATGAAAACGTGCGGATTTTTGAATGTCGTATCTTTTTTAACGGGCATAGCTTAGTTTGCGTACCGTGCGGTGACCTTGCCGGTCGTAAACGGCAAGAATGTAAACGCCCGCCGCGGGATGAAACTCTGCCGTATATTGGTTGCCGTCCAATGCAAAATCGACCGGAACGACTTGCCCTTGCAAGGTATATAATTCTATTCGGGCAAGCGGTTCGCCGGTGAACCGTATCTGGATCTGCCGGTCGTCGTGGCGGATGAATACCGGTTGTCCGGCATGGTTTTCTTCTACCGAAGCCGACGACAGATCGAATACGCGCGGCATGATGCGGTGTTCGAAATAGGTGAGGTTGTCGTGATAGATGCGGATTTCATCCAGTCTGCCCACGAAACTGTATTCGGTGTTCGACGGGTCTTTGGCTCCGTAGCTGATTCCTTTGCTTGTCTCTCCGAGCGTACCGTCGAGAGCGGCGTATCCGAACAATGTCCCGTTTACATACAGTTCCATAGAGTAGCCCGTGTAGGCTGCCGATACGTGGTACCACAATCCTGTTTGGAGAGGATAGGGGTCGTCCACATCCTTTACGCCGTTCGAGGTTTTGACAGTCCAGCGCAGTTTCATATCGGGCGTCAGCGACAGTTTGTAACGCTCTTCCCAACTTCCGTGCGACAGGATAAATTGCTCCACTCCGTTTTTGCGTTCCGGACGAATCCATGCCGCAATGACTATTTTATCGCTGAATCCGAGTTCGGGATCGTTTTCCGTATAAAGTTTCTGGCTGTTGGCGGTGAGGGAAAACGCCTGGTCTTCCAATCCCCGGCTGTCGGTCGTGAAACTGCCTCCGACTTGTACGGCATTGAACTTTCCGGGTGTTGCGGCGTTTTCGGTGTTGCCAGCCAACGGGTAATAGATCACGGGCAATATCGGGTCGGGATTATTCTCTTTTACCAACAGGTCGATCGAAAAGGTGTTGCTTCCGAATGAATTGGAGGCGGTGCAGCGAACGGTGTATATGCCCGCTTCGCCGGGAATCTGCCATTGTGCATCGCTCCCTTCGGCAGTGAGCGTACCGCTTGCGGCTTCCCACTCGTAAGATACATTCGGGACGGTGCTTTGCAACGTAGGGGTGAGGGTCACGGTTTCGCCCGGAAACAACGGAAATGTCCGGCTTGCCGATATACCTGTGATGACCGGGGCATCGTACATTTCGTTGAATACTTCGATGCGTATGGACTCGCTTACGGTCGTTCCGTTTTCCGTTGCGGTGGCTTCGATCAGGTAAGTGCCTTCCGCCTCGGCAGTCCATTGCCATTGGGCAGTCTCGGCTCCGGCGACGGTCTGTCCGTTTATCGACCAACTGTAAGCGGGGGATTGAGTGTTGTCGGTGAGCAACCGAAACGTGACGGTTTCACCTGTGAGCAACTGGGTCTTGTCGGCGGTCAGCGCTTTGACCCGTATCGGAGAGGTGAAGTCGTACCCGTAGTGGTAGTCGATGATTCGGTCGCCCGATTTAAGCAGGCGTCCGTCCGGTTTGCGTTCGCATCCGGCGGGAAGCAGGCTCACTAATACTACCCCGTCGGCAGGGATGGTTATGGTGCTCTTTCCCGATACGTTTGCGGCAATCACCTGTTCGCTGATGGCATCGTACAGGTCGTAAGCACCGTCGGGTAAAGCGAGGCTGACGCTTTTCGCTTCTTCGTAGGGATTGTAGTAGAGGTAGGTGGGGAATGCGTTGTCGGCATAGAAGTCGGTGCGGTTCACATCGATTTGCAGAATCTTCTCCACATCGCTCTTTTCGACGACGGCAGCCAGATAACCTACGCTCGATCCGCTGTACAGTGAGATGTTGGTTGCCGCCCATTTCCCGTTTACGGCATCGCCCATGATGTAGGGACTGTTACCGTTCCATTTCTCTTTCATAGATTCGTAGGGCAGGCAGCTTTCCGTGTCGTATCGCCCCGACCATTCGCAACTGTTCGGTTCTTGCAGGTTGGCGGGAAGCACGTTGTTATAGAACAGCCGGCTGGCATTGGCGATATTCAGAATCCATTTGCCGAGAGCACGGGCATATCGTTTGTCGTATTTTACGACAGGTGCCAGAGCGGCTACCTGCTGGAATCCGTTCATGACGAAAGCATAGTCGTTGCCCCGGTCGTTGGCTTCACCGATCAGACCGGATACGTCGTATCCGCCCCATGTGCCTACGATCGCGCCCCAGCCGCGCACACGTGCCCGGTCGAAACACCAGTTCAGCAGTTTGTCGATGTCGTAGTTGCAATTCAGTTCGGCATTCATCCGAGCGGCAGTCAGTGTGCCGTAGGGCAGTTGCAGTTCGTACGAGGGATTTTCGGGGAAATTGCACAAGGCTTCCATAGCCAGTTGTGCACCGGTATAGTATTTTACATCGCCTGTCTTGCGGTAAGCATGCAACAGGAGCCAGGCTATCGTTCCGGCTGATTCCGGTTCTACCGCCGGGTTTACCAACGGTTTGCCGGTAGCCAGATTGAAGGCTCTATAATTGATGTCGGGGAGTGTCCAAGAGTTGGGGTTGCCGCCCAATTTGTAAATGGCATCGAGCCAGCGGTCGGCAACGGTAACGAACTGTTCGTCGAAATCGGGATCGATTTGCGGATACAGGTCGTACAGTTGATAGAAATAGACATTGGGCATGAGGTCGTACCACCAGTCGCCGCCCGATGCGGCGGAGTAGTTGTTGAGGTAGACGTTCTGTCCGTTGCGTCTGTTGAAAAAGTCTTTGGCGTAACGTACCCAGTTGTGGCCGTTCTGCGCCGATTTGTCGATATCGACTAATGTCGCACCGATGATGGCGGGCATGATGTTTATCGCCTCAGCCTGATCGTTGTGTGCATTGGTGCCTACATACGTGTCGAGGCGGATTTGCGGGACGTCGGTGTAGTTGTGTCCCGATTCCCGTACTTGGATGAGAGGCAGATAATCGCCGCTTTTTTGCGTGTCGAAGACAAAATTGTCGTACGAGCGGGTCACGCTTTTCCAGTCGCGCATCTCATAGGGCTGCGGCATGTCGGGCATTTTCTCGATCCGTTGTATCGGTTTTTGTTCGGCAAACAGGGCGAACGGCAGCGCGATACAGCCGAGTAACATATAGGCTTGTTTCATATTCTTGTAGATTGGTTGCGAAAAAAAATAGAGGGGATACATCTTTGACGGATGTATCCCCTCTTTAAGGTGTGCTATGACACACCGTTTTGTGTTTAGTACCGGCGCATCAGTAGCGCCGGTCGGTTAATCGGGACGAGGGGATTATTTTTCGTCGTTGTACAATTTTTTAGCTTGACCTTCGCTCAAAGCGATGTTGTAGATCTTCAACTCGTCGAGACTTCCGTCGAAGCCGTTCCAGCTGCTGATACCGGTAGCCCAAGAGAGAACGTCAGCCACAGGGCAAGCAGCACCGATCATGAACGGATATGCTTCGCCGGTAACGTCGCTCTTAGCAGCTTCTACTTGTGCAGTACCCAGAGCCGGTTTGCCGGATTTGTCCCAAGTTTTGGTCAATTCGCCGTTTACATAGAACGACAAGGTTCCGGCGGGCAGGTCCATCGAAACTACCAAGTGTGTCCAAGTGTTTTCGGGGCAAGAGAGGTCGCTTTCGTTGTCAGCGTCTACGATACCTTCGTTGGTAGCTACGGTGAAGAACGGTTTACCGTTGTCTTGAACTTGGAATTTCCAGTTGTGCCAGTCGCCCATAGAAACGATATAGTTACCGGATTTGGTTACATCGGGTTTAGCCCATACCGAAACAGAGAGTTTGTCGCCCAACAGCAAGCTGGAATTGAAGTCGGTTACTTGCAGGAATGCGCCGTTTTTCAAATAGATAGCTTTACCGCTCTTGCCTTCTGCAAATGTCGGCATTTCTGCTGTGCCTCCGTATTGAGTGAACAATTCGGTAGCAGTGCTGAAATTGGCAACCCATTTCTGAACACCGGTAGAAGTGAGGGCAGTGCCTTCGCCTTCATCGAATGTCCATTCGAGCAATTTGGCTTCTTCGGGGATAGCACCGAATGCAGCGGCTTCGAAAGCTTTCTTGGCTTCTTTCAACTGAGTCAGAAGGTTGTCTACGACTGTTTGAGTTTTAGCGCTTGTCAAAGCCGTGGTAATAGCGGCAACTTTCGTTGTGAACTCGTCGATAGCTTCTTGGGGATAATCGGCAGTAGTAGCGTTAGCGAGCAGGTCGGCACATTCGGTGAGGAGTGCTTCGATTTCCGTTTTGTCTACGTTTACCGGATCATCTTTCTTGTTGTCGTCGTCACAAGCTGCGAACGTCAAGGTGAAGCAGCATGCCAACATCATGGCAATGAACTTGAAATTCAATAAATTTTTCATAATAATAAAATTAAAAGTGTTAGTATAATTGGTTGTTTAAAAAGATCTGTTTTATAAGGCTTGGTTCGCGTCGATTTCCGATTGCGGAATCGGGAAGTAGAACCGTTTGTCAGTCCACGGCAGGTCGCTGCCCAGAGCGGCTTGTGCCGCCTCTTTCCCGTAGCGCATCAGGTCGAAGAAACGGTGGAATTCAAATCCCAGTTCCTTGCGGCGTTCGTTGCGGATGACGGTGCGCAGCGAGGCTTCGTCGGTGGCTGCGGTTTCTGCCAGTCCGGCACGGTCGCGTACTTTGTCTACTTCGATCTTCGCCAATTCGGGATGATGCGATTCGTTCAACGCTTCGGCTTTCATCAGCAGGATGTCGGCGTAGCGCAGATAAACGTACGACAGACCTCCGTCGCCTTTCGTACCGGCGGGCACTTCACTGAGCGGCTGGTTGTGTTTTTTCACTAAATATCCGGTAGACGACCACGATGCACTGAATGTATTGTCGTTCAACCACGGTTTCCCGTCGCGACCGATCGAAGCATCGAGACGCGGATCGTCTTCTCCCTCTTCGGTCTTTTCGTTGAAGCAAGCTACGTAGCTGTCGGTCGGGGCATTGAAATAGTATCCGCTCTCATTCTGGGGTGCGAAGTATTGGTTCAGGGAATTACCCAGACCGGGGTTTGCACCGGTAAGGAAACAGATTGCGAACACGCTTTCGATGCTGTTTTCGTTACCCAGTTTGAAAAGGTCGGCATAGTCTTCTTCCAGATCGTAGAGATGAAGGTCGTCCAATAATTGGATCGAAGTGAGTGCATCTTCGTATTTGCCTTGATACAGTTGCGCTTTTGCCAGCAGTCCGTAGGCGGCACCTTGTGTGGCACGTCCGGGATCGGTGGCGCGGAGCGCGGGTGCGGCATCCGAGAGGTCGCGTTCGATCTGTTCATAGATCTTTTCGACCGAAGAGAGCCCTACGTGGATATTTTCCGGCAGAGTCTGCGGTTTCAGTTTCAAGGGCACTTCGCCGAAGATGTTTACCAGATTGAAGTACGACAAAGCCCGGAAGAATTTGGCTTCGGCAATGTATTTGTCTTTCGTCGTCTGATCGAACGAAGCATTCGAAACACCTTCTATTACGTTGTTGGCACGGGAGATCACCTCGTAGGTATTCATCCAGAATTCGGACAGCATACCGTTGTCGGCGTTAGCCGTGAAATTGTCGATGTATTCGATGTCGCTCTGGTCGCCGTCGGCACCGCCTTTGATCGCATCGTCGGAAGCTACATCGCCGAATTTCCACAAGTTGATGAAGTAGGTGGCTCCGTTATAGATCCCGTTTACGGCAAGCTGTGCCTGCTCGGGGTTTGAATACACCTTGTCGGTGTCGAACCGACCTTTCAGCGGTTCGTTCAGAAAATCATCGCATGCCGTGAAAAGAGCGGCGGCAGCAAATAGTGTGATTATAGTTTTTTTCATCGCAATCGAATTTTAGAAGGTTAAGTTGATACCGAAAGTGTAGGTGATAGCGACGGGATAAGTACCCCAGTCGATACCGTTAGCCCGGTCGCCTTCGCTCGAAGAGTTGGCGCTGACCGTCATTTCCGGATCGAAACCGCTGTATTTCGTGATGGTGAACGGATTGGTTACCGAAGCGTAGATGCGGAATTTGTCGATACCCCACGTTGTGGTGTCGAACGTGTAACCCAATTGTACGTTTTTCAGACGCATATACGAACCGTCTTCGAGGAATCGGGTCGATACCCGGGTATTGTTCGCTTTGGCTTTCCACGAAGCACGCGGGTATTCGTTGGTCGAACCTTCGCCTGTCCAGTGGTTGTCGTAATAGCGTTTGGTCACGTTGAATCCGCGGTAGAAACCTTCGCTGTCGGTGAGGATCTGGTTGTAGATCTTGTGTCCGAATGCGCCTTGGAAGAAGAGACCGAGATCGAATCCTTTGTAATAGGCGTTGATCGTGATACCGGTAGTGAATTTCGGGATCGAGCTGCCTACGTGCTTGCGGTCTTTATCGTCGATCACGTTGTCTTCGCAGTTGTTTTTATATTTCACATCGCCCGGGCGTACACCGCTGCCTTGATAGGGCGAGATCAGTATTTCCGTTTCGTTCTGGAAGATACCGTCCATTTCGTACATGAAGAACGAGCCGATCGGATAGCCTACTTCCGTTTTGGTGGCATATACGCCGTGGTCTACGCGACCGGAGTAGATCGGAGCATCGAGTTCGAGCACTTCGTTGTAGAGGTAACCTCCGTTGAAGGTGATGTCGAAGCCGTAGTCTTTGCGGTAATGGCGGTACATCAATTCGAGATCGACACCCCGGTTCAATACTTTACCGCTGTTGATGAAGAACGGATCTGCCGTACCGCTGGAAATCGGCAACGAGGCTTCTACCAGCATACCGTCGTTGATCTTGTTGTAGAAGTCGGCGGAGAAGGCGATCGAACCTTTCAGGAATTCCATGTCCACACCGACGTTGAACTGGTTACTGGTTTCCCATTTCAGATCGGGGTTTCCGAGTTTGCTCAATGCCATGCCGTAGAAGGAAACGCCTCCGAACGGGTAGTTATAGCCCGAATTGTAAATGTTGGCGTAACCGTACATACCGATGTTCTGGTTACCGATAGCACCGTAACCGACACGGAGTTTCAGTTTGTTCATCCAGTCTACATCCTGCATGAAGGCTTCCTGATCGAGATTCCATCCGGCAGATACCGAGTAGAATGTACCCCAGCGGTTTTTACCGATGAATTTGGACGAACCGTCGCGGCGAACCGTTCCGGAGACGTAGTAGCGCGATTTATAGTTGTATTGGGCTTGTGCGAAGAACGATGCAAGGGCGTATGCCTCTTCGGTTTCGCTGGCGATTTTGTTTTGTGCCGTACCGTTGCCGATGTAGAGCACGTCTTTGTTCCAGATCGAGTAGCTTTGATCCGACGCATTCAAGGTCTTGTAGGTATTGCGGTTGGCTTCGAAACCGATCAAAGCCTGGATCGTGTGGTCTTCGTTGAATGTGTGCTGCCAGTCGAGTACGGTATTGAATGTCCAGCTAAGGTTGCGGTACGTGTTTACGTTCACGCCGTTGCGTCCGTTGATACGTCCGTCGTCACCCCAAGTCTTGTTCAGTTCCTTGTAGCGGCTCGAATTGTAGTCGAGACCGAATTTGTTGGTCCATTTCAGGTCGAACGGCAGTTTGAACGTAACGTTCAAGTTGGTCAGCAATCCGTCGGTCGTGCGTTTGCGGTCGGTGTTTTCGGCATATCCCACCGGGTTGTAACCGTCGCCGAAGAATGTATCGTAGACCGAATTTCCGAAGTAATTGCTCGGTTTGTCGATGTAGTTGCCGTCGGCATCTTTAATGGGGATGGCGGGGTTGCGGAACATGGCGTAACGTACCACGCTACCGCCTTCGCTGTTTCCGTAACCGTCGCCCGAACTGGCTACGGTCTGGGTGTTGGCGATCGACCCGTTCATGGAGAATCCGACGCTCAGCCATTTCTTTACATCCGAGTTGATGCTGGCACGCAGCGTGGCGCGTTCGTATCCGCTGTTGCGGATGATACCTTCTTGATTGAAATACGAACCGGAGATCATGTAATTGACTTTGTCCGTACCGCCGCTTACGCTCAGTTCCTGATTGAAGATCGGGGCGGTGCGGAAGATCGAACCTACGTGGTCTACATCGGCGAGTCCGTTGAGATAGTCGCCTTCGATCAACGGGCGGGTGATGGCGGTGCCGATGTTATCGACAGCCGTTGCCTGGTTGTAGATGTCGATATACTCTTTCGTATTCGCCATTTCGATCAGATTCCCATGTGTCTGGAAACCGAACTGTCCGTGATAAGTAACCTGAGCTTTGCCTTTCTTTCCCGATTTTGTGGTGATTAATACGACACCGTTGTTGGCACGCGAACCGTAAATGGCTGCCGACGATGCGTCTTTCAATACCGAGATGTTTTCGATATCGTTGGGCGAAAGCGTGTTGAGTGCGTCTTCTACGGGAATGCCGTCTACGATATAGAGCGGTTCGTTATCGGAGCTGATAGAACCGACACCGCGTACACGTACCGAGATTCCTGCGCCCGGAGCACCGGTAGCATTGGAAACCTGTACACCGGCGATACGTCCCTGCATGGCTTGCGCGGTAGAGGCTACCGGCAGTTCGGAGATTACTTTACTGTCGATTTTCGACACGGCGCCGTTGATGTCGCGGCGTTTCATCGAAGTATAACCTACTACGACTACTTCGTCCATCAGTTCGGCTTTTGAATGAAGCGTCACGTCTATCTGTGTACGTCCGTTTACTTTTTCGCTGACGGCTTCATATCCCATATACGAGAATGAGAGCGTTGCGTTTTCGGATGCCTTGATCGAATAAGCACCGTCCAGATCGGTCGATGTGCCGACGGTAGTACCGTCTACCCGGACACTGACACCCATCAGGAGTTCGCCGCTTTCGGCATCTTTTACCGTACCGGTAACGATGCTTTGGGCTTGGGCAAAAAATGCCGTTGCCAAGAGGCAGAATGTGATAATTGCGTTCTTTAACATATGTATTATCTTAAAGGGTTTGTTTATTTATAGCTGATAACCTTGCCGTCGGCGGTCAGGATGCGGTCGCCGCTCTGTTTGAGTTGCGTTCCGGCGGGGAGTTCCACGATCACGCGGGCTGCCGATACGGGCAATCCGATGGAGAATGTTCCCGATTGATTGCGGGCTACATACTCTTTGGCAACGATGTCGAAGAGGTCTACTGCCGTTTCGGAAGCGTATTCTACATTCCGGTTGTCTTCATACGGGTTGTAGTAGAGATATACCGGGAACGGGCGTTCGGCATAGAAGTCGGTTGTATTGCAGTTGATTTGCAGGATGCCTTCTACGTCGGTCGTGCGGATCATGGCGCCGAGCAATCCGACCGGTGATGTGCTGTACAGGCTGAACATACTTTCCGCCGGATTATTGGGATTCCAGTTCGGACCGTCGCCCAGAGCTACCGGTTCTACGCCTTTGAGCGATTCTTTGCCGTAGCAATCGGTTTTCCGCAATCCTTCGTAGGCGATATTGCCCTCGGTCAGATTTTTCATTTCGGGCAACCATTGGTGTTGGTCGTCGATTTCGGTGGGGTAGAAGAGCCGGCAGGCGTTGGCGTTGTTCAGCATCCATTTGCCGATAGCCGTGGCGAACTGCGGTTCGTATTTTACCATCGGAACCAAAGGCCAGGTGAGTTTGACGCTGTTCATGAAGAACGCATAACCGCCGCCGTCGATGAGGCTGCCTTGCAAGCCGTGTACATCGTAATCGCCCCAACGTTCGGCAATGACACCCCATCCGTGGCGTCCTTTCGGATTCTTACATCCGTCGAAAGTCCAGTCGATGATTTTTTTCACGTCGTAATTCGTTCCTTCTTCCGCATTGAGCCGGGCGGCAACGATTGCCGACATCGGGAGCAGGATTTCGTAGAAGCGGCTCTCTTTCTGTGCCAGCAGGGCTTCGAGTGCCGTTTTTGCGTGAGCTAAATAACGGGGGTCGCCGTATTTTTGGTAAGCGGCATAAAGTACCCATGCGTGTCCGCCGGCGGCATCCTGCTGCAAGGGAATGTGATTGACCATGCCCTGCATTTTGGAGTAGTCGAAGAACGAGTAGTCGTAGTTGCCGTTCAATACGGAATCGGCGGCACAGAACTGTTCGGCTACCGTATGCTGAATGGCATCGGCACCTTCTACTCCGGGGAATACGTCGCAAAGAGCGTAGTACAATACATTGGGGAATACATCGTACCACCAGTCACGTCCGTAGCCTCCGCCGAGCAGGGCTACTTGCGGGCAGGTGTTGTTCATCACGATATTCCAGCCGTTGTCCGAGTTGAAATAGTTTTGCACCATTTTCACGTAGTTGTATCCGTCCTGGTCGGTTTTGTCGATGCCGATCAATCCGGCGCCGAGCAGGGCTGCCAATGTGTTCAGGCTTTCGTGGAATTCACCTCCGTTGTTTTTCGGTCCTTGACGGCAGTCGTTCACCGCAGTGTACAGACCGAAGGTCGTTTGGGGGATATTCCGTTGCGAGCGGTCGAGCCAGATGACGGGATTGCCGCAGATGCGGGTATTGAAATCGAAAGCGTATTTGTCGAAATCGACCGCTTTCTGGTGCCAGTCGAGCATTTTGTACGGTTCGGGTTTGTTCGGCATCAGTTCGATCCGGTCGATCGGAGTCTGTGCCACCGGTTTGCCGTAGGGTGTGTTATTGCAGGAAGAGAGGAGAGCCGCCGTCCCGCAGAACAGAAGGATCAGATTATTTGCTTTCATTCTCTAATTTGTTTGATTGGTTGATAATGTGTTTGCTGAGCGGCAACGAGAGCAGTTGCAGCGTACCGACGATGATCAGTGCATATTTGAGTGCGAAGTCTTCTGATACGTGGAACGCCAGTACAAGGAAAATGATGAGGCCCGATGCCCTGCCGATGAACAGTCCGAACTCGTGGCTGAGGATATAGGCATATTCGTTACGCTTTTCGATCGCGGAAACCACGTCGATGGTTTTCATCATGATCGGGAAGTATGCCAAGTCGTGCAACGGTTGGAAGATAACTTTGCAGAGCACGAAAATGATGACACCGGTAGCGGAGAAGAGAATGCCGTTGAAGATCGTTCCGATCAGGAAAATGAACAGACCTGCGCCGAATACGAAGATGCGGTGTTTGGGTTTGGTCACCCTGCCGAGAACATAGACCAATATGGCGGTGATACATCCGCTGATGCCTTGAATGACGCCGAGCGAACCTTCTTCGCCGACTAATTTCATCACGAGGATAGCGGGAGCGGTGACGAGGAAGCCTTGTACCAATCCTTTCAGACTTGCCAGCGAGAGCATCTTATACCACAGCGGGTGATAGCGGAAATAGAGGAAGTTTTTCTGTTCCGGATTTTCGAAGTGTCCGCGCGACAGTACGATACAGGCGATCACCGCAATGATCGTGGCAATGATCGTGACGATGCGGTAGGAGTAGTTTACGTCGATTTCGATGCCGAAGATGTGTTGTCCCGACAGTCCGGCGATCAGAGCGCCTACGCCCAACGGAACAATGATCGAGGCAACGGTGAATGCAAACGATTCCAGTCCGAAGAAATAGTTCCGGTTGTCGTCGTTGGTCGAGTTCAGAGCCAGCAGGTAACGGTTGGTCCAGAAGAATCCGGAAGCCGCACCCATAGCAAATCCGGCGATTGCCAGTTCGGCGACACCGAGTTGCGAGATCATCATCATGCCTACCATCGACATTCCGCTGATCAGGATACCGATCATGTAGAGGTGGTTTACCCGGAAATGTTTCAGCAGATACCCGTTGATGACCGAAGTGAAGACGATACCGACATACATCGCCAGCTGGTAGAGGGCGACGAATGCGGGGCTGCTCGTGTTGCGCATGATATACGCGCCTACGAATACCTCTACGATCGGCAGTACCAATGCGTAGAGCATATTGGTGGCAAGCAACACCTGCATGTTGTGCGGCGCGGCACGGAATACTTTATATTCGTTCGTGATTTTGCTTAACATGATCCGCGGCGGTTTAATAGTTGAGCGTTTGGAGTATTTCGCGGATAGAGAGCGTAGCTTTGCAGATCACTTCGTCGCTTGCCCCGTAGTACATGTGTACGGTGTCGCCGTCGATGTAGTGTCCGTTGGTGAAGACTACGTTGCCGAAAAATCCGGTCTGTTCGTAGGGTGCTATCGGTTCCATGATCGGCTCTTCGCTACGGGCGAGTACCCGGCTCGGGTCGTTGATGTCGAGCAACAAGGCTCCTAAACAATAGCGGTTTTCGCGGGTGGCTCCGTGATATATTTCGAGCCAGCCTTTTTCGGTGCGGATCGGTGCAGCTCCGGCTCCTACGCGGGCTGAATCCCATTTCCCTTCGCGTGTGGTGGCTACGCATTTGTGGTTGCCCCAATGCAGACGGTCGGGCGATTCCGCCAGCCAGATGTAGTTGCCTCCCAACTCGGGACTGCTCGGACGGTGGAATGCGTAATATTTGCCGTTGATCTGTTCTTCGAACAAGGCACAGTCTTTATTGTGCGGCGGGAAGATCATACCGTGGCGGGTATAGTTCTTGAAGTCTTTGGTCTCGATCAAGCCTACGCCTACGGCTACCGGCGATACTTCGGTGAATGTGAGGAAGAAGCCGTCGGGAGTGGTGGCTACGCGGCAGTCTTCGATACCGAACGATTCGAGGTTGCCTTCGCCGAAGATGGGCGGATAGGCGGGATCTTCGTGGAAGTGAACACCGTCTTCGCTGCAAACCAAGCGCAGATACGACATCGTTGTCAAGTAGTTCTGCCCTTTGTATCCGATTACGCGGGGATCGGAAGCATCGAGATCGGGATCGTTTACGTCGAAGCTGACCACCTCGATTTTCCCTTGTGCATTATATATCGGGAAACTGATCTTGTTTTCGATCTGTTTCGGGCGTTCTGCTACGCGGAGCAACATCCATACTTTATTATTGTAACGGAAAACACCGGGGTTGAGCAAGCATACGATTTCCATGCCTTCAATGCCCGGACGGAGGTCGGTCGGCCTCATGATGGGGTTCATCGAATCTCTTTTTGCTATGTCCATGATATTATTGTTTGTGTTGTTTTTAAGGTTAAGGGAAACCGGCGGTAGCACTGCCGCTCTGTTTCCGAAAGCAAACGTAATTATTTTATAAGAAACGGGGAGTATATTATCGTTTCAAAAGGGTATACAACTGGGAAAAGTATGCGAATGTATAAATAGTACACTTTTTTGAAACAATAGTATACTACCCCGTAAATGTTTGAACCTGAATGTAAATACGCTTTGAGATACTTCTGTATGGGGATCGTTGTCTTTTTTCGTTTCGACACGAAATAAAAAATGCCATGTCGTTTTTTTTCTTTCGTGCTTTTCGTACCTTTGGCTACGCCTTAGATACTTCGCCTCGGCAAAATTGCAAATAGATTTGCATGGTGCTCCCGGCTTAATCGTATCTTCGACTGTGTTTCGATACGGAAGCATGGCTTCGTATCGGTATCCCGATTTTTCAACTGTCCTTAGTCTATATCAAAAACAATGTGCTATTATCGGTTTCTGCATTTTCTCCTCATGTTGTTGCTCCTCCTTCCGACGTCGGTGTTTACCGGTCGGGCGAATGAAAACAAGGTCAAACGTTTCGGCAATAACGACGGATTATCGAACAGCTCGATCAATTCGATATTTCAGGATTCGAACGGACTGATGTGGTTCGGTACGTGGGACGGGCTGAACGTGTATAACGGTGCGGAGTTCGAGACTTTCCGGCACGAACGCTATACCGATAGCGTATGTACGATTTCCCATCCGGTGGTACGCGACATTTTCGAGGAGCGCAAAGGGGTGCTTTGGATAACTACCGACTTCGGAATCAATCGTTTCGATCTGGCTACGCATCAGATCGAGTCTTATTATCTGGGTTATCGCGACAGCGGTATATTCCGTGAGAAATCGTTTTTGGCTACGACCGACGGGAATGGGCACGTATTGGCTTCGGTGTACAATACCGGAGTGTTTCTGTTTAATGCGGCATCGAAATCGTTCGATCCGGTGGAGCTGCCGCAGGTCGATGCCCGAAGTGTGACACATCTGTTTTTTGATGCGTCGGGTCATTTATGGCTGGTTTGTGACCGCCCTCAGGAGATATGGCGTCTGACACTGACATTCGATAAGTCGGGTGTCGGGGTAACGAACAGCGAACGACTGACCCCGGAACATCCGTTCGTATATGTCTGCTACGACCGGCAGAACCGGGTCTGGTTGCAGGACGATGCCCATAATCTGTATTCGTGCCATATAGCCGAGAAACGCTTTCTGCCGTGGTACGACTGGAACGGCAAGAAGTTGAGTTCCAGACTGAATGCCGTGCTTTCGACTTCCGAAAAAATTTATTTTGCGACCACATCCGGACTGATCGTATGCGATAAGGCGGATTGGAGTGTTTCGCATCTCTTTTCCGGCATTTCCATCTTTTCGGTGTGTCAGGGTTCGCAGGACATCCTGTGGGTGGGAACCGATACGCAGGGCGTTTACCGGCTGTTGGACGACGGTGCCTATTTCACGTCGTACACCCGTAACAATATTCCGGAACTGGGAACGTATGCGATCCGTTCGATTTATCGCGACGGGAACAATGTGCTGTGGGTCGGGACGAAAGGCGGAGGGCTGGTTTCGGTTACCTATTTAGGCTCGACGTTGCAAAATTCGCGGAAATATACCCGAGCGGACGGTTTGCTGAACAATTCGGTATTTGCGATTGCTCCGGGACGGAACGGCGATTTCTGGATCGGAACCGACGGCCGCGGGGTGAATTATTACGATGCGGGACGACAGGCGATACGGACGCTTGCTTCCTCCGAATTCGATCTTTCGCAGATCGAGTCGATATACGGCATTTTGCAGTCGAACGATTCGACCTTGTGGCTGGCGACCGGAGGAAACGGACTGTTCCGCCTGCATTTCGACCGCCGTTATGCCGGGGAGTATCGGGTAACATCGTTGGTGAACTATCGTTTTACGGGCGAGCCGGGCGGCATTAAGGGCAATGTCATTTACGATATGGTGATGCAGGGCGATTCGACGTTGTGGGTGACGACACGGGGCGGAGGTCTGAACCGTCTCGATCTGCGTACCGGATCGTTTACCGGATACGACTCGGGCGTATCGACTTCGGAAATTTGCAGCAACGATGTGATTTGCCTGTATGTAGACCGTAAAGACCGGTTGTGGGTAGGTACTTCGGCGGGCTTGAATTGTCTGGAAGATGTGAATGCCCCGGTATTTAAACATTATACGGAAAGCAACGGATTGGCAAACAGTAATATACACGCTATACTCGAAGATGCCGAAGGGTATATATGGGTGAGTACGAACAAGGGGCTGTCCCGAATGGACGTACAGCACGAAACGTTTGTACATTATTTTTATAGTGACGGTTTGCAGGACAATGAGTTTTCGGACGGTGCGGCGTTATCGGTTTCCGACGGACAGGAACTCTATTTCGGCGGGGTGAACGGCTTCAATGTGTTCCGCCCGTCGCAGATCGGTCTGAGTGATTATAATCCTCCGCTCTATCTGTCGTCGTTCCGTATCGACAACGAGATGCAGGAACTGCCCCGGAATGCGGTGTTCGAACCGGAGATCGATTACAGAAGCCACTCGATCGGATTCCATTTCTCGATATTGGATTATGTCGCCAACGACAAATGCAAGCTGGCATATAAACTGCTGCGTGAAAACGATGACGATACGGGCGAGTGGATTTCGATAGGCAACGGACGGGATGTGATTTTGTCGAATCTGGCTTCGGGGCATTATACCCTGCATGTTTCCTACACCAACCGCGACAATCAGTGGACGGAAGATGCGTTCTTGTTCCAATTTACCGTAGCATCGCCGTGGTGGGCTACCCGTACGGCTTTTGTCATCTATCTGCTGCTGGTACTGGGTATTTCGTTTTTGTTCGTGTGGATACAGCGTTACCGGATGGCGGCACTTCATAACCGGGAAATGGAACGGTTGGAGGTGGAAAAGAAAGAGGAGATCCATCAGGCGAAGTTGCGTTTCTTTACGAATATCGCACACGAGTTCTCCAATTCGATCACATTGATTTACGGTCCGTGCGAACGGTTGATAAACGATGCCAAACTGGATGGAAAGTCACGGGAACTGTTGAATATCATCAAGCGCAATGCCGAGCGGATGCAGCAGCAGATACAACAACTGATGGAGTTCCGCAAGGCGGAGACCGGACACTTGACTTTGCATTTCGAATCGGTGGATGTGCAGGAGTTGATCAAATATACTTCCGACAGTTTTCTGGAAGTGGCGGAGGAGAAAAAAATCCGTCTGTCGCTCGATCTCGATAAAAGCGTACCGGCATGGGTGCTCGACCGCGATGCCTTTGAAAAAGTGATTTTCAACCTGCTTTCCAATGCGTTCAAATATACGCCTGCAAACGGTACGGTAAATGTCGTGTTGGGACTGGCGGAAGACGGGCAGCTGATGTTCCGCTGTACGAATAGCGGCCCCGGTATCGCGCCCGAAATGTTGCAGACGGTATTCAACCGTTTCAGGGTGTTGGATAATTTCGAATCGAAACTGTCGCAGGGTGTTTACACCCGTAACGGTATCGGACTGGCGATGTGCCAGAATCTGGTGCGTTTGCTCAACGGTACGATTTCGGTCGATAGCAAGGTCGATGAATATACGTCGTTTACCGTATTGATTTCGGCGGACAATGTGGCGGAAGCTCCTGTGCAGCCGGCTATCGGCGAAATTATCGCGGCATTGCCCGAGTTGCCCAAAGAGTATGTGTCGGAGAAGGATATGAAGACGATATTGGTGATCGACGACCAACCCGAGATACGTCAGTTTATCATCGGTGCATTGGGCGAGCGGTATGCATTCGTTGAGGCGGGCGACGGGCAGCAGGCATTGGAAGAGATGAAGCGGGTGATGCCCGATTTGATACTGTGCGATGTGGTGATGCCGGTAATGGACGGGTTCACGTTCCTGCAAAAGGTGAAGGACGATGTGCGCACCAAACATATTCCGGTGATATTGCTTTCGTCGAAATCGTCGGTGGAAAATCAGATCGAGGGTATCGAACACGGTGCGGATATGTATATCGGGAAACCGTTCCATCCCGGTCATTTGTCGGCGGTAGTCAATCGCATATTGGGTAATCAGGAGGCGATCCGCAACTACATGGAGTCGCCGCTGGTTTATGCCGAGCAGTTCAATGGAAAATTGATCGACAAGATGGACAAGGAACTGATGGATAAAATCTTGTCGCTATTGTCGCAGAACCTCGACAACGAAGAGTATAATCAGGATGCCCTTTCTGCCGATCTGTCGATCAGCCGTGTGCAGCTCTATCGCAAGATCAAGACGCTGACCGACCGTACGCCTGCCGACTTTATCCGCAACTACCGTTTGCAGGAAGCGGAACGGATGCTGCGTACTACCAACAAAACCGTGCAGGAGATCATGGTCGATTGCGGGTTTCACAACAAAGCCTATTTCTACCGGGTATTTGCCAAAGTATATCATTGTCCCCCGAAAGAGTATCGGATGCAACAGACCGGAATGCAGCAGATCGGCGGGGAGAATGAGCCGGGTTCTTGGTTCAGATAATGTGCGGAGCCGGGCAACGGGGAACAGAAAGCGGTGTGCCGGAATATCCGCTTTGCTGTCATCGGATGGGCTAAGCCGTTTACGTCGGCAAGTATCTGTCGCTCTTATCTTCAAGTTTTGTATCTTATTTGTTTTGACATACTAAAAGGGGTTGCATCGGATCTCATTCCGGCACAACCCCTTTCTTTTGCAAGCTGCGATTGCAGGCTTTTTTAATTAAATAGATGTATAATTACTCTTGTTCGAGTTCGAGCGTTTTCGTAGGCTGGTCGCATACTTCCGTCGGACCGAAATATTGGATCGGACCCGGATAAACATAGCACGTGTTCATAGCCCATGTGCCGCGTTTGCTGGCGAAGTATTTGAACGGCGCGCCATCGAGACGTACCAAAGCTTTTTGGATAACGGGTTTCATTTCTCCGTGACGACGCTCCATGTTCATCATCATGGTTACAGGTACACCGCCGGCGATCCATTTGCTTGCCGGTTTTGTCGTGTTGCGAACCGATGCCATATAACCGGTTTTGCCTTCGCCGATAAGCATGGATGCCGTGTAACCGAGCGAGTAGCAATAGTCTGCATCGAAGTTGGACGGAGCGGCGCAACGGCCTTCGTATCCGAAGAAGTGGTATTGTGTAGCGAATTTGCCGACAAACTTGCCTTCTTCTTTCATGGCAGCCAAACGGCGTCCTACCATTTCACCGAGCAATTTCTCCGTTTCGATGAGCGATACCTGTACGTTTCCGTGGGGGTCGCGGTCGAGCGTAAGCTGACGGGCAACACCTTCGGGCAGGCTGGCGTAGATCGCTGCGTTTTCGGCAGAGAGGTGGTTGATGATATAGTTGCGTTGTTCCGATTTCTTGATCATGGCAAATTCTGCACCGTTGCTTGCCAGATAGTCGTTCAGTTCGGCAATGAGGTTCTTCATAGCCGGAATGAATTCGATGAGGCCTTCGGGAATCAATACCGTACCGAAGTTGTGGCCTTCTGCGGCACGGGCGGCAACGATGTCGGCGATTTCGTTCACGATGTCGTCGAGCGTCATTTTTTTCGCTTCCACTTCTTCCGAGATCAGACAGATGTTCGGTTGCGTTTGCAGAGCGCATTCGAGGGCGATGTGCGAAGCCGAACGTCCCATCAGTTTGATGAAGTGCCAGTATTTTTGAGCCGAGTTGCAGTCGCGTTGGATATTGCCGATCACTTCGGAATAAACTTTACAAGCGGTATCGAAGCCGAACGAAGTTTCGATCATTTCGTTTTTCAAGTCGCCGTCGATAGTTTTCGGGCAGCCGATCACTTGTACACCGGCGTTGATCTGTTTGTAGTATTCAGCCAATACGCAGGCATTGGTGTTGGAGTCGTCGCCGCCGATGATGACGATTGCTTTCAGATCCAGTTTCTTGGCGATTTCCAGACCTTTGTCGAATTGTTCTTTTTTCTCCAATTTGGTACGACCCGAACCGATGATGTCGAAACCGCCCGTATTACGGTAGTTGTCGATGATGTCGGAAGTCAGCTCGATGTATTTATGGTCGATCAAACCGCCGGGGCCCAGCAGGAATCCGAACAGACGGCTGTCGGGATTCATTTTTTTCAGACCGTCGAACAGACCGGAAATTACGTTATGTCCGCCGGGAGCTTGTCCTCCGGAGAGGATTACACCTACATTGATGGCGGGATATGATTTCTTTTCTTCGCACGGAACGAATTTCAAAACGGGCATTCCGTACGTGTTGGGGAACAGTTTCGCAATTTCTGCCTGGTCGGCAACCGATTGAGTCGGTGCGCCCTCTTCAATTTTCACATTTCCGGTCAATGCTTCGGGCAACTTGGGCCGGTAAGCAGCGCGCGCGGTTTGCAAAGCACTTTTTTTCATGATCAATGAGTTTGTTTACTGAATATAATTGAGCCGCAAAAGTAACTATTTTTTTTCAGATTCAGTCATCGAATCCCGAAAAACATATTGTTCGGAGCGAAAAGCTTTTACCGTTTGATTATCGGCAGACTTCCCGAATTTTCCCCAGTTGAGTTCTTGTGAAAAAGTAAAGAAATGCGTACCTTTGCGCCGTCTAAAAAAGGCTTTAATATTCACTATAAAATAAAAAGAGCGAATTATGATTTATTCACACGAAGTAGAACACATGTGTGTTGTAAAAAAAGGACCTAATCACGGTCCGGCTCCTATCCCCGAAGAGGGAAAATGGGTAAAAGCCAAAGAAGTGATTGATATCTCGGGTTTGACTCACGGTATCGGTTGGTGTGCTCCTCAACAAGGTGCATGTAAACTGACTTTGAATGTGAAAGACGGCGTGATTCAAGAGGCTCTTGTCGAAACGATCGGTTGCTCCGGTATGACTCACTCGGCTGCTATGGCATCTGAAATCCTCCCGGGCAAGACGATTCTCGAAGCCTTGAACACCGACTTGGTATGCGACGCTATCAACACGGCTATGCGCGAACTCTTTCTTCAAATCGTTTACGGTCGTACGCAATCTGCATTCTCCGAAGGCGGTCTGCCGATCGGTGCAGGTCTGGAAGACTTGGGTAAAGGTCTCCGCAGCCAGGTAGGAACGCTCTACGGTACGTTGGCAAAAGGTCCCCGTTACCTCGAAATGGCAGAAGGCTATATCAAGACTCTGGCACTCGACGAAAATGATGAGATCTGCGGATATGAATTTGTTCACATGGGCAAATTTATGGACGAAATCAAGAAAGGAACAGATGCAAATGAGGCTTTGAAGAAAGTAACCGGTACATACGGTCGCTTTACGGCAGAGGCTGGCGCAGTAAAATATATTGACCCTCGTCACGAATAATTAACAAAACCATTCGGAGGCGTTGGTCGTGTACTGTATGCGGTCGTTGTACCGTGTCTCCGAGTCTTAAACTCAAAAACAATTATGGCATTATTTGAAAGTTACGATCGTCGTATCGAAAAAATCAATGCAGCTTTGAACGCTAACGGTATCAAAGATATCGACGAAGCCAAAGCACTGTGCGACAGCATTGGCGTTGATCCATATAAAACCTGTGAAGAAACTCAACCTATCTGCTTCGAAAACGCAAAATGGGCGTATGTAGTAGGTGCTGCAATCGCTATCAAGAAAGGTTGCAAAAATGCTGCCGACGCTGCCGAAGCTATCGGTATCGGTTTGCAGGCATTCTGTATCCCCGGTTCTGTGGCAGAAGACCGTAAAGTAGGTCTGGGTCACGGTAATCTGGCAGCCCGTCTGCTCCGCGAAGAGACCAAATGTTTCGCATTCCTTGCCGGTCACGAATCGTTCGCTGCTGCCGAAGGTGCAATCAAGATTGCTGCCAAAGCCGACAAAGTACGTAAAGAACCGCTCCGTTGCATCCTCAACGGTCTGGGTAAGGATGCTGCGCAAATCATTTCGCGTATCAACGGATTTACTTACGTTCAAACCGAATTCGATTATTTCACCAGCGAATTGAAAGTTGTTCGCGAAGTGGCTTACTCGAACGGTCCGCGTGCCAAAGTGAAATGCTATGGTGCCAACGACGTTCGCGAAGGTGTGGCTATCATGCACAAAGAAGGTGTGGATGTATCTATTACGGGTAACTCTACGAACCCCACTCGTTTCCAACACCCGGTAGCCGGTACGTACAAAAAAGAATGTACCGAAATGGGTAAAAAATACTTCTCCGTAGCATCCGGAGGTGGAACGGGCCGTACATTGCACCCCGATAACATGGCTGCCGGTCCGGCTTCTTACGGTATGACCGATACGATGGGACGTATGCACTCCGACGCTCAGTTCGCAGGTTCGTCTTCCGTACCGGCTCACGTTGAGATGATGGGCTTCCTCGGAATGGGTAACAACCCGATGGTAGGAGCAACCGTAGCTGTCGCTGTCGATGTGGCTACTGCATTGAGCAAGTAATCCCGATATTACAGATATTACAGATACAAAAGGGTTGTGTCGAAATGCAAGTTTCGGTGCAACCCTTTTCATATATCTTTTTCCGCCGGAGGCATCCGGACGGCTCTTTCCGGAACTTCCGTATCCATGTGGATTTTTTGACTATACCTTTCCGTTTCATCCAGTGGCAATTTGCAGCAGTATAGATCAAAAAAAGCGATTTTTACCGAAAGAATTATCAATAAATCATCCTGCGGTGTGGCGAATTTTATCTATTTTTGTAAAAAGATAACCTTGTGAACCGGATACGTCGTTCCGTCTTGTGTGAAGGAACGTTGCATGCGGTGCGGTTTGTCCGAAAGAAAATAATCGTCTGTTGCCGGTTGTCCGGTGCAATCGAGGCGGGGAAGGTTTCCTGCCGATCTTGTCCGTTTGCCGGCAAGACGGATATATAGAACTGTAAAATAATTATCTTAATATCTAATCAAGTTCAGACTATGAGTTTAATGGATGAAATTATTGCGCGTGCCCAAGCAAACAGACAGCGCATTGTCCTTCCCGAAGGAACGGAAGAACGTACCTTACAAGCTGCCGATCGTCTTTTGGCAGACAAAGTTGCCGACATTATCTTGATCGGAAAACCCGAAGAGATCATGGCAGTGGCTGAAAAACACGGATTGAAGAATATTGGTCAGGCTAAAATCGTAGATCCTGCCAATCACGAGAAAAAAGCAGAGTATGCCAACTTACTCTACGAATTGCGTAAAGCCAAAGGCATGACTCCCGAGCAGGCTGCCAAAACGGCGGAAGATCCGTTGTTCTTGGCTTGTCTGATGATCAAGAGCGGCGATGCCGACGGTGAAGTGGCTGGTGCCCGCAATACAACCGGCAATGTGCTTCGTGCCGCATTCCAGGTTATCAAAACCGCTCCCGGTATCAGCGTGGTGTCCGGTGCGTTCCTGATGTTCATCCCCAACAAAGCGTATGGCGAAAACGGTACTATGATCTTTGCCGATTGTGCCGTATTGCCGAATCCGACGGCTCCCGAACTGGCTCAGATCGCAGTTTCGACGGCAAAGACCGCCCGCAATATTGCCGCTATCGAACCGCGTGTGGCTATGCTCAGTTTCTCGACGAAGGGCAGTGCAAAACACGAAATGGTGGACAAAGTGGTAGAGGCTACCCGTCTGGCGAAAGAGATGGATCCGACGGTGAAGATCGATGGCGAGTTGCAGGCTGATGCGGCAATCGTACCGTCGGTAGGCGAAAGCAAAGCTCCGGGCAGTGAAATCGCCGGACATGCCAACACATTGGTATTCCCCAGCCTCGAAGTAGGTAACATTGCATACAAACTCGTACAACGTCTGGCAGGAGCGGAAGCAGTAGGTCCTATCCTGCAAGGTATTGCCGCTCCGGTGAACGATTTGTCGCGCGGATGTTCGGTCGATGACGTGTACAAGATGGTAGCGATTACTTGTAATCAGGCTATCGGCTTGAAAAAATAATCATAATTCTAAAAGAAACTGCAAGCCGGGTGTAGAAGCCATCCAATGAAACTTGAATGGATCATGCCGAGGCGAAGCGTTTATTGAAAACCAAAAGTTTAAAATAAAGTAACCATGAAAATATTGGTATTGAACTGCGGCAGCTCGTCCGTAAAATACAAATTGTTCGAAATCGAGACGAAAACCATATTGGCACAAGGCGGTGTGGAAAAAATCGGATTGAAAGACTCGTTCCTGAAATTCACGTTGCCCGGCGGCGAGAAGAAAATTCTGGAAATAGATATGCCCGAACATCGTTCGGCAATCCAGAACATTCTGAATGTGCTGACCAGCGCCGAATACGGTTGTATCAAATCGTTCGACGAAATAGATGCCGTAGGTCACCGTGTGGTACACGGCGGCGAGAAATTCAACCAAAGTGTATTGATCGACGACGAGGTGATCGCCAAAGTGAAAGAGTGCTACGATGTAGCTCCGTTGCACAATCCGGTGAATATGGCTGGTATCGAGGCTATCGCCGAGTTGATGCCCAATGCACCTCAGGTAGCTGTGTTCGATACGGCATTTCACCAGACGATGCCCCAGTCGGCATTCATGTATGCTTTGCCCTATGATCTCTATACGAAATACGGTGTCCGTCGTTACGGATTCCACGGAACGAGCCACCGTTACGTTTCGCGCCGGGCTTGCGAATTTTTGAATCTGCCGTATGAGAATACGCGTATGATCACTTGCCACATCGGTAACGGCGGTTCGATCACGGCAGTGAAAAACGGCAAGTCGATCGATACGTCGATGGGACTTACTCCGGTAGAAGGATTGATGATGGGTACCCGTTCGGGCGATGTAGATGCCGGTGTTCTGACCTTCTTGATGGAGAAAGAGAATCTGGATGCCAAGGGTGTTGCCAATTTGGTGAATAAGAAGAGCGGTGTACTCGGTATCTCGGGGCTGTCGTCCGACATGCGTGATATCGAAGCCGGAATCGCAGCCGGTAACGAGCGTGCCAAACTGGCGTTGGATATGTATGAGTATCGCATCGTGAAATACATCGGCGCTTATGCTGCGGCAATGGGCGGTGTAGATGTGATTGTATTCACCGGCGGTGTAGGCGAGAACCAGACTTGTACGCGCGAAGCGGTTTGCGAGCCGTTGGCGTTTATGGGCGTGAAGATCGACAAGGCGCTGAACAATACGATACATGGTACGGAGTGCGAAATCAGCACGCCCGATTCGAAGGTTCGCGTGGTAGTGATACCGACCGACGAAGAGTATATGATCGCCAGCGATACGAAAGCCATTCTCGACGCTCGGAAATAAATCTCGAAAAGAAAGCTGCGTGCCGGATCTAATACCGAAAGCGTATGGATAATGCGACCGGCTTTCTCGACAAATAAAAGAGCTATGCCATACTCTGTGAAGAGTAGCGGTGTAGCTCTTTCTTTATCGGTAAATCACCTTTTTCAATTTATATTTTTATCTGAATTTTTTATAATGCCTTTTATTTTGTTCAAAAATATATAGATAAAAATTGTGTTATTTAAAATGTAATATTATATTTGTATGACATCTTGTGGAAATAATCCATGATGTTCTTAAAAAGACTGCATTTTCTGTAACCTAAAAAAATATTGTATGAAAAAGACATTTTTTGCAATTGCATTGTTGGGGCTGTTGGGTACGGCTTGTACGAAACAGTCGGAACTGAATTTGGAAGACATCGAGATGAAGGCAACCTTGCAAGGTAAGGTCTTCTATGAACGCGGAATCTTGGTAGAAAAACAATCGACCCAACTGACGGCTTATTTAGAGCCTGCCGATGGTGTGACCGTATTGGTATCTGTTCCGTACAGCCAATATAAGAGCGGTGCGGTAGGAAACAAATATTATGAGGTGAAGACCGATGCGAATGGCGATTATTCCGTTTCGTTGCCAGTGGGTAACGGATCGATCAGTGCACAGGTTTCGGTTATTCCGTTTACCCGTAAATATACGACGGAGGTTAATGGCGTGCTGACCGATTTCGACAATGCCTTATATAATAATGTAACGGCTCGCTCGGTCACTTTGTCGGCTTACGGTATGGTGCAGGCTCCCGATCTGAATGTATCGGCTACGGTATCGACCGACCGGAATCTGAGAACGAAAGATATTTCTTTGACTGGAGAAGTGAAAGCGATCGCAGAAGAGTATGTGACCGATGTGAATGACCGGATTACGGGTACAACGGTGGCTGAAAAGGCGATGAAGAGCGAAAGTTCCGTATTATTGGTGTTCTCGGCAAGAAACGACAACCGGACGATCGTGTATCCGGTGACTACCGCTTCTACCGGTAAATATACGTTGGATGCGAAAGTGTACGACAGTTGGGAATATGCCGATATGACGGTCCGTGTGAAAGTGGAACCGTATAAGGTAACCGGACAAGAGGGTTTCTCGCATTATTATCAGACCGTAGAAGGTAAAGGAAATGATGCATGGGCAACCCAACGGATCGACGGCGTATACGAAGGAAGCGCATCTACGTCGGTGACTCCGTCGCAAGAATTCTTCTCGTTGAAGATGAACGATCTGGTACTCTATTTCACTCCGGGCGACTACTCGACGATCAAAGGTATCGGCAATTCGGATGTGGATTACGATGAGGACAACAATCGTCTGTATTACACCAACAACCCGATGGGGTGGAGCTATTAATCTTTAAAATCGACGGAATATGAAACGTGTAATAAAGATATGTGCCTTGTGTCTGTTATGTGCCGGCAGCGGATTGTCGGTAATGGCACAAGAGGCGGAGAAGGCGAAAAAGCAGTATCTGCCCGAAGAGGGCGACTTCTCCATCAGCATCGGAGCGATGCCGATTGTGAATTTTGTAGGAAATATGTTTAACGGAACGACCGATAATAAGTTCGGATCGATCGGTGGTGTATCGTATCTGACGAACGATATATCTCTGATGGGACGTTATATGTTGCGCGACGAATGGGCTTTGCGTGTGAATGTGGGATTGAATATCCGCGACCATAAAGACCGTTATTATGTGCAGGACGATTTGGAAGTGGCACTGAACCCGTTGTCGGAAGAACAGGTGGTGGATGCCATTAAATCGCACGATAATAGTGCCAGTTTTGCCGTGGGCATGGAATACCGCAAAGGTTCGAAACGGGTGCAGGGAATTTTCGGCGCCAGTCTGTTATATGCTTTCAGCCAGAGCAGCAAATCGTATAGCTATGGTAATGCCATGACGGAACTGAACCAGTCGCCTTCTATGGCTAATGAGATGCCGGGTATGACCAGCATCGGTTATTTGTCGCAAGCCCGTATGTTGAAAAACTATTCGCCGAATGCTTCGCATACGATCGGACTGGTCGGAAACATCGGTCTGGAATGGTTCGTTGCTCCTAAAATCGCATTGGGTGCAGAGATGAATGTGGCGTTGCTCTATCAGTTCGGTTCGAAAGAGTATCGGAAATACGAAGGGTATAATAGCTTGACCGATCAGGTGGAAGAGTACACCCGCATGGTTTCGCCCGGTGCCAATGAATTTATCTTCAATACGAGCAACATCGGAGGTAACCTGTATGTAAGTTTCTATTTCTGATAAACGGAATAAATTTAAGACCGAAAGGGGTTGTATCGGAAAGCATGATTTCGATGCAGCCCCTTTCAGGCGTTTTGTCTCCTCTGTTTTGGGGTGGATGCCGGCGGGTCGGTTCCGAACTTTTGCGTCCGGATTAAATAAATCGGTTCGGGATTTGCCGGTATGTGGAATTTGGTTACTTTTGTATAATTACTATTAGTGAACGACACATGGCATCACTCGAACAGCTACAACTGAGTTATATCGTACCGGTCTATTTCAATCAGAAAAGCACTTCGGTACTGACCGATTTATTGGAGCATTATGCCGGTTATGACGAGGCATTGATGCGTAAAATACAATTTGTCATAGTGGACGACTGTTCCCCGATACCGGTACGGATACCGTCTACGATACGGCTGAACTATAAGTTGCTGCGGGTAAAAGACGATATTCGCTGGAATCAGGCGGGAGCCCGTAATCTGGGCGTAGTGGAAGCTGCTTGTCCGAAGATTATCCTGACCGATATAGATCATCGTTTCCCGGAAGAGCTTCTGCGGCAGATTGTCGATAGCCGCATACCGGGCAACCGGCTGTATAAATTCAAACGCCGGAATCAGGAGGGAAAGAAACTGAATTCGCCGTGCAATATATTCTACACATCGAAGTCGGTATTTTTCAAGGCTTTGGGCTACGACGAGGAGTTTTGCGGACAGTACGGTTACGAGGATGTGATGTTTCGCCTGTTTCAAAAGCGGGTGGGCAACCGGTTACGCTATTTCACCCGTCGGAAACAGATTGTTGCCGACACGATCGACCGTGATAATTCCTATCATAGTCTGGTGCGTGATACGACCGTAAATTTTGCATTGATGAACCGGAAGATCGAATTGCTGAAAGGCAAGGATTTCTTTCGGGCACACAGCCGACTGTTCTTGAATTTCACTTACGAGAAGATTGCGGAGAACAGCATATAATATTTGACCTTGTTGCCGAGTCATGAAGTGCCCCCCAAAAGTTTTGTATCCGACTTTTGGGGGGCACTTCATTTAGGGAATCCGAAGCCTATTTTTTCAATTCCGGTATTTCTTTCAACATTTGCCCGGCGATAGCCTGCGCTCCTTGTGGGGTGGGGTGCACCCGGTCGGACGACTGGTATCCTTCATGCCATTCGGGCATTCCTCCTACGGCTTCGTAGGCATCGAACGTGCGGTAGCCTGTCGATCGGATGTATTCTTGGAACCGGCTTTTATCCCGATCCAAAACCGTGGGGACGATTTCGTACACTACTTCGAATCCGTATCGGTCGCCAAGCGATTTCACCGCTTGGACGAATCGGACATAATCGGAATAGTTGTCGTTCATGCCCAAGCACCAGACCAACAACTTAGGACAACCGTATTGCAGCGATTTCTCTAATTCCCCGTAGGCGTTTTCGCTGTTCTGACCGGCGAGCCCGTTGATATACGTATCGCCGATTCCCTTATCGAGCAGTGCGCCGATTACGCGATTTTCCCCGAATCCGAAATAAGAGTCTCCGAACATCCATACGGGATGCTGCATTTGCCGGCACGAGGCAAAAATATCGACATGCTGCATATCCTGTTCGCCGGAAAAGAACAGGATGCCGTTGTTCTCGTTGGAGGATGCGGTTGAAAAACGGAATGTTTTACCGGGAGCTGTGAGTGTTCCCGTAAAGTTTCCGGCGTTGTCGGTTACCGAGAATCCGAGGTGGCGCGATATAGCCAGTCCGTGTGCGGCGGCATAAACTGCCGTGTCGTTTGCTTCTCCGTTCCGATTGATCCGGTAAAACAGGCTGTCGGCGGTGATTTGGAAATAGCCGCAGCGGTATTCGCCTTTTCCTTTTCCGAACGAGACGGAGGTGAACCGTTCGAATGAGCAACGGAAAGCGAGCGATAATCCCCGTTTTATATTTTTCGGGAAATGGGTGCAGGCATATTGTGTTCCTCGCTGCAAGGAGTCGATGTGCATATGCAGCTGATATTTCTCCGGTTCTTCCGATTTTCTTGTGTTGGTGCAGGAGTTGAAAATAAGGCAGCTTGCCGTAAATAGATATATCCAGTTTTTCATGTTCTGGGGAATATAGGAGTGGGTAATGTTCTATCGAATACGGGGAGTGCGGTGTTTAAAAGAGAAACGTCAATCGCTGTTCGAAGTCGATTGACGTTTGCTCGTACTCGAAGCGGGACTTGAACCCGCACAGCCGCAATGGCCAAAGGATTTTAAGTCCTTCGTGTCTACCATTCCACCATTCGAGCGGATTGGAGCGAAAAACGGGACTCGAACCCGCGACCCTAACCTTGGCAAGGTTATGCTCTACCAACTGAGCTATTTTCGCAATTGCGTCTGCAAATATAAGACGCTTTTTTTTTTCTGGCAAATTTCGTTCACTAAAATTATAAAATCGGAACGGAGTTGCCGCCGGGCGGGAGTTGCTTTTCCCGATTCGAGTATTATAAAAAATATAACAGTATTAAAATTGGATGATTGTGATTCAGCCTTGTATGATTATACTTCATTTGTACCACAAGATAATTTGAGTTTTCGGGTTCTATTTACTTGCTTTTGCATACATTGTTAGCTAAGGTATAGCTTCTTGTCGTGCATCCATTTATGAAAGAACGTTTTCGATAAGCCGAAAGCAGAGCCGAACTTGTTCGAGCTGGTACACTAAAAAAGAGAATCCTATGGAAAAGTGTATAATTGCTTGGTGTATTTTTATGGAAAAGTGTATATTTGCGTGGTGATATTTTATGGAAAAGTGTATAAGTGATGCTGTATAGGAAGATTAGATCATATATAGAGGAGTATCTGAGTTCTAATGAGGATAAGATTCTTCTTATTGAAGGTGCGAGACAAATTGGTAAATCTTACATTATCAGAGATGTGGGAACAGAGTTTTATGACAACTATGTTGAGATAAACTTCGTTGCAGATGATGAAGGAGAAAAGATTTTCAAAAATGTCCATACGACAGAAGAGTTTTATTTAAAGTTAAGTATGGTTGCAGGAACCAAGTTGGATCGATATGAGAACACATTGGTTTTTATTGATGAAATTCAGCATTATCCGCAATTCCTGACTATGCTCAAATTTTTGAGAGAAGAACACCGATATAGGTTTATCAGCAGTGGAAGTCTTTTGGGGATAGCTTTGAAAGGAACAGTTTCAGTGCCTGTCGGAAGTGTAATCCTTAGGAAAATGTATCAGCTTGATTTTGAAGAATTCCTGATTGCAAATGATTTCGGTAAGGATGCGATTGGCTATTTGAGAAAGTGCTTTGAGCAGAAACAGTCTTTGAGTTCAGAGGTTCATGATAAGGTACTTGGGCTTTTCAAGAGATATCTTCTCGTGGGAGGTATGCCTGATGCGGTTAATGAATATCTGGCTACCCATAATATCGTCAAAGTAAGAGAAACTCAGGAAGCTATCAGACTCCTGTATGGTATTGATGCTTCTCGTTATGAGGATGCGGCAGCCAAGAAATTGCATATTCGCCGTATCTATGATATGATTCCGTCACAAATGGAAAATAAGAAGAAACGAATTGTGGCGAAGGACATACAAGATAGGAAAGGGGATAGATTCAGTAATTATATAGAGGAGTTTGAGTATCTGATTAATTCAGGTATTTCGATAGCATCCAATGCAATTAGTAATCCGAAGTATCCATTGGCTGAATCGCAACAGAAAAATCTGTTGAAGCTATATATGAATGATGTTGGTATGTTGAGTTCTCAATTGTATCAGTACAACGTTTTGCCGGTCTTGAATGATATGGATAGTATTAATCTCGGTTCTTTATACGAAAATGCTGTTGCTCAGGAATTGAAGGCTCATTACAACAAGTTGTTTTATTATGACAATAAGCAAAAAGGGGAAGTCGATTTCCTTGTTGATGATAGCCGCACCATGAGTGTCTTGCCGATCGAAGTTAAGTCTGGAAAGGATTATACGGTTCATAGTGCATTGGATAACTTGATGGCGGTTCCGGACTACCATATTGTTTCATCGATTGTATTCTCAAACGAAAGAGAGATCAAGACAAAGGGGAATATTAATTATTTCCCAATTTACTATGTAATGTTTATGGAAAATAAAATGCCGGAGAAAGAGGATTTATACTTCTAAATCAAAGGTGTAGAATTTTGTGATTTAATTTTTAATTCCCGATTCGATAATACGGTGTCTTTACCGCGATATGGCGTATCCTCCGGTGGTCGTCGGGTAGATATAGTAGCTTTGCAGGGCGTAATGCCGGTCGGCAGCTTCGCCGGTCATGGGCATTCCGGTCTCGATGTGAAAGGTCGAGTGGCATTGCGGACAGACGAATTCGATTTTGTCGGCATCGAAGCGGATGCGGGTTGTCGGTCGTACCTCTACCGGACAAGCCAGATCGAATGCCCGCAATTCGTTGTTGGCAGTACAGATGAGCATGATGCCTCCGTAGCCGGTAGCCATGGAAACGTCGTATGGGAAGCCGGAGGGAAGCCGGTCGGCTTTGATAAAGCGTTGGTGGTCCAGCGGTCCGGTAGCTCCGTATCTGTCCCATATCGCTGTGTTTTTGAACTGAACGTTTACGGCGGTTGCCGGTATCCGGTTGTCGAGGACGCTGTTGCATCCGCACAGGGACAGGACGGTCAGGAGGGCGGATAAGAGGGGTATGGGTCTCATTGTAATGCTTGTTGGATGTCGTTGATTTCTTCGTCCGAGAACCGGGTGTTTCCGGTGGCTGCAAGGTTGTCTTTCAGTTGGGCAAGGTTGCGTGCGCCGATGATGACGGAGGTGACGCGATCGGTATGCAACAGCCAAGCCAGTGCCATTTGAGCCAGCGGTTGATTGCGCCGGCGGGCGATTTCCTGCAATCGGGCGATTTTTTGTAACAAGTCGGGGCGGAGGCTTTCTGCCTGCAAGTGCCCTTCGGGACGGTCGATGCGCGAACCAGAAGGAATCCCCTGCTGGTATTTCCCGGTGAGCAGGCCTTGCGCCAATGGCGAGAAGGCTACGAACCCGATGCCGTTTTTCTGACAGAGGCTGAGATGGTGCTCTTCTACCGCCCGGTCGAGCAGATTGTATCGGGCTTGGTATGCGAGGCAGGGAACGTGTGCTTCGTGCAGGTAGTTGAGCGCGTAAATCAGTTTGTCGATCGGATATTTCGACAGCCCGATATACAGAGCCTTGCCTTGATGTACGATATCGACTAATGCCTGCATGGTTTCATCGATCGGGGTGACCCCGTCGTAGCGGTGGCTGTAAAACAGATCTACGTAGTCTACGCCCATGCGTTTTAGGCTTTGGTCGATGCTTGCCATCAGATTTTTGCGCGAGCTGTTTCCGCCATAGGGACCCTCCCACATTTCGTGTCCGGCTTTGGACGAGATGAACATTTCGTCGCGATGTGTCCGGAACTGTTCGCGGAGCATTTTTCCGAAATTTTCTTCGGCACTTCCGGCTGGCGGTCCGTAATTATTGGCGAGGTCGAAATGGCAGATCCCGTGGTCGAAGGCATATTTTACCATATCCAATCCGTCGGCATAATTGTCCGACGCACCGAAGTTATGCCAGAATCCGAGTGATATTTCAGGCAAGAGAATGCCGCTGTTTCCGCAGCGTCGATAGGCTATATTTTCCATAGTTCGATGATCTTTTTACAGTTCTTTTCCTAACAACCGGGCTTCGGCTCGGTCTATCCGGCTGAAATCGAATTCACTGATGATTTGCTGCATGAGCATGCTGATACGGTCGTTGCACAAGTTCCCGATGCTGCCTTCGTGGGTATGTTCGATGGTTTTACAAGGCTCGAACTCTCCGGCTTCGATGGCAAGTCCTACCTGCTTGTAGGCATCGCGGAACGGAACGCCGCTGCGGGCGAGCCGGTTTACTTCCTCTACGCTGAACATGTATTTGTACCGTTCGTCGTCGAGTATGCGGTCATTGACTTCTATTTCCGAAATCATTCGGGTCACCATTCTCAGGCACTCCCTCAGCTCGTCGAAGGCGGGCAGGAATATCTCTTTGATCATCTGCATGTCCCGGAAATATCCCGAGGGCAGGTTGTTGGCGATCAATGTGATCTGATAAGGCAACGATTGAAGTTTGTTGCATCTGGCTCGTGTCAGTTCGAATACGTCGGGATTCTTTTTATGGGGCATGATACTCGATCCGGTGGTGTATTCGTCGGGGAGTTTTATGAACCCGAAGTTCTGGGAGTTGAACAGGCAGGCGTCGAACGACAGTTTGGAGAGGGTTGCGGCGATAGAGGCTAATGCCGAAGCGACGATCCGTTCGGTCTTTCCTCGACCCATTTGGGCATATACTACGTTGTAGTCCATCGACTCGAACCCGAGAGCGTCGGTCGTAAAGGTGCGGTTAAGGGGGAACGACGATCCGTATCCGGCGGCAGATCCTAACGGATTGCGGTTACTGATCCGATAGGCGGATTGTACGACGATCAGGTCGTCTACCAGACTTTCGGCGTATGCTCCGAACCATAGCCCGAACGACGAGGGCATGGCCACTTGCAGGTGGGTGTATCCGGGCATCAGCACGTTGCGGTAGCGGTAGCTTTGGTCGATCAAGGTGTCGAACAGGGCTTTGGTGTCCTGTACGACTTCGCGCAACTGGCTGCGAATGAATAGTTTCAGATCGACCAGCACTTGGTCGTTGCGCGACCGTCCGCTATGGATCTTTTTGCCGATGTCTCCCAGTTTGCGGGTGAGCATCAGTTCTATCTGTGAATGTATGTCTTCTACTCCGGCTTCGATCGAGAAATCGCCTTGCTCGATCAGTGCATAGATGTTTCTCAACTCTTCGGTAAGTACTTTCAGTTCGTCGGCGGAGAGCAGTCCGATGGTTTGCAGCATGGCGATGTGTGCCAGCGAACCCAAGACGTCGTATCGTGCCAGATAGAGATCCATTTCACGGTCGTGTCCTACCGTGTAGTGTTCCACGTCGGTGTTTACCTGTGTATTTTTCTCCCAAAGTTTCTGAGCCATATTTTGTTCGCGTAAAAAAATTTAAGTTATATATTTACAGGAGGCATCGTACCGGTGCTTTTCTGCAAATATATAACTTAAATCTTGGTTATTGTGTTCGGTTATAATCTTTTAATACGGAATGACTGTGAGCATCTCCGCCATTTTGTTGATTCCTTCCTGCAACGGTTTGGAGACCATCGGTTTGATGAACGGGTTCAGTTCGGCTTTTACCGTGATCCGTGTTTTCGTTTCCGTTTCGCCGATGCTTACCAACTGTATCCAGAGGTTGAACGGTATCGGTGAGTTTTCGGCGGCGAACTTGATGGTCTTGAACGGGTCGCGATCGACGATCCGCATGCAAAGTTTGCCTACCGGATTCACTTCGATGGTGAGGCTGTCCGTATCGAATGTCATTTCTTTAATTTGGGAAGCCTTGTCGGCAGGCAGAGCCGCTTTCAGACGTTCCAAATTGGTCAGATCGGACAGCGTGGCGAAGATTCGTTCGATATTTGCCGGAATGACGGTAATATTGCTTTCGAATGTTGTCATGAGGCGATACCGGAAAGTTATTGTTGGTCGTTGTTGGGTTGCCAGGCTGCCGGATCTTTACGCCATTCTTGCAAAGTCTCTACATCGCTTGCCGAGATATAGTTGGTTTCCAATGCGGCTTCGAGCATGGCGTTGTAGTTGCTGAGCGTAACCAGATCGACTTTGGCGGCTTTGAATTTCTTCACGGCTATGGGGAACCCGTAGGTGAAGATGGCTGCCATACCTGCCACTTCGCAACCTGCGTTGCGTATGGCTTCTACGGCTTTCAGACTGCTGCCTCCGGTAGAGATGAGATCTTCAATCACAACCACTCGCTGCCCCGGTTTCAAGTTGCCTTCGATGAGGTTTTCCAGCCCGTGGTCTTTGGGGGACGACCGCACATAAACATAGGGAAGACCGAGTGTGTCGGCTACTAATGCTCCCTGAGCGATTGCTCCTGTTGCGACACCGGCGACTGCGTCGATGTTCTGGAAGTTTTCCATGATCAACCGGCACAACTCTACTTTTATGAAAGAGCGGATTTCGGGGTAAGAGAGGGTCTTGCGATTATCGGTGTAAATCGGAGAATTCCATCCCGATGCCCAAACAAAAGGATTGGCGGGCTGTAATTTGATAGCACTGATGTGCAACAGTTTTTCGGCGAGAAGCCGTTCTAAATTTTTCATTTTCAACGTGTGATTGAGGTTGCTTTTTAATGCCGCAAAGGTACGTAAAAAGAGTTGAAAATCCGATAGCGCAGATTGCTTTTTTTGAGGGAAAAACGGTAAGATTTATTAAAAAACGTTATCGGGCTATTGCTAATGTCAAGACGCTGATTTTTACCCGATTGCTTTTTTGCAGGCTTTCGGCGCATGCCGATATGGTGGCTCCTGTGGTGACGACATCGTCGATGATCAGCAGGTGGCAGCCTTCTATTCCGGGGGTGTGGGGCGCATGGAAAACATCGCGGGTATTGAGCCAGCGTGTATAGATGCCTTTGCGTGTCTGGCTTTCGTTTTCGCGTCGGTGTTCCAGCAGGTCGGTGCGTACCGGGATGCGGGTGTATGCCGATATGCCGGCGGCGATCCATTCGCTTTGGTTGAATCCGCGTCGTCGCAGTTTCCGTTTGTGCAACGGTATGGGCACGATGTAGTCGATCGTGTCGAAAAAGCCGTCGCCGGCGAGTTCTTCTGCGAACAGTTGTCCTAAATAGGCTCCGCATTCTTTGTTGCCGTGATACTTTATGTGGTGGATCAGACGGCGGAAATCGCTGTCGTGCCGAAAGAAAAAGAATGCCGAGCAGCGTTCGGCTGCGAATTTTCCGGCGAACAGCTGTTCCATCGGGTTGAACGGCGTGCGATGGTAGTCGGTTCGCGGGATGGATTGCAGGCAATGGGTGCACAGGTGCGGTTCGTCGCGGAGCAATACTCTCCGGCATACCGCGCATGTGCGTGGATAGAACAGGTCGGCGAGGTCGTTCAACAGGTTGCTAATCATCGTTGTGCTGTTCTTTTAGGCAACGTCCGATCTCCTGCGGTTCGAATCCGCGCGAGGTGGCGAACCGGAACAGTTTGGCGTATCGGGTGTAGTTGTCTTCGTCTTTCAGTGTCCGTTCTTTGTCGCGCAACAGGCGTTGCAAGGTTTCGCGATATGTATCTTCGTCGATCGAGGATAACGCTTCGTCGATCGAGCTGTCCGGAAGTCTTTTTTGCCGCAGAGCGTATGCTATTTTGACCCTTCCCCAGCCGGAGAATCTGAATTTGTCGCGGGCGAATGCGGTGCAAAAGCGGTTGTCGTCGAGAAACTTTTCGTCGGAGAGCCGTCGGATTATCTTTTCGGTATCGGTATGCGATATGCCCCAGTTTGCCAGTTTCTCGCGCAGGTCGTAACTGCACCGTTCGGCGGTGGAACAGAGGGCTGCGGCACGGTGGAGTGCCTCTTCGGCAGATAGTATTTTGCTCATGATGAATGTTTACAAAGGTTGTTCGGCACAGACGAAACGCGGTTTGTTGAAACAGTCGGACAGGGTGCGGCATCGGTTGAATCCGTTTTGCTGCAACATCTTCCGGCATTCGTCTCCGAAACGTTCGTTGATTTCGAAATATAGTTTCCCGCCGGGGGTGAGGGTTTCCCGGGCTATCCGGGCTATATGCCGGTAGAAAAGCAGCGGATCGTTGTCGGGAACGAACAGTGCCGATGCCGGTTCGTAACGTAATACATTGTCCGACATCTGTTCCCGCTCGGAGTCGCAGATGTAGGGCGGGTTGCTGACAATCAGGTCGTAACGTTCCGTCCGTTCGGGCGTATAGCGCAAGATGTCCTGTTGTCGGAATGTGATCGGGGCGTGATGCCGTTCGGCGTTTCTGGCGGCTATCCGCAAGGCTTCGGGCGAAATGTCCCATGCCTCTGTTTCCGCTTTTGGGAAAGCCAGAGCCAGTGTTATGGCAATGCAGCCGCTTCCCGTTCCTAAGTCCGCGATTTTTCGTGGCGGGACATCGGTTTCGCCGATAATCATACGTACCAGTTCTTCGGTTTCCGGACGCGGAATAAGTACGCCCGGTTCGGTGCAGAACCATCTGCCGCAGAATATTTCTTCCCCCAGAATATATTGTATCGGTTCGTCGAGCAGAAGCCGTCGGGCAATATCTTCGATCTTTTGATGTAATTCATCCGGCAAAACCGTATCTTTGCGCAGTAGCAGGGCGGTCGTGTCGTATCCGCACAGCCGTTCGAATATGAGCCGGATGAATGCTTTGATTTCTCCGGCAGGATAATGGTCCTGCAAGCGTGTTTGCAGAAGGCGGATGCTTTGTTGCATGGTTTTCGTTTTTCGGGGTAAAGATAGTGCAATCCGGATAGAGAACCAAGTTTACAGGATGGAAAACATGAAGCATGGAATTATGGACAAGGAGAAGAGAACGATGTTGTTGAACGATGTGGATGAGATGTATATGCGTCGTTGCCTGCAATTGGCGGCAATGGGGCGGGGGCATGTTTCGCCGAACCCGATGGTGGGTGCGGTCGTGGTATGGAACCGCCGGATTATCGGCGAAGGGTATCATCGCTGCTGCGGTCAGGCGCATGCCGAGGTGAATGCGATTGCGTCGGTGAAATGCCCCGAACGGTTGAAGGAATCGACGATTTATGTATCGTTGGAGCCTTGTTCGCATTATGGCAAGACGCCGCCTTGCAGCCGTCTGATTATCGAAAAGCAGATTCCACGGGTAGTCGTGGGGTGTATGGATCCGTTCCCGTCGGTATCGGGCAGGGGCATAGCGGCTTTGCGGGATGCCGGGATAGAGGTGGTTACCGGAGTGCTGGAAGCGGAGTGCCGGGCATTGAACCGTTCGTTTATGGCGGCACAGCTGTTGCAGCGCCCGTATATCGTTTTGAAATGGGCGCAAAGCCGCGACGGGTTTATAGATTATGAACGGAGCGAGGCGGAACCGCCTGCGATGATTTCCAGCCGTGAGTCGCTGACGTGGGTGCATCGTTTGCGGGCGGAAGCGGATGCGATTCTGGTGGGTACGGAAACGGTGCTTAAAGACAATCCGTCGCTGACCGCCCGTTATTGGTATGGCAAAAATCCGTTGCGTGTGACGATCGACCGGCACGGACGTATTCCGCAGTCGGCTGCGTTGCTCGATGGCTCGGCTCCGACGTTGGTCTTTGACCGTGGCGGACGGCACGATGTGCTCCGGAATCAAGTGGAATATGTGGCTTTGCCCGACGGCTCGGATGAGCTGGGCTTTATATTGGCGGAACTGCACCGCCGGAAAATCCGGCGGTTGATTGTGGAAGGCGGGGCAGCGTTGTTGCAGAGTTTTATCGATGCCGGTTATTGGGATGAAGCCCGTGTGGAGACGGGGGAGAGCGATTTCTGTTCGGGGGTATCGGCTCCGCATTTCGAAGGCGATTGTTTTGCCCGGGAACGCCAGATGAGAAGCACGGTGGCTTGGTATCGGAATAATAGATAGATTTGTCGGATTGGGCGGTATAAAACCGAAGCCTGTCTAAGGGAATATTCTGCCCGGAAAATCTTTTATATATTCGTCCGCGCATTCGGACGGTTTGCCCGGATGATGAACTTATTCTCTAAAAGAATTATAATTCTTGTCATTTCTATCGGCAGAAGAAAAAATGTTTCTAAATTTGCGGATTGTAACAATAACATGACAAAAAACCGGATGAAAAAAATTATCATATATCTTTTCCTGACTTTCTTGTCGGTGACTTGCTGGACGGCGTGCAATTCGAACGATGTGGATCGGGAACCTACCGTCTTGTCGCAAAGCGTTAGGGTAAGTTCTTTTTCGTTGGCGAAAAACGATTCGATCATGCTGTTCCTCGATTCGGTGGCTTTTTCCATCAATCCGGATGTGAATCCGGGTCTGATTTATAACGCCGATTCGTTGCCGGTGGGGACACGGGTGGATTCGCTGATTGCGAATATATCGTTCGAGTCGGTGTCGTCGGCATGGGTTTATATGACCGACCCGGCTACCGGAAAGCAGGATTCGATCAACTATCTCTATCATCCGACCGATTCGATCAACTTTACGGATCAGGTGCAATTGAAACTGACGGCAGAGGACGGAGTTACCACCAAGTGGTACGAAATCAAAGTGAATGTCCATCAGCTGGTGCCCGATTCGCTGCAATGGACTTTGTTGCAGACTACCGTTTTGCCGGGTGATCCGGCTCAACCGGTGGCGGCTCAACGCACGGTGAAATATCGGGGCGCGGCTTATTGCTACCTGCTGCGCGGGGAGACATATTATCTTTCGGTTGCCGAAGAGATGAGCCGTCCGGATACGTGGACTTTGACCGAACTGAATTTCGGTTTTGTCCCCCGGCTGGAATCGTTGCAGTCGTCAGCCGATAAGCTCTATCTTTTGTCTGATGCCGGACAGTTGTACGAGTCGTCCGACGGGTCGGCATGGACGGCAGTCGAAGGTGAAACATTCCATTCGTTGAAAGGCGTTTGGGAGAATATGCTGTTGGGCGTCCGGTATGCCGACGGAAAATATACTTACGGCTATTATCCGAATCCGGGTATTGCCGAAACAGAGGTGGACGAGACGTTCCCGATCACGGGATCGACCGATGCGCTTCCGTTCACTACGAAATGGAGCGATCTGCCGCAGTCGATCTTGGTGGGCGGTCGCGACCGTAACGACCGATTGACCGGAATGACGTGGGGATTCGACGGCAAGTCGTGGGCATCGTTGGGCATTATTACGCCGCCAGCCCGCGAGGGAGCGGTATTGTTCCCGTATTTTTCGTACTCGACCAATACGCATTGGGTGGTGACCGAATACACCTGTTGGTTCCTCGTCGGCGGAAAGAATGCCGAAGGTGTAGTTTCGAACGAAGTCTACACTTCTCTGAATAACGGAATTACGTGGACACTCTCGACCGATCTGACCAATCTGCCCGAAGATATTCCCGGCAGGGCTTTCGCTTCGTCGGTATTGATGGACGAGACCTTTACACCGCGGACACAGGTATCTTCGGCGTGGCGTAAATTGGATACGCCCCGTATTCCTTACGGAATGAGACGGGCGACCGGAAAAGACTATAATGTACCTTATATATATATATTCGGAGGAGAAGATGCGCAGGGTGCGGTGTACGACCAGATACTGCGCGGAGTGATTAACCGATTGACGTTCGTTCCGATTCCGTAGCGGATTGTGACCTGCCGATATACTTTTCATGAAGTTGCCCCGTTTTAAGTGTATAGACTTATGAAAACAGGTAGAATCATGAGAAAGCTATTGTTTGCCGTACTTCTTGTCTGCACGCTGGTTTCGGGGGCTTGGGCTCAGGACTATAAATACGAGATCGGCGTGGAAGGCGGAGTGGGTACATATCTTGGCGATGCGAACCGGTCGCTTCTTTTCCGTCGGGTAGGATTTGCCGGTGGAGCGGCATTCCGCTATGTCATCAATTACCGTTGGGCGGTGAAGACGACTTTGTCGGCGGTGAATCTGGCGGGCGATACGCGGGACTTCGATTATCATCTGCCCGAGGGTAAACATTATAGTTTCAATCATTGGCTTTATAATGCGGGAGCCCAGATTGAATTTAATTTTTTCAACTACGGTATGGGTTACTCTTATTTGGAGACCAGCCGTATCGCTCCTTACCTATTGGCAGGTCTCGGGATCTGTTATTCGCCGGCAGGGGGAGCACAATTTGTCAGTGCGAGTATTCCATTGGGTGTAGGTGTCAAGTTCAAACTCGCTCCCCGTTGGAATCTGGCAGTGGAGTTTACGATGCGTAAGACGTTGGGCGATTCGCTCGACGGCAAGGCATTGGACGACGCTATGGGTATAAGCAGTTCGTTTTGGAAAAACACCGATTGGTTTTCGACGAGCTTCTTTACGATAACTTATGATTTTGGAGCTAAAAAGAAAGTTTGTAACAACTTATAATCAGACTGAAATGTCGTACGCCGAACAAATAGATAAAACTCGTGTACCTCGTCATGTCGCCATTATCATGGACGGCAACGGACGATGGGCGAAAGAACGTAATCTGGATCGTTCTCTCGGTCATCGGAAAGGATTGGATGTGGTGCGGGAGATAACCGATGCCGCTTGTACGGTGGGGGTGAAATACCTTACGGTATATGCGTTCTCGACCGAGAACTGGAATCGTCCGGAAGAGGAAGTGAACGCTTTGATGTCGCTGGTGATCTACGGTATCGAACAGGAAACGCCCGATCTGATCAAGAACGGCGTGCGGTTGAACGTGATCGGCGATACGTGCCGTTTGCCGGAAGAGGTGGGACGGCGTTTGAAGAAATGTATCGAAGATACGTCGGCAGGAGAAAACATCACATTGACATTGGCTTTGAGTTATTCGTCGCGCTGGGAATTGACCGAGGCAGCCCGTACGATTGCAGCCCGGGTGAAATCGGGTGAACTTGCCCTGTCGGAGATCGACGAGGCTGTGGTGTCCGGCAGTCTGGCTACTGCATCGATGCCCGATCCGGATTTATTGATCCGTACCGGAGGCGAGTTGCGTATCAGCAATTTCCTGTTGTGGCAATTGTCGTATGCCGAATTTTATTTTACGGAAGAGTATTGGCCCGATTTTTCCAAAGAGAGTTTCTACAAGGCGATTTGTGATTACCAGTCGAGGGAACGCCGTTATGGAAAAACGAGTGAACAATTATAATTTATATCAGATATCTCATGCAACACAATACACGCTGTAAGTGGCTGTTTCTTTTCTTCTTTTGCCTGCTTTTCGATTTGCCCGCAATCGGTCAGACCGAAGAGCGGACCGACACGATCTATAATCCACAGGTAATTTATAGCACGATGCCCCGGAAATATGAAATTGCCGGTATTACGGTAAAGGGTGCGGACAATTACGAGGATTATGTGTTGATCGGGCTGTCGGGTCTGGAAATCGGGCAGGAGATCGAAATACCGGGTAACGATATTACCGCTGCGATGAAACGTTTCTGGCGGCAGGGTTTGTTTTCGGATGTCTCGATCAAATGGACGAAAGCATACGGAAACAAGGCTTGGTTGGAGATCGAATTGAAGATGCAGCCCCGTATTTCGGAAATCAACTACATCGGTATGAAGAAAAGCGAGCGGGAGGACCTGGAAGCATCGCTGGGGTTGGTGAAGGGCAATCAGATCACGCCTAATATCGTGAGCCGTGCCACGAAGCTGGTAAAACGCCATTTCGATGAAAAGGGATATAAAAATGCCGAAGTGAAGATTGTGCAACGCGACGACCTCTCTCACGAAAATGAAGTGATAGTCGATGTGATAGTCGATAAGAAAGAGAAGATAAAGGTGCACAAAATTTATGTGGAGGGAAACCAGAATTTGTCCGATTTCAAAGTGAAATGGGCGATGAAGAAGACCAACGAACGCTTGAATCTGTTGCATCTGTTCCGGACGAAAAAATTTGTGGACGAGAACTACGAGGCGGATAAAGACCGGATCATTGAGAAGTACAACGAGCTGGGTTACCGCGATGCCATGATCGTGGAAGACAGTGTCGTGCGTTACGACGATAAAACAGTCGATGTTTACCTGAAAATAGATGAGGGCAACAAGTATTATCTTCGCGATATACGCTGGGTCGGAAATACATTGTATAACTCCGATGTCCTGTCGGAAGTGCTCGGCATGAAAGCAGGCGATGTCTACAACCAGAAACTGCTGGGCAAACGTACATCGGAAGACGAAGATGCCGTATCGTCGCTTTATATGGACAAAGGGTATCTCTTTTTCCAGATTATTCCGATCGAGAACAATGTGATGAACGATTCGATCGACCTGGAACTTCGTATTTTCGAGGGTCCGCAGGCGCGTATCAACAAGGTGGTCATTAACGGTAACGACCGCTTGTATGAGCATGTGGTCCGTCGTGAATTGCGTACGAAACCGGGTGAGTTGTTCAGCAAATCGGATTTGATGCGGTCTGCCCGTGAGATCGCGCAGACCGGGCATTTCGATCCGGAAACGATGGATATAAAACCGCAGCCGAACGAGGAGAACGGAACGGTAGACCTGATCTATAATCTGGAATCGAAAGCGAACGACCAGATCGAGTTTTCTGCCGGTTGGGGACAGACGGGTATCATCGGTAAGCTGAGTTTGAAGTTTACCAACTTCTCGATCCGGAACCTGTTCAACCCGAAATCGTTCAAGGGTATTATTCCGCAGGGTGACGGACAGACGTTCACCATCAGTGCGCAGACCAACGCCCGTTACTACCAGTCGTACAGTATCTCGTTCTTCGATCCGTGGTTCGGCGGGAAACGTCCGAATGCATTCTCTTTCTCGGCTTATTATAGCCGGCAGACCGGTATCGAAAGTTCGTTCTTCAACCGCAACTATTCGAGCTATTACAATCCGTACCTGTATGGCAACTCCTACGGAAGCACTTATAACGATTACTACAACTCTGCCATTCAGAACGCTTACGACCCGAACAAGTCGTTGCAGCTGGTGGGCGTGTCGCTCGGACTGGGAAAACGGTTGAACTGGCCTGACGATTACTTTACGCTCTCCGGAGAGTTGTCGTATCAGGCATACATTCTGAAAAACTGGGAGTACCTGTACTATATGAATACCGGTACATCGCACAGCATCACGTTGGGGGCGACATTGGCGCGTAGCTCTATCGACAACCCGATTTATACCCGCCGCGGTTCGCAGTTCAGTCTTTCCGTGCAATTGACACCGCCTTATTCGGCATTCGACAAGAAGGACTACAAGGCGTTGCGCGATGCCAATACGGTCGCCTCGAAAAAGGAGATGTACAAGTGGATCGAGTATTACAAGATCAAGTTCAAGAGCAAGACCTATACGCCGCTGACTCCGGTGGAAAACCAATATACGCTGGTGTTGATGACCCGTGCCGACTTCGGTTTGCTCGGTTCGTACAACAAATACAAGAAATCACCGTTCGAAACGTTCTACGTCGGTGGTGACGGTATGACTGGATCATACACGACGGCAACCGAGATTATCGGTCTGCGCGGATACGAGAACGGTCAATTGACTCCGTGGGGCTACGACGGATATGCTTATACCCGTTTCTCGATGGAGTTGCACTTCCCGTTCCTGTTGCAACCGTCGTCTACGATCTACGGTCTGGCATTTGTCGAGGCGGGTAATGCGTGGACAGAGATCAAGTCGTTCAATCCGTTCTCTCTGAAACGTTCGGCTGGTGTCGGTGTGCGTGTGTTCCTGCCGATGATCGGTATGCTGGGTATCGACTGGGCGTACGGTTTCGACAAAGCATTCGGGCAACGGGGCGGCAGCCACTTCCACTTTATTCTCGGACAAGAGTTTTAAGGAGTTGAAAAAGCCGGTTTGTTAAGTTAAATTCCTTAAATAAAATAGTCCGAAAAGTATAACTTGTTTCGAATCTCCTTATCTTTAAGGACAAATAGTATTACGGAAAGTCGAATCTTTCGAAAATTAAGGATTAAAAAACCGATGGATATGAAAAAGATTTTGTTGTTGGGAGCGATTGCGCTTTTCGGAATGATGAGTGCGTCGGCGCAAAAATATGCATTAATCGATATGGAATATATCTTGAAAAATATTCCGGCGTATGAAATGGCGAACGAACAGCTGAATCAGGTGGCGCAACGCTGGCAAAAAGAGTGCGAGGCAAAAACTGCCGAAGCACAGACCTTATACAAGAATTATCAGTCCGATCTGGTATTCTTGACCGAGGATATGAAGGTGAAACGCGAGGAAGAGGTGCGCGACAAAGAGACCGAGGCGTTGGAGTTGCGCCGGAAATATTTCGGACCGGAAGGTGAATTGTATAAGAAACGTGAGAGCCTGATGACTCCGATACAGGACGACATTTACAATGCGGTGAAAAAAATATCGGAAGAGAAGGGATATATGATGGTTCTCGACCGGGCTTCGTCCGAGAATATCATATTTGCATCGCCCAAGATCGATATTAGCAATGAAGTGCTGGCGAAGTTAGGATATTCGAAATAAATATGTATCTTTGCGCTATGTGCGAATATAGGATGCGCCCGGTATAGTTCAAGCAAATTTGATTCTGTTCCCGATTCCCCTGTTTTGCATCGTTATTGCATTTGAAAATAAAAAAACAAAAAACATAGATTATGCTGAAAAAAATTATTATCGCGCTGTTTGTTGCGCTGCCGATGTGTGTGTTCGCTCAGACATACAAATTCGGAACGGTTAATTCACAAGAACTTTTTTCTTTGATGCCCGACCGTGTTGAAGCTGAAAAGAAATTGCAGGAAATCAATAAACGTTACGAGGACGAATTCTTGAAATTGCAGGAAGAACTGAACCGTAAGTATCAGGAAGTTCAAGGCTTGCGTGCCGATTCGCTTCCCGAAACGATTTATGCCGCCCGTGTGCAGGAAGTCGGAAACTTGCAACAACGTATCGAAAGCTTCCGTGAAATGGCTGCTCAGGACATCAACAAGCAACAAGAGGCTTTGATCGCTCCGATCCAGCAAAAGATCATGCAGGCAATCAATGCCGTGGGTGCGGAAAACAAATTTACCTATATTTTCGATCTGGCTTATCCGATCGTGCTTTACCACGGTGCACCGAGTGAAGATGTGACTCCTCTGGTGAAAGCGAAATTAGGCTTGAAATAATCGTCGAAAGACAGAGATAAACGAAAGAGGGTGTGTCAGATCTGAAAATGGCGCATCTTCTTTTGCTTTTATAAGGTCGGCAGGGAGTTTGTTGCCGTGAGGGCGAAGGGTGCGGATGCCCTGTAAATATAGTCCGTGTGTGGCTTTTGCCGCTTCCCTTTCTTCTTGCTCCGACCGTTCCCATTGGTATAAATTCATAATTACATAAGCAATGACAGGACAATCGAAAACAGGCTGTGGTCCGATCGGTATCTTCGATTCCGGTTATGGAGGACTTACGATCTTGAATGAGATTCGTTCCCGAATGCCGGAGTATGATTATTTGTATCTGGGCGATAATGCCCGTGCGCCTTACGGCACACGATCGTTCGAAATCGTATATGAGTTTACCCGCGAAGCCGTGCTGCACCTTTTCGAACAGGGGTGCGAGTTGGTGATACTCGCTTGCAATACGGCATCGGCAAAGGCGTTGCGCACCATTCAGCAGCAGGATCTGCCCCGCATTGCTCCCGATCGTCGTGTGCTGGGTGTGATTCGTCCTACGGTAGAGAAGATCGGAGAGATAACCCGTAGCCGGTCGGTGGGGATATTGGGTACTCCGGGCACGATCCAGTCCGAATCGTATCCGGTGGAGATTGCGAAAATGTATCCCGATTTTAAGGTGTATAGCCAGGCGTGCCCGATGTGGGTTCCGTTGGTGGAGAACGACGAGGCGAGCGGCGACGGGGCTGATTATTTTGTAAAGAAGTATATCGATGCCTTGCTGGCACAATCGGCGGAGATAGATACGGTCGTACTCGGTTGTACGCATTATCCGCTGTTGCTGGAAAAAATAAAGAAGGTGCTGCCTGATGGAATTACGCCTTTGGTACAGGGGCATCTGGTTGCCGAAAGTCTGGCAGACTACCTGGGACGACATCCCGAAATGGAGAGCCGATGTACAAAGGGCGGCGGTTGTGCTTATCTGACGACCGAATCGGCGGCTAAATTTTCGGATGCGGCGACATTGTTTTTGAAAGAAAAAGTTTTTGCCGAACGGATTACGCTGGGCGAAAAGTAAACAGATAACGATATGGTGGAAATCAGAATAAACAAGTATATCAGTGATACCGGTTTCTGCTCCCGCCGGGAGGCAGACCAGTTGGTTCTCGACGAGCGGGTTACGATCAACGGTGTGTTGGCACAGCCCGGCAGTCGGGTGAAAGAGACGGACAAAGTGAAAATCGACGGGCAGATATTGCGTCCGGCTTCCGATTTCTCGAATACTCCCCGTGAACGCCGTCCGAAACGGAAAGTAGTGACAGCGGTTGAAAGAGAAGAAGAAGCACAGCCTGTGGAACGGGTGCGCCGTTCGGGCACTCGCGGCGGTGCAAGAGTGCAGCCTGCTCCGCGCCGTACCGATAAGTCGGATGTTCCGTCGAAACGTTCGTCGCATACGGAAAAGCCGGGTCGCCGGCAGGCGGGCGACAATAGCCGGAAGAAGACGCCTCGGAAGGACAACCGCCGCCGGTAATAGCGGGGGCAGGGCGCGGATGGCATACAACTCGAACGGTTTCGGTTTGCTTTGTCCGTGCAAAACCTCGCGGGCTGAGTCTCGTGCGGATTCTTTGGCGGAAAAGTAGAACCGGCGGTTACGACCGGACTTTCAAAAAAATCCCGAAAGCTTTTTGCCTTCGGGATTTTTTTGTCGGAGATATACTCTTTTTCGGATCGGGCTATTTATCTTCTTCGTACCATTTGGAGTACATCAGATAGTTTTTAGCGATCTTTTGGTTGATCTCTTTCGACTGTTCGGGATCGACCATCTTGATGAATTTAGCCGGAGCTCCGCCCCACAATTCGCCCGGTTTGATTTCGGTTTTGCTGAGGACTACCGATCCGGCGGCAACGATCGCGCCTTCGCCCACCACTACATGGTCGAGCAATACGGCTCCCATACCGATCAGTGCACCGTCGCGCACGGTTGCGCCGTGGATGGTGACATTGTGACCGACCGAGACATCGTCGCCGATTTCGATGGTCGATTTCTGATAAAGCGTATGAAGAACCGAGCCGTCCTGAATGTTTACCCGGTTACCGATGCGGATGGAATTGACATCGCCGCGCAACACCGTGTTGAACCAGATGCTGCATTCGTCGCCGATGACCGTGTCGCCGATAATCGTGGCGTTGTCTGCCAGAAAACAGTCTTTGCCGATTTGCGGAGTGAAACCGCGTACAGATTTTATTAAAGCCATAGTGGGTATATTATTTAAAGGTTAAATCAACGGAGAGGTTGCGTCGGCAAGCCATGCACGTTCTTCTGCATCCAGTGACGGGCTGAGTTTTTCGTAAACCATTCGGTGATAGTTGTCGAGCCATTCGATCTCCTCTTCGGTCATGATCGAGGTGTCGAATGCTTTCTTGTCGAACGGGAACAGGGTGAGCGTTTCGAACTGATAGAATTGTCCGAACTCGTCGGAACGGCTATCTTCGACTGTCAGAACCAGATTCTCGCAACGGATACCGTATTGTCCGGCACGGTAAAGTCCCGGTTCGTTCGATGTGAGCATGCCCGGCATCAGCGGGGTGGGGTTCTCTTCCAACCGGATGTTTTGAGGCCCTTCGTGTACATTCAGGAAGTGACCGACTCCGTGACCGGTGCCATGCAGGTAGTTTACCCGGTCTTTCCACAGGAAGTGGCGGGCGAGAGCGTCGAGCTGGGCACCGCGGGTCCCTTGCGGGAATATGCTGGTGGCAATGGCGATATGACCTTTCATGACTAAGGTGAAATCACGTTTCTGTTGGTCTGTCAGTTCTCCGAGGGCGACAGTACGGGTAATATCGGTGGTGCCGTCGATGTACTGGGCACCGGAATCGACCAATAAGAATCCTTTGCGGCTCAATGTCGCGTCGCTGTCGGGCGTGGCGGAATAGTGCACGATAGCTCCGTGCGGATTGAACCCGGCGATTGTCCCGAAACTTTCGCAGACGAACAGGGGTTGTTCGCTCCGGAACTCCCGAAGTTTGCGATCGACGGTCATTTCTGTAACATTGCCGTCGTCGATATGACGGTCGAGCCAGCGGAAGAATTTGACCAAAGCGACACCGTCGCGTACCATTGCCTGACGTATGCCTTCGATCTGTGTCGCATTTTTGATGCTCTTCAACAAGGCGATGGGCGAATCGCAGGTGACTGTCGGCGATGCGATGGCGTGCATGAGCGATGCGTTGATCTTTTTCGGGTCAGCCAATACTTTATACGATGGGGCAAGTGTTTTCAGAAAATCGTACACTTCGGTGTACGGACGTATCTCTACCCGGTTTTTCTGTAAGTATGCGAGGCTCTCTTCCCCGATTTTCTGCCGGTCGATGAACAAGATGCGGCGGTCGTCGTCGATAAAGGCAAAGGAGACTACGACCGGATTGAATGCGACATCCGTGCCGCGGATATTGAACACCCATGCGATTTCATCGAGTGCTGCCAACAGGATGGCATTGGCTCCGGCGAGATGAACCTTTTCGAGTATGCGGTCTGCTTTTTCGGTCAGTGACTCGCCGCTATATTTCTCGTCGTGTATAAACAACCGGTCGGTCGGGATAGCCGGACGGTCGGTCCATATCGCGTCGAACGGTGTAAAGTCTGATACGAAATGGAATCCGTGGCTTTCGAAGAACGATTTCAAGGCTTGTTCGTTATTGTACGAGAACAACGATCCGTCGATGGCGACAGTCGCACCTTGTGGCAGGACTGACAATAGCCATTCGTTGATGCCCGGCGTGTCGGGCAGCCCGTCTTTGAACAGTTCGAATCCGGATTCTTCCAGCTGTTCGGCTGCTTGCAGGAAGTAGCGCGAGTCGGTCCATAATCCGGCATGTTCGGTGGTTACTACCGCTGTGCCTGCCGAACCGTTGAATCCGGTAACCCACGTGCGGCAACCCCAATGGCTGGCGTAATATTCGCTCAGGTGCGGATCTGTGCCGGGTACGATAAAGGCATCGATCCCTCTTTTTTTCATCTCGCCACGAAGCGCGTCGAGGCGAGGACGTGTGATTTTGCTCATAATATAAAGAGTTTATAGTGTTTGTATTCCGTGGGCGGAAACCACCCGCAGGCAACCTTCCCTTCCGTTACGGCAGGACACCCCGAGGATCTGTCCGGGCGTGTCCGAATCGCAGGGAAGCCGGGTTTACGTTTTCACAAAGATACTCTTTTTATTTAAAGAACAGTGGCACTCCGTCGAATTTCATCTTCTGTACAAGAGGCTTGCTCTCTGCCGCTTGCCTTTCTGAAATAAAATTTTTGTCCGAAGGCGATAAATAAGATGCCGAAAGTTTTGTTTATCACGAAACAATATATAATTTTGCACCGCATTTTATCCAAAAAGGGAAACAAATAAATCTTTAAATAATATGATAGTAGTTCCAGTAAAAGAAGGCGAAAACATTGAAAAAGCTTTGAAGAAATTCAAAAGAAAATTTGAGAAAACGGGTGTTGTAAAAGAACTCAGAAGCCGTCAAGCTTTTGAAAAACCCTCTGTAACCAATCGTAAAAAAATGATGCGTGCGGTTTACGTTCAAAAATTGCAACAAGTAGAAGAGTAGTCAAAGGCTTCACTGTCAAAGTGAAATAAAGAGTCGTTAGGAAATAGACGCTTTATTTGTGATATTTTGGATGTGAAATCCGACGGAATAATTGGAATTTTCAAATATTTCCTTTATATTCGTACACAAGTATAAGCCGCGCTCTTTATGTTGATTGATTTGTTTTTTAAATATATTCGGTATGAGAAAAATCTTTCTTCTCATACCGTTTTGTCATATAAGAACGATATCCGTCAATTTCAAGAGTATTGCGAGCGCGAGGTCGAATCGTTCGATTGGTTGTCCGTAGACCGGGACCACGTGCGGAACTGGATCTTGCAGTTGGGGCAGGACGGTTTGTCGTCCCGAAGCATTGCTCGCAAAGTATCGGCATTACGCGCGCTCTTTCGTTTTTTTGTCAAGCAGAAGTACATCGAAGTCAGTCCGATCTCCGGTCTGAAACTGCCTAAGATCCACAAGAAGTTGCCTTCGTATGTTCGACGGGACGCTATGGATGTGTTGTTGGATGGCGGAAACTTCGGCTCGGACTTTTCGGGTGTTCGCGATCACCTTATTATAGATATGTTCTATCAGACCGGTATCCGCCGGGCGGAATTGATCGGGTTGAAAGATGCGGATGTGAATTGCACCAGCCGGGAAATACGAGTGACCGGCAAACGCAACAAGCAGCGGATTGTACCTATCGGAAGCGGGTTGGTCGAATCGATCGCCGCATATCGCGATCTGCGCGACCGGACGGTAGGCGATGTTCCCGAATCGTTCTTCGTCAGAGAGTCGGGCGAGCCGCTTTATCCTCAATTGGTCTATCGGGCGGTGAAAGGAGCTTTGGACGGGGTGTGTACGCTTGATAAAAAAAGCCCGCATGTGTTGCGCCATACATTCGCTTCGGCGATGTTGAACGATGGTGCGGAATTGAACAGCGTGAAAGAGTTGCTTGGGCACGATTCATTGTCTTCGACCGAAGTATATACGCATATTACGTTCGAAGAATTGAAAAATAGTTATAACCGGGCTCATCCGCGAGCCATAAAAAAAGGAGGAAGTATGGAAATTCGTATTCAATCGATTCACTTTGATGCTTCGGAACAATTGCAAGCGTTCATCCAGAAGAAAGTTTCGAAATTAGAACAATATTTCGACGGCATAATACATGCAGAGGTGGTTTTGAAAGTGGTGAAACCTGAAACGTCCTTGAATAAGGAAGCGTCGGTACGCCTCTCGTTTCCCGGCAGTGGCGACCTCTTTTCGGAGAAGGTAGCCGATACATTCGAGGAAGCGATAGATCTTGCAGCGGATGCGTTGGTGAAGCAGCTTCAAAAAACCAAAGAAAAAACGAGAGCGAAGTAAAAAAATAGTGCGATTATTTTTGTAATTTAAAATATATACCTAAATTTGCACCCGTTTCCGCATCGCTACAACGCGTTTGAAAACGGGTGCATTTGCCGATATAGCTCAGTTGGCCAGAGCACGTGATTTGTAATCTCGGGGTCGTGGGTTCGAATCCCTCTATCGGCTCGAACGATCTTAAAAAGAGATGACGGAAATAAAAAGGGCGAATACCAGAGTGGCCAAATGGGGCAGACTGTAAATCTGCTGACGTACGTCTTCGGTGGTTCGAATCCATCTTCGCCCACAATAAATGCGGAAGTAGCTCAGTTGATAGAGCATCAGCCTTCCAAGCTGAGGGTCGCGAGTTTGAGCCTCGTCTTCCGCTCAAATCGAAAGAGAATAAATCGCCAATGTAGCTCAGGGGTAGAGCACTTCCTTGGTAAGGAAGAGGTCGCGGGTTCAAATCCCGCCATCGGCTCAAGTTTTAGATGCTAATTATTCATTAAAATAAATAAAGTTATGGCTAAAGAACAGTTTCAACGGACCAAACCGCACGTAAACATTGGTACTATTGGTCACGTAGACCACGGTAAAACGACCTTGACCGCAGCAATCACGACTGTACTTGCTAAAAAAGGTCTTTCGGAATTGAAGTCTTTCGATCAGATCGACAATGCTCCCGAGGAAAAAGAAAGAGGTATTACCATCAATACTTCTCACGTAGAATATGAAACGGAAAATCGTCACTACGCACACGTTGACTGTCCGGGACACGCCGACTATGTAAAGAACATGGTAACTGGTGCAGCTCAGATGGACGGTGCTATCATCGTAGTTGCTGCAACTGACGGTCCGATGCCTCAAACTCGTGAGCACATCCTGTTGGCTCGCCAGGTGAACGTTCCGCGTATCGTTGTTTTCTTGAACAAATGCGATATGGTAGACGACGAAGAAATGCTCGAACTCGTTGAAATCGAAATGCGTGAATTGTTGAGCGCATACGAATACGATGGCGACAATACTCCTATCATCCGTGGTTCTGCACTCGGTGCATTGAACGGCGAACCGCAATGGGAAGAAAAAGTAATGGAATTGATGAACGCTGTGGATACTTGGATTCCCCTGCCTCCGCGTGATATCGATAAACCGTTCTTGATGCCGGTTGAAGACGTGTTCTCAATCACTGGTCGTGGTACTGTTGCTACGGGTCGTGTTGAAACAGGTGTTATCAAAGTTGGTGACGAAGTTCAAATCATCGGCTTGGGTGCAGACGGTAAGAAATCTGTTGTAACTGGTGTTGAAATGTTCCGCAAACTGTTGGATCAAGGTCAAGCTGGTGATAACGTAGGTCTGTTGCTCCGTGGTATCGACAAAAACGAAATCAAACGTGGTATGGTTATTTGCCACCCGGGACAGGTTAAACCTCACTCCGAATTCAAAGCTCAGGTATATATCTTGAAGAAAGAAGAAGGTGGTCGTCACACTCCGTTCCACAACCACTATCGTCCTCAATTCTACATCCGTACGTTGGACGTAACCGGTGAAATTACTCTTCCGGAAGGTGTAGAAATGGTAATGCCGGGTGACCACGTTACTATCAACGTGAAATTGATCAACCCCGTAGCTTGCGACAAAGGTTTGCGTTTTGCAATCCGCGAAGGTGGTCGTACGGTAGGTTCCGGTCAAATCACTGAAATCCTCGACTAATCTTAGATTAAACGAAGATAAAAACAAAATCAGCCTCGTCAAGCGGGGCTGATTTATACGGGTCTAGCTCAGTTGGTAGAGCACTGGTCTCCAAAACCAGGTGTCGGGAGTTCGAGTCTCTCGACCCGTGCTAATTCTTGACAAAATGAAGAAACTGAAAATATTTGCGGATATCGAGGACTCTTACAATGAACTCGTTCATAAAGTGTCCTGGCCTACAATGTCGGAGCTGACGAATAGTGCAGTGGTTGTTATGGTGGCTTCCATTATCATAGCAGCTGTTATATTCGTTATGGATCAATGCATCGATAAGATCATGCACTTAATTTACAACGGAATCTAATAATTAGAGGGTAATCAATGTCTGAAGAAAAGAAAGAATGGTACGTCTTGCGTGCTATTAGCGGAAAAGAAAACAAGGTAAAAGAGATTCTTGATGCAGAAATTAAGAATACCGACCTTGGTAAATACCTGTTTCAGGTTTTGATTCCTTCCGAGAAAGTTTATTCTGTTCGTAACGGGAAAAAGATTGTAAAAGAAAAGAATCTTTATTCCGGTTATGTTTTTATTGAGGCGATCTTGGTCGGAGAGGTGATCCATCACTTACGTAATACGACGAACGTAATAGATTTCTTAGGCGGTAAAGGCAATCAGCCCGAGCCGTTGCGTGCGTCGGAAGTAAGCCGTATGTTAGGTACTGTCGATGACATGCAAGAAGTAGGTGACGAACCTATGATCACGTATACAGTCGGAGAGACAGTAAAAGTGAACTACGGACCTTTCAATGGATTCAGTGGTATCATCGAAGAGGTGAATAACGAAAAGAAGAAATTGAAAGTGATGGTAAAAATCTTCGGTCGAAAAACTCCCTTGGAGTTGGAACATTCGCAAGTAGAGCGAGAATAAACTCGTGGTGTTACGCACGAGCGTAAGTTCTCCCGATTTAAACCAATCAAATTTAAAACAAGATGGCTAAAGAAATTGCTGGACAGATCAAATTACAGATTAAAGGCGGTGCAGCAAACCCCTCTCCTCCAGTAGGACCTGCTTTGGGTTCTAAAGGAATCAACATCATGGAGTTTTGTAAGCAATTCAATGCCCGTACACAAGACAAAGCAGGAAAAGTATTGCCGGTAGTAATCTCGTATTACACTGACAAATCTTTTGATTTTGTGGTTAAGACTCCTCCCGTTGCTATTCAGGTAATGGAAGCCGCTAAGGTAAAAAGCGGTTCTGCCGAGCCTAACCGTAAAAAAATTGCTGAGATTACTTGGGATCAGGTAAAAGCGATTGCAGAAGACAAAATGGCCGATTTGAACTGTTTTACTTTAGACTCAGCGATGAGTATGGTTGCTGGTACAGCGAGAAGTATGGGTGTCACCGTAAAAGGGGAATTCCCGGTAAACAATTAATAAACTTCAATTGAAATGGGTAAACTGACAAAAAATCAAAAGTTAGCTTTAGATAAAATTGAAGCAGGGAAGACCTACTCACTTAAAGAAGCATCCCAATTGGTGAAAGATATTACTTACACCAAGTTCGACGCTTCTTTGGATATTGATGTACGGTTAGGTGTAGATCCTCGTAAAGCGAACCAAATGGTGAGAGGCGTCGTTTCGTTGCCTCACGGAACCGGTAAAAACGTACGCGTGTTGGTACTTTGTACTGCCGACGTTGAAGCCGAAGCCAAAGCCGCTGGTGCCGACTATGTAGGATTGGACGAATATATCGAGAAAATCAAAGGTGGTTGGACCGATATCGACGTTATCATCACCATGCCTGCTATCATGGGTAAAATCGGTGCGCTGGGTCGCGTATTAGGTCCTCGTGGCTTGATGCCTAACCCCAAAAGCGGTACTGTGACTACCGATGTCGCTAAGGCTGTTAAAGAAGTAAAACAAGGTAAGATAGACTTCAAAGTAGATAAGAACGGTATTGTTCATGCTTCTATTGGTAAAATTTCGTTCAATGCAGAACAGATCGCCGATAACGCGAAAGAATTTGTTTCTACGTTGATCAAATTGAAACCTGCTACTGCTAAGGGTACTTACATTAAGAGTATTTTTCTTTCGAGTACAATGAGCCCGGGTATTAAGATCGAGCCGAAATCAGTTGATGAGATTTAAAGAATTGAATTATGAGAAAGGAAGATAAAAGCACAGTAATAGAGCAAATAGCCGCTACCTTAAAGGAGTATAGCTGTTTCTACCTCACTGATACGGCTGCGTTGAACGCTGAAAAAACGAGCGCTCTGCGTCGGGCTTGTTTCAAAGAAGGTATCAAACTGATGGTCGTTAAGAACAAACTGCTCCACAAAGCGATGGAAAATCTCGAAACGGATTATTCTCCGCTTTACGGATCGTTGAAAGGTTCTACCGCCATTATGTTTGCTAATGTAGGTAACGCTCCGGCAAAATTGATTAAGGAGTTCAGAAAAAATGCTGACCTGCCCGAACTCAAAGCTGCTTATGTTGAAGAAAGCTTCTATGTAGGAGCCGATCAACTGGATACCCTCGTTGCTATCAAGAGCAAAAATGAACTTATCGCTGATGTTATCGCATTGTTACAATCGCCTGCCAAGAACGTTGTATCTGCACTTCAGTCGGGTGGTTCTACAATTCACGGAGTACTGCAAACACTCTCCGAACGATAATTTTCTATTAAAACAAATTAGTTAAATAATAACATTTAAATCATACAAAAATGGCAGATTTGAAAGCTTTTGCAGAACAATTAGTTAACTTGACCGTAAAGGAAGTAAACGAACTTGCTCAAATTTTGAAAGACGAATATGGTATTGAACCTGCTGCTGCAGCTGTTGCTGTTGCTGCTCCCGCCGCTGGTGCTGCTGCTGTTGAAGAAAAAACTTCTTTCGACGTAGTATTGAAAGCTGCTGGTGCAAACAAACTCGCAGTTGTTAAATTGGTAAAAGAACTTACCGGTCTGGGCTTGAAAGAAGCTAAGGACTTAGTAGACGGTGCACCTAACAATATTAAAGAAGGTCTTGCTAAAGCTGACGCCGAAGGCTTGAAAAAACAATTGGAAGAAGCTGGCGCCGAAGTTGAACTTAAATAATATTGCTTGGTATTCAAGTACTTTGGTTAAGAATCATCGACGAGATGATTCTTAACCTTTTTGTGTCTAATTTTATTATTAAGTTCACTTAATACAAATTTAAATGTCTTCTACAATAGGTAAACAACGCGTAAATTTCGCATCTATCAAGAATCCGCTCCCTTATCCGGACTTTCTTGAAGTTCAGTTGAAGTCGTTCCAAGACTTTTTGCAATTGGATACGCCTCCTGAAAAAAGAAAGAACGAAGGGCTCTACAAGGTTTTCGCAGAAAACTTTCCGATAGCGGATACGCGAAATAATTTTGTCCTCGAATTTTTGGATTATTATATCGATCCGCCGAGATATACGATCGACGAATGTCTCGAACGGGGCTTGACTTACAGTGTGCCTTTAAAGGCTAAGTTGAAGTTGTACTGTACAGATCCCGATCACGAAGATTTTGCTACCGTGATACAGGATGTGTATCTGGGTCCCATTCCGTATATGACGGCGAAAGGTACGTTCGTTATCAACGGTGCCGAACGCGTAGTCGTTTCTCAGTTGCATCGTTCGCCGGGCGTATTCTTCGGACAAAGCACACATGCGAATGGAACGAAACTTTATTCCGCGCGTATCATTCCGTTCAGAGGCTCATGGATCGAGTTCGCTACGGACATCAACAATGTGATGTATGCGTATATCGACCGGAAAAAGAAATTACCTGTTACCACGTTGTTGAGAGCCATCGGCTTTGAAAACGACAAGGACATTCTCGAAATCTTCGGGCTTGCCGAGGATATGAAGGTGACCAAGACCAACTTGAAAAAAGCGATCGGTCGCCGTTTGGCTGCCCGTGTCCTGAACACGTGGGTAGAAGACTTTGTGGACGAAGATACCGGTGAAGTAGTTTCGATCGAACGTAATGAAGTTGTGATCGATCGCGAAACGGTATTGGAAGAGTCGCACATCAATGCTATTCTTGAATCGGGCGTTCAGAATATCCTTCTGCACAAAGAAGATAGCAACGCTTCCGATTACTCTATCATATTCAATACGTTGCAGAAAGATTCCAGTAACTCGGAAAAAGAAGCCGTATTCTATATTTACCGACAATTGCGTAATGCCGAACCTGCCGACGAAGCCAGTGCGCGTGAGGTGATCACCAACTTGTTCTTCTCCGAAAAGAGATACGATTTGGGTGAAGTAGGTCGTTACAGAATCAACAAGAAGTTGAATCTGTCTACGCCTATGGATGTAAAGGTACTTACGAAAGAAGACATTATAGAGATTATCAAATATCTTATCGAACTGATCAACTCGAAGACCGATGTCGATGATATCGACCATTTGAGCAACCGTCGCGTACGTACGGTAGGCGAGCAGTTGTACAATCAGTTCGGTGTAGGTCTCGCACGTATGTCGCGTACGATCCGCGAACGTATGAACGTGCGTGACAACGAGGTGTTTACTCCGATCGACTTGATTAACGCGAAAACGATTTCGTCGGTGATCAATACGTTCTTCGGTACGAACGCCTTGTCGCAGTTTATGGACCAGACCAACCCGCTGGCGGAAATTACGCACAAACGTCGTATGTCAGCTCTCGGTCCCGGCGGTCTGTCGCGCGAACGTGCCGGTTTCGAGGTACGTGACGTACACTACACGCACTATGGCCGTCTGTGCCCGATCGAAACGCCTGAGGGTCCGAATATCGGTTTGATCTCTTCGCTCTGCGTATATGCGAAGATCAACGACCTCGGATTTATCGAAACTCCTTATCGTAAAGTGTCGAACGGTCGTGTCGATTTGTCGGAAGACGGAATCGTTTCGCTTACCGCCGAGGTGGAAGAAGGTAAGGTGATCGCTCAGGGTAATGCTCCGTTGAACGATGACGGTACATTCATCCGCAACCGGGTGAAAGCTCGTCTGGATGCCGACTTCCCGGTAGTAGATCCGAGCGAAGTGGAACTGATGGACGTATCGCCGACGCAGATTGCCTCTATCGCCGCATCTTTGATCCCGTTCCTCGAACACGACGACGCCAACCGTGCGTTGATGGGATCGAACATGATGCGCCAGGCTGTGCCTTTGTTGCGTTCGGAAGCTCCGATCGTAGGTACGGGTCTGGAAGGTCAGTTGATCCGCGACTCCCGTACGCAGATCACGGCAGAAGGTGCCGGTGTTATCGAGTTTGTCGATGCTACGACGATCCGTATCCGTTACGACCGTACGGAGGAAGAGGAATTCGTCAGCTTCGAAGATTCGGTTAAAGAATATACTATTCCGAAATTCCGCAAAACGAACCAGAGCACGACGATCGACTTGCGCCCGATTTGCCACAAGGGACAACGGGTGGAACTGGGCGATATCCTGACCGAAGGTTATTCGACCGAAGCCGGTGAGTTGGCACTCGGACGTAACTTGAAAGTGGCGTTCATGCCGTGGAAGGGTTACAACTACGAGGATGCGATCGTGTTGAACGAACGTATGGTTCGCGAAGATATATTGACTTCGGTTCACGTCGATGAATATTCGCTCGAAGTGCGTGAAACGAAACGCGGTATGGAAGAACTGACCTCGGATATTCCGAACGTCAGCGAAGATGCTACGAAAGATTTGGACGAACGCGGTATCATCCGCATCGGTGCGCAAGTAAATCCCGGTGACATCATGATCGGTAAGATCACGCCGAAAGGCGAGTCCGATCCTTCGCCGGAAGAAAAATTGTTGCGTGCGATCTTCGGCGACAAGGCAGGCGACGTGAAAGATGCGTCGTTGAAAGCTACTCCGTCGTTGAAAGGTGTGGTAATCGGTACCAACCTCTTCTCTCGTGCCATCAAGAAGAAAAAATCGAAGATGAGCGATAAGGCGATCCTGCCGAAACTCGACGAGGAATGCGAAGAGAAGATGAACAAGCTGAAAGATATTCTGATCGAAAAGCTGCTTGTTCTCACTCAGGGCAAGACTTCGCAGGGCGTGAAAGATTTCATGGGCACGGAAGTGGTAAGCAAAGGCACGAAATTTACTGCCGCTGTCCTGCACAAGATCGACTATACCGCCGTACAGGTAAGCAAGTGGACGACCGATGCCGCCAAGAACGACATGATCCGCGCCACGATCATCAATTACCTGAAAAAATATAAAGAGTATGATGCCGAGTTGCGTCGTAAGAAGTTCGATATTTCGATCGGCGACGAACTTCCTTCCGGAATCGTACAAATGGCGAAAGTATATATCGCTAAGAAACGTAAGATCAGCGTAGGTGACAAGATGGCGGGTCGTCACGGTAACAAAGGTATCGTGTCGCGTATCGTACGTCAGGAGGATATGCCGTTCTTGGCAGACGGTACTCCGGTCGATATCGTATTGAACCCGCTGGGTGTGCCTTCCCGTATGAACTTGGGACAGATTTTCGAAACTGTTCTCGGTTGGGCGGGAGCAACGCTGGGTGAGAAGTTCGCTACTCCGATTTTCGACGGAGCCAGCCTGGACGACTTGAACGAATGGACCGACAAAGCAGGTCTGCCCCGTTACGGTAAGACTTATCTGTATGACGGTGGTACCGGCGAACGTTTCGACCAGCCGGCTACGGTAGGTGTGATCTACATGTTGAAACTCGGTCACATGGTTGAAGACAAGATGCACGCCCGTTCTATCGGTCCGTACTCTTTGATTACGCAACAGCCGTTGGGTGGTAAAGCCCAGTTCGGTGGTCAGCGTTTCGGAGAGATGGAGGTTTGGGCACTCGAAGCCTTCGGTGCCGCTCACATCCTGCAAGAGATCCTGACGATCAAGTCTGATGACGTGGTAGGCCGTTCGAAAGCATACGAAGCTATCGTGAAAGGCGAACCGATGCCTACCCCCGGAATCCCCGAATCTCTCAACGTGTTGTTACACGAGTTAAGAGGTCTCGGTCTTAGCATCAACTTAGAATAATAATCCAACCGGATAGGGTTTCCGATAAACGGGAATCCTATCCGATAACTCTTTATAATTTAATTATATGGCTTTTAGAAAAGATAACAAGATAAAGAGTGACTTTTCGAAGATTTCGATTGGTTTGGCTTCGCCCGAAGAAATTCTGAAAAATTCGAGCGGCGAGGTTCTCAAACCCGAAACCATCAACTACCGTACCTACAAGCCCGAAAGAGACGGTTTGTTCTGCGAACGTATCTTCGGTCCGGTGAAGGATTACGAGTGCCATTGCGGAAAGTACAAACGTATCCGTTACAAAGGCATTGTCTGCGACCGTTGCGGTGTGGAGGTTACCGAAAAGAAAGTTCGTCGCGAGCGTATGGGACACATTCAGTTGGTGGTACCGGTCGCTCATATCTGGTATTTCCGTTCCTTGCCGAATAAAATCGGTTATCTGTTGGGATTGCCCAGCAAAAAATTGGATGCGGTTATTTACTACGAACGTTATATCGTAATACAACCGGGTGTTAAATCGGATCTCGAAACATACGATCTGCTGACCGAAGAGGAATATTTCGCTGCTATCGACAGCCTTCCCAAAGAGAACCAGATGCTCGAAGATACCGATCCGAACAAGTTCATCGCCAAGATGGGAGCCGAGGCTATTTACGATCTGCTGGCTCGTCTGGATCTGGATTCCTTGTCGTACGAACTCCGCGACCGTGCAAGCAAAGACGGTTCGCAACAACGTAAGACCGAAGCGTTGAAACGCCTGCAAGTAGTAGAGTCGTTCCGTGCTTCGAAGAACCGGAACCGTCCCGAATGGATGGTATTGAAAGTAGTTCCGGTCATTCCGCCCGAACTGCGTCCGTTGGTGCCTCTGGATGGCGGACGTTTCGCTACTTCCGACTTGAATGACTTGTATCGTCGTGTTATTATCCGTAACAACCGTCTGAAACGCTTGATGGAAATCAAGGCTCCGGAAGTGATCTTGCGCAACGAAAAACGTATGTTGCAAGAGGCAGTCGATTCGTTGCTCGACAACTCCCGTAAATCGAGTGCCGTAAAAACCGAAGCCAACCGCCCGTTGAAGTCGTTGTCGGATAGCCTGAAAGGAAAACAGGGACGTTTCCGTCAGAACTTGCTCGGTAAACGTGTCGATTACTCCGCACGTTCGGTTATCGTTGTAGGTCCTGAATTGAAAATGCACGAATGCGGTCTGCCGAAAAACATGGCGGCTGAATTGTATAAACCTTTCGTGATCCGTAAGTTGATCGAACGCGGTATCGTGAAGACGGTGAAATCGGCGAAGAAGATCGTCGATCGCAAAGAACCGGTGGTTTGGGATATTCTCGAACACGTGATGAAAGGACACCCCGTGTTGCTGAACCGTGCCCCGACGTTGCACCGTCTGGGTATTCAGGCTTTCCAACCGAAAATGATCGAGGGTAAAGCTATCCAGTTGCACCCGTTGGCATGTACGGCATTCAACGCCGACTTCGACGGTGACCAGATGGCAGTACACTTGCCGTTGGGTAATGAGGCGATTCTGGAAGCCCAGATGTTGATGTTGGGCGCTCACAATATTTTGAACCCGGCTAACGGTGCGCCTATCACCGTGCCTTCGCAGGACATGGTGCTGGGTCTGTATTATATCACGAAACTCCGTCCGGGCGATAAGGGTGAAGGCTTGAAGTTCTACGGTCCGGAAGAAGCGGAGATCGCTTACAACGAAGGCCGTGTGACTTTGCACGCTCCGGTTTCGGTGATCGTGAAAGACCTCGATGAGAATGGAAATCTCGTAGATACGATGATTGAAAAAACATCTGTCGGCCGTGTATTGGTGAACCAGTATGTGCCGAAAGAGATCGGATATGTAAACGAGATCCTTTCTAAGAAATCGCTTCGCGATATTATCGGTAAGGTAATTAAAGTTTGTGGTGTGACCCGCTCCGCACAATTCTTGGATGATATCAAGAACTTGGGTTACTACATGGCATTCAAGGGCGGTCTGTCGTTCAACTTGGGCGACGTGCTTGTGCCGGCGGAAAAAGAGACTTTGGTAAACGAAGGTTATGCCGAGGTCGAACAGATCATGAACAACTACAATATGGGTTTCATCACCTACAACGAACGTTACAATCAGATCATCGATACGTGGACACACGTCAATTCCCGTCTGTCCGATATTTTGATGAAACAGTTGTCGTCCGACAATCAGGGATTCAACTCAGTATATATGATGCTCGACTCCGGAGCCCGTGGTTCGAAAGACCAGATCCGCCAGTTGTCCGGTATGCGTGGTCTTATGGCTAAACCGCAGAAATCCGGTGCCGAAGGCGGTCAGATCATTGAGAACCCGATTTTGGCGAACTTTAAAGAGGGCTTGTCGGTGTTGGAATACTTCATCTCTACTCACGGTGCTCGTAAGGGTTTGGCAGATACCGCATTGAAAACGGCAGATGCCGGTTACCTGACCCGTCGTCTGGTAGACGTGGCTCACGACGTGATTATCCACGAAGAGGACTGCGGCACTTTGCGCGGTTTGGTTTGCACCGAAGTGAAGAACAACGAAGATGTGGTAGCTTCTTTGGGCGAACGTATTTTGGGGCGTGTATCGGTTCACGATGTGATCCACCCGCTGACCAGCGAAGTGTTGGTTCATGCCGGAGAAGAGATTACGGATGTGATCGCCAAGAAGATCGAAGAGTCTCCGATCGAAAGCGTCGAAATCCGTTCGGTATTGACCTGCGAATCGAAGAAAGGTGTTTGTGCGAAATGTTACGGACGTAACCTCTCGAACAACCGTCTGGTTCAAAAAGGAGAGGCAGTCGGCGTGATCGCCGCTCAGTCGATCGGTGAGCCGGGTACTCAGCTGACTCTGCGTACATTCCACGTCGGTGGTATCGCGTCGAACATCGCTGCCGTATCGAGCGTAACTTCCCGTTACGACGGTATTCTCGAAATCGAGGAGCTTCGTACGGTAGAGCAAGTTGCTGAAAACGGTCAGAAGGTACAGGTTGTAGTAGGTCGTCTGGCTGAAATGCGTATTATCGACCCGAACACGAAGATGGTACTGACTACCGCCAATATTCCTTACGGTTCTAAATTGTATTTCAATAATGGCGACCTGTTGAAGAAGGGCGATATGGTTTGCGAATGGGACCCGTTCAATGCCGTAATCGTTTCGGAAGCCGGTGGTACCGTGAAGTTCGATGCCGTGGAAGAAGGTGTTACTTATCGTGTGGAATCGGATGAACAGACCGGTCTCCGCGAAAAGATTATCATCGAGTCGAAAGACCGTACTCGTGTTCCTTCCGCACAGATCGTCGATAAGAACGGTGAAGTGATCAAATCGTATGCTTTGCCTGTGGGCGCACACTTGATGATTGAAGAGGGTGCAGTATTGAAACCGGGTGATGTATTCGTGAAGATCCCGCGTGCCGTCGGCAAAGCCGGCGATATCACGGGCGGTCTGCCTCGTGTCACCGAGTTGTTCGAGGCACGTAACCCGTCCAACCCTGCTGTGGTTTCCGAAATCGACGGTGAGGTGATCTTCGGTAAAGTGAAACGCGGTAACCGTGAAATCTCCGTCGTATCGAAGACCGGTGAGAAGAAGAGCTACCTCGTGCCGCTGTCGAAACAGATCCTCGTTCAGGAAAACGACTTCGTTCGTGCGGGTACTCCGCTCTCCGACGGTGCTATCACGCCGTCTGATATTCTGGCGATCAAGGGCCCGACGGCTGTACAGGATTACATCGTAAACGAAGTTCAGGATGTGTATCGTATGCAGGGTGTGAAGATCAACGATAAACACTTCGAAGTGATCGTGCGCCAGATGATGCGTAAGGTATCTATCCTCGATCCGGGAGATACTCGCTTCCTCGAACAGCAAATTGTCGATAAACGTGAATTTATGGACGAGAACGACCGCATCTGGGGTAAGAAAGTGGTTGTCGATGCCGGTGATTCGCAAACTTTGCAACCGGGTCAGATCGTTACTGCCCGCAGATTGCGCGATGAGAACTCGGCTTTGAAACGGAAAGACTTGCGCTTGATCGAGGTTCGCGATGCAATACCCGCTACTTCGGAACAGATTCTGCAAGGTATTACCCGTGCCGCTCTTCAAACTTCGAGCTTCATGTCGGCAGCTTCTTTCCAGGAGACGACCAAAGTGTTGAACGAAGCTGCAATCAACGGAAAAGTGGATACGCTGGAAGGTATGAAGGAAAATGTGATCTGCGGACACTTGATTCCTGCCGGTACCGGACAACGCGAATTCGATCGTCTGATCGTAGGTTCGAAAGAAGAGATGGACCGCGTATTCGCCAATCGTAAGAATGTGACGGACTTCTAATAAAATAAGTTTATTCTGAACATACTCGAAAGGGCTGTTCCGGACAGGTTTCGGAGCAGCCCTTTCCGTATTACGGGCAATATCTTCAAAGTTAGTGTGCCCGGTAAAACGATCGGGAGGCAGCGGCGGTTTGTCGGATATTTTTTGCGGATTGGAGAGAGGTTGTTGTGATCTGTGCGGTAAGCGGCGATGTATCGGGCATACCTCTTCGATGGCGTGTGGTGCTAAAAACAGAGCGGAACTTGTCTGCCGTAATGAAAAAAAATAGTTATCTTTGACTACGTCTTAGATACTCCGCCTCAGCAAACTTGCAAATAAATTTGCGTTTGCGTTCGGCTTATCCGTATCTTTGGATAAGATGGGCTGCATCTCGGCAAAGTCATTCAAACAAGTTCGATGCCTCTGCTCTCACCTTTTACTTTATCGCACCTACGTTGGAATATGGAAGAAGAAAACGTTGTTAAATTGAAAGTGACCGTCAGCCACGGTAAATGGATCGCATACGGGGACGGTTATGAAAAATCCGATACCGGTTTGCAAGAGGCGAAGGTAGGACCTTTCCCTCAGACGTATTTCCCCGATCTTGTTATAGAAAGGGTGGAGAGCGGAAAAATTGTCATTGCAAATGGTACAAGGGCAAGGCGTGAGCTGACACCCGGGGAGTCCGTCTCTTTCTTTTATGAGAGAGAAGGGCGGGAATGGTCGGACGGATGTGTGTGCGACGGCGATTCCTATGAAGTGGTGATCCGTTGGTAGAGGGTATCTTTGTTACTCGGAAGCATTTGAAAAAGGGGCTGTGCCGAAAGCCCTGCGGGCAAGTCCGGAAGGAGTCCGGAACTCTGCCTAAACGACAAACGCAGCTCTTTTGCGAGGAGCTGCGTTTGTCGTTTATATTCCATTGCGTTTCGGTTCGGCAGACGGATGTATGATTTCGGATCAATGATGATGGTGGTGGTGATGGTGTGGCATCTGCAACTCTTCGTCGGATGAACAGTCGCATCCTTCGGCTTCTGTGCAGCAAGCGTGTCCGGCTTCCAGTTCGAGTGTGGCATGTTGTATGCCTAATTCTTTCAACGATGTTTTTACTTCCTTTTTGACATTCTCTTCGTCGGCGTTTTGCTCGATAACCAAATGAGCGGTCAAAGCGGTCTGTGTGGTGCTGATCGCCCAGATGTGGAGGTGGTGTACGCTTTTGACGCCGGTGGCGGCAGTGATCGTTTCGATTACGTTTTGCGGGTCGATATTACGGGGTACGCCGTCTAAGGAGAGACGCAGGCTGTCGTGCAGCAGGTTCCAAGTAGAAATCAATATGACTATGGCGACGATGAGCCCGATAATGGGGTCGATTATATTCCAACCGGTGTAGCGTATGATGATACCCGATACGAGCACCCCTGCCGATACCAACGTGTCGGCTGCCATGTGCAGGTAGGCACCTTTGATATTCAGGTCTTTCGATTTGTCTTTGAAGAACAGCAGGGTGGTGAGGGCATTGATGACAATGCCGATACCGGCTACCCATGCGATTGCCGATCCGTTGAGCGGTTGCGGATCCCTCAGTTTCTCGATGCTTTCGGCGATAATGATGCCTACGGCTACCAACAGGATAATGGCATTGAGCAACGATACCAGTACGGTGCTTTTTTTATACCCGTAGGTATAATTTGCCGAAGGCTTGATGCGTGCCAGCCGGAAAGCAAGCATGGCGAGTATCAGGCTGACTACGTCGCTGAGGTTGTGCCCTGCATCCGATAGCAAAGCCAGTGAATCGAAATAAAATCCCGATCCGGCTTCGATAAGAACGAAAGCGAGATTCAGTGCGATACTGAAAATGAATATCCGGTTCAGTCGGGCGGATGCCGTTCGATTGTGTTGGTGATGAGCGTGATTCATATCTGTCATTTTTTTGTATTCGGTCGAAGGCAGCGGTAGTCCCATACCGGCGGGATTGCTTACGGGATATACGCACTCTGCGATTACAAAGATAAAACGAGGTTTTTGCAACTAAGTTTCAATTATCGGCTCATGTTTATTTCACGATAAAACCGATTCCCGGAATCTTGCGTACCGTAAAGGTGAACAGGAGGCTAAGTGCGCTTGTCAGGATCCATGTCAGGATAATGACCGGAGCGGCGGGCAGAGCCAGCGGGAACAGGATGTACGATAAGATTTTCAGGATCAGTACATGTACGAGGTAGATACCCAGTGTGAGATCGGAGCAGCGTTTTATGAACCGTTCGGCTTTCGGGGTGAATGAGAATTTTCTGTAATGGAAATAGACGAACAGGGCAGTGGCGGTGAGGACGGTTGCGATGTTATGGTTGTCGTGGAAGTATGCCGAGTATTCGCCTTTGTGTAGTGAAAGCAGGGACGTGCCGACGGCTGCTGCGCACATTCCTGCGATGCCGAGTGCATATAGAACCCGGCGGACAGGTTGCGACAAGGGTTGTTGCCGATACAGGTAATATCCCAATACGAAATAGCCGGCATATCCGATCGTGATGTAGGTAGTGAATTGGAGGGTGATGTCCGACAGTGTTTCCTGTGGGGCGATTCCCGACCGGTCGAATCCCAAGAACAGGACGCTGCCGAGCAACCATAGGCATAGAAAGTATTTCGAAAGAGCGCCGTCTACGATTTTTTTCAGAAACGGACTGACGGCATAGACTCCCGCAAGCATGTAGAGAAACCACAGATGTATGCCTCTGTTTGTATATATTAATATATTGGTAATCAGGTTTTTAAAACTCAATAGGGGGGGGGTAAAAATGTCGGGCACATTATAGCAGGTGTTCCAGATCAGCAGCAAGACAACTATGTGTTTGATATATTTGCCGTATAGCAATCGGACCGGAATCTCTTTTTGCAGCAGGAATGCGCCGCTGATCATGATGAAGACGGGGACAGTCCATCGGGTCATGGAGTTGAACAGATTGGCTGTCTGCCATTCCGCCGAGTCGGGTGAGCCTCCTTTGAGAGCCATATAGAGGGCGGAGGTGTGTAACAATACAACGAATAGGGCGGAACAGATTCTCAAAAGATCCATCGAAAGGTCTCGTTTCTTTTCCATATCGTGTGGTGTGGGTTAAAAAAAAGCGTGCCGGAACTCCGGTCGAGGGTGGAGTTCCGGCACGCTTCGGATTATAAATGATTTTATTGTTTAGAACGATTTGAAGCCCATGATCGCACGTACTTCTTTCAATGTGCGGGAGGCACTTTCCCGTGCCTTCTCGGCTCCGATCGTCACTACGCGGCGCAGATATTCGTCGTTGTTGCGTATGTCGAGTATTCGCTCGCGGATAGGTAACGTGACTTTGAGTATATCTTCCGCCAGTTGTTTTTTCAGATCGCCGTAGCGGATTTCGCAAGTGTTGTATTTTTCTTCGAAATATTGTACGACATCGGGTTCGGAAACGATTTTCAACAGGGTGAACAGGTTTTCTACCGGTTCGGCTTTCGGGGAGTTGGGAACTTTCGGTCCTTCGTCGGTAACGGCACGCATCACTTTTTTGCGGAGTGTCTTTTCATCGTCGATCAGGTAGATGCAGTTCCCTTCCGATTTACCCATTTTCCCGCTGCCGTCCAATCCGGGGACTTTGATCGATGCCTGCCCGAAATTGTAGCTGACGGGTTCGGGGAAGAGCTCTACGCCGTAGGTCGCATTGAACCGGCGGCAGAAGCGTCGGGTCATTTCCAAATGTTGTTCCTGATCTTTACCTACCGGTACTTTGGTGGCTTTGTGTATCATGATGTCGGCAGCCATTAAAGTCGGATAGGTGAGCAGACCGGCATTTACCCGATGTTTGGATGTGTCGCTGATAATCTCTTTTTCGACATCCTCTTCCGACGATTGGTCGAGGTGCAATTGTTTTCGTGCTTTGTCTTTGAACGATGCCGTCCGCATCAGCTCACCGATGCCGACGTGCATATTGAGCAGCAGGTATAATTCGGGGATTTCCGGTACGTCGCTTTGGATAAATATGGTGGCTTGCTCCGGATCGATACCGGCAGCCAGATATTCCGACAATATGTTTCTGACGTTTTCATGCAGCATTGTCGGGTCGGGGTGGGTCGTCAGCGCGTGCAGGTCGGCGATGAAGAAAAGGCAGTTGTTTTCTTCCTGCATACGGACGAAATTCCGCAGTGCGCCGTAGTAGTTTCCTAAATGTAAATTTCCGGTAGAGCGGATTCCGCTCACTACTGTTTCTTTCATTATGTGAATAATTTGCTTAAAGTTCGATAATTAAATGCTTTAATGCAAAATTAGATAAATTCTGCGATATTTCGGTCGGCTGGATAAAGAAAATGATTTCTCCCGATGAATATAGTAATAATATAAATCGTTTTGCGGAGTTTGTGCCTTTTTCGGTCGGTTTATTGAAAATCGGGAATTAAAAATAAAAACACCGCCTTACTCATCGGTTTTTGCAATGAGTAAGGCGGTGTCTGTCGATAGATGTCCGGTATCTCCGGTTCGATTATTCTTCTTCTGTCGATTCCAGATCTTCGATCGGCAACTGGCGTTTGAATACCTCTTTGAAAGAGATCAGCGATTCGGTACGCGCAAGCCCCAGCGGTTGCAGCTTTTTGTGGATGATGTCCATCAAATGGCGGTTGTTACGCGCATAGAGTTTGATGAACATGTCGTATTGACCGGTTGTAATGTGGCATTCTACGACTTCCGGAATGGCTTCCAGCTTTTTGACTACGTCGTTGAACTGTCCGGGATTCTGTAAGTGGATACCGATGTATGCGCATGTCTCGAAGCCGATTTTGTTCGAGTCCAGAATATATTCCGAACCTTTGATGACACCGAGGTTACTGAGTTTCTGTACGCGTTGATGAATGGCTGCACCCGAAACGTTGCATTCGCGGGCTACTTCCAAAAACGGAATCCGGGAGTTTGATGCGATGAGTTTTAGGATTTTATAATCTAATGCTCCAAGTTGATGATGTCCCATATTGTTAATGAATGTTTATGATTGTGTTTTGTAAGGTTGAACGTTTGTTGTGTTTGCTGCAAAGATAATATTAAATTCGTTTTTTATAACAAATAAATGTTTTAAATTACACGAAAATCATAAAAAAGTCCGAACTTATAATTTTAATTCGAACTGTACTGTGTTTCAATTTGTTTTGTACCGTCGGACGGAATATGTATAAATATGCTTTTTGTGAAAAAATATGAATTTGGATATGTGGGGCGAATATCATACATTTGTTTGATCGGGGAATGTACCGCTCCGATGCTTGGATAGAAACTGAAAACAGAAAGATTATGGATGAGATGCGATTGAGATTCTTGACAATCGACAACCGTAAAGAACTCGATTGGGTAAAGGCATTGTATGAAACGGCTTTTCCTGCCGACGAGCGGCGCGATTTCGCTCTGGTAACCGAATTGCTGCGTACGAAACCGGAATTTCAGATTCGGTTGATCGAGGCAGACCGGCTCCCGGTCGGTTTCCTTTCTTCGTGGCATTGGAACGGGTTGAGCTATGTCGAGCATTTTGCCGTAGATCCGGCTTGCCGGAACGGCGGGTTCGGAAAGCGGGCATTGCAGGCGTTCTTGCAAAGTGTAGACACACCGGTCGTATTGGAAGTCGAGAAGCCTGCCGACGATTTGTCCCGGCGGCGGATCGGATTTTACGAGCGGTCGGGTTTCCGGTTGAGCGATTATCCTTATATCCAGCCGCCTTATTCGCCCGAACTTAATTCATTGCCGATGTGTTTGATGTGGTATGGCGGCGATCCGGCATCGTTTTCTCCGGAAGCTGCCGCCCGGCAACTGCACCGCGAAGTGTATGGTGTCGGGGTGTAGCCGGTTCGCAACTGGTATCCGGAGTGAAATATATTTTTTAACACAGATGTAATTTCTGTTTTTATTTTCCGTTTAGTATATGGAGACGAAGCCGGAGAATGTTAAAATCTATATTGAATAAGATTAAAATCTTCCGAACGTATCGCCTATTGTATATAAAATATTATTTTTGTAAAAAAAATAAAAAACATACTCCGGATGATTGGTTTGAATAAGGTAAAAGGTGTTTTGTATGCGTTGTTGTTCGCCGGGTTTGCTACCGTACTTCTGTACTCGTGTCGCATGAGCGAAAAGCCGAAACCGATTATAAGTGTTACCATACAGCCTCAGAAATATTTTGCGGAAAAGTTAGTGGGCGACCGTTTCATTATCAATTGCGTCGTTCCGCAGGGTGGGAACCCCGAAGCATACGATCCTACTCCTTCGCATCTGGTGCAGGTGGGGAAAAGCGTTGCCTATTGGCGCATCGGGTCTCTCGGTTTCGAACTGGCATGGCTCGACAAGTTGGCGCAGAACAATCCCGATATGCGTATATTCGATCTCTCGAAGGGCGTAGAACCTCTGCCCGATACACATCACCATTCGTCCGAGTTGGGTAGACACCTGCATGCTTCCGATCCGCACTATTGGAGTTCTCCGAAAAAGGTGCTGATCATGGTGCGGAATATGTACGATGCCGTTTTGGAACTGGACCCGAAAGGGGAGAAATATTATACGAAAAATTACGAAGAACTCGTAGCCGAGATTTCCCGTGTGGACTCTGTGTTGGAGGAGCGGTTGAAACCGGTTCACGGACAGATGTTCGCAATCTATCACCCGTCGTTGAGCTATTTGGCGAGCGATTACCATTTGCGGCAGTTGAGCGTAGAACATAACGGAAAAGAGGCTTCCGCCTTCTCTCTGAAAAAAACAGTGGATGTGGCGAAAGAGAATGGGGTGCGTGTGATATTCATCCAGCGTGAGTTCGATGCGAAACTGGCGGAAGTGTTTGCGAAAGAGATCGGTGCGAAGATTGTCCCGATCAATCCGTTGAATTATAATTGGAGTGAAGAAATAATTGCGATTGCCGATGCCCTCGTCGAATAAAATGGTCGAAGTAGAAGATCTGTGGTTGCGATACGATACCCGGACTGTTCTCGAAGATATAAATCTGACTATACATCAAAATGAATTTGTGGTGATTACCGGCCCGAACGGAGGCGGTAAGACTTCGTTGTTGCGGGTCGTGCTGGGTCTTCAACGTCCGGAACGGGGATCGGTTCATTATTTTAGGGAGGGCAATCCTGTATCGAAGTTGAATATCGGTTATCTGCCGCAAAAAAATATGATCGACAGCCGTTTCCCCTTGACCGTATATGATGTGGTGTCTTCGGGTTTGATGTGCGAGGGTTTCGGGTTCCGCCGCCGGTTGAGTGCGGAACAGCAGGAGCGGATGCAGGAGATTCTTTCGCTGATCGGTATGGAGGAATTTTCAGCCAGCTCTATCGGAAACCTGTCGGGCGGACAGTTGCAGCGCACGTTGCTGGGGCGTGCCATTATTTCGAATCCGGAACTTCTGGTGCTGGACGAACCGGCATCGTATGTCGATAAACGTTTCGAGGAGCGGTTGTACGATTTATTGAGCCGTCTGGCATCGAAGACCACCATCCTGTTGGTGTCGCACGAACTGACTCCGCTCACCTCGATGGCTACCCGCACTCTCTATGTGAACCGGGTGTTACGCTGAACGGTAGCTCCGTATTCAGATCGGGCGATACATCCCGCCCGGGCAAGAGATTGCCAATCCTTTGAATTCCAATTCTATCAGATGACTGAGCAAATGGGAGGTCGGACGATTCAGATCGACGGTCATGCGATTGATCGCCGCTTCGCCATGTTGCCGCAGGTAATTCAGTATCTCATTCTCTTCGGGCGACAGGTCGGGAAATAATTGCTGTTGCACCGGCTCTTTTTTCCGGATATGCCATCCCATCGCTTCGGCGAGACTTTCGGCGCTATCGATCAATACGGCATGGTTGCGTTGGATGAGGCGGTTGCACCCGATCGAATAGGGATCGCTTTTCCGTCCGGGCAGTGCAAACACGTCGCGGTGATAGCTGTTGGCGATAGCGGCGGTAACCAATGACCCGCCTTTTTCGCCCGATTCGATAACGATCGTTGCATCGGAAATCCCGGCAACAATGCGGTTGCGTGCGAGGAATAACGCCCGATGCAGAGTTTGCTGCGAACCGTATTCGGTCAGCAGCCCGCCTTGACGTACGATCTCGATTGCGGTATTGCGGTGCGATGCCGGGTAGATCTGATTCAGTCCGTGCGCCAGAATAGCCAGTGTCGGCAACCCGTTTTTCAAAGCTGCCCGATGGGCGCAGATGTCGATGCCGTATGCCAGTCCGCTCACGATGCAGGTGCCCGGCAACAGTTCCGCCAGATCGCGTACCAACTCTTCGCAAAATCCTTTTCCGTAAGGGGTGGCATGGCGCGTGCCTACGATACTGACGATGTGCGGGGGATTCAGGTCGGTGCTGCCGCGATAGTAGAGCATCAATGGCGCGTCGGGGCAATCCGATAGCCGGGCAGGGTATTCCGGATCGGTAAAGAACAGGGGCTGTATCTGCGCCTTGCGGATAAATTCGATTTCCCGGTCGGCAAAAAGCAACGCCTCGCCCCGAAGGGTTTCGGAGAATATGCGCCCGTTTACGCCCATCCGTTCTTTCAATTCGTTTTCGCGTAATGTAAAGAACGCATCGATACCTCCTGCCGCATCGAGCAGGCTTTTCGCCGTTTGCAGATTCATTCCCTTTACTCTCGACAGGGCGATACGGTAGCGCAGGTTGTCGGTGTCGATGTTCATGGCTGGGGGTTATTGCAGGTACTCTTTGAACAGTTCGGCGAATACATCGCCCCGGTTCAGTTTCCCCTGATATACGCATACTGTTTCGACGATTGCTTTTACGCAAAGTTCTCCGGTAGCTTTCTTGTAAATGTCCTGATAAAAGACGAATTTCACGCCGTTGCGCCGCAAGTAGAGTTTGCAGACGAACAAGTCGCCGCTCCGCAACGGAATCTTGTACGAGATGTTGATATTGCTTACCACCGGAGAGTAGCCTTGCCGTGTCATTTCGGCAAAGGAAGAGCCGGTCGATGCCAGAAACTCGTGACGGGCGTGTTCGAGATAGTGCTGGTAGTTGGCGTTATTGACGATGCCTTCTACATCTATCTCGTAGTCGCGCACTTTCATCTCCAATTCGTGTACATATTCTGTCATAATGTGTCGGAATGTTGAATTTACAAAGATAGCGAAAGGCGAGAGCAGAATCAAACGGGAAACAAAGTTTCACGATCGGATTATGCCGAGCCGCCTCCTATCTTATCCAAAGATAGCGAAAGGCGAGAGCGGAAGCAAACGGGAAACAAAGTTTCACGATCGGGTTATGCCGAGCCACCTCCTATATTCGCGTACAGCGCAAAAATAAGTGAAATCGGGGGTAACGCCAAATTTATCGGGCGAATGTCGAACGGTATCGGGTTTACGGTCGGGACGTTCGGCGGGATATTCTCTGCCGGCTATCGGATTGGCGGGTGCGAAGTATTGTATGTTCGGAAACTATCCGTTATCTTTGAAAGGTTTAATCGGAATGCCCGGTATGAAGAAAACGATTGTGCTTGTGTTCCTGTTTCTGGGGTGCTGCTATTGGGCGGCGCAAGGCTGTACGTCGGCAGTCGTATCGGGTCGGGCGACTCCCGACGGGCGACCGTTGCTTTGGAAACATCGCGACAGTTCCGACCAGCGGGGGCGGATCGTGCATTTCCCGGCGCAGGATGGTACGTTCGAATTCGTCGGTTTAGTGAACGGTTCGGACGCTTCCTTGTCGGAGGTATGGACCGGTTACAACAGTTGCGGATTTGCCGTCATGAACACGGCTTCGTACAATCTGAAACAGGATACGGTTTCGCTTGCCGATCGTGAAGGCTTCGTGATGAAACAGGCATTGGCTACCTGCCGTACGCTTGCCGATTTCGACAGTCTGTTGCGCCGTTTGCCCCGTCCGTTAGGGGTGGAAGCGAATTTCGGTGCTATCGACGCCGAGGGCGGAGCGGCTTATTTCGAGGTGAACAACGATTCGGTGTACCGGTTCGATGTAGCCGATGCCGAACAAGGGTATCTGATCCGCACCAACTATTCGGTGGCGGGCAGGAAAGACGGCGGGTTAGGATATATCCGTTACGAGAATGCCGAACGTTTGTTGTCGGTGGCTGCCGCCGAAAAGCGACTGACACCGGAATACCTTATGCAAAGCGTTTCCCGTTCGTTTTACCATACGCTGCTCGGTCGTGATTTTTGCGGCGATGAGTGGGCGGTCGATCAGGATTTTATTCCGCGCCGCACTACGTCGGCGGTCTTGGTGGTAGAAGGCGTGTTGCCCGGCGAATCGCCTCGCTATACGACGATGTGGACCGTATTGGGCTATCCGCCCTGTTCGGTGGCGTTGCCTGTCTGGTTGGGGGTGAGAAACGGTATTCCCGCGGTGTTGTGTGCCGCAAAGAGTACGGAGGATGCTCCGCTGTGTCTGGCATCGTCGAAACTGAAATGCCGGGTATTCCCGATTGTGCGGGGCAGCGGGAAACATTATCTGCACATCGGGGTGTTATATAATTCCGATGGCAACGGTTTTATGCAGCGGTTAGTTCCGGTGGAACAGGAGGTTTACCGGAAAAGCCGGAAACTGCTGGAACGTTACCGGCAGGCAGGTTTGCCTCTGCCGGAAAAGCCGGTGGGTAAGTTGCAGGCAGAGTTGTCACGGACGGTGATGGTGGAACTGAACAGATTGGAGATTCAAGAACAAATAAAATAAAAACAGAGGCACTGCGCCGGGACACGGCGGTTTCCGGTTGTGTCCGGACGATAGGACTGGCGTAGCGTATCTCCCATAAAAACACGAAAAGAATGGAAAATTTTGTATTTCAAAATCCGACGAAGCTCGTATTCGGGAAGGGTACGATAGCCCGGTTGAAAGATCTGGTGCCGGATGATAAGCGGATTATGGTGACGTTCGGCGGCGGTAGCGTGAAAACGAACGGCGTTTACGAACAGGTGTCCGAAGCATTGAAGGGAAAAACATACAGCGAGTTCTGGGGTATCGAAGCCAATCCCGACTATGCTACGTTGTCGAAAGCTATTGCGCAGGGGAAGGCTGAAAAATGCGATTTCCTGCTGGCTGTGGGCGGCGGATCGGTGCTTGACGGCACGAAACTGATTGCAGCCGGAATCTGTTACGACGGTGATGCGTGGGATTTAGTGACGGGCAAGGCGAAAATTACGGCTGCCATTCCTTTGGCAGATGTGATGACGATGTCGGCTACCGGATCGGAAATGAATAGCGGAGGCGTGATTTCCCGCCGTGAAACGCAAGAGAAGTATGCGTTCAATTCGCCGTTGCTCTTTCCCCGGTTTTCTATCCTCGATCCGGAAACAACCTACTCGTTGCCGCGTTTTCAGGTGGCTTGCGGTATCATAGATACGTTCGTGCATACGATGGAGCAGTATATGACCTATCCGGTAGATGCATTGGTCATGGACCGCTGGTCGGAGGGTATCCTACATACGTTGTTCGAGATCGGGCAACGGGCGGTCAGCGACGAGAACAATTACGATGTGATGAGCAACTATATGCTGACGGCTACTCTCGCACTGAACGGTTTTATCGCTATGGGCGTTCCGGAAGATTGGGCTACGCACATGATCGGGCATGAGCTGACGGCTCTGACCGGCTTGACGCACGGGGTGACGCTGGCGATTATCTTGCCTGCCATGCTGCGTGTGCTGCGCGAACAGAAACGGGAGAAACTGGTACAATACGGTACTCGTGTATTGGGATTCTCCGGTCACGACGATTATGTGATCGACGAGTCGATCGAGAAAACGGAATCGTTCTTCCGTCATCTGGGTATCAAGACCCGTCTGTCCGATTACGGCATAGGCGAAGATGTCTGCAATGAGATTGTCCGCCGTTGGACGGAACGGAAATGGGCGCTGGGCGAAAAGGGAACTGTGACCCCCGATGTGGTTCGGCACGTGTTGATCGCCGCCAATTAAAGAAATACGAATCGTATGAAAAACAGCGAGGATGTCTGACCGATGCAGGCATCCTCGCTGTTTTTCGTAAGTATTTGAATCGGGGCTGACGGCAGCCGGGTTCCGTTATGCGGTGAGCCGGTGTTTATTGCAGGCAGTCCAGTTGATCGATCAACTGTCTGCCGGTTTCGAGTTGCCGGCAGGTCTGCTTGTCGCAGTTTTGCAGGAACGGATGGTTTTCCGCCGTTCCGTGTACCTGTTCGAAATCGCCGGTGCGTACCGTGCGGTCTCCGTCTATTCCATATCCGATACGGTTGAAATCCGAAAATTCTTTTTCGGCATCGTGTTTGACCGCTTCGTTGAATGCCGATACGGCGTTCATCCATCGGGAAATCCATTCGTGCAGAAGCCCGGTCGTGACCTCTTCGGCGTTTATACCGTAATAGCGGGGCAGAAGGGTGCCGCATATCCATTCCCATGTAAGTTCCCGGGTGGTGGCGGCAATCTGCGAGAAGGTGGTGGCTATGTCGTCGAGCGAGAAGTTTTCATCGTGTTCGATGGCTTGGAGAAGTTGCTCTACCGCCGGTCCGGGGGCGAGCAGTCCCGATAAGTCGCACCATTTGCCGTTGCCGGAACTCGTGTGCCGGGGGAATAACGAAGCGAGCGGATGTCGGGTATCGGATAATGTCAGCTGTTCCAACCGTTCGGTCAGGTTGTCGCCCATGAATTTGTCGATTGCCAGCCGGTAGTATGCGATGCCGTTTTGTGCCGCCCGGCGTGGAATGGACGTGCTGCCGTATAGGATCGCTGCTTCTCCGTTGCCGGTGTTCAATTCTTTTTCCAGCCATTCGATGGCATCGACCATTTTACCGACGGTATAGGGCGAAAGCAGCCGGTAGTCGATCGGGTCGGTACGGTCGTTTGCCGGACGGCGGTCACGGCTTTCCCATTTTTGTGCGTCGCGCAGGGTGCCGGCTTTCATCAGGTTCGTGCCGGGAATGAGTACCGTTTTTTCTCCTTGTTCCATCAGATAGGAGAATGGAAAGAGGGCTACATCGGGATGTGAGGTGTGGCGACCCATGACTAACGAGAACGAGCCGACGTGTGCGGGCCACGACAGGTAGGAGTTGCTTGCCAGTTTACAACCGCGGTCGAGCCTGCCTTGATGTATCGGTCCGAGTTTGTACATGTGGTTGCTTTGATTCGATCCGCTTCCGGCGTTCAGAAACGAACAGGAACCGGCAATCAGCAGGGTCGATTTGTGCATGGACACGGTGTACGGTCCGGCGAAGAGCGCACAGGCTTCGCCGTTTTCGAATACGCAGTTGGCGAAACAGAGTGTGTCGTGGGCTGTGAACTGGTGCGACAGACGGCAAGCTTGACCGATGAAACAGCGTGCGAGGCTTGCGCCGTCCGAGATGTATGATCCGGCACCGATAATGAAATCGTCGGCAGTGACATGGCTGCCGATGTAAGTGGGGGCGTCGGCATGGCTCAGAATGGTGCCGTTTTGCAGGCGCGAAGCCCCTTCGATGCGGCATTCCGTTCCGATATTTATGTTACATAATGCCCCGGTTCCGATAATGACAGCCCGGTCGCCGACGTTGCCGACGGTCGATTTACGGCTTTCGGCATATTCGGCGATACGCCTGCCTATCTGTTCGATGAACAGCGGACGGTGGCGGTATTGGGCGATGAGGTGGGCGAGCGGTGCGGACAACCGGTCGAAGAGCGGGACTTCCCGTCCTCCACCTTCATTGACTACCGATGCGACAGCCCCGTTACCGAATGAGCTTTCACCTTCGGTCCATAACCGGTCGATGTGTTGTATGCGGCATTCCGTTCCGATGCGGTAATTGGCGATATATCCGGTCGTCCGTTCGATCAGCGAATTGTCGCCAATCGAGCAGTTGTGTAGCGTGGCATGAAACAGCCCGCTGTGTTTTTTTATGCCGCCGGGCAAGGTAAACACTTTTTCGAAAACGCCTAAGCCGATTTCTCCGGAGAAACTTACATTCCGGATATATTCGGGAGAGAAGCGTTCGGATACCCGTATCGTGTTCCACGACTCGGCGGAACATCCTTGCGCTACGAGCCGGTCGATTTCGTTCGGGGTGAGTGGTCGCATCTGCATACGGATTCGTTTTTTACGTTATTCCTGTCCGGACGTTTCGACAGAGTCCGTTTCGTCGTATTTCTGAAACAGGAAGTCGTTGTAAGGGAATCGGGTGGTATGTATCTCTTTGACCCGCTGATACAGCAACTCTTTCAATGCCTCGATGTTGCTTTTCTCTTTGGCGGAGATGAAGATGCAATTGTCGTTCATTTTTGCCATCCAACTCTCTTTCAGTTCATCGAGCGATATGTTTTCGCGCGTACGCGGGGTTAAATCGTCGGCATCTTTTTCTACATACGAGAACGCGTCGATCTTGTTGAACACGATGATCATGGGTTTGTCGCTCGATGCGCATACCTCTTGCAGGGTGCGGTTCACCACTTCGATCTGTTCTTCGAATGCGGGGTGCGATATGTCTACGATATGCAGGAGCAGATCGGCTTCGCGCACTTCGTCGAGTGTCGATTTGAACGACTCGACCAAGTGGGTAGGCAGCTTCCGGATGAATCCGACCGTGTCGGTCATCAGGAACGGCAGGTTGTCGATAATCACTTTCCGTACGGTGGTATCGAGTGTGGCGAAAAGTTTGTTTTCGGCGAAGACTTCCGATTTGCTCAACAAGTTCATCAGCGTCGATTTCCCGACGTTGGTATAGCCTACCAATGCCACACGTACCATCTTTCCCCGGTTTTTCCGTTGGATGGATTTTTGCCGGTCGATATTTTTCAGCTCGTTTTTCAGGAACGCAATCTTATCCAGAATGATACGGCGGTCGGTCTCGATCTGGGTCTCACCCGGTCCGCGCATACCGATACCTCCCCGTTGCCGTTCGAGGTGAGTCCACAAGCGGGTCAGTCGGGGCAGCAGGTATTGATACTGTGCCAGTTCTACCTGTGTCTTGGCGTTGGCAGTCTGTGCCCGCAGGGCGAATATGTCGAGGATAAGGCTGGTACGGTCGAGGATCTTTACCTGCAACTCTTTTTCGATATTCGAAACTTGTTTCGACGACAGGTCATCGTCGAAAATCGCCAAGCCGATTTCGTGTTCGTCGATATAGGCTTTTATCTCCTGCAATTTCCCGCTGCCGATGAAGGTGCGGGGATTGGGATAGTCGAGCCGTTGTAAAAATTTCTTTACGGGCACGGCACCAGCCGTTTCGGCGAGGAATGCCAGCTCGTCGAGATATTCGTTTGCTTTCGCTTCGTTTTGCGTCGGAGTGATCAGACCGATCAATACGGCCTGTTCCGATTCGTGTTCCGTTAGAATAAATTCTTTCATTCGGGATTCGGTTCTGATAGTATGTTGCAAAGATAATGCAAATCGAGAGCAGAGACATCAAACTCGTTTGAATGGCTATGCCGAGATGCCGCTTGTCTTCTATAAAGATAATGCAAATCGAGAGCAGAGACATCAAACTTGTTTGAAAGGCTATGCTAAGATGCCGCTTATCTTCTGCAAAGATAATGCAAATCGAAAATAGTGACAACTTTACCCGAAAAATGAAAGGATGCAGTTCGGAATGAAATGCATCCTTTCATTTTTTTTATGATATGTGTCAGGTGGACAGGACGATTGCCCGTACGCGGTCGAATCTGCCGGCGGCGAGGTCGTCGGGTGAGATGAGGAAGTCCAATACTCCGCAGTCCATAAAGTTGAGATTGAAATCCATGCCGCTGAACGAATCGACTTGCAGCAGGATCTGCCACGCCTCGTAGGGCGAATCCCATGTTTCCCATTCCCGGTGGGTCGGCTCGGCGAAGAGCGCGTGATCGTCGCGGTAGATCTCTCCCGGTTCGGTCGTGAAGCGGATTTGAAGTTCTTCGGGGTTAAGGGGCTTGTCGTCTTCGTCCAATAAAATCAGTTCTTTGAAACCGGGGTTATCGCCAGGTAATCCGACTTCGGGGAAAAACAGCACCTTGACATCGTCCGTATCGCCGATATATCCGCCGATAGTGGAGCCTCCGTCGAACCGTCCGAGATAATGGTCGATCTTGGCGAAGAAAGAGAGCAGTCCTTTATGCGGGAGCCGGTTGCCGGTATCATACGGAGCCACTTCCGCCAGATTGATCTGGCAGACGAATTGGTATTCGAACGGGTCGCCGTCTTCGTCGGGGTAAGAGGGATAGCCGTATCCTTTCGGCAGGTCGGGATTTCCCCAGAACCGGCTGCCGCATGGCGCTACCCGGTCGAATGGTTTGGAAAGGGTCAGGTTGATCGATTTCATGTCCGGATGGTTTGTCGGGTAGGTCAATCGAATATCACGCCCGGATTCATGATGTTCGGGCTTCTCCATTCGATGCCGTAGTCGTCGCTTAAAACCTCGCGTTTTGTATGCCAATAGGCGAAGCAGAAGCCCATCCCCCGCGGGGTATCCTGCAAGAGTTCTTCTATTTTTCGGCTCGCCTTGTCGATGACCTTTTCATATTCCGCACTCCATTCGATCGGGTCGTGTTTCAAATGCCCCGTTTGCTGGATGTTTTCGAAGTTTCCTTTGTCTGCCTGTTCGATGTTGTACCGGTAAAGGCGTATTTCGCTTTGCACATCTTCGGTGATACCCAGTTCATGATCGTTCAGGGATTCGATGCGATGGAGTACGAGCAGGTGCAGTTCGAGCAATCGGAGTTTCAGCCGGGGATGGTCGAACAGAATCTTCTCCATTCTCGACAGGACGGTATGCAGTTGGTTGAGCATGTGGTCGTAGCCTTCGAGGTATTCGGCAATGTCTATCATTTCTGCTGCTAATGAAGCGTTTTCCCATTCTGTGGATTGCCCGGCATTCTCTTCTGCCAGCAATACGTCGCCGCAACATATTTCCCAAAATAAGGAGATCGATCCCCCGTCGCGTTTTATGCCAGCCACCGCTTGACGGGCGTTTTCCAGCTCTTTCCTGTAATTTATTTTTTCTTCCATATTCCGTGTCGTTTTAAGATGGGTAATACCTGTTATTTCACTTCGAAGTGTTTTACTAATTGCAATAGGGTGGACGGGGGAGTTTCGCCTTTGAACAGCGGACACAATACAGTCTTTGCGGTACTCTGTTTGCCGTCGATGTCGATGGCTGTATCGAGTATCGTTTTTAGGAACTGGGTTTCCGCCAGTTTTTCCTGATACATCTGCTCCGTCAGCTTCTTGCACTCTTTCATCACTTTGTTTCCGCGGCTGAGCGCTTTGCCGTAGGTGGCGGCATCGGCTCCGAGTTCCGGCAGGCTTGCCATGGCTTGGGCGTATGCTGCGGGCAGAGCGTTCAATTTCTTTTTCAAGTCCGTCAATCTTTCGAGCTGCCGTAGATTGTTGCTATATTCCATAGGGATCGAACACAGATTCTCGCCGCGCGTCGATTTCAAGGTGACGGCTTTACAATATTGTCCGGCATCTGATTCCAGATAGTAGGTGCGGATTTCGTATGACGGTTTCGTGTCTTTTATCAGTTTTTCCATCTGTTCATAGGCAATGGAAAGATCCCGGAGATAAGCGTCTACGTTTTTACTCTTCCACGAGGAGTCCATCCTTTCCCATGTGTTCTGAATGGGCTTTTCGCTCCATGATGCCGGGGTGATGACGGGTTGTGAGAGTCTGGCGGGTTTGGGAATATCGAGTGCCAGACGGTCTTTGGTCAGCTTGATGTCGTAGAAGATGTATTGCCCCGACCAGTTGTCGGTATTCGACAGCCAGAACATTACCTGCTGGCAGCGGTCGATAGGTACGGTGATGGTCTGGGGGGCCATGGTTTCATACAGGGCAATCTCTGCGACCACTTGGTGATCCGCTCCGATGAGCAGGGTCTCTTTATACTCGTCTTTCGTGCTGTGCGGTTTATAGCAGGCTACTGTAAAGGTCATGCTGTTGTATTCGCCGTATGTGCTGAATGCGGCGAGCGAGTTTTCCAATGCTTCACCTCCGGCGGCAAGCATCAGGAACGCGGCGGCTCCGATCAGGGTGCTGCCTACGACGGCTCCTCCGATTGCGATGCCGCTTGCGACGAATGCCGACCCTACCGCTGCACCGCCGATAACGCTTGCAGCCGCACCGTCAGAGCCCGAAAGTACGCCGTGATCGAGCGAGAAATGTACGCTGGTTTGGAGCATGAAGCCTTTGTTGATGTGTGTGCCGTTCAAGTCGAAATATTTCCGTTGGGTAGAGCCGTCGTAGAATATCTCGTCTTTGCGGTCGCTCATCGGGGCGACGTAGTGTATATATGGAGCGCCGAGGTCGATCAGGTCGATCGTATGCGGGCATTCGGGTTTGGGATGGACAAACAGATTGTTTGCGACCGGTTTCCCCCGATATACCACGATGTCGGCAATACCGAAGGCGGCTACATCGAGGGTCGGTGAACCTTGATTTTCGAAACGCAGTTTCCGGCAGCGGTTCAGCGGAACGGTGTAGTGCTGGTTGGGATATGTGGCGATCATCGGGGTGTCGAGTACCAGTTTGTCGTCGGCATATACCCGCAGTACATCGTTGTTCATGGCTCCGCTCTTTCCGATGTATCCGGCTGTGAAGCTGACGTAGTCGAACTCATTTCCGAGATCGAATACGGCATAGGCGGATGTGTTGTTGCTGAGGACATTTACTTTTTCGTACAGTATGATGCCTTCGTTGAATTTTTCTCCACCCATCGAGAAGGTGATGTAGTCGGACGTTCCGTCGTAGATCTGTTTTTGAGTCAGCGCACCTGCCGCATAGGGCGGAATGTTGGAGATCAGTTTGCATACGTCGGGCAGGTTCTTCAAACGGGGATCGACCGTTGCTTCCAGACCGGCTTCCTCCGAGGCGGGTTGTATTCCTTCGGGGTATACCATGATCCGGACGATACCGCTGCTTGTAGACCCGGTTTCTTGTTCGGAATGGAACGAGAGCATTTCGCAGCCGGTGATGTCCAACGTAATTTTTTGTGCGATATCCGCATAGCTTATGTGCTGTTCGTGTATGATTTTCCCGTCGGCTTTTACCGTGATCCACCCCGTGCCTCTGTGGTTTTCTGTATTGTCGGCAGGTCCGACGATGAAACTGAGTTTCGAATATTGTTTCCGGAGATTGAAGTATGCCCAGCCGGGATTATTTCCTATGATAGCCATATCCATATTGGCAGCCAATCCGTAGGAATATTTCTGCCCGTTGATTTTGACCGCAGTGCATTTGTCGGTGGGAGAGACGCTTTTCAGCAGATAGTTCTGGAAATAGGGTTTCAGGTCTTTCACCAATTCTATGGTTTTCGGTTTTTGGGTGATGAGGTTTCCGGTCTCTACCGGTTTTTCACCTGCGCTCCATAGTGTGGCTTCGGCAAATCCGATATAACCTTCTCCGGATACCAATACGAATTTCACCTCATCTACGCCTTTGATGTTGAGGGTGATTCGCTTGGGAAGCCCGTACGGAAATACGAGTTCATCGACAACCTTCCGCCCGTCGGCATAAACGGTTACGATCCGAGGGTCGGTAGAACCGCCGGTACCGCCGGATCCCGTATTGAAGTCTTCGTGACCGAGTACGAACATCAGATGTTCGTATTTGCCTCCGAGTTTGAAGGTGGCATATCCCGGATTGTATGGACCTACGGTGTGTCCGATCGTGAACCCGCCGTACCATTTCAAGCCTCCGCTCATGGCAATCTGCCGGGAGGAAGCTCCGGTATATTTATACGCCTTGTAGTGCTTCGACTCTACGGGCGTGAACATATTGACGAGGTATTTGGTCTGGGCTGACACTGCCATGACCCCGGCTATCAGCACCGATAGTATAACAAAGATTTTTTTCATATCTGTCTGTTTCTGTTTTATTGCGATAAATAGGGAGTCTGAATATTCCGGATTATACCCAAGCATCGTATCTGCCGTCATCGTCGTATTCGTCGTCGAGATCGATCGGGTCGTCGAAGTTTACGAGTTGCAATCCGAGAGAAGCCGTATTGCCTTCCTCTCCGATCTGTATATTGATTTCGGGACTCTCGTCGAGATGTAGGGTGAATGTTTGGGCGAACTCTTCTTCGCCTTCGTAAAACGCCTTGAAGGTAAATTCGAGGTCGGAACAACGTAAGGCGATTACTTCCGGCAGGATGTGGCAGTCGTAATCGAAGCGGCGTTCGCGCAGCAGGTTGTAGTTTTCGGTCAGTTCGTCTTTGTCGTACATGACCCGTACGTATCCTTGCCCGGTTTCATCGGTCGAAAGGGTGAGAAGCAGTGTGTCCCAATAATGTACCGCCATAGTTTTATACCTTAGATTTCAGATAAGTAACCGGCACGCATTATCGTATCGTAACAGAATATCCGGTACGGATAGGGTGTCGTCGTCTCTTTCCTGCCAGTGCGTATTTATATCCTTTCCGAGGATGAATCCTTGCCGGCAAATCTCTTTTACAAAGATAAAATAAATAAAATTTATATCCAAATTAAATTGATTTTTGTCAATGCTTCGTTTGCCATTCTTTCCTTCTACCGGTGGAGGTCAGCAGTCGGCGATGTCGAGGCGGAGCAGGTTTCTCGGTAGCGATGCGTATTTGGACAGTGTGGCTTGGACGCGGAAGCCTTTGGCTATGAAGTTGGATTTGCTGGGAATGTTGTCGGGATCGACGGTGGCAAGCAGGGTTGTCGCGCCTTTTTCTTTGGCAAGACTTACAGCCCAGTCGATGAACCGGCGGTGGAAACTATGTCCGCGCCATTTTTCGTCTACCACCACGACATCGAATGTCAGGGTCTGTTCCGGGGCGGTATCTGCGTCCGAAGCCAGACTGCGGTCGCTCTTCCGATTGTTTACGACCAGAGCAAAAGCTACGAGTTCGTTCTCTTCCGTGAATATACCGGCTGCTTCGTCGAGATACAACGATTCCAGCAACTCTTCGCGGGAGAGCGGATAGAACAAACGCCGGTCGGGCAATGCCGCAACGGCTCGTTCTTGGAGGCTGGCGATATTTCTCATGCTTTCGAAACTGAGCGTGCGCATCGAGAATTTCAGTCCTTTGGATTCGAACGACGAAATGGTCTGGCTTACCGTGAAACCGTGATCGTACAGATAAATTTTATTTTGTAGATAATTCTTCGGGAAGATATATTGGGCTCCGGGTATGTGCCGTTCCCATCCTTCGACATTCTGGCTTTCCCGGTGCTGGATCCATACTTTGTAGAGATTGAAAATCTGCACGTAGGACGAGGAGGTAGGCAGGATGTATTTCTCCTGTATGTAGGGGTTGTTCATGAACAGGAAGAAGCGGTAGCCGAACAGGTCGTCGAGGTCGGCTATATCGGCGATGTGGTGATGTTGGAGAAGGTATAGGTTTTCGAAGAATGTGCAGTATTGCGCCACCTCCGTACATTTCACGTCTTTCCATAGTTCGTCGTTGTCCGTCCCTTCGATCTGGCAGGTTTCGAGCACCTCGTACACTTTCATTAGACGGTCGCTGTCGTGGAAATAGTTATTGAGGTCGATGAGCATGTCGCTGCAAGTGACCTCTTGGCTGTTTTTCAGTTCGACGGCAATGAAGATCGTACCGAGCAACGTGGCGGCTAAGGAGAATATACCGACGGTCGCTTCTTCGCCGGTGCGGAATGTGAAGACGACCGAGATACAGAGCAGGGTCAGGAGAACGATGGAAAAAACGATGAAAAGTTGTAATCGTTTGTCGTAGCGTACTTTACTCATAAGCATAATTTTTATCCGGCATATCTCCGGTATATCGGACGGGGCAGCGAGCCTACCTCCCGGGCGATAGGTGCATGTGTTTCAAGTTGCAGATTATCTTCTATAAAGATAGTGCAAGGTGAGAGCAGAAGCAAATGGAAAACGGGGTTTCACGATTTGATTCTGCCGAACCGTAGCGTATCTTCTACAAAGATAAGAAAACTATTCGAGTGGAGGAACAGGTTGTGCGACAAAAGTTTTGTCTTTCGTTTGTCGGTTGTTGAAAAACGGCTTGTGGATATATTTCTATCCGAGGTTTCCCGAAGTCGGTCTTTCCCGGAATAGATTGGTAGGGAGCGACGGATACCTGCCGCCATAGACCGTATGTTATGGATTCGTGGTTGTTTTCTTTCGATCCTGCATGATCGGTTCCATGTTCTCTTTTGCCCATCCGATCAGGGAATTGATATGCGGCAGCAACGATTTTGCCCTTTCCGTCAGTTTATATTCCACGCGAGGGGGTACTTCGGGATAGATGGTGCGTGTCACGTAGCCGTCTTCTTCGAGGGTGCGGAGTGTCACGGTCAGCATTTTTTGCGAGATATCCGGAATCTGCCGCTGCAACTCCTTGAAACGTACCGATGCTTTTTCGGAGTTGTCGAGTGTGTAAATGACCAGCAACGACCATTTGTCGCTGATTCTTGCCAGTATATTCCGTATAGGACAGTCGGGGAATATGGCGTCTTCAATTGTAGCTCGGTTCATAATCGGGTGTATTTCATATTGCTCTACAAAGGTAAGTAAATATCTTTTTGCTTGCAAATGAAAAAATTTTTCAAAAAAATGCGCAAGGTAAGTTATTCATAACCAATAATGGTTACTTGTTGGTAACTAATTGATGTTCAGGTATCTACTTGCGCAGTGCGAATAATCGTATTACATTTGCAGTGTAAAAGAAACAAAGATACTTTTAGAAACTAATACATAATATCAAAACTTTACAAGTATGAAAAATGTACTTTTAATCGGAGCGAGCGGATTTGTAGGTTCCGCTATATTGAAAGAAGCGTTGAATCGTGGGCATCAAGTAACAGCAGTAGTTTTGAACCCCGATAAGATTTCGGTGAATAATCCGAACTTGACTGTTGTGGGGGCAGATGCTACAAATCCGGATACACTGGCAAATCTGGCGAACGGAAAGGATGCGGTTATCAGTGCCTATAATCCGGGATGGACGAATCCTCGCCAGTACGAGGAGACACTCGAAAATTATCCGAAGATAGTAGAAGGCACAAAGCGTTCGGGAGTAAAACGTTTGCTGATTGTCGGTGGTGCCGGAACCCTTTTCGTGAAACCGGGCGTGCGGTTGGTCGATACGGGAACGCTTCCCGAAGCGTGGCTGCCGGGTGTGAAATCATTGGGTGAGTTTTACCTGAATACGTTGATGAAGGAGAAAGAGATCGACTGGGTATTCTTTTCTCCCGCCGGAAATCTCGGCAACATGGGGAAAGGCGTGCGTACCGGGAAATACCGTTTAGGCAAAGACGACATGCTTTTCGACGAGAAAGGCGAGAGCTTCATCTCGGTCGAGGACTACGCTGTGGCGATGATAGACGAGTTGGAGCAGGAGAATCATCACTGCGAACGCTTTACCGCAGCTTATTAAACATTAGTATAACAATCAAATAGAAACAAGACAGAAATGAAAAAGGCTATTTTGACGCTGGCTGTTGCCGGTATGGTTTTGGGAGCTTCGGCTCAGAACAAAGGTCGTTTCGAAACGCATGAGTTCGACAATTTCAAATTGCACGTTTATTACACCAACGATGCACTGGGCGATGCCAGCTATATCGTGGAGGGGCGCAACGCTCTCGTCACGATGGAACAACCTCTCTTTAAGGATAACGTAGCGGAGTTCGATGCTTATCTTGCCGGACTTGCCAAACCCGTAGAACAACGTATCACCGACTATCATGTCGGCGGTACTGCACACCACGATGTCGTCATGCCCGAAGGAATGCCGGAATTTGCGAAAGGTGAAGTATATGGTGGTATGATGCAGAATTTTGCCCGGATATTCGGCGATGCTCTGACTGACATGCCTACGGGTAATACATCGGAAGTGGCATTCGGGACGACTCAAACCTATGCCGGAATTCCTTTCGAGTTCCGTCGCGGAGCTTCGACCGATTTCCCCGGGGCAAGCATACTGATCGGGAAAAAGGTGTACTATACCCATTGGACTCCGGCAAAGGCGCACATCAGTCATTTGCAAGTTTCTTCACCTGCCGCTATCGATGCCGAGATTGCCGAAAGCGAGAAGGCTTTGAAATCGGGTGCGACGCTCTTTATCGGCGGTCACGGCGGTGCGACGAAAGCCGATGCCGTACAGTTCAAGATAGATTATCTGAATACGATGAAGAAACTGTTGGCAAAGAACAAAACGCCGGAAACGTTCATCGAGGCGATGAAGAAAGCCTATCCCGGTCTGTCCGGAGCGGAAGGTCTGTCGGAGTTGGCAAACGTATTGTATAAGAAATAATTCTCAGGTTGTCAAGACGATGTGTCAGAATGTCCAATCTGCTGCGTTGCCATCGGAGTTCGGGCTAAGTCGTTTACGTTAGTAAACTCCTGTTGCTCTTATCCTCAGCGCCTTGCATTTTAGACATTCTAACGCACCGAAAAGGGGTTGTACCGAAATTTTCATTTCGAAACAACCCCTTGGATTTCTAAAAAAATTCCGGATATGGAAAAAGCATTTGAATTTCTGAAAGCGAACAAGGGGGTGGCATTTGCCACAGTCGAGGACGGTAAACCGAAGATACGTGTTTTCGAGATTATGAAACAGCAGGGAAACACGCTCTATTTCGTTACCGCTCCGGGTAAGGAGGTTTACAGACAGTTGCAGGCAAATCCGAATGTGGAGATACTTGCCATGAAAGAGAACATATTCGTTCGCATTGCAGGACGAGCCGTATTCGATGTGGACGATGCGACGGCACGGGAGATATACGCTGCCAACCCTGTCTTGCCGCGACTTTATAAGGCGTATACGGATCTGGTCTATTTCCGTCTGCCTGTCGTAAGTCTCGATTATTACGACCTGACCCCGACACCTCCTTTACAAGAACATTACGATTATGAACAGGAGTGAGAATCTGCGTCGCATCCTTCGGGTGCTGCTCGATGAACGGGCGGAATATGCCGGCTGGCAAATACCCGATTCGTTGCCGGAACAGCAGACGATGATGCGGGCTCTGTTGAATGTCCGTCCGCCGTATCCGGTGGATGAAGAATTTCTGAAAGCACAGGATGCGGAGTTGCGACAGCAATCGGCGGACAAGGGAATGGTCGCACTATCCGATATTCCGTCATGCGTTCGGGACAAAACGTTTCGGCTGTGGCAAGGCGATATTACCCGATTGCAGGTAGATGCGATCGTAAATGCTGCCAACAGTGCGCTGTTAGGGTGTTTTGTACCGATGCACCGTTGTATCGACAACGCCATACACTCGGCGGCAGGGGTGCAGCTACGCTTGGCTTGCGACCGGTTGATGCAGGCACAGGGAGATCCGGAACCGACGGGACGGGCGAAGATAACGGACGGTTATAATCTGCCTGCCCGTTATGTGCTGCATACGGTAGGTCCGATCGTCCGCAATGCCGAACCGACCCGGCGGCAGGAACAGGAACTGGCAGATTGTTACCGGTCTTGTCTGGCGCTGGCAGATGTGTACGGTTTGCAGAGTATCGCTTTTTGCTGTATCTCTACGGGCGAGTTCGGATTTCCCCAAAGGCGGGCTGCCGAAATTGCAGTCGGTACTGTGCGGGCATATTTCCGTACGACCGATACGACCGGTATAAAAGCTGTGGTATTCAATGTATTCAAAGATGAAGACTTATCCATTTATAGAGAACTATTATCGTAAAATGCCGATCGGAGAGAGTTATTCCCGCCGAATGGAGAAATTGCGCGATGCGCTCGACCGGGCGGAATATGTCGTTATCGGAGCCGGTGCGGGACTTTCGGCTGCCGCTGGATTGGAATATGGCGGTCGCCGTTTTACGGATCATTTCGGCGACTTTATCCGTCGTTACGGTTTTACCGATCTTTACACCTCGTCGTTCTATCCTTTCAGAACGGAAGAAGAACGGTGGGCATATTGGGCACGCCATATCCGGCTGAACCGCTATGACGAAACCGGTACGGAACTATATCGGATGTTGCTGCGGGTGGTAGAACGGAAGGAGTGGTTCGTGATCACCACCAATGTGGACGGGCAGTTCGAGAAAGCGGGCTTCGATCGGGAACGTATATTTGCCGTACAAGGCGATTATGCCTATCTGCAATGTGCCGAAGCGTGTCATGACCGACTTTATTACAACGAGGCACTCGTACGGGAAATGTCCCGAAAAACCGAAGACTGCCGTATCCCGTCGTCGCTCGTACCTTATTGTCCCGTATGCGGCGGTGCGATGGAGGTGAATCTGAGGAAAGACGACAATTTCGTGCAGGATGCGCATTGGTATGAGAGCCACGAGCGTTATCGTACTTTCATGCAAAAGGCGTGCACCCGGAATACGTTGCTTTTGGAGTTGGGGGTAGGGTATAATACGCCAGCCATTATCCGTTTCCCCTTTGAACAGATGGCTTCGCAAGCGGACAACATTACGTTGGCGCGTATCAATCGGGATTATACCGAGACGCAGGCTCCCGTACACACTTTCATTCCGTTCCGTGAGGATATGGACAAGATACTGACCGATATACTGAAACAGACCGGTATGCGTGATAAATAGACCTCCCGGCGTAGCGTCCTGTTCGGATGCCTGCCGAGAGGTCTATTGGTCAGCCGGTCGTAACTTTCTCCGGCAAAATCAAGTGCGTGTTTCTTTTTATTTGAACAACGCTTCGATGCAGATGATCTGATAATCGTAGAAATTGCGTGTCGTATTGTCTTTCGCCACGGTGCGTGCCTGTTTGTACAGATTCAACACTTTTTTCAAGGCGGCGGTCATCAACGGTTGTATTTCGTTGTCGGGCAATGATCGCGGCAGCGTGATACGGGTGAAAGAGTAGTCGTTATGGTCGGCATCGTGTGCATGCAGGAAACAAGCCGGCATACATCCGGCATCGAAACTATCGGGTTCGAAGTCGGTCAGTGAATGCGGTTTTGCCGGGCTGTTTGTCTGTTTTTCCAATTGACTGTACCGGATCATCAGCGTAATGGCGGCAGATTGCATGTCGCGTTCTACGGCATCGAGCGGGCGCTGTTCGTAACTGGCTTTGAATATGCCGGCAATGGCATCGTTCATGTAGCTGTCGAGCGTATAATTTGTCCGGGGATCCAGTTCTCCGCCTTCCCGTACCCGATACAGAATATCGTTGCTGAGGATCAATCCCGGTATCCGGGTGTGTATTTTCGAAGCGTACGATACCGGTAGGTCGAGCCGTTGCAGCATATCCTTCGGCGTAAGCCACGAGCGATAACTGCGGGCTTGTTTCAGGAGCCAGTTCATGGCTTTGCGCTGGGTGGCTTTGTCTACATACGAGTAGGGTACGCCGTTGTCGCCTTGCCGCATTTCATTGTAGACGATACCGCCCAGATACGGGGCAATGTGGTTCATGTGCCGTGTATATTGGTTGAGCAGGGCGGTGTAAGTCGTTTGCAGATCGGAAATCGGTTTTCCTTTCTCACTCATCCACTGTTCCATATTTTTGGCAATGATTTTGAGATTGGCTATCGCATAGTCGCCCGACCGGAAATGGTCGTCGCCCAAATCTTCCACCTGGTCGGTGGGATCGAGGGTGAGCGGATATTGTTGCGCCCCGAAGCGATACATCGGGTCGTCGGCACGGGCAGTGATCCATTGGTCCAGTGTGGGAAGTTCGGCTTCGGGCGAGTCGGCGTTTTCGATCAACCGGTATGCCCATTCGATGGCATAGATATCGTAGACGCCCAATTGTGGCGGGGTGAGACGTACCCCTTTTTCGAAGTCGCCCGGTTGAGCCACATAGTTGTTGCGGGCGTAGTCCATGATACTCGGTGTCGTGCCGTAGGTTTGGGTGAACGACGGGCTGCGCAACGAGTCTACCGGAAAGGCATAGCTGGCACCCATGTTGTGCATCAGCCCCAGCGTGTGCCCGATTTCGTGTGCGGCGACATAACGCAGCGATTCGCGCATCACATCGTCGTCGAACGTGTTTTTGCGTACCCGGCTATCGACCGCCGCCGTCTGGCTGAACCGCCAGTTGTGTACTAATGAGACGACATTGTGATACCAGATTACGTCGGCATTGAGAATCTCTCCACTCCGCGGATCGACATAACTCGGACCCATGGCATTGGCAATCGGCGAGGTGGCGTATTTCACGCAACTGTATCGCAGATCGTCGGGGTTGAAATCGGGATTGTCGTTCGGGTAGTCTTTGGCGATGACGGCATTTTTGAACCCGGCACTTTCGAATGCCACGTTCCAGTCTTCGATACCTTGCCGTACGGCAGATCTCCATTTTTCGGGGAATGCACTGTCTACATAGAACACGATCGGTTTCGCCGGTTCTACCAGTTCGCCGCGGAAGTATGCCTCCCGGTCTTCGGGTTTAGGTTCGAGACGCCACCGGTGCAACAAGGCGGTCTGTTCGATCTTGTCCGACTGGCTGGTGTAGATCTGTTGTTTGTGAGAGAAGAACCCGACGCGGCGGTCGTATAAGCGAGCCTGCATGGGCTTCTCGGGCAACAGTACGATCGAACGGTGCATGGTTATGGTGCGGTTCTCGAATCCGAGTACAGAGGTGATTTCCGTATTCTGCGGAAAACTTTTCACATTCGAGATGAAAGCGGTGATGATCGATCCGGCTCCTTTCTCTTTTTCTTTTTTTGCGGAGGACGACGGAACGGGTTCGATCGGCTTCTGTTTCGATTTGAAGAAGTTTCCCATGTCGATCAACGATTTGCCGTTTTCCGACGCTTCGATTTTGAAGGCTTGTATGATCGGGTCGTTGAAGTTGCGTGCGAAAGAGGCGGCTATCGGGTCGTCGGGCGATACGGTGTTCTGGTATTGTACCCGGTGCATGAACACCGATTGTTCGTTTTTGCTGAACCGGACCATGACCGGGGGCGTGATCATTTGTCCGGCTACTGCCGATGTCGGATCGGATGTTTCCGCCATGCGGTTGGATAACAGGAAAGTGCGGCTCATCAGCGAGTCGGGAATTTCGACCAGCAGTTTTTCGGCTTTGCCGCTCTTCTTCCAATAAAGAGTGAACATGCCGGGGTGTGCCTCAGCCCCTTTTATTGCCTTTTCGTAGGCACTCTCTTTTTTCTCCTGCACCTGTTCGGTCTTGTCGGATTTGCGTTTCTTCGGTTTCTTTTTGGCATCGGCATCGAACGGATAGAACATCAGTCCGGCGCAAAGCAATAATGCGATATGAACCTTTTTCATGTGTCGATTCTTTTTTATACGTTAGAAGTATATAATACAAAGATGCGAAAAAGAATTACAGATGAAAAACGTATAGTGATAAAATTTCTTGTAAGGAATGAAATAGTAATTTATATATCTGATAAATACGTTATTATCGGTAAGATTGCTGCTGACAATATGATTAGTAATAAAGTTGTTAGTAACAAAGTCGTTACATGGTATCGCCTCTCGTTAGAGCAAACTTTTGGTTTTCGTCGCTGTTTTTTTGTGGCTCCTATGCCGGTAAACCGGAAAGTAAACCCTATCTTTGTAAGGAAAGACAGTCGTTTTTCCCTTTGCCGCGTATGTAAATTCGAGATGTTTGATTGATGCAGAAGTACAGCCGTTCCATATCGTATAAAGTCGTGTCGGGATATATCCTCCTGACCGTCGTATTGTTGCTCTCTTTCGGAGCGATCTATCACGAAATTACCTTGCTGACGAACAGCCGTACCGAAGAACGGCAGATGGAAGAGAAGCGACGTTCGTTGTCGCAGGCAATATCTTGTCTTTATCGGGTGGAGAGTATCTCCCAGACTCTTAACGGGGCGGATGTACCGGTGACCCGTTATTCCGATTACCGGCAGTCCATGTCGGCGGCACTGGCGGCACTCGATACGCTTCGTCCGTTTTCGGGCGATTCGGTTCAGCTTTTGCGGATCGACAGTGTGGAGATGCTGTTGAAAAGGAAAGACGCGAATATGCGTCGGCTGTTGCGCAGCACGGCGGCTATCCGGCAGGAACGTCAGCAGATGGTTTCGGAAATGATGTCGAGGCAGGATTCGTTGATCTGGTTGCAGCAACAGCAATATCGGTTGGCGGCTCATAGCGATTCGTTGTTGGATGCCGATGTGAAGAAGGGTTTCTTTGCCCGGCTTTCGAAAGCTTTTTCGCGGAAAGAGAAACACCGGGAGGAGTTGGATAGCCTGCGTCAGGTCTCCGAACAATATTGGTCGTATGGCGATTCGATTGCCGAGACGCTGAGGGGGCTCGAACAGGCGTATTCGTCGCAGGTCGTTTCGTCGCAAAACCAGATGAATGCACGGATGCAGGCTTTGCGGAATGTGAATGCGGAACTGAATGCGCAGATCAATACGTTGATGTATGATTTCGAACGGGAATGGCTGGCGGTTTCGGAACGGGAACGGATGGAGAATTGGGCGATTCGCGACAAGGCTGCTTATACGATTCTGTTCGTGGCGTGTCTGGGTACATTGCTGGCTGTATTTTTCGGCGGAATCGCATGGCGCGATTTGCAACGCAATAACCGCTACCGGAAAGAATTGGAAGAGGCGAACCGCAAAGCGGCGGAGCTGTTGGCTCTGCGTGAAAAACTGATGCTGACGATTACGCACGATTTTAAAGCCCCGCTCTCGTCGATTATCGGTTATACCGAACTGCTTTCGCGGTTGCTTACCGACGATCGGCAGCGGCTTTATCTGCGCAATGTCAGGGCTTCGTCCGACCATTTGCTCGGTTTGGTGAGCCAACTGTTGGATTACTATCGCCTCGATGCCGGAAAGATGGAGGTGAATCGGGTGACATTCAATCCGTGTACGCTGTTCGAGGAGGTGGCGGCTACTTTCGAACCGATCGCTTCGAAAAAGGATTTGAAACTGATATATCGGAAAGAAGCTTCGCTGGACCGCAGTTTTATCGGCGATCCGTTGCGTATCAAGCAGATTGCTTACAACTTGCTTTCGAATGCCGTGAAATTTACCGCGAGGGGATCGGTAACCTTACGTCTTTTCCGGGAAACGGATTGTCTCTGTTTTTCGGTTGCCGATACGGGGTGCGGCATAGCGGCGGCAGACAAAGAGGCTATATTCAAGGAGTTTACCCGATTGCCGGGGGCGCAGGGCACGGACGGTTTCGGATTGGGGCTGACGATCACCCGGCAACTGACAGAGTTGTTGCAGGGGGCGATCGAGGTGCGCAGCAGTGAAGGCGAAGGGTCGGAGTTTATCGTGCGGCTGCCGTTAGAAGAGGCGTCGGGCGATATATCCCATACCGCGCTTTTCACCGAGAAGAAACGTTGCTTGCTGTTGGACGATGATCGTTTGCAACTGGATATGTTTGCCGGGCAACTGGCTCAATTGGGATTGGAGGCGGTTTGCTGCCTGCGGGCGGAAGAGGTGGAACAACGTTTGACATACGGTAAGTTCGACATTCTGTTTACCGATTTGCAAATGCCCGAGATGGATGGCATAACATTGCTGACGCGGTTGAGAAACAGCGAATCGGAGGTTTGCCGCACGATTCCCGTGGTGGCGGTATCGGCACGGAGCGAGATTACGCGGTCGGATATGCGGAAGAAAGGTTTTGCGGCGGTTTTGCGGAAACCGTTTTCGAGTATGGATCTGGCAACTGTGTTGAGAGAGGTATTGACCGTGGGGGTACAACCGGCATCGCAGGCGCATGCCGGGAAACCGCATGTGGGCGGATATGATTTCGGGGCTTTGACTTCGTTTGCCGGCGACGACGAGGCTGCATCGCAGGCGATATTGGGTACGTTCGGAAATGAAACCAAACGGCAGATGGGCAGCCTGCAACGGGCTTTGCAGGAAAAAGATGCCGGTGTCATCGCTTCGGTGGCGCATCGCTGGCTGCCGTTGTTTACCATGATAAAGGCGGAGAATGCGCTGCCGGCATTGTCGCGTCTGGAACAATATAAACAGCAGGAATGGGCAGACGAACTGGATTCGCTGACCGCCGTCGTATTGGATGAAGCCAAGCGGGTGCTGGCTGAATTGGAAAAGAAAAACAAGAAAGCAGGATAGTATATGAAACGGATATTGATCGTAGAGGATGATGTTACGTTTGCCGTCATGATGAAGACGTGGCTTGCCCGAAAAGGATTTCAGGTAGAGCAGGCAACGAGTGTAGGAGAGGCGGAGAAACAGATTCCGAAACTGTTGCCCGATTTGATTCTGAGCGATTTGCGTTTGCCGGATAAGGAGGGCATCGAGTTGTTGGTGTGGATGAGGCAACAGGACGTAGAGATACCGTTGATCGTAATGACCGGATATGCCGATATTGAAACGGCGGTGCAGTCGATCAAGCTGGGTGCACAGGATTATGTATCGAAGCCGATCAATCCCGATTTGCTTTATCAGAAGATCGAACGGGCATTGGCTTTGCCGGACGAACGGAAGGAGAATCCGGTACGGACGCAGGAGAAAAAGGAGGTTGCGGGTGCTGCGTTTCTGGAAGGAGAAAGTGAGGTGTCGAAAAAACTGTACAACTATGTGCAGCTGGTGGCGCCTACCGATATGTCGGTATTGATTACGGGCGATAGCGGTACCGGGAAAGAGTATGTGGCGCATCGCATCCATGCGTTGAGCCGTCGGGCTTCCGCTCCGTTTGTGGCGATAGACTGCGGCACGATTCCACGCGAGTTGGCGGCATCCGAATTCTTCGGGCATAAGAAGGGCTCGTTTACCGGAGCTTTGTCGGATAAGACCGGCGCTTTTGTCGAGGCGAACGGCGGTACGATATTTCTCGATGAGATCGGGAATTTGAGTTATGAAGTGCAGGTGCAGTTGTTGCGGGTTTTGCAGGAACGGAAAGTGAAACCGATCGGCAGCAATACGGAAGTGGCGATCGATGTGCGGTTGGTGGCGGCAACAAATGAAGACTTGCCGTCGGCGATTGCGCGTGGCGACTTCCGGGGCGATTTGTATCATCGTATCAACGAGTTTTCGATTGCCATGCCCCGGTTGTGCGAACGGCAGGGGGATGTGCGGCTTTTTGCCGATTTCTTTTTGGACAGAGCCAACCGGGAGTTGGGCAAGCAGGTGGTCGGGTTCGACGAAGAGGCATTGCACCAGATTGCCTGTTACGATTGGCCTGGCAATTTGCGGGAGATGAAGAATACGATTCGGAAAGCCGTGTTGCTGACCGTGGGCGATTACATATCGGCACGGGAGTTGGATCTGAAAATATCCGATAAACCCGTAACGGCGATGCCGTTGCACGATGAGGCAGATGAGCGTGCCCGTATAGCGGATGCCCTCCGCCGCACCGGCAACAATAAAAGCAAGGCGGCGGAACTGCTGCGTATCGATCGTAAAACCTTATACAACAAACTGAAATATTACCATATGGAGTGATCGCGTCGCGATCGGTTTTAAAGAGAAATATATATAGATCGATAAGTATCGGGTGCGGTATGTATATTAAAAAATATGTTGCCGGATTGCTTTTCTGACATGGCTTTGTAGATAAATATATCGGATAAAGATCGGGTTTTATTTGTTGTTTAGAAAAAAGACTTTATTTTTGTGCCGAATATCATAGCAGAAGGTTCATGTCACTTTTTGTAGAACATTTGACTTATTTTTGCAACGGTGCTGTTTGGATTTATTTTGTAGTGATGGCGGCATATTTTTTCCGTCACCGGCAGGATAGTACACTGAAAAAAGCCTTAGGGTATGTCTTGTTTTTCTGGGCTATGATGCTGTTGTCGGATATTGCCTATATGCATCCGGCAGTGAAAGGTTCCGATTTTCTGTATACATTGAAAATGTCGATCGATATGTGGGTAGTACCTACGTGCGCATTTTACGCTATGGCGTTGTTGCGACCGAAGAGCCTGACGCCCCGTAAAGTCGTATTTCATTTCGTCCCGTTCATTTTGTTATCGGTATGGTTTGCCTGTTCGGGTGAGCGTTATGTTTTTATTGCCACCATTGTGTGGGCGATTGTTTACAGCGGATGGATATTTGTGTATCTGGTTGCCGGTATTACAAAGTATAACAAGGCCTTACGAGATAATTATTCCAATCTGGATTATGTGAATGTGCGTTGGCTGAAAATTGCTACATCGCTCTTGATCTTCTGTTTATTCTGTTGGGTATATGTTTGTTTCCATATTTCTTTCCTGACTGACATTTTTTATTATCTAATAATAATATTACTGTGGTCGGTCATCGGTTTTTATTCGCTTCATCAACAGATACCCGACTCTTTCGAACCGGGAGCGGAAGTGGAAGCGGATGCCGTGCAGGATGCAAAACCCAATTTTACATTTGTTCCGAGGTTGCGCCAACTGTTGTTCGAAGAGGAGATTTACCGGAATCCGAAACTGACTATGTCCGATCTGGTCACTCTTTTGGGAACGAACCGTACTTACCTGAGCGTATATCTGAATTCTACATTGGGAGTTAGTTTCTTCGACTTTATCAATGCTTACCGTTTGCGCTATGCCATGGGGCTGCTGTTAGATCCGGAATGCCGCTTCACGCAGGAGGAGATCGCCGAGCAGGCGGGGTTCAATTCTCTTTCTACATTCCGTCGGGCGTTTAACCGTCAATACAAATGTTCTCCGACCGAATACAAGAAAAAGAACGAGATGGTATCGGAATGGCCGTTTTTTGATCGCATGAATTGATTTTCTGTGCCGGTGGATCAATCTGACAGACACTATTTTATCCATTGAACTGAATTTTGTCGGAATGATGTTCCGTTGTCGTCGGATTTGGCGTATCTTCGTTTAAAAAAAGAATATGAATGTATTGAAGTGTTATTGGAGTGCTGTGCTTGTCGGGGTGCTTTCGATGCTTGTTCCCGTATCGGCACAGACCGGAGTTTTGTTTCCCGATGATTTTGAAGGCGGATGGACGCCTTATATAGGGCAGACGGTCACATTCGATCAACCGCTTTATCTGATCGGACGAGGAACGACAGGCAGTGAAGTTTATCTGTCGTACAAACGGTTGCGTACACCGATGGAAGAGTGTATCACCGATACGGAGGAATATGCGTCGATGGAGGCGGAAAACCGGGCGGCAACTTTTGTTTGCCGGTTTTCGTCGGGCAATGTCTATCGGATGCGTTTAGGACAGGCTGTAACCGGTCTGACGGCAGAGGTAACCGGTGAATGCGCTTTGCGGGTGTATTCGTCGATCGAAAGTTGGGCTTGGACGGGAAACGAACGTCCGGTGGCACGTCCCGACTTGGGCGACGCATCGCTGGTCGTTTGCGGAGCCAACCTGCAAAATTATTTCCCGTTCTACTGGTGCGATTACAAAAGCAATAATGCGCCTCAAAACCAAGCGGATGCGGAGATGCAACATGCCAAAATCGTATCGGCTTTGGTAGATATGGATGCCGATATTTATGCTCTTTGCGAGTTGCAGGACACCTGTACGGCAGTAGAGCATCTGGCAATGGCGATGAATGGGGCGGTAGGAGTGCCCGATCGTTACGGATATGTTGCGGACTATAAGGAGAGCGGACAGATCGCCGCAGGAAGAACCGGCTATGTATATCGCACCGACAAGGTATCGCCTTATCTGTCGGTCGGTTTTCCCGATCCGTCGAACTATGTGTATAGCCGGCATCAGTATGTACAGGCTTTCGATGAGCTGGGTACCGGCGAACGTTTTGTTTTGAGTATAAACCATTTCAAGGCAAAATCGGAAAACTCGGATGCACAGCGTGTCACGAATATGCGCAACCTGATCAAATTCCTCGATGTGATGGGCGAGAGCGATTATTACGGCGACGAAGATGTGTTGGTGATGGGCGACCTGAATGCGTACAGCCGGGAGGAACCGTTGCGTATGATCGAGGAAAAAGGGTTTGTGAATCAGTTGCGTCGTTACAATCCCGAAGGATACAGCTATTCGTACAATCGGGAAGTCGGTTATATCGACCATGCTTTGGCATCCGCTTCGTTAAGTCCGCAGGTGACAGGGGCTGCGGCATACCATTTCAATGCCGACGAGCCGGGAACGTGGGCATGGAGCGGATCGGATCCGACCCCGGAAGCGTGGCGTTATTCCGACCATGACCCGATATTGGTCGGATTGCGGTTGCATTCGGACAATAAACCGGGCGAAGATTGCCAGGCGTTGTCGGTTTCAGTACCGTTTGCGCAGTCGTTGGCTCCGTTTACGGCGATAAGTGTTTCCGGAAAGAAGTCGTGGTATAACGAATCGAATACGAAAACCGCCTATATCAACGGTTATGGCGATACGGAGGATAATGAGGACTGGCTGATCTCACCGGGATTCGATTTCAGCCGGATGAGCAAGGCTACCGTGAGCTTCACGCATGCGATCGACTACGGTCGCAATCAATGGACTACCAATCAGACTTTCTGGGTGTCGAACGATTATATAGGAGGCAACCCGGCTTCGGCTACGTGGACGCAGGTGGTTATTCCGGTCTATCCCGCCGGTAACAATGCCAACTCGTATGCTACGGCGACGGTGGAAATACCGAAACAGCTCTTGGGGAAAAATACGACGTTTGCGTTTAAATATCTCTCCAACAGTTCTGTGTCTGCAAAATGGTATATTAAAGATCTTTGGGTTTCGTCGGAATGCGACAATAGCGGATGGCATCTTGCCGAAAATCCGGTTTCGTCGGTGCATGCCGATGGCCGTTCGTTGTTTGTTTCGCACGTCGGAGGTCTGCCGGTGGCTGTGTACGATACCGCAGGGCATTGTTTGCTGGTGCGGATGAATGTGCCGGAAGAAACGTGTATCGAATTGTCGGCAGGTGGTGTATATATCGTGCGGGTAGGAGACGAAGTGCATAAAGTGGTTGTCGAATAAGCGACAGCGGGAAGATATAACCGAAAAGGAGTTGTGTCGAAATGAAATCTTCGATGCAACTCCTTTTTTCGTGCGGTTCTCCGGTAGTCGGGTCGTGCGTTATCTTAGCCGTAAGGTTTCGCCGACGACCGGTACGTAATCCGTTTCTTTGTGGTTTCTCCGATAGAGTTTTTTCATCTGTATGCCGAATTTCTGAGAGATGCTGTGCATCGAATCGCCTTTGCGTATGGTATAAGTTTCCAGCCCTTTGTCGGTCTTTTTATTTTTCTTTTGCAGATAGACGATTTCGTTGTTGCTGAAAATATATCCCTTCGGCAGGTCGTTGTATTTGCGTATCTTGGCAGCGGAGAGACCGAACTCCCGTCCGATGATTTTCGGCGTTTCTCCGTTTCGGGCACGGACACAAAACAGTCCGTGTTGAGTAGTCGCGTTGTGCGGGTTATCGACACGATAAGCCCGTTTGTTGTCGAACCGGTGAAGCTGGTAGGTTTCGATCACGTTAATCAGTTTTTGCGCATACATCGGATCGGTGGCGTATCCGCATTGCTTCAATCCGTATGCCCAACCCCGATAGTCGGATATGTCGAGCAGATAGAGCGACTGGTAGCGGCTTCTTTTCAAAAATTTGGAGTGATCTTCGTACGATTGTTTCACGTTCTTGTATTTGCGGAAACATTCGCCTGCCCGGTCGTCGTCGTGTTTTACTTTTTTCCCATCCCAGTCGTTGTGGCATTTAATACCGAAGTGGTTGTTCGATTTGCGGGCGAGGGTACTCGATCCGGCTCCCGATTCGAGCAGACCTTGCGCCAGTGTGATGCTGGCAGGGATCCCGTATTTGCGTTGTTGTTCCGATGCCAGTCTCCAATATTTTTGTATGTATGCCTCGTATAAAGCATTACTGCGCATCTGTGCGGTAGCCTGCGGTATCGCCGAAGCAATGATACAGCATAGCGCGATGATGATTTGTCCGATTCGTTTTAATCTCATGTCTGTTTTTTTTATGGAGGTATAAGTCGGCAGAACTATTCGAATATATCCGCTGTCCCTACCTGTCGTTATATCAGGCTTATGCCCGGTATCGGGGCGGTTCGAAATAAAAAATAAACTCGTTTATTTTATTCTGCACTCACTTTTCACTATATTTGTAGAATATAGGATACGGCTCGGCATAATCAATTCGTGAAACTTTGTTTCCCGCTTGTTTCTGCGCTCGCCTTTCACTATATTTGCATACTTACACCTTAATGTGATACGTTATGGAATTAAAAAATATTGTTACAAAGATAGCCGTTTTTGAATACGAAGAGCTGAGCGACATCGAAAAAAATCTGATCGATAAGGCAAAAGAGGCGACAGAAACTTCTTATTCTCCTTATTCGAAATTTAAAGTCGGAGCGGCGGCTCTTTTGGACAATAACGAAATTATCTGCGGAAGCAATCAGGAAAATGCCGCATATCCATCGGGGACATGTGCCGAGCGTACGACACTTTTTTATGCGAATGCCCGCTATCCGAAATCGGCTGTGCTTATGCTGGCAATCGCCGCACAGTCGGGCGACGGATTTACCGAAATTCCGGCAGCGCCGTGCGGTGCGTGCCGTCAGGTGATTCTGGAAACGGAAACCCGTTTCGATACTCCGATGCGGATTCTGCTTTATGGCAGGAAGTGTGTGTATGCGGTGGATTCGATCAAAGATTTGCTCCCGTTGTATTTCGGTAAAAGCGATTTGGAAAAATAAGAAAATCCGATGCTTGCGAGACCGGTCGGCGAGACTGTTTCCGACGAGCGAGGAAAAAAGAAAACAACCCATACGGAATGGATAATTATATTGTTTCCGCCCGGAAATATCGTCCTTCGACCTTTCAGTCGGTCGTAGGGCAGAAGGCGCTGACACAGACTTTGAAGAATGCGATCGATTCTAAAAAGTTGGCGCACGCATATCTTTTTTGCGGTCCGCGCGGAGTGGGGAAAACGTCATGTGCCCGTATATTCGCCAAAACTATCAACTGCGCTCATCCGACCGCTACGGGCGAGGCTTGCAACGAATGCGAGTCGTGCCGGGCGTTTAACGAACAACGTTCCTACAATATTTCGGAACTGGATGCCGCTTCCAACAACTCGGTCGAGGATATCCGCAATCTGACCGATCAGGTACGTATCCCGCCTCAGATCGGAGAGTATAAGGTGTTCATCATCGACGAGGTACACATGCTCTCGATGGCGGCATTCAACGCTTTTTTGAAGACGTTGGAGGAACCGCCTCACCATGCGATATTCATTTTGGCGACAACCGAGAAACACAAGATTCTGCCTACTATTCTGTCGCGTTGTCAGATTTATGATTTCCAGCGGATCACGACCAACGATATTGCCGAACATCTGCAATATGTGGCTTCGAAAGAAGGCGTACATGTCGAGCCGGAGGCATTGAATGTCATTGCACAAAAGGCGGACGGCGGTATGCGCGATGCTCTTTCCATATTCGATCAGATTGTCAGTTTCACGGCGGGTAATGTTACTTACCAGTCGGTGATCGAGAATCTCAATGTGCTGGATTACGAATACTATTTCCGTCTGGTCGATGCGTTTTTGGCAGGGAATGTGTCGCAGGCATTGCTGTTGTTTAAGGAGGTGCGCGATCATGGTTTCGAGGCGCAGCATTTTGTCGGCGGTTTAGGCAGGCATTTGCGCGATCTGCTTGTCAGCAAAGATCCGGTCACGCTTCCGCTGTTGGAGGTGAGCGACAGTGTTTCTTCTCGTTACGGCGAGCAGGCTGCCCGCTGTACATTGCCTTTCTTGTATAAAGCGTTGGAATTGAGCAATCGTTGCGACTTGGATTATCGGATCAGCAACAACAAGCAATTGTTGGTGGAACTGCTGTTGATTCAGATTTGTCAGCTGCTCAATCCGGTTGCCCCGGCTTCGGGCACATCCGGCGACACCCCGTTGAAGCCGATTTCGGCATCGCCTGCACCGGCATCTCCCGCACCGCAGCGTCCGGTTTCCACACCGCAGAATACGGTAGTAGCTCCGCCTCCGGCACGTCCGGCTGCTGCTCCTGCGGTACAACCAGCTCCGCAAAACATACCGCCGGCATCGGCTGCTGTTCCGCCTCCCGCATATACTGTCGCGAAAGAACCGGAAGCTCCCTATCGCCGTTCCGTATCGCCGACACCGGCTTCTTCGGTTTCGGCACATGCCCCGTCGCCTCGCATATCGATACGCAATGCTGTGAAAACCGCACCCCAAGAAACGGTGAAACGGACTGTCGAGGTGTGGAATACCCCGTTCGACGAAACCAAACTGCGTGAAGCATGGGTGCGTTATACCGATACGATCCCGACGGAGGTGGCTTTGGTCAATACGATGCGGAGCTGTCTGCCTGTATTGGGAGCGAACTATCAGTTCGAAATCGTGGTCGATAACCAGATGCAGATAGATATGTTGCGCGAACACGGCGTTTCGCTCAATCAGTTTTTACAACGGGAGTTGCACAATACACAGTTTACCATGAAACTGCGGGAAAGCGAACAGACCGAGTCGCAAAAAATATTCGGACCGAAAGAGACCGTTGTACGTATGACGGAAAAAAATCCCGATATGACCGATTTCCTTTCCACTTTCGATTTGGAACTGGCATAATTCTTACCGCACTGCCGGTATTTTCGGGGATTCCTATTTTCGGTTGCTGTAAAAAGGAAAGAACGATAAAACGGTCATGCTGTTTCCAAGATGGTTGGAACGGCATGACCGTTTTGTAATGTGTCGAATAAGTTTCATTCTGCTATTCTGTATAGATATGCACTACTGTGTATAGAAAAAATATTTGTCAAAATGATTTTTATTTGTTCCTTTTTTCTATTTTTGTAGAAAATAGGATGCGGTTCGGCATAATTAAATTGCGAAACTTCGTTTCTCATTTGCTACTGCTCTCACCTTTCACTATTTTTGTCACAAATTTAGATTCTTGATGTATGTCCGATAATTTAACTTCCGTGCTGATTATTTACACGGGCGGAACGATCGGTATGGTGGAGAATAACAAGACCGGGGCATTGGAACCGTTCAATTTCCATCATCTGTTGGATAACGTCCCGGAGTTGCGGCGATTGGGCTTGTCGATTTCGACCGTACAGTTCGAACCTCCTATCGACTCGTCGGAGATAGAACCCGATTCGTGGTGTAAGTTGGTGCGCATCATTTCCGACAACTATGATTTGTTCGATGGCTTTGTAGTGCTTCACGGTACGGATACGATGTCGTACACCGCTTCTGCGCTCAGTTTTATGTTGGAGAACCTGTCGAAGCCGGTGGTGCTTACCGGTTCGCAATTGCCGATCGGCAAGGTGCGTACCGACGGTAAGGAAAATCTGATTACGGCTATCGAGATTGCCGCTGCCAAGAATGCCAACAACCAGCCGTTTGTGCCGGAGGTCTGCATTTTGTTTGAAAACGATCTGATGCGGGGCAATCGTACGACAAAGATGAGTGCGGAGAGTTTTCATGCATTCCGGTCGAACAACTATCCGTCGCTTGCCGATGTCGGCGTACATATCCGTTACAACGAGAAGGTGATCTATTATCCGATCTCCCGGAAACCGTTACGTCCTCACTATCTGATGGACAACCATATTGTCGTGCTGAAACTTTATCCCGGCATTTCGGAGGAGACGGTACGTGCGATTCTGAATATACCCGGTTTGAAAGGGGTCGTATTGGAAACATTCGGTTCGGGCAATGCTCCTACGAAATCATGGTTTTTGGATCTGCTGAGCGATGCGGTGAAACGCGGTATAGTGATTGTCAATGTGACGCAATGTATGAGCGGCAGCGTGCAGATGAGTCTGTATGGCACCGGTTGTACGTTGGAGGAGGCAGGTGTGGTGAGCGGCTACGACAGTACTACCGAGTCGGCGATTACCAAACTGATGTTCCTGTTCGGGCATAATATGTCGGCGGCGCAGGTAAAAGAGAATATGCGCTGTTCGCTGATCGGGGAGATCACCATTCCGGAGCATGTCCATTGATCGCCGGCATGCCGGCAACGACGCACCGGACGGAAATATTGGCTCGTTCTGAAAAACTTAACGACGGTGTGCCGCCAAGTCCGACCTGCCTGCGTTGCCATCGGTATTCGGGCTGAGTCGTTTACGCCGGTAAACTCCTGTCGTGCTCATCCTTTGCGCCTTGCATTTTAAATTTTAGTTTTCAGTAAATGCCTCGGCATAATCGGTTCAAGTTTTCACTTGACCGCTTCTGCGCTCGGCTTGCAGTTTATTTTAAATATTCGAACGCACAGAAACGGGGTTGCACCGAAATGTAAGTTTCGATGCAACCCCGTTGATTTGTTATTGTGCGGTTACGGCTTATTTGCAGCTACCTAAACAGAGCGGTTTGATCTGTTTGAAGAAGTCGTTGCCTTTGTCGTCTACCAGAATGAATGCGGGGAAATCTTTCACTTCGATTTTCCAGATCGCTTCCATTCCCAGTTCGGGATATTCGAGGCATTCTACTTTCTTGATGCTGTTCTGTGCAAGGATAGCGGCGGGACCGCCGATGCTTCCCAGATAGAATCCGCCGTGCTTTTCGCAAGCATCGGTCACTTGTTGGCTGCGGTTGCCTTTGGCGATCATGATCATGGATCCGCCGTTCTCTTGGAAGAGGTCTACATACGAGTCCATACGTCCGGCAGTGGTCGGACCGAAAGATCCGGACGGCATGCCTTCGGGTGTTTTGGCAGGTCCGGCATAGTAGATCGGGTGATCTTTCAAGTATTGGGGCATACCTTCACCGGCTTCGAGACGTTCTTTGATTTTGGCATGGGCGATGTCACGACCTACGATGATAGTTCCGTTCAACGACAGACGGGTAGCTACCGGATACTTGGTAAGTTCTGCCAGAATTTCGTTCATCGGGCGGTTGAGGTCGATGCGGACTACATTGCCTTCGCCGGCATTGCGCAGTTCTTCGGGAATCAGTTCTCCGGGATTATCGTCCAACTTCTCGATCCAAAGTCCGTCTTTATTGATCTTCGCTTTGATGTTGCGGTCGGCGGAACAAGACACGCCTAAGCCGACAGGACAGGATGCACCGTGGCGGGGCAGACGGATAATGCGGATGTCATGAGCGAAATATTTACCGCCGAACTGTGCGCCGATGCCCGATTCCTGAGCCGCTTTCAGTACCTCTTTTTCCAATTCGATATCGCGGAAAGCCTGCCCCCATTCGTTTCCTTCGGTGGGCAATTGATCGTAATATTTAGCCGACGCGAGTTTTACGGTTTTCAGGTTCATTTCGGCAGATGTGCCGCCGATAACGAATGCCACATGGTAGGGAGGACAAGCCGCCGTACCCAATGTTTTCATTTTTTCCACAAGGAATTTTACCAACGAACCCGGATTGATGAGGGCTTTGGTTTCTTGGTAAAGGTATGTTTTATTTGCCGATCCGCCGCCTTTTGCCATGAACAGGAATTTGTATTCCATACCGTCTACGGCATAGAGGTCGATCTGAGCCGGCAGGTTGCATCCGGTGTTTACTTCGCGATACATATCGAGCGGTGCATTCTGCGAATAGCGCAGGTTTTCTTCGGTATAAGTCTTGTACACACCCAACGAGAGAGCCTCTTCGTCTCCTCCTCCGGTCCATACTTGTTGTCCTTTCTTACCCATGACGATAGCCGTACCGGTATCTTGGCAGAAGGGCAATTGACCTTTGCAGGCAACTTCGGCATTGCGAAGCATGGTGAGCGCAACATATTTGTCGTTTTCGCTGGCTTCCGGATCGTGCAGGATTTTTGCTACCATTTCGTTGTGTTCGCGGCGGAGCAGGAATGCAACATCGCGGGTGGCGGCATTAGCCAGTCGGGTAAGTGCTTCGGGTTCTACTACCAGCATCTCTTTACCGTTGCATTGAGTTACCGAAACATGATCTTTCGTCAGCAGATAATACTCTGTCGTCTCTTTTCCCAAAGGAAAAAGAGGTTGATACTTAAATGGTTTCACGTTTTTCGTAGCCATATAATGATTATTTTGAGGTAATAAGTTTTAGTTCCTGTCGTAAGTGGCAGGCATGCGATGCGTTCCATGTGCCTGCCGCATACAAAGGTATTCTTTTTTTTCGAGCAAACCGCTTTTTCGGCGGTGAAAAATAGTATATGCCGTTGCGCTGTCCGGCGTGTGTTTTCCCGACGTTCGGGGCTTTCTTTTATTATCGCACGAATCGGGCGGTTTCTCGCTTTTTCTTTGTATCCGAAATGGTAACGGATTGTTGCCGGATTTAAAAAACAGTTTTTTATGAAGAAACAAACAGAAGAAAAAAGTGTTCCGCGCCGTAAGTCGCGCGAAGTGCTTATTGAACGGGTGATGCAGAAATTCCCTGATCGTTTGTTGGAAACGGACGACGATTTTTTCGACGCGCTGGAAGAGTACGATTCTTATTTCCAGAAGCGGTATGAAAAGTTGGCGGACGACCAAAACAAACTATGCGACTTGTTCATCTCCAATCCGAAGATGGGAGCTTTTATTGCCGACGTGGTAGGTGGGGAGGATGCGCTGGTGGCGTGTGTGAAGTATTTCGGCAAAGACCTGCTGGAATGTGCCGGAGACGACCGGCGGATGTATGAACTGCGTCGGGCGAACGATGAGTATATGTCGCGCATATCGCACTACCGGAAACTGGATGCCGAGATGCGGGAGAACCTGAAAAACAGTTCGCGCCATATCGAACGGTTCAAGGCATCGAAAGGCATGAGCGACGAAGAGTTCGAAGCCTTTGTCGATCGGGTATATCACTTGTGCAACCATGTATTTGTCGGTGACCTGAATACCGAAGTGCTGGAACTGCTTTACAAAGGGGTCAATTACGATTCCGATCTCTCTTGTGCCGAAAAAGCCGCCGAGATAAAAGGTCGTAACGAACGTATCGTATTGGAGAAGAAACAGAACCGGGGCGATTCCTTATCCGGGCTGCGAAGCGTAGGCAGTGTCGTCGCCGAAGAGGATGAGGATACTTCGCCGATTTTGGGACGCCGTCGTCGCAAAAGCGTCTGGGATCTGTAATCCGTTTAGAATGAGTTAAATTATTTTTTATAGCATCGACAACTGTATAGTATAAATTATTTAAATCATTGTGTTATGAAATTTATCTTGAAACAAACTGTATCTATTGAATGGGCGATTTTTGCCTTGGCGATTTTGTGCGCCGCATTCGGCTTGGCTGGGACTGAGGTGCTTGCCGCCGCTACGATTCCCGGACTTTCGGGCGGAAAATTAGTTACGGGCGAACCGCTTACTACGGATATTACCCGCCGCGAATCGCCCGAACTGTTGCGCAGCGAGGTCGATAAACGTATTGTCAAAATTCGTCCGATGGCGACTCCGGTCGATCAATTGTCGCGTTGGAGCGGTGCTCGCAAAGCCGGTTCTATGATTGTGGATTATTATTCGGTGGATGTGAAGCCGACGAAAACGACCCTGCTTACGGCTTATACCGAACCGGCTGCCGGCAGTGTATCGGCAACCCATCAGCGGGCGAAACTTAATACTGCCAATAACGATATTTTCGAGGTGTCCGAAACGATACTGGTGCAAGGCGTGAAAGGTTATGATGCCGATAACAAGCCTTCGGCTGCCGATCTGGTATTGTATATCAGCAGCAAGGAAGAGGACGGGCAATTGAATGTCTATGCCATCAACGGTAAGAAAATCGGAACGGTGGAAAATTGTGTGCCTACGATCAAGGCGGGCGTGACGTTGATCCGGATGGGTCGGGCTGCGACCGAGCTGGATGTGCAGACTGCCCAGTTCGAATCGCTTCCGATCAAAGCGCAGAACTATTGCCAGATTTTCAAAATGCAGATCGAACAGTCTACATTCCAGAAGATTGCGAACAAGGAGGTGGAATGGGATTTCTCCGACGAGGAAGAATCTGCGATTTACGATATGCGTCTGGGTATGGAAAAAACATTCATGTTCGGCGTGAAACGTTCGATCTACGATGCCCGGAAGAAAGAGAATGTGATGCTCACCGGCGGTATCTGGTGGCAGGCGGGCAAGCAGTACGATTTCGATCCGACGAAAGACCTGACGCAAAACGATATGATCGACATCATGCAGCAGGCATTTACCGGCAATGGCGGTAACAAGCGGAAAGTGCTGATCGGCGGTTCGAAGTTTATCGGTCGTATCAACAAACTGGAAGTGACCAAGATGGTGATGGCGAAAGACGATACGGTGAAATGGGGTATCGACTTCTCCGAAATCAAATCGAAATTCGGTAAGTTGTATGTGCTTTATTCCGAAGTGTTCGATGATTGCGGCATGGAAGATTACGGTTTCATTTTCGATCCGGAATTCATCCAGAAGTGGTCGCATGTGCCTTTTGCCGCTCAGTCGCTCGATCTGAAAAAGGCTGGTATCCGAAATACCGATGCTTTGGTATTGACCGAAGCCAGTTGCTTGACCTTGCGTTATCCGGCTGCGCACATGCGCATTGTCCCGACGGCGTAGCGTATTGATTTGAACCGGAGAGGAGGGCGGTCGGGAATGGGCTTCGCCCTCCTCTTTATTAAGATAGTTGATTATGAGAATTTATCAAACGGGATTGGGAAATTTGAGTACGGTAGTTTCGGTCGATGGCGTTCCGGTGCGGATTCACTTCGTGTCGTCCGACGGGCGTACCGGTTATTTCTCGACCGATGACCGGCGGGTACAGCAGGCTTTGGAGCAGAGCCGCGGATATGGCAAACGTTTCGGATTCTTTCGTGATGCTCCTGAGGTGGAGCTGTCGGAACCGGAACGGAAAAAATTGATGCCGATCCGTAAGATCACGGGCTGGCAGCAGGCGCGTGAATTTTTGCACCAGCCGCCTTATTCCATCGGTTACGACCGACTGGATACGCCGTATGCCATAGAGCGTGAGGCGGAAATGCAGGGAATCTATTTCCCGAAACTGAAAAAATGAAACGAGTATGGAACATAAACATGAAAATAACCGCGCGGGCTATTTAGGATTTTTCGATTCGGTAGCGGCAGTAGAGAAAATCTATCCGGACGGCGGACAGCCCGGCGATTTCTTTACCAACGGCGAAACTGCGTCGATGTGGATGTGGAATCCCAAGACATTGGGTTGGACCAATATGCAGGGCGAGAGCAAATCTGTGTTGCAGGGAGTGATAACCGATCCCGAAACGTTCGTGCCGAATGTCAAGGAGGATGAGCCGGCATATTATCTGTATGTGGCACCGGGCGACGGAGAGTACAGTTTCCCGCAACTGAAAGATATATTCGGCGAGGTTGTGACTGTCTCGACCGATTGCCATGCGTTGGTTTCGCTTTTCTGGACCGGACGTTATTGGGAAGCGTCGGTGACATCGTTGAACCTGACCCCACTTTCGCAAGCGACTTATACATCGGTGAAATATTGTATCACGGATACCGATCAGGAAATACCGAAAATGCACTCCATGTTTGAGCCGGGGCCCCAGTGGCTGCCTCATATACTGACCGTTCCGAAAAACAGATTCCTGTGGATGACTACCGCCCGGTTCAATATGCGGGGCGAGCTGGTCGGCAGTTGGAGCCGTCCGGTTTTGCTGACCGGACGCAAAGGCGATGCGGGGGCGGTTCTGCGCAATCGTGGAAACTGGAACGAGGAAGAGGTTTATGAGTGCAATGAGAAGTGGATAGATGTGGTGCGTTATGAACAGCATTATTATAAAGTCAAGGAGAATGGTGTTACGGCAATTGCCCCGCCGGATGCCACGTGCTGGGAACTGGCGGACGAATGTCTGTTTATAGCCGACATCCTCGACTTGCGGCCGGGGCAATCGATCACGATCAGCGACCGGGGGCGTATTATGGTCGGAGGCACTCAGAAATGCTGGTTGTTGATGAGCGGTAAGATCATGCATATACCGTCGGGGATAGAGATGGACGACCGGGGGAATATCAAGATTCCGGATTCACGGGGTAACGGTACGTTCGAACTTTCGACGAACCATTATCCTTTCCGTTGGGTGACTTCGCAGAATGAGGAACTGGTGAAATTAGAGATGACCGATTCGGGTCCTTGTTTCTCGATCAATACGTATTATTCGGGATCGATCGAACATGTGATGCTGAACCGTCAGGGATTGGTCATGCAATCGATATCCACAGACACCGGAGAGGTCACGGAGAATTTCTATTTCGGCAAGAACGGAATGCGGCTCTCCTTGAAAGATGCTCCCGACGAGGAGTACGACATTTATGTCGATGAGAATAATTTCGTACGGTATTCACCTCAAAAACTCGATAACTGATGATTTATTCCGTGTCACAATTGGTCGAGCGCGTAAAACTCGATATGGAAGAGCTTACCCCCGAATGGGACTTTGATTACGATCGGAAGAATGGGGTGGAAATATCCCGTTACATACGTCCGAAACTGGTCGATGCCCTGCGCCGGATATGGCTTTCGGCTCCGGCGGCGTGGCTTCCGGTAAAAGAGATTGCCGGTAGTCTTGAAGCGATCCGACGATCCGACGGCAGCGGCAGGGTAGTCCTGCCCGATGGCATATTACGGATTGTGGAGTTTACTATGGAGGGGTGGAAGCGTCCGGTTGTAAAGTTCATCGGGACGGAACATCCGATGTACGAATTGCAGTTCAACCGGTATAGCCGTGGCGGAGCTTCCAAGCCTGTGTGCGTGTTGAGTACGGACGGTAGCGGACACCCGATACTTGATTATTTTTCTTTGCCGGCTTCGGTCAGGACGCATCGGATTGCCTGTGCCAAAGTGGTGGAAGAACCCGATGAGAATGCCGACAGCTATGAGATTCATCCTGCCTTGACCGATCGCGTGGTGAGCTTGTGCGCCGCTATGGTGTACGATATACTGGGCAATACGGCAATGGCTGCGGTGATGCAGAGACGATGTGCCGACTGATCCGTATCGGGACTATGTCGGGATATGTATGAGCCCGGTCACGGAACGCCCGTATTTATGGGAGTGCACTCCAAAACGTAAGTTTTGATGCACTCCCTTTCGGCATGTCGAGATTGCGGATACCACGACGACGCATAGAAAACGGATATAATCGGATAGGATAAATATAAGCATATCAACGTTTCCGATAAGCCGGGAGCAGAGCCGAACAAGGTTCGGGCTATGCCGAGCGAAGAAAAGGTGCATGGATATGAACAATTTAATGAAACCCAACGGGTGCTCGTGTTCACTTTTTCACCAGCACAGGATGGTGTGATGTGAAGCTGTTTAAAAGTGTAGAAAACTCTACGGTTTTGGAGTTCTTTAAAAATCTCTACTTGAATGGAAGGACAATTTTCGAGACGACACCGTTATGCACTCTGATGTATATACCAGAAGATAAGGTATTAACATCATCTGTTACTTTCCGTCCGTGCAAGTCATATATAGCATCATCGGAGATGTCATTAACTCTGACTGCTTCTATGCCAGTGATATCTGAGGCTGTAACTTTCTTGCCTTGTCCCATTGGTATCCATATATCTCCGTATGGATTGCGCATGCTTAGGCACAAGACGTACTCACCGGCGTGGAAAGTGCTTTCCTCTTTCCAAGTCCACTTATTGACTTTCAGTTCAAAGTCAATTGTCTCTTCTGGTCCGAAAGTTGCATTAACCCATGGAGACCATCCCTTTACTATCCCATCCTGTATAAGCTCGACACGCACGGGTCGCTCAATATTACGGGATAGGGAACTGCGTATGGTGGCATGAAATGCAATTGATGAGTTTAGGTCAAGTTTATCCGGAATGTCTGCCCCCTCTATTTCAGGAGGACATATGGACTCGATAAACCGGATATCGGAGCCGTTGTTTTCCACCAAAGCGCAGTATCGTGTAGAAATAGGCATAAGGATGCCGTGCCCCCAACCTGAATGGCTGATATAGAAATCATTTTTGAGAGAATAGAGACCGTCGGGCAGTCCGTCAGGGACAATCTTCATATCACTGTCAAAACTGTCGTAAATTCCAAAATCAGATGTAAGTTCTACAATGTTGGATGGGACTGTCGTTCCGTCGTAAAAGGATGTGAATATAGTTGCAAATTTTGAACCGGCAGGAATTACAAACGGACCGTAATTATCGCATGCACCCGTCATCTTGAAATTGTCGCCGGGATGAAGGATATGTGGTACATCGTCTCTAAATCCTGTTGCAGGATTTACATAATATGAATCTAACCATACGGTATAAATGGGTGTTCCGGGGTTTTCCGGAGAACGTGGATGAATATTCAACAAGGCGCTCTGCCCCCCGTTATAGCCGGTTGCCCATGGCTCATCCTCTACAACCGGATTGAGAAAGTCAATGGCAAAGTACCCGTCGGCATTGCCATCCCAGCCCCAGTTGAAATGGAACAATCCTTCGCCGTCATAGCCGTCACATACAAATGCATGGGCGGATGATATGGAGAAGCCACTATACAATATCGGGCCATAGTTCTTCAATGCATCGTAGAGCAGCTGTGACCAGTCTCGGAGTGTGAACCAGCTACGGCGCATATATCTGATATCGTCGCTGTAATCCCAATATTTCAGCAGGGACTGAGTGGCATCGTTGATATCGGCACCGGAAGCTGTCGGAAAATAGTTCATACGTACACTTCCCCCCACACCACGTAGCAGATGGGCTACGGCTTGTCTCTGCTTTTCGGTAGCGGCTGGCGCGGAATAGTCATCAAGCATATTTTCCCAATCAAGCGTGTATTGAGAGAAGTCTGTATAGATATTTGTCCCTATTTTTCCCGCGCGGTATTCCAGCTCTCCGTTACCTTGCGGAGGCCAGTTATGATATTTCATCACTTGCGCCATTGCAGTAGCCACACATCCCGAAAGACACCTTTCTCCGCCGTATTCGGGACATTCCAGATTGAACGGTTCTCCCTGTCCCCATGAAGTCGTGCAGAGGGGAGCTATGGCCTCACCCACAGAAAGAGTGCCGGTTGCTGCATTTCCGCCGGCAGTGCCTTCCGAAACTCGTCGGCTCATATATTGCAACCACTCGCGGAAGCCTGTCGGAAGATTACCGGTTGAGTCATACATTCGGCCGTCGCCATAACCCAGCAATACGGGAAAAGCGTCATCGGCAGGTGTAACGACAAAACCATTTTTAGAATCAAAAAGATAAACAGTATTGTTACCGCAACTGTCTGTTATAATTTCAGCAATTTTGTAGTGTGTAGTCTGGATCTGTCCTCTAATTAGGGAAGGCTTCCGGCTTTGCAATCTATTCAGTGCAGCCTCCGGGGTAACAGGAGCAGCCAAAACCGGGATTGTATACAATAAGAGCAAAAGTATATATGTATATTTCATAACCTTTTGATTGTTCGATTTTCCAAATGCCATTTTCATGTCATAGGTTGATGCAAAAAACGCCTTGTCCTTTATTGATTAGCGGTCAATCGGACTGTCACATCTGATGGACCGTGCTGTATCTCCTTACAAATTTAATGGTTTTTTCTTAATACTCTGTGATTCAAATCCTCAAATCTATGGGGACAATGAGAAAAAGAATCGAGTTAAATGCCTCCTTAAAATTCTACCCCCCTTTATTCTATTTCCTCTAATTATCTCAATAAGTACATTGTTAGTAACTTAAACTATAATTAACTGTTGATATACAAATAATTAAGCACCACACATCGAGGTGGGCGATGTGTGGTGTTGAGTATGGGAACAAAATGAGTTCGTTCGCGTAAACGGTTTAACCCGAATCCCGATAGCAATTCAGTCGGTTGGACTGTATGATACATCGCCCTGTATTACAACTTTTTTCAGACTCCCCGACAAGGATTTCAAAAAGTATTAAAATTGTGACAGGGATTTGTTTTTCGGTGCAATACTCGTATTTTTGTATGAGGAATCCTCCGGATTGGTGTCCGCAGGAAATTACGGAACGAATGAGAACTTGCCGCTTTACATATACGATACTGTTCCTGCTCTTTTCGCTGCTCGGTTTGTCGGCGCGAAATACGGCACGCATCGAGTTTGCAGAAACCGAACACGATTGGGGCAACATATCGGAACAGGAAGAGGTAGTGACCTGCGATTTCGTTTTTACCAATACGGGCGATGCTCCGCTGGTGATTTTGTCGGCGACGGCAAATTGCGGTTGCACGGCAGCCGAATATACACAGGCACCGGTTGCCCCCGGCGGGCAGGGTACGATTCGGGTGGAGTTCTATCCGCTCGGTAAATCGGGCGAGTTTCTGAAACGGGTCAAGGTAAAGACGAATGTGCCGGGCAAGATGCGGAATGTCATGCTTTCGGTACGAGGCGTTGTGATTCCGTCACTCAAATGAATAATTGGATAAAAGACGCGAAAATAGAATAGGATGAAAAGAATATTGTGTGCATTAAGCTGTATATCGTTGTATGTTTCGGCTCTGATGGCAGGAGCGGTTATTACATTCGACGAACCTAAATACGATTTCGGAACGATTCAGGAAGATGGGGGATCGGTTTCGCACGATTTCCGTTTTACGAACACCGGATCGGAAGCACTGGTCGTTGTGGATGTACGTACGACTTGCGGTTGTACAGTGCCCCAGTATCCGCACGAACCGATCGCTCCCGGACAGGAAGGATTTATAAAGGTGACGTATAATCCGAAGGGTCGTCCCGGAAAATTTTCGAAAGGTATATATGTCACCACCAATACCGTTCCCGATAAAGCGGTGTTGCGTATATCGGGCATGGTCGATTCGGAGGATGCCGCCGAGTCGGTGGTGTATGCCTATAATATCGGCGATTTGAAATTGAGAACTCTCTCCGCATCGTTTTTCCAGACACCGAAAGGGGCAGACCGTACTTACCGGATCGAGGTTCTGAACGGTTCGGATAAGCCGATGACTCCCTCTGTGGGGAATTGTCCGGCATACATTTCGGCAGAATTTGTTCCGGCGACCTTGCCGGCAGGAGGCAAAGGCGAATTGGTGGTTGTCTACCATCCCGATCTGGCTTCGGACTGGGGGCTTATAAAAGACGAACTGCGGATCGATCTGGGTGACGGTCATTCTGCCGATACGTTCAATACCATTACCGTATCTGCCAATGTGGTGGAAAATTTCCGATTGCTGTCGGCAGAGGAACTGGCGAATGCACCCGAGATCGTTGTGTCGCCCAACGTGCTCGATTTCGGGATTATGCGCGACAACCGCAAGGTGAAACAGACCGTACAGATCGAGAACCGGGGCAAGTCGCCTTTGATTATCCGGAAAATCGGGAACTCGAACAAATTGATTTCGGTAAAGGCGAAGTCTATGACCGTCAAGCCGGGAAAAACGACGGAACTGGAAATAGAGATAAATCCCGAACTGGCTCGGGCAAGCCTGCTCAACAGTCGGGTAGTCATTATCAGCAATTCGCCGAAAAACAGTAATACATCGGTGCGGGTGCTGGGAAAAATAGAGTAGTAAGCGATAAACAAGAATACCATGGAACATCCTGAAAATAGTGAAGAATATGCGGGGCTGACCGTAAATAAGGGAGTGGAGCAACCGCCTACGGTGAATCCGTATCTGAATAGAGTGCGGACGAAACGCCGCCAACTGTATACTCCGGCTGAATATGTGGAAGGTATTGTCAAAGGCGATATGAGCATGTTGAGCCAGGCTGTGACACTGGTAGAAAGCAACCTGTACGAACATCAGGTGCTGGCGCAGGAGGTGATCGAGAAGTGTCTGACACATACTTGCGATTCGGTGCGGATCGGTATTACCGGTGTGCCGGGAGCCGGCAAGAGTACATCGATCGATGTATTCGGTCTGCATGTGCTTTCCCGGGGCGGCAAGTTGGCAGTACTGGCTATCGACCCGAGCAGTGAACGTTCGAAGGGCAGTATATTGGGCGATAAAACCCGAATGGAGAAATTGGCGGTGCATCCGAATGCCTTTATCCGTCCTTCTCCTTCGGCGGGCTCGTTGGGCGGAGTAGCCCGTAAAACCCGCGAAACGATCGTGCTTTGCGAAGCTGCCGGATTCAATAATATTTTTGTCGAGACGGTCGGTGTCGGTCAGTCGGAAACGGCGGTACATTCGATGGTGGACTTCTTTCTGCTTATTCAACTTGCCGGTACGGGCGATGAATTGCAGGGGATCAAGCGCGGTATCATGGAGATGGCAGACGGAATTGTCATCAACAAGGCTGACGGAAACAATATCGAGAAAGCCAAACTGGCACAGGCGCAGTTCCGGAACGCATTGCATCTGTTCCCGCCTACGCCTTCGGGGTGGTTCCCGAAAGTCCTTACCTATTCGGGATATTATGAAATAGGCATACCCGAAGTATGGGCGATGATCGACGAGTATATCGCTTTTGTAAAAGCGAACGGCTACTTCGATTATAAACGGACGGAGCAGGCGAAGTACTGGATGTTCGAGACGATAAACGAACAGTTGCGTGAGAGTTTCTACCGGAATCCGGCAGTGGAAAAGATGCTGGCAGAGAAGGAACAACGGGTGCTTGCCAATGCGCAGAGTTCGTTTACGGCAGCCCGCGATGTACTGGACTTCTATTTCGGAGAGATGAAAAAATAGGATTCCGCATTTTTTGAAAATACGACGAGCCGCGTGGAGATATCCGCGCGGCTCGTCGTATGATTGCAGTGATCGGAAAAGCGGGTTGTTATTCGCCGAGGTTTTCCAGATACCATCGGTACATGCGGTGTACCCCTTCGTCTATTTCGATCTTGTGGTGCCAGCCGAGGTTGTGCAGCTTGCTTACGTCGGTAAGTTTGCGCATCGTGCCGTCCGGTTTTTCGGGATTGAATACTACTTGCCCGGTATATCCGGTCTCCTTGACGATCAGTTGAGCCAATTCGGCAATCGTCAGTTCCTTGCCTGTCCCGATGTTGATGTGGCAGTTCCGTATCTCTTTGTCGCCTTCTTGGAAAGTGTCTTTGAAATCTACCCGCTCCATGATGTAGACGCAAGCGTCCGCCATCTCTTCGCTCCATAAGAATTCGCGCAACGGCTTTCCCGTGCCCCACAGTTCCACACGGTCGGGATGAATGCCGTATTTCGCCAATATGCCGGTGATCTCCTCTTGCGAGGCGTCGCCTCCGACACCTTCTACCGGACGGAGTGCCAGATCGCGCCGTACGGCATCCCAATTGCCTTCGATCAGACATTTGCCCAGATGGATTTTGCGTACCATAGCCGGGAGCACATGGCTGCGTTCGAGGTGGAAGTTGTCGTTCGGACCGTATAGGTTGGTCGGCATCACGGCAATGTAGTTCGTTCCATATTGCAGGTTGAAACTTTCGCACATTTTCAGTCCGGCTATTTTGGCAATGGCATACGGTTCGTTGGTGTATTCCAACGGCGAGGTGAGCAATACTTCCTCGCGCATGGGCTGTTCGGCATCGCGCGGATAGATGCAGGTACTGCCGAGGAAAAGCAGTTTCTTCACATGGTGCCGGAAACTCTCTCCGATAACGATCTGCTGTATTTGCAGGTTGCGGTAGATGAAGTCGGCGCGGTAGATGCTGTTTGCCATGATCCCGCCGACATGGGCGGCGGCAAGGATCACATATTCGGGTTGTTCTTCGTCGAAGAATTGTTTTACAGCCGCTCCGTCGAGCAGGTCGAGCTCTTTGTGCGATCTGCCCACCAGATTGGTATAGCCCTTTTGTTTCAGATTGTTCCAAATAGCCGATCCCACCAATCCGCGGTGTCCGGCTACATATATTTTGGCACTCTTTTCCATCGGTCTTGTTACTCCGCTTTTTGATGAAGTTTCTTGACGAATTTCATATCGTGTTCCACCATGATTTTAATCAACTGTTCGAAAGTCGTTTTCCGGGGATTCCAGCCTAACAAGGTCTTTGCTTTGGTCGGATCGCCCAGCAACTGTTCGACTTCGGCGGGACGGAAGTATTTCGGGTCTACTTCTACGAGCACCTTACCGGTGGCGCAGTCGATACCTTTTTCGTCCACGCCTTCGCCTTCCCAACGCAGGTCTATTCCTACTTCCTTGAATGCCAGCGTGGTAAATTCACGCACCGTATGGTATTCGCCCGTAGCGATTACGAAATCCTCGGGGGTGGGGTGTTGCAGGATGAGCCACATGCACTCTACATAATCTTTGGCATATCCCCAGTCGCGCAGGGAGTTGAGGTTTCCTAAGTACAGTTTGTCCTGAAAGCCTTGTGCAATGCGCGATGCCGCCAATGTGATTTTGCGGGTAACGAAGTTTTCGCCTCGGCGTTCGCTTTCGTGGTTGAAGAGAATGCCGTTTACGGCATACATACCGTAGCTTTCGCGATAGTTCTTCGTGATCCAGAATCCGTACTGTTTGGCTACGCCGTAGGGCGAGCGGGGATAGAACGGAGTCGTCTCTTTCTGGGGAACTTCCTGTACCAGCCCGAATAGCTCGGAGGTCGAGGCTTGGTATATTTTGGTCTTCTTCTCCAATCCGAGAATACGGACAGCCTCCAACATGCGCAGAGTTCCTACCGCGTCGGTTTCGGCGGTATATTCGGGCACGTCGAAACTTACTTTCACGTGGCTTTGCGCCGCAAGGTTGTAGATTTCGTCGGGTTGTACGGTTTGAATGATGCGGATCAAAGAACTGCTGTCGGTCATATCGCCCCAATGCAGATTGACTAAACGGCTTTTTTGCATATCGCGCACCCATTCATCTAAGTAGAGATGTTCGATACGGGCTGTATTGAAAGAGGACGAACGGCGTAAGATGCCGTGGACTTCGTATCCTTTTTCGATTAGAAATTCAGCCAGAAACGAACCATCTTGTCCGGTAATACCGGTAATTAAAGCAACTTTTTTTTCCATATCCTGTATTTTAAATAATTGTCATATTCCGATACCGAAATATTTGAATCCTAATTTATTGAGTTCTTTGGGATCGTAAATGTTTCTGCCGTCCAGCACGACCGGCTCTCGCATGGTCTTTTTCAGTACTTCCCAACCGGGCAGCCGGAATTGTTTCCATTCGGTGAGCAGCATCAGGGCATCGGCATCCAATGCGGCATCGTACATGTCGCGGGCGTATTCAACCTTGTCGCCGATCCGGCGCCGGCATTCGTCCATTGCCACCGGGTCGAATACCCGTACCTTGCACCCCGATTTTATTAATAAGTCGATTGTTATCAAAGCCGTAGCTTCGCGCATATCGTCGGTTTCGGGTTTGAATGCCAATCCCCAGAGGCAGACGGTTTTTCCTTGCAGATTGCCGTTGTAGTAGCGTTCCAGTTTTCGGAACAGTACCGATTTCTGGCTTTCGTTTACCTCTTCCACGGCTTTCAATACCCGCATTTCATATCCTTTCTTTTCGGCGGTCTTGATAAGCGCCTTGACGTCTTTGGGGAAACAGCTGCCCCCGTATCCGCAACCCGGATAGAGGAATTTGCTGCCGATGCGGCTGTCGGCTCCGATACCTTTTCGTACCATGTTTACGTCCGCACCTACCAGTTCGCACAGGTTGGCGATGTCGTTCATGAAACTGATGCGGGTCGCCAGCATCGAGTTGGCGGCGTATTTGATCATTTCCGCCGAGGGTATGTCGGTAAAGATAACCCGGAAATTGTTCAGCATGAGCGGACGGTAAAGTTTGGACATCAGTTCTTTGGCACGTTCCGATTCGGCACCGATCACGACACGGTCGGGACTCATGAAGTCTTTGACGGCTGCTCCCTCTTTAAGGAATTCGGGATTCGATGCTACATCGAACTCGATATCGACACCGCGTTTGTCCAGTTCTTCCTGTATGGCGGCTTTTACTTTTAGGGACGTGCCTACGGGTACGGTACTTTTGGTTACGAGCACCAGATACTTGTTCATCGACCTGCCCACGGTACGGGCTACGTCCAATACATATTTCAAGTCTGCCGATCCGTCTTCGTCGGGGGGAGTTCCTACCGCGCTGAATACGATTTCGACATGGTCGAGGCAACTCGCCAGATCGGTAGTGAAGTGCAACCGTCCTTCCCGATAGTTGCGCAAAACCATTTCATCCAGTCCCGGTTCGTAGATGGGAATATTCCCAGCCAACAGCGAATCTATTTTTTTTTGATCAATATCGACACAGGTTACATCTACACCCATTTCTGCGAAACAGGTTCCCGATACTAACCCGACATAGCCCGTGCCTACTATTGCTATATTCATAATTCGGAGGTATTATAATTTTGTCGAAAATGGCATTGGGATAGTTTGTATTGCCGGTTTTAGTTCTTCTTACGGGGCTTGTCCCGATGAATAAAACTGATATTCAATGCTTCCCGACGTGTGTTAATTAGGTGCAAATGTAGCAAAAAATCCATACAAACAAATCATTTCTTTTTTATTCGGGGGGACGCAGCAAGCTCGTTTCCCGGCATTTCGTCCGACAGTTTATCGAACAGAGCGTATCGGGAAAAGACGGCATCGAACTGTACGTCGTTCAGGTTCTGTTCTCCCCGGTTGATCCGTTCGAGTGCGCACTCCTGTACCGATTTGTTTTCTAAATAATCTTCGCCCGAACGGGTATGGGTCGTGACTTTCCGGCTTTGTTTCCCGTTGCGCAGCGACATGGCTTTAAACCAGATGTCATCGGCGTGCCGGCAAATGTCCCGGAATACCGTTTCGTTGAAAACCTCGTCGTCGAAGGTGTGGGGCGGATAAAGTACCCCGCCTACACCGGTCGGGAAGTTCAAAGCCGACGGCTTTTCCGAGCCGGCACACCATTTCCATTGTGCGTAGGGTTGTACCCGGTTGTTTTTCAAGACAATTCGATGCCCTCTGCAATAATGGATATATTGCGGGGCTTTGAGGTATTCGCCGATCAACCGTTCCAAAAGGTCGATGTCGTAAAGAATGTCGTCGTCGATAGTGATGATGGCGGCTTCCGGAAAACAACGGAGCGACGGGAGTAGCTTCGTATGCGGACCCGAATCGTTGCAGTAGCGGATTTCTAACCCACGGTCTGCCTGATTGCGAAGTGTTTGCGGTATGTCGGTTTCTTTTATGCGGTCGGGAAGCCACAGAACGATTCGGTTGGCTTTCCACGTTTGCTGCATGATCGATTCTATGGCTAAGTAGACATCGTACAGACGCGGTTCGTAGGTGGTGAGCGAAACAATGATTTCGCTGTCGCCGTATTTCGTGTCGGTAATGCCTCGTTCACGACTGTGCAATACAAATTCTTTCAACCGGTCTGATCGCAGGTCGTATGCAATCTCTTTACGCAGGTCGAGATGTTTCCGGAGTTTTGATTTTATATGTTTGAAATAATCGAACATGTGCTTTTTCTTTGGATTCAGGTTGTATGTGGCAGTTCAAAAAGCAAATTCTGATCTACATTCTTACGTGCAGATTGCCTTTCTTTCCCCGTGACGTGAACAAAAATCTTTGTTCTCTTGCCGAGCCGCATCCTATCTTATCCAAAGATAGTGAAAGGCGAGGGCAGAGCCGAATTTATTTGAACTATGCTGAGCCGCATCCTATCTTATTCAAAGGTACGAAAAAAAATAAGGAACTTTACTGTTTTCTGAAAAATTTGATCGGAGTGTGGAATCGGATTGGTCCGGGCTATGCCGGAACAGGAAAAGTTGCATGATGATGAATCTATCTCTGTCCGGATAAAAAAACAGGAGGGAAAACATCACGCTCTCCCTCCTGCCGGATAAAAAAAAGTTGCTTAGTTGGATTAATAAAGAGAATGATATTGTTCGGCGATATGCTTCCACGTGTATTCTTTTTCGGCGATTTCTTTCATGGCATCGCCGTTCAGATCTTTTCGGGAAAGCAACGCTTTCAGACTTTCCGTGTCGTTGAAATAGTATGCGCGGTTTTGGGTTGTTTCGCGGTTGTACACTACGTCGTAGGCGATAATGGGGCATCCGAAAAACATGGCTTCCACCAGCGACGGATTGGTACCTCCGGCACTGTGCCCGTGTATATAAGTTCCGGCATTAGCCCGCAATGCGTAGAGGATATCGAGGTCGTAAATGGCATCGAGAATCGTGATATTGGGATACCGGCTGTATTTGTCTTTCAGGTTCCGGGCATATTCGCTGTGTTTCCAGTTTCCGATAAAGACCAGTTTGTCTCCGCTTTGGGCGAATGCCTCCAAAGTGATGTGGCAGTTGTTCTCGGGTTCGATACGGCACACGGTGATGGCGTACTCTTTTCGGGTGAGCCCGTAGCCGGTCAGGTATTTCTGCTGGAACTCCTCCGGCACATCGATCGATACGTGGTCGCCGCCGTATGCGATCAGTGCCGCATCTTTCTCATAGGTTTCGGTGACATAATCCTGTATGCCTTTGTTGTCGGCAATAATGACATCGGCATAACGTACAGCCATGGATTCGGAGTAGCGGAGCACCCGGCGGGCAAGTTTGCCCCATTTGGCACGCCGATGTTCCAGCCCGTCGATATTGACGATCAGGCGTTTCCGGCAAAACAGACGGAATACGGGCAAAAAACTGCAACCCGAAGTGCCTAATACGAGAATTACATCGTAGCCTCTGATCACCCGTATCAACGACCAGATATCGTAAGGAATGCTTTGCATGCCATTGGCATGAAGCGGTACATATTTCAACTGGCAGCCTTTGTATGTTTTCCGTTTCGGAGCAATATCCTTGCTGCTGCAAAATATGGTATATTCCACATCGGAGGGACAATTGTCGCCGATGATGTTTTCGACCAGCGTTTCAAAACCGCCGTAGCTTGCCGGCACACCTTGTGTGCCCACAATCGCAACTCTTTTCATAAAGACTAAAAAATATGCAGTGAGATTATTGTTTTTTCGCCGGGGACAGTACATCCGAGATGTTTTCGGTCATTTGTCCGGCATTGAATTTTCGGGAATATTTCAGGGCATTCTCCGACAGGCGTTTGTACAAACCGTGATCGGAGAATATCAGGTCGATCGTTTCGGCTATCCGGTCGAGTTCCTGTACGTCGATTTTATATCCGTTCATACCATCTTCAACCATTTCGGCTATACCTCCTGCGGTAGGGACGATTACCGGCAATCCGGCACTCATAGCTTCCAACGCCGTCAAGCCGAACGTTTCGATGAACTGTTCTTTGTTGGAGAGGTTCAGAACCAAAGAGGCTTCGCGGTAAAACGGTACCACATCATTCTGTCGGGGATAGATGGTAAGATTCTGTGGAACCTCGATTCGGTTTTCGCTCAGAAACGAATCGATCTTTTCCTGCGTATCGTTTATGACAAGACAGAACTTATAGGAGGCGGATTGCCGGGCGAGGCGGATGAACTCGGCTGTGCCCTTGTAGCCTTTCAACGACCCGAGCATCAATACCTGTTTGCGGCGGAATGCCGCATCGGTATCGGACGACAATCGTTCGACGAATGTCGCGGGGAGTGCGTTCGGAATTACGGTCACGCCTTTGTCCCGTTTCAGAAACGAGGCTTGATAGCGGGATACGCATATAATTTCCGTCGCTAATACCTGCATGCCGCGGCACAACATGGTATAGAATGCACCTTTGACAAACGCGTTCTCGTGATAGTGGTAAATCACCCGTTTCCCCATCAGTCGTCCCGCCAATGCCGGACCGATAGGTAACAGCGTGTTGATGTAGAATACCGTGTTGCGCTGAAACATGTACCGGAACGAAAGCAGGAATGTGTATAGCTGTACGAAACAGAACCGCAGCATAGTCACTGCCGGTCGGGTCGAAAACCGGTAAGGATATGACGACCGTTTCAGATTCGGATAACCATTCAATTCGTCCAGTACGCCGCCCCGTGAGGTGACCAGATCGACCCGATACCCTTTTTCGAGCAGATTCTGTAACGCCATTCTCAATACTTTGGGACTGCCGCTGTAATCGTTGTACAAATGGAAACAGACAATTTTCATCGGGTCGCGGTCAATGTTTGTTTTTATGCTTCCGAATGAAAGCGGCAGGTTTCTTATATAAATTCTTTTGTAGGAACGACAACCCGCTTTTTACGTTGAGCATGGTTTTCGTATTTCCGAAAAGCCATACCAATAGTTTTACTTGCCAAGATACCCAGGCACTGGCGAAGTGATGGATGCTGTACGTGTGAACGGTTTGCCGGAGGACGTACCGTTTGCCGCGGGTGTCGATCGGACTGAAATAGTCGTAGGGGAATACGGAGATCACCTCCGGAGAATAGTCGAAGTCTTCGATATTGTCGATCGGTACCAGCCGGTAATCGGTTTGGGCTATTTCCATCATGATCTTGGGTATGATAACGATATCCGGTTCTCCGTTTTCGTCGAGAAAATGTCGGTCTTTATAGTGTTCCAACATCTTGCCGAATAGCGGATGCCCTTTTTCGCAACCCATGGTTGCCGCTTCGAAATGTCCGGCAGACTCCATACCGATGAAGTAGGGCAGATGCAACAGGTCGTTAAAGGATTTCAATACCTCTACGTCCGAGTCCAGATATATACCACCGTAGGTATATAAGGCGAAGCATCTGATGTAGTCGGCGCAGAAAGCGTATTTGCGTGCGGCGAAAGCCTCTTTTACCCAAACGGAACTTTCCATGTCGAAGCGGTTGGAGTCCCACAGCCAGAATTCGTAATCGGGCAGTATCTTTTTCCAACTGTCGATACATTTTTGTATTTTCTCGGGATAAGGGTCTCCGCTCATCCAGCAGAAATGGATTATTTTCGGTATCATGCGTTTTCGAGTTTAAATTGCGCAGTTAGTTTTTTCAATATCCCTATTCTCGTCATGTAGTTCGGTTCGGTAATATCGTACTCCTTACCGTACAGCATGAAGTAATAGGCTATTATATACAGTAGGTAGGCAATGGTCAGTCTGTACATTCCTACACTGTCTTCGAAATGGGTATGAATTTGCTCTTGGAGATAACGGTAGCTTGCATCCCGATCGAGATGTTTTTCCAACAGGGCGGTCTGCAATATATAATGGATTGCATCCATACGTGGCGGGAATGTACGTTCGGCGCATTCCCAGTCGAAAACAAACAGTTTCTTTTGTTCCATGAACATATTCCAGGGCGTGAAGTCGCCATGGAATGCCGAGAAATCCTGTCGCGACGAATAAACTCCCTTTACAAAATCGATGCTTTTGCGGATGTACTCCGTGTCGGTTGCAGGAACGAAGTGAAGGTGGGAAGAGAGGTATTCGATATATCGGTAGTAATCGGTTTGTTCGAATGCCGTGATTGTTTTCGTCGTTTCGTATAGGCGGTCGAGGAATTGTCGATGTCCTTCTGTCCAATGGTGTACGATGACCGATGCGCTTGTCTTTTCCGTCGTTTGGACAAAAGCCCGGATGCCAGGTTCATACTCATCGCAGTAAAGGGGGAAAGGAATGTTTGTAATTCCTTTTTCGTGAAGAAACAGCAACGTCTCTGTCTCTTGGTTGAACAGTTTTTTAACGTCGGTATTGTCGGTCAGCTTGCAGTACCCTACGATCTCATTGCCTCGGCTTAACTGGATAATGATTTTCTGGGTGGCACTGGGTGCTCCGCAAAATAGGGAAAATTGGAAATCGTCGATGTGAAACAGCCTGCATAAAAGTTTTTTTAGATCTTCTTTCAGTTCGCATCGGACGGATTCGATATGCAGGAATTTCCGGACTTGCGGGATGCGGTGAAGTATCGGTAGTCCGTTTTTCAGTAACTTTCCGTTGCGTCCACCGGGTTGATAAAGATTCATGCCGATACGAATATCCCGTATCGGTATCATCCACATTTTTCCGTCGGCATTGGCAAATCGGTAAAAGGGTTGCCCTTGGCGATAGTCCAGTACCTTCGATAATAAAGAATCTATTTCCGCCATATCTGTTTTTTTACATATTACCGAGATAGGCATTGGTTATGATTTCCCGAATATCTTCACCCCGTTTTTCCCAAGAGAACTGTTCTCCTGCCAGAAAAGCCTTGTTTCCTAACGAGGTTCTTTCATCACGATCGGTCAATCTTAATATCGCGCGTTTTATATCGTCGATTACCTGCTCGCGGGTTCTGCGGGGGATTACAATTGCATAGTCGTTTTTGAAGTAGCGGGTATATCCGGTCGTATCGAGGCAGATCAACGGTTTTCCCATTGCCATGCTGTCGAAAGAGACGGTCACTGCACCCTCTTTGAGCGAGGTGTTCAGCACGACATCTGCGTCCGACATGAGTCGGTGGTAAGTTTCCATCGACACTTTTCCGGTAAATGTGATACGATCGGAAATCTTTTTCTCCTGTATGATGCGTTGCAGCCGTTCCTTGTCCGGACCGTTGCCGACAATCGTCAGATGAATATTCGGTTTGACGGATTGTGCCGCTGCAAAACTTTCGATAGCAAGGTCGAACCCTCGCCAGGCATCGAGACGTCCCACTGCGATATATTCCGTATCGGGTCGTTCTTGTACCGAAGTAGAGGGCTTGGCATTTTGTGTTTCCACGGCTACGTCGGTAAATAGGACTGCTTTCTTTTGGTATTTCTCCGGAATGAACTTTCGGGAAATATCGGTCTTGCACAAGATCAGATCGGCATGCCGGCAACGCCGGCGAAATGCTGTATTGAATCGCATGCTGCGCACGATACAACGGCGTATCCGTTCGATTGCTTGCGATTTACGACCGTATTGCCGGGTATATTCGGCGGGAATCGTTTCCAGTCCGCCAACCGGTCCCCATACAAAAAATTGTTTTTGTCCGTACGAACTGACCTTCCACAACATATTTCCATACGTCAGATGGTGGAAAATCTTGATTCCGTTCGACTGCATGGTCTGTTTTACGATCCGGTTGGTACAGAATTGCCAGATGTTGTAATAGGTCCGTACGCCGCGCAGCCCTTTTTTCCAGAAACGAGCCCATTTCGGAAGATCGAAATAGAGGAAATGGATCCGGGCGTATTCCGGATGTTCTGCGATCCACGGTTCTATGGTGTGGCGGTTGCTTTCGCGTGTCAGTACCCAAAGTTCGAAGTACTTCGACATTTCCAGAACCCAGTGCCAGCCGACACCGATTTCACTGCCTAACCCCGGTTCGCAAGCGTAGGCGGAAACAAATATTTTATTTTGTCCTTTGTTCATGTCGTATGAATAATGATTTATATGTGAATATCTTCTCAGGCTATTGTCGTATCATCTATTCGTTACATACTCTATTGCACCAGAAATCGGGTGACCGGCAGTTTCTTGAACAGAAATACGATGATAAAGCTGCATATACTTGTTACGACCCAGATGGCGGGTATCGCAAGGGCGGTAGGTAATTCGAGTGTTTGGGCAAAATGATAGGCAATTCGTAATACCAATATGTGCACCAAATAAACGCCTAAGGTCAGATCGGAGATGATTTTTATAAAACGTCCGGTTTTTTCGGAGAATCGGGCGTTGCTGTAACGGACGAAAACGAATATTGCCGATGCTGTCAGAACGGTCAGTATATTCAGATAATCGTAAAAATAAAAAACATTTCCGCCAGCCCGTTTCGATAGCAGTGAGGTTCCGATTGCCGAAAGAACGATGCCGGCTATACCGCATGTGTATAATATGCGGCGGCTTTTCGGCGATAACTCTTGTTGTTTGTATAGGTAATATCCCAATACGAAATAGCCGGCATATCCTATGGGGATGTACGAAAAGAACAGATCGGTCAATTGGGACAGATTTTCCAAAGGTGCGGACGTTAATTGGTCGAGCCCGTTGAAAATGACGCTGCCTGCTATCCACAGGATTAGAAAATATCCCGACAGATGGCTGTCTGTGATTTTCTTGAAGAACGGGCTGAGCATATATAGCCCGATCAGCATGTACATAAACCAGAGGTGATGTCCCTCTTTCGATGGCGAAAAGAGGCAGGCGAGGATGTGCCGGATGTTTAGTTCGTAGGGCGGGGTCGTTATGTTGTAACAGAAGTTCCAAATGAACAGAAGAAGAAACAGCCGCTTTATGTATTTGAGATACAGATCTCTGATCGGAATCTCCTTTTGCAGGAAAAAGGCACCGCTGAGCATGATGAACACCGGTACGGAGAACCGGGTCAGTGAGTTGAATATGTTGGCGGTTTGCCACGACAGCGACTCCGGGTTGCCTCCGTACATATAGGTAGCTGCGGTATGCAGCAACACTACGGATATTGCGGCAAGGATTCGCAATATATCCATCGACAGGTCTCTTTTCATGTTCGGGCGGAATTTCTTACAAAACGAAAAAATACAGGGCTCTTATTGGGTCTTGACCCGTCTGTATATGTTCATCATGAAACGGAATACCGGGCACAAGGCGTTCGTACAAATAGAGAAACATCGCGGATGAGCCACAGCCATACGCACCATTCTTTTGGCATGGCGCAACTTTTGGGAGGGGCAGAGGGCTGCCGTCTTTTTGATGTTGCCGGACTTTACGGAAACCTTATCGTAAAAGAAGAAATAACTTCTCAATCCGATGTAATAGAAGGAGGCTTCGAGATGTGAGAGATGACGCCTTACATTTTCGGGCGAATCCTTGAAAGTCGTGTCGTTCATTTCACCTAACCGCCGTGCCAGCCGCAAGGTGCTGTACACGGTTTCTCCCGATTTGTAGGAGGTCATGGTGGTGGAGATATTGCTTTTGTTGTAGTGGATGAACAATATCGGCTGGTATTGCACCCTGTTGGCATGATGTACCAGCAGGTGCGACCAGTCTACGTCTTCTATGCGTTCGTTTTCAGCGAAGAAGATATTCCGGTCTACCATCAGGCTGCGTAGGAAAATAAATTTCCACGGGGCATACGGGATGGTATTTTTTTCGATAATCTCGTCGCCGGTCATGATTTCTCTATATGGGAAATTATGTTGCAGTTGGTTTCTCTCTTTTCCCGGAGTCTGGTACGTGCAATCGACAATCAGAATTTCCAGATCGTTCTTCTGCAAATGATTGTATATCGTTAGAAAAACGCCGGGATGATAATAGTCGTCCTGGTCGATGAACAGGATGTATTTTCCGCGGGCTTGTTTTACTCCCTTGTTCCGACCTCCGCCCTGGCGGATATTGGTTTCGTTTTTGATTATCGTCAGATTGGGGTGCGATTCAGCCTCTTGGTCGAGCCATTTGCGGGTGTTGTCGGTCGAGCAGTCATCGACGCAGATCACTTCGTACAGATTCTTGTCGAGAGGTTGGTTCCAGATGCTGTCCAGACAAGCCGGCAAATCATGAGACAAACCGTTGTAAACGGGAATAATTATAGAGAAATAGGGTGTATTCACCGGTTCCATGATTATTTTGAACTTTTGGTTTTCAATCGACGCTGCGCCTCGGCATAATCGGTTCAAGTTTTCACTTGACGGCTTTTGCACTCGGCTTGCAGTTTATTTACATAATCAACGCTGCGCCTCGGCATAATCCGTTCAAGTTTTCACTTGACGGCTTTTGCACTCGGCTTGCAGTTTATTTGCATAATCAACGCTGCGCCTCGGCATAATCCGTTCAAGTTTCACTTGACGGCTTCTGCACTCGGCTTGCAGTTTATTTTAATCGTTTAAGATTTTTGGTGTGCTGTTTTTCGAATATTTGGGTAAGAATTTTCTGAACGGCATTTTCCGGTGCATCTTCATTCAGAATTTTCAAATAGCCTTTCTTGTCGGACAGATAATCGATTTTCCCGTTAATGGCTTGGATACCCGATTCGTCCAGCTCTTTTTTACGGGCAAGAATCGTTTCCGTACTTGCCGTGAGCAGGATGTTGTAGTCGAGAGACGGGATAAACAAGCGTCCCCAGCGATAAAGGAATTTGGGATTCAGATAGATGCGCGACCGGCGGCTGTCGCAGATGATGTCGGTATAATACCGGTCGAAAATAACCAGATGTGTGATGCGGGTTTTCGATTTTACTTTTATGAAATATCCTACAATATAATCGATCGTATAGTAGATCAACCGGAGAAACGAATTGAATGCGCTCGTCTTTCCGCCGCGATGAGGTTTGTCGTATTCCCGGTCTACCTCTTTCTTCAATCCGGCACTATGGGCTACCTCTCCGAGATTCCCGAACAGGGTGGGACGGAAATGATAATAAGAATGTGCCTGACGGAATACCTCGCCGAACTCTTTGATCATCAAGTCGATCACGGTCGTTTTTCCCGACCCGTCCGGACCGGTGAATCCGATACTGAACCCGGTGTTCGAACAGATATAGTTTTTCGAGAATGTATATAGAAATTTGGAAACCCTTGCTATGAAGGTAAACGGATTCTTCAAATTTGCCAGTATGGCATGAAACAACAGTTTACGGGAGGATGCCCGGTCGCATGCTTCGACAGTCGGTTTGCCGAACAGAGCCTGCAACTTTTCCGAAACGGCAGGCAGGTTTTCCGCTGCGCTTCTGGTGGCATGGTATTTGGCAGGGTAACTGCTCCCGACAGCCCGGTTGTAAAGATATTTGTCCAAAAACTGGCATTCGATACCCACGTAATACAGAAAGCCGTTGAACTGTTTGTGCGCGAGAAATTCTTTGGCATCCATCAGCAAGATACCGAATACGGACGTATTGATAAAAAAGTCCCATTGTATCAGGTCGGCTTTGCCGTTGGCATCGATGTGGGCACAGACGTAAGTGATCAGTCGGTCGCTGTTCAGGTAGTTGATGATTTTCCACCCGCTTTTATCGATCAGGTCGATCAACCTTTTCTTTATCGAGTGCAGGCTCTTGGCTGTGATGATGATGTCGATGTCCCGGCTTGTGTTCTTGTCCGGAAGCCCTTCGTAATTGCGCAATACGGCATAGTCTGCATTTTGATTTAAAAATTCTATGACCGTAGCTATATGTTCGGATGCAGAGTTTGTCATTTTCTTAATAGGTTATGTTTGATTTTGTCGATTATGTAACCGGGTCTCAGACGGATCGATCTTGTGATCAGTTTTATGCCTTTCCCGACCGATCCGGATTTTAGCAGGAAAACTCCGTTTCGGAGAGAGTCGGCGGCATCGGCATCGCGTTTTAGTTCCGAGAGAGCCTCTTCACCGATAGAATTGTAAAACTCGATGAAAGAGAGTTCTTGCTCGTTTGCCCTGCGACGCAACAGGTTCTGTTTTACATATTTCATTTTCAAGATCATGTTCAACGAGCTCGACGACAATCCCGATCCCACCTTGCGGTATTTGCACAACACTTCGGGTATCACCACAATCGCTTTGTTCTCGGTATAGAGGTCGCTCATGCGAGTCCATAAGTCGAGGTCTTCGCAAAAGTCCTGGTAGCGCGGGCGTCCGGCGGGATACCCGTCTATTTTGTAGCCGCCGACCGATAGAGCCACATCTCTCTCGTAAATGGCAGTGGGCTGCATGAAGATCAGCTTTTTGTTTTTGGCTTTTTCGTAAAAGCCCTCTTTGGTTTTTTCTCCTAAGAAAATGCCGCCGCCGATCTTTTTGCCCTTTTGGTTGATGTATTCTAAATAACAGCCGACCGCCATCAGATCGGGATCGGAACAAATCTTGGCATATAGTTTTTCGATGGCATCCGGATACAGAATATCATCGGCATCGAGAAACATCATATATTTTGTCGTCGCATGCCGTTCGGCAAAATGGCGGGCATGGCCGATGCCCCCGTTCTTTTCGAACCGGATCAGTTCATATTGCCGGGAGTTGGCTTGAAGAATCCGGGTAGCCATATCGCAGCTGTCGTCGGTGCTGCAATCGTCTATGATCAGTAAATGAAAATCCCGCTTGGTCTGTTGCAATACCGAAACGAGCGTGGCTTGAAGATATTGGGCTGCATTGTACATGCAGATCGCAAGAGTTAAATCGGCTGGCATTATGATTGGAGTATATGGTTGTAATATCGGTATGTTTCATCTACGCACTTCTCTGTGGAATAGAGGTGCGAAACGACGTATTGGGAACGTTCGATCATTTTCCGGTACGTATCCGGATTTGTATCCGATCCGGTTTCCGTCATCAGTCCGGTCAGTTCTTCGGTCGTATTCCACGGCAGGGCGATCTCGTCGCCGCTTATTTCTTTCCCATTTACGATCTGCTCGTGGGTTCCGGCGCAATTCCTCGCAAGGATGAGAGCCCCGTTGTACATGGCTTCCACGGTCACCAGACCGAACCCTTCGGAATGCGATGCCATAATTACGGCATTGGCATGCAACATCAGATCATCGACATCGTTACGGACTCCTAAGAACCGGATCTCTTCATCCAGCCCGGCGGCAGATACAAGTCCGGTCAGCTTTTTGCGGTAATCGTCCGTGAGCGGAAGTCCGGCAACGAGGAGTTGCAACGGTCGGGTACTTTGCGCGTGATAGGCAATATAGGCATGGATAACCTCTTCGATTCCTTTCGAGGGTTGCAACCGTCCGACAAAAAGAAAATAGTTTCCTTTGTCGGGGCTGTAACGAAGGGCATCCGACGGTTTCACGCCGTCGTATATTACTTTCGAATGCTCTTCGTCCAGCTCGAAATGTTTTTGTATGTTGCGGGTTATGCAGATCGCGTGTCCGGTATATAAGTTTTCGATAAATCGTTTTTTATTCGGAATGATCTTCATGTCGAAATCCAGATCCTGATATTCCCGGATGTGGTATATATGAGGAATGTGCAACTTCTTGGCGACGTTGTATCCGATGTCGATTACGCTCACATTCGTATGTATGAGGTCGAACCGTTCTGCCCGGCAGATTGTCAGGAGCCGCTTTTCCGCCCGCTTGTTCAGGCGGTAATGGTAAAGCCGTTTCGGGAAGAACAGCATCTTCTCTTTCAAGGTGCGGCATGGCGGATAAATGTGGGTTCTGTAAGGCGCTACATAAGTGCGGATACCCATCGTTTTCAATACCTCGGTTGCCGGTCCGTTGTCCGGACAAACCACGGAAGCATCTACCCCTCTCTCTTTCAGCCCGGCAACCATCGACAGAAATGCTTTTGTCGAGCCTCCCTGTGTTGCGGTAGAACTTATGATATACAGAACTTTCATAGCTTGATATGCACTTTTTCTCCGTCTTGTTTGATGATATAGGCGGGATTCCCGCAAACGACGCAATTCTCCGGCACATCTTTGACCAACATCGTTCCGGCACCGACCGTAACATTGTCGCCGACTTTTATGCCGCCCAGTACGAACGAGCCGGCACAGATTTTCACATTGTTGCCGATGATCGGGCGAGGTCCTTTGTCATGAGTGCGTCCGATGGTGACATTGTGCCAGACTTGACAGTTGTCGCCCATCGACTCGGGAAATAATATGGAGGAATATCCGTGTTGTAAAATCAGTCCTTTGCCGATTTTGGAACTTTCGGTGATGAAGAAAGTCGATCGTTGATGAGGTACGATGCCCGACAGGATCATGCCGGCATCTCCCAGTCGGAAGAGCAACAGGCTTCTATATTCGCGGAATCCGGCGCACATTCTGATAAAACAAAGGAAATCGCTTTTATAATGTACGGTTCCGAGCACTTTTTCCCATTGCCGCATTTCATAGACGAGGGTATGGTAGTTTTTATGGAAGCGAAAGAATACCCAAAGAAATGTTGCAAGGCAGCATTTGATTCTGAAAACGAATACTTTGATCGGGCTCATATACGTTACTCGTTAATTGAATTGATATTTGAATGATATGTAACTTGCTTGATTATAGTGGTTTAACGTACCCCCCCCCCTCAGCAACGGGGATATTTTGTTCCAAAGCCATATTCTGGGTTGGTCGATGATTACGGCACTCATGAATACGCCGGTCAGTACGGCAAATATCAGGGCGATACACGATATTCCGGAGTATCCGTTGTAGATGCAAGAGATAATGTTGAAAAACACCAGGTCGTTTATCATCGGATGTCCGTGATATAAATATGCCGAGAATGCCGATCTGGAAATCCAATTGATCGTTTTGTTATGTCCGATAGGCAATGAGTCGAAATATACCAAAAGAGCCGCGGCTCCGATGATAACCAAAGGATTGATATAGCAGAACACGTCCAGATTGCTACCGAGCCGTTTTATGATATAAAAGCAAACGGAGTTGATCAGTACGGACGCTATGTAGATCGTCCCGCCCCACGATGCCAGTCGTTTGCAGGGATAGAGACGCAGATAGCGAGCCAATAAATAGAGACCGATAAAAGAAAATGAGGAATACCCGAATTCTATGAATTTGGCGGCACCGGTCCAGCCCCATATCGTTTGAAAAACGAAAAATGCGACGAGCGTATTTCTGAGTGTGGTTTTGGATGCCTTGTCGATAAAACTGTTAAGAATCGGCGAAAGAATATATAAGGCGACATAAGCCGGTATGAACCAGTAATGGGGCGGTTTCAGGAACAGGCAGGTTCTGATGCCATCGACAGAGAGATGGGCATTACCTGTCGCAATCATGAATAGGTAGATGCCGAAAGAGAAATAAAGGCATTGGAATGCAAATTTCAGGAAGCCTTTGAGGGAAGATTTGATGCCGAACCAGCCGGATATGAGAATGAACACGTTTACGCAGACTGCGGATAGCGCATGGATTACGGTCCTTGTTATGGCGTTCGCCGGGTTTGACCCGAAGTTATCCGCAGTAATTCCGCCGCAATTCATGATCGCATGTATGACAAGCACGAGGAACATCGCCAATATTCTGAGAAGTTCGATGTTCGATTGACGAGCCCCGGTTGTGACGGAACTGATAGCCGGCTCTTTTGACGAGATGGATTTCATAAGAGGATTGTCAATTAACTCTTTGGCGGTTGAATGAAAATATCGATAAACGGGTCGGGACAGGTGTGTTAAATATCATCTCCTTGCGTCTGCGCGGTTTCATCGGTCATTCTCCGATCGGAAGGTGCGTGGTGGTGGAAATAACGTATGCAGGCAAAGATCATGAGGCTGCCCCAGGCATAAGCTATATTTCCTGTACCGCCTCCCACACCGAGGAAATACATGATAGTGGCTAACGACCGGAACTCGATGGCACAGGAGAATACCAGAATCAAACCTAAGATATAGGCAATCAAGCCATAGTCGTTGATCTCGCCGATCAGGTCTTTCCCCCCCCTTTTCTTTTCCTGCAAGTTGTAGTCTACGCCATGTCCGAACCAAGTGTCGAAATCGTTGAGGTCTATCGCCTGGATCGTATTGAGCATCGGGGTGATCCGCGATGCCGCGCTACCGTCGGTCTCTATGATGTTTTGGGAATTTCCGGTCAGTGTAGCCTCTACTACGGACGAGGCGCGTTGGAATTGCTGTACTTCGAAAAACGACAAGGTGTAATATACGCCGATAAAGACAGGGATAGACAACAGCAGGTAAGCCCCTTTCATGAAATAGAGGGATAATATGCCGAGGCAGATAAATGCCGTACCGCTACCCATCGTCAGCATCGGCCACAGGAAAGCAAGGGTAATCCAAAGATGTTCCTTATCGAAAATCTGTTTGATATTGACGGGCGAACCTTGTTTGTATTCATTGCATTTCAGGTATGCGTAATATAGTATGCCGAGGATTCTTGCCGTATGGCTCGGTTCCAGCGATAGCGACGGAAGTTTGTTTATCGACAGGAAAAACTGGTTGTTCAGATTCACCAGAGGCATGAACCGGATGCCTGCCAAGATCAATACCTGCTGACAGATCAGACAGATGGAGTAGGCAAGGATCATAGTCTTTACAAACCGGATGAAATATTCGAGCGAAAATACACCCTTGTATATGTAATTGTAGAAGGTGAAAAAGGTAATGACGAACATGCCTAAATATCCGATAGTCGATAACCGGAACGTCGCGGCATGGAACAGTGCCGACAGAATGATATTGATCAGATACAGCATGCCCAGTACGACCGCTTTGCTCATATACGGCACCCTTAGCAGGAATATAAACGGCATCAATGCCATCATTCCCACTTTTACCGGACTGATGGTATATCCTTCGATAAAGACGATCTGGATATTCAGAATTACCAATATGGCTGTTGCTATATTTCTGTCGGTAATATGACGTACGATGGTGGAAAGTCGGGGTATCTTGATTTCCATATTGGGCTTGGGTTTGTATCGTTGCCTCGATCGGCGTTTATCGTTTGTTCTTTATTTGGCGGAACATCTTGAAAAGAGCTACATAGGTGCGGATGGAGAGCCGTGCAATGGCTTTGCCTGTACGGCTGTCGCCGCTATATCGTTCTATGAAATATATGCGGGAACGCTTCCACCGTTCGAACCGGACTACCGGATCGCCTTTTTCGCTGTTTACGTGGGCATGTACGGCTTGTGCTTCGGACAGATAGTACATTTTCAGCCCGGCTTGTTCCACTTGCCGGCTAAGGATAGCTTCTTCGCAATACAGGAATACGTTTTCGTCGAAATATCCGATCGATTGTGCGAACTCCATCCGGATCAGAAAGCAACACCCGCTTACTTTGTGACAGGGGTGGCTTTCCCGATAGTTGTCGATAAATTTATAGGCGTCCGTATTTTTCTTGCCGAACAGGTCGGAAACCCATCCGAAACTGTTTTTCCAGTTCCCGTCGCGGTACATCGGGCTTTGGTGAATGCCGTCTTTCCCGATTATATCCGAGCCGACTACGGCGATAGTGCCGTCTTGTTCTGCCCGTTCGGTGAGACGGAACAGGTAGTCGGTCTGGGGAAATTCCATATCCGGATTGGCGATCAAGGCATAGCGGTATCCTTTGCTTGCGGCGTAACGCAGACCGACGTTGTTCCCGGCATTATATCCCCGGTTCTCTCCGTTTTCCAATAGCGTGCAGCATTCTTCCCGGCATACGAGCCGGATTTTTTCCACTTCTTCGGGGCGGGAGCAATTGTCTACGACGACGGGTTCGGTTTCGATATGCTCTTGCCGTTTCAGGTAGGAAATACATTTGCGGCAATCGTCGGAAGAGTTATAGTTGAGAATGATAACGGCTATTTTCATCTGTTCTTGATGTATTTCGAATATAATGCTTGTCGTATTCTGCCCGTTTTGATCCGGATTTTCCAGAGCCGGGACGATAAACGGTAACCGCAAGTCATTTGCAGGCTCGCTTTGTCGAATGCCGTGATGTTCTTTCCGGTACAAATTAAAGCGAACAGTTCTGCCGCAGACAGCTTTCGGGCAAATGCGGTCGTGTCGAAATCGTCGGTTTGGGAAAACGGGAGCAGGTCGGTACGGTCTTTCAGCGTAGCGATCGAGTCCAGAGCCGAGGTTGCCCAGATAAAAAGAGCGTATTCCGGAGTGATGCCGGTTTGGACTATGGCGTCGGAGATCCATTCGATCGTGTGGATGTTGGCGAGTGTTATCCGGGTATCCGTTTTCGTTTTACCGGCGGGAAATACCGGAACGATCCCTCCTTCTCCGCGTTGTTCGTACCCGATCGTAGTAGGATAGGGCGATGCGGAAAAGTAGTTCTCGATCAATGCCGTCGCTTCGGTCGAAAGCTGTCCGGCATGGAAATAAGAACAGTAGTCGCCGTATTGCGAGTGCAATACATCTCCCCGTATCCCGTAGTAATAAAACGTTACGGGGTTGTATCCTGCCTGTTTCAGGATGGCGTTGAGCATCAGCCGGGATGTCCCTAACCATCCGACATCCACCATTGCCGACTTTTGTCCGTTCAGTACGCCTTCCTGTTTTAAGTAGCCGAGCAGAAGTTCGTGCCGTTCTTTCGCTCTTTCTTGCAGAATGGGGGTATAAGGGCTGTCGAAGATCTTCGACAGGAAATCGTCGGCTTGTTCACGGGTGGTGATCTTGTCGTATGCAAATGTGATTCCCGATGCAGCCAGTTCTTGGCTGTCGGTACTTAACAGGCTCAACAGCGACGATACTTTTTTCCGGACGACACTTTTGCGGTCCAATGCTTCCAGAAATGTCGTTTCCGAGCCTCCCGACAGATAAGGAAGCATCAGCGACTTCCGGGAAAGGAAAAGGTAGTGCAGGGTTATTCCGCTGTATTCCGGTAAAAATTTTTGAGCGGATTTAAGTAGGATATAGCTGTCGCGGGAGAGAAAGTAAAGTTGCTTTACGTCGTCTTTCCGGGCTTGCTCGAAAATAAATCTGACATAAGGTATATAGGCGGGGGCGATATGATCGGCGGCGATCGACACGAACGGATCGTTTCCGGAACGGATTCGGGCACATCGGCTCAATCCGGCAAGTACGGATAGGGCGCATTCTTCCCGCAAACCTCTGGAACAGGATTCCATGCGTTGTTCTATCGGCGTGAACCGGGTATCTATGAGGGTTGCCTTTATTCCCTTTTTGCGGGGCATCTTTACGTCGCTATGCCGATTGTCTCCGAAGTGCTGCCAGCTTTCAGGGGTCAGAAAACGGCGTACGTTGTCGAACAATTTTCCGTCCGCTTTCCGGGCACCTTGTTCGCACGATACGAATACCGGTTCGTCTTCGAGCAGGCAGCCCGATTCCCGAAGTATGTCGGACAGGAATCGGCTGTCGAGGTACATGTCCGATATGAAGCAGATACGGAATCCCTCCTCCCGTTTCTTTTCGATCAACGTTTTTACCGCCGGGTTTACAACCAGATTTTCCTTTTCCGTCTGTTTCTCGGCGAGCATCAGCTCCTCCGGGGTATATTCCGGAAATCCCGACAGGGCGGTATCGTCGTATATTTCGGCAAGAGTCGGGTTCTTGCTTCGGGTTCTTGCCGCAGCTTCCTGTTCGGCACGGCATCGCCATAAGAAAAAATCCTCCCGTTTCGAAGCCGTGTCGGGATACAGTCTTTTTGCCGATAGGTAGAAGATATTGCGGGGATGTCCGCATTTCCGTATCAGCACCGTGTCGAATATGTCGAATGAAGCTAATTTCATAAATGAAACCGGTTGGGGATAGATAGGTTATTTCTTCACTTTCGCTACGATGTTCCGTAACGATGCCATTCCTTTCAGCAGGATGAATGAGCTGGATATCAGATGGAATTTGATACCTTTTCCCCGTATCCCTCTTTCTTTCATGAAAGAATAGGCTCGCCGGATATTGAATTGTGCTTTTGCCTTTAAATCGCGATCGAGTTTTTTCCGTTGTTGCAGGTATGTACTTTCGGCGATATACAGGCATTGGATGTAATCTGCGTTCAACCGCTGGATAATGTCGTTGTCTTGTATCTTCTCCGAGATGAGGCTGTACAGCGGGATGATTTGATTCAGCCGGTCGATGTATTGCGAAACGGAGAGGTGCACTACGCTCATGGCATGTTGCCGGTAATAGTATGTCGCATCGCAAACGGCGACACTCGATACGGACAACAGCAGTTTGCGGTAGTCCAGTTCGTCGTTGAAACAGCTGTTGCAATCGTCGTCGTATATTTCCGAGACGAAAGACCGGTATCGTTCCGCATCGATCAGCAATCCGGCTAAGTTCAGTTGCCAGGTGCCGATTGTCAGTTTGCAAGCCTCCGTACCGGTCATTATACGGTCGAAATCGAAGGTCTTGGACGGGATTTGCCGGGCGTCGGGTTCCCCATTCGTCCCGCAGTATTGAAGTTTGCTAAGTATCAGGTCGGCGCCGGTTTCCTCCTTTTTAGCCAAAAGTTTTTCCAGATACCGTTCTTCGATGAAGTCGTCCGAGTCGATATGGGAGATAAGATCGCCGTTCGCAGCCAGTATACCGTCGTATCGGGGCTTTCTTGCTCCGCCGGAATTGGATTTCCGCCGGATGAGCCGGATCCGGTCCTCCTCTTTCCGATAGCTTTCGACCACGGCTACCGTGTCGTCGGTCGAACAGTCATCGACAATGACAAGCTCCCAGTCGGGATAGGTCTGGCGGATAATACTTTCTATGGCGAATCCGATGAATTTCGCCGCGTTATACGTGGGGATGACAATTGATATCATATACGTTGAGAGGAATTATGACGGGTTAGGAACTCTACGATCGGCCGTTTGCCGTACAGATATAAAAAGCGTTTGGTATTGCCGATGGCGAGAGCGGTTTTCAGTTTCGTATATTTCGGGAAAAATTGTTTGAATGTGCAATAGGGCTTTTCGTCGATAGAGACGATTTCCAACTCTTCGGGAGCGGGACCTTCCAGAATGCCGATCGACGTTTTAAACGTATCGTTTGCACTGAAATATACCCGGTATCCCTGCTCCGTCCCGATCATGCAGGAGCGGTATAAATCCCGGTAGTAGAACGATCCGATTGTTCTGGACGGCAATAACAGCGATTTTACATATTCGAACGATATGCCGTCGGTGCTTTCCCATAACGATAGGTCTATGCGGTCGAATACGATCATGCGGTAGATACCGTCGATAAACGATACGTCTATGTGCCACGGGTTTACGTCGTATCCGTTCAATGTACATACGGTCGCTTTGTTCCAGCTGTGCGGTTCCGAGGCGCAAGAGTAGGCGATATGTCTTTGCCCCGGGCAAATATCATCGACATACCACATGCGGTACATTTCGTCCCGGAACAGTATGGCTGGGCTTACCAGCATTTTCCCGAGCGGATGACCGGGCTGGGTAAGGTCTGCCAATATTTCCCGGTCGCTCCAATGAACGCCGTCGGTCGATATTTTTCTTAACAGACAGACATGCCGATGCTGTTCGTAATCGCCGTGCCGGTGATTTATGCGGTACCAGCATTCCATTCTTTCTCCGTCATATACCAGATGCGGATCGGAAAAATAGTCACGGTCCGTTACTTCCTGTTCGCTTAACTGGTCTATCGGATTCGGGCTGGTCTCGTCCCAATGGATTCCGTCGTCGGAGACATGGATCGACGGGCATTCGAACCGGTCGCGGTAGTTCTCCCCTTTGTCGGGATAGGCGCAACAGAAAGGTGTTTCGGCTAAATAGTATTTATGTCCTTGCCAGCCCTCCTTGAAATAGATTACGGACGGATGATACGGCGAATCCGTGCCGTCGAACGTCCGGATCGTGAGGGGCGACTGGTTGTATCTTTTCTGCAAGCGCATCCATTCCCGATACATGAGCCCGGTTTCGAGTATGAGCAGGCAGAGCAATATCGCCGATATGATGTACAATACATTCATTGTTTCAGTAAATTATCGAACAGCCCGATCCATTTGCCGGCGATAGCATCCGCATCGAAACGATGTATGCTTTGGATGCCGTTGGCAGACATCCGGTTTCGCCGTTCCGTGTCGCTCATCAGCAGGGACAGTTTCTTTACATATTCATCTTCGTCGAAAGCCTTGACCGAGAATCCGTTTTCACCGTCGGAAATAATATCGTGCAGGCTGGAAAAGTTGTTGTATGCGATCGGGACGCATCCGTACGATTGGGCTTCGACGAGAACCATCGGGAACCCTTCGGTCGTACTTGTCATGCACAGGATTGCCGCTTGGGTGTAATATTCCGACGGGTTGCAGAATCCGACGACTTCCGCATTCTTTATACCGTGTTTCGCGATCAGCCCTTTATAGTAGTCCCAGTCGCCCGACCCTAAGATTTTCAGTTGCCATTCGGGGTGAATCCGGTTGATTCGTTTCCAGATCTGCAACATCCGGTCGGTTCGTTTCTGTCCGTATTCCAACCGTCCGCACCAAACGACGGTCTTCTCTTTTTCGGGAAGTGTTTCGCTGTCGGGAATTGCCGTGACTACCGGATTGTTTATGGCTGTCAGCCGGTCGGCATCGGGGATACCGATATATTTCTTGAACGGACCGATCATCGAATCGGAGAGAAGGGAGACGATGTCGGACATCTCATACAGATAGCGGTATCTATTCCCGATCCTTCTTTCCTGTTGCGATTTGCCGGAGAGTATGTATTTCCCGAACCGGAGGGTGTCGAGTATATACAATTTGGGATTCCTTTCGATTTTGTAGCGGTTGAAAAACGAATTGGCTAATATCTCGGCATCGTGTTTTACATCGAAATGCAGCACCGATACGATTTTTACGAGATCTTTTACCGCATGGCACAACCGGTTGAAATCGTCGATGAGGGCGTGTTGGTGGAGAAGGACATCCGATTTTTGTCCGGCGACCGTTTGGCGTAAGAACCGGATGTTCTGCGGCGAGTCTATGACCGATTCGTCGGGTAGGAACAACTGTTCGATGCCTTCTACAACCTCTTTTTTGATCGGGCTGGGGCAGAAGCAGATTATTCGCACTTGATGTCCCTGCTTTTTCCAGATATTGGCTAAGGTAAGGGAAACCCGTTTGTCGCCTCCTATGAATTGAGGTTGGGGATCCCAGCTCGTTATCAGTATATTCATGTGTTCCTTCTGTTTCTTATAGGGTGTGCTTTAACCGCCATAACCACATACCCGGTTTCCCGCTGTTGAAACACAGCCAATAAAACCGGGCGATAGTTCCCGATACCGGATAATTGTTTACCGAACGGTGTGCGGCGGGGATGAAGTTCCGCGCCGTATCGTATTCTCCGCAGTTGGCGAGTGCGAATTTCACCTTCATGGCAAGTCCGTAGAATTCCTGCCGGTACGGCGACAGTAAATTCCGTTCTTGCAAAAACTCGCCGATATGGAGTACATTGGCAGCACCCCGTACCATCGGGTTGGATTTATGAGCCGAGCCGGTCGCGGAGTCGGTACGGCTCAGATAGTTATACAACGCTTTGGGTACATAGCCCATTTGCGGTTGTTGGCAAAGCAGTTGCACGAGGATATATTTGTCTTCCATTATCGTGCATCCCGCGTCGGTTTTTATGTTGCAGCGATCGTAATACTCTTTTTCGATCAGTTTATTCCATAGGAATCCTTTGATTTTGTCGCTTAACAGGTTGCGCACAGCCCGGTCGGCATCGGCTTCGAATCCGGTGGAGACCGGTGTCGTTTTTTCTGTTCCGGACGGGGTGTATTCGAATTCGTTCCAGTCGCACCATACGATTTGCAAATGGTCGGCTGCCGCTGCCGAAACCAACTCTTCATACATTCGGGGGGCGATGTAGTCGTCGCTGTCTACGAAAGCCAGATATTTTCCGGATGCGGCTTTTATCCCGGCATTCCGGGCTTTGACCACTCCGCCGTTCGTTTGGTGGAGGACTTTGATCCGCCGGTCGCTACGGGCATATTCGTCGCAGATTTCGCCGCTACGGTCTTTGCTCCCGTCGTTCACGAGAATCAGTTCCCAGTGGGCGTATGTCTGCTGCCGGATGCTTTCTATGCAGCGTCTCAGATACTTCTCGACATTGTAGACGGGAACAATGATGGATATTTCGGGCGATTCGTTCATCGTTTTTTCTGCGGATGGATGATGTAGGTTTGCGGGCGTTTTTTGATTCCCGTAGCCCAAAGCACTTGGCAGAGATTGAATTTTAAACTTTCGAACAGCCTGCCTTTTTGTATATTCAGACGGGTATTCTTCCACAAGGAATCGGCTTTCACATCCATGAAATACGATTTGAACGGATGCAGCGATTGTCCTTGCCAGGGCTTCCCGCCTCCGATGTAGTGTATTATGCAGGGCGATTTTATTCCTTCCATGATTTCTTCGTAGATACCGTCGTAATAGGGCGCGAATACGGAAAGCAAAAACGGCGTTTGCAGGTTGTAGCGGATCGGCAGGTGTTTGATTTCGTTTTGCAATACGACATTGAGCGTGTCTTGATCGTGCCAGCGCAGTTTCTCCCGCTGGGTCGTGATGCATTCGAAACAACGTTCCATAACGCGATGTTCGCGCCAGTATTTCAGATTCATCAGCAGTACCCCCGAATTGAAGTAGAGATTTCCTGCCGACAATTGCAGCCGTTCATAAAACTCTTCGTTGTAAAACTCGGCATCGATTACCGCACCGAGTGCTTTTTGTTCTATATCCTCATTCCATAGCGTTCTTAACGAATCGTTTACGATAATGTCGCAATCCAGATAAAGCACTTTGTCTATATCGGGCAATAACAGCGGGGCGATCAGCCGGTAGTAAGCCGTTATGCTGAGATGGTCGCCGGGCCAGATCGGGCAGTTGTCGAATTTGGTCTGATCGACTTCTATGACATTGATCTCGGCATTGTAGAGCCGGGCAAGCGTGTCGTATTTTTTTTGATTATCAGCCGATAATGAACCGGTGAAAATATGCACGTGTATCTCTTCGTTGCGGTTGCTTTTAAACAAAGAGGTAAGCATTATGCCGCACAATGCCGCATAATTGTCGTCGGTGGCGCAAAGAATATCGATCCGGTTTTTTCCGTTCATGATGTTATCATTTATTTTGTAACGCTTCATGCAGGAGCATGAACGATGTGTTTTTCTTTTCTTTCCTGATCGCATTCACGGTATCCCAGTCGATGTCCGTGTCGATAGGGTGGGTCCCTGTTTCCGATATGTCGATCAATCGGTCTTCCAGTCCGAACAGTTTCAGCAACGAATCGAAACGGGCCATGCCGCGCCGTTTGTTTCCGATTACGTAGAACGGCTTATTGAAAATGATTGAGAATACACAGCCGTGGAAAGAGTCGGTCAGTATGAACTTTGCCCGATGAAAACTGTGGAGCCATGTCGCTACGGAGGCTTCCCTGAAAAGGCATCCTTTATATTTCTTCCTTTTTATGTGCGGAACGGTGGGTTTTAACTGGAAAGGCCGCAGTCCCAATTTCTCCGACACGTTATGTACGTAATCCATTTTCTGATCGGTTGCATCCAGAAAATAGTAGAACAGACCCTCTTCGGCAGGTGTATCGTCTATGCCCCGGGTCAATCGGATGTACTCTTCCGGTTCGAGCAATAGTGTCGGGTCCAGAACGACGTGTGACGGAATGTTCCAATGGCGTCGGCACAATTCGACTGCCGAACTTTCTCTTACGGAAACCAGATCGAATCTGGCGATCAATGCGGCACTTCTCCGGGTTTCCTCTTCGGTGTATTCCCATTGGTCTGTACCGAACGATGCGGCGTAAGCGATACGTTTGATATCGGTTTTTTCGGGCAGGAAATCGAGAAAGAAGATAAAGTCGTGGCCTTGATACGAGGGCCGCCATATCTGGTCGCTTCCGACGACGATCGCATCGACCTTCTTACGATGTTCTTTTATATCTGCAAGCGGAATATAATCGATGTACTCGTCTACGAAAGGGGTAAGATGTCCGGTCAGGTAGGTATAGTTTTTCCGTAATTTTATATCGGGCATTACCGTACCGGCTCCGTTGAAAAGATAAAGGAATGTATTTTTCAGGTAGATGAGGTATCTCACCGGTCGGGGAAGCCGGGGTGGCAGCAGGTTCCATGTGGTGTAATTGACGATCTGTGCATCGTACCCGTTATTTTTTAAAACGGTCTGCAACGCATAGGCTTGGAGTATTCCTCCATAGTTTATATGCAAAGGCAACGTGAGTATTCCTACTTTCATTTCGAGATCGTTTTCAAAATTAGTTTCAGTTTGAATTTAATCCGTACCGTCCACGAAGGTTTTGTCTTTCTCAATACCTTCCGGATTGTTTCCGGTGAGTTCCCCGGTGTCAGGTGCCGGTAGAAATAACGGCGCAGAGGCGGTTCGGCAACCGGTTCCTCCATCGACGGATTTCCTTCCAACGCCTGTTCGTAAGTCGATGTTTCCGACTTGCAGGTCAAGGCGCGGAATGCCTCCTCTCCTTTGGCGGTGTGCACCGCTACTATGCTTGTCCCTTTATCGTCGTCCATTTCGGGATGATGGTTCTCTATTCCCCAGTAATCGCCCAATGTAATATCGCTTTCCGCTTTGCCGCCCTTTGCCGGACATGCGTAGCACGACGGACGCAGATAGATGTCCTTTAAGAATCCGCCCAAGAAGAGATTCTCGTAAAAGGTCTCCCGGAAGATTATCCGCTCCCGGTTGTCCTGCGGTTCGTTTTCGTCGGTTCCCCGAACGGCAAACCGGTATTTCCGCCAACCTGCCGATTTGTCCCGGAATGCGATTCCGGTAATGGTCGGGTTTTTATCGGGAGAATGCAGGACTGTGTTTTTCCCGATGATCTCCTGCGGGCATGTGTGTATTGCGGTGACATATTCCCGCCATACCGACGGGCTCGGTACGCCGTGGCAAACGATATCTACGGTCAGCAGACCGGCGTACTCTTTTCCGAGGAAACGGTGCAGACCGGCGATTTGGCAGGAAGTACCGGAGAACAGTACTTTCCGTCCGGTTTTCAGGAAAGTTTCCGTTTGCCGGTAGCATTCGCCGATACGGGATTGTACATACTTGCTTCCCCGGAAAGCGGCAAGTCCGTCCGGCGTATCGCAATAATCATGAACTACGTCCCAATGCTCGTCGAACCGTGCGCCGAACACCACTCCTCCGTCGGCAATAACCTTTTCGGCGAGCAGGGTAAATATTCCGCCGGAAGAGGAGTCGCGTCGTATTTCCTCATTGGGGTTGATGGCTGCATAAACGCCGAGGGGCTGTTTCGTTTCGGACGGGTTCAATACCGGACAGACCTTTTCGCACAACCCGCAATGGATGCAGACTGCCGGATCTGCCACCGGATAGCCGAACCCTTCGCTGTCTTCTTGCATCGTGATACATTGCCGGGGGCAACGCTGTATGCATGCCGCGCATCCGCAACATTTGTGTTTGTCGAGAATCCGGATCATTTCAACCCCAAATACCTTGTAATGCCCGAGGGCAATATTTTTTCTAAGAGATAAAGCAGGAAAGCGGTCGAGAGCAGTACGACTGCCGTATCGACGAACCATCCGTATATGAAATTATTCTTGACCAAAAAGGTCACGATATACATGTGAGTCAGGTATATACCGAAAGATATGGAGCCTAACCACGTAAAGAAACGGAACACGGGGTTATCTTTCGATAGGTAGTTTTGAACGCGTTCGGAGAAAAGCAACACGATCAATGCGAAAGAGTAGATGTGGAGAGACAATTTCAGCCCTAAGCCCTTGTTATGGAACGAAAGCAAGAATTTGGTTTCGAGATAGCACAACACCAAGCCGATGACGACTGCCCATATCCACGGTGTTATTTTGTAGTCTCTGGATTTCCGGCTACCGAGATACATACCGATACTGAAAAAAGCCAGCCATACGGGGAACGGACCGGCATATACGATCAAGGGAAGCGTTACACCTTTGATGTTCAGCTCGTAAGAAACGAACGATACGGCAATTGCCGTAATCAGGCAGGAGATAATTATTCCGCCTTTCCATTTATTAAGTTTATATAGTGCCGGAGATAATATATAGAATTGTATGATCAGTGCGACGAAGTAATAGATCGAGAATCCGCAACACAGGTACAGAATCGATGCCGTAAACAGATTGTAGCCGCCGTTCAGTGCCATGATGAAGTAGGGTAGCGACCAGATCAGCAGCGGGATATAAACTCTGGGTATCTGCCGTTTTAAGAACGGGAGGTATTGAGTCTGTTTCTGTACGAGGAAGAATCCGGATATGGCAATGAACACCGGAACGGCACATTGGATGATTTGCCCTAAGAATATCTTTATATCATCCCATATATTGCCTGCCATAGGGGATAGCTCGTATGTATGGATACTGACAACGAACAGGATAGCGATGCCTCTCAGAAAATCGAAATAAGGTATGCGTTTCTTTTTCCGGGTCATTTCTTCAAGAGTTTATGTTTGATTTCCTGAACGTATTTTAAGATCAGCTTCCTTTCTTCTCTGTTGCACCCGATATAGTAGATCGCGATGCCCGACGAAATGCAGGAGACCGTACACAATACGAACAGCCGGATGTAGTCGGGAGACATGGCACAGTAACATATCATCGGCGGCAATACCGCTATGGCGGTTACCCCGAGAACATTGAAATAGACTGTACGTAAAAATCGTCGGGCAGACAATTTGATCATCGAACGTAAAAACCAAAGCCGGGCTACCAATGCAAGCTGTGATATGACGATTGCCACGGCGACAGTCGTTTCGGGAATCATGCCGATCCGCAGCAACAGATAAGAGACGGGCAGGTTGAGCAACAGGATGCCGCCTACCACGATCTGGTAGTTCCGGATGTCTCCGGTTGCCATTTGTGCCGTAATCAGGGTGTTCGATATGATTTCAGCGAGGCTCAGCACCAGAACCAACCGGGCGAAAAGAACGGTATGTTCCGGAACTTGTCCTAACCAGATCTGTAAAATCTTTTCGATTTCGAAAAAGATCGGGATCGAAAGGAACATAAACAGATAATAGGAGAGGCGGGTGCCCCAGAAGATCAGTTTGTGCATCTGTTCGAGTTCTCCGGCGGCATAGTCTTTAATGATCTGCGGATTCAACGCCATGGTGAAACTGCCGATGAATTGCCCGATAATGCCGTTCACCTGCATGGCGATACCCCGTGCCGCATTGACTGCCGGACCCGAGAACAGGTTGATGACGATGTTCACCCCTTGGTCTTTCATCAATCCCGCCGTGCAGCCGATAAAGTTCCAGCCGGCGAAACTGAACATGCTTTTACCTAACCGGGCATCCCACCCCCAACGGTAGGTACACTCCTCGAATTTCCGGCGGCAATAAGTTTGATAGATCGCCTGCCGGATCAGTGATTGGATCAATGTCAGTATGGCGAACAGGATCAGCCGGTCGCCGCCGTAATAATAGATACCGAAAACGATCAGCAGGCGGGATATGGCATCGAAGATGGTCATGTAGGCGAATGCCGACATCTTTTCGTGCGCGATGATCGCCGCATTGTAAGGGACGGAAAACAATCCTACGGCAAACGCTACGACCGAACATTGGAGCACCCAGTGGGCGGCGGTCAGCCGGTCGGCGGGGATTGTCATCTTATGATCCAGAAACCATACGCCGATAGTTTCTATGGCGACAATCACAATCAAGGCAAGAACGATGTGGATATTGACCGACATGCTGAATGTCTTTTTCAATTTCTCCATATCGCCTTCGCCCAGTCCGAAAGTGAGGAAACGTCCGGTTGCTGTCGAAAGAGAGTTGGAAAGCAATGAGAACAGGGAGACCAATCCGCCCACGACATTGTTCACACCGTAATCGGTCACGCCCAATGCGCTCAGGGTCAGACGGGTGGTAAAGAAACTGATCGCCATCATGACGATCATTCTTGCGTACAATACCGCTGTATTTTTTACAATTCGCTTATTTCCGGAATTGTTATCTTCTTGATTCATCGAAACCTGTAAATAAAACTATATCCTCGCGAAGAGATATATTCTTGCCATGAGAATAATAATGATAGTTTCGCAACTATGACAATTGATTGTGTATGTTCTTGAAGCGGTAGATGCCTTTTCGGAGGGTACGGGTAGCCGGTTTATTCTTCGGTTTCTCCGTATCCATATCCGTAGCCATAACCGTACCCGTATCCGTAGCCATATCCATACCCGTAACCGTAGTGCCCGTGTATGGGGGCTGTGCCGTTGAGGATAAGTGCCATGTTGCGGTATTTCCCATCCGTATAATAAGCCTCGATCTCGGGCAGAAGCCGACGGTCGAGCAATCCGCTACGGACGATAAACAGGGTGAGGTCGGAAAGTTTGTTGATGATCGTAGCGTCTGCGACGATTTCTACCGGCGGACAGTCGATGAGTATGTAGTCATATTTTTGTCGAAGGTCGTCCAATAACTCTTTCAGACGGTCGGCAAAGAGCAGTTCGGTAGGGTTGGGCGGTATCGTGCCGACCGGAATGATATCCAGATTGGCATGCAGGGTACCTTTTACAAGAATTTCGTTGAGGTTGTCGGTCTGCCCGCAAAGATAGTCCGATATACCGGGTTTGGGGCTTTCCACATATTTGCTGAGCGAAGCCTTGCGCAAGTCGAGGTCGATTACCAATACCTTTTTGTTCTTGATGGCGAGAGCCGTCGCGAGGTTGGCAGAGATAAAGGTTTTACCGCTGCCGGGATTGGCAGAGGTGGTCATGATTACTTTCACCTCTTTTCCAGCCATGAATTCCAGGTTGGTACGAGCCATACGGAATGCTTCGTTGATGATGTTCTTGCTCCTTTCCTTGACAACCAACCGCTGAACATCTTCGTCTTCTTTGGATTTCGTTTTCTGTTTCTGTCCTTTTTGTTTCTTTTTCCGGTAGGAGAGTGGAATTTCCCCGATAAACGGAATGGAAAGGCTTTCCAGATCTTTTCGTCCCCGTACGGCAGTATTCAATGTTTCGATAAAGAATATGATTACGGCAGGAATGAGAAGCCCGATGATGAATGCGATTAACAGGATATTCCGTTTCACCGGGGTTGTGGGAGCCATACTGCCGCTCGGAGTCGTGATAATGCGGGTGTTGTAGGCGCTGAATGCCTGGGAAAGTTCGTTCTCTTCTCGCTTTTGGAGCAGATAAAGGTATAGTCCTTCTTTTACTTTCTGTTGCCGTTCGACGGTGAGCAGGTATTTGGCTTGGTCGGGATTGGAGGCGATACGGGCATTCGTCTGCCGTTCGGAGAGCAATACATTCTCTACCTGTTTGTTCAGAATCTCCAACAGGTTGTCTACCGATTTGATGATCGCTTGCCGTAATGCGGCAAGTGTGGCGTTCAGGTCGATGACCAACGGGTTCTTTTCGCTACTGCCAGCCAACAGCCGGTTGCGTTGGAGCAGCAAGGTGTTGTATTCCGATATCTGGGTTTCGATATTGGAATTTTCGATTCCCGAATTGGCGGGGAGCAACTGACCCTGTGTGGTTTCGGATTCCAGATATTCACGGATGTACCGGGCAATGGAAATGCGGTTGTTCAGTGCTGTCAGTTCTGCTGTATTGGCTTGCGACTGAGCCATATACATCGATGCTGCCGCCTGTGCGTCGGGCATCAGGTGCTCGCTCTTGAACGACGATATGTTTTCATCGACGTTTCCTAACTCTTGTTCGATGGCGGCAAGCCGGTCTTGAATGAACAAAGAGGTGCTGATAGCCATTTGATTCCGGTCTTTCACCCAGTTCTCGTTGTACACGTCTACCAATGTAGTGAGCACATCTTCTGCCCGGCGGATGTTGTTGTCGGATATCGAAAGATTGACAATCGAACTTCTTTCATCGTTCAACCCTACCGATAAAGCTCCGGCAAGCCCTTTGGCGATAGAAGCCGGTGCGCTTTGCCAATAATGGATCTGACGATGCGTATTGAATTTATATTCGGGTGTGGGATTGATATAGATGATGCCGGCTACGGTGGCGATAGGTTGAGCCAGGGTACTTTCTACCGATAAATCCGATTCGATGCCGTTCACGTTGAAATTGGACAGACGTACGCCGTTGTCTTCGAGCAATTCGATGTCGAATGCCATGGGTGTATGCTGGTGCAGACTGTCTGTCAATACCTGGATCGGAGTCTGTTTATATAAAGTACGGGGGCGGAATCCCTCTTTCACCATATAGTTCCGGTTTAAGCCCAATCGCTCCACAACCTCGGTCATCAACGACGGGGACTTCATGATCTGCATTTCGTTCTGGATATTCGTGTTGGATTGGAAAATTCCCAATTCGGAGAATGCTTCCATACCGGTCGCGCTATTCCCGCTCTTGGAAGAGTCCTTGATCAGAATGGACATGCTTCGGGTGTAGATATTGGGGGTTACAGCAAGATAGGCGAATGCCACCGCCATTGCTAAAACAATGGATACGAGGAACCAGGGCCACTTGGCAAGACATGCACGTCCAAGGTCCTGAATGCGGATAAACTCATCGCTGCTGTTAGCGCTTTTCGTAATATTGTTTTTGTTATTCATAAATCGAATCGGTTAAAATCGTTTGATGAAAAGATGCGGTTGCGTATGGCTATTTTAGTAATGAACGCTGCACCGCGCTATGGTCTGTTCAAGTTCCCACTTGAATACTTCTGCTCTCAGTTTGCAGTTTATTTGCATAATAAACGCTGCGCCTCGGCATAACCGGTTCAAGTTTTCACTTGACCGCTTCTGCACTCGGCTTGCAGTTTATTTAAAAATCAGTACTGCCAGTGTCATCAGGAACGAGGCGATGGAGATCCACATGCTTACCGATTTCATGTTGTTCTCGTTGATCGTCGATTGTCCCGCACGCACGGCATTCGGTTCTACATACACCACATCGTTCTGTTGCAGGTAATATGCCGGGGAGGTGAACAGCGACACATCGCGCAGGTCTACCTTGTAGCTGATCCGGTCGTCACCGTCTTCCCGAATCACGATCACGCCGTCGCGCTTACCGTAGATCGTCAGGTCGCCGGCTTGGCTCAATGCTTCGAGCAGCGTGATCCGGTCTTTCTGTATGGTCACCCTGCCCGGATTCGCCACCTCGCCCAATACCGAGATGTAGAGGTTCATGAACTCTACCGTCACTACCGGATCTTTCAACAGTCCGGAAGATACCAACCGCTCTTTCACCAATACCGACAGTTCCTTGCGGGTCAGGCCTTCGACATGCAGTTCGCCCAATATCGGGAAGTCGATGTTTCCCGATGCGTCTACCGTATATCCCAAAACTCCGCCATTGGACGACGAGCTAACCGACGCACTCCCGAGTTGGACATTCGCACGCGGCAGGTTGAAAGGCAACGACAGTTCCGGGTCGCGACTGGTCACGACGATCGACAACTGGTCTTGCGGTTGGATCTTGATTTCTGCTGCCCGCTCCACAGCTACCAGACTGTCGAAAGGCATGTTCTGTACATACAGAATCTTTTTAGAGGTATTGCAGGCACTCAGGCTCAATAAAGCGGCAAACAGTAAGTATAATTTTCTCATAAATAGAATCAAAATAGTTTATTCTTCATTTTCATGTACCTTTTCTTGTCTCGGCATAGCCCGAACAGGTTCGGCTCTGCCCTCGGTTTTTCGAAACCGTTTACTTATTCTCTTTATAAATAGAGAATACAAAGGGACATCAAAGATTATTATTCTTTGATAAACAATACTTTATCACAAAAAAAAACTGTCATTCGACCAATATAATCTCTCTCTATCACAGAAAGAGGCTAAAATCGGTGGCAAAGATAGAAATCTTATATTAAAGTACATAATTATAATAGACTTTTTTCGGGTTAAATTAAAAAGCAGAATTGTTGAATTTTTTTTAAATATGTTATTTCCATTTTTGTCGTGAACAATTAGAAACATCTATGAATAGGGCACTCTCATTTTTAATTGCTTGAATAGACCAACTAAAAACAAAGCACAACCTAAAAATTCAATATATAATATTTTCTATATATTGATTATTTGTTTAACAAATAAAAAGTATTGTAAGATATTTTCTCCTTGCCAATCGTGCGTTTTTTAAGATACTGATAATTAATGTTATAACAAAGAAGATGGCATTTTGTTCTTACCTCTTTCTGTGATAGAGAGAGGACAATTTATTCAAATGATAATCATATTAACGAGAATGTACTGTCTGTCAGGGGATAACGAACTCTGATGTCCCCTCGGTATGCCTTATCCCGGTCGATAACGATGTAAATTCAACGTTTTCGAAAAGCCGAGGGCAGAGCCGAACTTGTTCGGACTATGCCGAGGCGAGAAAAGGTGCATAACAATGAACGTTTTCGAAAAGCCGAGGGCAGAGCCGAACCTGTTCGGGCTATGCCGAGACAAGAAAAGGTACATGAAAATGAATTTTATTTATGAAGAATTTATACTTACTGTTTGCCGCTTTATTGAGCCTGAGTGCCTGCAATACCTCTAAAAAGATTCTGTATGTACAGAACATGCCTTTCGACAGTCTGGTAGCTGTGGAGCGGGCAGCAGAAATCAAGATCCAACCGCAAGACCAGTTGTCGATCGTCGTGACCAGTCGCGACCCGGAACTGTCGTTGCCTTTCAACCTGCCGCGTGCGAATGTCCAACTCGGGAGTGCGTCGGTTAGCTCGTCGTCCAATGGCGGAGTTTTGGGATATACGGTAGACGCATCGGGAAACATCGACTTCCCGATATTGGGCGAACTGCATGTCGAAGGCCTGACCCGCAAGGAACTGTCGGTATTGGTGAAAGAGCGGTTGGTATCTTCCGGACTGTTGAAAGATCCGGTAGTGACGGTAGAGTTCATGAACCTCTACATCTCGGTATTGGGCGAGGTGGCGAATCCGGGCAGGGTGACCATACAGAAAGACCGGATCACGCTGCTCGAAGCATTGAGCCAAGCCGGCGACCTGACGATCTACGGTAAGCGCGACGGCGTGATCGTGATTCGGGAAGACGGTGACGACCGGATCAGCTACAAGGTAGACCTGCGCGATGTGTCGCTGTTCACCTCCCCGGCATATTACCTGCAACAGAACGATGTGGTGTATGTAGAACCGAATGCCGTGCGTGCGGGACAATCGACGATCAACGAGAACAACATGAAATCGGTAAGCATGTGGATCTCCATCGCCTCGTTCCTGATGACACTGGCGATGCTGATTTTTAAATAGGCACAGCGTTTATTATTGAGATAATTTTTTTTGATTAAATAGTACGGACTTATGATAGAACTCGAAAAAGGGCAAGTGAACCCCAATAATGATAACGGTATTCAATTGAGCGATTTGTGGAATTTATGTCGGGATCATTGGTGGTGGTTTATCGTTTCGGTAGCACTCTGCATCAGTGCCGCTGTGCTGTATATAGCCTCCACACCTAAAATATATACGCGCAGTGCCTCTATTATGATCAAAGACGATGGCAAAGGCAATACGATCGGGGAATTGAGTGCGTTCAAGGATTTGGAGATGCTGAACGTAAACATGAACATCAACAATGAAATCGAAATATTCGGTTCCCCGTTGATTATGAACGAGGTCGTACGCCGGTTGAATCTGCATACCTCATACTATTTCGATCACCTCTTTCTGGACGAAGACCTGTACACAAGATCGCCTTTGACAGTCGCTTTCCCCGATGCCAACGATTCGCAAAGTTTTTCGTTCTATATCGAACGGCGTCCGGGGATGACCGTACGTTTGAGCCGTTTTGCCCGGAACGGAGCAGAAGTTCCGGAACGGACAATCGTCGAAGGCGCCCTTTCCGACACGTTGCTTACGCCGGTCGGGAGAGTCGTGGTTTCTCCCACGCTCTATTATAACGACAATTTCGCGTCGGAAATACACGTTGTCCGGCAACCGTTGGAAAGCGTCGCCGGCGGATATGCCGCACGTTTGACAGCCGCATTGCTCGGCAAGCAGACCACCATCGTGCAACTTACCGTATCGGATGTATCGACCCAACGGGCAGAAGACATACTCAATACCTTGATCGATGTTTATGAGCAGGAACAGGTACTGTTCAAGAACAAAGCGGCGGTAAATACGTCGCGTTTTATCAACGAGCGTCTGGAAATCATCGAGAAAGAATTGGGAGGCATCGACACCGATATCGAACAATATAAAAGCGAACACAAGATCATTGATCCGCAAAGTGCCGCAGCTGCGGTGCTGAGTGAAAGCGGTAAGTATGCATCGCAATCGTTCGAAGTCAATAGCCAGCTCGCCTTAGCCCGATACATCAAAGAATACCTCTCCGACCAAAGCAAGGCGTTGTCGTTGCTCCCGGTCAATACAGGGCTGAAAGAAAGCAATCTCGAAGGACAAATCGGCGAATACAACATGCTGTTGATGCAACGGGACAAGTTGTTGGCAAACAGCAGTGAAAATAACCCGATGGTGATAGACCTCAACCACTCGCTGGACGCAATGCGGCAAGCCATACATCGCTCGGTCGATAACCTGATCGTGACACTTGAACTACAAGTAGCCCGCATCGAGGAACAGGAATCGCAGATTATGCGCCGGATATCGTTCAGCTCCGAGCAAGAAAAACATCTGCTTTCTATCGAACGGCAGCAAAAAATCAAGGAAGCACTTTATCTCTATTTGTTGCAGAAACGCGAAGAAAACGAATTGTCGAGTGCCATTACCGTAAGCAATACCCGTGTCATTTCGCCGGCACGAGGCCGCAATGTGCCCATATCGCCTCAAAAATCGTTGATTCTGGTTGCCGCGTTGATTATCGGCATCGTACTGCCTGCCGTTATCCTGTTCCTGCGCGAGATGTTGAACACCACTGTACGGGGACGGAAAGACCTTTCCATACTCACGATACCGTTCTTGGGCGAAATACCGTTGGTCGGACTTCGCCGGAAGAAAGGCGGGGCATTGAGGAAAGACATTGCCGACAAACCGAGAGAAACCAAATTAGTAGTCGAAAGCAAGGGGCACAATGCCGTGAACGAGGCATTTCGTATCGTCCGCACCAATTTCGACTTTATGCAAGGCAAAGGCGATGGCTGTAAGGTCGCCATGTTTACATCGTTCAATCCGGGATCGGGCAAGACCTTTACCTCCATCAATCTGGCGATGACCATGGCATTAAAAGGCAAACGGGTTATCGTTCTCGACCTGGATATGCGAAAAGCCTCATTGAGCTGTTACGTCAATTCGCCGAGGACCGGTATCTCTTCCTATCTGAGCGGACAATCCGATTCGATCGCTTCCCTTATTGTACGGGGTGAGATACATCCTTGTCTGGATGTGATACCGGTGGGAGCCATCCCGCCCAATCCGGCAGAACTGTTGCTCGACGGCAGGTTGGAAACCCTGTTGCACGATCTGCGGGTTGAATACAACTATATTTTCATCGACTGTCCGCCCGTCGATTTGGTAGCCGATGCTTCGATTATCGGGAAATATGCCGACCTGACGATATTTGTCATTCGCGAAGGATTGATGGATCGCCGTATGCTGCCCGAAGTGGAAGAACTGTATAAGGCAAACCGTTTCTCCAATATGGCGGTCATTCTCAACGGCAGCTGCTATTCCGCCGGCAAGTACGGATATCGCCGCTATGGTTATCACTATTATAGCAACGGTTATTACGGTAGTAAGGAGTAGGTGTTGGCTTATTAATCGGAACGATAATAAGGCTACGCATGAGAGGACGATGCTGCCGAAATAATCTGGAATTCTTTTGTCGCTGTAAACTCCGAATATAAATAGATGCAAGAGTCGCGCGTAAAAAAATCATTGTTAAATGCTCGGGTCAATCTCATATTTTATTTTTTGACTTTGATTTTGAGCTTTTTTTCTCGGAAAATATTTCTCGATTGTCTTGGCGCAGATTTTGTCGGTTTGACAGGAACTCTTCAAAATATGCTCGGTTTTCTTAACCTTGCGGAGCTTGGGATAGGGATCTCCATCGGTTATGTTTTATATAAACCTTTATATGAACATAATCAGCAAAAAATAAATGAGATAATCTCGGTCATGGGTTACCTCTATCGGTGGATCGGGTTTATAATACTTGGAGCTGGTTTAATTCTTGCATGCTTTTTACCCCTAATATTTCCGGATACTCAATTCGATTTGGGATTGATCTTTTTTGTTTATTTCTCTTTCCTTGTAAGTTCGTTGATAGGTTATTTTATCAATTATCGTCAGAATTTATTAGGAGTAGATCAACGAAATTATGTCGTTACTGCTTATTACCAAACTGTTATCATTGTAAAGACAGTGATTCAAATGGCATTGGCGCACTACACAGGCAATTACTATTTATGGGTGCTTATTGAACTTGTATTTGGTATTATCTATTCGATTATACTTAATTGGAAAATCAATCAGACTTATCCCTGGCTTAAAGCGAATATAAGATTAGGAAAGCGACTCTTAAAAGAATATCCGGAGGTTATAAAATATACTAAACAGATTTTTCTTCATAAAATCAGTGGCTTTGCACAATATCAAACTACTCCGATTCTTATATATGCTTTTGTTTCGTTGAAAACAGTGGCTTTGTATGGAAACTATACAATTATATTCGATAAGATAAATAATCTTGCCAATAATCTTTTCGGATCGGTGTCTGCAAGTGTTGGCAATTTGATAGCGGAAAATAATAAAGAAAAGATTGTGGCAATTTTTTGGGAACTTCTCTCTCTGAGGTTTGTGGTAATGGCAATTATATCATTCGGATTATTGAACTTTACGAATGATTTTATTCGTTTGTGGTTAGGGGGAGAGTATATTTTGCCGGATGCAGTGTTATACCTTTTAATAATCAACCAGTTTTTGTCTTTGAGTAGAAATGTGAATGACCCGTTTCTTTGGGGAGCTGGAATGTTTTACGATATTTGGGCTCCAATTTCGGAAGCTGTTGTTTATATTATTGTTGCTTTTATTGGTGGTCATATTTGGGGGCTACCTGGGGTGATTTTAGGAAATACGATTAGTCTTTTGATTATTATCGGTATGTGGAAACCTTATTTTCTATTTAAGAAAGGATTTCATTTACCGCTAAGGTTATATGTATTTGGATGGGGAAAGATTACGATATATTATATCGTATCGATTGTTTCTTCATATCTCTTATTAAAAGATTACATTCAGTATGTGCCGGAAGACTGGATTGATCTGATTATTTATGTGTTGCTTTCTACTACGGCGTTTTCAATATTGTTTGTAGGAGTTTATTATATATTTTCTTCGAATCTTCGAAAGGGCGTTCTGCGAATATTGAGAAGATGATAAAACTGAACCGGGACTGATTTCATATTTTATAGTCCGTAATAGAATTTACTTAAAAATATTTAGAATATAAATATGATACCCAAAAAAATACATTATTGCTGGTTGTCCGGAGACAAATATCCGCATCTCGTGAAAAAGTGTCTTAAATCGTGGCAACAGATGCTTCCTGATTATGAGATAAAATTATGGGATGCCAAATCATTTGATTTTGATAGTGTTCCATTTGTAAAGCAGGCTTTTGAACGACAGCAATGGGCTTTTGTATCTGATTACATTCGTCTGTATGCTTTATATACCGAAGGTGGAGTTTATTTAGATAGTGATGTAATGGTGTATAATCGTTTTGATCATTGGCATAATCTTGATTTTTTTACAGGAATAGAGACACGCACTCCGGAACATGACCATTTTTGGATAGAGGCCGCTATATTGGCTTCTGTCCCAAAAAATAAAATGATTCGGGAATGTATGGATTATTATGAATCTATTCCATTTGTAAAACCTGATGGTTCATTAGATCGTACTCCTGCTCCTGATATTTTAACGCCAATCTTTATTAAACATTACGGTTGGATTCCGGCAGAAGGGAAAGTCGTGTTATCTGATAATACCGTCGTTTTTGGTGCGGAAGAAATAACCAGCTCTCAATATCCTTTATTGCCATCTGTTGCACTTTATCATTGTAACAATTGTTCTTGGATTCCAACAGAGCCTTGGCGAAGTCCATTATATAAATTTTGTCGTCGGTACGACCTAATGCATGTTTATCATGCTCTTGAAAAATTAAAACTGCACAAGTGATTAAGATTTTATATATTACACGTTGGAATGTCCTTATAGAAGAGGAACACGTATTTATTAAGACTGTTTGGGAAGAGCTGTCTCAGTTTGAAAGAGCTCAGGCCCTTACTATTTTGGTAAAAGATATACCTTCGTCATCTTTGTCGTTCATTGGAGACCGTAAAATATGGATACTTGTAGTTCCTGCTTCTATGCAATCTGATCGGGATGCGGTTATTAGGGAAATTCAAAGAGCTTTTGAAGTTATTTCGCCAGATATAATACATTCCAACATGCAAGAAGGATATGAATTGGAAGCCGCTGAATATCTTAAAATCCCAGTTGTTACGACAATTCATATAGGAAGTGTGATTTGTCCTCGTGGCGGAAATGGCTTGTGGACGAAAAAAGATCAAATTTGCGATGGAAAAATCGGGAAAAAATGTATTGGGTGCTGTTGTGATGAACTCCCCGGTTCTTTTATTGCTAAAAAACTTTTACAAATTATACCGCAACAATTCAAGGAGATATTAAATAAATATTTTAATCATCATCAGACATTTTTTTTCTCACGCCTTTTCAATATAGAAAATGCCTTGCGTGATCGACAACGATATTTAGGATTTCTTGCAAATGCTTATCCTATTGCTGCGAATAATCAATTGTATAATCTTTTGAAATATTATGGATGTAAACCACTATTGATTCCGCATGGAGTAAAAGAACGAAAAAGAATCCCGTGGCCTACAATTAAAGATAAGATTAAGTTTTATTATGTTGGCCGTATCAGTCATCAGAAAGGTCTTCATATAGCAATAGAAGCGCTAAAAAGAATAGATCCGGCACTTTATGAGTTCCATATAATAGGGGAATCTAATTTAGGACGTAGGAATCAGCGATATTTTAAACAAGTAATGCGGAGCCTGAAAAAAATCAATGGCTTCTTTCATGGTTATGTGGCGAACGAAAAATTCGACACACTAGTGAAAGATTGGCATATTATGATTCATCCGGCTATATATCATGAAATATATGGATTAACGATATCTGAGGCTTTATCGGTGGGTCGTCCGGTATTAGCAACAAGATGTTATGGGAGTGAAATGCAGATTCTGGATGGTGAGAACGGATGGTTGGTTTCACCTAATGATGTTGATGCAATGGAGATGAAAATAAAAGAGATTTTGCATCGAAAAGAGACCTTATTATCTTTTTCGGAGAGATGTTCTTTGCCACATAAAATGTCTGATTATGTAGAACTGCTCATTGCGAATTATACAATGATATTAAAAGAGGACAAAAAATGAATTGTTCGGTAATTACGCGTGTCGTCGGATTAGATATAATTAGGAGTTGTGCTATATTTTTCGTTATTGCGGGTCACTTCTTTATTAATACCGATTTTGGTAAAGATTCTTTTGGCGGTTGGGAAATGGTTTTATTGGCAGCTGGGCGCAGATTGTTCAGTATCAGTGTCCCACTTTTTTTGATAATTACAGGATACCTGAACATCAATAAAAAGCTTTCGAAGGAGTATTATTATGGCGGAATAAAAGTTCTTGTTTCATATATAGTTATTTCATTGGTTACTATTTTGTTCCTTATTTATCATAATCATGTAGATCTGACAGTTAAACAATGGGTTCTTAGTATAACTGGTTTTACTGCTATTTCTTATGGTTGGTATATTGAAATGTGGATAGGTCTTTTTCTACTTATCCCATTTCTCAATATCTTATGGCATTCATTGGGGGTGAAGCGTCATAAAGAGATACTTATATTAACGCTATTTTTGCTTACCGCCCTGCCTAATTTTGTAAATCGCCCGTCCGTACAACTTTTACCAGACTTTTGGGCTTTTATGTATCCGATTCTTTTCTTTTATATTGGATCTTATATTCATGAATACCAGCCAATTGTAAGATTGAAGCTCGCTTTGCCTTCTATTGTATTGCTTTGTATGTTCAATCCTTTGATTAATATCTTGTTATTGAAGTCAGGAGGTATGACCCCCGGTAGCCCGTTTGGCATTATGGGGGTATTGATAGCGACAGTGTTTTTTCTTGCCTTTTATCGCACTGATATTGGCAATGTTTTTTTTAGACTCGTTCTTGCAAAGATTTCGGTATATAGTTTAGATATGTATTTAATAAGTTATATGTTTGATCTTTTCTATTATCAGATATTTCAAGCATATTATGCACCCACTGATTATTTGATAGCGTTTGTTGTGATAACATCTTGCGTGTTTATTAGTTCGTTTGTTTTTTCATGGTGTAAGGATGTTGTTTTTAGAATCCCTCAATTATTTAAAAGATGAGAGTCGTTTATTGTATAGATAGCCTTAAATCATCGGGTGGTACGGAGCGGGTTCTGACGACCAAAGTTAATTGGTTGTGCCAGCAGCCTGAGATCGATATATATATTATTTCTCTTATAGAGGATGCCGTACCATTTTTTCCGTTGGATGGTAAAGTGAAACGCGTGTTTCTTTATCCGGAAGAATATCAAGAGCAACTTGATAATGCGTTACGAAAGATAAAACCAGATGTAACAGTGGGGGTTGCGGGAAGATCTTGTACATTATTGCCTAAAATGGAAGATGGGAGTGCTAAAATTTTGGAATTTCACTACACCAAAAACTTTCTCGTTAATTTTGTTAGAGCTCTTCATCATATACGTTTTCGTCAAATACATTTATTGAAGATGCGGTGGATGCAGTGGAAGTTGGCAAGATTGGCTAAACGGTATGACTGTTTTGTGGGGCTTACGGCTCGGGATGTAGAGTTGTGGGGAAAGCCGTCCAATATGACTTATGTATATAATCCTCTTTCGTTTCGTTCCGAACGAAAATCTACGTGTCTAAATCACAAGATAATTGCGGTTGGCAGTATTACGCCGGTAAAAGGAATGGATCAATTGGTAAAGGCGTTCGGGTTAATTGCTGAACGGTATCCCGATTGGTCGGTTGATATTTATGGTAACGGACAAGAGCGGGATTATCTTGAAAGATTGATTGAGGAGAATAAGGTACAAAGTCAAATTACAGTTTTTGATCCGGTATCGGATATCGGTGACCGGTTGGTCGAAGCATCGATTTATGCATTTCCTTCGCGGAGCGATGGTTTTGGATTGGTGATAACAGAGGCAATGGAATGTGGGTTGCCAACTGTTGCGATGAATTGTCCATGTGGACCATTTGAGATACTTTCAGATTGTTCGGGTATTATTGTACCACATATGGATATTGAAGCGTTTGCCCGGGCTTTGGCAAAATTAATGGACGATGAGGCTCTTCGAATAAAAATGGGACAGGCGGCACAAAGAGAAGTTTCTCGTTTTTATCCTGATGCCATTATGCCGCAATGGCTTAAAATTTTTCAAGAATTGAAACAATAGAAAAGAAATGACAACGGTTATTTGTATTCTATATTTTATTATTCTGACATTTATAGGGTTCAATCTTTTATATAAACCGGGAACAAAATTTCGGATTCCGTTTGCTAAACATAGTTATATGATGTGCGACGGACCAGAAGCTCTTTTGATTTTTATTTTTTGGACGGGATTAATAGGTTTGGGACCGGTATTGTCTATACGCCTTGGCGTTTTGGAGTTGTTGTGCTTTCTCGGTATTAGGAGAGCCCGAAATCCTATTGTATGGAGCTGGTCATTAAAACTATATTTATTATTTCTTGTATGGATTATGATCGGCTGTTTGTACACTCCATCCGTAGAATTTGGTGTGCGGATGTTGCTTAAATACTTATATCCTTTTCTTGTTGCATTGTTTGCCTCGTGTGTTGTTTATAATAATGAGGTCGCTTTTAAGAGTTTGCTTGGAGATCGTGTTACAGCATTGGTAGCCTTAGCGGTTTATTTCGTACCGGGAATGATGGGGCTTGTACAAGGTGTTTTTTGGCATGCTGCGGCATTGACGACTCATTTTATCGTTTTGTGTATGTTTTCGTTGTCTCTTTGTTTTATACCGAAACAAAGAGCAAAGAATTGTTTATGGTGTATTGTTTTTGCTTTGCCTTGCTTTTTATGGTCGTTCAGAACCGGAATATTAGGATTGGCGATTGCATTTGCATCATTTTCATTCGTTAAGTATCGGATTAAATCGATTCCTGTGATTGTAATGATTGCTGTTTTAGCTGTGTGCTCGATATTTTATATACCTCGTATTAAGCAGAAAATGTATTTTAATCCGGATGAAGTAACTATTACAGATTTCTTGACTGGAAATGTAGATGAGAATAATATAAATACGAGCGGTCGAAATCTTATGTGGGATTTAGTTATCCCTTTTTATGAGAATCATAAACTTATCGGATCGGGTACCGGTCGAGTTCAAAAATACTTTTATACAGAAATTGTGGGGTTTGGTCGGGGGGGACAACTTCATAGTGATTTCCTTTTGATGCTCTGTGACAATGGAACGATAGGTCTTTCGTTATATCTCCTTAGTTATTTGGGGGCTTTATTCCATTGTATGAGAATAAGTAGAAGAACAAAAGATAAATATACGAAAGCCCTGTCTTTAACGGCGGGGGCAGCTTTGTGCGGTGTTTTGGTGACGTTGTATAGCGATAATTCTGTTTCTTATTCCATGTGCACGTTGTCTTATCCGTGGGGGATATATGGAATGGTATTGGGATTATATCGGCAAGAGAAACTCCAATATTTATCATCTTGATAAACATTGAATTAATTCGTAGTATATGCATTTGAAAAAATTAAAATCTGCGATTAATAGTGTATGGAAGAAGATCGCTTTATTTGGATGGTTTATTCCTGTAAGTCATTTGTTCTTAATATTGTTAGGCAGATATATACCTAAAAGACTGTCGGTACGATTGATGGATAAACGAAACTGGGCAATTTCCAATTATCTTCAATCTGGATTTGATTTTCATTGCAGGTCTGCATGTAATCATCTTGATAAGGTTGAGGAGTATTCGTCTTTTAATGCTCCTATCTGGTTCTGTTGGCTTCAAGGGGAAGAAAATTTGTCAGAGATTCCTGCTTTATGTTTGGCAAGTATCCGACGAAATTCCGGAAATCATCCGGTTGTGGTTTTGTCGATGGATAATATTGCAAAATATGTCGAGTTGCCATTGTCTGTATTGAAACTCTATCAACGGGGTGGATTGAAACCGGCACATTTTGCTGATATTTTGAGGGTAAATTTATTGGCGCAACGAGGTGGCTTGTGGCTTGATGCAACTCTTTTGCTTACTAGAAAAATTGACGAATCATTTTTTACGAATGGGTTTTATACGATAAAGGTAAAGCCATTTGGTAATTATATATCACAGTGCCGTTGGTCTGTCTTTTGTTTGGCTTCTCATCCAGGTAATTTGCTTTTTACGGAATTGAGTCGTCTTTTTAATGAGTATCTATCACAACATACTGAATTTATAGATTATTTTCTTTTCGATCATTTTATTAACTTGTTATATATGAATAACGAGTCTATTCGGATAATGATCGACCGGGTGCCAGTTAATAACCCTCAGGTCCATTCATTATCTCGGTTGTTATGTGATGATTTCGATGATATAATTTATAAATCTATGTTGTGTGACACTCAGTTGTTTAAACTGAGTTCTCGGAAGTATAAAAAGGAACAGCTTCATGCAAATTCTCGAAGCTATCATGCTCATCTTCTTCATATCTTTGGAAGCCCTTGTAAATAATTAAGCTGGGCGCTTCTTGCTTATTTTAAATATTGAGTTGATATTTTTTTGTAAAGATACCACCTGTCTATCCGATTGGGCTTTGATCGGATAAAATACTTTTTCTCCATCATAGATGTAGTAATCTTGTATTAGTATGATATCTGTTGTAATACCATTATATAACAAACAAGACCTGATTGTGAATACGATACAATCTGTTCTTACACAAACATATCAAGATTTTGAGATTATCGTTGTGGACGATGGATCCACAGATGATTCTCCAAATCAGGTTTTGGATTTTCAAGATCCTCGGATACGTCTTGTATATCAGAATAATTCAGGTGTAGCAGTGGCAAGAAATCGAGGAATCAGAGAATCGCGTGGTGATTTCGTCGCATTTATAGATGCAGATGATTTGTGGCTTCCGGACTATCTTTATACACAGTTGTTGTTGGTTCGAAAATTTCCTAATTGCGATGTCTTTGCTTGTAATTATGAATTTAGAAATCTAAATGGTGTAATTACAAATCCTAAACTTTACAATATCCCTTTTGATGGAGAGTTTGGTTTCCTTGATAAATATTTTGAGATATCATCGGTATCGGATCCGCCGCTTTGGACATCGGCCGTGATGGTACGCAAATCGGTGATTGAATCGGTTGGAGGATTTCCTGTCGGAATAAAGTCGGGTGAGGACTTGCTTACTTGGGCGCGATTGGCTTGCCGGTATGGCATAGCTTATTGTATGAAACCTTTGGCAATCTATTGTCAAGGTTATAGTAATCCTCGGCCGCCGGAAGTAAAGGATTTTGTTGGAGAGCAGTTGGAATGTTTGCTAAAAGAAAGCCCTGAAACCTTAGGACTTAAACGGTATGTAGCTTTTTGGTATAAGATGCGAATGTGTCGTTGTCTGGCGCATCGTATGTGGGGAAAAGCGATGTGGTCTTTTTTAAAGTCGCTTGGTTATAGGCCGATACAGGGTAAAATATATCTTTCCATAGTGAAGTATACCTTAATAGGATTGAAATGAAAGTACTCTTTTTTGATTATTGGCTTAAAGGAATAGCCAACTTTAATCGATTGATGCCGGAGTTGAGACGTCAATCTTTGGATGCAGAAGTTAAGATGGTACATGTCGGATCGTGGAAGGAATCTCAAGAGTCGATAATCAATGAACATGATGGTTTTACCAGTTACGATATTTCTTACTACAATACATGGTCTCTTTTTAAGGTGCTAAAACAGGAACGTCCGGATGTTGTAGTTATTCTTAATCTGTATTATTTATGCGATAAGGCATTGATTGTTTTTTGTCGTAAACTGGGGATTAAAACCGTATATTTGGCACATGGCAAGTTTTCAACTATTACGAATCAAGGGTTTAGCCAATTTTTAAAACAAGATCTTAAAAGGAATTTTACATCCAAGATACGTCGGGATACAATCAATATGCTGCGTAATTATCTTGAATCGACCCTGTTAGAGTTCCGACCTCTGCGTTTTGTCAAATCTATGGTTGCGATGCTGCGTGACCCGGCATCAATGACGCTGAATTCTACATATACCGATGAGCTTGATGCCGATCTTAAATTGGTATATTATGAAAGTGATAGGCAGACATTGATTAACCAACGTAAATTTCCGGATAAGAACATTTATGTGGTCGGCAACCCCGAGTTGGATTCATTCGTTAATACACCATTGATTTCTCGTGAGTGTTTTTTGCAACAGATAGGAATGTCCGATGTCCCTTATCTGCTGTATCTTGACGACGGATTTGTTCAAGCACGCCTCATGACCAAAGAGACTTGGCATGCTCATTTATTGGAGATTTCAGAAATAACGAAACGTGTAGGCATGCAACTTGTTATCAAATTGCACCCACGAACCCCTTGGGATGAACATAAAGATTTCTTTTTGAAAGAAGAGATTGTGACATTCTGCAATAATATTGATTTCAAAAATCTTATTACCCATAGCCAAACGGTTACTTCTTTTGTTTCGACTACTATATCGTTTGCTTTGCTTTTAGGAAAAAGAGTGATTTCTCCTCGATGGGGGGCTGTGGCGGAATTTGCTCGCATTTATCCTAATGATGTGATCCATTATAGCGAAAGTATGGACGATTTCGCTATATGGCTTGTTAATGATTTGCCTTGCAATACCTCAAAAAATTATATAGCTGATAATCTGGGCGCCTTGGATGGACAGGCGATCTCTCGGATTGTTTCACGAATAATAAACGTTTAATTATATGATTACATTTATAGTACAGGCGAGGTGTGGATCAACACGTTTGCCTAATAAGATCCTTCGCCCATTTTATGAAGGAAAGTCTATTCTTGATCTCATGCTTGAAAAATTGTCTTCTATTAAAGACACAGAGGTTGTGGTTGCGACAACGACAAATGTAAAAGATGATGCAATTGTAACTGTGGCAAAGAATTATGGCGTTAGATGTTTTCGCGGATCGGAAACTGATGTCTTGGATAGATTTATATCGGCGGCTGAATTGTATGGTGTGAAGAAAATAATTCGAGTATGTTCTGATAATCCTTTTTTGGATATAGAGTCAATTAACCTTCTTATAAATCGGGCTCATTCGAATAGGGACGCTGATTATATAAGTTTTGATGTGAATGGGCTTCCTTCTATAAAGACTCATTATGGCTTTTGGACGGAATATGTGAAGCTGGATGCTTTGAAAAAAGTTAGGACACAAACAACACTCCCTTTATATCACGAACACGTTACAAATTATATTTATTCTAATCCGGATAAATTTAATATCGTTTGGATTATGGATGCAGGAAAGGTTGTCAGAAATCTTCCAATACGTCTGACTATTGATACAGAGTCGGACTTTATCAATGCTCAAAAAATCTATTCCCATTTTGTAACTTCTAAAATAGATCCGACAATTTCGAATCTTGTGGATTATTTGTCGGAACATCTTTCTATTATATCGGAAATGGAGTCTGAAATTAAAAAAAACTCGAAATAAAATGAAAGGAACATACATTATTGGCGAAATCGGACAAAATCATAATGGTTCTGTTGATATTGCGAAGTTATTGGTTGATCTCGTTGCACGACCTGTAAAAGAAGAAGTCTTTGGACTTGATTTACAGCCTATGAATGCAGTAAAACTTACGAAAAGAGATTTGTCTGAGGAATTAAGTGCATCTCAAATGAATCGTCCGTATGATACCCCTAATTCTTTTGGCCGTACTTATGGAGAACATCGGGCTGCTCTTGAATTATCGGATGAGGAGCATTTTGAAGTGTATAAACATGCAAAATCATATAACCTGGATTTTGTGGAAACTCTTTGTGCAAAGGGCTGCTTATCGTTACTTAAATTATTTATGCCGGATTATTTAAAGGTTGCGAGCCGCGATTTGACCAATTTGCCATTACTCGAAGCATTGGCAGAGACGAAGATTCCGATGATTTTGTCTACTGGAATGAGTGGGAAAAAAGAATTGGATGATGCGTTGGATATAATAACGTCTTATCATTCGAATATATCGATATTGCATTGTGTTTCTCAATATCCTACGCATCCCGATAATCTTAACCTTCGTTCGATTACATATTTGAAAAAAAACTATCCGCAATACCGAATCGGTTTTTCCGATCATACGATTGGAATTTCTGCACCGATTGTAGCTATTGGTATGGGGGCTGAAATTATTGAAAAACATATTACAATCGACCGTAGAATGAAAGGTACGGATCAAGCGGGATCATTAGGCCCTGATGGCGTAAATAGAATGATTCGTGATATTCGGGTTGCGGAACGTTGGATGGGGGTCGAAGAGCTGTTTATAGACGAAAGTGTATCTTCGTCCAAAGTGAAACTTGAACGTTCGATAGCAACAAATAGAGATTTGGCTCCCGGAGAAATAATTACAGAGACGGATTTGCATATGCTGAGTCCCGGAGATGGATTTAAATGGTCTCAGATTAATGAGGTCGTAGGTAAGATTGTCATAACCCCTATTTCTAAAAATGAAATAATATATCCGAATTCAATTAAATGATAGATATAAGGTATTTGGGGGATACACTCTCATGAGAGACAAGTCGTGTTTTTTAGTGGTTTTATAATGATTGAAAAAATGAAGTTACCAAAATTGATACTAACAGATATTGATGGTGTTTGGACTGACGGGGGAATGTATTATGATCAAATTGGAAATGAGTTGAAAAAATTTAATACAAGAGATAGCGCCGGAGTCCTTATGTCCCATTATTTTGGAATTAAGGTCGGAATTATTACAGGCGAGAAAACTTCGATTGTTGAGCGTCGGGCGAAAAAACTTAAAGTAGATTATTTGTATCAAGGAGTGAAAGACAAATATACTATTTTATGTGATTTATCAGCACAGGAGAAAATCCCTTTTGAAGATATTGCATATATAGGAGATGATATAAATGATATTAAAGTTTTGCAGTCTGTTCGGATCGCGGGGGTTCCTGCCTCTGCTTCCGGATATGTTTATAGATATGCAACTATTTCTCTTACCAAATTGGGCGGAGAAGGAGTTTTTAGGGAGTTTGTAGAAACAATTTTGGGTAAGGAAAGAATAGAACTATTCTTGAAACAATATATGTTATAAATAGATTTTACATTGATTTTCAATAAGCTGCGATTCGTGAAAGGGCGTGGGTAGATTTATGTTAAGATGAAAGATCGAATAGAGTATATAGATGCTATGCGGGGGCTGGCGATGTTTATGGTTGTTGTTTATCATATAACATTTGGTTGTTTCCATTCCGATAATATCATTACCAAGATAGTGAATGTTCAACTGGAACTTCCGTTGTTTTTCTTTATTAGCGGTTTCTTTGCAAATAAAATGAGTCGAAACGGATTCCGAAAAGCAATTGTAGATAAGTTCTCATATCTTGTAGTTCCTGCACTTATTATGATGGCGATATATTGCTGGGTAATGGATTTTGATTTCTTTGAAGGTTTACAAAAACGATTGAAAGAAGGGTATTGGTTTACGCTTGTTTTATTTGAGTTTATTGTAATATTCCTTTGTTCTGAATGGATAGGTGAAAAATTAAATTTGTCGCCATTACTCAAAAAGTATTTGCATTTGTTTGTCGGTATTATCTTGATATATGTTGCTTCATTCTCAGAAAAACATAATGCACAATATCCCATAATAAATACGTTTACTATTGGTGAATTTGGACATTATATATACTTTGTATTGGGTATGATTTTCTTTTCAATGCATGGGCTTATGTGTAATTTATTGAAAAGCAAATGGTTAATGGGCGTGATAATATCCGCTTATATAATATCCGATATCTTTCGATATAAGTATGGCTTTGCATGTTTAAGACTTGGCGCAATGGCATCTGTCTCTGTTTTGATCCTATTGGGACTTTTAATCATCTGGGGAACGTTTCTTCACTATGAGGGATTAAGTAAGGAGACTCTATGTGGACGTTTTTTGCATTTATTAGGTCGTCGCTCTCTTGATGTATATTTTATCCATTATTTTATACTGCCCTTTAATATGCCGTTTGTCGGAAAATTCTTTGAAATTTATCATAATCCATTCATAGAATATAGTCTTGCGGTGGGGATTGCTATATTGGTCACGTTGGCATCGTTGGGTATCGGTTGTATTGTACGTCTATCTCCGATACTTGCACGTTGGTTATTGGGCGTAAATCAGGGAAGGGAAACCACGAATACAATATAGCTCGAAAATATATATAATTTGGTTCTAACATTGTGATACGTTATGCTTTTTAATTCATTTGTCTTTATATTTGCTTTTCTTCCTCTCTGTTTCATTCTTTATTTCGGCTTGAATAAGTTCGGGTGGCATCAAGCTGCAAAAGGTATTCTCGTCATTTTTTCGCTATATTTTTATGCGTATTTCAATCTCAGTTATCTTCCGATAATATTGGTATCTATATTTGTAAATTATACGGTGGGTTGGCTATTGTCTGTCGATTACTCGAAACAAATACGTAAATTGTTTCTGTGGATAGGCATCGTTTTCAATGTCGGGTTATTAGGGTATTTCAAGTATTATGATTTCTTCATTTCAAATTTGAATGTTGTTTTTCAAACGAATTTTGCCCTTAAACATATATTATTGCCTTTGGGTATAAGTTTCTTTACGTTCCAGCAATTGGCATATGTTATTGATAATTATCGGAAATCGGTTATAATCCCCAGTTTCCTTGATTATTGTAATTTTGTAACTTTTTTTCCACAGTTAATTGCTGGTCCGATTGTTCTCCCGGAGGAGATGTTACCACAGTTTGAGAACCCCAAAAATCAGCACATCTGTTTTAAAAATTTATTTGACGGGCTTTATATTTTTACAATGGGATTGGCAAAGAAAGTAATAATTGCCGATTCGATAGCCGTTTTTGTTAATGCTGGTTTTTGTGGAGGTTTTGATCATTTGACAATGGGCGAAGCGTGGTTAGTTTCGCTCTGTTACACTTTTCAACTGTATTTTGATTTCAGCGGCTATTGCGATATGGCGATTGGTATTGGCCGTATGTTCAATATAAGATTGCCTCAAAACTTCAATGCCCCATATATAGCGCAGAATTTTCAGGATTTTTGGAAACGATGGCATATGACTTTAAACCGTTTCCTTACCCAATATTTGTATATTCCCTTAGGTGGAAGTCGCAAGGGAGAGTATAGAACGTATATCAATATTCTTATTGTGTTTTTTGTGAGTGGGGTATGGCATGGAGCCGGTTGGACTTTTATTATTTGGGGCGTTTTACACGGAATTGGGGTTATTATTAGCCGAGTATGGAGGAAAGTCGGATTGGCTCTTCCTCGGATTTTGGCAATATTGGTAACATTCTTTTTTGTGAATATATTATGGGTTTTGTTTCGGGCAGATAATATTGACCAGGCATGGATGATAATTCGGTCAATGTTCGATAACGTAGATTTAACTTTACGACCGGAGTTTCGTTCTCGATTATGGTCTATATTTCCTAATAGAGTTAATTTCGGATTTTTTGTCGTTGCCGTAATCTTGGGATTTTGGGGACCTACGGCATATCAGTATATGGTGGAAAAAAGGCACTATGTAATAAAAGCGATTATGATTGTGATTTTGTTCGTCGCTTGTGTTTTTCTTCTTTCAAGAATAAGTACATTCTTATATTTCAATTTCTGATGAATAAAGTGGAGCAAGCATTTAGGAGATTATTTATTACTACTTTATCGGTTATTGTAGTAATACTTGTTGTGATTGGTGGATTTGTTTATTATATAGATCCGTATCAACAATTTAAAAAGAGTGATATATATATTAATGATGCCCGTTTGGAGATTCCTGGAATATCAAGGTTTCACGATTATAATACGGTATTGATGGGTAGTAGTATGGCAATGAATCATGAGCCAAAACAAGTCGATACTCTTTTTTCAAAGGAGACTGAGAAATGGGTAACACGTAATTTTACATTGGTTGGAGGAATGTCAGATGATTATTTTTTAATATTGAATCGCTTGTTTAAAGACAATAAAGTACAGCATATTATTTTTGATTTTGATTTCTTTTCGTTTGCAAAGCAACAAAATGCAATAGCGGATTATCTATATAGCGATAATATTTTTGATAAATTTAAGTATATATATAATTATACGACATTGAAAAATTGTATAAAGAAACTTTATTCCCCGGTTCCGGAGGATAGTTTATACCATTTTTACAGCAAGTCCGGTCACCAAGAGCTATTTAACAACTATAACAAGTCAAAAGATGAGTCGTTTGAGCATAGTGGCTATTGCTTTGAATTTGATTTGATGAAGGAGCGTTTTGAGGAAAATCTTAGGATATATATACAGGAACGTCCCGATATTGAATGGTTTATATATTTCCCGCCATATTCAATATTTGAATTTATAAAATATCGGGATGGAGGATATTGGGAAGCGATACTTCAATTTAAAAAGTTTGTCATTGAGACTCTGTTGCAACAGCCGAATGTGAAGCTATATGATTTTCAGCCGGAGGAATCTTGGATTATGAATTTAGATGAATATATGGATGTAAGACATCATAGTCATAAATTTAATCATGCGATAATCAGTAGTATATATAATAATGAATATTTGGTTACAGAGGAGAATTATCACGGTAAAATAGACAGTCTTAATATGTTTGTTTTGGGTATTGATGTAGATACGTTGATGGCTGCTTATAAAGGACAATGAAAATACTGATCGTACATAACGACTACGGCAAATACTCCGGAGAGGAAGCCGTAGTCGATAAGATGGCTGCGATGTTTGCCGAACATGGGCATGATGTCGCATTTTACCGGACGACGACCGCAGAAGCACGGGAGAATTGGAGCGGGAAGATACGTGGATTTTTTTCCGGGATTTATTCTCCTGCCGGAGTTAAAGGCATGCGCGAGGCTTTACGCCGCGAGAAGCCCGATGTAGTGAATATCCATAATCTTTATCCGTTTATCTCGCCTGCCGCTCTTTTTGAATGCAAGAAAGCCGGAGTACCGGTGGTGATGACGGTTCATAATTTCCGGTTGATATGTCCTACCGGGCTTTTCATGCGCGATGGGAAACCCTGTGAAACCTGTTTGGAAAAGGGCGCGGAATGGAGTTGTATCAAGTACAATTGCGAACATTCGATGTTGAAGTCGGTGGGCTACACCTTGCGGAATGTGTACGCCCGACGGACCGAAGCGTATAAAAAGAATGTGGATCGTTTTGCCTGTATTACCGATTTCCAACGTCGGAAGTTGATAGAAGCAGGATATGATGCCGATAAAATAACGGTGATTCCGAATTTCGTTCAGGCTTCGCAACAATATACGCCCGTTGCGGGACATTATGTTGCTTACGTCGGGCGTTTGAGTAGGGAGAAGGGGATCGATCTGATTTTGGAAGTGGCTCGACGTCACCCGGATATTCCGTTCCGGTTTGCCGGCGAGTTGCGCGACCGCCATTTGTTTGGCGACATACCGGCAAATTGTACGTTCACCGGATACCTTTCGGGCGAAGCGTTGGGCGATTTCTATCGTGATGCTTCGTTTTTTGTCATGGCAAGCCGGTGGTACGAAGGATTTCCGATGACGATTCTTGAAACTGCGGCTTGGGGTAAACCGACCATAGCCCCCGATCACGGAGGCTTTACCGAAATTATCGGTCGGGGAGACCGGGCGATCGGACGATTGTTTGCTCCGCACGATGTAGATGATCTGGAACGCAATGTGGTCGCTTTGTGGAACGATACTCGTACGGTGGCAGCATTGGGGCAAAAAGCGTTCGACAAACTGCGGGCTGAATACGATGCGTCGGTGATATATGGGAAATGGGAAGATTTGATAAACAGGATGATCATGTGATAATATGCCTTGTTTGAGAATAAGGTTTGCCGATTTAATACAGCATGGAAACTTATTTTAATTTGAATTACGAGTTCGACCGCTCGCTTGTGCATCGGGCGATCGACGAACAGATAGAGCGCCGCGAGCCGGGGTATATTTGTGTTGCCGATGGGGTGATATTGGATATCGCCAATCGAAATGCCGACTATCTGAAAGTGGTGAACGGCGGTATGTTTTCGGTTTGCGACAGCAGCTATGTGCCGTTGTATCTGAAATGGATATATGGTATTCGTCGCGAACAATATTGCGGTAGCCAGATATTTATGGATGTGATCGGGGCGAAGAAGTACCGGATGTTTTTTATGGGTACTTCTGCCCGTACATTGGCGGGACTGAAACAGACGCTTGTAGAGATCGATCCCCGGATCGAGGATATGACATTTTTCGAATTGCCTTTCCGTAATGTGGAGGATTTCGATTACCGTTCTATCGCCGAGATGGTGACACTCGATGGAGCGGATATTATCTGGGTGGCATTGGGTGCGCCGAAACAGGAAATTTTCATGAGCAAGTTGCGCCCTTATCTGAAAAGCGGAGTTATGATTGCCGTAGGTGCGGCGTTTAAGTTTTACAGCGGCACCGATCGGGTGAAACGTGCGCCCTGGTGGATGGTAAAATGTCACATGGAGTTTGTGTACCGCATTTGCAGCGAGCCGAAAAAAACAGTTGAAACGGTGCTCCGGAATCGTCCGGACACTTCCCGGATTGCTGTATGGCGAGTGGCGGCGTAAACGGGGGCAAAGTAACTGAAAATCGAAGCCGCTACGGGTATTCCGGCTTATATTTGGGTGAATATGCAAGCTAAATACAATATGCAGTGCGCGCGGAATGATAGCAAGTTATCCGTCATACTGGATAATATACGCAAGGTTGCTGCTGTTCTCTGATAGGCGGATTATCCTCGCTCGATACATCCGAAAGGGGGGCTACATCGAAAATTTGTACTTTCGATGTAACCCCCTTTCGGGTTTTGTTCGTGGTGTCCGTTCCGGATTAAAATTTCAATGTAAGATCGATGCCGAACGTGAACGGCCGTCCTTTTTGTACGAAACTGTTGGGCGACGACAGGTTTTCGGCATTCATCGTTTCGAAGTAAAATGCCTGATAGCGTGTTGCTGTCAGATTTTTTCCCCACAACCGCACATCGCCCCAACGGCTTTCGTAAGCGATACCGGCATTCAGCAATCCGTAGAAATTCTGGGCTACATCGTTGGCTTCGGTCCAATAGATTTTCCCGCGACCGAGGAACTGGATGTCGAATGTCAGATGGCTTTCTGCGTCGATCGGAAGTTTATAGGCGGCATTTACCGACAACGTATGCGCCGGAGCGAACGGTACGAAGTTGCCGCGATAATCTTTCTCTCCGTCGTTGTAGTCTTTGAATGTGGCGTGTGTGAATCCGTAGCCGGCAGAGAGCAACAGGTTGGTCACCGGTATGGCACGTAGCGAAGCCTCCAACCCGAAACTTTCGGTACGTCCCGAATTCCGGGTCACTCTACCGTAGCCGCTTACTGCCGAAATCTGCTGGTCGCGGCAGTCGATGTAGAACACGGTCAAGTCTGCCGATAGCCGGTGGTCGAGCCATTGGGCACGGGCTCCGAGTTCGTAGTTCCAGCTATGTTCGGGTTTGTACGAAATCACCTTTTTGATATCGGTTTCCGTCAGGTTCATGTCGCCCATCGGGTTTCCCGCCCGGTTACCGCCGCCCATAGAACCCATCAGCTCTTTCATCATCCGTATGCGGATCTGTTCCTGTATGATATTCGAGAACATCTGGAAGTTGTAACCTCCCGACCGGTATCCGCGTGTTACGGATGCGTAGGAGAATATATCTTTGTCTATTGCGTATTTCACCTCTATTTTCGGCGAGAATTCCCACAAATCCATGTGGTCTTTTCCGTCGGCACCCAATGCCAGTTCGAAGGGTTTCTGTATAGGCATCGGCATATTCGGTATCGTTACGGTAGCTATTCCGGTCAAAGGCGTTTCGGGCGCGGTGCGGTGGGTGATCTCGGCGCGTTCGTAGTCGAAACGCAGCCCGACCGTTGCCGACAGGCCATCGATGAAGATTCGGTTCAACGTCGTTTGTCCGAATATGGCTCCGCCGTATACCGGTGTCTCGTATTTCCCGTCGATATAAAGGCTCCGGTTGTCGATGCCGATCCGGATATCGGGCATATTGGCAAGTGCCGGAATGTTTTTCAATGCAGCCAATTGGTTGTTGGTCTGCTCCTCGATGAGCAGCCGTACCCCGTCATTCCGGAAGTCTACCGGTCCGTCGGTGTGGATGTTCTGGTACGACCCGAATACGCCTGCCACCCATTGCCATCGGCGGTCGCTGTGCGATTTGAATACCAATTCTTCCGACAAGGCATGCTCCCGTTGTTTCTGTTGTAGGGTGAATATGGAGAGCGGCGTGAAATCCTGATCGAGCCGCATATCGTCGTTCAGGTATTGGTATCCGGTAGTGGAGGTGAATATAAATTGGTCGTGCGTATATTGTGCGATGATGCCCGAAGTCATTAGGTGGCGCAGGTACGACGATTCGTCGTTGTAGGCGATCGTCCCGGTTTTCCCGCTCTCTTTGTCGTACCGGGCGTAAGGATACCCGTTTTGTTTGCTCCATTCGTAGTTTGCCGATACGCTGAGCTTGAAACGGGAGGAAACCCGCCAGTCGAATTGCAAATGTCCGCCGGCTACCTCCGACTGGTCGCAGGCTTTGTCGTTGTGCGAATTGGTGAAATATCCGTTATCGCGGCGGTAGCGGGCACCGACGGCAAGCGCCATGTCGGACGTGATTTTCTGGCTGGTCGAGGCTGCGGCGTTCCATGCGGCGTAGTTTCCTCCGCCCAACCGTATCTTCGTGCCCTGATAGTCGAGCGGCGATTTGGTGTGGATATTGATAAGCCCTGCCATGGTGTTTCTGCCGAACAATGTTCCTTGCGGTCCTCGCAACACTTCGATGCTTTCGACCTCCAAAAAATCGAAGTCGAACGCGCTTTTGTCGAGATACGGTATATTGTTCACATTCAGCCCTACTGCCGGCGAGTTGATGCGCGAACCGATTCCCCGCACGTATGCCGACGAGATGAGTTTCGAGCCGTAGTCGGGCAGATATACATTCGGCGCAACGGTCGATATGTCTTTGATCGAACGGATGTTCATGTTGTCGATGCGTTCGGTGTTCAGATAAGTGATAGAGCCGGGGAACTCGAACAGGCGGATATCCGATTTCGGATTGCTGATTACGGTGATTTCGTCGAGGCTATACACTTTACAGCCGGTCGAGTCGATTATAGCGGTGTTCGAACTGTCGAGTGCATACGATTGCAGGGCGAGTTGCAGCCCGGCGGCAAGGAGTATTGTTTTTTTCATTATCGAGGAATCGTTGTTTTACGGACAATCGTCGCGATTATTCCAAGCGCAAAATAACGAACTCGATCGGGGTTGTACAATCACTATATGTAGTGATTTTTTTACATGAACAGCAACAGGCTGAAAGCCATGATTGCCATGCCGGTGATGACTCCGGCGATGCCGTAGTGGTGATGCCCGTATTTCTCGGCTCCGGGCAACAGTTCGTCGAACGAGATGAAAACCATGATGCCCGATACGAATGCGAGCAGCAGGGCATGGATGACCGGAGTCCAAAACGGCAGGAGAAACAGGATTCCCACCAAAGCGCCTACCGGCTCCGACATGCCCGACAGCAGCGAATACCAGAAGGCTTTCTTACGGCTACCGGTAGCCTGATAAATGGGAACGGAAACGGCAATGCCTTCGGGTATGTTGTGAATGGCGATGGCGGTGACGATCGGTATGGCGATGTCCATATTGCCCAGAGCCGATGTAAAGGTGGCAAGCCCTTCCGGGAAATTGTGTATGCCGATAGCCAGAGCCATCATCACGCCGGTGCGGTGCATGCGGGTGTTGTTGTGCGTCTCCTCGACGCGGTGCATTTCGTGCGGATTTTCGTCTTCGGGAATCAAGAAGTCGATGAGGGCGATCAGCGTGGTCCCGGCGAAGAATGCCAACAGCATATAGGTAGTCGAAAGTTTGGGCGAATATTCCGAGCGGAGCAGGCTCACGGCTTCGGGCATCAGTTCCATAAACGAGATGTAGATCATCACTCCGGCAGACAGTCCGAGCATGGCGGACAGGAACTTGGTATTGGTCCGTTTGGCAAAGAAAGCAATCAGGCTTCCGATGCCGGTGGACAGTCCGGCGATCAGAGTCAGGCAGAAAGCAATGAGTATATTGGTGTGGTCCATGCTGCAAAAGTAATGGTTTGCCCTATTTTTCGTAGCTTCGGTGCGATATTAAATTTCTGAAAAAAATAAAATAAATACGTATTCTCCGGTAATCTCTGCTTATCTTTAACACCAAATTTGTATCACGATTATGCACGTTTACAACGAAGAAACGATTATACGGCAATTGCAGGATCCGGCGACGATGCGCGAAGCGTTCGCGCAGGTTGTGGCGCATTATAGCGAGCCGCTTTATTGGCAGATCCGGAAAATGGTCGTCTCGCACGACGATACCGACGATCTGTTGCAGAATACGTTCATGAAAGCGTGGGCGAACATCGACTATTTCAGGGGCGACGCGAAACTATCCACGTGGCTGTATCGTATTGCCGTAAACGAATCCATAACATTCCTGAACAAAGAACGTGCGAAACGCAATCTGACGGTAGACGATGAGGACACCTTTCTGGTCGAATCCCTGCCTGCCGACGAATGGTTCGACGGTGACGAATGGCAGTTGCTTTTACAGCAGGCGATTGCCCGGCTGCCCGAAAAACAACGGCTGGTTTTCACCATGCGCTATTTCGATGAGATGAAATACGAGGAGATGTCCGAGATACTGGGCACGACGGTGGGGGCATTGAAAGCCTCTTATCACCATGCCGCCAAGAAAGTGGAGGAATTTTTATTGGAACACGTTTAAACTTTTTCATGGAACGGTAGTCTAAATCGTAAGAATATGGAAAAAGAAAAAGATATATTGGATCGGATCGGCGGGAAATCGGGTTTTCGTGTTCCCGATAACTACTTCGAGCAGTTCAATGCCCGTATGACAAAAGAACTGCCCGAGCGGGAGATTCCGGCGGCGGTGGTTCCTACACGTTGGCAACGGTTGCGTCCTTATGTCTATATGGCGGCGATGTTTGCCGGTGTATGGCTGATGATGAAGATGTTTACCGGGCTGCCTTTCGCCCAGCGGGGAGCGACAGCCGACGATACGGAATGGGTTGCCGATGAATTTTCGTTCGAAGAGTACCTGATGTTCGATGCAGCGGATGCATACGAAAGATATGAATCGTTGTATGCCGATAATGATTATTAAAAAAAGGATCGTATGAAAAAAATTGTATACCTCTTGGCTGTTATTCTGTTGTCCATTCCCGTTTCAGCTGTGGCACAGAAAAATAACGACGATGCCAAGCGTCGGGAGCGCGAAGCCCGCGCCGAAGAGATGCGGCGCGAACGACGCGATTACTATATCGAAAAAATCGGGCTGACCGAAGATGAGGCGGCGAAATTCATTCCGTTGCTCGAAGAAAAGTCGCAACGTCAGTTTGAACTGAATCGCGAGGTACGTCGGCAGGCACGCCGGTTGGAACGCTCGAAAGAGCCGGTTTCCGATGCCGAATATCTCCGTTGCGCCGCAGCCTTTGTGTCGGTGGAGTTTTCGGTCGATAGTGTGGAACAGGTTTATTTCGAAAAATTCAAAACCATACTTTCGCCTCAGAAACTCTTCAAGTATAAGCGGGCGGAAAGCCGGTATACCCGGGAAATGATGAATCGCAAGAGCAAAGACGATGCACCGAAAGGGCAAGTTTCGCAGCCGTCCGGCAAATAAAGTATAGCGAAAAGCGTGGGCGGCGACAAAACGGGAAGCGAGGTTTCACAGTCCGATTATGCCGAGGCGCAGCGTTTGCTGAAAACCAAACATTAAAAATAGATATAGAAATAGGGTACAGCCTGTAAACAGAGATGTTTGCAGGCTGTCGTCTTTCATATATAGAAGCGCGGGCAGAAAAAAACACGATGCGGGTAAACAATCCGGAGCGGCGCGTGTTATAGTCTGTGTGTTATGTGTGTGAGAGCATGGGAATCGGATGCGGTCAAGGACTTTCGGTTCCCTGCTTTTTCCTGATCGAATCTTCTATCCCTAACGCATTTTCCTTAGCGTTTATCTTCCTGTCTCAAATATTTTCGTTAGCTTTACTGTTGGAAAGGCTTCGACCTTCTCGAACCCGATTATGCCGAGGTGCAGCGTTTATTGCCCCGAGGTTTAAAATATCAATCAAGACATGAACAGACTGATCGTATTAAACAGACTGATCGTATTCATGATGGTGACTTTTATATTTTCTGCCGTATATGCCGAAGAAACGAAAGTCATTATCCCTACGACAAAAAGCACCAATTATGCTATTTATCCGGCTTCGACAGGCGTTTTTCTAAGGCTTGACACAAGAGATGGAACAATACAAGGCATTGTCCCGTCAGACCCAAAGAAAAACAGGGTGCTTAATTCGCAACCGCTTGCGCTGGATAAAAAGCCGGGGCGGTTCGAATTGTATCCGGCAGATAGTTACTATGAATGGTTGTTATTGGACACCGATACCGGAGATATGTGGTTACTTGATTGGCGTGCCAAAGGAAATAAGTTATCAAAAATCCCTGTCCAAGAATAATTGCGATGTGACCTTTTTTTCTATCCGACTGTTGAAAAAGAGGATAAACAAGACTGTTATTTGTCTGCATTTTCCATAACTTTGCACGCAATAAAATTCATCACCCATGAGTCTGTTGGAAATACTTGTTTTGGCGGTGGGGCTATCTATGGACAGTTTTGCCGTTTCTTTAACCAGTGGTGTAGTCTTAAAACCTTTTACTTTTCTTCGGGGATTGAAAATCGCATTGTTTATGGGCGTGTTTCAAGGAGCCATGCCGTTGTTGGGGTGGTGGCTCGGTGTCGGTTTTAAGAACTATATCGAAGCTTTCGACCATTGGATTGCTTTTGCCGTATTGTTGTTCTTGGGTGGGAAAATGATTTATGAAGGTTGCCGTAAAGCGGAAGAAGATGCCCCTGCCGGTTTCGATCCTGCCGATACGAAAACACTGGTCGGGCTGTCGGTAGCGACCAGCATCGATGCTCTGATGATCGGCGTTTCGTTCGCCTTTCTGGATGTAGAGATGCTGATGCCTTCGACGGTAATTGCCGCCGTCACGTTCCTCTTCTCTTGGGTAGCGCTTTATATCGGCAAATGGTTCGGCAGTCATCTGCAACGCGGAGCCGAAATCGTAGGAGGCTCCATATTGGTTTTGATCGGAGTGAAAGTCCTGATCGAGCATCTGTTCTTGAATGCTTAAAAAACAGACGGAAATGAAACGGATTCGTTATACATGGGTGGCAGCCTTGCTGGCTTGCATTATACTTCTTTCGGGGTATTTCAGCCGTTCCCGTTCGGGCGTAGAGGGCGTTTATCAACGCGACGAAGGGTTTATTTTCGGCACGGTCTATCACATGACTTACCGCTGCGACAGTTCTCTGTACGGCGATATAAGGCAATTGCTGAACGCTTTCGACGGATCGTTGTCGCCTTTCAATAAAAACTCGGTCATTTCGAAAGTGAACCGGAACGAAGAGGTCGTGGCAGACGAATGGTTCAGCCGGGTGTTTCTTCGTTCGCAGGAAATTTATCGGGAGACCGAGGGTGCTTTCGACCCGACAGTCTCTCCATTGATCAATGCATGGGGATTCGGTTATGACAGCGGCATTGCCCTCTCGCCGGCTACGGTCGATAGTCTGCTGGCTTTTGTCGGAATGGATAAGATTACTTTGTCGGACAACCGCATTATCAAACAGGATCCGCGCATCACGCTCAATTTCTCGGCGATAGCCAAAGGATATGCCTGCGATGTGATAGGCAACTATCTGACTGAGAAAGGCGTGTCCGATTATTTAGTGGAAATCGGCGGGGAGATTGTCGCCAAAGGCAGGAATCCGCAAGGCGATTTGTGGTCGGTGGGTATAAACCGGCCCGATACGGCGGCACGTTACAACCGGGGCGAGATATCGCGGGTATTGCATTTCTCGGATGCCGGGCTTGCCACTTCGGGCAATTATCGGAATTACCGTTATATCGATGGCAAGCGGGTGGCGCATACGATCGACCCCGTCGGAGGATACCCCGTACAACACGCTTTGTTGAGCAGCACGGTCATGGCAGACGACTGTATGACCGCCGATGCCTATGCCACCGCATTTATGGTTATGGGTTTGGATCGCAGCCGGGCGTTGCTGGAACAGCATCCCGAAATCAAGGCGTTGTTTATTTATGCGTTGGACAACGATTCCACTGCTATGGCAGTTTATTCCACCTTGCCGTAGTCAAACGTTTATATTCATGCATCTTTTCTCGTTTTGACATAGTTCGAACAAGTTCGGCTCTGCCATCGGCTTGTCGAAACCGTTTTTATTTCTTTCGTTCGGCATGTACGAGCATCATGCACTCCTTGCAATCGAATCGGAGCGGCAGGTCGCGTCCGTTGTAATGTAGAGTGAGCGGTTCTTTCAAATCTTTCCCTTGGGGTGTACGCAGGCAATATCCCAACATGAACCGGATGCAGTGGCGCGAATACATGAGCGGCACATCTTCGTCGGGCATTTTCAACTCGAAAGCCGGAGCGATGCCTTTTACTCCGTGGGTACGGTAGAACTCGACCGCGTTCCGATTCGCCACGTTGCCCGTATAGTCCAATGTGTCGCGGAAGAACGGCACCGGCTTTTCGGGGCGGCGCGTATCCGGGCGATAAGCGATGTTTCGTGTGCGGAGCAGGGCGTCGGTCACTTTGCGGCGTAGCTCTGCCAATGCCGACGACGGGATGAAACGTTCTCCTCTTAGGTCTATTTGGATATCCGTTTCGTTCACGGCAAATACGGATGCTCCTAATTTGGCAAGTTGCGTCCGTTGGTGTTGTATCTGCGGCGAGCGGCTCTCTTCGATCGGGTGGTCGATACGCACGGTCGCGTGGTTGCCGTCTTCATCCGTTGCGGTCAGGGCATATCCTCCGGCGGTTTCATACAGCCGGAGTGTGATGCGGATGCGGCGGTCGGCGGTGGGACGGGTCAGGAGCTTGTCGAACTCCTGATCGAAATTGCGATACAAGGAAGTATGCACCGGAATGTCCGGCATTTTGGCGGGATAGATACGGTTGCCCTCCGCCCGGTTCACCCGAAAACCTTCGAATTGTCCGTCGGGATGGAAGAAGCACAGACCGTCGCCGTTGTGCAACGGTTTGCTTCCGGCTACGACCAACGAATTTCTATCGCGCGATTTTAGTGTGCCTATATATTCGCCCAACGATTTCGGTGTGTCGGGCGATGCAATCGGGTCGGCACTTCTGCCGTCTAAAAAATAGTGGGTGAACCCCCGATTGAAACTCTTCGATAAATCGGGTGTGAACCGGAACGAGACACTTCCCGACGATGCCGCCCGATATTCCGTCGGACGACGTGCGAAAATCCGGTCGAGTGCTTGCCGGTAGTAGGCGATGCAATTTTTAACGTAAGCCACATCTTTGAGCCGCCCTTCGATTTTCAGCGACGACGCACCGGCATCTAATAATGCTTCCAACCGATCGCTTTGGTTCAAGTCTTTCAGCGACAACAGATGCTTGTCTTTGGCAATGATACGCCCGTTTCCGTCGGTCAAAGTGTAGGGAAGGCGGCAATATTGAGCGCATTCGCCTCGGTTGGCACTGCGTCCGCACATGGCGTGGCTTAAATAACATTGACCGCTGTAACTGACACAGAGAGCGCCATGGATGAAAACCTCCAACGGCACGTCGGTTTGCGAGGCGATTTCCCGGATCTGGTTTAACGACAATTCCCGGGCAAGCACCACTTGCGAAAATCCGGCATCCTGCAAAAACTTCACTTTCTCCACACTCCGGTTATCGGTCTGGGTACTGGCATGCAGGGCGATCGGCGGAATATCCAGCCGGGTGATACCCATGTCTTGCACGATCAAGGCATCCGCACCAGCCCGATATAATTCCCGGATGCTTCGTTCTGCCTCCGACAACTCGTTGTCGCGCAGCAAGGTGTTGAATGCGATGTACACTTTGGCATTGAACCGGTGGGCTTCATCGGCAAGTTTCCGAATATCGTCGATGCTGTTTCCGGCAGCGGCACGCGCACTGAATTTGGGTGCGCCTATGTAGACGGCATCCGCTCCGTGTCGTATCGCTTCGATTCCGATTTCCGCGTTTTTAGCAGGTGCCAGCAGTTCTATCTTGCGAGGTTTATTCATGTTGCAAAGATAGTGCAAGCCGAGAGCAAAGCCAAATTTATTTGAGCTTGGCGGAGGCGCCGCCTATGTTCTGAAAAGATAGTGCAAGCCG